>OGSV01000010.1_pt1 | contig 428040 bp, 390 predicted proteins | sample 1574221 | NCBI WGS metagenome assembly OGSV01 (sample SAMN03295823, study PRJEB24534) | human gut metagenome | isolation source: fecal sample 4 from infant 3 | host: Homo sapiens | place: USA: Pittsburgh, PA | collected 2014-07 | reverse complement strand
TAACGCTTAACGCTTAACGCTTAACGCTTAACGCTTAACGCTTAACGCTTAACGCTTAACGCGGGCTGAAAAATTACAGACCCGGCAGTCTGTCAGGCAGACGGATAGCCAATCATAATGTGTCTGTCATCGTACAACGATCGCCGCTTGCAAGGCCGGAGAACACAGATATGTTCTCCGGCCTTTTTACTTTTTGTCGCCGCTTCAGGAGCTCTTTCCGGCGGAACATTCGCGGTCCTCGAAGCTGTTATTTGGTATCAGGCTGCATCATTTTATTCATTTAATACAGAATGATTTAAAATGAAACTATCTTTTCAAATTTTAATAACGTTTGATATATCTATCCCGGGAATATATTTCGCTTAAATGTTTATTATATTACGATGATGAACTGATTCATTAATGTGATTTTTATCATTTATTAGCGTTTATGGTTATTATTTAATGGAGTGAAAATATATTTTTCAGAGTGGTCAGCTAGCATTGAATTTCATGTTAAGAACTTTAAGAATGAGATGAAGTACTATAAATTCATATGAATCATAGTTAATCCCTTTGTTTTTTAAGTGGTATTTTTTAATTGTGAAGGTTTTTGAAGTTTGTTTTAGTTGAGAGCTTTTTGTGAGATATAAAGACTTCTTTGCAAGTATAATATTAATCGAGACCGTAGTGCGTCTATCTTCAATTATTGCAATTTGTATTAGTGAGGTGATATTTTGTTTTTGCTCACCGTCTGGTGGGTATATATCCTGAGGAGGAGTAATATGGGTAATAGTTTTCAAAATGAGGTGCCAAAATCTCGAGTTAATCTTCAATTGGATCTTCACACTGGCGGGGCGGGAAAGAAAAGCGAGTTACCGTTAAAGTTACTTGCGGTAGGCGATTTTAGTAACGGAAAAGAACAACGGTCTTTATCTGAAAGAAATAAAATAAATATCAATAAAAACAATTTTGATAGCGTAATGGCTGAACTCTTACCTACGGTCGATTTGCTGGTCGAAAGCACTCTGTCAGGAGAGGCCCGGATAGAAAATATTAAACTTAACTTTGGTAGCGTCAAAGATTTTGAACCAGAACAGGTTGCTCGCAATATCCCATCGCTTCGTGCATTGATTTCTATGCGTAATTTACTACGCGATCTCAAAGCCAACTTGCTGGATAACGTCGAGTTCCGTCGTGAACTGGAAAAGATTATGAAAGATCCTGCGATGAGTAGTGAACTACGCGCAGAGCTAACGGCACTCGCACCGTAAAAAAGTAATGGACAACGACCGGAATAAATACGGTTCATCAAGGAAATGAAGAGGAGGGCATGCTGATGTCTGTACAAGAACATGACGCACCGGTAGCGCAGGCGCAGGCTGTGACCAGAGAAAATGTTTATCAGTCTCTGTTTAAAAAAATTCACCTGACGCCGGTTTCTTCTCTGAAACAACTCGGAGAGTGGCAGGATAGTGAAGCAATGGCGGAAGCATCAACGGAGGAGAGGGTCTCTGCAGCCATCCAGGTATTGCTTTCCTGCGTGGCGAAATCCGGAAAAAATGTTGAAAAGTTAGATAAATCACTGCTGGATTTTCATATCAGCGAGCTGGATCAAAAAATCAGCCAGCAGCTGGATACCGTGATGCACCACCCGGACTTTCAGGCGCTCGAATCGCTCTGGCGCGGCCTGTGGTTTCTCGTCCAGCGAACCGACCCTCGAAAGAATACCAAAATTGAGCTTCTGGATGTCAGCAAGGAAGACTTACGTCAGGACTTTGATGATGCGCCGGAAATTGTCCAGAGCGGGCTTTATCACCACACTTATGTGCAGGAATATGACACTCCCGGCGGCGAGCCAATAGCCTCAGTGATTTCCAGCTATGAGTTTGATAACAGCCCGCAGGACATCGCGTTGCTGCGTAATATCTCTCGTGTGGCCGCGGCTTCGCATATGCCGTTTATTGGTTCTGTCGGACCTGAATTCTTCCTTAAAAACTCAATGGAAGAGGTGGCTGCCATAAAAGATATCGGTAGTTATTTCGATCGTGCCGAATATATCAAATGGAAAAGTTTTCGCGACACTGATGATTCCCGCTATATCGGTCTTGTAATGCCCCGTGTACTTGGCCGTCTGCCGTATGGCCCGGATACGATTCCCGTCCGCAGTTTCAACTATGTGGAAGAGGTGAAAGGGCCCGATCACGAAAAATATCTCTGGACCAACGCGTCATTCGCCTTTGCGGCGAATATGGTGAAAAGCTTTGTTAACAACGGCTGGTGCGTACAAATTCGCGGACCGCAGGCGGGGGGAGCGGTCACCGATTTACCGATCCATCTTTACGACCTCGGTACCGGCAATCAGATCAAGATCCCCTCGGAGGTGATGATCCCGGAGACCCGTGAATTCGAATTTGCCAACCTTGGATTTATTCCACTCTCTTATTACAAAAATCGTGATTACGCATGCTTCTTTTCGGCTAACTCGGCACAGAAACCGGCGCTGTATGAGACGGCGGATGCCACTGCTAACAGCCGCATTAATGCCCGCCTGCCGTATGTCTTCCTGCTGTCGCGAATTGCGCACTATCTGAAGATTATTCAGCGCGAGAATATTGGTACCACCAAAGACCGACGTTTGCTGGAACTGGAGCTTAATACCTGGCTGCGTAATCTGGTGACGGAAATGACCGATCCTGGTGATGCGCTTCAGGCATCGCATCCTCTGCGCGATGGAAAAGTGGTTGTGGAAGATATTGAGGACAATCCGGGCTTCTTCCGTATCAGGCTTTATGCCGTGCCGCATTTTCAGATTGAAGGAATGGATATCAGCCTGTCGCTGGTATCGCAAATGCCGAAGGCTAAATCGTAAGCCACAGGCGCGATGAAAATCTCTCGTCTGCTGCGGGCTGAGGAGATCGACCTTCCTCTCAGCGGCAATTTCGTTGGGAAACCTTCAGTAATAATGGCTTTGCTCAACTCGCCATCTGCCCTCCCTCGGAGTGGCTGCTGTGGCGTTAGATAGCGCGGTGCTGGCGTTGAAAAAACTAAAGATGCCATTCCTGCGCCTGTGTTTCCCCAACGATACGTTGATGGTACGGAAGTATCAGATGGGCTCTCTTCTGCTTGCGACCTGAATACGCGTGCGGAAGAGAATACGGTGGACGCGGAGCAGAACATACCGTCGGAGGCGGCGGTACCTCAATCACACTAACAAGGAGAGTAATTCTCATGGCAATTCCTGCTTACCTTTGGCTGAAAGATGACGGTGGCGCGGATATCAAAGGTTCCGTAGACGTACAGGGACGTGAGGGCAGCATCGAGGTCGTGGCGCTGGACCACGATGTGTATATCCCGACGGATAACAATACCGGCAAACTGACCGGCACCCGTACCCATAAGCCATTTACCTTCACTAAGGAAATCGACGTATCCAGCCCGTATCTCTACAAGGCCGTCACGACGGGTCAGACTCTGAAAACGGCAGAGTTCAAGTTTTACCGGATAAATGACGCCGGTCAGGAAGTTGAGTATTTCAACATTACGCTGGATAACGTCAAGCTGGTCAGAGTGGCTCCGCTGATGCACGACATTAAGGATCCTGCGCGCGAGAGGCACAATCATCTGGAGCGTATCGAATTCCGTTACGAAAAGATTACCTGGACCTACAAGGACGGAAACATCATTCATTCCGATGCATGGAATGAACGTCCTTCGGCCTGATAACCGCGGCAGACAGGCAACTGTCTGCTTTTTTATGCGTATTTGCTGATAAGCCGGTCCTTCCGGTGGGGCAAACCCTATCACATTCTGACAGAAACCTGCCAGGCACAGGGTTACGGCTACGGGCGGTAGCGTGCCTGAACAGGATTCAGTAAAGGAAAAATCACTACATTGAAGAAGGGATATCTATGACCGTAAACCAGCCAGCTGCACTGCTACGCCGCCTCAACCCGTTCTGCGCCCGCGCGCTGGACTCCGCCGCATCGCTGTGCCAGACCCGCGCTCACGCCGAGATTACTATTGAGCACTGGTTGTTGAAGCTGCTGGAACAGGGAGAAGGGGATATCACCGTCATTGCCCGGCGCTATGAGTGGGATATGGAGATTCTCTGGCAAGCGTTGCTGGGGCATCTTGAAACGCTTCCACGCTCGGTACGTGAGCGTCCGCAGCTTTCTAAACGCCTGACGGCGCTGATGACGCAGGCATGGTTGTTCGCTTCGCTGGAGAGCAACGAGCCGCAGATCCGTAGTCAGCACTTGCTGATGGCGCTGACGGAGAAGCCCGAACTGCTGGCTTGCGACGATCTGTGGGTGTTGTTGAGCGTGGGTCGCGTCCAGTTAGGGCGGCTGCGCGCGCTACTGGACGAGCAGTCGGAAGAGTGTCCGGTGCGGCAAAGGCAGGCAGGCGAACCGCTGGTGGAAGATATAAGTACAAATTCTTCTGCGCTTGCGGCGGATGATAGACAAGATGATGCGCATCGAGCTGTCCTTAAACGTTTCACTTCGAATATTACAGAAAAGGCCCGGATGGGCCAGATCGATCCGGTGTTTGGCCGCGATGTTGAGATCCGCCAGATGGTGGATATTCTGTCGCGCCGTCGCAAGAACAATCCGCTGCTTGTGGGCGAGCCTGGCGTCGGCAAAACCGCGCTGGTGGAAGGGCTGGCGCTGCGTATTGTAGATGGCAACGTGCCGGATAGCCTGAAAATCGTGCATATTCACTCGCTGGATCTGGGGCTGCTACAGGCAGGGGCTGGCGTTAAGGGGGAATTCGAGCAGCGGCTAAAAAACGTCATCGACGCGGTGCAGGCATCGCCGGAGCCGGTGCTGCTGTTTATCGATGAAGCCCATACTATCATCGGCGCGGGAAATCCTGCGGGCGGCGCAGATGCGGCTAATTTACTGAAACCTGCTTTGGCCCGCGGTGAGCTACGCACTATCGCAGCGACGACCTGGAGCGAGTACAAACAATATTTTGAGCGCGATGCCGCTCTGGACCGCCGTTTTCAATTGGTCAAAGTGGATGAGCCTGATGACGACACGGCCTGCCTGATGCTGCGCGGGCTGAAGACCCGCTACGCGGAGCACCATGGGGTGCACATCCAGGATAGCGCCATTCAGGCCGCGGTACGTCTGTCGCGGCGTTATCTGTCCGGACGCCAGTTGCCTGACAAGGCGGTAGATCTGCTGGACACTGCCGGGGCGCGTGTCCGGATGAGTCTTGACACCCTGCCGGAGCCGTTAACTCAGCTTCAGGGACATCTGGCCGCGCTGGATATTGAGCAGAAGGCGCTTGAAAAGGATCGCGCGTTTTATCCTGCATCCGCGCAGGCTCGACTGGCAGAGCTCGCCGACCTGCGGGATCAACTCCAGCAAAAGGCGGATCATCTGGAGTATCAGTACCAACAAGAAAAAGCGCTGGTGCAGCAGATTATAGCGCTACGCCGGGAAAGTCCGGACAGTGATCGGCTACCTCAACTGCAACAGCAGCTGCTATCGCAACAGGGATTAACGCCATTGCTGGCGCTGGATGTGGATGCCCGGGCCGTCGCTACCGTCGTAGCTGACTGGACCGGCGTACCGCTCTCTTCGCTGCTGAAAGATGAGCAGAGCGAGCTGCTGAATATGGAACAGATGCTCGCCAGGCGGGTGGTAGGCCAGGATGGTGCGCTAAAGGCTATTGCGCAGCGGTTGCGAGCAGCAAAAACCGGACTCACGCCGGAAAATGGCCCGCAGGGCGTATTTCTGCTGACCGGTCCTGGCGGCACAGGTAAGACCGAAACTGCGCTGGCGATGGCGGATGCGCTGTTCGGCGGCGAAAAGTCGCTTATTACCATCAATCTCTCAGAGTATCAGGAACCGCATACGGTTTCTCAGCTTAAGGGGGCGCCGCCGGGTTATGTCGGCTTCGGCCAGGGCGGCGTATTGACGGAAGCCGTCAGAAAACGTCCGTATAGTCTGGTTCTGCTCGACGAGGTAGAAAAAGCGCACCGCGACGTCATGAACCTTTTTTACCAGGTGTTCGATCGCGGTTTTATGCGCGATGGGGAAGGCAGGGAAATCGACTTTCGCAACACCATTATCCTGATGACCGCTAATCTCGGAAGCGATCACATTATACAACTGCTGGAAAAGAGGCCGGCGGCCACGGATCTGGATCTGCAGGAACTGCTGTATCCGCTGTTGCGGGAGCACTTCCAGCCTGCGCTGCTGGCGCGTTTCCAAACGGTAATTTATCGCCCTCTCGGGTGGGAGGCGATGCGGTTCATTGTGGAAATGAAGCTGGCGGCAGTGAGCCGCCGCCTGCACGAACACTACGGTATGGAGACGGTGATCGGGGCCAGTCTTTACGATCAACTGGCCTCCTCCTGTCTGCTGCCGGATACCGGGGCGCGTAATATCGACAGCTTACTGAACCAGCAGATTCTGCCTGTACTGAGCCAGCAGCTGCTGGCGAATCAGGCGGCGCGACGGCAACCCAGGCTGCTGGCGCTCGGCTGGAGTCAAGAGGACGGCATCGTGCTGGAATTAGATACGGAATAACGGGGACGGCGATGAATGCGCTGTGCTCTGGGCGTTACGACTGCCGTTCCCCATTCATCCCGAAACCCGTCATGGCCGATAGTGCTGCAAGCCTTCCCCTTGCCGGGAAAATATTCCGGACCGGAAAAATCATCACCGATAGCCTAAGTTAGGGGGCGATGCGAATGAGTGAATTACTGCAGCAGTTAACCCGCAGCTGTTTTCCCGAACGGAATGCGCTTGAGGCAGGGCAACAACAGGCGGCGCTGTGGCAGACGTGGCTGCTGCCAGTGACGACGGAGTCTCCGGTCGGGAGAGACCCCGTCTACCACGACGATTTCCAGCTGATGCGCGACGAGCTGAATAAGCTTTCCGGCGCGGATACCGCTCTGATTTGTCAGCTTGCGGAATCCCTGCTGCTCACTCAGGCAAAAGATGTACGCATCGCCACCTGCTATATCTGGGCGCGATTGCACCGCGACGGCGAACGCGGATTAGCGGAAGGTCTCGCCCTACTGGCCGGACTGGTGCAGCGCTTCGGAACGCAACTGCTTCCCTCTCGTCCGGCGGGCCGGAAAATGGCGCTGGAATGGTTAACTGGCGAAAAGATACTCGACAGCCTGGCGCGTTACCCGGAAGTGGCAAAAGAAGACTTTGCCAATATTGTCGCGGCTCTCAATCTGCTGGTCGCTTCTTTTTCTACATGGCCGGAAGAGCAACAGCCGCCGTCCCTGATACCGCTGATCCAGGCGCTGGAGTCGCGGCTGGCGCAGTCGGGCGGGATGAACGCGGTGGTGCCGCAGAACAGCGCGGCAACCGCTTCACCTCCGACAAATTCGCTACAGATACAGTCCATCAGTTCCGGGCGCGACCTGCTGGATCAGGCAAAAGCGCTGGCCCGCTACCTGAACGCGCAGCCGCAGGGCTGGCTGGCGGCGCATCGGTTGATGAAAACTATGCGCTGGGACACCGTGCATGAACTGCCGCCTGATGTGGACGGCAGAACCCGGCTGGCTCCGCCGCGTACCGAGTCACGTACTCAGCTTAAGCGTTTGTACTCGCAACAGAACTGGACCGAGCTGCTGGAACAGGCCGACCTGATGTTCAGCGCCGGGGTCAATCATTTCTGGTTCGATATACAATGGTATTTGTATCAGGCGCTGGGCAAAGCGGGCGCGCCGTGGGACAAGTGGACGGCAATTATCCGCCAGGACCTGATGCTGTTACTTGAGCGTTTACCTGGGCTGGAGAGCCTGGCGTGGAACGACGGCACGCCGTTTGCCGATGAGGTGACCCGCAGTTGGATTACCCGGCAGGTGCTGCCGCAAGAGGAGGGGAACTGGCTTAGCAGGACGCCAACGGCCCCGGCGGAAGAGCCGGGCAACGATATGCTGGCGCTGGAACCGGAGGCGCTGGCGCTGGCGGACCGCGAGGGCGTTGATGCTGCGCTGAGCTGGCTCCAGTCCCGTCCGGGGATCGTCACGGCACGCCAGCGTCTGCTGTTGCGTCTGTTGATGGCTCGCATAGCGGAGCAATACGGTAAAAGCGAGATGGCGCTGCTGCTGCTGGAAGAGCTGCATGGCGCTGCGCAGGGGCTGACGTTGACACAATGGGAGCCGGAGTTAATTTTCGAAGTCACGGCACGACAGCTGAAGCTGCTGCGCCTGCGGGCGCACCGCTATGCAGATAAAGCCCATCTGGCGCGGAAAATGGAAAATCTGCTGGCGGCGCTGGTGGCGATGGATCCTGCGCGGGCGGCAGTACTGTGTGATACGCAATATAAAGACTGAGAACTCACCCGGTATTGAGATTAAAGGCGCCAATCCTGACGTTATTGCAAAGCCGAAATACGCTACCGATAAGAAGCCGACAGAGACTTTGCCCGGCTTACCCTGACCTCGCGCCATTGAGAAGATAAATAGCAAGCAGCGGCTGTTTCCGCTAAAGGATAAAAATAGTATGGAAATCGCTTCGTTATACCCAATGCCGACGTTTAATTTCAATCATGAATGGCCGCGAGCTCAGGGCAGTGAAAAGGATCGGCGGCTTCTTTCAGGGAGTCATAATATGCAATGTACTCACTATTGCCGGGCGATTATGCATTATTTGCAGCAACAGGAGTGCATATGAAGACGCCGCACTCTTCATTTATCAGCCCGTTCCGCACGGGCGGCGATCCCTGTACCTTTCGGGAGGCCGGCGAACTGCAGGCCGAAATAGGCAAACTTACGCATCCGGCGCGGCCGGATGTGGACTGGGGCAGGGTAGAGAGTCTGAGTCTGGCTCTGTTTCGGCAAAACGGCGTGGAGTTGCAAACGCTGGTCTGTTACGCGCTGGCGAGGACCCGGCAGTATGGGATAGCAGGAATGGTGGACGCTCTGGATGCCCTCGCGGCATTGATAAACCAGCGCTGGGGAGATTTCTGGCCGCTGCAGGTCCATTCAAGGATCGCGCTGCTGGCGTGGCTTGCCGAGAAGATGAAGCAGGCGCTGCGCACGCAGGATCTTCAGTATCAGGATCTGGCGCAGATTAACCACTGCAGCCAGCACCTGACGGAAATAGAGAACGTGCTGCGGCGGTGCGAGGTCTGGCATATGTCAAAACTGGAGCAACTGGCCGTTCAGTTGCGAAATGCGGCGATGCGCCTGGAGCGACTGGCGCCGCAGGGTGAAAAAACGGCGGCGAAGAAAATCGCCAGGGAGCGCCCCTGGCCGAGAGATGTAAAAAATGGGGCCAAAAAAACCGCTGAAGCGCAGGCATTGCGAAAGCATGACGAAAGCTTGTTATTGAAGAAAACTACGGAGAGTCCTCGCCAGCGGCGGGTATGGCCCGGCTTTATCGCCGGGATGCTGACGATGGTTTGCCTGGGAGGTTGCGGTTTCTGGGGTTGGTCATGGCTGAACCCGCCAGAAATGGGCCTACGGGAGGCACAGACCGCGACGTCGGTGTTGGCGTTGGCGTTGCCCTCAGCGCCGGGGAGGGATGGCAACAAGATGCTGAGCTGGGCGCAGGGAATGGCGACGACCCGCGCGCAGCTGAAGATGCTGAATGACCTGCCGCCGCTGTGGCCCCTGCGCCAGGAAGAGGCGCTGCTCCTGGCCCTTGAAAGCCGCTGGCCGAATAATTCGCAAATTAAGGCGATGAGGGCCGAGTGGCGTAAGCAGCGGGAAGCCAGCGCGCTGCCGGTGCCTCAATTACAGCGCTATGCCCAGGCGCAGGCGAAGCTACGGCAGCTTTCGCTAAGGCTGGATGCGCTGGATGAACGCAAGGGGCGGTATATGACTGCTTCTGAGTTGAAATCGGCAATTTTCAGCATCCGGCAGCTGTTACAGACGCCGCCGCTGGAAGAACAGCTCAGGCAACTGGAGGCTCAGGTACGAGCCGGAAGTCTCTCACCGGTGCTGCAAATGCAGATTGATTTCCATTTTAAGCAGTTGCTAAGCCGCTACGCTATTTTGCTGGATAGCACGGAAGTGAAACCGAACCCTCAGTAGTAGGATGTCGGCTGCGGTAGAGTAAAAACAGACGGGAAAAGTTGGCCCAGGATTTTTTCAGCCCGCCATTTGATTATTGCTGTTTTAGCAAAAATCCTCTGCGTTAAACGATCTTTTTCTCGATCCTCTCGTTGGTCATAATGTATCTCATTAACCGCTATTGATAAATAATGAGGAAAATCATGACAATCCCTGCATTTGGTCTTGGGACCTTCCGTCTGAAAGATGACGTAGTGATCGCATCTGTAAAAACAGCGCTTGAGCTGGGCTATCGCGCCATTGATACCGCGCAAATCTATGACAATGAAGCGGCCGTGGGCCAGGCTATCGCAGAAAGCGGCGTCGCGCGCGATGAACTGTTCATCACCACCAAGATCTGGATTGAAAATTTAAGCAAAGATAAGCTCATCGCAAGCCTGAAAGAGAGTCTGCAGAAGCTGCGTACCGAATATGTCGATCTCACGCTGATCCACTGGCCGTCGCCAAACGATGCGGTTGCCGTGGAAGAGTATATGGCTGCTCTGCTGGAGGCGAAACGCCAGGGATTGACTCGCCAGATTGGTATCTCTAACTTCACTATTCCGCTGATGGAGCGCGCCATTGCTGCCGTTGGGGTAGAGAATATCGCGACCAATCAGATTGAACTGTCACCTTATTTGCAAAATCGTAAGGTCGTCGATTGGGCCTCTGAGCATGGCATCCACATTACCTCTTATATGACTCTGGCTTATGGTAAGGCGTTAAAAGATGAAGCCATTGCCCGGATTGCGGCGAAACATAATGCCAGTCCGGCGCAGGTTATCCTCGCGTGGGCAATGGGTGAAGGCTATGCGGTGATCCCATCTTCGACCAGGCGCGAAAACCTGGCAAGCAACCTGAAAGCTCAGGAGCTGCAGCTTGATGAAGACGATCGCCTGGCGATCGCCGCGCTGGACTGTCACGATCGTCTGGTTAGCCCGGAAGGTCTGGCGCCTGAATGGGATTAAGCTAACCCCCTCTGTACTCTACAACCCTCTTACAGCTCCTGCGGGAGCTGTTTTACATGCTCACTAAGAAAGTCGATAAAAGCCCTGATCCGCGTGCTTACCGCCCTGTCGCTGTAGTACACCGCGCTAAACGGCATTTCAATCGGCAGCCGTTTGTCAGCCAGCAGTTCGACAAACGCCCCTTCAGCAATTTCTTTATCCACCATATAGTCCGACAGACAGGCTATACCGTTACCGGCCAGGCACAGCTGCTTGAGCGTTTCCCCGCTATTGGAAGATATCTCGCTTTCGATTTCCAGCAGTTGGCCATCGCAGCAGGAAACTGGCCAGGTATTCAGGGATACGGGCTCGCTAAAGCCGAGGCACTGATGATGTTTTAGCTCGGCGACGCTTTGCGGCGTTCCGTGCCGGGCAAGATAGTCCGGCGAGGCGATAATTTTGCGGTAGCTATTGAACAGCGGCCGGGCGCGCAGGCTGGAATCGGTTAGCGTGCCGGCGCGGATCGCGACGTCCACTTTCCGCTCAATCAGATTGATAAAGGTCTCTGACGAGACCAGCGAAAGGCTCATTTCCGGGTAGCGCTCACGGAAGGGCCTGATCAAAGGCATCAGAAAATGCAATATCACCGGCGTCGCGGCATCAACGCGAAGTAATCCTCTTGGCGTCGTTCGGCTCTCCAGAAGCTCATTTTCGGCGGCGGCCATCTCCTGAAGCACAACCTGCACTCGGCGGAAATAACGCTCGCCCTCTTCGGTCAGGCTTAGCTGGCGAGTAGTACGGTTAAGCAGGCTGACGCCGAGCTTTGACTCCAGCTTTTTTACCGCCCGGCTGACGGCGGAATTAGCCTGACCAAGCTGTTCGGCAGCGCGACTAAAACTGCCGCTCTCTACCACGGCGACAAAAATGGCGATTTCTTCTGAGGTAGCTCTCATTGTTGCACCTGTGGCAAAATTCTATTGATACTTTGGCTATTTTTGTTATTAAAACATCTCTTCATACTACGTGTCATCTTAATCCTGTTGATACGGAGTACATTATGCCGCTGGCGCTACTTGCCTTAACTATCGGTGCCTTTGCGATTGGCACGACTGAATTTGTCATTGTGGGCCTGGTGCCTGACATTGCTGAGCAACTAGCTATTTCGCTACCTTCTGCAGGGCTGCTGGTTTCTATCTATGCGTTGGGCGTAGCGATAGGTGCTCCTGTGCTCACCGCGCTGACCGGGCGTATGCCGCGTAAGCAACTACTGCTGGCGTTAATGGCGCTGTTTACCGCTGGCAATCTGCTGGCGTGGCAGGCACCGGGTTACGAGACTCTGGTTCTGGCGCGCCTGCTGACCGGGCTGGCGCATGGGGTATTCTTTTCGATCGGTTCGACAATTGCGACCAGCCTGGTCGCGAAGGAGAAAGCGGCCTCGGCGATTGCGATGATGTTCGGCGGGTTAACCGTTGCGCTGGTGACCGGCGTGCCGTTAGGCACCTTCATTGGCCAACACTTTGGCTGGCGTGAAACATTCCTGGCCGTGTCTATTCTTGGCGTAATCGCGTTAATGAGCAGCCTTATTCTGGTGCCTGGTAACATTCCGGGCCGCGTCAGCGCGGGTCTGCGCGCTCAGCTTAAGGTTCTGACCCATCCGCGTTTACTGATTATCTACGCGATCACTGCTCTGGGGTATGGCGGCGTATTTACGGCATTTACCTTCCTGGCGCCGATGATGCAGGATCTTGCCGGATTTAGCCCATCGGCCGTCAGCTGGATCCTTCTGGGCTACGGTGTTTCAGTGGCGATAGGTAACGTATGGGGCGGAAGGCTGGCGGATAAACATGGCGCCGTGCCCGCGCTGAAGCTGATTTTTGCCGCCCTGGCTGCGCTACTGGCGATCTTTCAATTTACGGCCAGTGTGCATTATGCTGCTCTGGCGACGGTTTTGGTGATGGGGATCTTTGCTTTTGGTAACGTTCCGGGACTACAGGTGTACGTGGTGCAGAACGCGCAGCAATACACTCCTGGCGCGGTTGACGTTGCCTCTGGCCTGAATATTGCAGCATTTAACATTGGCATTGCGTTAGGTTCGGTGATTGGCGGGCAGATCGTAGCGCATTATGGTCTGGCCCAGACGCCTTGGATCGGCGCTCTGATTGTGCTGGTGGCGCTCTTACTGGTCGGAATTAGCGGCCGGCTTGATAAGCCAGGGCTTCGCGCTAACGGCCCTGGCGTAGAAGGCTAAAGGTTTCTGGCAAATTGCATTGAAAGTGTCTACAAAAATCCCTATAACAGAAGAACCAGCCGCAGTCGGGCTGGTTTCCTGTTATCGAGGTTTGATGCCTAAATTGCGAAAGAATACCTATGCCATGCGCTATGTCGCCGGACAGCCTGCGGAGAGAATTTTACCTCCGGGGTCGTTTGCAGGCATGACTCCGGCTTTTCCGGCGGGAGTACCGTTAAGTTCGGATGAAAAAATCCGCGTACTGGTGTGGAACATCTTCAAGCAGCAGCGCGCCGAGTGGAAATCAGTTCTTAACAACTTTGGTAAAGATGCGCACCTGGTGTTGTTACAGGAAGCGCAAACTACACCTGAATTAGTGAAGTTTGCCACGTCCAACTACCTTGCAGCGGATCAGGTTCCGGCGCTGGTGCTGCCCCAGCATCCTTCCGGCGTGATGACGTTAGCCTCTGCGCATCCTATCTACTGTTGTCCTCTGCGTGAACGCGAGCCTATCCTGCGGTTGGCGAAGTCGGCATTAGTGACCGTGTATCCGTTACCGGATTCCCGCCTGCTGATGGTGGTCAATATTCATGCGGTTAACTTCAGCCTTGGCGTCGATGTCTACAGCAAGCAGCTGCTGCCGATTGGCGATCAGATCGCCCATCACAGCGGGCCGGTGATTATGGCAGGCGACTTTAATGCCTGGAGCCGCCCGCGAATGAATGCCCTGTACCGCTTTGCGCGCGAAATGTCGCTGCGCGAAGTTCGTTTCTCTGACGATCAGCGCCGCCGTACGTTTGGCCGCCCGCTTGATTTTGTCTTCTATCGTGGGTTAAGCGTACACGATGCTTCCGTACTGGTGACGCGTGCCTCCGACCACAACCCTCTACTAGTCGAATTCAGTCCCGGCAAGCCTGATTAATTAAGGTATGTCAGGCCTGCCACGGGGCAGGCCTGCGTATGCATGGTGCTGCCTTTATTACTCAAAAAAACCGAAGGACAATGCAATGACAACACGCTCTCATCATGACCATGTAGAAATGCAGTTTGGCTCACAGGCCAGCGCCTACCTGACCAGCGCCGTACACGCCTCCGGGCGCGATCTGCAAAGTCTGGCCGAAAGGCTGGCGGATTTTCCTCAGGCGCACGTGCTGGATATGGGATGCGGCGCCGGCCACGCCAGCTTTGCGGCGGCAGGGCAGGTTGCACAGGTGACGGCGTATGATTTATCCAGCCAGATGCTGGACGTTGTGGCTCAGGCCGCACGTGATAAAGGTTTTGCTAATATTACCACTCAGCAGGGATATGCCGAGTCTTTGCCTTTCGCTGACGCCAGCTTTGATGTAGCGATCAGTCGTTATTCTGCGCATCACTGGCACGATGTCGGTCTGGCGCTGCGTGAAGTGAAGCGAGTGCTGAAGCCGGGCGGAGTAATGATTATTATGGATGTGATGTCGCCCGGTCATCCGGTTCGCGACGTCTGGCTGCAGACTGTTGAGGCCCTGCGCGATACTTCCCATGTCCGCAACTATTCCAGCGGCGAATGGCTGGCAATGACGAGTGAGGCGGGTCTGGTGATTAATCATCTGCTGACCGACCGCTTGCCGCTGGAGTTTGGCTCATGGATTGCGCGCATGCGAACGCCAGCGGCGCTGGCGGAAGCGATTCGCTTATATCAGGAGAGCGCATCGGCTGAGGTTAAGGCCTATTTTGCCCTGCAGCACGATGGTTCGTTCACCAGCGATACGATTATGTTTGAGGCCCACAAGGCGGCCTGACGCCGGGATAAAAAAAGGCACCGCATGGGTGCCTTTATCATGCCTGATGAATCATCAGGATTCTGGTCTGTCGCTGTTTTTCACGAACAGCGTCAGCTGATCGCCGGGCTTCAGGTTGCCGGTATCGCTATTCCAGCGCATGACATCACGAATGTTGACGCCATGGCGTTTCGCAATGCTCGACAGGGAGTCGCCTTTGCGCACGCGATAAGTGATGCTATCGCTGTTGTTAGCCAGACGCTCGGCGCTGCTGCCTGCGCCAATCACCAGATTCTGACCAACCTTCAGGTTAGAACCGCGAATACCGTTCCACTGCTGCAGATCTTTGGTTGATACGCCGAGACGCGACGCAATGCCGGAAATCGTATCGCCGGAACGCACCTTGTAGCTACGGCTGGTTAACGGCTTGTTATCAGCCAGCAGCGTCGGCTGCACGGCTGCAATATCGCCGGAAGCCAACGATTCGCGCAGCTGTGCGGCGTGCTTCTGCGGCACCAGCACGTAGTTTGGCCCATTCGCGCCCAGGGTTGATCCTTTGACGCCAGCATTGAAGGTCTTCAGTTTGCTGACCGGCATTCCTGCCATATCGGCTAACTGTGAAATCTCAACCGGGCTGTCGAGACGTACGCGCGCCAGAGCCCGGCTTTCGTCTGCCGTCGGCAGCCTCACGCCGTAGCGCTTGCTGTTCTTGAGGATATCGCTCAGGGCCAGCATTTTCGGTACGTATATTTTGGTTTCATGCGGCAAAGACAGCGACCAGAAATCGGTGGGTTTACCACGCGCTTTGTTCGCTTTGATCGCCTTCATGACCCGGCCTTCGCCGCTGTTATACGCCGCAACGGTTAACAACCAGTCGCCGTCGAACATTTTGTTCAGACGTTGCATCATGTTTAACGCTGCCGTGGTTGAGGCAACGATGTCACGACGCGCATCGTAACTGCGGGTCTGTTTCAAACCATAATTGCGCCCGGTGCTCGGAATGATCTGCCAGATGCCTGCGGCATTGGCGCCAGACGTTGCGTGCGGGTCAAAAGCGCTCTCCACTATGGGTAGTAATACCAGTTCCATCGGCATGTTACGTTTCTTAACTTGCCCGGCTATCCAGTACATATACGGCTCTGCCCGTAAAGTTACATCGTGGAGATAGCTCTTATTTCTTAAATACTTCTGTTTTTGTTCGCGAATCCGGACGTTTTCCGGAATTCCCATCTTTAGCTCGTCGCCTATCGAAGTCCACAGATCCTGGTCTTGCGCGTAGAAGGTTCCATCATCTAACCAGCGCGCTCGACTTGTGAACTTGCTTGCTTCCCCTTGACTCGCTGCAGAAAGGCTCTGTGCGTGCTGTTGTACGGTGCCATCGTTCTTAGACGCCTGGCACCCCACCAGCAGGACAGAGGCGAGTAAAATCGCTCGTGCCTTCATGTGTGTGTCAATAGTTGCTTAAAAGACGAGCAAGGATAACGGTGAAGTCCCCCGAAGACAAGAATTAAATCTCAGAAGTCGTCTTTCTTTGACCTTAACCACGCAAATCTCTGAACAGAGTGTTGCAAATTTGTTTCTTTGTTTATTTCTTCAATTAAATCATGATCATCTGTACGTAAAAATAAATTTATACGACGCTCATTTTTCAGAGTTACGGGTAGTGTCTTTTGTTTTTTTGCGCGTAACTCATTAACTTTGCGATAGTAATCATTTATATCCTTATCATGGGGCAAGATGCTCATTGCAAACTTCATATTTGCTAAAGTGTACTCATGTGCGCAACATATTAACGTTTCATCAGGAAGGGCGTTAATCTTGTTAAGTGATTGATACATCTGGTCTGGGGTGCCTTCAAAGAGTCTGCCGCAGCCGCCGGAAAACATTGTATCGCCACAAAATAGATAAGGTTTACTGTAGAAACAGATGTGTCCTAAAGTGTGACCTGGCGTAGCAAAAATAGAAAATTCGCGGCCCAAAACAGACAGGCTTTCTCCGTCCTTTACGATGCAGGTTGCTCCCTTATCCTGGGTTTCTGCCGGTCCGTAAACCGCTATTGCCGGGAATTTTTCACGTAGTTGTTTTACGCCGCCAACGTGGTCGTGATGGTGATGCGTTAAGAAGATGGCTTCTGGTTGCCAGCGGTTTTGTTCTATCGCGGCGAGCACCGGCGCGGCTTCTCCCGGGTCGACTATCAGACAGCGGCCGCTATCTTCACTGAGAACCCAGATGTAGTTGTCCTGAAATGCGGGAATACTGATAAGATTCATAAATTACCTCTAAAGCGTAGCGGAAGGTTGCGATGAAGCCGGCAAGGATACCTCAGACAGTTACAGCGCCAGAGCACTGGTCCAGCATGCCCTGGGGCGAATACTACCGCGAATCGCTGGAACGGCAGATGAAACCGTGGCTGGCTAAATTATATGGCTTTCATTTACTTAAGATTGGCAATCTGAGCGCGGAAATCAATACGGAGTCCTGCGCGATTTCCCATCAGGTGAATGTCTCTTTACAGGGTAATCCCGTGCAGGTAAAGGCCGATCCGCTGCATTTGCCTTTTGCCGAGAAGTCGGTTGATGCCTGCCTGCTGGCGCATACCTTACCCTGGTGTAGCGATCCGCATCGACTGCTGCGGGAAGCAGACCGAGTGCTGATTGACGATGGCTGGATCATTTTGACCAGTTTTAACCCCATGAGCCTGATGGGATTACGCAAGCTGGTGCCGGTCTTGCGCAATAAGCCCCCCTATAACAGCCGCATGTTTACTTTAACGCGTCAGATGGACTGGCTGGCGCTGCTGAATTTCGAAGTGATGCATCACGGTTGCTACCAGGTCCTTCCCTGGTCTCGTCACGGGGGGAAAATGCTCAGCACCCATTTACCTGCTTTAGGATGTTTACAGCTCATTATTGCCCGTAAACGTACGATCCCCTTGACGCTAAACCCGATGAAATCGGGCAAAGCAAAAAAACGGATACCGCAGGCGGTGGGCGCCACACGTCAGTGGCGCAAGGGGCAAAATTAGCGCTCTGCCAGATAACCGGTATCATCCCGGGTGGGATGAGAGGCGGCCGCGCGCGCCAGTTCGTCGCAGCGTTCGTTTTCCGGATGCCCCGCGTGGCCTTTGACCCACTCCCATTTTATTTTGTGTTGACCCAGCGCAGCGTCCAGGCGCTGCCAGAGATCGACATTTTTAACCGGTTTTTTGTCCGCCGTTTTCCAGCCGCGCTTTTTCCAGTTGTGGATCCACTGAGTAATACCCTGACGCACGTACTGGCTGTCGGTACTGAGGATCACTTCGCAATGTTCTTTCAGCGCTTCGAGGGCGACGATGGCGGCCATCATCTCCATGCGGTTATTCGTCGTGAGGTTAAAGCCTTCGCTAAAGGTTTTTTCTTTTCCGCGATAGCGTAAAATTGCACCGTAGCCGCCGGGGCCTGGATTGCCCAGGCAGGAACCATCGGTGAAAATTTCTACCTGTTTGAGCATCTCTGGTAGACTTCCTGTAATTGAAATCGATACGTAAAACGGTAAGTCTGACATAAATGACCGCTATGAGCACTGCAATTACACGACAGATCGTTCTCGATACCGAAACCACCGGTATGAATCAGATTGGTGCGCACTATGAGGGGCACAAGATAATCGAGATCGGCGCGGTAGAGGTGATCAACCGCCGCCTGACCGGGAACAACTTCCACGTCTATCTTAAGCCGGACCGCCTGGTGGACCCTGAAGCTTTTGGCGTCCACGGTATTGCGGACGAATTCCTCATGGATAAGCCCGTGTTTGGCGATGTTGTCGATGAGTTTCTCGATTACATCCGCGGCGCGGAGCTGGTCATCCATAACGCATCGTTCGATATCGGCTTTATGGACTATGAATTTAGCAAGCTGAATCGCGGTATTCCGAAGACCGATACTTTTTGCAAGGTGACCGACAGCCTGGCCCTGGCGCGTAAAATGTTCCCGGGCAAGCGCAATAGCCTTGATGCTCTTTGCTCGCGTTATGAAATAGATAACAGCAAGCGAACGCTCCACGGGGCTCTGCTCGATGCCCAGATTCTGGCCGATGTTTATCTGATGATGACCGGCGGCCAGACGACGATGGCTTTCTCTATGGAAGGGGAAGGGCAGCGGCAGGCCGGAGATACGGGAATACAGCGCGTTGTCCGGGCAACCAGTAAGCTACGCGTAGTTTATGCCACTGATGAAGAGCTGGTGAACCATGAATCCCGCCTCGATCTGGTACAAAAGAAAGGCGGAAGCTGCCTGTGGCGGGCATGATTGGGCAGTAAACGCGTTAAAAATAATCTGATGGGTGATTTTTGCAGCAAGCGATTCAAAAATGAAGAAAAAGCGTTGACGGAGTAGAGGGGAAACCGTAATATTCGCCTCGTTCCCAACGGAACAGTATGTGGAGCGGTAGTTCAGTCGGTTAGAATACCTGCCTGTCACGCAGGGGGTCGCGGGTTCGAGTCCCGTCCGTTCCGCCACTATTCAGAAAGCCTGAATCAGAAATGATTCAGGCTTTCGTCGTTTTAGCCTGCTGAATCATTACTCTTCCCTCTTTTTGCCAGCGAGCGGTATGCCGCATTAACGCTTTTGCTCTGAGCAGCGTGAGTTTTCTCTGGGGTCTCAGGGGCGCGTTATCGCGGGGGTTTAAGGCATAAAGAAAGGGAGCACAGGCTCCCTGATATGCGGTCTTTAATTGAGCGTGAAGGGGTCGGCATCCTGCCAGGCTGGAAACTTCTCGCGATACTCGTTCAGCGCCGTCAATGAAAGCTCTGCGTCAAGGCGAGTGGCCTGATGCGGCTCGGCTGTGGCGATAATTTCGCCCTGCGGCGTAATTATCCGACTGTCGCCCCGGTAATGGTGGCCATTGCCGTCGGTACCGACGCGATTGCATCCGGCAACATAAGCCTGATTTTCGATAGCCCTGGCCACCAGTAGCGACTGCCAGTGCGTTGAGCGTGGTGCGGGCCAGTTGGCAACATACAGCGCTAAATCGTAGTCGTTATGATTGCGCGACCAGACCGGGAAGCGCAGGTCGTAGCACACCAGCGGCAGGATCCTCCAGCCGCGCCATGCAAAAATGACCCGTTCGTTACCCGCCTGGTAATGGTGATGTTCATCCGCCATGCGGAACAGATGTCGTTTATCATAGAAATGGATTTTACCCTCGGGCTCCACCAGCAAAAAACGGTTAACGGGCCCGCGTTCCGTTTGCAGCGCCGCGCTGCCGGCAATCAGCGCATTGGTTTGCGCGGCTTTAGCTCCCATCCAGGCAACCACTTCCTCTTGCGATAGCGACTGTTTTGCCGCCTCCATCGCGAAACCGGTGGTGAACATTTCGGGTAAAACAATGAGGTCCCGCCCGGTAATCCCTTCCAGTTGACGATCGAAATGACGCAGGTTGGCGGGACCGTCCATCCACACCAGCGGTTGTTGTAAAAGGGTAATTTTCAGTCCGGGCACGGTGGTAACTCCAGCGTTGTGAAAGGAATGATAAATACTTTAACACCATATCAGCAGGCGGAGGGCTCACGGAATAGTTTGTCAAAGAAATGACAGGACGGGATATAGCTTATGGAGAACTGCCAGAAAAAAGAGAGGCGGGAGGCCCGCCTCGATCGTGATGTGATTATTTTTTAGTTTTAGGCCGCTTCAATCTTGCGAACCTTCTCCGGCAGCTTTACCGGTCGGGTCGCCAGTTCATCCGGGGCGAAGTCGTCGACGTTAATGCTGCGCAGACGGCTGGTTTCAGCACGGACCAGGATGTCCGCCTCGTCCTGATTGATTAACCCTTTTGCCAGCGCGTTACGGGCCAGTTCATCAAGTCGGGTAAAGGACAGATTCTTGCCCAGCTCTTTACAGATACGCTGGTGGATAGGATCTGCCGCCATCACATCAAGCAGCGCTTCCTCCAGCAGACCGACCGGGTTATGCTCGCTCGGCGTCAGATACTGACCGCGGCCGATACGAGAACGCGTCGCGCTCGGAACCTGCAGGATTTTCGCGACTTTATGATCCAGCTTGTCTGAAGGCGCCAGGTAATGACGTCCGGTCGGGAAGATAGCCACGCGAAGCGCGCCCGCTACCAGACGATTCGGGAAGTTCACCAACAGATCGTCAATCGCCTGCTCGGCCTGATACAGCGCATCCTGCACCCCCCAGTGCACCAGCGGTAAGTCCGCTTCGTTACGCCCCTCATCGTCATAGCGTTTCAGGACCGCCGACGCCAGGTAGAGCTGGCTCAGCACATCGCCCAGACGCGCAGAAATTCTTTCACGACGCTTCAGACTACCGCCCAGTACCGCCATTGAGACATCGGACAGCAGAGCCAGGTTGGCGCTCAGGCGGTTCATATGCTGATAGTAGCGACGAGTGGCATCGCGGGTCGGCGAGCTGCTGGTAAGGCCGCGAGTCAGGCCCAGCCAGAAACTGCGTACCTTGTTGCTTCCTACGTGGCCGATGTGTTTAAACAGCAGCTTATCGAAAGCGTTAACGTCGTTATTCTGCGCCGCCGCCATTTCATCCAGCACGTATGGATGGCAACGAATCGCCCCCTGGCCGAAGATCATCATGCTGCGGGTAAGAATATTCGCGCCTTCAACGGTGATGGCGATTGGCGCGCCCTGATAAGCCCGCGCCAGGAAGTTTCCGCTGCCGAGCATAATGCCTTTACCACCGGTAATATCCATTGCATCGATGATCGAGCGCTGGCCGCGGTGGGTACAGTGGTACTTCACGATTGCCGACAGTACCGCGGGTTTTTCGCCAAGCATAATGCCGTAGGTAATCAACGAGGCGGCAGCATCCATTACGTAGGCGTTGCCTGCAATACGCGCCAGCGGTTCTTCGATCCCTTCCATTTTACCGATGGAGATTTTGAACTGGCGGCGAATGTGCGCATAGGCGCCGGTGGCCATGGCGACAGACTTCAGGCCCCCGGTGGCGTTCGATGGCAGGGTGATACCGCGACCTACGGATAAGCACTCAACGAGCATCCGCCAGCCCTGGCCGGCCATGGTCGGGCCACCGATAATGTAGTCGATAGGAACGAAAATATCTTTTCCCTGGGTCGGACCATTCTGGAATGGAACGTTCAGCGGGAAATGACGACGACCGATCTCAACGCCCGGCGTGGTTGTCGGGATGAGGGCGCAGGTAATACCCAGCTCTTCTTCACCTCCCAGCAGACGGTCGGGGTCGGAGAGTTTAAATGCCAGCCCCAGCACGGTGGCGATAGGGGCAAGCGTAATATAGCGTTTGTTCCAGGTCAGACGCATACCCAGTACCTGCTGGCCTTGCCATTCGCCCATGCAGACCACGCCGGTATCCGGAATCGCGCCGGCATCTGAACCCGCTTCCGGGCTGGTCAGCGCGAAGCAGGGAATTTCCTGGCCGCGAGCCAGGCGTGGCAGATAGTGATTTTTCTGTTCTTCCGTACCGTAATGCTGCAGCAGCTCGCCCGGGCCTAATGAGTTAGGCACGCCGACGGTAATCGCCAGAATACCGGAGACGCCCGACAACTTTTGCAGAACGCGAGCCTGTGCATAAGCGGAGAACTCCAGCCCGCCGTACTCTTTCTTAATGATCATCGCAAAGAAGCGATGCTCTTTCAGATAAGCCCACAGCTCCGGCGGCAGATCCGCCATTTCGTGAGTGATTTCGAAGTCGTTCGCCATTCGGCAGGCTTCTTCAACCGGGCCGTCAATAAAGGCTTGTTCTTCGGCAGTCAGGCGCGGCTGCGGGTAGTTGTGCAGTTTCTGCCAGTCGGGATTGCCGCGGAACAGATCGCCTTCCCACCATGTTGTCCCGGCATCAATTGCTTCTTTCTCGGTACGCGACATCGGCGGCATGACCTTACGGAAAGCGCGAAAGGCTGGCACTGAAATCATAGATTTGCGCATCGGCGTAAAATTGAACGGCAGTAAAAGGATGGCCAGCGGGACCAGCAGCCAGATATTCCACAGCCCTGCAATGCCGAGCGCGGCGGTCCAGAGCAGCAAAATCGCGCTGCTGAGCAGCAGATTGATTCGGTGATAGAAGAGCGCACCGAGTAAAACAACGGTTGCAACAATACTCAAAATCATCATAGAGAAATGCTCCCTGTCTTGTAGGAGGTCTGACCACTTGTGATGATATGGTTGTAGTGGATGTAATTTGTTTTAGCAATGTGTTTACAAAATAATTACAACCTTGCTCACATTGTTGTACGGAATTGCGGCACATAAAAGCAAAACGCCAGAGGATAACCGCGCCTGCGGCTTCTCGCTTCGCCGGCTATCCGGTAAACTGCCTGGGTTATCCCACCCATACTGAAGGATTATCCTCATGTACCAGGATCTTATTCGTAACGAACTGAACGAAGCCGCCGAAACGCTGGCCAATTTTCTGCAGGACGAAGCCAATATCCATGCGATTCAGCGCGCAGCGGTGCTGCTGGCGGATAGCTTTAAGGCCGGCGGTAAGGTGCTCTCCTGCGGTAATGGCGGTTCGCACTGCGATGCGATGCACTTTGCGGAAGAGCTGACCGGGCGCTATCGTGAAAATCGCCCCGGCTATCCGGCCATTGCGATTTCAGACGTGAGCCACCTTTCTTGCGTGAGTAATGATTTTGGCTATGAATATGTTTTCTCGCGCTATGTGGAATCTGTGGGGCGTGCAGGGGACGTACTGCTGGGGATCTCCACTTCCGGAAATTCTGGTAACGTCATCAAAGCGATCGAAGCTGCCCGCGCTCAGGGCATGAAAGTTATTACCCTGACCGGTAAAGACGGCGGTAAAATGGCAGGCTCTGCGGACGTTGAAATCCGCGTACCGCATTTTGGTTATGCCGACCGCATTCAGGAAATCCATATTAAAGTGATTCATATCCTGATTATGCTGATCGAAAAAGAGATGGTTAAAGCTTAAGAGGCTATTTTGTTAGCCATTTTGAACCCGGTCAGTGCTCAGACAAAACTCACCGAGTTTTGAACGCCCTTCAGGGCGGCCCGGAGGGTGAGCGTAGCGAATCATCCTCACGTACATGATGTACGCTCCGGTTTCTGTGCGCTGGCCGTGTCCAAACTGACAGCACCAATAACGCCTTTTATGTTTCAGTAAGTGGTATGAGGTGATCTATGTGCGAACTGCTCGGGATGAGCGCGAATGTGCCAACTGATATTTGTTTCAGCTTTACCGGGCTGGTTCAGCGCGGTGGCGGAACCGGGCCGCATAAGGACGGCTGGGGAATTACCTTTTATGAAGGTAAAGGCTGTCGCACATTTAAAGATCCGCAGCCTAGCTTTCAATCGCCCATCGCTAAGCTGGTGCAGGAATACCCCATTAAATCCTGCTCGGTTATCGCCCATATTCGTCAGGCCAACCGCGGTATTGTCGCGCTGGAAAATACTCATCCCTTTACCCGCGAACTCTGGGGACGTAACTGGACCTATGCGCATAACGGCCAGCTGGAGGGGTATGAGTCTCTCGAGACGGGAAATCTGTATCCTGTCGGGGAAACCGATAGCGAAAAGGCGTTCTGCTGGCTGCTACATAGCATCACCGAACGCTATCCGGAAATGCCGGGAGACATGGTTGAGGTTTTCCGGTTTATCGCCACGCTCGCCGGGGAGCTGCGTGAAAAAGGCGTGTTTAACATGCTGCTCTCCGATGGGCGCTACGTCATGGCGTTTTGCTCAACGAATTTATACTGGATTACGCGACGGGCGCCGTTTGGCGTAGCGACGCTGCTGGATCAGGATGTCGAGATTGACTTTCAACGCGAGACCACACCGAATGATGTGGTCACCGTTATCGCCACCCAGCCGCTGACCGGTAACGAAACCTGGCATAAAATCATGCCAGGCGAGTGGGCGCTATTTTGCCTCGGGGACCGTGTAGTTTGAAGCAAGCTGTGGCTGAACGACTTCGTGGCTGAGCGGTTTGCTCACTACGTAGCGGCCATCGACTACGGAAACCACCGGCGGCTTGTGCGTCAGGCGGAAGTAATCATACCCGGGTTTCAGCTGCTTCCAGAAATCCGCGAAGTAGGAAAACTTGTGGCGCGCCATGTTGGCATCGGTCATGCGGAAAGGATAAATACTCACCTGAACGTTGGGCTGACCAAAAACTAAGGCGCCGGTGACGAACTGGAAAATCTCGTCAATGCCGGTATCGGTCATGGCGTAGCAGCCGACCGATACGCAGGCGCCGTGAATCATCAGATATTTGCCTTCGTAACCATGCGCCCGATCGTAGGCGTTCGGAAAGCCGATATTGATCGCTTTATAGAAACGACTATCGGGTTTTAACTGGTTACGGGAAACATTGTAAAAACCTTCCGGGCTTTTGAAGTCGCCCTGACGCTGCTTTGGCCCGAGACCGCCGGAGTAGTTACAAATGCGGTAGCTGTCGAGAAGCTGCCAGGTTTCGCCCATCTTGACGTAAAGATCGAGCATGCGCTCTTCTTTAAAGATCTCAATGTAGACCGGCGAGCCCATGAGCTGCTGCTTATACTCTTTGCTCATCGGCGTTGTCGAGCTGTTACTGCTAAGTAGCCCTGCGAATGAAACGCATGGCAACAGAAGCATCGCAATAAATAATGCGATTTTGCGCATACTACTTGTTCCTTGATAAAACAAATAACCACATTGCCAGGACGGCAAGAGAGACCTGAAATCAGAGTATTCTGGTTTTAGAGCGCTCACATTAGCATCACGGCATTTTTTCGCAAGCACGACGTGCTGCGTTTACGTCTGAGTTTTCCGTTATAGCGAATCCTGGGGCAAAGCGCAGTCAGAACTTTGCGTAATAGCTCGCATTTTAGAACCACTTAGTGGCGGTTTGTCTACAGGCGCCGCTCACGAAATGTTACACTTGGCCCGCTAACTGTTCAGGGTAAGAAAGGATGCTTCTCTCCCGTCTTGTGAATCACCAGGACTATGATGTTCCTTTCTTCCTCATATATTCCATTAATTATGCTGGCCTCGGCCTGAAACCGGGGTTTAAGTAACGGATACCTGCTAACGATATGATTAAAATCACGAAAGGGCTGAATTTGCCCATAGCTGGCATGCCATCACAGCAGATTTCTTCGAAGACTGCGGTCAAGCGCGTTGCGCTGTTGGGTGAAGAGTACATCGGTATGCGCCCATCAATGGCGGTGCGTGAAGGGGACCGGGTGCAAAAAGGTCAACTTCTGTTCGAAGATAAAAAAAATCCTGGCGTGCGTTTTACTGCACCTGCGAGTGGAACCGTCAGCGCCATTCATCGCGGCGAGCGCCGGGTTCTGCAGTCGGTCGTTATTGATGTGGATGGCGAAGAGTCCGTTCATTTTCCCCGCTATGAATTAGCCGAACTTGCCGGATTGACGCGCGAGAGCGTTCAGCAGCAGCTGCTGGAGTCCGGGCTGTGGACGGCATTTCGCACCCGTCCTTTCAGTAAAATACCTGCGCCGGGCAGCGTTCCTGCGGCCATTTTTGTCACCGCGATAGACACGAATCCGCTGGCGGCCGATCCTCAGCCAATCATTCTGGCCCAGCGCGAAGCGTTTGACGCCGGTTTGACGCTGTTGACGCGGTTGACCGACGGTAAAGTTCACGTGTGTCAGGCTGGCGGCGGCAAGCTTGGCGGGCATCCTGTCGGCCAGGTGACCTTTAATCAGTTTGCCGGTCCGCATCCGGCCGGGCTGGCGGGGACTCACATTCATTTTCTTGAGCCGGTCAGCCTGAAAAAGCAGGTCTGGCATCTTAACTATCAGGATGTTATCGCCGTCGGCAAAGTGTTCCTTGAAGGGGAGTTGTACAACGAACGCATCGTTGCTCTCGGCGGCCCGCAGGTCAAAGAGCCTCGTTTGTTAAAGACCTGCTTAGGCGCCAGCCTTGATGAACTGCTTGAAGATGAGCTGCTGGACGATGAAAACCGCATTATCTCTGGTTCAGTCCTCAGCGGAACCCATGCGTGCGGGCCTCATGCTTTCCTTGGACGCTTTCATTTACAGATAAGCGTTGTGAAAGAGGGGCGCGAGAAAGAGCTATTCGGCTGGGTGATGCCGGGGAAAGATAAATTCTCCATTACCCGTACCACCGTCGGTCACTTTCTGAAGCGTAAGCTATTTAATTTCTCGACGGATACCAACGGCGGCGAGCGGGCTATGGTACCGATTGGCAACTATGAGCGAGTGATGCCGCTGGATATTCTGCCCACCATGCTGCTGCGCGATTTGCTGGCGGGCGATACCGACAGCGCGCAGGCGCTGGGCTGTCTGGAACTGGATGAAGAAGACCTGGCGCTTTGCACCTACGTTTGTCCCGGCAAGTATGAATATGGTCCGGCATTGCGCAGCGTGTTAACCCAGATTGAGCAGGAAGGATAAGTGATGGGCTTAAAGCAACTGTTTGACAAACTTGAGCCGCACTTTACGCACGGCGGCAAGCTGGAAAAATACTACCCGTTGTTCGAAGCGACGGCGACCCTGTTCTATACACCCGGTCAGGTGACGCGCGGAGCGGCGCACGTCAGAGACGCCATCGACCTTAAGCGGATGATGATACTGGTGTGGTTCGCCGTTTTCCCGGCGATGTTCTGGGGAATGTATAACGTTGGTCTGCAGACCATACCGGCGCTGGCTAAATTATATAGCGCTGAACAGCTGCAGCAGGTCATCGCCGGGAACTGGCACTACAGTATTGCCCAGTGGCTGGGGGTAAACTTCACCGCAGATGCCGGCTGGCTCAGTATGATGACGCTGGGTGCGGTATTTTTCCTGCCTATCTACATCACCGTGTTTCTTGTCGGTGGGTTCTGGGAAGTCCTGTTTGCTATCGTGCGTAAGCACGAAATAAACGAAGGCTTCTTCGTGACCTCAATCCTGTTCGCGCTGATTGTACCGCCATCGCTGCCGCTATGGCAGGCTGCGCTCGGGATCACGTTTGGCGTCGTCATGGCCAAAGAGATCTTTGGCGGAACCGGGCGTAACTTTCTCAACCCGGCGCTGGCGGGGCGGGCCTTTCTGTTCTTTGCCTGGCCGGCGCAAATTTCCGGCGATCTGGTGTGGACCGCAGCGGATGGCTTTTCCGGCGCGACGCCGCTGTCCCAGTGGGCTAGCGGCGGCGGTGAATCGCTGGTTAATGTCACAAGCGGACAGCCGGTAAGCTGGATGGATGCCTTCCTCGGCAATATCCCGGGCTCGATTGGCGAGGTCTCGACGCTGATGATTCTGATCGGCGGCGCCATCATCATTTTCGGTCGCGTGGCTTCCTGGCGCATTGTCGCTGGGGTATTCCTCGGCATGGTGGCTACCGCGACGCTGTTTAACTTCATTGGCTCTGATACTAACCCGATGTTTGCCATGCCGTGGTACTGGCATCTGGTTCTCGGCGGTTTTGCTTTCGGCATGATGTTTATGGCGACGGATCCGGTGTCCGCGTCGTTTACGGATAAGGGTAAATGGAGCTACGGCCTGCTGATCGGCGTGATGTGCGTCCTGATTCGCGTCGTCAACCCGGCCTATCCGGAAGGGATGATGCTGGCGATCCTCTTCGCCAACCTCTTTGCGCCGCTGTTCGATTACCTGGTGGTGCGGGCCAATATTAAGCGGAGGAAGTCGCGTGGCTGAGAATAAAAGTAACGATAGCATCGGCAAAACGCTGCTGGTGGTGCTGGTGCTTTGTCTGGTCTGCTCAATCGTGGTCGCCGGTTCTGCCGTGGGGCTAAAATCACGCCAGCAGGAGCAGCGCGCGCTTGATAAACAGCGCAATATCCTGGCGGTTGCTGGTCTGATGAAGCAGGGAATGAGCGCAGATGAAGTGGCCGATATTTTTAAGGCCCGCATCTCTCCACGATTAGTCGATCTCGCTAGCGGGGAGCTGCTGGATAAAGACCCGAGCAAATTTAATCAGGCCCAGGCCCTGAAAGATCCGCAGCAGAGCTTGCAGCTGGAAGCCAGCCAGGATCCGGCGGGTATTAAACGCCGCAGTAATATCGCCGAAATATATCTGGTGCGTGATGAAAAACAGCAGATTCAGGAAGTCGTACTGCCAATTTACGGTAACGGCCTGTGGTCGGTGATGTACGCGTTTGTGGCGCTGGAAACCGATGGCCGTACGGTAAAAGGGATCACTTATTACGATCATGGCGAAACGCCGGGGCTGGGCGGGGAAATTGAAAACCCCAACTGGCGCCAGCAGTTCGTCGGTAAACAGGTGCTTGATGATAAAGGGATGCCTGCGCTGAGAATCGTCAAAGGCGGCGCGCGTCCTGGCGACCTGCACGCCGTTGATGGCCTGTCGGGCGCAACGCTGACGTCAAACGGCGTGCAGCATAGCTTTGATTTCTGGATGGGCAAACTGGGCTTTGGCCCATTCCTGCAAAAGGTGCGAGAAGGGGAGCTGAATAATGGCTGATTTGGGCGACATGAAAGAAATGAAGCGCGTGCTGGTGGGGCCGCTTATCGCTAATAACCCTATCACTCTGCAGGTACTGGGCGTCTGCTCCGCGCTGGCGGTGACCACCAAGCTGGAGACCGCTTTTGTAATGACCATTGCGGTGACGCTGGTTACGGCATTCTCCAGCATGTTTATCTCCATGATTCGCCACCACATTCCGAATAGCGTGCGCATCATTGTACAGATGGCGATTATCGCTTCGCTGGTTATCGTCGTCGATCAGGTGCTACGCGCGTTTGCCTATGAGATCTCGAAACAGCTTTCGGTTTTCGTCGGTTTGATCATCACTAACTGTATCGTGATGGGGCGCGCCGAAGCCTATGCCATGAAGTCGCCGCCGTTGGCGAGCTTTATGGACGGTATTGGCAACGGTCTGGGATACGGGGCGATCCTAATCATCGTCGGTTTCCTGAGAGAGCTGATCGGCAGTGGTAAGCTATTCGGTATTACCGTGCTGGAAACGGTGCAGAACGGCGGCTGGTATCAGCCAAATGGTCTGTTTCTTCTGGCACCCAGTGCGTTCTTCATTATCGGTTTGTTGATTTGGGCGGTGCGCAGCTGGAAGCCTGAACAGCAGGAAAAGGAGTAACCGACCATGGCTCACTACATTAGCCTGTTTGTCCGCGCCGTGTTTGTTGAAAACATGGCGCTGGCCTTCTTCCTGGGAATGTGTACCTTCCTCGCCGTGTCGAAAAAGGTCTCAACCGCTTTCGGTCTCGGCGTTGCGGTAACGGTCGTACTCGGACTGGCGGTACCGATCAATAACCTCGTGTATAACCTCGTGCTGCGCGATGGCGCGCTGGTGGAAGGCGTTGACTTAAGCTTTCTGAACTTCATCACCTTTATTGGCGTGATTGCCGCGCTGGTACAAATTCTGGAGATGATCCTCGATAAGTACTTCCCGACGCTTTATAACGCGTTGGGGATCTTTCTGCCGCTGATTGCCGTTAACTGTGCGATTTTTGGCGGCGTCTCCTTCATGGTACAGCGCGACTATAACTTCACCGAATCCATCGTTTACGGCTTTGGTTCCGGCGTCGGCTGGCTGCTGGCGATTGTGGCGATGGCGGGTATTCGCGAAAAAATGAAATACGCAAACGTGCCTGCGGGTCTGCGCGGGTTAGGGATCACCTTTATTACCACGGGTCTGATGGCGCTGGGCTTTATGTCATTCTCCGGTGTGCAGCTATAAGGGCGGAAAGTATGGAAATAATTCTTGGCGTAGTGATGTTCACGCTGATCGTCCTGGTGCTATCCGGGCTGATATTGGCCGCGCGTTCGAAGCTGGTGAATGCGGGCGATGTGGTCATTGAAATCAATAACGAAGCGGATAAACAGATCCGTACTCCGGCGGGCGACAAGCTGCTGAATACGCTCTCCAGCAACGGAATCTTCGTCTCGTCGGCCTGCGGCGGGGGCGGCTCCTGCGGCCAATGCCGGGTGACGGTGAAAGAGGGCGGCGGTGATATCCTGCCTACCGAACTTTCTCATATCACCAAGCGTGAGGCGAGAGAGGGCTGCCGCCTGGCCTGCCAGGTCGCGGTGAAGCAGAACATGAAAATTGAGCTGCCGGAGGAGATTTTTGGCGTTAAGAAGTGGGAATGTGAAGTTATCTCGAACGATAACAAAGCCACTTTTATCAAAGAGCTGAAGCTGCGCGTGCCGGACGGCGACGCGGTTCCGTTCCGCGCAGGCGGGTATATTCAGATCGAATGTCCATCGCACAAGGTCGCTTATGCTGACTTTGACGTTCCGGATGAGTATCGCGGCGATTGGGATAAATTTAATCTCTTCCGCTATGTCTCGGATGTAAAAGAGCCTACGTTACGCGCCTACTCCATGGCTAACTATCCGGAAGAGAGGGGCATCATCATGCTCAACGTGCGTATCGCAACCCCGCCGCCGCAGGTACCTGATGCGCCTCCGGGAATTATGTCTTCCTATATCTGGTCGTTGAAGCCGGGTGATAAAGTGACGATTTCCGGGCCGTTTGGGGAATTTTTTGCCAAAGAAACGGACGCTGAAATGGTCTTTATCGGCGGCGGTGCCGGGATGGCGCCGATGCGCTCGCATATTTTCGATCAGCTTAAGCGCCTGCACAGTAAGCGTAAAATCAGCTTCTGGTACGGCGCGCGCTCTCTGCGAGAAATGTTCTATGATGACGAATTCGAGCAGCTGGCACGTGAAAATCCGAACTTTACCTTCCACGTGGCGCTCTCCGATCCGCAGCCTGAAGATAACTGGACCGGTCATACCGGCTTTATTCACAACGTCCTGTATGAAAACTATCTGCGCGATCACCCGGTGCCGGAAGATTGTGAATTCTATATGTGCGGGCCGCCGGTGATGAACGCCGCGGTCATCAAAATGCTGAAAGATCTCGGCGTTGAGGATGAAAACATCATGCTCGACGATTTTGGAGGCTAATGATGCTGACGGTATTTGTCGCGACCTTTGTGATTTTCGCGCTGGTTATTCTGGGAATGTCGCTCGGGTATCTGATCAAGCGAAAAACCATCCAGGGCAGCTGCGGGGGGATCTCATCGCTGGGTCTGGAAAAGGTTTGCGACTGCCCTGAGCCCTGCGATGCGCGTAAAAAACGCATGGCACGCGAAGCGCAGCGCAATCAGGATCGCATCATTTAACTAGCAGGCCGCACCGTGCGGCCTTTTTTGATTTACCACGTTTTCGCTTTTGCCGGTGAGTCGACCATTACGCCGTCGGCGCCAAGCTCGCTTGCCGTACGAAAATCATCAGCATTATTAATGCCGAAGAATATGATATGGGCTTTGCCCTGTGAGCGGAAACAGTCCATCGCTTCTTTATCCCAGGTGAGTGTGGCCGGCGATACGCCTTCGCCCAGGGTGAACTTCTCGATGACTTCTACTTTGCGTTTCAGCTCAAGGCCGTACCAGTGCTCGTCCCCTGGTGAGTTGGTGGGCTGACACTGGTGGCTAAGAGAAATGGTCGCCAGCTTTGTTCGCGTTTCGTCCCGGCTGACGAAATGGGGAATTGACTCTGGTAGCGCTGCGATATAGCGAGCGTCCGTTGAATACACGCGTACGCGGGCGAGGCTATGGGTTTTATTTAACACATCGCCAAGCCGAGCCGCCATTATCGCAGGGTCGGCATCAGGCGATTTGATATCGATATAAAAGAAGGTCTCCGGCCACTGTTCCAGCACCGATTGTAGCGTGGGAATCGTTGCATTTTTACCGCGCCAGGGGTGAGTTTCATCGCCCCATTTCCACCCCGCGTCCATGCGTGCCAGTTCGGCTGCGCTATAGCTTGAGATTTTCCCTGTATGATTAGTCAGCGCGGAAAGATCGCCAGGACGATATAAAACCGGGACGCCATCCTGGCTTAATTGCACCGTTATCCAGATCGCCTCGGCCTTATTTTCCAGGGCGAGTTTTATTGCTGGAAGCGTATTTTCCGGGGCATCGCCGGTACCTCCGCGATGAGCAATAAGCTGCGGTGCTGCGCAGGCGCTGCTGGCAATAAGTAAACCGAGCGCAGTTACTATTGATTTCATGATTGGGTTTTACCTTATTTATTAATATAACTATATGAAAAATAAATCATATTTGTTGCATTTTTATGTTGTAGCACGTTTTTTAAGGTTGTGGATTTAAAAAGATTAAATTTCGCCATAGTTTGCTATACTGTATGCATGTACAGTCTAAGGTTTGGCTATGCGTAAAATCATCCATGTAGATATGGACTGCTTCTTCGCAGCGGTTGAAATGCGTGATAACCCGGCGCTGCGCGATATCCCTATCGCCATTGGCGGCAGTCGGGTACAGCGCGGCGTTATCAGTACGGCTAACTATCCGGCGCGTAAGTTCGGCGTGCGCAGCGCTATGCCTACCGCCACCGCCCTGAAACTTTGCCCACACCTGACGCTCCTTCCCGGCCGTTTCGACGCTTACAAAGAGGCCTCGAACCATATCCGGGAGATTTTTTCCCGCTATACCTCGTTAATCGAACCCCTATCGCTGGATGAAGCCTATCTTGACGTCAGCGACAGCGTCCATTGTCAGGGGTCAGCAACGCTGATGGCGCAGGAGATCCGTGAGACCATCCATCGCGAGCTCAATCTGACTGCTTCTGCCGGCATTGCGCCGGTAAAATTTTTGGCAAAAATCGCCTCGGATCTGAATAAACCTGACGGCCAGTTTGTCATTGCGCCGCACCAGGTAGCGGAGTTTGTCAAAACGCTGTCGCTGTCGAAGATCCCGGGCGTCGGCAAAGTCTCCGCCGCGAAGCTGGAAAGCATGGGCCTGAGAACCTGCGAAGATGTACAGAACAGCGATCTGGCAATGTTGCTCAAGCGCTTTGGTAAATTCGGGCGAATATTGTGGGAACGCAGCCACGGCATTGATGAACGAGAAATCAGCAGCGAGCGCCAGCGCAAATCGGTGGGGGTTGAGCGAACCCTGATAGAGGATATCCACGAATGGGCGGAGTGTGAGTCAATTATTGAAAACCTCTATCCCGAACTTGAACGGCGCCTGGCGAAAGTTAAACCGGATTTGCGGATTGCTCGCCAGGGGGTCAAGCTGAAGTTTAATGATTTCCAGCTCACGACCCAGGAGCATGTCTGGCCCCGGCTGAATAAAGATGATTTGATTTCTACCGCGCATAAAGCCTGGCACGAGCGGCGCGGAGGTCGGGGAGTCAGGCTGGTGGGGCTGCACGTGACGCTGCTTGATCCGCAGCTGGAGCGGCAACTCGTTTTGGGATTGTAACGATGTTAACGATAAGAATGTACGAAGAGCGGGATTTTCCGGCGCTATGCGCACTATTTTTACGCGCCGTTAAAGAGACCGCCAGCGCCGATTATTCCCCCCGGCAAATTGCCGCCTGGGCGCAGGTTGATGAAGCCCGCTGGCGGCAAAAACTCGCGGCGTCACGCGTACTGGTGGCAATAAATGATGCCTCGCCGGTCGGGTTTATCACTGCCGTAGATGACTATATCGATTTACTCTTCGTTTCTCCCGATTTTAGTCGTCAGGGAATCGCCGGCGAGTTGCTTAATACACTACTGATGCAGCTGCCTGAACGCATTTTCACGGTAGAGGCCAGTATTACGGCAAAGCCCTTTTTTGCGCGTCATGGCTTCACGGTTATTCAGCCACAGGAAGTGGAGGCGCGGGGTGAACGATTTCTTAATTATTTGATGCGGCGGCAAATCGGCTTGCAATAGATTTAACGCCTGATTACTATACGCGCACTTTCACCTATTTATTAACTGCAAAGGAGGTTCACCATGAATACAGATTTCCAGAACGCACTTTGCAGGCCTTCCCAGGAATAACTCTCTTTTTTGCCCTGGTAACGTCTGCCACATCCTTTATTTATTTTTTAATATGGATTGGTATATGGGCAATAATGTTCATTATACGTCTGAATCTATTTCTTATATTCGTTCAGACGATCTGTGGATCGAAGGTTTAGCGATCCAACAATTACACTCGACGGCAAATTTACCCCACATGCAGCGCGTGGTGGGAATGCCAGACTTACATCCCGGGCGTGGCTATCCCATCGGCGCAGTCTTCTTCTCGCTGGGCCATCTCTACCCGGCACTGGTGGGTAACGATATCGGCTGCGGCATGGCGCTGTGGCAAACGGATATCCTCGCGCGAAAATACAATGCGGATAAGTTTGAGAAGAAACTGTCCGCTATGGGGGACGTTGCGCAAGCAAGCTGGCTGGACGAGCATCTGCCGGAAAATTTGTTGACCCATCCCTGGCGCAGCGCCCTGGGATCGATTGGCGGTGGTAACCATTTCGCTGAACTGCAGCAGGTGGAGCAGGTTGTGGATAACGACCGTTTCCAGCAGGCCGGCCTTGATGCTCAGCGCCTGCTGCTGCTGGCGCACAGCGGATCGCGCGGCCTCGGGCAATCCATACTGCAGCACCATATTGCGGCTTTTTCGCACGATGGCCTGGCGGAAGGTAGCGCTGCGGCTCGGGATTATCTGGCAGAACATGATGATGCGCTGGCTTTTGCACGCGTGAATCGTTATCTGATTGCCACCCGCATCCTGCAACAGATACGGGCCGACGGACGGAGCGTACTGGATATCGCGCATAACTTTGTCGAGTCCTGTTCTGTTGACGGGCTGCAGGGTTGGCTGCATCGCAAAGGGGCTACGCCGGACGACCGGGGCCTGGTGATAATCCCGGGCTCTCGCGGCGACCACAGCTGGCTGGTGCAGCCTGTTACCCGCGAGGAGACCCTGCATTCGCTGGCGCATGGCGCCGGGCGGAAATGGATGCGAACCGAATGCAAAGGGCGCCTGTCCGGCAAATATACGCCGGCTCAGCTGGCGCGCACCGAACTGGGAAGCAGGGTGATCTGCCGCGATCGTCAGCTGATCTATGAAGAAGCGCCGCAGGCGTATAAATCCGTTGAAAGCGTACTTAACTGTCTGGTGCAGGCCGGACTGGTCGAACCGATCGCCCGTCTGCGTCCGCTGCTGACGCTGAAAACCAGCGGAGGGAAAAGCGCATGATTTTATTGCAACTCTCTTCCGCTCAGGGGCCGGATGAATGCTGTCTGGCGGTGAAACTGACGTTGGAGCGGCTCATAAAGGAAGCCGCAGAGCGGCGGCTTTCCCTGACGCTGCTGGAAAGTGAGCCAGGACGTCATGCCGGCACCCTGCGTTCTGTTCTGCTTTCGCTGGATGGCGACGGCGCGTTTGCTTTCAGCGAAAGCTGGTGCGGCACTTTGCAATGGGTCTTTTCCAGTCCGTTCAGGCCGCATCACGGGCGCAAAAACTGGTATGTTGGCGTAGGGCGCTTTTCCTGCGATGAACAGATGCTCTCCAGCGAGATCCGTTTTGAAACGCTGCGCTCTTCCGGGCCTGGCGGGCAGCACGTGAACAAGACCGATTCCGCGGTGCGCGCCATTCATACGGCAAGCGGCATCAGCGTAAAGGTGCAGTCGGAGCGGAGTCAGCATGCGAACAAACGGCTGGCGCGTCTGCTGATTGCCTGGAAGCTGGAACAGCAGCGGCAGAATGAGAGTGCGGCGTTGAAGTCTGAGCGGAGAATGTTCCATCATCAGATTGAGCGCGGTAATCCGCTGCGAACGTTTAGCGGGCGTTAATGAGCGAGTCGTTATAAAGAAAAGGCCCACTTCCTGAGGAGTGGGCCTTTGTTGTCTTACTTCGCCGGAATGGATTTCAGCAGCTCAGTCAGCAGCGTCCAGTACTGGCCCACGCTTTCGATATGCACCTGTTCATCCGGAGAGTGAGGGCCAGTAATGGTTGGCCCGATGGAAACCATATCCAGTTCCGGATACGGTTTCTTGAACAGACCGCACTCCAGGCCCGCGTGGATAATCTGGATATTCGGCGTTTTGTTGAACAGACGCTGATAGGTTTCACGTACCAGATGCATCACCGGAGAGTTGGCGTCCGGCTGCCAGCCTGGATAGGCGCCTTTGGCTTCGGTTTTCGCACCGGCCAGCTTGCCCAGAGAGTCCAGCATGCTCACGACGTAATCTTTACCGCTGTCAATCAGCGAACGAATCAGGCAGTGAATCTGCACGTTGTCGCTGGTCATGGTCACCACGCCGACGTTCAGAGAGGTTTCCACCACCCCTTTTGCCACGTCAGAGTTGCGGATGACGCCGTTCGGCGTGGCGTTAAGCAGGCGCACAAAGGTATCACGAGATTGAGTCGTCAGCGCAGGCAGGCCATTTTCCGCCGACTCCAGCAGCACAGCGAGATTTTTCTCTTTAGCCGCCAGCTCGTTTTGCAGGATCTCCTGGTACTCATTCGCTCGCGCTTTCAGCGTTTCCGCTTTGTCCGCGGCTACGGCTACCGTCGCGAACGCTTCGCGCGGGATGGCGTTGCGCAGGGTGCCGCCATTGAAATCGACCAGGCGCAAATCGAGCTCTTCAGCATGGCCCGCCAGGAAGCGTGCCAGCAGTTTGTTCGCATTGCCTAAACCGACGTGGATCTCGCCGCCGGAGTGGCCGCCTTTCAGCCCTTTAAGGGTCAGTTTAAAGCTCTGGAAACCAGCCGGAACGGCTTCACGGGTCAGCGCCAGGTCAGAGGTGAAGTCGATCCCACCCGCGCAGCCCATGTAAATTTCACCCTCTTCTTCGGAGTCGGTGTTGATCAGGATATCCGCCTGCAGCCAGTTGGGCTGCAGGCCAAAGGCGCCGTCCATACCGGCTTCTTCCGTCATGGTCAGCAGCACTTCCAGCGGGCCATGAACAACGTTGTCGTCAGCCAGCACCGCCAGCGCGGAAGCCATGCCGATACCGTTATCGGCGCCCAGAGTCGTGCCGCGCGCTTTGACCCACTCGCCGTCGATGTAAGGTTGAATCGGGTCCTGAGTGAAGTCGTGAACGGTATCGTTGTTTTTCTGCGGCACCATATCGAGGTGCGCCTGCAGCACTACCGGTTTGCGGTTTTCCATACCGGCAGTGGCGCCTTTACGAATCAGAATGTTGCCAACCTGGTCGCGTTCCGCGTGTAAGCCTTTTTCTTTTGCCCAGCCCATAATGTGCTCAGCGAGTTGTTCTTCGTGATAGGACGGGTGGGGAATAGAGCAGATTTTGGCAAAAATATCCCACAGCGGCTGAGGGGATAATTGAGACAGTTCAGACACGATGAGTCTCCTTACAATCATCTGCAAAAGTCGTTTGCAGATCGAGGGTTAGCAATCAAATACACTACAAGCCCGGGCTTGCGCGATGGGGTTGAGAATACCACTTTCCGCGTACTCTGGTAGTGTAAACCACGTAAAAAGAGTCGTCGTGGCCGCTTAACGCTGGTTTTTAGCGCATCAGATCTCTATAATCTCGCGCAACCATTTTCCCCCTCGAACATTATTTAAGCCGTATTACACAGGCTGGGACACTTCACATGAGCGAAAAATACGTCGTCACCTGGGACATGTTGCAGATTCACGCCCGCAAGCTGGCAACCCGCCTGCTGCCGGTTGAACAGTGGAAAGGCATTATTGCCGTTAGCCGCGGCGGTCTGGTACCGGGAGCACTACTGGCGCGTGAACTGGGTATTCGTCATGTTGACACCGTTTGCATCTCAAGCTACGACCACGATAACCAGCGTGAGCTGACGGTTCTGAAACGTGCAGAAGGCGACGGCGAAGGCTTCATCGTTATCGATGACCTGGTCGATACCGGCGGTACCGCCGTTGCTATCCGCGAAATGTATCCTAAAGCGCATTTTGTCACTATTTTCGCAAAACCGGCCGGCCGTCCGCTGGTTGACGATTATGTTATTGATATTCCGCAGGATACCTGGATTGAACAGCCGTGGGATATGGGCGTGGTGTTCGTACCGCCTATCGCAGGTCGTTAATTTCCCGCATAAATGCTAATTACCACGCCCGGTTTTGCCGGGCGTGGTTTTTTTTACCCTTGCGCAGGTTACAATAGCTTCAGTGGCAACATGATGGAGGCTGCACATGTCCCAGGCTAACCTTAGCGAAACGCTGTTTAAACCCCGATTCAAACATCCGGAAACCTCTACGCTGGTGCGCCGGTTCAATACCGGAGCGCAGCAACCGATCCAGTCCGCGCTCAGCGGCAATAACGTTGATCACTGGTATCGATTGATTAATCGCCTGATGTGGATCTGGCGTGGCGTGACGCCGCAGGAAATCCTCGACGTGCAGGCGCGCATCGTCATGAGCGATGCTGAGCGAACCGATCCGGAGCTTTACGATACGGTTGTCGGCTATCGCGGCGGCAACTGGATCTTTGAATGGGCGAAACAGGCGATGGACTGGCAGCAAAAGGCCGGCCAGGAAGAGGATCTGCTCATCAGCGGCCGCCACTGGCTGCATGCGGCAAACCTGTACAGCATTGCCGCCTATCCGCACATTAAAGGCGATGAGCTGGCGGAACAGGCGCAGGTGCTGGCATACCGGGCTTACGAAGAGGCGGCTCAGCGGCTGCCCGGCAAGCTGCGCGAGCTGGAGTTTTCCATCCCTGGCGCGGCGCCGATCACCGGGTTCCTGCATATGCCGCCAGGCGAGGGGCCGTTCCCGACGGTGCTGATGTGCGGCGGCCTTGACGCGCTCCAGACCGATTATTACAACCTGTATGAGAACTATTTTGCGCCATTGGGCATCGCTATGCTGACCGTGGATATGCCTTCAATTGGTTTCTCGTCAAAATGCAAGCTGACCCAGGATACCAGTATGCTGCACCAGTATGTGCTGCAGCATCTGGCCAATGTGCCATGGGTCGATCATACCCGCGTGGCCGCCTTTGGTTTCCGTTTTGGCGCCAACATTGCCGTACGGCTGGGCTATCTGGAATCCCAGCGCCTGAAGGCGGTTGCCTGCCTGGGCCCGGTGGTGCACGGCCTGCTGGTGGATCCGCTGCATCAGGGACGGGTGCCGGAAATGTATCTTGACGTTCTGGCTTCGCGTCTGGGAATGCACGATGCTTCCGACGAAGCGCTGCGCGTGGAGCTTAACCGCTACTCCCTGAAGGTTCAGGGACTGCTGGGGCGCCGCTGCCCTACGCCGATGCTTTCGGGCTTCTGGAAAGACGATCCGTTCAGCCCGGAAGAGGAGTCGCGATTGATCACTTCATCCTCATCAGACGGCAAGCTGCTGGAGATCCCGTTCAATCCGGTTTATCGCAATTTCGATCATGCCCTGCGGCAGATCGCCCGCTGGATTAGCCATAGATTTAGTTAATATATTGCTAAATTCTATCGATTTGGTAACGTCATGGCATCACCAAAGGAGATTGCAATGACGTTACCGAGTGGACACCTAAAGAGTAAGCTGATTAAGAAATTCACGGCGCTAGGCCCTTACATCCGTGAGGAGCAATGTGAAGACAACCGCTTCTTTTTCGATTGCCTGGCAGTTTGCGTCAACGTAAAACCGGCGCCTGAAAAACGCGAGTTCTGGGGATGGTGGATGGAGATGGAAGCGCAGGCATCGCGCTTCACCTATAGCTACCAGTTTGGATTATTCGATAAAGAAGGCGACTGGCGTCCGGTCGCGATTGACGATCCTGAAGTCACCGAAAAGCTCGAAAAGACGCTGCGCGATTTTCACCAACGAGCCGAAGCGCTATTGGCAACGTTTAACCTTAAGCTGGAACCTGCTGATGATTTTAGCGAGCCGGTTAAGCTGAGAGCCTAAGAGTCAACCTTCTGTTGCCATCCGGCTAGCAATAAAACCCGCGTTTCTACCAGCGTGGGTTTTGTCCCCAGGCAAACCCACACTAATTGCCGTTTAATACCCGATAGGGTTGACCGACGGCAATCATGCCTGCGGCCAGATCTTTGGTCACTACCGTGCCTGCCCCGACTTTGACGTTATCGCCTAGCGTGACCGCGCCGATCACCACGGCGTGGGCGCCAAATTCTACGTTATCGCCGATTCGCGGGCTGTTGCCTTCCTGACCCTGGCTATCGGTCACGCTGCCAATAGTGACCCCCTGGCGCAGAGTACAATTTTGGCCGATGATCGTTCCCCGATTAATAACGATGCAGTGCGGATGAAACAGCTTCAGCCCATATCCAATGCGCGCTCGCCACGGCAGCTCAATGCAAAATAAACACTCGTTAATCACGATATTGAGAATAACGAAGGGAATTGCGCAGATCTTCCACAGCGGGTTACGACTGCGGTAGAGCGTTGCCAGACGATAGAGCAGAAGCGCGATTTTCGCTTTAATGCCGCCGCAGGATTTGATTTCCCGTCCGACCAGCCTGATAGCCTCAAACATGGTTATTCCTTAAGGTTAAACGAAGCCAGTGAATACCATCCGTCACCGGTTTGACCTTCGTTAGCAAGTTGTATACGCGGTAGATTTTGATGGTTGGTCAGCGCCGCTTCCAGGCGGTACTGGCCGTCAGGCAGGCCCGCAGGCAGCGGCAGCGTGACGTTGCTTTGATGGTCGCCGGGCAGCCACTGGCGAACATCGTCCGACGTACGGACTTGCGTCATCGTCGTACCCGCATCATTCACTATTCGCCACTGTACAAGCCACGGGAGATAGGCTGGAGCGACGCCGTCGTTACGCCAGGTAACATTCAGCGTAAGCGGAGTGCCGCTACGCACGGGCGTATCAAATTCCAGCCGGCTCACCCGGTAGCGATAGCCGATACGCAATAATGCGTTATCAACGATATCGCGATAGGCGGCCGGTACCGGACGCGATTTCAGATTCAGGGTACTGGCGTGCTGCGCTAATGCCCAGTCAAAGCTGGCCTGAACCTCCTCGCGGGTATAGTGCTGAACGCTTTCCCACTCCGCCATATAACCGCAAATTTCAAGACTAACGGGAGCGTGCTGCCAGCCAGTGTTAAAACCGGCCCACGCCTTCTGCGCTGCGGCCAGGCGTTGAGGATAGTCATCGCGCATATGGCTCCACTCCGGGGAAAAGTTATGCCAGTCTCCCCAGCAGTCCGCGCGCCATCCGGCGCCCTTTTGGCTGGCCCAGGCCAGCGAGTCGCCGCCGCTGATTAACATAATTTTGGGCGTTTTCGGGAAACTGCTGAAGTGCATATCAACGTAGCGATTGAGCTGTTGCGGAGTGTACTTTTCCATCAACGGCGCGACGTCAGGGAAATTGGAGTTATGCCATTCGCCCCATGAACCCACCATGCCGATATCGACAAACGCCAGTTCAGGATTGCCGTCATAACGCGCGCCGAGGGCGTTAAGCAGCTTTTGCGCATAGGCGATAAAAGTCGGATCGCTGAGATCCGGGACAAAGGTTTTGCCATTTTCGACCCATTGTCCCTGAATGCCTTTGGCGATAAGCCAGGCGGGGATTTTCGAGCCTGATTGTGGCTCATCGAGCGCCATGAAACGTAATCCGACGTTCATTGCCGGCTGATGTTGGGCGGCGACGCTGAAGGCATGATCGATCGGCGCAAAATTATAGACGCCTTCTTCAGGCTCCAGATCGCTCCAGTAAAAGCGATCGTATTCAAATCCGGTGTCCGGATACTCTTTCAGAGAGGGCTTCTGACCATAACCATCGTGGAAACTGGCCACGCCGATCCCAGGATTCGTTAACAGACCGGTGAAGGCCGGCGGGGTGACAACCGTACGTTCAGCCAGTACCGCTGCAGAGGGTATGGCTCCGGCCAGCAGTAGCGCCAAAAGCAGCGCGGCGCGGCGCAGTGAAAAAGAGCTCATCGTTAATTCACTTTATCGTGGAGGTTTACAAACCACGTCCAGATACCCACGTGGAAGTTCTTAAACACATCGATACCCAGCGCAGATTTAAGCATATAGAGCGCCAGCAGCACGGCAAGAATGGCAAACAGTACGGCAAACGTAATCGCCAGGGTGGAAAATATACGCCCGAGCAGCGTGCTTTCTCGCGGAATTTTGCGCAGATCGCGACCGCATAAAAAGACTACAAAATAGCGACGATGCAGAAACGGAAAGCTATGGCGAAAGTCGATACGATGGCGCGACGCCAGGCTCGATCTCACCAGCGCCTGTTCGATACCGCGTTTCTGCTCCGGCGTTAATGAGGCTTCTGTTTCCGGGTCAAGCGCGGAATAAAAGCGCTCGATGACCAGGTCGGATGTTGATTTTGTCACGGTTGACTCTTATTCGTTAATCGCTGATAGACCTGAGCCGTTTTCGCTGCAATGTCCGGCCAGCGGTATTTGGGCATTAACTGGCTGTAATCCACGGTCTCCTCGCCGCTCCAGGACTGCAACTTTTGCGCCAGCGCGGCGACATCACCTGCCGGGAAATAGTCCCCGGCAGGCAGGCCAATCTCCAGGTTAGCGGGGATATCGCTGACGATAACCGGCAGTGACCAGGACATGGCCTCCAGCAGGGCAATAGGCAGCCCTTCATGGTAAGACGGTAGAACAAAAAGCCCGGCCTGTGAGAACAGGGTATGCAACGGATCGCCGCTAATAAAACCGGTCATGATCACCCCCGGGGTAGCGGCCGCCTGTTTCTTCAGCCGCTCGCTATACTCATCCGGATGATCGGCATCGCCAATCAGCACCAGCGGCTGCGAGCAGTTGGCGGCTTTGTGGGCGGCAATCAGATCGTGCAGCCCTTTTTCTTCAACAAAGCGGGCGACGGCGACAACGTATTGCCCGGCTTTGAGAGAGTACTGATCCAACGTGGCCTGCCGGGCCTCTTCGGCGGGAAGCTGCGACTGGCGCACGCCGTTATAGATCACGTTCGCGTTATAACGACCATGTTTGGTCTGAATCAACGTATTAATCACTTCCGAGATAACAATGACCTCGTTGGCATATTTCACCGCCCATTTTTCACCGAGGCGCAGCATCTCCTTCGCCATTTTCCCCCACTTCTGCCGGTCATAGTCCGGGCCGTGGTGGGTAAAAACGACGCGTTTGCCGAGCAGGCGCAGCAGCGGGACCACCAGGCCAGGCCCGACCGCGTGAACGTGCACGACATTTGAACCGTCGAACAGGGTACTGAAGGCGGCCAGCGTAGAGTGAATAATGGCTTCGAACTTGCGGCTTTTGGGCGCCCACAGGCTTTTCAGCTGTACGCCTTTATATTCGCTACGGCGGTAGTCGACGTACGGCGAGCGGGCAATGACGCAGATATCAGCATGATTCTGTTGATAGATTTCGGGATACAAATTCTGGCAATGGGTCTCCACGCCGCCCTGGACGTTCGGTATACCGCGGGTGCCGAGCACCGTCACTTTAAGCTTCATTTCGCTTCCCCCACAAGCTGCTGATAGAGTTCCTGCAGAACCTGCATATGCCGGGCGAGATCGTATTTATCCTCTAACCGCTGGCGTGCGTTAATGCCCATTTCACGCGCCTGCTGAGGATTGGCGGCCAGGCTATCCATGATGCGCGCCAGCGCGTCGGCATCTCCAGGTTCCACCAGATAGCCATCAATGCCATCGCGAATCTGCTCCGGAATACCGCCGATATTGCCGCCGACGACGGGGCGGCCGAACGCCATCGCCTCCAGCACCGACATCGAGCAGTTTTCATAATATTCGGAAGGGACGATCACCGCTCGCGCGCCGCGAATCAGCGCGTTGAGCGCTTCTCCATGGCGCATATAGCCGAGAAATTCCGGACCGCTAAAGCGGGCGCGCAGGTCGCTGCCGAGAGGGCCATCGCCGACGATTTTCAGCGGCATGGACTGCTGCATTTTTTGCTGCGCCAGCGCCAGGGTAGCCACGCCTTTCTCACGGCTCAAGCGGCCGATATAGAGGAAATAATCCCCCGCAGTATCGCCCGGGACCGTGGTGCTGGCATCAATACCGTTGACGATCACATCGATCCGCGACCTGGGTAATTTACGCAGCAGCGTCTGACGCATAAATTCGCTGGGAGCGATAATGCAATCGAGCATGGCGTAATTTTGCGCGAACTTTTGCCAGTAGGCCTCAAGCGAGAGCAGCAGGCTTTTAAAGGTGTCTCCCTGCTGGCAGCGATGGCGAAAGGCATTGCTCACCGAACCGGTAAGACAGTCATCGCAGACGTGGCCATCGCGCAGCATGGTGTAAGATGGACAAACGATTTTATAATCGTGCGCCGTCAGTACCGTTTTGCAGCCAAAGCGTTTAGCGACGCCAATCAATGCGGGCGTCAGCTGATGATAGATATTGTGAAAGTGCACAATATCCGGGCGCTGTTCCAGCAGCAGCGTATTGAGTTTATTGCAGGCCTCGGCGTTGTAGATAAAATCGATACCCGCTTTGAGCTTACCCGTCAGGCCATGGCTTTGATGATAATCCACGTTATGTACGAAGAAATTCTCCCAGGGCGAAGGCTTATTTTCCGCATGCTGCATGCTGAAGTCGACAACCTGATAGCCGGCTTGCAGCATGGCGTCTCGTTCCTGAAAAAAAACGGTTTCCGCTCCGCCCTTAATAAAGAAGAATTTATTAACGAATAATATTTTCATGTTCTGTCTGGATATGTTTTGGGTTAGAGACGGTCACGGCGGGCTGTTTCAGCGGATCGCGAACGGGGTTAATGACGCCTCGCACCATGCCTGCGGAAAATAACGATAAATTGATCACGCTCTGGACGCCGTCGCGCAGCGATTTATTTTTAATCGCCTTCAGCGCGATAAACGCCAGCAGCGGAAGCAGGGCGATGATAATCACTCCGGGATTGAACGTCAGCAGGCAAATAATCAATATCAGGATATACAGCGTGAATATCAGTTCGTTGCGAACAATCTTAAGCGCGGCGGGGAAATGCTTTTTTCCCCAGCAGTTGCGTAATAGTTCACCCGGCGCCCATAAAAAGCCGTTCTTCCAGCGATAGGCCAGCATTTTGAAGGTCGGCATGGTATAGGATGCATGGCTAAAATAGGGTGCGGCAAGACGATGGAGCTTATAGCCCGCGGCCTGCAAACGGATCCCCAGTTCAGCTTCTTCATAACCGTGAAGGTTCAGATTAGTCAGATAGCCTATTTTCTCGATTGCTGAACGGCGATAGAGCCCGCCGCCGCCAAGATGATCGGTATCGCCCTGCGGATAGATAAGATGCAGACGCTGCTTGCGCGATTTAAACTCATAGTTAGCGGCGTCATCCATCTCGACGCTGCCCGCCACGCCGGCATACTCGGGATGCGTTTCGAGAAAAGCCACAGCGGTGTCGAGAAAACCCGGCTCCAGCTCCATATCGCCATCCAGCAGCAGCAGGTAATCCCCTTCGCTGAACAACCAGCCCAGCTGATGACCCACGCCGCAGCAGCGATCTTTCGCGTTATCGAGGCAGACCACCATCGCGTCTTTGGCGACGGCCAGCTCCCGGGTATTGTCGGTGGACAGGCTATCGGCGACGATAATTTGATGCGGATAAGGCTGCAATTGCTTGCGGACGCTGTCGATCGTTTTTTCAATACCCTGCGCTTCGTTGAGGGTTTTAATGCTGACGGTAATTGATGGCGTTTTATTCATATTGGGTACCGGAATTCAGACGGACAGAACGATGAATGACAATAAGCGCCCCGAGGGCCAGCCATAATAAAAACTGTAGCATGGGAATGATCATCAGGATCTGGCTGTAGGGAAGACTGAGCAAACAGCCAATGGCAAAGACGTAAAATGCAGGCGCGGAGCTGAGCAGCTGTAAATCTTCACGTTTAAGATCGTAGCGGGAAAAGGTCTCTTTCGGCCGCATACCGACGAGAATAGAAGCAATCATGGCGATAAATAAGATCACGCCGATAATACCGACTTCCCACAGCAGCATGCTCAGCGCGGTGGAATCGAGAATAAGGTGATACCAGGCGCCAATATAGCCGGGGGAGACGGTACTGCCGCTGTTGGTGGCGTTCAGACCGTAACCAAACAGCATTCCGCCGGGGCCAAAAAGTTCGTTATGCTGGAGCCAGAAGAAAATAGTGGTAAATCGGCCGAGCTCGCCGCTTTCCATAATGTAGTTGGTATCAAAGATATAGCCGAGGGAATCGATAAATACCGAGAGCGCGCTTTTTGTCGGATCTCCGCCGAAGGCCGACGAGTAGTTGGACGCCAGAATAGTGATAGCGGCAAAAATTAATACCACCATGCCGGCGGCGATAATCATCAATGAGCGCAGGGTGACTTTACTGATACCGCTAACGTAAGCGGGCATGATCCACAGCAGCGCCAGTAAGAACGGCGACAGCAGAATCACGAATTTTACCTCGCCGACCACGCAGAGGAAAAAGGCCAGCACGATATGCGCCGCCATCGACTTGAACGAGCAGATACCGTGCTTAAATTCGGACACCTTCAGCAGCATAATCAGCAGGCAGAACATCCCCATTGCTGCGGTATTGCCGCCGCCCATCGGGTCGCCGCCAAACGTGCCGACCACCGAATCCCACTTTTCATCCTCACCGCGTAGCGCCACGCGTTTTGGCACCACTACCAGCACCTGATAGATAGCCAGCGGGAACTGGACGTAGAATAGCCAGTAAAAAAGCTGTGTCAGGCGATGCAGCTGCGACTCGCGAAACATGCCGAGCAGCATGCAAAACATCACCAGCGACAGAGCCAGTTCGTTTTTAAAGCCGACGATAGCGGTGACGATGCCGGATTGTAAAACCGTGGCGCAGAGGCTGAGGATGATAAAAGTCAGGTACAGCGCCAGCACCACCTTCTCGCGCGCGCTAAGCGCCAGCGGCTGCGCCCGGCTTTGCATCATCAGCAGAACCACCATCACCAGCACCATGAAAAAAGGAAGCCACAGTACGGCTGCCACGCCGGTGAAATACTGAATCGTGCCGCAGAAGACGATGGTCGTCAGCGCGAATGCCTCCAGATAGCGGCCGGTATTTAGCTGCATATTTTCTGCTCCTGCCGGGAGAGCTGTAGCGCCCGTTTGTTCATTTTCAGCAGGATGAACAGATAGCGAATGCTGGTCAGAAGAGAGAACGTCAGCAGGGCTATCTCATAGCTCTGGCCCAACTTAGGCAGAACGACAAAAGCGACGGCGATGATTAGCAACTGCTCTATCTGAATACGTAAAAAATAGCGTTTAGAACCAAAGATAAGCTCAATAACGGTCAGCGGACTGACGGCCAGCGCGGCGAACAGATAGGGCAACATATAGCGTGAGGTCGGAATGGAATTGAGCCACTCCTGGCTAAAGCCGAGGCGCATCACCAGCGGATAGAAAATCCAGATCCCAAGGATACAGATCAGCGCCGCGGCCATCAGCAGCAGGCGAATCTTTTTGTACTCCGGATAGTTAAAGGTGCTGTTGCGAAAATCCATCGACCATTTTGAAAAGATGGAGTTGCGCACCGCGTTACCGACAATCATCACCGGAGATAAACAGAAGCGGCTTACCACCGAGAAATAGCCCGCGACCAGCGGTGAAAACCAGACATTTATCAACATCGTCGGCAGGTTATTGCTGGCCATCGCCAGCACTTCCGCGCTGCCGACGCGACTGAGATGCTGCCAGTGCTGACGCGCAAAAAGAGCGTTCGCGCGCGGAGAAAAATGCGCTGGCGTCAGGGTCCTGAAGCGGAACAAGCGCAGCAGACAGAGGCTGAGCAGCAGCAAAATACCGGCCATCCAGGCGATATAGAACAGCGTGGTATTCGGCATCGCCAGCAGGGCTATCGCTACGACCAGCGACACGGCGATGCGCTGAAAGGTCAGAAACTGATAGTTGCCGCCGCGCAGCGAGAGGTTCTCGGCAATCAAAACCAGCGCATAGCCGAAGGTGAGCAGATAGAGAAACGCAATATTGAGATGGAAAATCAGCCCGGTGATGACCGCCCAGGGCAGCGCCAGAATCAGGCTTTGTAGCAGGCAAAACACTACGTTCTGCCCCAGCTCATGCTCCTCCTGGCGCGGGATCAGCAGCTGCGACGCAAAGGTGCAAACCTGAGCGCCAATCAGCACGTTGCTGTAGATCATCGCATAGTGTCCGACTTCCGCCATGCCGTAGCGATGGGAAATCAGCCACACGGAAAATGCGCCGATCGCCTGCGAAAGAACCGAGGAGCTGGCGATTGAAGAAATACTCTTAATTAAATTCATAATCGCTACTTCGGTGAAATCAGTTCGCCCATGCCGCGCTCGGGCAGGCGTTTGCCTTCCTGAGTCTCCAGATTCTCTTCTTGAACCCGGTTAAGCATGGTGGCGACTGGCGTAGGCGCGGCGGTTTGCAGACGATTCTGCGCGTCGCGAATGCGCGACGCCTGCTCGCCAGCGTTGATCGCCAGCAGGGTAATATCGACGTGCGGCGCCAGCAGCAGGGCGTCCTGCGCCAGCCCGAGCGAAGGCGCATTAATAATCAGATAATCGTAGGTCTGCCGCAGCGTCGTCAGCAGCGCCGGGAGCCGCTCAGAGGTGAACAGCAGCAGCGCGGAGTCGCTCAGCTCGCCTCGGGGCATAAAATCAAGCGTGTCGGCCAGGGGGACCACCGCCTGAGGCGCGGCGCTGCGGTCAGCAAGACGCTCGCTAAAGCCCGTTTTATGCTGCGGATAGCGCGCGGAGAGCCCATCGCTTGCCAGGTAGTCCACATCAATGAGCAGCGTTTTACCTGACTTAGCGGCGGACCACGCCAGCATTTCGGCAATCAGGCTGCTGCCGGCATCGGCCTGTGCCGAGGTCACCAGTATCATCCCTCCATGATTATTCTGACCGAGCAGCGCCAGGCGCAGGCTGTGGATCATGTCGGCATACAGCAGGTTCTGGAACGTCAGCTTCGCGCTGTTCGCCTGAGGCAATTGCGGGAATTCACCGCTGGCATCAAGGCCCGTTTTAGCTTTAAGTTCGCTGATGCTGTTGACCGTTTTATCCAGCGCGGTGCTGACAATCAGGTACATAATGTACAGCGCCAGCGCCATCAGGGTCGCCATCACGATAAGCAGACCGCGCTGCGGTTTAGACGGTTGATTTGGCGGCACGGCGGCATCGTAGATCACTTCATCAGGAACCGAAAAGCTCTCGGAGAGCTTCTGCTCGTTCGCCCGCTGATACAGCGATTTATACAGCTCTTCGGTTTTGTTCAGCGCGGTCATCATGGTGTTGTATTTATCGCGCTTAGCGCCCAGCGCCTGGAAGTCGGCTTTCTGATCGTTGAGCATCTGCTGATAGTGCTGCTCATCGTCCAGCGCAATCTGATACTGCTGACGTAACCCATTGAGCAGTTCACCCAGCACCTGGCCTATTTGTCCGTTAACGACCTGCAGCTGGGCCTGAGCCTGGAGGTATTTCGGATGCTTAGGACCATAGTGTTTTGCCGCTTCCGATAAGTTACGTCGCGTCTGGATCAGCGCGATCCGCAGATCCTGAATCTGCGGATGACCGGAAATTTCCGGCAGTGAGATGATCGCTTCCGGCGCTTTTCCCTGCTGGCGGCGCACTTTGTCCCATACCGTTTGCGCTTTCAAACGGCGCTGGGTCGCGTCAGCCAGATGGTTAATCACGATCCCCAGGCGCTCGGTTTCGTAGCCATCCATGCTGCGAAAAGTCAGCAGACCGTTCTGTTTGAGAAAATCATCGATATCGGCTTTCTGGCGATCGAGTTTATTGCGCAGATCGTCCATCATTTTTTCGTTCCAGCCCTGAGCCTGAAGTAAGATTTTCTGCTTCTGCGCCAGGCTGTAATCGATAAAGGCCTGCGCCACGCCGTTGGCAATATCGGCGGCTTTTTGCGGCGATTTCGCCTCCATCGAAACGGATACCAGCTGCGTGGTGCGCACGCCGGAGATGGTCAGGTTTTTTTGCAGGGCGCGCACGGCATTATTGACGCGCGCGGCCTCATCAAGCTTATCCCCGCCGTTAAATTCCGGGTCCTGATCCAGCTTTAGCGCTTTCACTGCGGCTTCCAGTACCACGCGGGAGCCCATCAGCGCGTATTTGGTTTCATAGTAATCGCTGCGGGTGGAATCGTAGTTTTCCAGCCGCGGCAGGGGGGTTACATCCTGCGACTGCGCTTTAAACAGCACCGTTGCGGTTGCGGTATAGCTGGATGACATAAAGCGCGTCAGGATCCACGACGCCGCCGCAGCCACCACGACCACCACCAGGCACCAAATCAGCTTGTGCTTGATTTTGTTGAAATAAGGCGTGAAGTCGATAAAGCCTTCTTTCTTCTTTCCATTTTCAACTAATGAAATAGCCATATCAGAAGAAACTCATGCCAATGATGATGGTATCTCCGGCCTGTACGGCGGAGTCGGCGGCGACGTTTTCCAGCAGTTTACCGCTGCGAAACTGGCGAATGCGGATGTCATGGCGATCGGCGCGGTCGGTGAACCCTCCGGCCAGCGCAATGGCTTTTTCCGCCGTTAAGCCGGGCTCCCAGGCGTAGCCGTCCGGTTTTTTGACTTCGCCTAACAGATAAATTTTACGGTATTCGGCAATGCTCACGGTGACCATTGGCGCCTGCAGATAGCTTCCGCGCAGCTTATCGGCAATTTCATTGCCGACCTGTTCGGGCGTTTTTCCTTTCAGCATCAGGGAGCCTATATAAGGATAATCAACGCTGCCGCTATTATCGATTTTTACGCGCATAGTGAGATCCTGCTCGCCGGAAACCGCGATATTGATCTCATCCCCCTGGTCCAGATGATAAACGGCATCCGGCGGCGTTCGGATCGTCTGCGGCGGCGCCGAACAGGCCGCCAGCCATAGCGCCAGAAGAGAAATCGCCGCCCGTTTTCCATAGCTAAGGATCATATTTGTACCTGCGTCATAAAAATAATGGCCGAGTCGTTGTAGCCCAGCGTGCGCTCGACCTCATGGTCATAGTCTGGCCCAATATAAAAGGCATCTTTTTCTTTATTCGAATGCATCGTGTTCCATTGCAGCTTCAGCTGAAAATTAACGGATGGTCGATAGTCGTAGTTGAAGGTCAGCGATACGAGGTTTGATCGATCTTTGCGTCCGTTGGTCTGGTGCTTGTAAGCCTCTGTAATATAAGAGTAATCAACCAGGGTGGAGAATCTGTCGACCAGCCAGTGGTGCTCGTAGCCCAGGCCAAAATTGGATACCAGAATATAGCCGCCGGAGTCGGTAGGATCTTTTATCCGTTGTGAACTGTGTAAGTTGAGTTTTATCTGTTCAAGCGGTTTCCAGTCGGCATTAATATCCCAGTTCAGGCCGTTGAACCCCTGTGAGTCGGGGTTATGGATAAAATCTTTATACAGCCATGCGACGTTGCCGTTGATCTCGGTCTTGCCGGAAAGGCGGTTTTTCATACCCATCAGCAGATAGTATTCATTACTGTCTTTTAACGGGTTGAGCTCATAGCGACGCTGGTTGGTAATAAAACTGTAGCGGTAGCGCAGCGTTTTGGCTTTTTGATCAAAAAGCTCGGCGACCAGGCTGTTTTCATGCCACTCCTGATCGTGCATGTAGTAATGAAAGTCGGCGCTGGCGTCCTCAATGCTGTCAAGATTGCGAAAGCGCAGCTGTTTATGCATCAGCGCAACTTCTGCTTTGCCGCGCCCTTCCGGCGCCCCGTAGCTATAGCGTAGTTCACTGTTAAAGAAGCGCGTGGCGATGGGTTTATTAATGCCAAACTCTTTGAACTGCTCGGGCAGAAACCCCTCGGTGGTATCGCGGCCGCGCTCTTCATGGCCGAACGTTTCATCAAGATCCAACGACAGGCCATGCATACTGCCGAAGCGCCACTTACCGTTAAACATAAAAAAATGGTTATCACGGTTATCAGCGCTATCGCTGGCGTAGCGGCGGTAATCGCCCGAGTACATCAGTAAATAGCGATCTTCATAGCGCTCGCCGATCGCTTTAAAAATCGGCTTAATACCCTGCCAGGAGGAAGCGGTTTCGTTGCCGCCGTAGCGTTGCCAGGTCACGTTGTCATTGTAACCGACGTCATAACCCACCTGGCTCTCGAAATCGATGCCAGCCACGCCGGTATGTGGTTTTGCCTGCAGGTCCGCCCATGCGCAAGGTATCGCCAGCAGACCCGCGAGGAAAGTGAGTTCAGAACGCATTTTTGCCCACAAATCCGCGGAAAAACGTTAAAAATACGATTTTGATATCCAGCAGCAGCGACCACGACTGAATATATTCCAGATCGTACTGAATGCGTTTTTCCATTTTATCAATCGTGTCAGTTTCGCCGCGAAAGCCGTGAATTTGCGCCAGCCCGGTAATGCCGGGCTTCACTTTATGGCGAATCATGTAGTTTTCCACCAGCACGCGATATTGCTCATTGTGCGCGACCGCGTGCGGGCGGGGACCCACTATCGACATGGTTCCCTGCAGCACGTTAAAAAACTGCGGCAGTTCATCAAGCGATGTTTTGCGTAGAAAGGCGCCGAAGCGGGTAATACGCGGATCGTTACGCGTGGCCTGGGTGACGACCGCGCTGTTTTCCATCACACGCATGGTTCTGAACTTCCATACCGCGATCTGCTTACCGTTCAGACCATAACGATTTTGTTTAAACAGCACCGGGCCTGGCGACGTCAGCTTGATGCCGATGGCCACCGCGAGCATTACCGGCAGGCTGACGAGGGTGAACAAGGTGCCGAGAACAATATCTTCGATACGCTTGAGCACCGCGCCTTCGCCTTCAAACGGCGACGTAAAAATGCTGATGGTCTGGATATTGCCAAACATCCGCAGCTGCGAAATATGTGAGCTATAGGAAAACAGGTCCGGTACCAGAAACACATCTACGGTGGTATCGGAAAATTCGTTTAAGAACTGGCGAATGCGCTGCTGGGCGACCATCGGCAGAGCGATATAGACTTCATCTATCTCGCCTGCTTTTGCCAGCGCCAGCAGGTCGCGCGAGTTGCCTTTTTTCTCAATGCTGAGCAGGCGGCTGTCGCGCTGTACGGCGCGGTCCTCAAAGAAGGTAATTTCAATACCGTTATGGGTATACTCCTTAAACAGCGCCTGCTCAATGGCCAACCCGGCTGGCGTAATACCTAAAATAGCCACCTTGAGTCTGGATTTAAAAAAATAGCGGCTGGAGATAATACGAATAAGAAACATACTAATGAATATGGCCAGCGAGCATAGTGCAATCACTTCAGCCAGCAGCAGCGCGTTCGTGCTGGCATGATTGTTCATTAATAGTTCAGCAATCACAAACAATAAAAACGTCAGCAGCCCGCTAATACAGACGCTAAAAAAAAGCTTCGTTAATTTTTTAAAATACTGACCTTTAAACTGGCCTGAATATAACTGAAAGTGCTCGTTGGCCCGGATAAAAATCAGGGAATATATTATTCCGAGGAACAGAGAGGCCGTAGATGGTTCCACGAGAAAGTATTTTAAATAAGCAAAAATGAACAGGTTAACGGCAAAAAAATCCAGTAGCTTCATTAGCTTACTGTAGCGGGCGTTATAAATTTTAATTGTGCTATCCGTCATCTTTTTGCTCGTTTTATAGTCAATAAAATGATGTCATATCCCGCTGAAAAGCAAAATTTATCTCTATGAATCTATTAAGAAATTAAGCTTCAGACCGGCGTTGATTATTGTAGCCTACGATTAATCCTATGTCGAACCTGCCCGGAATGGATGATTGATAACTTTTTCTTATAGCCAACGCCCTTTTTCGCATTGTTATTAAGCATAATGAATGGCGCTGAGACGGGCAGGATATCGGGATGTCCTCATGAACCCAGCCGCGAAACGTATTTCCAGCTATTACCGAGGGAAATGACCGCTAAATAAGCTGCGCCAGCAGAAGCTGGCGCGAGGGTTGATTAAATCCCAATACACATGTATTTGATTTCTAAGTAATCCTCTATGCCATACTTCGAACCTTCGCGACCGAGGCCGGAGGATTTCACGCCGCCGAAGGGAGCCACCTCGGTGGAGATAAGGCCGGTATTAATACCGATAATGCCGTATTCCAGCGCTTCGCCAACGCGAAAGACGCGGCCCAGATCGCGGGCGTAGAAATAAGCCGCCAGGCCGAACTCGGTATCGTTGGCCTGAGCGATAACATCTGCCTCATCTTTAAAGCGGAAGAGCGGGGCGAGGGGCCCAAAGGTCTCTTCTTTCGCTACTTTCGCATCGCTGGGGACGTCCACCAGAATTGTGGGCTGAAAGAAGTTTCCGCCCAGCTCATGGGATTTCCCGCCGGTAGCCACCCGCGCGCCTTTGTCCAGCGCATCGGCAATATGTTCCTGCACTTTGGCGATCGCTTTCTCGTCAATCAGCGGCCCGATGGTGACGTTCGGCTGCAGGCCATCGCCGATTTGCAGCTTACTGACCGCCTGCTGAAGCTTTTCGGCGAAGCGATCGTAGACGCCATTCTGAATGTACAGGCGGTTGGCGCAGACGCAGGTCTGTCCGGCGTTGCGGAACTTGGAGGCCAACGCGCCTTCGACAGCTTTATCCAGATCGGCGTCATCAAAAACGATAAACGGCGCGTTGCCGCCCAACTCCAGCGAGACCTTCTTGATATCTTTCGCGCACTGTTCCATCAGCTGGCGACCTATTTCCGTCGAGCCGGTAAAGGAGAGTTTGCGCACCAGCGGGTTACCGGTGAGCTCGTTACCCACTTCGCTGGCCGAACCGGTCACCACGTTAAATACGCCTTCGGGGATCCCGGCGCGATTAGCGAGCTCCGCCAGCGCCAGCGCGGAGAACGGCGTCTGGCTGGCGGGCTTGAGCACCATCGTGCAGCCTGCGGCCAGCGCCGGGCCCGCCTTACGGGTGATCATTGCCGAGGGGAAATTCCACGGAGTGATAGCGGCGGTTACGCCAATCGGTTGTTTAATCACCAGCAGCCGTTTGTCGGCCTGATGACCGGGAATGGTGTCGCCGTAAATGCGTTTACCCTCTTCGGCAAACCACTCGATAAAGGAGGCGGCGTAGCCGATCTCTCCTTTTGCTTCCGCCAGCGGTTTCCCCTGCTCCAGCGTCATCAGGCGCGCTAAATCGTCCTGATGCTCCATCATCAAATCAAACCAGCGGCGCAGGATAGTGGCGCGCTCCCTGGCGGTAAGGGCGCGCCACGCGGGCAGCGCGCGAGCGGCGGCATCGATCGCCTCGCGAGTTTCCTCGGCGCCCATTTTGGGCACGCTGCCCAGCTGCTGACCGTTGGCGGGGTTAGTAACCCCGAGAGTTTCTCCGCTGCTGGCGTCGCGCCAGCGTCCGTCAATAAATGCCTGCTGGCGAAAAAGGGTAGGGTCGTTAAGTTGCATGATTACGTCCTGTCTTGATTTGTTTTAAACCGTGGATGCGCCTGAATCAGCTGCGTCAAACACCTGTCCCTGTTTAGTGTAGACGAACGCGTTCAGAGAACCGGGAGCAGTGCTGGGTGATACAACAATAACCCTCAATAATTTACGGATATTTGAACTGGCAGAACGTTATTGTGCAAACAATGCTGTATTTTTTATGCTCAATTTGCGAGAAAGGAGCGCCCTATGTCACAGCAAGAACGGTTTTGTCAGGCCTGCGGAATGCCGATGTCCGCCGAGGAGGCGAAAAGCGCAAGCGACGATTACTGCGCCTGGTGCTGCGATAGCGAGGGGAAGCTTAAGTCCTGGGAGGATGCCGTTTCCGGCCTGGCTGAGTTCCTCGATTCCTGGCAGAAAGTTGGGCCTGCGGAATCGCGCAAGCGAGCGATGCGCTATTTAACGGCCATGCCCGCGTGGGCTCATAAAGCGGAAGATTAACCTGCAGTCCGGAGCAAAAACTCCGGGCTTTTTAGCACGATCAGAACTTCCAGGAGACGCTGCCGACGATACTGCGCTCTGCGCCAAAGTAGCAGTAAGAGAGCGAGTTACAGGCGGCAACGTAGCTCTTATCGGTCAGATTATTGACGTTCAGCTGCGCGCTAAGGCCTTTAATCCCGACCTGCGACAGGTCATAGCCAATCGTCATATCCACCAGCGTATAGGATGGAAGGGTATGCGTATTCAAGCGGTCGCTGGTAATACCGTTGACGTAGCGCACGCCGGAACCCAGCGTCAGACCATCCAGCGGGCCACTTTTCACATCATAGCTCAGCCAGGCGCTGGCCTGGTTGCGCGGGGCGTAAACGGCGCGCTTGCCTTGCTCTTCCGGGCTGCTTTTCTTATAGCGGATGTCGGTGTAGGTATAGGCCGCCTGCAGACGGAGGCTGTCGGTTAGCTGACTGATGGCCTCCAGCTCCACCCCTTTCGACTCAATTTCGCCAATCGAGCGGTACGGATCGGTCGGCTCTTCTTTGGTGGCGATATTGGTCTGATTGATGCGGAATACCGAGGCGCTGAACTGGCTGTTCATTCCTTCTGGCTCATACTTCAGCCCGGCTTCCCACTGCTTGCCTTTCATCGGATCGAGCACGTTGCCGTTTTCGTCGGCGAAGCTGGTGGGCGTAAAGGCGGTAGAGTAGCTGATGTACGGGGCAAACCCGTTGTCGAACAGATACAGCAGGGCGGCGCGGGTGCTGAAATTGTTCTTATCCAGATCGCTGCGCGTTTGATTCAGCTTATCGATATTCGACACGCTGACCTGGTCGTAGCGCCCGCCCAGGGTGAAGCGCCAGCGGTCCCAGGACATCTGGTCCTGAAGATAGTAGCCGGTCTGGCGCAGCTTGTGTTTTTCACGGCTGTACATGGTGATGTAATCCGGCTTCGCGCCGTAGACCGGATTAAACGCGTCGATGGCCGGGAATGCGCCATAGTAGCCGGTGGTGTTGTTGCTGCGATCCTGATAGTCAATGCCTATCAGCAGGCGATGGTTCACGGCCCAGGTATCGACGCTGCCGTCGAGTTGGTTATCGAGAGTGATGGCGTTCATCTTTTCGTCCGAGCCGGAGTAACCGCGGTTCAGTTCGGTTTCGTTCAGCCAGCCCGCGGCATAGACCTGATTCAGCTCGACTTTGGTATGCAGGTAGCGCAGCTTCTGCCGCACCGACCAGCCGTTATCAAACATATGCTCGAAATTGTAGCCGACCATATTTTCACGGCGGTCGTACTTGTCGTAATCATCTTCACCTTCGAAGAAGGTGTTAGCAATTTTCTTGCCGTAGTGCGGTACCACGGTACCTTCATAGGGGAGACCCGAGTGGCTGCCGCCCTCCGGATCGCGATGCAGATAGGCCATTAAATCAAGGCGCGTCTGGTCGGTGATGCGCCAGGTCAGGCTGGGCATAATCGCGTAGCGCTGCTCTTTCAAGGTATCAAACTGGGAGTCCGCATAGCGGGTCATGCCGCTTAATCGCGCCGCCACCCGATCGTTATCGTCCAGCGCGCCGGTGACGTCAAACGCCGCCCCGCGCTGGTTGTTATTACCGGCAAACAGCTTGATTTCCCCTCCGGGATCGAAAGAGGGCTTACGCGAGGTGAGGGCGACGATGCCGCCGGGCGAAGAGCGACCATACAGCACCGAGGCCGGGCCGCGCACCACTTCGATATTCTCCAGGAACCACGGATCGACCACCAGTGAGCTATGGGAGTTGGTATCGCCCATCATTTTCAGGCCGTCAAGATAGACGTTATCCAGGCTGCCATCGGAGAAGCCGCGCAGGACGATATAGTCAAAGCGGTTGGAAGCGCCAATCTGGTTGCTATAAACACCGGGGGTGTAGCTCACGGCCTGACGGACGCTGATCGCTCCCTGCTCTTCAAACTGCTCGCGCGTGATGATGGATACCGATTGCGGGGTCTCAATATCCGGCGTGGCAATTTTGGTCGCGCCGCTTTGCATCTGCGAAGTGACGACGATGGTTTCGTTTTTTGTTGTTTCCTGGGCCAGCAGCGGGAAAGCGACGCCGCCGGTCACCCATCCTACCAGTAGCGCCAGGCGAGTTTTCGCAAACATGAACATCTCCAAAGGCATTTCTAATTGTTAATAAGAATTATTACCTTTTTGAGGCGTTCTATAGCTATGCGCAATGCCAGGATGCGTATGCGCGCTGCCAAAGCGGCGAAACAGACTTCGCGAAAAGGTGAAAAATAGATTAGCCCGTCTTTTGCACGTCGCAGGGGGAGATACCGTAGCGTCGACGAAAGGCGGTAGAGAAATTGGTGGCGTGCTGATAGCCCGACATCCAGGCCGCCTGCTGCACGCTGTACCCCTCCAGCAGATAGCCTCTGGCCCGCGCCAGTCGGCAATCGCGCAGGTAATCAAAAACCGAACAGCCGTAGGCCTGGCGAAACTTACTGCGCAAGCTGCTGGAGCTCATCGCGGCCCGCTGGGCCAGCTCGTTCAGGGTGTAGTCGTTTTCCGGCGCCTGCTCCAGCAGGCGGCGAACTCTCTCCAGGCGCAGCTGCTCGCCGCCCGCCGGGAGGATCTGCTTCGCGCTTTCATCCTGGCACACGCTCAGGCCATGGCCGAACAGCTGCAGGATCAGCCCCTCCAGCATCAGTTGCCGGGAAACGCGGCCCGGCGCGCTCTGCTGGGCATATTGCAGGCCGCTCAGCAGAAAACCCGGTATCTGCCAGATGAGCGTTGGCGTCTGGCATCTTTCCCATTCGCGCATTAATGAAGCAAGCAGTCCGTCGCGCCAGGCGCCGTCCGGGTAGAGTCCAAGGGAGAGCGTGCGGAGCCTGCTGTTGGCATCGTGACGGGCGCACATGGCCTGATGTTCGCTAAGGCGTGAGGTGAACGCCATCCCGGAACGCACAAGGTGCTGCTCGCCGTTGAGAGTCAGGGAAACGCTGCCTTCCAGCACCACCAGCATATAGAGAGGGCTGCTATGGCGGGAGGTGGTTTCATAGGGCTGCAATACGTGAACATCTGAGTGGGTGATGCACATCCCGCAGGGCAGCGTCATCTCTTCCACTTCACCTTGCAGCACCGGGCTGGCGTGCGAGGGCTCCGGCGTTTGCAGCAGCGGAAAGCGATAGTCGATACCATAGCGTTCACCAAACGCCATAAACTCGCTGACGGAGAAGGTTCTTCTCAGCGCCCGGCGGGCCGGCTCGTTCTGCCCAGGAGTATTGTTCATGCGGTTTTCTGCACTGGAGATGAGGCTTCATCGGATGAGGTAACCTTACCATTGTGCGGGCAGGGCGACAATAAAGATGAGAATGATTATCAGTGTTTGCATTGCATGCTGCGGTTACTGCAGAACGGCGCGCGGATAGCCGCTATCCGCGCGCGGGAGAGTCAGGCGTCGGCGTTATCCAACGGCCAGGAGTCAAACAGGTAGCCGTCGAAGTAAATATCATCGACGTTGGAGAACTCCAGCAGACGGCGTTTAACATTTTCCAGATGCTGCCACATGGCGAGTTTTGCCGCCCGGGCGTCTTTTTTGATTAAGGCGGCAAGGATCCGTTTATGATCCACCAGCCACTCCTCGCGGTAGTGAGTGTCGCCGAGATGGCGGTGCAGCTGGATCCACATGGGATTATTTTCCCGCCACTGCCATGACTGGCGGAACAGTTCTACCAGCATACTGTTGTGCGTCGCTTCGGCGATGGCCAGATGAAACTGCATATCGCCGCTTTCGGAACCGCCCGGCGCGCTGCTGGCCAGCTCGCGCTCTTCCAGCTGTAAGGCCTGGCGCATTTTGATGATATCTTCCCGGGTTGCCTGCAGGGCGGCAAATTCGGCGATATTGCTTTCCAGCAGTTGGCGGGCCTGCAGCAGCTCAAATGGACCGGCATCATTACAATGCTTCATGTCCGCGCTCTCCACCGCGCCTTCCGCCGCGACGTTATCCAGCACATAGATCCCGGCGCCGCGGCGCACTTCGACCAGCCCTTTAATTTCCAGCATGATCAGCGCTTCGCGAACCACGGTACGGGTTACATCCAGCATCTCGGCGATCTCGCGCTCAGGCGGCAGGCGATCGCCAGGGTTATAGGGCGTCTTGACGATGAGATCGCGAATTAACGCGCCGACTTCCTGATAAGGTCTGTGCTGAGAAGTTTGTGATTTCATGGTGTTAAGTTGTGATATGCAGTAGCCCGGTGGTTGACTATAGCATTTGGCCGGCGGGTTGGCATCACTCTCGGCCCGGAGAGGGAAAACGGGTCAACCAAATTATTGTTCAGTTGACCCGTGAAAGAAGGGAGATTACAGACTGGCGCTAACCGCCGCCACGCACTCGCGGGCGCCGCGCTCGCACAACTGTTGATACGCCAGGGTAACCGCGTTGACGAAGTCGCCATTGTCCGGCAGATCGTGGGCAAAGATCCCGCTGATGGCCAGCAGTGCGGCGACACGCTCCGCGCCCTGATAACGCTGATTAATCTGCTGGATCTCCGTTAGCAGCGGGTCGACAACATCAATGGGTTGTCCCTGCTCATCGCTTCCCTGGGTATAGCGCATCCAGCCCGCCACGCCGAGCGCCAGATGGCGCCAGCTGCTGCCGTTTTGCAGATGCAGACGAATTGGGTCAAGCAGGCGCTGCGGCAGCTTCTGGCTACCGTCCATGGCGATCTGCCAGGTGCGGTGACGCAGGGAAGGGTTGCTGAAACGGGCAATCAGCAGCGTGGCGTAGGCCTGAAGATCGGTGCCTTCCGGCATCGAGAGCGTCGGCGCCTGCTCCTGCATCATCAGGGCAAAAGCCGCTTTGCGGTATGCCGGGTTAGTCATGGTGTCGGCGATGGTTTCATAGCCGCCGAGATAGCCGAGATAGGCCAGGAAAGAGTGGCTGCCGTTGAGCATGCGTAGCTTCATCATTTCAAACGGCACGACGTCTTCAACAAACTGCGCGCCGACTTTGTCCCACTCCGGGCGGCCGTTGACGAAGCTATCTTCAATCACCCACTGACGGAACGGTTCACAGGCGATGGCGCACGGATCGTAGACCCCAAGCTGGTCGGCAATCTCCTGTAGGGTTTCAGGCGTTGCCGCGGGCACAATGCGGTCAACCATGGTGCACGGGAAGGTCGCGTGAGCTTCAATCCACGCCGCTAGCGCTGGGTCACGGGCCTGGGCCAGGCCAAGTACCGCCACTTTCGCCACGTGGCCATTCTCGCGAACGTTATCGCAGGACATCACCGTAAAGGCGTTTAGCCCCTCTTCACGGCGCAGGCGCAGCGCTTCGACGATGTAGCCTATAGCGGATTTCGGCGTCGCCGGATGGGCAAGGTCGTGTTGAATCAGCGGATTATTCAGATCGAGCTGACCGCTGGCCGCATCGGTGCAGTAGCCTTTTTCCGTTACCGTCAGCGAAACGATCGCCGTTTGCGGTCGCGTCATGGCGCGCAGAATGCCGTCACAGCCGTCGATTTCCGGATGCAGCGCCTCTTTCATCGAACCGATAATTTTCAGCGCGGTGCTGTCAGCGCCTTTTTCCGCCACGGTATAAAGCAGCTGCTGATTTTTCAGATTCTCAATCAGGAGGCGGTCGTTGCCCGGCATCAGGTTGACTTCGCAGATGCCCCAGTCGCTATCGCTGGTTTCCAGCAGATGATGGGTATAAAGCGCCTGATGCGCGCGGTGAAATGCGCCGCAGCCCAGATGAACGATGCGGGATTCGAGACGAGAACGATCCCACGCAGGGCGCGTAACCGGCAGGTTGCTGTCGGCAATGGTTGCAGTCATAGCAAACTCCAGAGTGGGCCGCAACAGGCGGCCGAAGAGGAAAAGGCGGAGCCTGCTGCTCCGCCGGTCAGGAATTAGCGGCTAAAAAAAGCGCGCTGGATCGCCAGCTCCACGCCGCGGACTTCGGCCAGCCCTTTCAGGCGACCAATTGCGGAATAGCCGGGGTTGGTTTTCTTTTTCAGATCGTCGAGCATCTGGTGGCCGTGGTCAGGACGCATCGGGATAAGATCCTCTTTACCTTCCGCTTTACGGCGGTGCTCTTCTTCGACAATGGCCTTCACCACTTCATACATGTCCACGTCGCCGTGCAGGTGCGCCGCTTCGTGGAACGTTTTCGGGTTCTCTTCACGTAGCGTAGAGCGCAGGTGGGTAAAGTAAATACGCGGACCGAACTGCTTAATCATATCAACCAGGTCGTTGTCGGCGCGTACCCCGTAGGAGCCGGTGCACATGGTAAAGCCGTTCGCCATGCTGTTCACGGTATCGACCATCCACTGCATATCTTCAATTGTTGAGACGATGCGCGGCAGGCCGAGGATCGGACGCGGCGGATCGTCCGGGTGGACCGCCATACGCACGCCAACCTCTTCGGCAACGGGAATAATCGCTTTCAGGAAGACGGCGAAGTTCTCGCGCAGTGCGGCTTTATCGATATCTTTGTAGGTTGCCAGATGCTGGCGGAACTGGTCGAGAGTATATCCTTCTTCCGCGCCCGGCAGACCGGCGATGATGTTACGGGTCAGGCGCGCTTTATCCTCTTCGCTCATGGTGGCGAAGCGCTGATTCGCCTGGGCGACCTCTTCGGCGGTGTAGTCCGCTTCCGCACCCGGACGCTTAAGGATGTGCAGCTCAAACGCGGCAAATTCAATTTGATCGAAACGCAGGGCTTTGGAGCCGTCCGGCAGGACGTATTCCAGGTCGGTACGGGTCCAGTCGAGGACCGGCATAAAGTTGTAGCACACGGTACGAATGCCGCACTGGGCCAGATTGCGTAGGCTCTGCTGATAGTTAGCGATCCACTGCGCGTAGTTGCCGGTATGGGTTTTGATCTCTTCGTGAATCGGTACGCTTTCAACTACCGACCACACCAGCCCGGCTTCTTCCACGATGGCCTTACGCTTGAGGATCTCGTCAACCGTCCACACTTCGCCGTTCGGGATATGGTGCAGGGCGGTGACCACTCCGGTCGCGCCCGCCTGACGGACGTCAGCTAAAGTGACCGGATCGTTAGGGCCATACCAGCGCCATGTCTGTTCCATGCTTAACCTCTTTCACGTTTTGACCTGTTCCAGGCCGCTGCTTTGATGGGAGTGTCGGTTCCGGTCAACCATCGTAACGGAGAGAAACCAGACGATATGGCGTATAAGTTCCTCCAATTGGTCAAACATGTCAACCATAACAGCAAAATTGGTAAACCAAAATGTGATAGAGATTCGCTAATGGCCTGAGTGCTAACCCATCGATATTTCAGGCTCGTTGCGTCGCGCGAAGAGATTCTGCTGAAGCTCAGGAGGGCATGAGGCCCCGCGAAGCGGGTCTTTATAAATGGTTAACCAATGGCGTCAACATATCGACCAGATGCATCAGAAATCCGCTGGGCTTGCAACAGATCACACTTTTTAATTAATACGATTTCCTTATAAAAACTACGTGTTATCATTTCGCTGGTAAATATCTTTTCAACTCTCACCGAGGCTTTGATGCTGGAGAATGTCATCATTAGATAATCAGCTTCCCGACCTTATCAGGCCGGACTGGTTATCGCTGCGCTTAAACTTTACGCGAACACCCGTGGGTGTTGGCTCGTTTTTACGCATGATGATTAACAGGTTTCTTCAGTATGAATCTATCCCGTCAGGAACAACGTACCTTACACGTTCTCGCTAAAGGTGGCCGGATCGCGCATATTCGCGATGCATCAGGCCGCGTAACCTCTGTTGAATGCTACAGCCGCGAAGGGCTCCTGCTCAGCGACTGCACGCTCGCCGTTTTCAAAAAACTCAAAACCAAAAAACTCATTAAGTCCGTCAACGGGCAGCCCTACCGTATCAATACCACCGGGCTGAACAACGTTCGCGCTCAGCTGGACAACCGCTAAGGAGCAACTGATGACAAACCATAACTTCACCTTTCACATCACCTCAGAGCGTGATGCTGATGATATTCGCGAAGTTGAAACCCGGGCCTTCGGCTTTAGCAAAGAGGCCGACCTGGTTGCCGATTTGCTCAACGATGAAAGTGCTCACCCGAGATTATCTCTGCTGGCCAAACATAATGGAAAAGCAGTTGGGCATATTTTGTTCACCCTGGCGACGTTCAAAGGGGAGTCTGACTCTCCGATGATGCATATCCTTGCCCCCCTGGCGGTGGTGCCGGAATACCAGGGCATGGGTGTTGGCGGATTACTTATCCAAAGCGGTATTGAGCATCTGAAGGCAATGGGGAGCCTGGCGGTATTCGTTCTGGGACATGCCACTTATTACCCGCGGCATGGCTTTGAACCCTGTGCCGGAGATAAAGGCTATCCGGCGCCTTATCCCATTCCCGAGGAGCATAAAGCCTGCTGGATGCTGCAGCGGCTTTCGTCCCGGCCGCTGGGGATAACCGGTCAGATACAGTGCGCCCGGGCGTTAATGAAACCCGAGCACTGGCGCGAGTAATCAATAAGGAAATGATGATGACAATTAGTACGATTATCAGGGATTCCGCAAACGCAGTTTTGCCGGAGGTGGAGCGCAAAATCCCCTGGGATGAACCGGCGTTTAGCCAGCGTATGCTGGAGAATCATCTGTCGCAGGAGCACGACTGGGCCAGCCGCAGGCTGGCGGTTATCGAACAACAGGTGGCATGGCTTGCCGGGCAGCTGCCCGCCGGCGCGCGCATTCTGGATCTCGGCTGCGGGCCGGGTTTTTATACGCGCCAGCTGGCGGAGCGCGGCTTTTGCTGTACGGGCGTGGATTTTTCTCCGGCGTCGATCGCCTGGGCTCGTCAGCAGGCGCAGGCGGCCAGCCTTGATATTACCTATCACCAGCAGGACGTTCGCCACTACCAGCCGGAAGAACAGTTCGATTTCATTATGATGACCTTCGGTGAACTGAATGTGTTCAGCGCGGCTGAAACCCGGGCGTTGGTTAATCGCTGCGCGCAGTGGCTGGTGGCGGGAGGAAAACTGCTTATCGAAGTTCATACTTATGCTGAAGTTAAACGGCAGGGGATGGCTGAACCCAGCTGGCAGCGCTGTCCGCAGGGGCTATTTCTGGATGTACCGCACCTGCTGCTGACGGAGCACGCCTGGGATCCCGCTGCGCAAACCAGCGCAACGCGATTTATGGCGATTGAAGAGAACGGCAACGTGACGCGCTTCGGCAGTCAGATGACCGCCTGGCAGGATGACGCCTGGCTCGACCTGCTGCATACGGCAGGTTTTACCTCAATTATCCGCCCGGATGGGGCGGCATGGCCGGTCAGCGATACTTTTACCGACAAGCTGTACGCGCTGCTGGCCGAAAAAAACGAATCTTATTTTCTTACTACCCACTCAATGAAAGGAATACCAACATTGGATATCCCACGTATTTTTACGATTAGTGAAAGCGCCCACCGCATCCATAACCCGTTTACGCCGGAAAAATACGCCACGCTTGGCCGCGTGCTGCGGATGAAGGCCGGAACGCGGATACTCGACCTTGGCAGCGGATCGGGGGAGATGCTCTGTACCTGGGCGCGCGACCACGGTATTAGCGGCACCGGCGTCGACATGAGCGCGCTGTTCAGCCAGCAGGCTAAGCAGCGGGCAGCAGAGCTCGGGGTTGCCGACCGCGTCACGTTTATCCATCAGGACGCCGCTGGTTATGTGGCCGATGAAAAATGCGACATCGCCGCCTGCGTAGGCGCGACCTGGATTGGCGGCGGCGTAGCCGGGACGATCGAACTGCTGAGTAAAAGTCTCAAGCCCGGAGGCATACTGTTGATTGGCGAACCGTACTGGCGCCGGGTTCCGGCAACGGAAGAGATAGCGCAAGCCTGTGGCGCCTCTTCGCTCGCCGATTTTCTGACGCTTGCCGAACTGGTTTCCTCTTTCGATGCGTCTGGCTATGACCTCGTCGAAATGGTGCTGGCGGACCAGGAAGGCTGGGACCGCTACGAAGCGGCAAAATGGCTCACCATGCGCCGTTGGTTAGAGGACAACCCCGGCGATGAATTTGCGCCAGAAGTTCGGGCGGAGCTGACGATTGCGCCAAAGCGCCATGCGACTTACACGCGTGAATACTTTGGCTGGGGGGTATTTGCGCTGATCAAGCGGTAGTTGAAATCCCCAGCGTAGCAGGCAAGCTATGCCGGGGTATCGCGCTTAATGTTGCGGATGTTCTTTAATAAACAACGTCAGCACGAAGAAAATCGCCACGAAAGCAATAATCAAGTTGAAGCCCAGCGAGACGCCGTAAATCTGAGAAACCTGACCAATCAGCCAGCCTGCAAAGGCTCCGCCCATGCCTGAGGCGACATAGATCAGTCCCATCGTTGAGCCGCTTTTATCGGTGAGTTTTGTCGCCACGGCGGAGGCCGTAGGGAACAGTACCGACATCGCGAAACCAAATACCATAAACAGCCAGACAAACTGGCTGGCAAAGTAGCGGCTGGCAATAATGGCAATCAGCGAGAATAGTGAAAACAGGATCAGCGTTTTGCGATCGCCCAACTTCAGATTGATAAACCCGCCAATAAACCGGCCAACGGTGAACAGCATGGCAAAACTGGATATGACGTAGGCCGCCGTCACAATCTTCTCTTCTGCGGTAGCGCCGACGATATCCAGCGAGCTGTAGAAGATAGGGAAAAAGTTCAGAAAAGCCGCTTCCGCAGCAACGTAGAACAGGATAAAACCAATCACCAGCATCAGGCGTTTCTGGCCAAGGATATGCATAAAATCAGAGAGCTGCATATCCATCCCCTGCGCTTTTTCTAACCGCAGACTGCTGAGTACCAGAATGATAATCGCAACAATAATGGCAATCCCGACATAGAACAGGCGCCATGAGACATGATGCGAGAAAAGCTGCTGTAAAATCAGCGGAGTGGCGATCATCCCCACGCCGAACATCGCGTTGGAAACGTTGAACATCATGCCGGCTTTTTCTTTGTAGAAGGTCGGAATGACGGTAATGATGGAGACCAGCATCGAGCCGATACCCAGGCCAACAATCAAATAGAAGCCGAAAAACAGCAGCACGCTGAACGCCAGGCTGGTGCCAACCAGACCAACGGCCATCATCAGCGAGCCAATCAGCATCATGATCTTCAGCCCCTTTTTATCGGTAAAGTAGCCGGTGAGCAGACTGGCGACCAGAAAGCCTATCTGGAAGAACATGATCAACGTGCCTATCTGCCCCATGTTCAGATTGATATCGTGCTGGACCTGCTCAAGAATCAGACCCTTGGTGTTCTGTATGCCGCCAAGAAGGAACATGGTGACGAACAGCAGGAAAAATACTTTCCATTTTTGTTGGTTAGCCATTTTTTTATTTCTCTGTGTTAGCAAGTGGGCTTTTGGTAATGGTGGCCAGCGGCGTCGAAAAGCGACTGTTCCGCCCAGCCGTAGCAGTAATAGAGCAGGTCGTCGCAGTCGCTCTGTTCTGCCGCATCGATGGCTTCCAGTAGTGCCGTCGGGGTCAGGTTCCACATCTGGATGCCGCTGTAAATGAAGGTGCCTGGCTGTGATTTTTCACGCACCAGATTGTTTTGCTGTTTTACAAATTCAATCGGGAAGCCTTCGGCTTTGAACTGTTGATAGCTAATGTTGTAAGGCAGTTTGAACAGGCGCATAAAGGCGCTGAAGGCGCTTTCACGCTGGGCATCATCTTTGGCGAAATGTTCAATGAGTCCCTGCACGTCCGCACCGCCGCCGAGCTTATGGTAGGGGAAGTGCTTGAGTGCTTTAGAATAACGGGTAAGAGACTGATAATCCTGACCTAAAATCCACGAGTAAGCCGGGGGCCAGAGATCGAGCCACAGTTCGCTGCCGCCAGCATCCCGGTCGCTAATGCCGGCCAGCAGATTCTGGACAAAGCGGGAGACGCTATGCTGGCGGAATGCCATCCAGCGCTGCAGAAGTTCATCATTTAATAACGCATCGACGGTCGCATCATACTGGCCGCTGTGCATTTGCGCCGTGAGGGTGGCCAGACGTTGGCGGACCGCATCAGCATTGATGCCTGTCCGATGCATTTCGCGCTGACAGTGCGGGCAGAAGCAGGTGAATAATCCTCTGGGGCTCACGCTCTTTCCTGCCCAGTCGGGGTAGCGGATGCGGTCGATCAGAAACGTCGAATAACCGTACCGGGCCTTAATCGCGCTGAAGGTGTTGATCCACAGTTCAATGACGTCAGGGCCATTAGGGCATAGCCAGTGTTCAACCGGATTGCCGCGAAAATCGATCACCTGATTGTTTTCGATCTGCCCGGCAAAATCGCCGTTGAGAATATTCACCCAGGGGATCACTTTATAAGGGCCGCGATCGGTGGCCTGCTGCAGATCCCGCAGAGGATCGGCGCCCGCAACAATCGTAGGATCAACGCGCTGGTGCAGACGTAGTGGCGGCATATCGAGTTTGACATGCAGCGTGGCGGTACCTTGCACAAACTCATGTTTTGGATTGTGCGGCAGGCGGCCGGTGGGGTAGGGGTTACGTTCAAAAATGGTGTTAACCTCAACAAAGAGGCTATCGACGCCGTTCATTTTGTTAATACGTTCCAGTACTGAATCGACGCCTTCATCAAGAATATCGTGTGGGTGTAGATGGATCCCGGCCATGAGATGCTCCTTTTTTATTCCGGCTGCTGGTTTGTCTTTAAATAAGCTGCGTGTCGGGCATAAATTGAATCGAGGGATACACCGCATGGAGCGCCAGCATCGCCATTCCATACAGCGGTGCTTTTTCTTTTAAATCGGAAAGCTCAACGGATACCCGGGTATTGGCAAACAGATGTCTATCGAGATTGGCTTGTACTCTTGGGAGAAAAAGCTCTGCGGATTGGGAAACGCCGCCGGTAAGAATGACTTTCTCAAGGTTGGCTATTGTCACCATATTGAGAATGCCGATGGTTAAGTAGTCCGCCATCTCCTCCAGCAACATGGCGGGTACCGTTTCCCCCTGGGCAGCGGCGATAAGTATTTCATGGGCGTTCATGCTTTGGCCGCTGAGCGCGGACATTCTCTCTTTGAGTCCGGAGCCAGAGCAGTAGTTTTCGAAGCAGCCCTTATTTTTCCAGTTCTGAGTCAGATGGTTGCGTTCGAAGAGCATATAGCCGATCTCACCGGCAGCATTATTGATACCCCGGATAATTTTGCCATCCATCAGCAGCGCCGAGCCCAGGCCGGTGCCGATACCAATAAGTGCGGCGCTATGAACGTGGCGACATTTCCCCTGCCACATTTCGCCAATCAGCGCTGCCCGAATATCATTTTCCAGTACCACCCTGATGTTCAGACGCGCGTTGAGCTCATCGGCAAGCGGAATGTTGTCCCACTCAGGGAGATTGGGGGAGCCTTCAAGCACCGTTCCGCTACGGTAATCAACGATGCCCGGCGTGGCGATGCCGATGACTTTCAGCTTGTCGCGAGAAATAGGCTGCCGTTCGATAAACGCCTCGATACTGGCGCTGAATCGGTCGAGAAACTCCCGGCGAGTCGTGACCTCATAGGTTGATTCCTGATGCTGGGCCAGAAGCTGCGCATTGAGATTGAAGAGGGAGAAGGTGATTTTCGTTCCGCCTAAGTCAATGCCGATCCCAAGGCCATGGTTGGGATCGAAGTTAACCAGAATCCCTTTGCGCCCGAGACCGCCTTCTTCGCTGACGCCGCTTTCGTAGATAATTTTCTCTTCCAGCAGGTCGCTCACGATTTCAGAAATTGTGGCTTTAGTAATGCCGGTTGCCTTGGCGATCTGAGCGCGAGAAAGAGGAGAGTTCTCACGGATGACGTTGAGGACCACAGAGGCGTTCATTTGTCTTAATGTGTTGGGAACATTCAGCTTCAAGATGTTATTCCTTTAGTTTGTAAACTAAACTAATTAATCAAAAAAAAGCTTTTTTAGCTTGTTTAAAACACATTAACGCTTTTTGTTTCGGCTTATAAAGCATTATTTTTGATCATATAGTTTGTTTTGTATATTTTATGGGGGCGATCACAAAATGTACTGTACGGCCATTATCGGGAGGGGCCACGGATGGAACCACGCCCTCGGTCATAGGCAGAGACTGATAACGAACACGCTCTGGAAACACCCACGCTATAGCATTGACAGCGTCGCCTGTAACGTTACACTAAACCGTTGTAGTGCATAATTTATAATAAGATGGCAGCGTTGACCGTTATGCCTGATGCCATTCATTCATTGCCGCAAAGGAGAGGTATGGCGAACATTCGTGATGTCGCAAAACACGCTGGCGTTTCCGTGAGCACCGTATCCAACGTGCTAAACGGTCGTACCGATCAAATGCGGGCTGAAACGCTGACGCGCATCCAGCAGAGCATGCAGACGCTGAACTACTTCCCGAATCGCGTGGCGCAGCAGTTGAAGACCGGCCAGGCCAAAATGATTGGCTTGCTGGTTCCCTCCATTGTGAATCCCAGTTTTGCCGCGCTGGCGCGTGAAGTCGATCTGGCGGCGAAAGAACGACAGTACCGGGTACTGATTGGCAACACCTATCGGCAAATCGAAGAAGAAGCAGCCTTTCTTGATGATATGTTCTCCCATGGCGTGCGGGGGATTATCGTCGCCGCTTGCGATATCGAAAAGCCGCATTTTGCCCGCGCGGTAGAGCAGGGCATGGTGATGGTGAACTATGATGGCCGTATGCCTGTGCGGGCACAGGCGGATAATTTTTCCCTCGACAGCGTCTCAATGGACAACATTGCTGCGGGGCGAATGGCCGCAGAACATCTTATCGCGCAGGGGTGTAGTCGTCTGGCGTTTGCCACCGTGGCTGGAATGACGCCGAGCCGCGCTCACAAAATAGAAGGGTTTCTTTGCGCGGTGAAAGAGCAGGGGATATATCGCGATGGGATGATCGTGGAAGGACAGGCGATGGCGGCCTATGGCGACACCGAAATGACCGAACTGGGGCGCGCGCTGGCGTTAAAAATCAGCCAGCAGCCTACGCTCCCGGATGGTATCGTAGCGATTAACGATGCGCTCGGCATCGGGCTGATGACCGGCCTGCACCAGGCCGGAATCACGATACCGCAGCAAATTTCCCTTGTGGGCATCGATAATATCTCCCTTTCCGGGTTGATTTTCCCGGGTCTCACTTCCATCATGCCGCCGCTGAAAACGATGGCAGAGGTGATGGTAGACCGGTTGATTATGCGCATAGATAACCCGTCTATCCCGCCTGCGGAGTTTTTATTCCCGCCATCGCTGGTTTCCCGGCAATCTGTGCGTAGCCCGGAGGCCTGAGCCCGGAGCGGCAGAGAAGAACAGGCTGTTCTTCTCTGCATTTCATACCAGCGTTGGGGCCACGGTCAGAAGAATGTTGGCGAAACGGCGCGTTTCACCAGAAGCGATGACCAGCATGGTGTCCGGCGATTTCGCCTGTAAATAAAATGCATTACGCTCAACATGTTCAAATTCGATGGTTTCTGCCAGCAGGCTACGATACTCACGCTCAATCGTGTTATCGAATTCCGCCGGGCTACTCATCAACGTTGCTTTTTCAACATTTATATACCGGAGAATTTTCTCGAGTATAATTACGCTACCGATCAGCCCCGGTGAAAAATTAAGCCAGATAATACGTGCCTGCGTTGAAGTATTGGTTAAAAAAGAGTAATTAGCGTCGGTGATTAAAATTTTCGCCTTATGCCCGCATTGCGCCAGCGCCTGTAATAAATCAGGATGAATAATCTCTGCGTTGATCATATAGCCTACCTTTTAAAAGCTGGCGGGCATAAATACCCGCCACGTTTTTATGCCCGATAAACTCCACCATTAATATCGATGGTCGCTCCGGAAACAAAACCGTCATATTCGGATGCGAGGAAGCAAATAACCCTTGCTACATCTTCCGCGGTGCCCGCTCTGCCTAAAGGAATCTCCTGAATTGTCCGATCGGCAGAGGCCTGGGTTGTATGCTGGTTATGAAAACGTGTCCCCAGAATCAGCCCCGGGGCAACGGCATTAACGCGGATGCCGTGTTCGCCCAATTCCGCAGCCAACGAGCGCGTCCAGGTCAGTACGGCTCCCTTGGTGGTGGAATAGACCAGAGATCCAGCATGCCCGCCAGAACGTCCGGCTAAAGAAGCCAGGTTAACGATACTTGCGCCTTCGGAGGCTGCTTTCAGCCAGGGGAGCGCCTGTTGGGTGACGTTCATCATCGTGGTCATATTGACGTCGATGACCGTGCGCCAGAAATGCGGGTCAATCTCTCCCAGCCATTTGCGGGCAATAATACCGCCGACGTTATTGACCAGAATATCAATGCCGCCCAAAAATTCTGCCGCCTCCGCCACGCAGCGTGCGGCATCGTCCTCATTGGTTAAATCAGCGAAACCGCAGGCCGCGCGAGCTCCCCGCTGTTCGGCAAATGCAATTAATTCCCTGGGGCCTTCCTCGCCGCTGAAATAATGTATATAAATATCACATCCGGCCTCGATCAGTTTTTTCGCGCTTTCTTTACCAATACCTTGTTCTGCGCCGGTAATAAACGCTTTTTTACCCGTTAATAATCCCATCGTATACTCCTGTTATTCAGTGTGAGACGGCGCCAGCTTATTATCTGGCACAGTGTTAGCGTTTTCTTCGCGTGGTTATCCCTGCCAGCTGAACGAGGCAAATAGCAGGGTTTAATAACTAATAGCCGGCGAGTCCTGGCAACCAGGTGGTTAAAGGGGGAGCCATGGCGACAATAATGATGCCGACAAAAACCACCGCCAGATATTTCGCCATGGGTTTAATCACGTGCTTCATCTCTACGCCGCAAATAGCGCAGGTGGTATATAATCCCAGACCGATCGGGGGGGAAAACAGGCCAAAACCCATCGCCATGATCATCACGATGCCAAAGTGCAAGGGATTAAAGCCAAGCTGAATGGCAATAGGCACCAGGATAGGAGCGAAAATAATCAGCGCAGGCGCGCCTTCGAGAACCGCGCCAAAGATTATCAAAATCACGATGGTTAATATCAGGAACAGCCAGGCACCTTGCTCCATACCAATTCCGACCAGCAGTTCAGCGATCTGCTGGGGGATCATTTGTATCGTCAGGGCATAGGACAAGCTGGTCGCGCAGGCCACGATGAACAGTAAAACACCCGACATCGCCGCAATATCCACGAACATTTTTATCGTCGCTTTCAGCGTCAGCTCACGAAACGCCAGTCGGCCCACCACAATGGCGTAGATGACGGCAAAAGCTGAAATTTCCGTTGATGTGGCAATCCCCATCATCACTCCACGGCCAATCATGAAGATCATAACCAGACCGACGGCGGCGCCAAGATAAAGCTGGGTTCGCGGGCGCAATTCCGGGTACGCTTCGCTGACGTTGATTTTCCCGCCGAAGCGGTTGGCGGCCACCATTAACAGCACCAACAGGCAGGCTGCCGGCACCAGACCGGCGATAAACAGCGCGCCGATAGAGATATTGGCGACGAACCCCATCACAATCAGGTTCACGCAGGGTGGAATGGTTTCTGCCATTACCGCAGATGCGGCAAAGACCCCGGCGGCCTCTTCGCCGTCTTGTTTCGCCCGGCGCACCGCAGGCATTAACACGCCGCCTACTGCCGCCACATCCGCCAGCTTTGAACCCGAGATGCCGGAAAAGAAGGCCATCGATAGTACGGTTGTCATATTCAGGCCGCCGCGAAATCGTCCCATGCCACGCACAATAAGCTCCACCAGACGCGTTGACATGCCGTTGATTTCCATCGCCGCACCGGCAAGTAAGAAGAAGGGAATTGCCAGCAGGACAAAGTGATCAACCCCAGCCGCGACCTGTTGAGAAAAGAAAACAAACGGCAGGGAAGGGTCGCAGATAAAAAATACCATTGCCGACATGCCGAGCGTGAAGGCAATGGGCACGCCGGCGAGGATGCCCATGACAAAGCAAATCAGCATGAGTCCGGCAGCCGCGCTGGCCGGATCGGCCATCAGCGAGAGTTTCAGATAACCCAGTGCCGCTAGCGCCAGGATCCCCGCACCGCTGAGCAGAACGATCTTTGCTCGTTCGCGTAGGGCATGTTCCAGCGCAGCCACCATCATCACCACAGAGCCGATCAGGACCGGGATCACATAGATGGTTTGCGGTAAGCCCGTTTCGGTGGTTTGTAGCCGCGCAGCCTGGACGAGATCGTAGCTGGAGATGACCAGGCCGACGGAGACCAGGAACAGGATCCAGCGACTGGCATGCACGACATACGGTCTAATGGCATCAGGTAGAAAGCGCAGGAAAAGATCGACGCCAATATGTCCTCCTCTGCCCGTTGAGGTAGCGACACCAAAAAAGACCAGCGCTATCATCAGCGCGCGCGCCACCTCTTCTGCCCAATGAATGGGCGAATGCAGCGCGTAACGCCAGATAACGGAAGCAAATACCACCAGGACGTTGATAAATAACACCAGCGCTCCGGCCCAGGAGGTGAAGCAGGTTAAGCATTTGCTTAGCTGCCCCAACAGCGTCAACAAAGTATTTTCATCCTTTGTTTTCATAGAGATATCAGCCATGATGAACTCCTCACAGGGTTTATAGCTTTATCGTCAGCCTGGTTGAACCGCGTGGGCCGACGCTCTCCGGCTTAGGGTTTAGCGCTCGACGCCGTAGCGCTGAACTCATCCATCATCGGTTTTAAATCAGGATATTTATCAAGGAAGGTTTTCCACACGGGCTGTACGGCCTGCGCAAAGTAAGCGCGATCGGTTTCCCGAAAGGTCACTCCTTTAGCCTCGAGGTTTTTAATCGCCTCAAGCTCTTTTTGACTGGCCTGCTGACGTTCGTACTCGGTGGCTTCTTTTGCCGCGGCCAGTACGTCTGCGCGTAAGGGTTGCGGAATTTGCTCGAAGCTTTTCTTGTTCATGGCAATCATCAGCGGGTTATAGCTGTGGCGAGTCAGCGTACCGTTTTTGATAATTTCATAGTATTTGCTGGCGTAGATGGTTGGGGCATCGTGTTCCACTCCGTCGATAACGCCCATTTGCAGGCTGGAATAGACTTCCCCGCCCGGCATAGGAATGGCAACGGCACCCATGTGATTTAGCGTGGCGATAAAGTTGGGAACCGGCAGCACGCGGATTTTCAGATTTTTTAAATCCGCCGGTTTTTCAATCGTCTTTTTGGTATACACGTTACGTGCGCCGAGGTTATAGCCATAGCCCAGTACCATAACGTTTGCTTTATCCATCATCAGGCTGGAAAGCTTTTCGCCGACTTTGCCATCCAGCGCTTTTCCCACCTGATCGTAATCTTTGAACAGATACCCCAAATCCAGTACGCCAATTTCGGGTACCAGCGTCGCCCAGATTGAAGTGCCTGAAATCATCATGTTAATGGCGCCGATACGCACCTGCTGAGTAGCATCAGCCTCTTTTCCGAGCATCGCGTTTGCGAAGTAATTGAGCTTGATCTGGCCTTTTAACTTCTCGTTTTTATTGATATTTTCCTCGAAACGATTGAACCAAATATAGTGGGCGGAGGAATCATCAGCCGGCAAAGAAGAGTACACACGAAAATTGATGGCGGCCTGTGCTGAAGCGGTCAGCACACTACCTGCTATGAGCGCGGTACCGAGGCAAGCGAGTGCCAGAAAGCGCCTGGCGGAACGAAACGGTTTTGTTTTCATCATGATAATCCTTTCTCACAGTGTAGGGGTCGCGATAAGGTTCTCTGGCATGGCTGAGTCAGCCAGTAGGGTTAACGAAAAATGGCTGTTTTCTTTTTCTGTAACGTTTTAGTGTAACGTTACAGACGCTATCTGACTCATTCTGCAAATGCAAGATGCTTGCTTTATCATTGGGAGTGATATGTGAATTTTGTGGCGGGTATCGCTAATTTTTTGGGGCGTGTTACAAAACGGAAACGAGGCTTTCGCTGTTTAGTCACTGTTTAGTTGAGCTGGCCTGCTATAGATATGCACGGGTCGACGGCAGCACCTGACAAGCAGTCGATGCGCAGCGCCGCGCGAGAAGCCTTTGCCTGATCTATCTTGCCATGCTTTGTAAGATATCCACTTGATTATGTGGGAAAATTATTCTGACTCGTAAAACAACCTAGTTTCTCGCTGCTATCCTATGAGATTTAAAAAGTCAGGAAGACGTTTAACTTCGTCCTTCGATATTCAGTAGAAATCTGATCGTCTGGCTCAATTTGCATCCAGAGAAAAAGGAGTGCGATGATTTCTCATCTCACTCCGTATTTATTTGGTCATCCCGTCGGACCGGGACCCAATACCCGGCGCTTAAACTTGATAAAGTAAGCCCATATTTTGGATGTTCACCATCGTCGCTCATTCTTATTAGACCTGACGGTAGCGGTCCGTTTTATCAGAATTTGATGGTTACCTGATTGCCGACAACCCACGCGTTTTTAATCTCTTCGCTTCCTCCCGGATGAACGAGCAGCTGCAGGTTAGGGCGGACGCTCAGCCATGGCGTCGCGCGAAAGCTATAATGCAGCTCTGCGGCATACTCGGCTCTGCGAACCGGGACATACAGGGGGTTATCATAATCATCGATCCCCCGCATCTGGTTCAGGAGCTGCGCCCGACGGGCGACTCTGTCGTTGGCGTGCATTTTACTGACGCCGAAGCTGATAAAGTCCTGCGGACGGCTGGCGAAAGGGCCTTTATAAATAGCCCCCGCCTGGATCTGATAATCCATGGTCGCCGTCTTTTTATCATTTATTGCCAGATGGCCGAAAAGGCTCAGGCCATTTTGGCGCTGGCTGCTAGAGTGGGTTATCTGCTGGCCTATATAGAGATAACCTCCGTAACGCCCTCCGTGTCGCCGGGCGGCCTGCTGCGTGAGGACATAGGGATCGCCATTGTCGTCATCCAGCACATCATTGGCGTCCGCCGTGTTATACCATCCGCCGAGTTTCCAGATTCCGGGGAGTTTTGCCGCGCCGAGAGTAGGTCGATATCCCAGTTCAAAAAGGTACATGTACCCCAGATGCCCGGTACCATCCAGCTGGAAGCTTCCGTGGCGGGTGACGTAGGCAGGGTTGTACTGAAACGCGCCGGCCTGGACGTAAAGCGCCGGGGCAGGGCTGTATTTAATACGGCCGCCCCACTGGCCTATGGGGGTGTTATACCAGACGCCGCTGCCGTGGCCGGCTAAAGAGCCGCACAGCGACAGGTTTTGAAAAAAGCAGCCGTTGTTATCAAAATCCTCTCCTGGCGGCATCAGGCCCACCTTGAGATCCAGCTTTTTATCCCACCCCGTTTTTTTGAACCAAAACTGCGTCGCGTGCCATGTTTGTCCCCGACCGTAATTGCTCTGCACACCGGAGCCAATTACCGGCGCACGCGGATCCTGCAGGCGATCCTGAGTCAGGTCTCGCCCGTTACGATTATTCACCGAGGCTTTAAATTCACCGTCCTGAATACCAAAAACCTTTTCCAGGTCCATATCTATGCCGAGAATATACTGGTCGCTATAGCGCAGAGTTTTATCGCGATCGTAACCGCCGGACATATTTGTGGCCGTCATTGCGCTATATTCCAGCGTAAAATCATAACCATGACGGCGCAGATCCGTACGCACGCCTCCCCACTCTCCGGTCATATTTTTTGCCGTGGGAGAAAAAAGCGTCTCGTTGGCCAGCGCCAGAAAAGGATGTAGTAAAGCCAGCAGCATCGTGCCGCTGTGGATGAGTTTATTCATGTTTTTCACCGCCCGTTGATGAGCCAGGTCTATGAATGATCCCGGGTCAGGCGCAGCTGAATCAGCCGACTACGCCGACCTTCTGTCAGAAGCGGCTCCGTGCTTCCCGGAGCCACCGATCGTCTATGGCGACAGCTCTTCTAACGATTTCCCTTTGGTTTCAATGGCAAAAAGCCAGGTAATTAAACCGCCAATCAGCGCAATGACCGCGAAAGTGATAAACACAAAGCGGATCCCGAAGCCGCTGACGATAAAACCGACCATCAGTGGGCCTATGGAAGACCCCGCCCGGAGCCATGCGCTGGAATAGGCGGTGCCGATAGCGCGCAGTCGGGTGGGATAAAGCTCAGCCGCGTACAGATAAAGCGAAAAGGCGATGGTTTGCAGAATGGCGTAGGTGAGGCTGCCCAGAATCAGAATTTCAACGGCGGATTTTGCCCCCAGAACAGAAAGCGCAATCAGCGGAACGACGGCCAGGAGAAAGGCCCATGTGTACCAGCGCTTGCGGCCGACACGGTCGATCATCAAGGCGCAGATCACCGAAGCCACGACGCCGCAGGAGGAGGTGATCCAGCCGTAGGCCAGGCTGGTGTCGAGGGAGAGGTTAAACCAGGTTTTGTACAGGGTAGGGAACCAGGTGATCATCCCATTGTTGACGCTATATACGGTCAGCCACAGCCCCCACAGCATAAAGGTTCGGGATTTGTAGATACCGCCGAAGAGGGCTTTTACTCCTTCCGGAGCCGCTTTGTGCACCGTCGGGGCTTTTATTTCCGGTTCGGGCAATGACATCCCGCGCCTGATAACCTCAGATTCCAGCGTTGATACGACGTTCTCCGCTTCTTTCAGTCGGCCTTTTGCGGTCAACCAGCGCGGTGATTCCGGCATCAGCCAGCGCAGGGGAACGGTCAGCGCAGAAGGCACCAGACCGATTAAAAACATGACTTTCCATCCATAGATGGGCACCAGAAAATACCCCACCAACCCGGCAAACATCATGCCGATGGGGAAAATTACCTCATACAACAAAAAGAAACGCCCGCGCTTTTTGGCGCCGACAAATTCATTGATATAGGCGCTGGCCACGGGAACCTCGGCGCCGATGCCCACGCCCTGTAAAAAGCGAATGATAAGAATTGACCAGCCGTTCCAGGCAAAAAGGCAGGCGGCATCCATCAGCACGAACATGATAATGGTGATACGTAAAACGCCGATACGGCCTATTTTTTCCGCCAGTGAGCCAAAAAAAAGTGCGCCGCACAGCTGTCCCACATAGCTGGCCGCAATAATAAGACCGACAAATGTCGGCGTAAGACCCCATTCCTGAGTAAGCTGGGGGAGAGCAAATGCGATTGCAATAATGGTATAAGCATCGAAAAACGTTGATAAGCCGACGATAACGCGGATCGCTTTCAGCCGTCGGGTGATGGGGAGGCGTTCCAGCCTTGCCAGCAGCGCATCTGGCGTGGACGCCGTTCCGCTGGCAACGGCGTAATCTGAAGCAATGGCCTGAGTTGACATAGTATTACCCTGTTAAACGTTGTCTGGGGCATACACGTAAGGTTCTGAATAACCACAGGGCAACGAACCCTTATTCATAGACGTGCTGCATATAATGCTGTCTGAATTGGTTTGTGATAACGTTACTGCAATCGATTTCACTTGCAGCTAATCCTTTGCTGGATTTGTCGCTAAGTCAATTGCGCCAGTTGTATAAATGTCGAACAGTTCACAATCTGAAAAAACTTACGCGTAAAAAGGCCAGGCGGCGAACGTCGAGTAAAGTGAACAAGCTGAGTGAATTAACCACCGGGGGAGCGGACCCTGGCAAAGTGAAGCACCATTCCTTTTGTCCGGGCGAGGTTTGACGTAAGATCCTTTAATCTCTCGGTTTGCATGATGGTATCCCTTGAACGGGCAACACGGATATTTACCCGCTTTGATGAGTTGGAGCAGCAGATGGATCAAGAAAGTGAACTGAACGATTTGCCGGAAAAAAAACTGGCGACAATGCGGGATGTTGCTCGCGCTGCGGGCGTGAGCGTCTCGACCGTTTCGCGCGTACTCGATGAAAGGTTACCCACCTCGCGCAGCGCCTCGGCAGATAAAATTCGCCAGGTGGCGCGAGAGCTTGGCTACCGTCGGGACTATGTTGCTTCCAGCCTGCGGCGTGGCGATACCGGAACGCTTGGCGTCCTGGTTCCGAGACTGACCGATGCCGTCACGGCGATGCTTTTTGAAGAGATAGCCAGGGCGGCGGCCCGGCGAGGCTACTTTGCTATTGTCGCGACCTGCGGTGATAGCAAGGAGCAGGAGAAAAACGCCGTTGAATCGCTGCTGGATCGCCGCGTCGATGGGCTGATCATGTCCACCTGCCGGCTGGACGATCCTTTGCCGCAAACCCTGCGTGAACGGGATGTTCCTCACGTACTGGCGCTGCGCACCGATGGCTTTAGTCCCTCATCGGTCGGGGACGATGAGCTTGGCGGCTATCTGGCTACCCGACACCTGATTGATTTAGGCCACCGGGATATTGGCCTGATTGGCGGCCCTGATTTTGCCTCCAACGCGCGCAACCGGCGTAAGGGTTTTGAGCGGGCAATGCAGGAAGCCGGGCTCAGGATCGAAGCGGAATGGTGCTGTCACTCTGATTTTAATATCGCCTCGGGGGAGCAGCAGGGAATGAAGATCCTCAGCCAGCCTCATCGCCCGAGCGCGCTGTTTGCCGTTAATGATGAGCTGGCGATTGGCGTCCTCGCGGCCGCGCACCAGCAGGGGCTGGTGATTGGCGAAGATCTCTCCCTGGTGGGCTACAATGACATTCCCCTGGTGAGCAGACTCCCCGTGGCGCTGACCTCGGTCAGGACGCCGCTGGAGCATATTGCCAGCAATGCGGTTGATATGTTATTGAATCCAGAGATAAATAATAATATGCGGGTTACCACGCCCTCCCTTATTCCACGTAAGTCTACCTCGTCTCCACGTAAATAATCCGCCTGAGATCCTCCCCGGCTTTCCTGGAGAAAGCGGGGAGGGTTGATTTTTGTAAAACGGATCTCATCCCGGATGCGGATCGCTGTTTAGTTTGTGATCTGCGTTGCATTTTTAACCAACATGGCGTTGACGGTTTTATTTTTCAGGTTCAATGTCAATGGCGTGAAAACGATTGCAGAAACGATTTCACTTGCGTTTCAAATAATCGCTTAACCGTAAACAAATGCTTATTCATCAAGGGGATATTTATGATTAACATCGATCTGAGAGGTTTGACTCCGGCTCCGGTTACACCATTCACTCGCGATGGACGCGTAGACTATGATGCCATTCAGCGCCTCGGTAGCTGGCTGGGCAGCATCGACGGTGTGAAAGGTCTGGTGGTGCTTGGACACGCGGGAGAAGGGACTTTTCTGACCCAGGAAGAGCAGGCGAATGTGATCCGCGCATTTGTGAAGTCCGTGGATGATAAGCTTCCCATTATTGCCGGTATCACCGGGGAAGGGACGGAAGTGGCCGCGCTCGAGGCGAAGCGCGCCGTTGCCGCCGGCGCATCCGCAGGTTTGCTCTATCCTTCACACGGCTGGCTGCGCTTTGGCTATCAGGACGGCGCGCCTCAGGATCGCTACCGCGTGGTGTATGAGGAAAGTGGCCTGCCGCTGATTCTTTTCCAGTATCCGGATGTCACTAAAGCCACCTACAACCTGAAAACGCTGCTGGATATCTCCGCGCAGCCGGGCGTATTTGCCATGAAGAATGGCGTGCGTAATATGCGCCGCTGGGATACTGAAATTCCGGTTATTCGCCGCGAGCGTCCGGATCTGCAAATCTTAAGCTGCCACGATGAATATCTGCTGCATACCGCCTTTGATGTGGATGGCTTCCTCGTCGGCTACGGCAATATCGCGCCTGAACCGTTAATTGAGATGATCAAAGCGGGTAAAGCGGGCGATTACGTTAAAGCGCGTCAGCTGCACGATCGACTGCTGCCGGTGACCAAAAGCGTCTACCACCGCGGTTCTCACATGGAAGGGACCGTGGCCCTTAAACATGCTCTGGTTGCGCGCGGGATCCTTGAACATGCCACCGTTCGCTCTCCGCTGCTGCCGCTGGAAAATGGCGCTGAAAAAGAGATCCACGACGCCATGCGCGCCGCTGAGCTGGGCCGCGTCGGTTAATTTGTTCTGAGTCTGTTGTTAATCCGCAATACAGAAATATCGCTTACTGTATTGCGGGTCATCGGTTACTTCGCCCCGCTATCTTTTGCTGCTCTTCATCATAATGCCGGGGCTTTCACCTCTGTATATTCCTGGGTGATTTATGAAACTATTAAGCTTTCGCGTTAATGATAAAAACAAATATGGCCTGGCGACCGCTGACGGCGTCATTGATCTACAGGCGCAGTTTCCTCAATATGGCAGCCTGCTGGAATTTATACCGCATCTTCATCTTGTTGATACTCTGCCGCCGTCTGCGAAACAAGCGAACTACTCTTTCGACGAGATCGCTTTTCTGCCGGTCATTACTGAACCGAAAAAAATCATCTGCGCTGGCGTGAATTATCGCGATAAAAACGCTGCCGGTAACGAGAAGTCCTCTAATCCCGTGTTGTTTATCCGCTTTGCGGATTCACAGACCGGCCATCTGACACCGCTCCTCAAGCCGGAGTGCAGCAATGAGTTTGACTATGAAGGCGAAATGGCGCTGGTGATCGGCCGTGGGGGGCGCAATATTCCTCAGCAGGAGGCGCTGCATTATGTGGCTGGCTACAGCTGCTATATGGATGGCTCGGTGCGCGACTGGCAGCATGCCTGCTTTACCGGCGGGAAAAACTGGCCTGCGACGGGCGGCTTCGGCCCCTGGCTGGTGACGGCGGATGATATCCCCGACCCGCAAAATCTGAATATTACCACCCGGCTCAATGGCCAGACGGTGCAGCAGGATAATACGGGCAGCATGTTGTATTCAATTGCCGAACTCATTGCGTATATCAGCACCTTCAGCGCGCTCTCTCCGGGAGATGTCATTCTGACCGGTACGCCCGGAGGTATCGGAAAAAAACGTACCCCGCCACTCTTTATGCAGCCCGGGGACAGGGTGGAAGTCGAGATTGAGCAGATCGGATGCCTGATGAATACCGTACGCAGCGATGCCGCTGTAGCGCGATAAATTGTCTTTCACCGGCAGGTGACATCCAAAGGTATGGTGAGCGCGCGTTTGTCCGGCGGCCATGTCTTCTTGCGAAGGGGTAATGCCGGATTGGGAGCCGTGGAGGCAATATATGATATTGGTTCAGTTTCTGGTGGTGCTGCTGTTTCTGTACATCGGCATGCGGGTCGGGGGGATCGGCGTGGGGTTTGCCGGCGGTGCCGGCGTAATTGTGCTCAGTGCGCTCGGCGCCACGCCGGGTGATATGCCGATGCTGGTTATCGTATTTATCATGGTGGTGATCGTGGCGATTGCCGCCATGCAGGAGGCGGGCGGTATTGAATATCTTGTTGACCTCACCGAGCGTCTGCTGCGCCGCTATCCGCGATTGTTAGTCATCACCGCGCCGCTTTCCACCTGGCTATTGACCATGATGGCCAGCACCGGTCAGGTCTCCTTTGCCTGTATGCCGGTTATTGTCGGCGTGGCGAAAGAGAACAATATAAAACCTACCCGGGCGCTTGCTCTTTCCGTCAGCGCCTCTTTGCTGGGCATTGTGGCGTCGCCCATTTCTGCGGCGGTGATTTTCTTCTCGGGGATTCTGGAAAAGGGTCATTCCGGCTGGGGCTATATTGAGCTCATTGCGGTATCCATACCCTCCACCTTTCTGGCGCTGCTGGTCACCTCCGTTTTTTATCTGTGCTGGGACAGGATCCGCCAGCAGGATCGGCTCGATGGCAATCCGGTTCCGATTAAAGCAAGGACTGAGCGGGCGATCCCGCCCTGTGCCGGACGTTCGGTGCTGATTTTTATCGTCGGACTGGTTGTGGTGCTGGTTTATGCGATTGTCACCAGTCCAAAATTAGGGCTGATTGTCCATCCGGCCATGAGTAGCGGACAGGCGCGGGTAGGGGTGATGCTGGGCGTTGCGCTGCTGATTGTGGTGTGCTGCCGGGTTAACGTACACAAGGTCCCGTCCGGATCGGTGTTTAAAACCGGCATGACCTCCTGCATCTGTATCCTCGGCGTCGCCTGGCTGGGTTCAACTTTTATGGATAGCAATCAACAGTGGTTGCAAAGCGCGGTCTCGTCACACTTGTTGGATTCGCCCATTATGTTGGCCATCATTATCATGGCGGCCTCATGCTTCTTGTATTCTCAGGCGGCCTCCACAAAAATTTTATTTCCCGCCGCGCTGAGCATGGGCGTAGCCCCGGCTATTTTAGTGGCCTGCTTCCCGGCCACGGCTTCTCTTTTTATTTTGCCAAACTATCCGACGCTGTTGGCGGCGGTAGAGCTGGATGATACCGGCTCCACCAGACTGGGCCGACATATTATCGATCATCCTTTTCTGCTGCCCGGCCTGGCATCGGTGCTGCTGTCAATGCTCTTCGCCGCGGGGCTGGCTTATGGCATTCAGTGAATCCTAATAGTCCTTCATGTTGGGATGAGAAACGGATATGGGCCGTATCATCATTTAGCTCAATCCGACATGTTATACCTTGTGTAGGCCGGTGGAATATCGAAGATAGCTTTATCTGGCAGGGAACTTAAAAAGCCTGCGAGGCTAAACGGGGGATTTACAGTTTTCCGGTATCCGTCTAACCAGCCGTACTCGGACTACCTGACCCGCCCCTTTCTTGCGGAAGGGGGCTTTCACAATGGGGCTGAAAATTGGGGGTGCCTACAAATTTGCGCGGGTGACGGAACGGGTTCTGGAGGACTGGGTAAATTAACGGGAACGGCTATCAGGGGAAATTCCCACCCATCAGCCTGTTCTGAGGGGGGTTATTTCTTTTTCACATCGGGCAAATCAGCGTCCTCCGTTCCGGGGGGCACGGGGACACTTTCGCAGCCGCGTTTCTGACTCATGCTGGCGCCCGTCAGTGATGCGGACGACAAGGGGGGCGACGTTTTCGCCTGAATATCGTGAATATAATTTGCCTGGCAGGCCGGTAGCTGCGGAGTGAAGGCAGCAACAGAAACCCTGTGTGAATATTTTTCATCTTTATTTACTCCTATAATAGTAATAATATCCGGAATGAGAACAACAGCTTGCAACGTTTTTCTTCCCCGCTGAGGGAATGTTGTTCTGACTAAGAGTTAGCCATAACGTCCCCCGTGAAAAGGAGTTTATATGGGCAACACTACTGTAGATAACCGGTATGCTAACCGGGCGTTACTGTTTGTTACGCTGGCCTGCATCATACCGTTGCTGATTATCTTCTCTGTTTCTCTCAGCAACCCGGGCAGCCCGTTTCTTAATCAGATCGCTGATGCCACCCGCAGCACTCCTTCCGTAACCTCGGCATTCAATCCGGTGATGACTAAAGTGATGGATATCTACGTTAAGTCGGCGCCTGTTGCAGGTATATTGGCCTTTATGTTCTTGCTCAAAAAAAGAAAACCTCTGGAAATAAAAAAACGGGCCGAACTTATACGGGCATGTTTTTTAAGTCCTTTCGTTTATGTGTTTTTTATTTATTTCTTTCTTATGCACAACCTTGAGCTGACCACTGCCGGAAGAACGATTAGATGGATGTCTGAAAATAACTTTAGTTTATTGCTTTTATATATCATGCTTTATATAGCAACATTCTTCATAACCTATGCTGTTTGCTACACTCCTGTTCTCGCCTGTAAATTAATGAGAGAAAGGCAGTAAGCTGCCTTTCTCCTGTTCAGTTAGTAGGCCGGGCGAATAATCTCGTTGTTCAGCTTGTCAATGAACTTATCGTCAATCAACGCCCCTATGAGACCCGCGATAATAATGCCAATAATGCCGACCACAGCTGTAGACACACCAGCAGCAACGAGCATAGCCCCCAATGTGGCCGAAAAAACGGCCAGAGCTACTGATGAGGTTAGTCCGCTGACAGTCCAGGACTCTACTTCCCTCATCAGAGGCCCCCAGTTACCGGTCTCGTAACCCGTAATTGACTTCTCCCTGACATTATTTCCCTTCGTGACATAATCAGCCACTTTAAAGGCTCTACCAAGCGCAGTGAATTTGTTTCCCATATCTTCAACATTAAATGCTTTCCATGCATTAATAACTGCAGTTTTATCCGCAGCCTTGATCTTCATATTGGGGTTAGTTATCAGTTTATTCATTGAAGCCATCGCCTGATCATAGGTGCGGATCTGCTTCCCCTGAAAATTTTGGATATTACTGGCAACTTCGCAGGATAGCGCTTTATATTTTTCCCCCAGAAGAGCACCGGCCTTATCCCCGACGCTGATGATGACTCCGCTGGTTTTATCCAGAACCTCTTTATCACTCTCATTTTTAACTGATGCAAAATTTCTGACAATATCTTTAGCAAATTCTGCAGTAAATAAAGGATGCCCCTGCGCAAGGGTGGTGAGTTTCATGTTATCCAGGTCACCGTTTTTTACCTCAATTTTATACAGTGCTTTGATATCTTTAGCCTTAAAATACATGGTGTATGTATCAGTCTCTTTATTCCTTGAGACTGTAAGATGGTGTAGTAGCCGCATTGGTACTGTCGTTCCGACATAATAAAAGGATTTCTCGTCAGTCGCTCTCCAGTTCCGGTATTTTTTTGGGGTAGTATCTATATTTTCACCTCCGTTAAAACCATCCAGTGGAGTACCGACTCCGATAGAATTGAGCTTTTCCGGATTTTTCAGATTGTATTTATGTCCTGTTTCAAAATCTCCGACCGAACCAATATATCCGGGTACAGTTATTCCCATGACTAGCCCCGTGAGACCAGCCTGTCTGGCCTGAGAGGCAGTAAGACCTTCCATACTTATCGCCATAGTCCCTTCCGGGGAGATTGCGTGCACTGTAATCTTCACTGAAGGGTTGAGCTTGCGCGCGGCCTTAATTAGATTTGAAAGCCTGGCTCTTACGTTTTTATCAGCACGTATGGCATTGATCTGTTTCTGCTCAGCTGGTGTCGTATTACTATGGTTCCCACTGTTGCCTGAAGATCCTCCACCTGGTAATGGACCCGTTCCCCGCTCTTTACTCCAGGTTGTACCGTCACCGAAACCACCATAACTGAATCCCGCCATATGAATTTCCTCTTTGATTTTAATAGAAAAAATAATGATAAACTGTATAAGTAAACACTGTATATTTATACAGTGTTGTACCCTGGTTATTTTCACCTGTCAACAGTGTGGATTACGTTTTCAATGAGTTTTATAAAATGGTAGATAGCAGGGGAATGATAACGGAATTGAATGTTTCCCTGTTGTGGCACACTAAATTTGGCCACGTGATTAAAGGTGATATTCTCACCTCAACACAAAACAGGTGACTTAATGAACAAGAAAACCTAACGTACTTTTACCCCTGAGTTCAGACTGGAATGTGCACAGCTGATTGTCGATAAGGGTTACTCATATCGACAGGCTAGTGAAGCGATGAATGTCGGTTCTACCACGCTTAAGAGCTGGGTTCGCCAGCTCAGGCGGGAGCGTCAGGGTATTACGCCCTCTGCAATTCCCATTAGCTCAGAGCAGCAACGTATTCGCGAGCTGGAAAAGCAGGTTCGCCGCCTGGAGGAACAGAATACGATATTAAAAAAGGCCACTGCGCTCTTGATGTCCCACTCGCTGAACGGTTCACGGTAGCCGCCAGATTGAGTGGCAGCCACACAGTTGTCAGCCAGGATAACATCAATACTAAAATGCCCGTCAGGCGTATACATGCCTGCCGAATCTGCTTAAGCGCCAGTTCGCGGCACCGAATCCTGACCGGGTATTGTGCGGAAATATTACGTATTTCTGGTCACGAAATTGCTGGTGCTATCTGGCGGTCGTTATGGATCTTTTTGCCCGCAGAATCATCGGCTGGAGTCTGTCAGCAAATGCCGATACAGCGTTGGTAAGCGGTGCCTTGCGGATGGCCAGTGAGATGTGTGGCCAACCACGTGATGTCATGTTCCATAGCAACCAGGGAAGCCGGTTACCGGCCTTAAATATCAGTCACTTCTCTGGCGTTACAGAATAAGTCACAGCATTAGCCGGCGGGGAAACTGCTGGGATAATAGTCCCATGGAGCGCTTCTTCCGCAGTCAGAAAACAGTATGGGTGCCGACGGAGGTTTACGCAGGCAAGGACAGGGCCCGGCAGCAAATTAATGATTATATATGGAGCTACTACAATAGCGTCAGGCCTCACCATTACAACGGTGGGCTGACGCCGGAAGAGTCGGAGAACAGATTTCTTAGCCTTCTCTGTCGCACCGCGGCTTTCCATTCGACGCAGTACATTCAGCAGCACCAAAGGCTTAATGTTTTTCACCGGCAAGTGGCCGAGAAAGGGGAAAATATTTTTATTAAAGGCTTCGATAATGTCAGAAGCATACCCTTCTGACCATCTGCTCGCCTTCGTACCGTGCCATTCAAGCGCCACAGACTGGAAGGTATTATTGAGTTGCACATCGCGAACCAGCTTTTCTTCTTTCTTGGCAAACGATGGATCCATACCTTCGGCCAGTTTTTTCTTGGCTTCATCATGTAGTGCCCTCGCTTGTGCAAGGGACACTGCTTGATAAACACCAAAAGCCATACGCTTCTCTTTTCCATTGAGGCGATACTTCATCCGCCAGTCTCGAGAACCCGAGGGAACAACCTCAAGATACAAACCCGCACCATCTGCCAGCTTGCAGGCTTTCTTCTCTGGGTTTAGCAGCGTGCGCATTAAGCTTCATTGGGGGCATCTCTCAGGACTGAACCCAAAATGCCCCCACTTATGCCCTCAACTATGTCTTGATTTCGGATGAGTCCAGTTGATAACAGCAAATAAGATACGCGCCAGAAACAGCAGTAGAAGGGCTTCGAGTTGATTTAGATAGATCTGGGAAAAGTTTGAGATGGTGCCGATAATAGGAGTCGAACCTACGACCTTCGCATTACGAATGCGCTGCTCTACCAACTGAGCTATATCGGCCCTGCAAGACGTGCTGACGAGCGTAAGCACGGGTTAGAAGGTTAAAACTAAGTGGGTGATGCGTCAATGCCCTTGTGAATCAAACGGCTACTTTTGCATCACCCAATGCGCATTAAGCACGAATGGTATCGTCGCCGAAACCAATCCACTTATAGGTCGTCAGGGCTTCCAGCCCCATCGGGCCGCGCGCGTGCAGCTTCTGGGTGCTGACCGCCACTTCCGCGCCGAGGCCGAACTGGCCGCCGTCGGTAAAGCGGGTAGAAGCGTTGACGTACACTGCCGAGGAGTCCACCTCGTTGATAAAGCTGTTCGCGTTGCCCAGGGTGCGCGTCAGGATGGCGTCGGAATGCTGAGTACCGTGCTCGCGAATATGCGCTACCGCTTCATCCTGATCGGCCACCACCTTCACGTTCAGATCCAGCGACAGGTACTCATTGTCATACTGCTCCGCTTTCACCGGCTCTACGCTGGCCGGGCCGTTTTGCAGCGCGGGCAGGGAGGCCGCATCGGCGTGCAGGCTGACGCCGCTTTCCGCCATCTGCTTGCTCAGCGCGGGCAGGAAGCGTTCGGCGATATCCTGATGTACCAGCAGCGTTTCGACCGAGTTACAGGCGCTCGGGCGCTGCACTTTGGCGTTAACGATCACTTTCAGCGCTTCGGCAACGTCAGCGGAGTGGTCGATATAAATATGGCAAACGCCGATCCCGCCGGTGATCACCGGAATCGTCGACTGTTCGCGGCACAGCTTATGCAAACCTGCGCCGCCGCGCGGGATCAGCATATCGATATACTTATCCATCTTCAGCATCTCGCCGACCAGCGCCCGATCCGGACTCTCAATCGCCTGGACGGTGGCTGCCGGTAAGCCGCACTCCTGCAGCGCCTGCTGAATCACTTTCACCGTGGCGGCATTGGTGCGCCAGGTCTCTTTGCCGCCGCGCAGAATCGCCGCGTTGCCGGTTTTCAGGCACAGAGAGGCGACGTCGACGGTCACGTTCGGGCGCGCTTCGTAAATCACGCCTACCACGCCCAGCGGCACGCGGCGGCGCTCAATGCGCAGGCCGCTGTCCAGCAGGCCACCGTCGATCACCTGACCAACCGGGTCCGCCAGGTTGCAGACCTGACGAACATCGTGAGCAATCCCGCTCAGGCGCGCCGGGTTGAGCGCCAGGCGATCGAGCAGCGCCTCGCTCAAACCGTTAGCGCGCGCTTCCGCCAGATCCTCAGCGTTAGCCCGCAGGATCGCGTCGGTCTGCGCTTCAAGATAGTCGGCAATCTTTTCCAGCACCTGGTTTTTTTCGCGGCTGGAAAGCTGCGCGAGTTTGTACGAGGCCGCTTTGGCAGCAATGCCCATTTGTTCCAGCATTTTCAGCTCCTTAACGGATAATCATGTCGTCACGGTGGACGGCGACCGGGCCATATTCATAGCCCAGAATGGCATCGATCTGCTGCGAGTGCTGCCCGGCGATACGGCGCAGCGCATCGCTGTTATAGCGGCTGACGCCGTGGGCGATATCGCGGCCTTCAAGGCTGCGGATGCGGATCACTTCGCCGCGCGAGAAGTTGCCGGTGATGGTTTTAATCCCTTTCGGCAGCAGGGAACTGCCGCGTTCAAGAATTGCCTGGGTCGCACCGGCGTCAACGGTAATTTCGCCCGCCGGCGGCGCGCCGAAAATCCAGCGTTTGCGGTTTTCCAGCGGCGACTCCTGGGCGTGGAAGCGGGTGCCTACGGAAACCCCCTCCATCACGTCGCCAATCACGCCAGGGCGGCTACCGGCGGCAATGACCGTATCAATACCCGCGCGGCAGGCGACGTCGGCGGCCTGCAGCTTGGTGCCCATACCACCGGTACCTAAACCCGACACGCTATCGCCCGCGATAGCGCGCAGGGCGTCATCAATGCCGTAAACGTCTTTAATCAGCTCGGCCTGCGGGTTGTTGCGCGGGTCGGCGGTGAACAGCCCCTGCTGATCGGTCAGCAGCAGCAGTTTATCGGCGCCCGCGAGAATTGCCGCCAGCGCCGAAAGATTATCGTTATCGCCGACTTTAATTTCAGCGGTCGCCACGGCGTCATTTTCATTAATGACCGGCACGATATTGTTATCCAGCAGCGCGCGCAGGGTATCGCGGGCGTTAAGGAAGCGTTCGCGGTCTTCCATATCGGCGCGGGTCAGCAGCATCTGGCCAACGTGAATGCCATAAATAGAAAAAAGCTGTTCCCACAGCTGGATAAGACGGCTCTGGCCGACAGCTGCCAGCAGCTGTTTCGACGCAATGGTCGCGGGCAGTTCCGGGTAGCCGAGGTGCTCACGTCCGGCGGCTATCGCCCCGGAGGTGACGATCACAATTCGATGACCCATCGCGTGCAGCTGCGCGCACTGACGTACTAATTCAACGATATGGGCGCGGTTCAGGCGGCGGGATCCGCCCGTTAAAACACTGGTGCCCAGTTTTACCACCAGCGTCTGGCTATCACTCATGATTCTCTGCCGTTCAAAAAGGAGTTTCGATATCGAATTGATGTTGTAACAGGAGTGAGCCCGCTTGCCAACACCTGGCGTGGTGGACGAACCACTTCATTGCGCGGATCGGGCATTCTGGCGAGAAAATATGACACATTCATGACGGAAATAATTTAATACCCTTTTTTAGAAAAAGTTCCATGTTGTCATAAATTTTTAATATTAGAGCGTTAAAAAACCTGCAGTTTTTGACAGGGCTTCCGCCCGGAATTGATTAGCGCGTATAAATAAATTACCAGGACTGAATAATGAAAAAGAGCTCACTGGCATTAATGATGATGGGTCTTATTGCTTCTTCGGCTACCCAGGCGGCAGAAGTTTATAATAAAAAAGGTAATAAACTGGACGTCTACGGCAAAGTCAAAGCGATGCACTATATGAGCGACTATGACAGCAAAGATGGCGATCAGACTTACGTTCGTTTCGGCATTAAAGGTGAAACGCAGATTAACGACGATCTGACCGGCTACGGCCGTTGGGAATCGGAGTTCTCCGGCAACAAAACCGAAAGCGACTCCACGCAGAAAACGCGTCTGGCGTTCGCCGGGGTGAAAGTGAAAAACTACGGCTCATTCGACTATGGTCGTAACCTCGGCGCGCTGTACGACGTCGAAGCCTGGACCGATATGTTCCCGGAATTCGGCGGCGACTCTTCCGCGCAGACCGATAACTTTATGACCAAACGCGCCAGCGGCCTGGCCACCTGGCGCAACACCGATTTCTTCGGCGTGGTAGATGGCCTGAATCTGACCCTGCAATATCAGGGTAAAAATGAAGGTCGCGACGCGAAGAAACAGAACGGCGACGGTTTCGGCACCGCCCTAAGCTACGACTTCGGCGGCAGCGACTTCGCCGTCAGCGCGGCCTATACCAGCTCCGATCGCACGAACGACCAGAACCTGCTGTCTCGCGGTACGGGTAAAAAAGCGGAAGCCTGGGCAACCGGCCTGAAATATGACGCCAACAATATTTACCTGGCGACCATGTACTCAGAAACCCGCAAAATGACGCCAACCAGCGGCGGTTTTGCCAATAAAGCGCAGAACTTCGAAGCCGTGGCGCAGTACCAGTTCGATTTCGGGCTGCGTCCGTCCCTGGGCTACGTGCTGTCAAAAGGCAAGGATATTGAGGGCGTAGGCAGCGAAGATCTGGTCAACTATATTGACGTTGGCGTGACGTATTACTTCAACAAAAATATGAATGCCTTTGTGGATTACAAAATTAACCAGCTGAAGAGCGATAATAAGCTCGGCATCAACGATGATGATATCGTTGCTGTCGGTATGACCTATCAGTTCTGATAAGTTAACAGCTAACAGACAACAAAGCCGCCGTGGTGACAGGGCGGCTTTGTTATGAGTGATTAACGATTTTTTGCCAGATGCAGATTATCGTTATTCATGGTTATCTGGGCGTTATATTCCTTCGGCAGGCGGCGAGCCTGGTAGAATACCGATTGCCAGTATGGATTATCCAGCGAAGAGCGCATCACGCCCTGGCTGGTGGAGGCATGAAGAAAATTACGGTCGGTATCATAGAAACCGACGTGCATGCCGCCTTTAATACGGAAGAAGACTAAATCTCCCGGCCGCAGCTGCCGCGGGCTCACGCGCTCGCCCATATGCAGAAGCTCGCGCGTCGTAATGCGCTCCATCGGCAGGTTGAAGCGATCTTTGAGCGTGCGCCAGACAAACCCGGAGCAGTCGACGCCGCTTTGCTCCGTCCCGCCCCATTCGTAGGGCGTTCCCTCCCAAGTATGCATTTGATCGTGCAGCGCGGCGATCACCGGGATCAGATCGTCTGAACCTCCGTCGATGGTCGAGTGACTACTCTGGGCGGCGGTTTTATGCGGTTTCGATGAGGATGAACATCCTGCCAAAAGCAAAAAAGGAACAAACAGTAGCGCGTGAGAGAGTCTGGGCTTCATATCATTGTTTTTCGTCACTGAAAACGGGCCGTGATATTTTATAGCCGATTCGCTACGGCCTCAGAATGACCAAACGCAAAATTTACGAAACCTTACGTAATTAATAGGGGCAGGATCGTGCAGCGAAAAATAACGCGCATTATTTAACGCCAACCTGAACTTATCGTATTAATAATTTTTTTCTCCGTGAAACAATATTTCACAAATATTCGCGTGTGACGCAACCGGGCAGATTCACTTCAAGGTGAAAGATCCTCATCATCCCGCCATTGCGCCGCCAGGCTCCCCTCCAGTACTTTTGAGGAATAAGAGAGAGAGTGGGGCGGGCTAATGCATCTGGATTTTCGCCAACTGCGCAACTTTGTGGCGCTCGTTGAGTACGGCAGTTTTAATCGCGCGGCCGAGGCGGTGTGCCTGTCGCAGTCGGCATTCAGCCGCAGCATCCAGGCGCTGGAGCAGAGCGTCGGGCATCCTTTATTTGACCGGCAGAGCAAGCTACCGACGCTCACTCTGCATGGGCAAAAGCTGCTGCCTTACGCCCGCCGTTTTCAGGAACTTAACGTCGAGCTCAGCAGCCAGCTGCGCGAAGCGGACGATGCGCAAAACGGCGAGGTCGCCTTTGGCTGCGGCCCGGCCCCCGCCGCGAGGCTGATTCCGGCTGCCATCGGCGAGTTTCATCGTCTTTTGCCGCAGGCGAGGGTACGCTTTCAGATTGATAACTGGCTGGCTCTGCATCAGGCGCTCACCTCCCAGAGCTATCCTTTTGTCGTCGCCGACAGCTGGCAGGCCGAGCTCGACCCGCAGCTGCGCGTTCAGCCACTCAGCCCGCAGCGCTGCTTTTTCGTCTGCCATGCCGGGCATCCGCTGGCAAAACAGGGGCCGGTCTCTATTCAGGCGATGCTGCGTTACCCCTTTGCGGCGCCCTATCTGCCGCCGGGCGTGCGCAAGGTGCTGGCGACCCTCAGCCAGCAGCAGGACTTCACGCCGGCGATTCAGTGCGACCATATCTACGCGCTGCTTTCGACCCTGGCGCGAACCAATGCGATTAGCTTCGCCAGCGAGGATGGCTTCGCGCTATGCCAGCACAGCCATCGGCTGGTTAAGCTGGAGCTCAGCGATCTGCCTGAAGAGTGGCGGCTGATGCAGACCCGGTTTGCCATTATCTCTCCGGTTCATGCGGCTCAGCCGCCGCTGGTTGCGAAGCTGATTGAGATGATCCTCCATACCGATCGTCAGCATCAGCTGCAGCTGCTGGCCCAGGAGGAGGGGAGTTAACCGGCGTTTTTCGCCTGGCCTTGGGCATCGTACTGCGGCCAGCGGTTTTCCAGCTGCTGGGCTTTCAGCGCCCGCTCGACAAACTGGCCGTCCACCCACTGGCTGACGTCGAAAGCGCTGCGGATCAGGCGGCCCGAGTGAGCCTGCCCGACGCTGCTGCTAAAGCTGGCGGTCAGGAACGGGTCGATGCGCGGCGAGGTGGTAAAGTTCAGATCCTGCGGCTGCAGCTCTTCGAGAAATAGCGCCTGCGGGATCTGGCTCTGCTGCGCCATCTCGGCGGACCAGGCGTCGCGATTGGCGGGGTCACTGATTTCAGCGGCGTTCTTCACCAACACGTTAACGATCTGCTGGGTCGCCTGCGGCCAGGCGTCTATAAACGTCTGCGTGCCGAGGAACCCGGCCTGAGTGGTGTTCTGGCGGCCGGAGTCACCGCTTTTGACGACCACATTAATCTTATCGCCGCGTAGCGCCAGCAGCGAAACGCCGCCCCACACCGCATCGACGCGACCGGCCGCCAGCGCCGCTTTGCCGGCGTTCCAGTCGAGGTTGATCACCTGCAGGCTGCGCTCGTTGAGGCCGACGGTTTGCAGCGCCCGGTCAAAGGCCAGCTGGTCCGCCGTGCCGCGATAAACCGCCACCCGTTTGCCTTTCAGATCGGCGAGGGTTTTAATCCCGGAAGCTTTGGTCACCGCGAGGTAAGATTCCGAACCCCGGCTGCCCAGCAGCAGGCGCGTCGGCAGCCCGTTGGCCTTACCGATAATCGCCGCCAGATCGCCGAGGTAGACAAAATCCAGCTGGCGGTTGGCTAACGCTTCATTTACCGCCGGACCGGCGCCTTTGAAAAACTGCCACTGCACTTCCACGCCCTGCGGCTTAAACACCTCTTCCAGCTGATGGCGGATAAACGCCATGCCGACCGGCCCCTCAATAAAGGGTTTACTGCCCGCGCTCTGGTCCGGCACGCCGATGCGGATAGTGCGTAGCGTTTCGGCCTGGACGCTGGACGCCAGGCCGATGACCGCGACCAGCGCCAGCAAGGTGCGGTTGAATATTGCTTTCATCATAACGTGTTGCTCCCTTGAGTTTTTTTCTCACCCTAAAGAGCCGACGGGTAACGTGTTAAATGCTTTTATTCGCCAAGCATTGCCGAAAAAAAGCTAAATCAGAAGCCGCGTGCCCGCCAGGCTGAAATGCATTTGATGCATCGGGATTATTCGCCTTACGCAATGGCGGCGAAGCGTGAGGCACGTTTTGATAGCGACATGACTGACTGAAAAGTGGACCGAAATGTCGCAGATGATCTTAAGAACGGATGCTCCCGGCAGTCCGGGGTTCAGGCTTAACGGCTGGCCGTGGCTGCTGCCTGCGTTACTGCTGCTGCTGTGGTACATCGCCGCTCGCGAGGGATGGATGCCGGAGCAAATTTTGCCCGCGCCGTCGGTGGTTGCCGATACTGCCCTGTCGCTGCTGAGCGGCGATCTACTGGCGCAGTGGGGATTCAGCCTTCAGCATCTGGCGCTTGGCCTGCTGCTGGGCGCCATCGCAGGCACGCTGCTCGGGGCGCTGTTCGGCCTGGTGCCGGCCGCCGCGCAGCGGGTGGAACCGCTGTTTTACGCGCTGGCGCAAATCCCGACGCTCGGCTGGATCCCGCTGTTTATGGTGCTGTTCGGGATCGATAACGGCCTCAAGCTGGCGGTGATCGTCAAAACCACCGTAGTACCGATGACCATTAATACGCAGCAGGCGGTGGCCGGCGTGCCGTTGACCCTGAGCGAAGCCGCAAGAGTAATGAATTTTTCCCGCTGGCAGCGGCTGCGCTGGCTGGTGATCCCGGCAAGCCTGCCGGGCTGGTTTACCGGCCTGCGTCTGGCGCTATCGCAGGCCTGGGTGTCGCTTATCGTCGTGGAACTGCTGGCTTCTTCGGAAGGTATTGGCTACCTGATGGTCTGGGGTCGTCAGCTGTTTCAGCTGGATATCGTCTTCGTCACCATTGCGGTGGTTGGCCTGAGCGGCATGCTGATGGAGTGGGCGGCGAACCGGGCCTGTTCCCGGCTGGTGTTCTGGCCGCAGCCTGCCGCCGGACGCCTGGCGTGGAAACCGCAGGCCAGCTGGCGGGCGCTGCAGCTGCCGTTAGTTCTGCTGGCGCTGTGGCAGCTGGCCAGCCAGTCAGGCTGGATTGATGAAGCCTTGTTCTCTTCGCCGCTGGCGGTAGCGGTGCGCTTTATTCAGGGCATCCTGAGCGGGGAGCTGACTACGGCGATGTTGGCCAGTCTCGGACGGGCCTTTGTCGGCGGCGCGCTGGGGATTACGGGCGGCCTGCTCTGCGGACTGCTGCTGGCGCTGCGCCCGCGCGCCGGGCAAATCTTCACGCCCACGTTAAACGTGCTGCGCCATATCGCCCTGTTTGCCTGGCTACCGCTGCTGACCGCATGGGTGGGCAACGATAACGGCGGCAAAATCGTCTTTATCGCGCTGGCGTCGTTCTTTCCGATGTTCTTCAGCACGCTGCAGGCCGTGCTGCAGCGTAACCCGCAGCTCGATGAAGTGGCCAGGGTACTGCGCCTGGGCGAATTAGCGCGCCTGCGCAGGGTTATTCTTCCCGGCGCGGCGCCGGGGATCTTCGCCGGTCTACGGCTGGCGCTGATTTACGCCTGGCTTGGCAATATCGGCGCGGAATATTTCATGTCCTCCGGCGTCGGCATCGGCAGCCTGATGATCAACGCCCAGCAGCTGCTGGATATGCCCACCATTCTCTGCGGCATGGTGCTGGTCGGTATCACCGGCGCGGCGCTGGATAAAGCCGGACGTTTACTGGAAATGCGCGCCACCCGCTGGCGTCAACAGGAGCAGCTATGACCTCTTCAACTCTGGTCTCTTTTCGCCACGTGCGTAAATCCTGGCAACAGGTAACGGCGCTACAGAATTTCAGCCTGGATATCGCCGCCGGTGAACTGGTGGCGCTGGTGGGCAGCAGCGGCTGCGGTAAATCGACGCTGCTGCGGATGCTGGTAGGCCTGGAGTCAGCGACCCAGGGCGAAATTCGCATTAACGGCGAGCCGGTCACCGGCGTGGGCAAAGAGCGCGGCATCGTATTTCAGGAGCCGCGCCTGTTTCCGTGGCTGAAGGTGATCGACAACGTGATGCTCGGTCTGGCGGATGAAAAGCTCAGCCGGGCGGATAAGCGCCAGCGGGCGCTGGAAATGCTGGAACGCGTGCAGCTCAGCGAATTCGCCAACGCGCTGCCCGCGCAGCTCTCCGGCGGTATGGCCCAGCGGGTCGCCATTGCCCGCGGCCTGGTGGCCCGTCCGCAGATTCTGATGCTCGATGAGCCTTTCGGCGCGCTGGATGCCCTGACGCGCCATACCCTGCAGCAGGAACTTTTACAGATACATCAGCGCGCGGGAACCACCACGCTGCTGGTGACGCACGATGTGGAAGAAGCCGTCGCCCTGGCCGACCGGGTCGTTGTGCTCTCGCCGCGTCCGGGGCGGATACGGGAAGTGGTAAGCCTGGCGCTGCCCCATCCGCGCCAGCGCGACGATGCCGCGTTTACCGCCGCCTGCCGCCAGATACGCAATCTGATTACTTCTGCCTGATTCTTTAATGTAAGGAGCAACTTATGGGACACCCCTCCGTCTTCCCGACCGGCGCCACCCTCTACGATCCGCAGCGCGCCTGGAGCGGCTACACCCTTTTCCAGGCCACCGAACACGGCGCGGTGCTGGTAGATATGAACGGTCACGTGGTACGCGAATGGCCTGAACTGCATGGATTTCCCAATAAAATCCTGCCCGGCGGCGCCATCCTTGGCCACAGCGGCGAGCGCGATCCGCGCTACGGCATGCAGGATATGCTCGATCTGATCCAGGTGGACTGGGAAGGCAATGTGACCTGGAAATTCGATCGCTATGAGCAGGTGAGCGATCCCGGCAATGAAACGCGCTGGATGGCGCGAGCTCATCACGACTATCAGCGGGCAGGCAATCCGGTGGGCTATTACGCGCCGGGGCTGGAGCCGCAGGTGGATGGCGGCAATACCCTGATCCTCGCCCATACCAACCTGCTGAACGAAGCGATCTCCGACAAGCTGCTGCTGGACGACACCATTATTGAAGTTGACTGGCAGGGCAACGTGGTGTGGGAGTGGCGCTGCAGCGACCATTTCCACGAGCTGGGTTTCGACGACGCGGCGCGTACCGCGCTCTACAACAATCCGAATATGCGCGCCAGCGGCGGTGGAATGGGCGACTGGATGCATATCAATTCGATGTCGGCGCTGGGGCCGAATAAGTGGTATGACGCTGGCGATGCGCGTTTTCATCCCGACAACATTATCTGGGACGCCCGTGAATCCAACATTATCGCCATTATCGACAAACAGAGCGGCAAGATCGTCTGGCAGCTGGGCCCGGACTACAGCAAACCGGAGTTGAAACACATCGGCTGGATTATCGGCCAGCATCATGCGCATATGATCCCGCAGGGGCTACCGGGCGCGGGCAATATCCTGATTTTCGATAACGGCGGCTGGGCCGGATACGGCGCGCCGAATCCGGCATCGGCGGACGGAGTGAAAAACGCCTGGCGCGATTACTCCCGGATCCTGGAGATCAATCCGCTGACCCTTGATATCGAATGGCGCTATTCGCCTTATGAAGCGGATTTGCCGCAGCCGACCGATTCGTACCGCTTTTACAGCCCGTACATCAGCAATATGCAGCGCCTGGAAAACGGCAATACCCTGATTAACGAAGGATCGAACGGACGCATTTTTGAAGTGACCCGCGATCACGAAATTGTCTGGGAATATATTTCGCCGTTCTGGGGCAAGACGCTGAACAACAATATGGTCTATCGCGCCTACCGCATTCCCTACGCCTGGATCCCGCAGCTGGCGCAGCCGCAGGAGACGCCGATTGCGGCGGTCGATGTACGAACCCTGCGCCAGCCCGGCGCGGCGGCAGCGGGACCGGCGCAAAGCGTGGTGCGGGTGGCGGGCGTACAGCCGTACAGTAAGAGCGCCGATGCGCTGTGCGTGGCAACCGATAACGATACCCTGCGCCGCAGTCCGAAGCTGTTCCGCGTCGCGGAAAGCGCGTTCACGCCGATAAGCGCGGCGAGCGAGCTGGAGAGTGAAAGGCCCGTGCTGCTGTTCGTAGGCGCGGAGCGCTGCGTGCACTGCCGCAAGCTCTGGCAACTGCTGGCGCATGAGAAACTCAGCTCGCGAATTGCTCAACTGGATACGCGCTATCTGGATGCCGACCAGCATCAGGATCTGGCGACCACGCTCGGCGTGCGCGGCCTGCCGACGTTGCTGCTGCTTAAAGCGGGGCAGCCAGCAACGCGCGCGCCCGCGCAGCTTTCGGTGGACAATCTGTTCGACTGGCTGAATCGCGCAGCAGAGTAAGTCGCGATTATTGCGGACTGGCGTTTGCCGGTCCGCCGTTGATCTGGCGGATAAAGGCCATCGGCGAATAGCCCATCGCTTTGCGGAACATCGCGGTAAAGGCGGCCGGATACTCATAGCCCAGACTCAGCGCGACTTCGGTAATCGAATCCCCTTCACGCAGCGCCGTCATGGCGTACATCAGGCACGCCTGCTGGCGCCAGTCGCAAAACGCCATCCCGGTCTCCCGGCGAAACAGACGATTAAAGGTGCGTACGCTTTTGCTCAGCTTTTGCGCCCACTGCTGCGGCGTGCTGCGGATACTGGGCTGTTGCTGAAAATCGCCGCATAGCGCCGCGAGATGGCTGTTCTGCGGGAGCGGGGTAAACATCGGCAGCGGCGCGGCGGCGCCCAGTTCATGGAGCAGGAGCGCAATCAGGGCGGCATCGCGCCCGCTCTCTTCATACAGCAGCGGTAGCTGGCAGGCGGCCAGCAGGAGCTGATGGGTCAGCGGAGAAACCTGTAACACTTCGCAGCGCTCGCTATCACGCGGGGCGACCTGCGCATCAATATACAGGCTGTGGGTGCTGACGCCGGGCATCCAGACGCGATGCGGTTTTGTCGCTGGAATCCATACTCCGCTGAACGGCGGGACCAGCCACTGGCCGTCATCCGTTTCGACCTTCATTAACCCGTTCATCGCGTACAGAAACTGCGCCCGGCGGTGGCTGTGGCGCTCCAGCAGCGTATTGGGCGGGTAGTCGCTGCCCAGCGCCAGCACCCGGCGAGGCAGATGATCGACGTCATTAATCGCAACGTTGCGCATAAAAAGTTGCCCTGGCTGAAATTCGTAATAGATTGGCTTTAAAGCGTAAGCCGGCCATGAGGTTATTCTATATCGTTACCTCCTTTTGTGGAGGAGTTCGAATGAGCGACTGGCTTTTTCTGTGCGGCATACTATCCGGCGTGACCACCTGGCTCTTTGGTTTCGGCGGCGGTTTCGTTACCGTCCCGCTGCTCTATTTACTGGTCACCGGCGCGTGGGGAGCGCAAAGCGCAGTCGGACAGCAGGCGATGCAAATCGCGGTCGCCACTTCGGCGCTGGTTATGCTTTGTTCCGCGCTGCTGGCGACCTGGCGGCACGTGCGTACCGGCACCCTGAGCTGGCGTCGTCTGTGGGCCATGCTCACCGGCATTGCCGTTGGCGGCATCGCCGGCGCGCTGTTGGCGCTTGAGGTGAGCGGGGAGTGGATCCGCTGGCTGTTCGTTATCTACCTGCTGGCAACCGTTGCCGATTGCTACCTTCGCGCCGGATTTATGACCCCGCCCTCCCGTCGGGTGGTGCCGTCGGTGCCACATGAGCTTACGACAGGCGGTATCATTGGCCTGATCGCCTCTTTTCTTGGCGTGGGGGGAAGCGTGATGACCGTTCCTCTGATGCGCCGTCGCGGCGTGCTGATGTCCGAAGCAGCGGCGATGGCCAACGTGCTGACGCTGCCGCTGGCGGCAACGGCGACGCTGACCTGGCTATTGCTCGCCTGGCTGTCGCCGGTGGCGTTACCGAATGGGTTTATCGGCAACATCTGGCTATCGGCGGCGGCGCAGCTGGTGGCGGGAAGCTGGCTGGGATTAAAAATAGCCTCCCGCTGGCTGGCGCGTTTACCGGATCGCTGGCATGTGAGAATTTATCCGCTATTGCTGATAGCCGTACTGCTGGTGATGAGCGTGCGGGGATAATGAGGGACGCGGCGCTGCGCATCCATCCGAGAGTCGCCCGGGTAAGCGTAGGGTATGAACCGGAAACATGGGTAACACTTTAGACCGGATACATGGGTAACAGTTATAACTGGCATAGAAGAGGAGACTCGTTATGCCCGGTTCATTCTGCTGTCATTTTACTTGCGCATGCTCTCGCGAGGCGCTGTGGCCGATAAAGGAAAATAAACGATGGGTAAAACGCTGACCATTTTCGATCTGGATAATACGTTGATTAAGGGCGATAGCAGTACGCTGTGGAGCCGCTTTATGGTGCGCGAAGGGTGGGTAAACGATGCCGATTACCTGGCGCGGGAAGCGATGCTGATGGACGATTACGATCGCGGCGAGATGAATATCGCCGATTATGTGGCTCTGATTCAGGCGCCGCTGGTTGGTGTGGCAAAGCAGGACGTTGATGCGCTACTGGCGCGCTGCGTGCGTGAAGAAATTTTGCCGCGCGTTTATCCGCAGGCCTGGGATCTGATTCGGACTTTACAGGCAAAGGGCGAGCAGATACTGGTGATCTCAGCCTCGGTCAGCCTGCTGGTACAGGCAGTCGCGGCGCAGCTGGGCATCGAGCAGGCGCTGGGCATTGACGTTGAGATGGTGGACGGCGGCTATAGCGGAGTGATTGCCGGTACGCCGAGCTATCAGCAGGGGAAGGTGGTGCGTCTTGAGCAGTGGCTGGCGGCGCATCCCGCCTGTTCGGGTGTGGTGACCTTCTACACCGATTCGATTAACGATCTGCCGCTGTGCCTGCGCGCCGATCGCGTACGGCTGGTCAACCCGTGTCCGCAGCTGACGGCGGCGAATGCGCAGCATCAGTGGCCGGTACTGACGTGGCGGCTGTGATTTTCCCCCGGGGGGCGGCGTAAACGCCTTACCCGGCTACTTTTTCGTGCAGTTTGGGTAAACCGGATAGCTGCGCAGCGCCGCCTCCGGGAATGTTGTGATATCAGACTTCCCCGGGGAGGCGCAGCGCGATCCGGAAAAAACTAATCCGCTTTAAACAGCGGCACCACGCTGCCGCCAATATAGCGGCGGCGCAGCCAGGCGGACAACGTATCCATCGCCATCACCACCGCCACCAGCAGCAGGGTAATAAACATCACCACGTCCCAGTTCCATAGACGCATATTTTCCGCATAAATCAGGCCGATCCCTCCCGCGCCGACAAAGCCGAGCACCGCGGCGGAACGGGTATTCGATTCGATCTGATACAGGCTCAGCGCCAGGAAAGTGGGGAAAGATTGCGTGAAAATGCTGAAACGGTGCTTCTGTAACCCGTTCGCGCCTACCGCCGTCAGCCCGCGTCCCGGCGAGCGCTCAACCGCTTCGTGCCCCTCAGCGTACAGACGCCCCAGCAGCCCGGTATCCTGCATGATTATCGCCAGTACCCCGGCCAGCGGCCCGAGCCCCACCGCGCGGACAAAAATCAGCCCCCAGATCGCCATATCGATACCGCGCAGCACGTCGAACAACCGGCGCATCAGCAGGGCAATCGTCCCCGGAATCACGCCGCGCATAATGTTGCGCGCCGCCAGGAAAGAGAGCAGCAGGGCGATAACCGTCGCGGTAAGCGTCCCGGCGAAAACAATCGCCAGGGTAATAGCGATTTGCGTGAAGTAATAGCGGAACGACCAGTTAAAAAAGTCGTGCCAGACGAACATCCGCAGCAGATAGCGACTGATTTGCTCCAGTCCGCTGGCGAGTTGCTCGCCGCTGATGCCGAACTGCATAAAGAACCAGACATAGTAGAGCAGGCAGGCCAGCGTCAGCAGGCCGATATAGCGCAGATAGCGCCCCTGGGCCTGATACAAATGCCGATGCTGGCGACGGCTGGCAGCGATATCCGGTTGATTTTGCCACTGTCTCATTTTTTCCCCTCCAGAACCCACTGCCGCAGGCGGCCGGACAGCATATCCAGCAGCGAGACCACGAGAATAATCAGCAGCAGCGTGATGCTGACCTGATCGTAACGGTCCAGTTTGATATTGGTCATCAGCTCCTGGCCGATGCCGCCCGCACCCACCAGCCCAAGGATGGTTGAGGAGCGGAAGTTAATTTCGAGGCGCATAAAGCCGTATGAGAGGAAGATGGGTTTGACCTGCGGCCACAGGGCAAAGCGGATACGCTGCAGATGCGACGCGCCGCAGGCGGCCAGGCCGCGCACCGGTTTATCCTGGGCGCTCTCTACCGCTTCATAGAACAGCTTGGTCAGGCTGCCGATAGTGTGCAGCATTAATGCCAGGAAGCCGGGGATGGCGCCGATACCAAAAGCCATCACGAAAATCACCGCCCACGCCAGCTCCGGCATGGTGCGCAGAAAAGCCACCAGCACGCGGACGGCAACACGCAGGGGGGCAGGGGACCAGGCATTATTAGCGGCAACGAACGCCAGCAGGGTGGCAATCACCACCGCAACCAGCGTCGACGCCAGCGCCAGCTGCAGCGTTTCCCAGATAAGCGGTAGCTGAATCGGCAGGCGATAGCCCCAGTAAGCCAGAGAGCCCTTAGTATGCGAATCGGCAAACAGATCGGCGATGTGCAGCGTGGGCAACGTCTCAAACAGGTAATCGAGAAAATTGGGCAGCGAGTGCCAGATGGTAAGGAGATTAAACTCGGCCAGGCTGCCGGCGGCAAAATAGAGTACCAGCAGCAGGAGGGACCCGCTAAAGGTATCGCGCTTTTGTCGCGAGCGTACCTGCTGATAGTAGCGTTCGAATTGGGTGTGGGTGTTATTCATGCGTCGCTGTGTCTTCAACGAGTCGCTGCCCCCCGCGACACTCGCCGGGCGGCAGCGTCAGGGTGGGATTAACGCGCGCTAACCAGTTCGCGTTTCATATCAATAATCTGCTGAAAATCAGCCACGCTGCCCGGGCCGATATGCTGCGTGCCGCCCATCGCTTTAATAAAGCAGGCGTGATCCTCGGTATCCAGCTTTTTAATCGCGGTAATGACTTTGGCCTTAAAATCAGCAGGCAGGGAATTGCTGACCAGGATCGGGCCGTTCGGGATCAGCGGCGATTGCCAGATAATGCGGATTTGCTTCATCAAATCCGGATGATCCATGCGAATCAGGCGGTTGAAGGCGCCGACGCTGTAGCCGCTATTATAGTCACCGACCATGGAGGTCCAGGTCACCGCACCGGCAAACTGACCGTTCAGCACGCCGAGAATATCCTGTTCGTGGCCGCCGGAGAAGGTCACGCTGGAGAAGAAGTTATTATATTTATTATCCGCGGTGCCGCCGAACTGCTGTTTAAAGGCGTGGTTAGGAATTAAAAAGCCGGAAGTGGAATCCGGGTCGGCGAAGCCAAACGCTTTGCCCTTCAGATCCTCTAACTTTTTATACGGGCTGTCCGCTTTGACAATCACCACCGAGTGGTAGCCGCGGGACCCGTCTTTATCATCTACGGCAATCCCAACAATATCGACCGCTTGCGGATTGTTAATATAAACGGAGGCGTAAGAAGACGGCGACATACTTAATACCACGTCAACTTTGCCACCCAGTAATCCCTGAATGACGCCGGAATAGTCGGAGGAGTTACGTAATTTTGTATCGACCTTCAGCTCTTTATCAAGGAATTGCTTAACGCACTGGTTGTCGCCAATTTGCTGCGTTGCGTTCTGACCGCCAAGGATACCCAGGTTTAATTCCTTCGGTTGTTCAGCAGCGCTTGCCTGCCACGCCATCATAATGCCTGCAACCGCTGCGGATAAACGAACTGCGCCAGTGATGTACTTTTTCATTATTTTGCCCGTGTGAGTGAAATTAATGCAATTGGCTAATTTCATCGCCATACAGCCGATGCAGAATATCCTGATTCAGCTGCGTGGGATGGTCGTCAAAAATAATCTTGCCTTTGGCTATGCCGATAACCCGCGTGCAGTATTCTCGCACCAGCTCCACCGAATGCAGGTTTACCATCACGCTGATGCCCTGTTCGCTAATTTCGCGCAGGACATTCATGATCCGCTGCGTATTTTTCGGGTCGAGAGAGGCGACCGGTTCATCGGCCAGCAAAATCCCCGGGTTTTGCATCAGGGCCCGGCAAATGGCCACGCGCTGCATCTGGCCGCCGGAGAGATTTTCCGCTCGCTGCAGCGCATGCGGCAGCATATTCATCCATTCCAGCAGGGAGATAGCGCGGGCGCGGTCGGCGTCGGGGAAGATTTTGAATAATGATTTCAGGGTTGAGGTTTGGCTCAGGCGTCCCAGCAGCACGTTGGTCAACACGTCGAGACGCGGAACCAGGCAAAAATCCTGGAAAATCATACCGCACTGGCTACGCCAGGCGTTCATCGCCCGCCCGGACAGCTTTGATACGTCCTGCGGCGTCCCTCCTTCCGGGAAGCTGAGGATTTCGCCGCCGCTGGCGCGATGGGTACCGTTAATGACGTGCAAAAGCGTCGATTTTCCGGCGCCGGAGCGACCGATCACGCCAACCAATTCGCCCGCATGCAGATCGAAACTGATGCTATCCAGTACGGTTTGCTGCGCGCGCCAGGCTTTACTCAGGTTGCGTACGCTCAGGACCTTACGCTGCCGGTCGATAAACGGCGGCGTAAACGGTTGATAATCGGTTTCTGCAACCGCAGCCAGGGAACTGTTCATAAGTGCGTCCAGATTCGTCAGTAAACTGGGCACTATTAATGGTGTTTTATATGACTGCCAGATGACAATAAGGCGAACAAATAGTGAACGAACCGGTGAGTCAGCGTAACGGATGACGAAAAATTCCGTCAGAGATCACATTTTTGCATCGGCAATCCGGCGTCTGAAAATACTCAGCCTACCTTTAATACGCTATGCGTACGATATTAAGAATGATACGTATTTCATCTGATAGAGATGCCGCGTTTTATGCGACATTAGCCGCAACGGTTTTATTGCCGCTGGCGCAAAGCAAGGCCTCAGGATGTTCGTGCAAATCTTCTTTCTGAGTCGATTTAACCGAATAGATAATCTTTTCGTGCTTGTTTACGATTCACCGCGCTAAATTTTTTGTCGGCGACTATACCTTTTGTGCGGAGCATAATTTCATTATTTACGCTAATTAATGAAATTAACCACTATTTTTGTATTGGTTATTGGTTTTTTCTTCTTATTTTTTGAATTTCTTCGGTTTTTTTGCTTTTTCGAATGAAAGTGTGGTTAAGAATAGTCTTAACAGCTAATAGCTAAGATCCTGGAACATATAATATTCACTTAAGAATCGACGCATATCCCACCAATAACCATATGAAAACAAATACTTTTTGTGTTTAACTCAATATCCTTATTTTTATTCTTCAGGCTTAAATTGACCTGGTCGGTAATTAGCCCCCAGCGCACTTATTGACACACATGGCGAAAAATCCTAAATTTGGTGACACAAGAAACAAGCAAGTCATTTAGTGTTCTTTGCCTCAAGCAATACTATTTTGTGGTTTTAGATTGGATATATTTATAAGAGGGAATTTGCTGAATTAGACTTTGCAGGCCTGGGCTATCAGCAGTGTTGTGATACGTTCAAGATTTCCAGGACTATGGGGTTTAACACTATATGGATTATAAATATTCTTTAGATCAGTGCATCTGGCCGGCGCATGATAGCTTTTTTTTAAAAGGTCTCGCTGAGCTTATTCTGGATATCGATGACTTAATCTATCTTTCACTAGAAAAGGTACGCCGGGAATTTGTATTTATTAACCTTAGCGCCAGTTCGCTGAATTATTTTATCCGCCGCGATAATGAGTGGTTGGCTGAAATGAAAGGAAAGCAGATTGTACTTATTGCTGCAAGGCGCTCGGAGGCGCTGGCCAATTACTGGTATTACAATGGCTCCATTCGAGGCGTGGTCTACGTAGACTTAGCTAAGGATATTCGTCAGGAGCTGGCTTACGTTATCAATGGCCGTTTTCTACGTAAAGATATAAAGAAAGATAAAATTACTAACCGGGAAATGCAGATAATTCGTATGACGGCGCAGGGAATGCATCCGAAATCTATCGCCAAAATTGAGAATTGTAGTGTGAAAACAGTCTATACCCATCGGCGAAATGCTGAGGCCAAATTGTATTCAAAAATATATAAGTTAGCGCTGTAATTAGTAATAAACGTTGTATTTAAAAATTGTGCACCAGGTCGTAACACCCAAAATAATTTGCGTCGCAGATAATAATGATGCGGCCTGAACTATGGCGGGAATGCACACAGACGTGGGACATCAGGTCCCTTAATAAACTCAGGATGAAAAAGCTATGAAAAAAAAGGTTCTTGCAATTGCTCTGGTAACCGCGTTTGCCGGTATGGGTGTCGCTCAGGCAGCTGACGTTACTGCTCAGGCAGTCGCTACCTGGTCCGCAACCGCCAAAAAAGACACAACCAGCAAGCTGGTTGTGACTCCGCTGGGCAGCCTGGCTTTCCAGTATGCTGAAGGGGTTAAAGGCTTTAACTCACAGAAAGGCCTGTTTGATGTGGCTATTGAAGGTGACACCACCGCGACCGCATTCAAGCTGACCTCGCGTCTGATCACCAATACCCTGACTCAGCTGGATACCTCTGGTTCCACTCTGAGCGTGGGCGTTGACTACAACGGCGCTGCGGTCGAAAAAACGGCTGACACCGTCATGATCGACACCGCTGCGGGCACCCTGGGCGGCAACCTCAGCGCGCTGTCTAACGGCTATAACACCGCTGGTCGCACCACCGCTCAGGACGGCTTCACGTTCTCCATCATCAGCGGCACCACCAACGGCACAACTGCCGTTACTGACTACAGCACGCTGCCGGAAGGTATCTGGAGCGGTGACGTCAGCGTACAGTTCGACGCCACCTGGACCAGCTGATCCTCTCGTAGCACCAGGCAGGGGGTTCTCCCCCTGCTTTCTTTCACGGAATGAAATGATATGAAAAAACACATTCTGGCCATCGGCCTGTTGCTCAGCACAATGACGCCTGCCCTGGCGCTGGATGTGGGCGATATCTCTTCGTTTATGAACAGCGACAGCAGCACGCTGAGCAAAGAGATCAAAAATACGACCGACAGCGGTCGCTTAATCAACATCCATATGGAACGCCTCTCTTCGCCGCTGGATGGCGGTAAGGTGATCCCGATGGATAAGCAGGACGAGATTTTACTGACCCCCGCCAGCCTGCTGCTGCCCGCGAAGGCCAGCGACGTGATCCGCTTTTTCTATAAAGGCCCGGCGGACGATAAAGAACGCTATTACCGCATTGTCTGGTTCGATCAGGCGCTCAGCGATGCCCAGCGCAACGGCTCGACCCGCAGCGCGGTAGCCACGGCTTCGGCACGCATCGGCACCATCCTGGTGGTGGCCCCGAGAAAAGTGAATTACCGCTATCAGTACGCCAACGGCACGTTGACCAATACCGGCAACGCCACCCTGCGCATTCTGGCCTATGGCCCGTGCCTGAAACCGGCGGATGGTAAGGATTGCAAAGAAAACTACTTCCTGATGCCCGGAAAAGAGCGCCGCTTTACGCGCGTCAATGTGGCTGACAAAAAAGGACGGGTCGCGCTCTGGCAGGGCGAGCAGTTTGTTCCCGTGAAATAGACAACTGTGCTGACGGACCAAAACTATGCTTATACCAGGGATTGCCCCAGGACTTAAAGTGCTCCTTGCCTCTGGCATGGCCATCTTGCTTGTTCCGCTCAGCGTTTCCGCCGCGGCTGACAAAGTACAGCAAATCGGCGGCGTCATTATCCCTCAGGCCTTCAGCCAGGCGCTGCAGGACGGAATGAGCATTCCTCTGTTTATTCACCTCGAAGGCAGCAACGGTACCCAGGACGATCAGCGCATCGGCAACGCTTTTATCTGGCTGGATAACGGCGTACTGCGCGTCCGGCAAATACAGCTGGAAGAGAACGATAACAATGCCACCGTCAGTGAACAGACCCGCAAGCAGCTGACCGCGCTGGCCAATGAAGCATTCACTAAAGAACTCAAAATTAGTCTGACAGATGATGCGCAGCTACAGCTCAGCCTGCGCCAGCTGCTGCTGCAGCTGGTGGTGAGAAAGGAGGCGCTGGGTACCGTGCTGCGTTCGCGCAGCGAAGATATCGGTCAGTCCAGCGTCAATACCCTCAGCAGCACGATGAACTATAACCTCGGCGTATATAACAACCAGATGCGCAACGGCGGCAACAATACCTCCAGCTATCTGTCGCTGAACAACGTCACCGCGCTGCGCGAGCATCACGTGGTGCTCGACGGCTCGCTGTACGGTATAGGCTCCGGCAATCAGGACAGCGAAGTCTATAAAGCGATGTATGAACGCGATTTTGCCGGCCATCGTTTTGCGGGCGGGATGCTGGATACCTGGAATTTACAGTCCCTCGGCCCGATGACCGCCGTTTCGGCAGGGAAGATTTACGGCGCCTCATGGGGCAACCAGGCCAGTTCAACGGTGTTCGACAACTCCCAGTCGGCGACGCCGGTGGTCGCCTTTTTACCCGCCGCCGGGGAAGTGCATCTCACCCGCGACGGGCGCCTGATGAGCGTGCAGAACTTTGCCATGGGTAACCACGAAGTGGACACGCGCGGCCTGCCGTATGGCATTTACGATGTCGAGGTTGAAGTCATTGTGAACGGCCGGGTGGTCAGCAAGCGTACCCAGCGGGTCAATAAATTGTTCAGCCGCGGACGCGGCGCCGGCGCGCCGCTGGCCTGGCAGTTCTGGGGCGGCAGCTTCCATATGGACCGCTGGTCTGAGAGCGGTAAAAAGACGCTTCCGGCTAAAGACAGCTGGCTGGCGGGCGCCTCGGCCTCCGGTTCGCTCAGCACCTTAAGCTGGGCGGCGACCGGCTACGGTTACGATAACAACGCCGTCGCCGAGACGCGCCTGACCCTGCCGATCACTGAGTCCATTAACGTGAACTTGCAGAATATGCTGGCCAGCGACAGCTCGTGGAGCAGCATCGGCAGCATCAGCGCTACGCTGCCCGGCGGCTTCAGCTCGGTGTGGGTCAACCAGGAAAAAACGCAGATTGGCGACCGGATTCGGCGCAGTAATGCCGACAACCGGGCTATCGGCGGTACGCTGAATCTCAATTCACTCTGGTCAAAACTGGGGACGTTCAGCATCAGCTATAACGATGACCGCCGCTATAACAGCCACTACTACACGGCGGATTACTACCAGACGCTTTATACCGGATCCTGGGGATCGCTGGGCCTGCGCGCAGGGATACAGCGCTTTAATAACGGCGATAGCAGCGCCAGCACCGGGAAGTATATTGCGCTCGATTTCTCGCTGCCGCTCGGCAACTGGTTCAGCGCCGGGATGACCCATCAGAACGGCTACACCATGGCCAACCTGTCGGCGCGTAAACAGTTTGATGAAGGCAGCACCATCCGTACCATCGGCGCCAACGTTTCGCGTGCGATTTCCGGCGACACAGGCGATGATAAAACCCTCAGCGGCGGCGCATATGCTCAGTTTGATACCCGCTACTCCACCGGTACGCTGAACGTGAACAGCGGCGTGGATGGCTACGTGAACACCAACCTGACCGCCAACGGCAGCGTGGGCTGGCAGGGGAAAAATATCGCCGCCAGCGGCCGCACCGACGGCAATGCCGGGGTGATTTTCAACACCGGACTGGAAAATGACGGCAAGCTGAGCGCCAAAGTTAACGGTCGCATTGTTCAGCTCTCCGGCAACCGCAACTACCTGCCGCTGTCGCCCTACAGCCGCTATGAAGTGGAGTTGCAGAACAGTAAAAATTCGCTCGACAGCTACGACATCGTGACCGGGCGCAAGAGCCAGCTGACCCTTTATCCGGGGAACGTGGCGGTGATTGAGCCGGAAGTGAAGCAGATGGTCACGGTCTCCGGGCGCATTCGCGCGGAAGACGGCACGCTGCTGGCCAATGCGCGGATTAATAACCATATCGGTCGTACCCGCACCGATGAGAACGGTGAGTTTGTGATGGACGTGGATAAAAAGTATCCCACCATCGATTTCAGTTACGGTAAAAACCAGAGCTGCGAAGTGGCGCTGGAGCTAAGCCAGGCGCGCGGCGCGGTATGGGTGGGCGATGTGGTCTGTAGCGGCCTCTCCACCTATGCCCGCGTGCAGCCGACAGGAGAAGGTAATGAAAGCTAAGTGGCTGGCATGTTTAGTGATGTTAACGGCGGCGCTGTGCGTGACGCGAGTCAACGCTGCGGTCACCAAAACCACCTGGCCGGATGCGGCGGCCATGCAGTTTGTTTTTGTGGAAAACAACTCGGATGATAACTTCTTCGTCACCCCAGGCGGCGCGTTGGACCCGCGTATGACCGGGGCTAACCGTTGGACGGGACTGCAATATAACGGCTCGGGCACCATTTATCAGCAGAGTCTGGGCTATATCGATAACGGCTATAACACCGGTCTGATTGCCAACTGGAAGTTTGACATGTGGTTTGATAACTCCCCCACATCCCATCCGTTACAAGGGCTGCGTTGTATCAACTGGTATGCGGGCTGCGATATGGCCACCAGCCTGATCTTGCCGCAAACTACCGACGCCAACGGTTTCTATGGCGTGACGGTGACCCCTGGCGGACAAAAGTGGATGCACGGCATGATGTCCGATGCTTTCTACCAGTATCTGCAGCAGATGTCGGTGGGCAGCAGCTTCTCAATGACCATTAACTCCTGTCAAACTTCTGTTAACTATGACGCTACCAGCGGCGCGCGTTGTAAAGATCAGGCTTCAGGTAGCTGGTATGTACGTAAAGTCACCCATACCAAAGCAGCAAACCTGAAGCTGATTAACACCCATGCGCTGGCGGAAGTGTTTATCAACAGCGACGGGGTTCCGACGCTGGGCGAAGGCAATGCCGACTGTCGCACCCAGACTATCGGTACCCGCTCCGGTCTGAGCTGCAAAATGGTGAACTACAATTTGCAAACCAATGGCCTCAGCAATACCTCAATTCATATTTTCCCGGCTATCAGCAACTCGGCGCTGGCCTCCGCGGTGGGGAACTACGATATGCAGTTCAGCCTCGACGGCAACTCATGGAAGCCGGTGAACGGCATCGCTCAGTACTATACGTTTAATGAGATGAAATCATCAGATTCAGTGTATGTCTTCTTCTCAAGCAACTTTTTTAAGCAGATGGTGACGCTGGGTATCAGCGACGTGAATACCAAAGATCTGTTTAATTTCCGTTTCTATAACACCACCTCGCCCGAGTCTGGCTGGTACGAGTTTTCAACCTCTAACACCCTGATAATTAAGCCGCGTGATTTCAGCATCAGCATTATTTCCGATGAGTACACCTCGGCGCCGACCCGCGAGGGCTACGTGGGCAGCGGCGAGCCGTCGCTGGATTTCGGCTATATTGTGACGACCAGCGGTAAGACCGCCGCCGATGAAGTGCTGATTAAAGTCACCGGCCCGGCACAGGTTATTGGCGGGCGTTCATACTGTATTTTTAGTTCATCCGACGGCACGGCGAAGGTGCCGTTCCCGGCGACGCTGGCGTTTACGACGCAGACCGGGTCAACCAAAACTTACGATGCCGGATGCGATGATACCTGGCGCGATATGACCGATGCCCTGTGGTTAACCACGCCATGGACGGATATTTCTGGCGATGTCGGGCAGATGGACAAAACGACGGTGAAGTTTTCCATCCCGATGGATAATGCGATATCGCTGCGAACGGTGGATGATAACGGCTGGTTTGGTGAAGTGAGTGCTTCAGGAGAAATTCATGTCCAGGCGACGTGGCGTAACATTAACTAATTTGCTGCGGATGCTGATCTGCCTGCTGTCGCTGGGACTGGCGACAGCAGCGCAGGCTATCTCGGTGGGGAATTTAACCTTCTCGCTGGCAGCGGAAGACAATTTCGCTGCTAAGCGGGTTATCAACAACAATAAAAGTGCCCGGCTGTATCGGGTCTCTATCGTCGCTATCGACCGCCCCGGCGGCAAAGAGGTGCGTTCCCGTCCGGCGGACGGCGAGCTGCTGTTTGCCCCGCGTCAGCTCACTCTACAGGCGGGGGAGAGCGAATATTTTAAGTTTTACTACCACGGCCCGAAAGATAACCGCGAGCGCTATTATCGGGTATCGTTCCGGGAAATTCCGACCCGTAATTACGTAATGCGTAATCAAAGCGGTACGGAAGTGAGTATGGATCCGGTGGTGGTCATGGACACTATCCTCGTCGTTCGCCCGCGCGAGGTACAGTTCAAATGGGCTTACGATCGCGCGGCGGGGACCGTCAGCAACACCGGCAATACCTGGTTTAAGCTGCTGATCAAGCCCGGATGCGATACGACGGAAGAGGAAGGGGATGCATGGTATTTGCGGCCCGGGGACGTTGTCCGCAAGGCTTCGCTGCGCCAGCCGGGGAACCACTACATTATCTATAACGACAAATTTATTAAAATGACAAAAGACTGTCCGGTGAAGTAGCCGGGCAGCGCTCGCCATCCGGATAACATTCATCATTGAGAATGATCTATTTTTGATTTTTTATGTTTTTTTGATGTTATTTTGCGCCGAAAAAATATCAACATTATGTCCGCTTTGATACGTGATGAAATGATGTTTTCGTATCCCGAATATATATGATATTCCATTATTAAATAATTCATGCTAATTGTCTTTATCGTTCCGGCTATGAATTTTTTCTATTAATATGGTTTTTCCTAAGAAAGTTCCTAATGGCTGGTGGGGAAATTCCTGGACCAGATGAATTGAGAATTATTTTCAAGCGCCATGTTTTTACTATCTCATTGTAATTAATGGTTTTTTTGTGATTCCTTGTTTTTAAGTTAATTAAGATACTCTAATTTTTTTTATCATTTTATTTTAGGGGTTCTAATTTCTTAGTTGTGAAGTGCCATTTCATCCATCCTTCATATTGACTCGTGTTAATTAAACACATAACTTCTGAAACATAAAGTGGCTGTTTCATATTGTGATTGCGCATTTAAATACAAATTATATGCCATGCGTATGTTTTATTTTGTGTTATATAGAATCTGAATTATTCATCTTATATATGTTTAGTGGCGTTTTTTGCGCAGAGGAGTCGCCTTCCTTTGTACTCTTCCCGTTAAGGAAAGCGGCAAATCATGGATGAGGAGCGCGTGATATATGGACTATCTCACTGATTTACGGTCATGTATCTGGCCGAGAGAAGATCGCTACTTTGTTGACGGATTATCCACGATTATTTTTGATATCCGCGATTTGATCTACCCATCTCTGGATGAACTACGCGACGGGTTTATGTTTATTAATATTAGCCCTAAATTTATGAGCCACTTTATCAGCCATGAACACCAATGGCTGAAAATCGCCGAGAAAAAACAGGTGATATTAATTGCCGCAACCAGGCTGGAGGCGCTGGCCAATTACTGGTATTTCAATAGTCAGGCCAGAGGCGTGGTTTATACGGAATCCTTATACGCTATTCGCCATGAGCTGACCCGAGCCATAAACGGTCGTTTTCGCCGCAGTGATATAAAAAAAGGAAAAATGACCCGTAAAGAGATGCAAATCATTGGTCATCTTGCGCAGGGGATACAGCCGAAATCTATTGCCAAAATTGAGAACTGCAGCGTCAAAACGGTTTATACCCATCAGCGTAACGCGGAGGTGAAGCTGGATTTTAAAATAAATAAATTAGCCATCTGAGATTTAAGCTCGGCGGGTCGTTTATCCCTTCGCCGGGCGAGCGTAAATGTTATGGGTCGTAAATAATATATATGATATAAATCAATACATTACCTGAAATAGTATCAAGCAACCTTGCTCCGGCGCAGAAGAGACGCGTTGCTCAGGAAACGCAGCGTGGCGCGATAATCCTTCACCGCGCCACGGCCGATGGCTACCCGGTCGCTCTCCCATATCGGCGATTCGCCAGCAGACTCAGTCCGCAGCACAGCAGATAGTAAACCGCGCCGGTAAAAACAAAAATCGCCAGCGGGTAGATCTGCACCCGGTTATTGACCTGCCCGGCGACGGTAGTCAGCTCCGGCACGTTGACGATAAAGGCCAGCGAGGTGTCTTTGAGCAGGCCGATAAATATCCCAACCAGCGACGGCTGAACGTTACGCAGGGCCTGCGGTAGCAGGATCAGGCGCAGCGTTTGCCCGGGAGCGAAACCCTGGGTCAGCGCTGCTTCGTATTGCCCACGGGGTAGCGATTGCAGGCCCGCCAGCACTGAATGCATCACCGAGGCGGCGGTAAACCACGCCAGCGCCACCGTGACGGTGACCGCGCCCGGGAGATCGCTGCCGGTGAGCATAGGAAGCAGATACCACAGCCAGAAAATCACGAAGATCAGCGGGATGCCGCGAATAATTTCCGCCCACAGAAATAGCAGCCGCCGCACGATCCCTTCGTAGCGCCAGGCGATAGCTGCCAGCAGAACGCCGCCCGGCAGCGCCAGCGCGGCGGCGCCGATAGCCATCAGCAGCGTCAGCACCACGCCGCCGGGGATACCGTCCGCCAGCCGCCCCCACAGCAGATAATCGAGGTTATCAACGATGACCGCCAGATTAGCGTTCATAACCGGCTCTCCTTTGCTGAGCTCTTCCCGGACCGAGACGCGTCAGCGCCACGCCCAACAGCACCCCAAGCGCCAGATACAGCGCGGTGCCGACGGCAAACGCCTCCAGCGCATGCGCGTTGTAGCTCTCGATTTGCCGCACCTGATAGGTCAGTTCGGCAAAGCCGATACCGCTCGCCAGCGAAGAGAGCTTCATCAGGTTGAGATACTGGCCGATAATCGGCTGCCAGGCGTTAGCCAGCCCCTGCGGCAGCAGAATGTGGCGCAGCTCCTGCCAGGGCGTAAACCCCTGCGACAGCGCCGCTTCCCGCTGACCGTGGCTAACGGCGCGCAGCCCGGAGGCGATCTCTTCAATCAGAAACGCCGAGGTAAAGACCCCGAGTCCCCACATTGAGCAGAGAAACTCCGGCGTCAGCCACCAGACGTTGCCCGGAAGAATCGACCAACTGCGATCGTCATTAATAAAATCCCGCGCCCCCAGCGGCAGCAGATTCCAGGCGGCAAAATACCAGAACAGCAGCTGGACCAGCAGCGGCGTATTGCGGAACAGTGAAACCCAGGCCGCCACCAGCCAACGGCCGGGCCTGCCGCCCCCGAGACGCAGCGCCAGCAGCAGGATGGCCAGCACGGTCGCCAGAACCATCCCGGCGATGCTGACCCAGACGGTGGTGAGAAAACCGGAGATGATCCATTGCAGCGGCTGCCCGCTCAGCACGCCATGCCAGTCGAGATGCGGGATCACGCCTCACTCTCCTGGTGCAGCGGATCGAGCACCTTTTGCAGGAAACGGCGGGTGCGGGCGTGCTGCGGCCGGGCAAAAAACTCGGCCGGCGGCGCGACTTCGAGAATATCGCCGCCGTCGATAAACACCACCCGGTCAGCAATCTCGCGGGCGAACTGCATCTCATGCGTCACCACCACCATGGTGATCCCGCTATGGGCGAGGTTTTTCATGACCTGCAGTACTTCGCCGATCATCTCCGGATCGAGCGCCGACGTGGGTTCGTCGAACAGAATAATCTGCGGCGAGGAGGCGAGGGCGCGGGCGATCGCCACCCTCTGCTGCTGGCCGCCCGAGAGCTGGGCCGGCATCTGCCGGGCTTTATCCGCAAGGCCGACCTGGTTGAGCAGCGCCAGCGAGCGTTCGCGGGCGGCGCTTTTGCCCCAGCCGTGAACGCGTTCCAGCGCGAGGGTGATATTCTCCTGCGCCGTCAGGTGGGCATAGAGATTAAACTGCTGAAAAACAAAGCCGACCCGGCTGCGCAGCTGGCGCAGAGCGCTGCCGGTGAGCTGCGCTGTCGGTTTGCCGTCGATCAGTATTTCGCCGCCGCTGAGTGATTCAAGCTGGTTGATCAGCCGGATCAGGGTTGATTTGCCCGATCCCGAAGGGCCGAGGATCGCCACCACTTCGCCGGGTTCAACCTGTAAGTTAACGCCGTTCAGCACCCGATGGTCGCCGTAGCTTTTGGCAACATCGCGAAACTCAATGCTGGCGCGCTGCAGATGCGAAAAATCCGCGGACGATGCCGCGGAGCGTGAAAATAGAGCCGATAACATCATCTTTCTCTGCTTATTTCGCTTCGATAGTAAAGGCGCGCGGCTGCGGGGTTTTGGTGCTCGGGCCAAACCAGACGTCGTAAATTTTGGCCGCCTCACCGGATTTCTCCAGCTTGACCAGCTCGTCATTGACCGCTTTCAGCAGGGCCGGTTCGCCTTTCTTCACGCCGACGCCAATCTCTTCTTTGCTCAGCAGGTCGGGGATGATTTTGAAGTTAGCTTTGTCCGGCGCTTCCGCCAGCAGTCCGGCCAGGATGGTGCTGTCCTGAGTGATGGCCTGCACGTTGCCGTTGCGCAGTGCGGTCAGCGCCAGCGGAATATCATCATAAGAGAGCACGCGCGATTGCGGGAAACGCTGATGCAGCGCCTGTTCGCCGGTGGTGCCTTTTACCGCGCCGATGCGCGCTTTGCTGTAATCATCGAGCTTATCCGGTGATTTTGCCGGAACGAGGAACTGCTGGCCGGTCACAAAGTAAGGTGTTGAGAAATCAATGACCTGTGCACGTTCCGGAGTGATGGTGATATCGGCGACGATCAGGTCGGCCTTGCCGGACTGCAGCAGCGGAATGCGGTTGGCCGGGTTAGTGGCGACCAATTCCAGCTTAACGCCGAGTGATTTGGCCAGCGCTTCGGCGAAGTCCACGTCGTAGCCGACGATTTTATGCGTTTTCGGATCTACCGAACCGAACGGCGGGTTGGCGTCGAAGGTGGCGACTTTGACCACGCCGGCGGCTTTGATATCGGCTAATTGATCGGCCTGAGCCTGCGCGGCGAGCACCAGCATGCTCAGCGCCAGCGCGATTTTTGTTTTTGCAATGCGCATTGTTATTCCCCTGAATCCCTGTTTTGTTTTGTGTTTATCACGCTCCCACAAATCGCCCGTCGGCGGCAAAGAAGAAAAAGTTCTTATCTATAACGAAAAAGAACTTAACAAAGTTGTGGATATTGTTTAACCGGATGGCCTACTACGCTGGGGAAAAGTAGCCCGGACAGGTGCGTAGCACCGCCTCCGGGAGGGTGTAGAGGGGTTCCGTTCACCATCAAGTCGCAGAAAATGCCTCATCGAGGTACGTGAACGGGAAAAGGGGGAGAAAACCGTCTCCCCCTTTACAATCCCCGCGGTCCCGCAAAGAAATCGGTGCTGCGCACTGCGCTCACCTCCCGGACCTCAGCCTGCGGTCGGCTCAACTCGACCTTACTCGTCCCATCCCTGGGACTCGCCCCTACGGGGCCAGCGCAAGCGCTGTTCAAAATTGCTCCAGGCAATTTTGTCGTGTCTCGATTCGCCTCTGGCCGCCATCCCTGGCGGCCAGCCCTTGTCTTCGGTCCTCCGGTTCGCCGATTTCAGCGGGGGCCAGGGCATCGCTGCATAACACGTTGTTTCAGAGATATCTCCGCTGCTGTATGAAACTCTCCCGGAGGCGGCGCTTGACGCGCCTGTCCGGGCTACCAAACCGAGGAAAAGTAGCCCGGATAAGACGTTTACGTCGCAATCCGGGAAAGGCCCCAATATGCATCCCACAGCATTACTAATCCGGAATTGATATTTCCCGCTCGCCGTCAACTGTGGTTGAAATAGACCCAGGCAAAATGCTTCCTGACGGAGGAGAAAATGAAAGTGGCGCTGTGGCAACGCATAACGGGCTGGCTGGCTTCTTTATCTGACGGTGAAGCCGGGCAGCAGGATACCCAACGCATCATGGAGGCAATATTACCGGTCGCCAGTCTCTACGGAATTGAGCTCGGCAACGTTGAAACAAGGTGGTTTCGCCATGATAAAACATACTGAGCGGCGCAGGACGCGTGAAGCCTACTGGAACGAGGTGTGCTTTGTGTAGCGCGAGGCTGTTTGCGGTTGCGGCGACGCAGGAAGCGAAGCCGCAGCCCTGAACAGCTTTATCCCCCCAGATACATCCGCTTGATTTCCGGATTCGCCAGCACCTCCTGCGCAGGACCCGAGAGCATAATCTTCCCATTCTCCAGCACATACGCGCGATCGGCGATGGTCAACGCCGCCGTGGCGTTTTGCTCCACCAGCAGCACGGTAATATTCTCCTCCCGCAGCTGCTTAATCGTGGCGAACAGCTCCCCGACAATTTTCGGCGCCAGCCCGAGACTTGGCTCATCGAGCATCAGCAGTACCGGTTCGCTCATCAGCGCTCTGGCGATCGCCAGCATCTGCTGCTCGCCGCCGCTCATGGTGCCCGCCATCTGAGCACGCCGCTCCTTGAGGCGGGGAAACAGGCTGTACATGCGATCGCGCAGGCGGGTAAAGCCGGCGAGATTATTGTAGGCCCCCATGCGCAGATTTTCTTCGATGGTCAGGTTGGTGAAGATGCGCCGTCCTTCGGGTACCAGCGCCAGCCCCTTACGCACAATCTGATGCGTCTGGCTGCGGGAGATATCCTCGTTGAGAAAATTGACCCGCCCCGTGGAGCGCACCAGGTTGACGATCCCGTTGAGGGTTGAGGTTTTCCCCGCGCCGTTGCTGCCGATAAGGGTAACGATCTCCCGGTCGTAAATATCGATATCAACGCCTTTTAGTCCCTGAATCACGCCGTAAAACACGTTTAATTCGCGCGCGCTAAGCATAACGAACGTCCCCCAGGTAAGCGGAAATCACGCCCGGATCCTCAATGGCTTCCGACATCAGGCCGCTAAACAGCGGCTTGCCGTACTCCAGCACCATCACCCGCTCGCACAGCTTGTTGACGAACGGCATATCGTGCTCGATCAGCAGTACGCTGAGCTGATAGTCGTTACGCATGCGGAAGATCAGGTCTGCCAGATCTTCCGTTTCCTTCGGGTTCATCCCGGCGGCGGGTTCGTCGAGCAGCAGTAATTTTGGCGAGGTCGCCAGCGCGCGGGCAATTTCAACCTTGCGCTGGTTGCCGTAGCTAAGGTTGGTGGCCTGCACGTCGGCGAAATGGACGATACCGATATCGTCCAGAATCGCCATCGCTTTGGCCTTTGCCGCCCGCTCGGCGGGGTAGTAGCGGCCGATATGCAGCGCCGCTTCCAGCAGCGAATAGCGGCTGGCGCTGTCGAGGCCGACCATCACGTTTTCTAATACCGTCATCGAGTTGAACAGGCGGATATTCTGAAAGGTGCGGGCAATCCCGGCGTTGACCACCCGGTTCGGCTTCAGCCCCTTCAGCGACTTTCCCGCGAGGGTCACGCTGCCGCTGGTCGGTTTATAGTTGGCGGTGATGACGTTGAACATCGTGGTTTTGCCCGCGCCGTTGGGGCCAATCAGGCCAAAAATTTCCGCCTCGTCGACGTGGAAACTGACGCTGTCGATAGCCCGCAGGCCACCGAACTGCATGGTCACGTCCTGCACCTGTAAAATGACCTTATTTTGCGCCATTGCCGCGTCTCCTTTTGCCCACCTGCCAAATCTCTTTTTTGCCCAACAGACCTTCGCGGGCGAACAGCATGATGATCAGCAGCAGCAGCGAGAACACCACCATCCGCAGGCCCGGATACGCGCCGAGATCGTGACCGAAGAACTGGAGCGGCTGATCGAGAAAGCGCAGCCACTCGCCGCTGCCGACCACCAGTACGGTGCCGAGCAGCGCGCCGGTGGTGCTGCCCAGGCCGCCGAGCACGATAATAATCAGTAGCTGGAAGGTAAGCATAAAGTCGAACAGGCCCGGCGAGATGGTGGTCAGCAGCGAGGCCAGCAGGCCGCCGCCGATCCCTTCGAAGAAGGCGCTGGTGGCGAAGGCGCAGGTTTTAATGCGAAACGTGTTCACGCCCATGGCGATAGCGGCGTCTTCGTCGTCGCGCACCGCTTTCATCATTCGCCCGTACTTCGACCACACCAGCTGCAAAATCATCCCGGTCGCCAGCAGGGCAAAAAGCCCGCACCAGAACAGCAGATGCGGCTGCTGCGGAATATCGTTGAGGCCAATCGCGCCGTTGGTGATCTGCGGATTGTTGATAGCGAGGATTTTAATGATAAAGCCGAAGCCGAGGGTCACAATCGCCAGGTAGTCGCCGCGCACGCGGAAGACCGGCAGGGCAAGGCAAACCGCCAGCGCCGCCGCGCACAGGCCGCTAATGAGCAGTGCGGGCAGGAACCCGGCGTGCAGCACGAGGATCCACGGGCTGGGCGCGGCCATCTCAAACATATCCAGCTTGCTGTCGCTGGGGAGGATCAACAGGGCGGTGACGTAAGCGCCGACCGCCACAAAGCCGTTGGGCTCCAGCGACAGCTGGCCGGTCACGCCGTTGATCAGGTTATAGCTGACCGCGAGGATCATAAAGACGAAAATGGTGCTGATGACGCGAATAACGTAGTCGTTGAAGATGACGTTGATCCCGGCCAGCAGCGCGACGCAGAGAGCAATAATGACCAGGTTGCGCAGCTGCGCCCCGGCGGTAGTCGTAGCGTTGAGCATCAGAAACGGCTCCTTTCCAGACGTTCATCGCCCATAATGCCAACCGGGCGGAATAAGAGGACCAGAATCAAGAACATAAAGGCAAAGGCGTCTTTGTAGCCGCCCAGCTCGGGAAACAGAGCGACCGCCACCACCTCGGTAAAGCCGAGAATAAAGCCGCCGAGCACCGCGCCGGTGACGCTGCCGATTCCGCCGAGCACCGCGGCGGCGAAGGCCTTCAGGCCTATCAGCACGCCCATCAGCGGGTCGATGGTCGGGTAGCTGATGGAGTAGAACACCCCGCCCAGCGCCGCGAGGCTGCTGCCGAGGGCGAACACCAGCGAGATAATGCGGTTGGCGTCGATGCCCATCAGGCGCACGGTATTAACGTCGAAGGCCACCGCGCGGATCGCCATCCCGTAGCGGGTGCGGTACAGCAGCCAGAGGATCGCCAGCAGCAGCAGGACGGTGATCAGCGGCACAATCCACGCCACGTTGGTGATAATCACGTCACCAACGGCGCGAGTGTTATTGAAAAATTCCGGTGCGGAAAAGAAGCGCGAGCTGCCGCCAAACAGCACGTTGAACAGGTTTTCAAGGAAGAAGCTGACGCCGATGGCGGTGATCAGCATCGAGATTTTTGATGCCTGACGCAGCGGGCGATAGGCCACCCGGTCGATCAGCATGCCGAACAGGCCGCACAGCGCGAGGGTCAGGAAAACGGCTACCCCGAAGGGTAGTCCAATGGAAGAAAACAAAAACAGGGTGGTAAACGCCCCGACCATCATCACGTCCGCATGGGCGAAGTTGATCAGGCGCAGCACCCCATAAACCATCGTATAACCGATGGCAATCAGGGCGTACATGCCCCCAAGGCTCATTCCATTGACCACTTGCTGGAGAAAAATGGCACCATCCATCTGATATCTCTCTTATTTTCCCTAAATAATTCGAGTTGCAGGACAAAACGGTTAACCGTTTTGAACAGCGCTTGCGCTGGCCCCGTAGGGGCGATGCTCATGGATGAGCCGAGTAACACAGCCAGCACACATGCAACTTGAAGTATGACGGGGTTAAGGATTAACCACGGTACGAAACGCCAGCTTGCCATCCTTCACTTCGTTGATGACCGCGCTGCGGATAGCGTCGCCGTTTTGTAACGTCAGCGTACCGGTTACGCCCTGGAAGTCCTTAGTAGCGCGAATTTTTTCGTTAACGCAAACCCGGTCGCGCGGGTCGCTGCACTGGTTCATGGCGTTGATAATGACGTTATAGGCGTCCGCCGCCATCGCGCCCCAGGTATGGGTCGGCTGCTGGTATTTGGCTTCCCAGGCTTTGATAAACACCTCGCCCGCCGGCGTTTGCTCTTTGGCGTTCGGCGAGTAGTAGTCGGTGGTCATATAGCCGTTGACCGCGTCTTTGCCGACGTCAAAAAAGACCTGATCCGCCGCCAGCCCGTCGCCGCCGACCACCGGCTTGCTCAGCCCCAGCTGCTTCGCCTGTACGGCGATCAGCGCCCCTTCGGTGTAGTAGATAGGCATATAGATCATGTCGACGTTCTTCGCCTTCACGCTGGCCAGCTGGGCCTTAAAGTCTTTGCTGCCGCCGGGAGCCTGAACTTCGATAGGAATGGTGCCGCCGTTTTTCAGGAACTGCGTGCGGAAGGCTTTCGCCAGGCCAACGGAGTAGTCGTTGCTGCTGTCGAAGACGATGGCGGCGGTTTTAGCCTTCAGATCGCGCGAGGCGAGGTTAGCGCCGACCACGCCCTGGAAGCTGTCGGAGAAGCAGACCCGACTGACGTAAGGGTGGTTGCGGGTGACGCGGTCGTTGGTGGCGGTTGAGGAGACCAGCGGCGTTTTACTGTCGTCGGCGATTTTGGTCATCGCCAGGGTATTGGAGGAGGTGACTTCGCCGATCACCGCGTCGACTTTATCGCTGGAGACCAGGCGCTGCATGGCGTTAGCGGCTTCGACCTTGTCGCTTTTATCGTCAATCACGATAAGCTTCACGGTGTCGCCATTTTTTAACGTCGGCGTAATGCTCTGGATGATATCCAGCCCTTTTTGCGAAGGTTGTCCGTAGCCGCTCAGCGCGCCGCTCAGCGGCAAGACCACGCCAATTTTAATTTCAGCCGCCTGCGCGCTGCTGGCACCGACCCACGCGGCAACCAGCGTGGCCATTAAAGACGCTTTCCCGGAAAACTTGTTCATTGTTACCTCACCGTCGGTCGATTATTTATCTTTAACCATCAATGACTGCATAACATTGAGAAATAATTCACCTGGATATCCGGCGAATTATTGGCTGTTATATTGAATAGATAACGAAATATATTTGGTATGCAGATTTACCTTACAACGTCCGTTTCGTTTTTACTCATGCAATATTCTTATTACCTGCAGGAAAGGGCATAAGGCTGATGACAACCCTGTTTTGGGTACGGTGAACGCATTATGCCGGGGGCGGCTGACGCCTTACCCGGCCTGCAAAATCCGCAATGCCAGCGCGCACCCGAAAATAATATCCAGGTGCGCCCGGTAATATTAAAAATCTATTCTGCTGTCCGCCTGGTTTATTATTTTAGCTGGCTCAACGGTTTTATTTTTCCATGCAGCGCAGGATTATCGCTTTCGTCTTTCAGGCGCACTCCGGTAAGCCGCCGCAAAAAGGCCTGCTCCAGTAGCCAGGCCAGCTTAAAAGCGGCGGCATCAAAGCTCAGCCCTTCCGGACGGATATTAGAAATACAGTTGCGCTCCGACTCCAGCCGCTGACGATGCGGCTGCCAGGTTAAATACACTCCGAGGCTGTCCGGCGAAGAGAGCCCGGGCCGTTCGCCAATCAATATCGCCACCGCTCTGGCCTTCAGCGTTTCGCCTATATCATCGCCGAGCGCGACCCGCGACTGGTGCGCCAGCACCACCGGGGCCAGGCTCAGGCCGAGGGTTTGCAGATAGGGCAGCAGGGCGCGAATCAGCGGCACTGCCTGGCGCTGCACGGCGTACGACGACAGCCCGTCGCCAATCACCAGCAGCAGGTCGGCGGGGCGCGCGCCGCTGGCGGTGAGGTCGGCGCGGCTCTCTTCGTTCAGCTGTCGCCCCAAATCCGGGCGATTCAGATAGACATGGCGATCGCTGGCGGCGCTGCGGACGGTCAGCGTCGACAGCCCCAGCTCCGCCAGCGGCTGAACAAGCTGGTCGCTGGCGAAAGGTTGGTGGATAGCATCGCGCGCCCGGGCGTGGGCGAGGCCGAAATTCAGCACTTCGCGGGTCGGCAGGCTGGCGCCGCTGCGCCCCAGCGCAATCCGCGCATCGGTAAACTCACGCAGCGGGTTCCAGGCGTCGGGAGGATTCATACCGGTTCTCCTTGCGGCAGGACGGAAAGCAGCGGATGGCGGGCATCGGTCAGACGCAGCGCGCCGTGGCGGTCAATAATCTGCATCTTCGTCAGCCAGTCGGCGAACTCAGGCGCATGCTGTAAACCCAGCAGTCGGCGGGCGTAAAGGGCATCGTGGAACGAGGTGCTTTGATAGTTGAGCATGATATCGTCTGCCCCCGGTACGCCGATCAAAAAGGTCAGCCCGGCCGCGCAAAGCAGCGTCAGCAGGGTATCCATATCGTCCTGATCCGCTTCGGCGTGATTGGTGTAGCAAACGTCGCAGCCGATGGGCAGCCCCATCAGCTTGCCGCAGAAGTGATCTTCCAGCCCGGCGCGGATAATCTGCTTACCATCGTACAGATACTCCGGGCCGATAAAGCCCACCACCGTATTGACCAGCAGCGGCTCAAAATGGCGGGCGACGGCGTAGGCCCGGGCTTCGCAGGTCTGCTGGTCAACGCCGTGATGGGCGTTGGCGGAAAGACAGCTGCCCTGGCCGGTTTCAAAATACATCACGTTGTTGCCCAGCGTGCCGCGGTTCAGGCTAAGCGCCGCTTCCCGCGCTTCCTGCAGCAGCGCCAGATTAATGCCGAAACCGCTGTTGGCGGCTTCGGTACCGGCCACCGACTGGAACACCAGATCCACCGGCGCGCCGCGCTCAATCAGCTGCAGAGTGTTGGTGACGTGGGTCAAAATGCACGACTGGGTGGGGATGGCGAAGCGCTGAATAATATCGTCAAGCATATGGTTTAGCTGCGCCAGCACCGGCAGGCTGTCGCTGGCCGGATTGATGCCGATCACCGCGTCTCCTGCGCCGTACAGCAGGCCGTCGAGCATGCTGGCGGCGATGCCTTTGAGGTCATCGGTCGGGTGATTGGGCTGCAGGCGCACGCTCAGGCGCCCCGGCAGGCCGATAGTGTTGCGAAAACGGGTGACGACCCGGCATTTGCTGGCGGCGAGGATCAGATCCTGATTGCGCATCAGCTTGCTGACCGCGGCGGCCATCTCCGGGGTTATCGCGCGGGCGACCTGGCGCAGCGCCGCTTCATCGGTGGCCTCGTCGAGCAGCCAGTCGCGAAAATCGCCGACCGTAAGATGGCGAATCGCCGCGAAGCCCCGGGCGTCGTGGGTATCGAGGATCAGCCGGGTCACCTCATCCTGCTCGTAGGGAATCAGCGGATTATCGAGAATCTCGGTGAGCGGAACCTCCGCCAGCGCCATTTTTGCCGCCATCCGCTCTTCGGCGGAGCCGGCGATAACGCCCGCCAGCGCGTCGCCGGAACGCGCAGGGGAGGCCTTCGCCAGTAGGGTTTTCAGGCTCTCAAAGCGCCATACCTGGCCCGATAGCGTGGTTTTATACATGTGTCGCCTCCTCAGGAGACCGTACGTAGCTGCGGATCCACCGCCGCGCGCTGGCGGGCCGCTGCGGTCTTGCGAAACCACAGGTAGCCGCCGAGCATCATGGCGGCGAAAATCAGCGCCAGCAGCGTGTTGTACCAGACCATCGCCACCAGGCAGAGCACCGCCATGGCCAGCGCGAAGGCCGGCGCCCACGGATAGAGCGGCGCGCGGAACGGTCGAATCAGCTTTGGCTCGCTGCGGCGCAGCTTAAACAGCGCCGCCATCGAGGTGATATACATAACAATAGCGCCAAATACCGACATCGTGACGATGCAGGCGGTCAGCGGCATCCCGCTAATGGTGATCAGCGAATCGGAGAAAATGGCGGCGATGCCGACCACGCCACCGGCGAGGATCGCCAGATGCGGCGTGCGGGTGCGGCGGTTCAGCGTCGCCAGCCCGGCGGGGAGATAGCCCGCGCGCGCCAGAGAGTAAATCTGCCGCGAGTAGCCCATGATAATCCCGTGGAACGAGGCCACCAGGCCAAACAGCCCCAGCCACATCAGCATATGCAGCCAGCCGCTGCTGTTGCCGACCACCAATTTCATCGCCTGCGGTAGCGGGTCGTTGATATTAGCCAGGGTTCGCCAGTCGCCGACGCCGCCGGCAAAGACCATCACGCCTATCGCCAGTACGGTCAGGGTCAGAATGCCGCCGCCCAGCGCCCGGGGAATAGTGCGCTGCGGATCTTTAGCTTCTTCGGCGGCCATCGATGCGCCTTCAATCGCCAGAAAGAACCAGATCGCGAACGGGATGGCGGCAAACATGCCCGGCAGCGCCAGGCCGCTGAAGCTTTCCGCGCCCGCCCAGCCGTTAGCGGTAAAGTGGCTCCAGGAGAAGCCAGGCGCGACCACGCCCATAAACACCAGCAGCTCGAAGATCGCTAATAACGTCACCACCAGCTCAAAGGTGGCGGCAATCCCCACGCCGAGAATATTCAGCGTCATAAAGATAATATAGGCGCCGCAGGCCACCCATTTGGGGTCGAGCGCCGGAAACTGCACGTTCAGATAGGCGCCGATGGCCATAGCGATGGCGGGCGGGGCGAAGACGAATTCAATCAGGGTCGCGAAGCCGGCGATAAACCCGCCGGTGGGGCCAAAGGCGCGGTAGGCGTAAGCAAAAGGTCCGCCCGCATGCGGAATGGCGGTGGTCAGCTCGGTGAAGCTAAAAATAAAGGCGCAGTACATCGCGGCGATGGCCAGCGCGACGATCAGAAAGCCCAGCGTCCCGGCCTGGGACCAGCCGTAGCTCCAGCCAAAATACTCCCCGGAAATAACCAGCCCAACGGCGATCCCCCATAAGCGGAAACTGCCGAGCGTTCTTTTAAGCGTTGTGGTTTGCTCTGTCATGTTCGTTGCCTCGCCAGATAAAGATATCGGGAGGGTTGCAAAGAGAATGCCAGGGCATACCACCGATAAACGCGGCGGTTTAAGAACCTATCCCATTAGGGCTATCTTATTTGCCAGTTTGGCCCTGGGCAGTGCTCAGACAATACTCACAGAGTGTTGAACGCCCTTCAGGGCGGCCCGCAGGGGGAGCGTAGCGAATCATCCTCACGTACTACGTGTACGCTCCGGTTCTTGCGCGCTGTCCGTGTGCAAACTGTCTGCAACGATTACGCCTGTTGGGCCAGGCTCTACGCCAACGAGGATCAAAAAAGGGGCAGACCGCGCCCGGCGGAAGAGTCGCCGTGGTGCAGCTGCCCGCAAATGTGGCGTTACTGGTGCACGATGGCGCCAGCGTCTTGTTGAATTACCGGACCTGCTTTCACCTGCAGGTTAAGTCCTTTACTCTCCAGCTCGGCATTGCGAATGCGCAGGCCGCGGTCGGCTTCAATATTGACGTTGCTAAAATGGAAACCGCTGAGCGGCGCTTCCGGGGTACCGATAATATAGGCCGCCGCTTTGCTGTCGCCGGTGGAGGTTAAATTCTCAACGGTGATGTTACTGAAGTGCGGAGTCTTGTATTTATCGAACGGCTGTTTCGGGTCGCTGTCCGGCGGATAGATCTGCTCGCCGAGGGTAAAGCCGCCTGCCTGCAACAGCTTATCGACCTCGGCCTGCACAATCGGCGCGGCTTTGTAATAGGCGGAGAACACCAGCGGCACCTCAACGTTATGCATTCTGGTATTGCGGTAGACGATATTTTTTACCTCGCCGCCTTTGCCGCGCGGGCTTTTAATCCGAATGCCGTACATCGAACCTTCGAAGGTATTGTTTTCCACCAGCACGTTATTCACGCCGCCTGCGCTCTCGCTGCCGATGGAGATCCCGCGCCCCTGCTTCAGAGTGTTGTTGGCGATATAGATGTTATCCACCACGCCGTCCGGGAAGCGCGGGTCGGCTTTCTCCGCCTTGATGGCAATATGGTCGTCGTTACAGTCGATATAGTTGTTGGTAATACGGATATTCTGGCTATCGATAGGATCGATGGCGTCGGTGTTCGGCGCATGCCACGGCGAAAGAATACGCGTGCCGTTGATATCGACATCGTGCGCGTAGCGGGTGACCACGTGGAAGCTGGGTGAATGGGTGAGGGTCACGCCGTCGATAAGCACGTTGCTGGCGCGGGTGATATAAATCAGCCGTGGCCGGTCGGTACCGCCTTTCTTGCCGGTGGCGCGGATATTTTCCCGCCAGCGTTCCCACCACACCGCGCCCTGGCCGTCGATAGTGCCTTCACCGACGATGGCCACGTTTTGCGCGTCGGCGATGCTAATAAACGGCAGCCAGCCGTTTTCCGCTTCGGCGTATCGCGTTTTATCATCGCCGCGATAGGCAGCCACTTCGGTTGAGGCCACCAGGGTGGCGTCTTTCTCCAGCTTAAGCTGAATATTATTCTTCAGAAACAGCGGGTTGGTGAGGAAATTACCTTTCGGCACCAGCACCGTTCCCCCTCCGGCGGCGGCGCAGTCATCAATCGCTTTTTGAATGGCATCGGTGTTGAGCGCGATTTGCAGCCGATGGCCTTCTGCGCCGTAGTGGGTGATATCACAGACTTTATCGGGAAACTTCACGGAACTCGCGGCCTGAGCGGCGTGCAGCGGTAGAAGGCCGACGGCGGCAGCGGCGGCCCACAGAGGCAAAGCGCGGGGTATCATGGCATTATCCTTTTTTGGTTTGTTGTTTTGTAAAATTAGCACCAATGTTTTGATTTAATGAGGGCGGCGATCACGGTTTCTCTTTTGTCGTTATTCTGCCCATAAGAGGCGATGATGATTTGGGCGAATGCATAGATGACAGGCCCGGCGGCTTTGCAATTTGGTGACAGGCGGGGTATAAGGAACCTCTTATCTGGATGTTTAGATGTCTATACGCCCATGGGGTCAAATGCAAACAACACAACAACAACAAGGTGGGCAGCTTAAGCGCACCATGAAGACTCGCCACCTGATCATGCTGTCGCTGGGTGGCGTTATTGGCACAGGGCTATTTTTTAATACCGGCTATATCATCTCCACCACCGGAGCGGCGGGCACGCTGCTGGCCTATCTGATTGGCGCGCTGGTGGTCTGGCTGGTGATGCAGTGTCTGGGCGAACTTTCGGTGGCGATGCCGGAAACCGGGGCGTTTCACGTCTACGCCGCGCGCTATCTCGGCCCGGCGACCGGGTATACCGTCGCCTGGCTCTACTGGCTGACCTGGACCGTCGCGCTTGGCTCAAGCTTCACCGCCGCCGGATTCTGCATGCAGTACTGGTTCCCGCAGGTGCCGGTATGGGTCTGGTGCGTGGTGTTCTGCGCGGTGATTTTCGCGCTCAACGTTATCTCCACCCGCTTCTTTGCCGAAGGTGAGTTCTGGTTCTCGCTGGTGAAGGTGGTCACCATTATCGCCTTTATTATTCTCGGCGGGGCGGCGATCTTTGGCATCATTCCGATGCAGGATGGCTCTCCGGCGCCGGGGCTGCGCAATATCACCGCCGAAGGCTGGTTCCCGCACGGCGGTCTGCCGATCCTGATGACCATGGTGGCGGTTAACTTCGCTTTCTCCGGCACCGAGCTTATCGGCATCGCGGCGGGGGAAACGGAGAATCCGCATAAAGTCATTCCGGTGGCCATTCGTACCACCATCGCCCGGCTGATTATCTTTTTCATCGGCACCGTCTTCGTGCTGGCGGCGCTGATCCCGATGCAGCAGGCGGGAGTCGAGAAAAGCCCGTTTGTGCTGGTGTTTGAAAAGGTCGGTATTCCCTACGCGGCGGATATCTTTAACTTTGTGATCCTGACGGCGATTCTGTCGGCGGCCAACTCTGGCCTTTACGCCTCCGGGCGGATGCTGTGGTCGCTCTCCAATGAAAAAACGCTGCCGTCCTGTTTTACCAAATTGACCAGGAACGGGGTACCGCTGACGGCGATTTCGGTCAGCATGCTCGGCGGCGTGCTGGCGCTTTTCTCCAGCGTCGTGGCCCCGGATACGGTGTTTGTCGCGCTGTCGGCGATTTCCGGTTTTGCGGTGGTGGCGGTATGGCTGAGCATTTGCGCCTCGCACTTTATGTTCCGCCGTCGCCATCTGCAGCAGGGGAAGGCGCTAAGCGAACTGTACTATCGCGCGCCGTGGTATCCGCTGGTGCCGGCGCTGGGATTTGTGCTTTGCCTGGTAGCCTGCGTGGGTCTGGCGTTTGACCCGAGTCAGAGGATTGCGCTGTGGTGCGGGATCCCGTTCGTGGCACTGTGTTATGGTGCGTATTATCTGACTCGTTCACGGAAACTCACCCAGGAGCCTCAACATGTCGCAGAATAATCCGTTAACCGCCCTCCTTGACGCAAAGCCCTTTATCCTGCTGGACGGCGCGATGGCGACGGAGCTGGAAGCGCGCGGCTGCAATCTTGCCGACAGCCTGTGGTCGGCGAAAGTGTTGGTCGACAACCCGGAGCTTATCCGCGAAGTTCACCTCGACTATTTCCGCGCCGGCGCGCAGGTGGCGATCACCGCCAGTTATCAGGCCACTCCGGCAGGTTTTGCTGCCCTCGGCCTTGATGAAGCGCAGTCGAAAGCGCTGATCGGCAAAAGCGTTGAGCTGGCCCGCAAGGCGCGGGAAGCGTATCTGGCGGAAAACCCGCAGGCGGGCGCGTTGCTGGTTGCCGGTTCGGTCGGACCGTACGGCGCCTTCCTGGCGGACGGCTCGGAGTATCGCGGCGATTATGTCCGCAGCGATGAGGAATTTCAGGCATTTCATCGTCCGCGCGTGGAAGCGCTGCTCGACGCCGGGGCCGATCTGCTGGCCTGTGAAACGATGCCGAATTTCGCCGAGATGAAGGCGCTGGCGGAGCTGCTGACTGCCTATCCGCGCGCGCGGGCATGGTTCTCGTTTACCCTGCGCGATGCGCAGCATCTCAGCGACGGCACGCCGCTGCGGGAAGTGGTTGACGTGCTGGCAAACTATCCGCAGGTGGTGGCGCTGGGCATTAACTGTATCGCGCTGGAAAACACCACCGCCGCGCTGGCGCATCTGCATAGCCTGACGGCGCTGCCGCTGGTGGTTTATCCTAACTCCGGGGAGCACTATGACGCGGTATCCAAGACCTGGCATCGCCACGGCGAAGCCTATGCAACGCTGGCGGAATATTTACCCCAGTGGCTGGCGGCGGGGGCGAAGCTGATTGGCGGCTGCTGCCGCACGACGCCGAAGGATATTGCCGAACTGAACGCGCGGCGTTGAGTTTGCGCCGGGTGGCGGCTGATGCCTTACCCGGCTTACAACGTGCACGAATCGTAGGCCGGGTAAGCGTAAGCGCTACCCGGCATCAATCACCCGGCATCCGCTAACACAAACATCCCGTACGGGTGGATTTCGAGATAATAGTGCTCGCCGACATCCGGCTGCAGCCGCGTCGCGTTCACCTGCAGCAAAATTTCCTGCCCGTGCCACTCTACCGTCACCTCGTACTGCGGTCCCATATAGGCCACGTGGCGAATCGTGCAGCGCTGGCTCTCCTCGCCGCGATCGCTCAGGGTGATTGCCTCCGGGCGCACGCCGACGCTGCCCTCGCCCTGGGCGGCAAAATTCGGCGGCCTCGGCAGCCGATAGCCATAAATATCGACAAAATCCTCGCTAAAGGCGGCCGGGAACAGGTTGGCATCTCCCATAAAGCTCGCCATAAAGCGCGACGCGGGCTGGCGGTAAAGATCCTGCGGCGAGCCGATCTGCATGATATGTCCCTTATTCATCACCAGCACGGTATCGGAAACCGCAAAGGCTTCGCTCTGATCGTGGGTCACGTACAGCGAGGTGATATCAAACTGCTTCTGTAACTCGCGGATCTTATCGCGCATGCTGCGCCGCAGGTTGGCATCGAGGTTGCTTAAGGGCTCATCAAACAGCAGCACCTTTGGCTTGAGGATCAGGGCGCGCGCCAGCGCCACGCGCTGCTGCTGACCGCCGGAGATCTGATCGACATAGCGATCTTCGAATCCTTCCAGATCCACCATCGCCAGCGCCTCCTTCACCCGCGCTTTCACGTCGCTGCGCGACACGCCGAGCATCTTCAGACCGTAGCCGACGTTGTCCCCCAGCGACATATGCGGAAACAGGGCATAAGACTGAAATACCATACAGATGTCGCGCTGCTGAATGGAGCGATGAGTAACGTCTTCGCCATCGATGAAAATCTGTCCTTCGCTCGGTTTTTCCAGCCCGGCGACCAGGCGCAGAATGGTGGTCTTGCCGCAGCCGGAAGGGCCGAGCAGGGTCACCATTTGTCCCTGAGGGATGGTGAGATTGATATTGTCGATAACCGTGTTGCTGCCGAATCGCTTGGTGACGTTGCGCAGCTCAACAAAATTTTTCTGACTCATAGTGCGCTCCATTACGCCTGGTTTTTGGCTTTTGACCGGGAGATACGCGCTTCCCCGATCAGCCAGTCAAAGATAAAAATAATCGCCAGCATCACGACGATCAGAATCGATCCGTAGGCGATCGCCACGCCGTATTCGCCGTCTTCCACCCGGTTGAGGATATAGGCGGTAGCGACGCGGGTGTCCGGCGTCACGAGGAACACAATGGCGCTGACGGTGGTAATGGCGCGCACAAAGCTGTAGATCAGCGCCGAGAGGATCGCCGGGCGCAGCAGCGGCAGCAGGATATGCGTAATGGTGCGCAGGGAACCCGCGCGCAGGCTGAGCGACGCTTCGTCCAGCGATTTGTCGATCTGGCCTAAACCGGCAATACCTGCCCGAATGCCCACCGGCACGTTACGCATGACCATCGAGATAATCACAATCGCCGCCGTTCCGGTGAGGTACACCGGCGCGCTGTTAAAGGCGAGAATATAGGAGACGCCCGCCACGGTGCCCGGCACCGCGAAGCACAGCATGGTGGTGAACTCTATGGTCTTTTTGCCTTTAAACTGCTGTCGCACTACGATCCAGGCGATCAGCAGGCCGAAGGCGGCGGTGATGGGCGCGGCGATCCCGGCGTAAAGCAGAGTATCGAGCAGCGAAGGCCAGGCGCCGTCGCTCATCCCCTGGCCGAACAGCTTGATAAAGTTATCCAGCGTCAGGGTGTAGTCCACGCCCCAGTTAACGGTAAAGCTGCCGTAGAAAATACTGCCGTAGAGCAGGGCGTTGAAGGCGATCCACACCGCCAGAATGGCGATCACGCTCCACACCAGGGTCACCGGCAGCGGCTGCACGTCGCCACGGTAGGACTTGCCGGAAACCGTGACGTAAGAGCGCTTGCCGATCCACATATACTGAATGCAGAACACCAGCAGCGAGAACAGCAGCAGGAATGCGCCGAGAGTACTGGCGGCCTGATAATCGAGCTGCGAACCGGTGATATAGAAGTAGATTTGCGTCGCCAGTACGTCGAAGTTGCCGCCGAGCACCAGCGGGTTGCTGAAGTCGGCCAGCGACTGAACGATGACGATTAAAAACGCGTTCGCCAGCGCCGGTTTCAGCAGCGGGACGAAGACGCCGTTGAAGGTCTGCCAGCGGCTGGCGCGCAGGGTGTACGACGCCTCCTCCAGCGACGGATGAATGGTCTTAATCGCGCCGTCGAGGATCATAAACGCCATCGGGGTGAACGCCAGCACCTGCGCCAGCCAGATGCCGGTAAATCCGTACAGCCAGTTGGTGTTGGTTAAGCCAAACCAGTCGACCATCAGTTCGGTGACGTAGCCGGAACGGCCCATCATCAGGGTAACGCCGAGACCGACGACAAACGGCGGGGTGACGATCGGCAGAATCGAGAAAATTCGGCCAATAATCGCGCTGCGCTGGGCGATACGGGTGGTGTAAATCGCCAGCACCAGACCAAAGAAGGTGCAGCCGATGCCTACCGCAATCGACAGGGCGATGGAGTTGAGGATCACCTGGACAATATGCGCCTGCGACAGCACGGCCATAAACGCCAGCGGGGCAAACTCGCCGGCGTCGTTGGTGAACATCGGGATAAAAATAGCGATGCTTGGCCAGACGATAAAGACGCCGATTAACGCCACGATGGTGACCAGCGAACCAATGACAAAGCGGTCGCCCCCCAGCCATTCCAGGCGGGTGAGCGCCAGGGTCATGATGGCCCCCAGCGCGACAAACAGCACGATGGTGGCGTAGCCTAACCCGCGGCCTTCCACGGTGGCGCTGACGACGATAAACGCCATACAGCAGAACGCCCAGCCAGCATCGAGATAGTGGCGGCTGCGCTGCTCCCGCCTGGCTTCCTGAAAGGGACGAATCAGCAGCAGGCTCGGTAAGAGATACCACAGCCAGCTGATATTGAACTGTGACCAGCCGTAGGCCGCGAGAATTTCATCGCTCGTGGACTCCAGCAGACCGTAATCCAGGCTCCAGCTCGGCAGCAGGGCAAACGCCAGCCAGCCGAATAAAACCCAAAGGAATATCGCATCCCGCTTTTTCACGGGATGGAGTGCAAGTGTGTGTGACATAAGTTTTCCGGTGTCGTAGGCCGGGTAGGGCAGTGAGGCCGCCACCCGGCAAATGAACGCAATGCGGGCTTATTTACCCATCTTCACTTCGCTAACCCATTTATTGATTAGCGCTTTACGCACGTCCGTTGAGCCGTATTTATCCATGTCATAGTTGATGAGCTTCAGGTCGTCGAGCTTCAGCGAGTTCGGCGAGGTGTCGGCGGTAGTGTTGGTCAGGATCTGATAAGACTTGCCTTTCTTCCACGCCAGCTCCTGGGCATCTTTCGACAGCACCCAGTCGACAAACAGTTTGGCGTTGTCGAGGTTGCGCGCGCCCTTCAGGATACTGACGCCGCCAATTTCATAGCCGGTGCCTTCGCACGGCGAGATCAGCTCCAGCGGCGCGCCCTGTTCTTTTTCCAGCGAATAGTCGTGCAGGAAGCCGATGCCGATGGCCGTTTCACCGCGGGCGGCGTTGCGCGCCGGGGCGATACCGGACTTCGTGTACTGGGAGACGTTAGCGTTGAGCTGTTTGAGATAATCGAAAGCTTGATCGTCCCCCCACAGCTGGGCGAAGGTCGCCAGCGCGGTGTAGGCGGTTCCGGAACTCTGCGGGTCGGCAATCTGAATTTCGCCTTTATATTCCGGTTTAGTCAGATCTTTCCAGCATTTCGGCACCGGCAGATTTTTCTCTTTCAGGCGCTGGGTGTTCACGCCGAAGCCGAGTATGCCAACGTACACCGCCGAGGAGTAGTTGCCTTTCAGCTTCGCCGGATCGCGGAACTGCTCCATCACCTGCGCAAGATTGGGCGATTTATAGGGCTGCAGCAGGCCCATTTCACCGGCCTGGGACTGCGGGTCGAGGGTGCCGCCGTACCAGACATCCGCCTGCGGGTTTTTCTTCTCGGCATCGACCTTCGCCAGCGTGCTGCCGGAACCGTTGCGAATAAATGAGGTTTTTACGTCATATTCTTCGCCGAAGGCTTTGGTTTCCGCCTCACACATTTCGTTGGTGGCGCTGCAATAGACCACCAGACGACCTTTGGCGTGCGCCGCGCCGCTTAACGTCGCCAGCGCAATGCCGGAAGCAATCAGGGTAGTGACCAGCGTTTTTTTCATTATTTTATCCTTTGAGCAGCAGAGGTAGTAATGCTCGCCATCAGCAGCGGCATCAGCAATAAACCCATCAGAACTGCGGCGACCGAGAGTAAACTGAACATGCCCGACCAGCCGTAGCGTTCAATGACCAGCGACAGAGGCCAGCCCGCCAGCGCTGCCCCCAGATAGGCGAACAGGCCGAGAAATCCGGTAATTGAACCCGCCGCCGCTTTGTGTCCGCACTCCACCGCCGCGAGGCCAATCAGCATTTGTGGGCCAAAAACGAAGAAGCCCACCGTAAAGAAACACACCGCCAGCAGCGCGTAGTGATGGACCGGCGCCAGCCAAAGCGCGGCGACGGAGACCATCAACCCCAGCGTGAACAGTAAAATCATCGGCGCCCGCTGGCCGCTGAACAGCAGATCCGAGCCCCATCCGGCGAACAACGCCCCGAGCAGACCGCCCGCTTCAAACAGCATCACCGTGGCGTTGGCGCTGAGCAGATTGACGCCGTGGCTCTCCGTCAGCCAGATGTTGCCCCAGTCGTTGAGCGCGATGCGGATCAGATAGACCAGCACGTAAGAGACGCCCAGCAGCCAGATCATCGGATTCTTCAGCATCGTGGTGCGCAGCATCTGCCATAGCCCCATCGGCGGGCTTTGCTGCTCCTGGCGCAGCTCCAGCGGGTCGTTACGCCAGCGGCCTACTGACGGCAATCCCTCTTCGCGGGGCGTTCCTTTCAGGTGCAGCGTTAACCAGATGCCTGATGCCATGCTGATCGTCCCCGGTGCCAGCATCGCCGCCTGCCAGCCCCACCAGTGGGCGGCAAAGGCGCTAATCAGCGGGATAATCGCTCCGCCGATATTGATCGACATATTCCAGCAGCCCCACCAGAAGCCGCGTTCGTTGCGCGAGTACCAGTGAGTCAGTAGTCGGGCGCAGGGCGGCCAGCCCCAGCCCTGAAAAAATCCGTTCAGCGTCCAGACCACCAGGAGCAGCGTCAGCGATTCACCAAAGGCGAACAGCACGTTTAAAACGCCGGTGGCAAACAGGCCAATGCCCATAAACGCGCGCTGTCCGTGGCTGTCGTGCCATAGCCCGGCGGTGAATTTCGACAGGCCATAGGTCAGATAAAACAGCGATCCCAGCAGGCCGATATCGCCTTTATCCAGACCCAGATCCGTTTGCAGCGCCGGCAATACGTAGTTGACGCTTTTGCGCGTCAGGTAAAACGCCGCATATCCGATGACCATGTACATCAGCAGCTGCGGACGCAGCGTCCGGTAATGTTGATTAATGTCGGTTGCTGAGCGCATCGCCGTCTCCGTTTTGCTGACTATATGAAAGTGAAATCGAAAGGGGATGAGAGAAAGTCCGGAGTGACTAAGACTTTTTCCTGGTTAGCCGGCTGTTTGTTGCAAATTTGTGGGCAAGTTAACAATTACCCGCGTCCCATGCTGCGACTCCAGGGTCAGCTCTCCGCCCAGGGCGCTGACCCGTTCACGCATACCCTGAATGCCGAAGCCGGCCATTTTGTCGGGGCTGATACCGATACCGTTGTCCTTGACCTCCAGGCGCAGCAGCGTCCCCTGCTGATACAGAGCAATGGCGACCTCGCTGGCGTCGGCGTGTTTACAGACGTTGTTAAGCAGCTCCTGTAGCAGCCGATAGAGGGTAAAACGTACCGTTTCGCTCTCCGGCGTGGCGGTGAGCCGGTAGTCAAAGCGGCAGCGGATACCGCGCTCGGCAAAGGCAAACTCATTGAGCAAATGGTGCAGCGCCTCTTTAAACGACAGTTCATCAAGGGCCGGGGGGCGTAGCTGGCGCAGCAGCTGGCGGGTAGAGTGGTGAATACGCCGGGCGAGATCGTTAATCTGGCTGGCGGCGGCCTGGGTTTGCGCCGGATCGCGCGCTCGCTTCACCAGCTGCGACTGGATCTGAATGGCGGTAATATTCTGGCCGATTTCGTCGTGCAGCTCGCGCGCCAGGCTTTTGCGCGTATCCTCTTCGGTATGGATCAGCTTTTCGGTTAGCGCCCGCCGCGCCGCCAGCTCCGCCTCCAGCCGCTGGCGATAGTGGTGCAGGTTTTGCGCCAGGTGCTGCTGGCGACTGATGGCAATCCCCAGCCCGATACCGAGGAGCGCCTGGGTCGCCAGAAAAATCTCCAGCTCCACCAGGTTGCTGAATCCGACGCCAACCTGGCGGGCGATGGTGATCATCATGCTGCCCAGCAGACCGGAGAGAACGCCGCCCTGCCAGCCAAACTTCCACGCCATCACCACGTTGGGCAGAAACACCACAATTAACAGCAGACGCTCGATTTCCGGCGACAGAACCATTTGGGTGCCGATGCCGATAATAAAGAACAGGCTGCACCAGATGATCAATGAGGTGCGCAGCGGCGGATTATTGGTATCCAGCCCCAGCAGGTGGTAGCGGTGCTGCTGGCGCAGGAATTCAAAAATCAGATAGACAAACGGCGTCAGCAGCACCCCGCCGGTAAACGAGGCCAGACCGAGCATCATCGCCGGACTTTTCACAAACGGCGAGAGCAGGGCGGTGTTGAGTAATGCGCTGGCGGTGACCGTGGCCAGCAGCAGCGTCAGCCGCTGCCAGTAAAGGGGGAAGCGGTGCCAGAACTGTTGGGCGATGCCGGCGGGAAGCAGGCCGATCAACGGCGCGGCCAGCAGAATATAGCCGTTCAGCAGCTGTTCGCCGTGCAGCCAGAACAGCATCAACACGGGAGGCAGCACCAGCGCGGGCCAGTAGCGGCGCGAAAGCAGGATCAGCAGCGCCAGATAGACGCCGTGCGGCAGGAACAGCGCCGCCTGCTGGCCGTTATGGGTCAGGTAAAACCCGAGCGTCCACAGCATCAGCCAGCCGCTTCCCCAGGCCAGCACGATGAACAGCGAGATGACGCTGTGGCGAAGGCTGCGCGACATTAATGGCCCGCCAGCAGCTGGTGGTCGAGGGCGAAATGGACCAGATCAATGGTGCTGTGGCACTGCAGTTTGCCCAGCACGTTGGCGCGATGAACGTGCACCGTCTTGTGGCTGAGATCGAGCTTGAAGGCGATTTCCTTGACGCTGTCGCCTTTAACGAGCAAATCAAACACTTCGCGTTCACGCGGGGTGAGCACCTCGAGCACCTGCGCCGGTTGCTCTCCGCCGCGTAGCGCCCGCAGGGCATCGGCGCACAGGTAGTGTCCACCCATACCGACGGAACGCACCGCCTGCACGAGCTCTTCCGGGCCGCAGCGTTTGGTCAGATAGCCGCTGGCGCCGGCATCAAGGGCGCTCTGCACGAAGGCCGGGGTGTCGTAAATGCTGAGAATAATGGCGCGAAACTGCGGCTTTTGCGCGCGCAGGCGCTTTAGCAGGCTCAGGCCGTTCTCATCCGGCATGGCGATATCCATGACCGCCACGTTGACGTCGTCGCGCAATAATGCCGGCCACGCTTCCGCCGCGCTGCTGAACTGGCCAACCACCTCGAGATCCTCTTCGAGGCTGAGTAACTGCGCAAAGCCTGAACGCACCACCACATGGTCATCGACCAGCACCACTCGAATCATGTTTCTTCTCTCTTAGCGCATCATGGTTCTATGATGCCTGCCACCGCTGCGCTGGCAATCAATCAGGCGCAGTTATGCAATGAATGTAACAAAATCGCAATACACTTCATCCTTCAAGCTGCCTCTTTGTTGGCTTCGTTTGCCCGCCCCGGTCACTGACTTATGTCAGCTCCCGGGGACGAACAACCTTGCCGCCTCGATGCAGCATGAATGATTTTGTGTATAAGCATTGCCGATTTTTTTCTAAAAACGCTTTGTTCTTAGCAAGAATTTTTAATTACTTCATCAAACGCATCGCGCCGGAAATACTGCACCCATAACAACTATGGGAAGCAGACACTATGGCACTATCATCGCGTATCACACTCATTGCCGCGCTGGCGCTGGCGGCATTCCAGGCCCAGGCGGTGAACGTCACCGTGGCGTATCAGACCTCCGCCGAACCGGCGAAAGTCGCCCAGGCGGACAACACCTTCGCCAAAGCGAGCGGGGCGACCGTCGACTGGCGCAAGTTTGACAGCGGCGCGAGCATCGTGCGGGCGCTGGCTTCCGGCGACGTGCAGATCGGTAACCTTGGCTCCAGCCCGCTGGCGGTCGCCGCCACACAGCAGGTGCCGATTGAAGTCTTTCTGCTGGCCTCAAAGCTCGGTAACTCCGAAGCGCTGGTGGTCAAAAAGAGCATCACCAAACCGCAAGACCTGATCGGCAAACGCATCGCCGTGCCATTTATCTCTACGACTCACTACAGCCTGCTGTCGGCGCTGAAGCACTGGGGGATTAAACCGGGGCAGGTGCAGATCCTCAACCTGCAGCCGCCGGCGATTATTGCCGCCTGGCAGCGCGGCGACATTGACGGCGCCTACGTCTGGGCGCCGGCGGTCAACGCGCTGGAAAAAGACGGCACGGTTCTCACCGACTCGTCGCAGGTGGGGGAGTGGGGCGCGCCGACGCTGGACGTGTGGGTGGTACGCAAAGACTTTGCCGAAAAGCATCCTGATATTGTCAAAGCCTTCGCCAAAAGCGCCATTGACGCGCAGCAGCCCTATATCGCCAACCCGGATGAGTGGCTGAAGCAGCCGGAAAACATCAGCAAGCTGGCGCGCCTGAGCGGCGTACCGGAAGCCGACGTGCCGGGGCTGGTGAAAGGCAATACCTATCTGACCGCCGCCCAGCAGGCGCAGGAGCTGAACGGGCCGGTGAATAAAGCCATCATCGACACCGCTAAATTCCTGAAAGAGCAGGGTAAAGTCCCCGCAGCGGGAAGCGACTACAGCCAGTACGTTACCGACCGTTTTGTGAAGTAAAGGAGGTCATGATGCTGCAAATCTCGCATCTTTCCGCCGACTACGGCGGTAAACCAGCGCTGGCGGATATCAACCTGACGCTGGACAGCGGTGAACTGCTGGTGGTCCTCGGGCCTTCCGGCTGCGGTAAAACCACGCTGCTGAACCTGATTGCCGGATTCGTGCCTTATCAGCACGGCAGCATCACTCTTGAAGGCAGGCGGGTTGAAGGGCCGGGAGCCGATCGCGGCGTGGTCTTTCAGAATGAAGGGCTGCTGCCGTGGCGCAACGTGCAGGATAACGTCGCGCTCGGGCTACAGCTGGCGGGCGTCGACAAAACGCAGCGCCGGGCAACCGCCGCGCGGATGCTGAAAAAAGTCGGCCTCGAAGGGGCGGAAAAGCGCTTTATCTGGCAGCTTTCCGGCGGCCAGCGTCAGCGGGTGGGCATTGCCCGCGCGCTGGCGGCCAATCCGCAGCTGCTGCTTCTCGACGAGCCGTTTGGTGCGCTGGATGCCTTTACCCGCGAGCAGATGCAAACCCTGCTGCTCAGCCTGTGGCATGAGACCGGCAAGAAGGTACTGCTGATCACTCACGATATCGAAGAGGCGGTGTTTATGGCCACCGAGCTGATACTGCTTTCGCCGGGGCCGGGCCGGGTGCTCGAACGGCTGCCGCTCGATTTTGGCCGCCGCTTTGTGGCCGGCGAATCCTGCCGCAGCATTAAATCGGACCCGCGGTTTATCGAACAGCGCGAGTACGTCCTCAGCCGGGTATTTGAACAACGGGAGGCTTTCTCATGAGCGTGGTCATCAATGATAAACCGCGTCAGCGGAGGCTGAAGTGGCGCTGGCCGTTCTCGCGTCAGCTCACTCTCAGCGCGGCGACCCTGGCGGTACTGCTGGCTATCTGGTGGGCCGTTGCCGCCCTGCAGCTGATTAGCCCGCTGTTTCTGCCGCCGCCGGGGCAGGTATTGCAGAAACTTATCACTATTGCCGGTCCGCAGGGTTTTATGGACGCCACCCTCTGGCAGCACCTGGCGGCGAGCCTGACGCGTATCGTTATCGCGCTGCTGGCGGCGGTACTGCTCGGCGTGCCGGTCGGGATCGCCATGGGGCTGAGCCCCACGGTACGCGGGATCCTCGACCCGCTGATCGAGCTTTATCGCCCGGTGCCGCCGCTGGCCTATTTACCGCTGATGGTGATCTGGTTCGGCATCGGCGAGACCTCGAAGATCCTGTTGATCTACCTGGCGATATTCGCGCCGGTGGCGATGTCGGCGCTGGCGGGCGTAAAGAGCGCCCAGCAGGTGCGCATTCGCGCCGCGCAATCTTTAGGGGCCAGCCAGGCGCAGGTGCTGTGGCTGGTGATCCTGCCCGGCGCGCTGCCGGAGATCCTCACCGGCCTGCGCATTGGGCTCGGCGTGGGTTGGTCGACGCTGGTGGCCGCGGAGCTGATTGCCGCTACCCGCGGGTTAGGTTTTATGGTGCAGTCCGCCGGTGAGTTCCTCGCCACCGACGTGGTGCTGGCCGGGATCGCGGTGATTGCCATCATCGCCTTTTTACTGGAACTGGGGCTGCGCGCGCTGCAGCGTCGACTGACGCCCTGGCATGGAGAAGTACAATGAGCGAACGTTTAAGCATTACCCCGCTGGGGCCGTATATTGGCGCGCAGGTATCCGGCGTCGATATTACCCGCCCGCTGAGCGACAACCAGTTTGAGCAGCTGTATCACGCGGTGCTGCGTCACCAGGTGGTGTTCCTGCGCGAGCAGAATATCACTCCCGAACAGCAGCGGGATCTCGCCCTGCGCTTTGGCGACCTGCATATTCATCCGGTCTATCCGCACGCGCCCGGCGTCGATGAGATTATCGTGCTTGATACCCACGACGATAACCCGCCGGATAACGATAACTGGCACACCGATGTCACCTTCATTGAGACGCCGCCCGCCGGGGCGATCCTCGCGGCAAAAGAGCTGCCGTCAACCGGCGGCGACACCCTGTGGACCAGCGGCATTGCGGCCTATGAGGCGCTCTCCGGGCCTTTACGCCAGCTGTTAAGCGGCCTGCACGCGGAGCATGATTTTCGCAAATCGTTTCAGGAGTATAAATATCGTAAAAGCGAAGAGGAGCATCAGCGCTGGCTGGAGGCGGTCGCGAAAAATCCGCCGCTGCTACATCCGGTAGTGCGTACCCATCCGGTGACCGGTAAACAGGCGCTGTTTGTCAATGAGGGCTTTACCACCCGCATCGTTGACGTCACGGAGAAAGAGAGCGAGGCGCTGCTCGGCTTCCTGTTTGCTCACGTCACTAAACCGGACTTTCAGGTGCGCTGGCGCTGGCAGCCGAACGACGTGGCGATTTGGGATAACCGCGTCACCCAGCACTACGCCAACGCCGATTACCTGCCGCAGCGGCGCATTATGCACCGGGCGACGATTCTCGGGGACAAGCCGTATTACCGGGCTGGTTAATTTCTATAGCCCGGCTAAGGCGCAATGTGCCATAAGCCGGGAAACAACCTACGATAAACGCCCCGCAGCATAGTACGCGTGTAGCGCGTGTAGCCCGGACAGGCGCAACGCGCCGCCTCCGGGAAAAGGCTTTTATGCCGATTTTTGCGCGTCCAGATGTACCCCAATATAGCGCTGATAGCGGTTGGCCTTCAGATAGGTCAAATCCACCAGCACCAGCCCATCCACGCAGTTGTTGAAATCCGGGTCGCTGCCGAAATCGATAAACTGCACGCCGCCCGGCTCGCAGACTTCCGAGTACTGCTTATACAGCGGCGGGATCGCGCAACCGAGGTTGCCGAGCAGGGACTTTAGCTGCGCCAGGTCGTCGTTGTAATCTTCTCCGCCAAACTGGGCCAGAACATCGGGCAGCGAGGCCGGATAAGGACGCCGCGACTCTGCCAGCGGATGCGTCGCCGGGAACCACAGCCGATAAAAAGCCACCAGCAGATCGCGCGCCGACGGCGGCAACCCGCCGGAAATCGACACCGGGCCGAACAGATAGCGATAGTGCGGATAGCGCGCCAGATACGCGCCAATGCCGGACCACAGGTAGTCCAGCCCGCGGCGGCCCCAGTAACGCGGCTGGATAAAACTGCGACCCAGTTCAATGCCGTGTTGCAGAATATCGTCCATGCGCGCGTCGTAATGAAACAGGCTGTAGCTGTAGATGCCGTTCAGGCCGCGCTTTTCCAGCTGTATTGCGGTTGGCATAAAACGGTAAGCGCCGACGATCTCAAGATCTTCCTCATCCCACAGAATCAGCTGCAGATAGTCGTCGTCATAAACGTCAACGTCGCGACGTTTGCCGCTGCCTTCCCCCACCGCGCGGAAGGCGATTTCCCGCAGACGGCCCAGCTCGCGCAGTATCGGCGCATCTTCCTGGCCGCGGCGCTGCCAGAGATAGATGACTTTACCATCCGCCGTGCGCCCCAGCGTTTCAGCCTTCCCCAGCTCGCGCTTGAGCAGGGCGCGGTCTTCGGGACGGGCGATAGCGCTTTCGGTTTTGAATATACCCGGCAGCCCTTTGCCGAGTAGCTCCAGGTGGCGATAGCAGCGCTCGGTCAGTTCCCGAGAAGAGCTTTGCGGATTGAACCAGTTTGACCAGGTTATCTGTTGACCAATATTCACCGGCAGGCTGCTGTTGCGGCGACGGAACATTTGCTGCATCAGCAGCAGTAACGGCAGATTCTCGGACATCAGGGTACTGGCGTAAAACAGTGCGCTGTTGCGCGCGCGGATCCACGCTGGCAGCAGCGGGGCGCGGTATTTCGCCGCCAGCTTAATAAATCCGGAGTGCCATTTTTTATCACGAATACCGCGCCGGGTGAGGCGTGAAACTTCGCCGGCCGGGAAGAAAATCAGCACGCCGCCGTTTTGCAACTGCTGGTCCATCTGCTGCAACGCCGCTTTGGCGGTGCGGCCATTGATATTATCGACCGGAATAAACAGCGAGCTCAGCGGTTCAAGGTGAGTCAGCATGCGGTTGGTGACCACTTTGACGTCGCGGCGCACGCGGGACACCGCGTAGAGCAGGGCCAGGCCGTCAAGTGTACCGGTGGGGTGGTTGGCGATGATGACCAGCGGACCATGTTCGGGGATTTGTTCGAGATCGTGCGCCGGGATAGCGCAGCGGATATTAAGATGTTCGAGCACCTGTTCGACCGTATCCAGTCCTTTCAGGTGATGATGACGCGCGGCAAACTGCTGAAACTCTTCCTCATGCAGGAGCTTTTTCAGCACCTTTTTCTGCCAGAGCGCTGGCTTTGCCTGAGGCCACAGGTCATCGATGACATTGTCGAGACTAAACATAGCGGCACCTCCTCCGTCCTGCCCAGACAGTAGAAGGCGCAGATGTCGTTCAGATTACAGTTGAGTGAAGATTTGGGATTGGCGGGAGCGGGTAGCCCGGACAGGCGCGCAGCGCCGCCTCCGGGAAGGCCACAGGTGAAAAGTTGCGAACGCTTTTCCAGATTGATCTCCGGTTTCTTGCCTTTCGGTCTCCCCCTCTTTTAACCTGGGGAACAGGCAAATATCTTCGGCAGGGAGCATCCGATGGTCGATTATCGTCGTTATTACCTCAAGGGTGGGAGCTGGTTTTTCACCGTCAATTTACGCGACAGAGAGAGTCGATTTCTGGTTCAGCATATTGATGCGTTACGACAGGCGGTGGCAATAGTCCACAAACAGAAACCTTTTCATATTGATGCCTGGGTGGTGCTCCCCGAACACCTTCATTGCATCTGGACCTTACCTGACAACGACAGCGATTTTCCATCGCGCTGGAGAGCAATTAAAAAGCATTTTTCAGGTTTAACAGGCGCGCATAACGTGTGGCAACCGAGATATTGGGAACACGCCATTCGCAACCAGAAGGATTACCGAAGCCATGTTGATTATATTTATATCAATCCGATTAAGCACGGGTGGGTAAGGCAGGTACGGGATTGGCCCTATTCAACCTTTCATCGCGATGTAAGCCGTAGTTTGTATCCTGTTGATTGGGGTGGGGAAGTGAAGGAATTATTGTGCGGCGAGCGTTATTAAAATGACTTCCCGGAGGCGGCGCGCTGCGCCTGTCCGGGCTACCAACCCACAGATAGCTGTGAGCCTGTAGCCCGGTCGTACAGCCGCGACCGGGGAGGCAGTAATAGCCGAATTAACGCAGGATTTTCTTTTCGGCCAGATCGAGGGCGAAATAGCTGAAGATCAGATCTGCGCCGGCGCGTTTGATTGCGCCGAGACTTTCCAGCACCACTTTCTCTTCATCGATAGCGCCAGCCTGGGCGGCGAACTTAATCATCGCGTATTCACCGCTCACCTGGTACGCGCCGATCGGCAGGTTGGTGCGCTCGCGCAGATCGCGCAGGATATCAAGATAGGGACCCGCCGGTTTGACCATCAGGCAGTCGGCGCCCTGGGCTTCGTCCAGCAGCGATTCACGAATCGCTTCGCGGCGATTCATCGGGCTCATCTGATAGGTTTTACGATCGCCTTTCAGCGCGGTACCCGCGGCTTCGCGGAACGGGCCATAGAACGATGAAGCGAATTTGGTGGAGTAGGACATAATCGCCGTATCGGTAAATCCGGCGGCGTCCAGCGCCTGGCGAATAGCCTGCACCTGGCCATCCATCGCGGCGGAAGGCGCGATAAAATCCGCGCCTGCGGCAGCGGCGACCACCGCCTGCTTGCCGAGATTCTCAAGAGTTTTGTCGTTATCCACGCCGTGGTCGCACAGCACGCCGCAGTGGCCGTGGGAGGTGTATTCGCAGAAACAGGTGTCGGACATGACGATCATCTCCGGCACCGCCTCTTTACAGATGCGGGACATGCGCGCCACCAGGCCGTTTTCGTTCCAGGTATCGCTGCCAACGGCATCGGTATGATGGGAAATGCCGAAGGTCATCACCGAACGGATGCCGGCGTTGGCAATGCGCTCGATTTCGCGCGCCAGGTGTTTTTCCGGAATACGCATCACGCCGGGCATGGCTTCAATGGCCGTGTAATCGTCGATTTCTTCTTCAACAAAGATCGGCAACACCAGGTCGTTCAAACTCAGTGTTGTCTCTTCAAACATGGCACGTAGCGAAGCGGACTTGCGCAGGCGGCGTGGGCGAGTGATTAAATCTGTCATGGTTTGCCTGATTTTGTGAAATGAAAAAAGTGAGTTTACCTCAATTGGCGGCGGGATGTTTCGCCAAAACGATCCTTATCAATCGTCGGCAAAACATCCCCACAGGTTACTGGCTGGCGGTCTCAATCCCGGTGCGGACGCCGCTTAATTCACTGACCAGCTCGTTGATCCCGTCGCTCATGTTGTTGAAACGCGTCAATGAAGAGCGGGTGACCACCACGAAGGCGCCGACGTTGGCCTGCGGGTTCATCGCCATGTAAGTAATAAAGCCGCCGCCGCCGCCGGTCTTCTGAATAATGCCCGGCTGGCCGTTTTTCGGCTTCATGTAGACCCAGCCGAGGCCCAGCGCATCGGCTTTACCCGGCACGTCCATACCGATCACCTTCGTCAGCTGGCTGCGTTGATAAATCAGCGTTTGCATCCGGTCCGCCTGCTGCCCACGGGCGAAGAAATCGGAAGAGAGGAACTGCTGCATCCAGCGCATCATATCGCCCGGCGTGGAATAGACGCCGCCGCTGCCGATAGCCGCCAGCGTATTGTTGCACGGGCTGGCTCCTTTCTCCGGAATCATCAGGCGCCGGCACTGATCGGGCGAAGGCGTAAAGGTGGTGTCTTTCATCCCCAGCGGACGGGTGATCTGCTCTTCAAACAGCTGCGGATAAGGCTTGCCCGCAGCGGTAGAGAGCGCATCGGCGAGTAAATCGAATGCCAGATTGGAGTAGGCGGCCTGGGTGCCGGGAGCGGTTTTCAGCGTTGCGGTGGATAACCAGTTCCAGCGCTGCTGGCGAGTTGGCCAGACAAATACCGGCCGGTGCGCCGCGCCGCCGGGCTGCTCGCGCGGCAGGGCGCTGGTATGGGTCGCCAGATTCACCAGCGTGATAGGCGCCCCCTGGTAAGTCGGCACCCGCGCACCCGGCGGAGCATATTTGCTTAGCGGATCGTTGAGCTTAACCACGCCCTGATCGAGAAGTTTGACCAGCATTTCGCTGGTCATCAATTTGCTGATAGAGGCAATGCGGATCACCGAATCGAGCTGCGGGTGCTCATTATTGCCCGGGCGCGTCTCGCCGAAGCTGCGGAATACGCGCTGGTTTCCGTCGATAACCACCAGCGCCATACCGACTGCGCCGCTGCCGTAGTAGATATGGTTAGCGTAACGATCGACCACATCAGCGGCGAATTCCGGGTCGACGCTCGGCTGTGCGGCCTGGACCGATGTCAACGACGCCGCGCACAGCGCAGCAAAAATGAGCAGACTACGTTTCAACGGGAGCATCCATCATGATGAAGAAAAAATATAGAGCGTATTTATACTACGAAGCGCCGCCGTGCAAAGCGCTAATAGCACGATTCTGTGCGGAAAAACGTAACCTGGCGTAAAAAATCCTTTTTTTGCTTTCGGATAGCGGCATTCACCTGCGGGCGCGTATGATGATCGTTTTGGCTAAAGAGGGGTGGCAAGAGAAGATGGCGGCGAAACGGGTAGTGATGGTAGTGGATATGCAAAACGGCGTTTTCGCGACGCCGCGAGTTGAGCGCGAGCGCTGCGCGGCGCAAATTAACCGCCTGATTAACGCTGCGGACACCGTAATTTTCATTCAGCACTGCGAAGCGGGCGGCCTCGAAGAGGGGAGCGAAGGTTTTGCTTTGCTCCCCGAGCTGATCCAACCCGCAGGCTCCCTGTACGTGACTAAGACCGCCTGCGACGCCTTTTACCGTACCCGTCTGGAAGAGGTGCTGCGCCAACATCACATCACGCAGTTTGTGATTTGCGGCTGCGCCACCGACTACTGCGTGGATACCACCATCAAAAACGGCGCCAGCCGGGGCTACGCGATTACCGTCGCGGAAGATGCCCACACTACCGCCAACCGTCCAGCGGCGCCGGCCGTCACGCTGATCGCCCACTACAACGATGTGTGGCGTTCACTGACCGTTCCCGGCAATCCTTTACAGGTGAAACCGACAGAAACAATTCTTAGCGGATGGCAGGCGAACTAAGCTGCTGATATCCGGTCTCATCATCCGCCCACTTTGCTTCGCTGCGACGGCTTTGCGGCGGGCGCTTTTGTGGTACACAGCACAGCAAAACGAAAAAGAAGTTAGCAGGAGAGCAAGATGTTTAAATCCTTTTTCCCCAAACCGGGGCCGTTTTTTATTTCTGCCTTTATCTGGTCGCTGCTGGCGGTGATCTTTTGGCAGGCGGGCGGCGGCGACTGGCTGCTGCGGGTCACCGGCGCATCGCAGGATGTGGCGATTAGCGCGGCGCGCTTCTGGTCCCTCAACTACCTGGTGTTCTACGCCTTCTACATATTCTGCGTGGGCGTTTTCGCCCTTTTCTGGTTTATTTACAGCCCGCACCGCTGGCAGTACTGGTCGATCCTCGGTACCTCGCTGATTATTTTCGTTACCTGGTTTCTGGTCGAGGTTGGGGTGGCCATTAACGCCTGGTATGCTCCGTTCTACGATCTTATCCAGGCCGCGCTGGCAACGCCGCATAAGGTCAGCATTAACCAGTTCTATCATGAAATTGGCATCTTCCTCGGCATCGCGCTAATCGCAGTGGTGATCGGCGTGATGAACAACTTCTTCGTCAGCCACTACGTCTTCCGCTGGCGTACCGCGATGAACGAACATTATATGGCGCACTGGCAGCATTTGCGCCATATCGAAGGCGCCGCGCAGCGCGTGCAGGAAGATACCATGCGCTTTGCTTCCACGCTGGAGAGCATGGGCGTCAGCTTCCTTAACGCGGTGATGACCCTTATCGCCTTCCTGCCGGTGCTGGTAACGCTCTCCGCGCACGTCCCGGATTTACCGATTGTCGGTCATCTGCCTTACGGCCTGGTGATTGCCGCCATCGTCTGGTCGTTAATGGGTACCGGCCTGCTGGCGGTCGTTGGGATCAAGCTGCCCGGCCTGGAGTTCAAAAACCAGCGCGTTGAGGCCGCCTATCGTAAAGAGCTGGTTTACGGCGAAGATGACGCTAACCGCGCGACGCCGCCGACGGTGCGTGAACTCTTTGGCGCCGTGCGCCGCAACTATTTCCGCCTCTATTTCCACTATATGTATTTCAATATCGCCCGTATTCTTTATCTGCAGGTGGATAACGTTTTCGGTTTGTTCCTGCTGTTTCCGTCGATTGTTGCCGGTACGATTACGCTGGGCCTGATGACTCAGATAACCAACGTCTTTGGCCAGGTTCGCGGTTCGTTCCAGTACCTGATCAGCTCATGGACTACACTGGTTGAGCTGATGTCTATCTACAAACGTCTGCGCAGCTTCGAGCGCGAGCTGGATGGCAAAGAGCTGCAGACCGTGACGCAAACATTAAGTTAATCAACGCAAGGATGAACCATGCCGGTAGCGCAATCCAGAATCACTTCTCTCACCCTGACGCTACTGGCAGGGATTGTCCTCAGCGCCTGCTCCAGCAAACCGGAGCCGGAGCTGAAAAAGGGCGAAAAGGCGATTGATGTCGCCGCGGTAGTGCGGCAGAAAATGCCCGCCAGCGTGAAGGATCGCGAAGCCTGGGCGCAGGCCATCGCCAAAACCTTTGCCAGTCAGAAGCTGGCGCCGACGGAAGAGAACGTCTGTTCGGTGCTGGCGGTGGCGCAGCAGGAATCCAACTATCAATCTGACCCGGCGGTGCCGGGGCTGAATAAAATCGCCTGGCAGGAGATAGACCGCCGGGCGGAAAAAATGCACATCCCGGTTTTTCTGGTACATACCGCGCTGAAAATCAAATCACCCAACGGCAAAAGCTATAGCGAACGTCTGGATAGCGTGAAAACCGAAAAGCAGCTGAGCGCGATTTTCGATGATTTTATCGGCATGGTGCCGATGGGACAGAAGCTGTTCGGCTCGTTGAACCCGGTACATACCGGCGGCCCGATGCAGGTCAGCATTGCTTTCGCCGAGCAGCACACCGACGGCTATCCGTGGAAAATCGACGGTACCGTGCGCCAGGAGGTGTTCAGCCTGCGCGGCGGTCTGTGGTTTGGCACCTATCATCTGCTGAACTATCCGGCGAACTACAGCGTACCGCTGTACCGTTTTGCTGATTTTAACGCCGGATGGTACGCCAGCCGCAATGCCGCCTTCCAGAATGCCGTCTCTAAAGCAACGGGCGTGAAGCTGGCGCTGGATGGCGACTTAATTCGCTACGACAGCGACGAGGCGGGAACCACCGAACTGGCGGTGCGCCGCTTATCCTCCCAGCTGGCGATGAGCGACGACGAGATCCATCGTCAGTTAAAGAAAGGCGACACGCTGGCGTTTGAAGAGAGCGATCTTTATAAACAGGTATTTCGCATCGCCGATAAGAAAGCCGGTAAAACGCTTCCGCGGGAAGTCCTGCCGGGTATACAGCTTGAGAGCCCCAAAATCACCCGTAATCTGACCACCGCCTGGTTTGCCAAACGCGTTGACGACCGACGGGCCAGCTGTATGGCGCGCCGCTAACGGCGGCTGCGCCAGCGAAAAATCAGCCCTGATATGCCAATTAACAGGCTGGCCGCCACGAAGGGAATCAGGCCAAACAGGGTGCCGACCAGCAGGCCAATTTCGACCCGGGGGCGGCTACTGTCCTGCATCTGAATCAAGTGCTCAAGAACGCCCGGCGCGTGGATTAGCATGCTCAGCATTTGCGCGCCGGCCCAGAAGCAAAACAGCACAAACAGAGCATAGGCGATGTTGCTGCTGGTAATAGCGCTCCTCTTTTTGCCGCCGTTGACGGTCTTTGCAAAGGTGAACTCAGCCATATTGACCTCCGGACTTCGCTTTCTTGCCGATTTTTTACTTCGGCTACATACAAGTCATTCTGGCAACCCCGGGGGGATTCCAGTATCAGATTGCTGGTAATTTCCGCCCAGGAATATTCCTGATTTCATCGGCTTGTGAGTTTGCTACAAATTTGTGAAATTTAGACCGCTATCGCAATGTGCGACAATTCTCCACGCGGCTGCAGACCGGCGGTGATGGCTATGCGAAGATGCTTTTTTTGTTGTCGGAGTGGTTATGAAACTCACTGAAAAAATCCGCCGCGACTGGCACTACTATGCGGTTGCCCTGGGGTTAATTTTTATTATGAATGGCGTAGTCGGGCTGCTGGGGTATGAAACCGAAGGCTGGCGTTCATACGTGGTTGGGCTGGTGACGTGGGTGATTAGCTTCTGGATCGCCGGTTTTATTATTCGCCGCCGTCCGCCAGAGGAAGCGTAAAGCGGAGGTGGTGAACCCGTAACCCGGCTAAGCGCAGCGCGAGCCGGGAAGATGCCGGGCTGATACATCAACCCCCGCGCACTCCCCGGGTCGCGGCGTAAACGCCTTAGCCCGGCTACCGCCAGTAGACGGCGGTGAACCCGTTACCTTGATTAATTCATCGATGTTTTCAGCGCCCGATCGGCGGCGTGACGCTCCAGCGCCAGTTCAATCAGGCGGCTAATCAGGCTGGTGTAATCCAGGCCGCTGGCCTGCCATAGCTTCGGATACATGCTGATGTTGGTGAAACCCGGCAGCGTATTGATTTCGTTAATCACCACGTCGTTATCAGCGGTCAGGAACACATCGACGCGCGCCATGCCGCTGCAGCCGAGGGTCTGATAGGCACGAACGGCGATCTCGCGAATTTTGTCGTTTACATCGCTATCGATGGCCGCCGGAACCACCACCTTCGCCCCTTGATCGTCAATATACTTGGTGTCGTAGGCGTAGAATTCGCTATTAAGAACGATTTCGCCGCAGGTACTGGCCTGCGGATTATCGTTGCCGAGCACCGCGCACTCGATCTCACGCCCTTTAATCCCCTGTTCGACCACCACTTTATGGTCAAATTCGAAGGCCAGGGCGACGGCCTGCTGATACTGCTCTTCGCTGTTGACCTTGCTGACGCCCACCGAGGAGCCCTGGTTCGCCGGTTTAACAAACAGCGGCAGGCCCAGCTTCGCCTGCACCTCGGCAAAGCTTACCTGATTCCTGTTAGCGCGGGTCAGGGTAATAAAAGGGGCAATCGACAGCCCGGCATCGCGCAGCAGACGTTTGGTGACGTCTTTGTCCATGCAGGCGGCGGAGCCGAGGACGTCGGAGCCGACGAAGGGCAGGTTGGCCATCCGCAGCATGCCCTGCAGAGAACCATCTTCGCCAAGAGTGCCGTGAACGATCGGGAAGATGACGTCGATGGCCGCCAGCGGCTGGCCGCTATCGGCGTTAATCAGCTGCTGCGCCTCGCGTCCGGGAATCTGCGCCAGCGTAATATCGGACGGGCGCAGGGCAATATGGGCAGGATCCTGCGGATTGAGCAGATAGTTACTGGCGTCGTTAATATGCCATTGCCCCTGCTTATCAATCCCCAGCAAAACTACGTCGAAGCGCGTTTTATCGATCGCTTCCACGATATTTTTCGCTGACTGAAGCGACACTTCATGTTCTGCCGACTTACCGCCGAAAACGATCCCAACCCTCATCTTAGCCATTTCAACTTCCATCATGATTACATCAAAGGGCATAACATAGCATGTGAAAGAGCCCCCTGGCTGCCATAATATTCACCGGGTAAAGCATTGGGAGGCGGCGCGTGAAAGGAAAAGGTCTTATCGTTCTGTTGGCGCTGCTGGCGGCCGGATATTACGGCTATCGTTATCTTCCCGCACAGTACAATCCATTCGCGCCGCTGCGCCTGGAAGACCCTCCGGGACTCCTCAGCCACTATAAACTGCGGCGATTAACGCCCGCCGAGTGCGCTGGCCTGCTTGAGGAGGCCAACCGGCGGAAGCTCATTTCCAGCCAGCCGGTGGCCGATAGCGGAGGAGCGTGTCCTCTGCAGAATGTGGTTCGGGTGCGTGATTTTGGCGCGGTGAAGCTCAGCAGCAGCTTTCTTGCCAGTTGTCCGCTGGCGTTGAGCAGCGCGCTATATCTGCAACAGCAGGCGAAACCGTTGACTCGCCGGATGCTGGGGCAAGAGCTCCGCCAGATTGACCATTTTGGCAGCTATGCCTGCCGTAATATTTACCATCGCCAGAACGCGCGGCGCAGTGAGCACGCTACCGCGGAGGCGCTGGATGTCAGCGGCTTTCGTCTGTCCGATGGCCGACGCGTCAGCGTGCTGAAAGGGTGGCCCGATGCGCAGTATCACCCCTGGCTGCAGGCGTTACTGGCCGGCGGTTGCCGCTATTACGGCAACGCTTTAGGGCCGGACTATAACGCGGCCCATGCCAACCATTTTCACTTCGGGATGCGCGGCCAGGGTTTCTGTTTCTAAGCATAACTCACTGTACACCACGATTTTCACCACGAAATCATTCACAACAGGGCTATATGGTGTCATAAAACACTAAACTCACCTCTGGCGCATCTCTGGTAGTACGGCGGATCGGGGAAATTGCTAAGCTAGGTAATAATTGCCAAAAAATTAATGAATACGCGTAGTTATGGAATCCTGGAAGGTTAATCTTATCTCCGTCTGGTTTGGCTGTTTTTTTACCGGACTGGCTATCAGCCAAATTCTCCCCTTTTTGCCGCTGTACGTTTCTCAACTCGGCGTAACCTCGCACGAAGCGTTATCCATGTGGTCTGGGCTGACCTTCAGCGTCACCTTTCTGGTGTCAGCGATCGTCTCGCCGATGTGGGGCAGCCTGGCCGACCGCAAAGGGCGCAAGCTAATGCTGCTGCGCGCCTCGCTGGGGATGGCCATCGCCATTTTACTCCAGGCCTTTGCCACCAACGTCTGGCAACTGTTTATCCTGCGTGCGGTGATGGGGCTGACCTCCGGCTATATTCCTAACGCTATGGCGCTGGTGGCGTCTCAGGTTCCGCGCGAGCGTAGCGGCTGGGCGCTGAGTACACTTTCAACGGCGCAAATCAGCGGCGTGATCGGTGGGCCGCTGCTCGGCGGTTTCCTGGCTGACCATGTCGGTTTGCGCGCGGTCTTTATCATCACTGCTGTTTTACTGACCGTGAGTTTCCTGGTGACGCTGTTTCTGATCAAAGAGGGCGTCCGCCCGCAGATGAGTAAGGCGGAGCGGCTGAGCGGTAAGGCGGTGTTTGCCTCGCTGCCTTATCCGGGTCTGGTAATCAGCCTGTTTTTCACCACCCTGGTGATCCAACTGTGCAATGGTTCAATTGGCCCGATTCTGGCGCTCTTTATTAAGTCGATGGCGCCGGATAGCAATAACATCGCCTTTCTTGCCGGCATGATCGCCGCCGTACCGGGCGTGTCGGCGCTGATTTCGGCTCCCCGTCTGGGGAAACTGGGTGACAGGATCGGCACCTCGCGGATCCTGCTGGCGACGCTATGCTGCGCGGTGGTGATGTTCTTTGCCATGTCGTTCGTCACAACCCCATTCCAGCTTGGTGTGCTGCGTTTTCTGCTCGGTTTTGCCGATGGGGCAATGCTGCCGGCGGTGCAAACGCTTCTGCTGAAATACTGCAGCGACAGCGTGACCGGGCGGATTTTTGGTTATAACCAGTCGTTTATGTATCTTGGCAACGTAGCCGGTCCGTTAATCGGCGCATCGGTCTCGGCCATGGCCGGCTTCCGCTGGGTGTTTATCGCGACGGCGGTTATTGTCCTGATCAATATCTGGCAGCTGGCCATCATGCTGCGTCGCAGCCGTCGTACAACGGCTTAATCCCTTCTCTTCTCCTTCGCCGGTATTGACATCACAGCGTCAATGCCGGTCGCCGACCGCCTTCAGCTTCAAATGTATTACCGATCACAAAACGATCATTTTCTCCTCTCATCCTCTTCTATTATTAACTGTTACGCGTATACAGTTACGCGTAACAGTTATCTAAAAAAGAGGTTTTATGCGAAATTTATTCGATTTGACAGGGAAGCGCGCGCTGATCACCGGGTCTGCTCAGGGGATAGGCAATTTGCTGGCCGGCGGCCTTGCGGAGTATGGGGCAGAAATCATCATCAACGATCGGACTCAGGCCCGCGCGGACCAGGCGGCGCAGGCGCTGGTGGCGCAGGGCTTCCGCGCGGTAGGGTACGCATTTGATGTCACTCAGGCGACGCAGGTCGAGCAGGCGATAGCCCGCATCGAAGCGGAGGTCGGCGCCATTGATATTTTAATTAATAACGCCGGGATTCAACGACGTTTCCCTTTTACCGAGTTTCCGGAGGAGGAGTGGGATAACGTTATTGAGGTCAACCAGAAGGGCGTTTTCCTGGTTTCGCAGCAGGTGGCGAAATATATGATCGGCCGCCGCGCCGGGAAGATAATTAATATTTGCTCAATGCAGAGCGAGCTGGGGCGTAAAACCATTACGCCTTATGCGGCCTCGAAAGGGGCAGTTAAAATGCTGACCCGCGGCATGTGCGTTGAGCTGGCGGAATACAATATTCAGGTTAACGGTATCGCACCGGGATATTTTGCCACCGAGATGACCACCGCCCTGGTCAACGATGAGGCGTTTTCCGCCTGGCTGTATCAGCGCACCCCGGCGGCACGCTGGGGCAAACCGGAAGAATTGATTGGCGCCGCGGTGTATCTGGCTTCTTCAGCGGCAAACTTTGTTAACGGTCATTTGTTATTCGTGGATGGCGGGATGCTTGCCGCCGTCTGAATCACTTCACGTCCTTCGAACCGCATGCGCGCACGCACTGCCTGAAGGACGGATTATTAAACCCGTGTGATGGTATTCAACACCTGAGGATGGCTTATGCAAATGCTCGCGAAATTACCCGTGCGTCGCTGGTGGTATTTAATGCCGATTATATTTATTACCTATAGTCTGGCCTACCTTGACCGCGCAAATTATGGTTTTGCCGCTGCGGCGGGAATTGAAAGTGATTTAGGGATTACGAAAGGAACGGCATCGCTTATTGGCGCACTATTTTTTCTCGGCTATTTCTTTTTCCAGGTGCCCGGTGCGATATATGCGGTAAAACGCAGCGTGCGAAAAATGATTTTCTTCAGTCTTATTTTATGGGGATTTTGCGCGGCGGCGACCGGGTTCGTCAGCAATATTCCGATGCTGATGGCGATTCGCTTTACGCTGGGCGTGGTCGAGGCGGCGGTGATGCCGGCAATGCTGATTTATATCAGTAACTGGTTTACCAAAACCGAACGTTCACGCGCCAATACTTTCCTGATCCTCGGAAATCCGGTGACGGTGCTGTGGATGTCGATCGTTTCGGGCTACCTCATTCAGGCGTGGGGCTGGCGCGAGATGTTTATTATCGAAGGCATTCCGGCGGTGCTGTGGGCGGTATGCTGGTGGATTCTGGTGCGCGATAAACCGTCCGAGGTTTCCTGGCTGAATGAGCAGGAAAAAGAGACCCTGCAGAAGGTGATGGACAGCGAGCAGAGTCATATCAAGCCAGTGCGCAACTACGGTGAAGCGCTGCGCTCGCGCAATGTCATTATGCTCTGCGCGGTCCATGCGCTGTGGAGCATCGGTGTGTACGGCTTCATGATGTGGATGCCGTCAATTCTGAAAAACGCCGCGCAGATGGATATCGTGGCGGTGGGCTGGCTGGCGGCGGTGCCGTACCTGGCGGCAATCATCCTGATGCTGACGGTTTCCTGGCTGTCGGATAAGTTTCAGAATCGAAAGCTGTTTATTTGGCCATTATTACTGATTGCCGCTATCGCTTTCTTTGGTTCGTGGATGGTGGGCAACCAGGCGTTCTGGCTCTCTTACCTGCTGCTGGTGATTGCCGCGGCGTGCATGTACGCGCCCTATGGCCCGTTCTTCGCGCTCATTCCTGAACTGTTGCCGCGTAACGTCTCCGGGGTATCGATGGGCCTGATCAACAGCTTCGGCGCGCTCGGCGCTTTCCTTGGCGCGTGGCTGGTGGGGTATCTGAACGGTATTACCGGCGGACCGGGGGTATCCTATACCTTTATGGCTATCGCGCTGTTGTCCTCCGTCGTGCTGATGTACAACGTGCGCGCTAACCCACAACCCGCCACCTCCTCGGTGACGGCAAAAAAGGTCGCCGGTTAACATAAACCGCCGCTGCTGTGGTAAGGTTCTCTGCAAGGACATAAGTCGTTTGTCGTAGAGAACCTGATGAAAAACAACCGGATGACATTGCAGGATATCGCCAACCTGGCGGGGTTGAATAAAATGACGGTCAGTCGTTATTTACGCGACCCCGGTCAGGTTTCCCAGCGCAGCCGTGAGCTGATTTCGAAGGTCATGGAAGAGAACAACTATATTCCTAATCGGGCGCCGGAAATCCTGCTTAATGCCCGCAGCAAAACGATTGGCGTGCTCATTCCCTCTTTTCGCAATCAGATTTTTGCCGATGTGCTGGCCGGAATCGAATCCGTCACTTCCGCTCACCAGTACCAGACCCTGATTGCCAACTACGAATACGATCCGCAGCGTGAAGAGCGCGAGGTGCTTAACCTGCTCTCTTATAACATTGACGGGCTGATTTTGACCGGAAAACAGCATAGCGATCGCATGGTGCAATACGTCCGCGCCAGCGGTATTCCTGTTGCTGAACTGATGGATTTTGGCGGTCAGCAACTGGATATCCAGGTAGGTTTCGATAACGAAAAGGCGGCGTGGGACATGACGAACGCCTTTCTTGAGAGCGGTAAACGGGCGATCGCCTTTTTTGGTTCAATGGACGATCCCCGCGATTTAAGCCGCTTTCACGGAACCGAACTGGCGCTGGCGGCCCACGGTTTGAAGCCCTATCATATGGCGCCGCGCACCATCTCCTCGGTTGCGCTTGGCCGGCAGATGTTTCTGCAAATGCAGCAGGTGCGGCCGGATATCGATGCAATCTTTTGTACCAACGACGATCTGGCGGTAGGCGTGCTGCTGGAGTGCCAGGCTCAGGGAAAAACCGTCCCGCAGGAGATGGCGATTGCCGGTTTTCACGGGCTGGAAATTGGCCGCGCCCGGCTGCAAAAAATCGCCAGCGTCATTACCCCACGTTATGAAATCGGTAAAACTGCGAGCGAAATACTTATTGCACGTCTGGCCGGAAAAGACGCGCCGGACAGCGTTAATCTGGCCTACCAGATATATTATGGCGATACGTTATAGTTATCGATAGAATAGCGATATTCCATTTTATTCTTATTTGTTAAATTTGGTTATGTCGCTTATTAATCCGTCATTGAGTCATTTCCTGGATGGCGGGGTGTAAAGAGCAAAACGTTTCGCTTGTTATTCACCGGCGTGGCGAACTTTTTTAAAAAATAATAGTGGCAACCGACGGCTAATGTATGACATAAATAGCAGACTACGGACCTCGCATAAGGATAAAGCGCTGTGAAGAATCTCATTGCTGAGCTACTGGTAAAACTCGCCCAAAAGGAAGAAGAATCGAAGGAACTGACGGCCCAGGTCGAGGCGCTGGAAGTGGTGGTCACTGCTCTGCTGCGCCATATGGCGCAGGACGCCCAGCAGGCGCTCATCAGCGATATCGAGCAGGCGATCGACGAGGCCAGCCCCGGCCCGCTGGTCGATGACCGCGATACCCAGCTACTGCAGCAATATATAAAAAAGCTGTTACGGCATCCTCGTAGTTAGTTTCGTGACAAGGTATGGATGCTGTCATTTTACTGTCACATCGCTTTTATACAGTCTCCCTCGTTTTGTTTTTTAAAGTATTTTTTACATGGAGACGATAAAAGTGAAATTAAGCGCCCTGTTTATTGCCCTGCTACCTCTGCTGGGCTCCCCGATTATTCACGCAGAAACAACAACCGCACCGGTTCTGGAAAATCGCGCCGCCCAGGGCGATATCACCACGCCGGGCGGCGCGCGTCGTTTAAGCGGCGATCGGACCGAGGCGCTGCGCGCTTCGTTAATCAATAAACCGGCTAAAAATATTATTTTGCTGATTGGCGACGGGATGGGGGATTCTGAAATTACCGCCGCGCGAAATTATGCAGAAGGGGCGGGCGGATTTTTTAAAGGGATTGACGCGCTGCCGCTGACTGGCCAGTACACCCACTATTCGCTGGATAAGAAAACCGGCAAGCCGAATTATGTGACCGACTCCGCCGCTTCCGCTACCGCATGGACCACCGGCGTAAAAAGCTATAACGGCGCGCTGGGCGTCGATATCCATGAAAAAGATCATCAGACTATCCTTGAGCTGGCGAAAGCGGCGGGTTTAGCCACCGGTAACGTCTCAACGGCGGAACTGCAGGACGCGACGCCGGCTGCGTTGGTGGCGCACGTCACTTCGCGTAAATGCTACGGCCCGAGCGTGACCAGCGAAAAATGTGCCAGCAATGCGCTGGAAAAGGGCGGGAAAGGTTCCATTACCGAACAGCTGCTGAACGCGCGTCCCGACGTGACGCTGGGCGGCGGAGCGAAAACCTTCGCTGAAAGCGCGACGGCCGGCGAATGGCAGGGCAAAACGCTGCACGAGCAGGCGGTGGCCCGCGGCTACCAGATCGTTACCGATGCCAGCTCATTGGCCGCCATTAGCCAGGCAAATCAGGATAAACCGCTGCTCGGTCTCTTCGCGGAAGGCAATATGCCGGTGCGTTGGGAAGGCCCAAAGGCGTCTTATCACGGCAATATCGATAAGGCGGCAGTAACCTGTACTCCGAACCCGAAACGCGATGCATCGGTGCCGACGCTGGCGCAGATGACTGAAAAAGCCATCGATCTGCTGAGCAGCAATGAGAAAGGCTTCTTCCTGCAGGTGGAAGGCGCTTCCATCGATAAACAGGATCATGCGGCGAATCCGTGCGGCCAGATTGGCGAGACCGTCGATCTGGATGAAGCGGTACAGAAGGCGCTGGAATTTGCCAAAAAAGAGGGCAACACCCTGGTTATCGTCACCGCCGACCACGCTCACGCCAGCCAGATTATCCCCGCCGATACCAAAGCGCCGGGCCTGACGCAGGCGCTGAACACCAAAGATGGCTCGGTGATGGTGATGAGCTACGGCAACTCTGAAGAAGAGTCGATGGAGCATACCGGTACTCAGCTGCGTATCGCCGCCTATGGCCCGCATGCGGCTAACGTGGTGGGCTTAACCGATCAGACCGACCTGTTTTACACCATGAAAGCCGCACTTAATCTGAAATAACCGGACGCCGGTGATGAATTTTCGTTACCGGCTGGTTTTTTCTCCATCAGCGACCAGACTTACAGTGTTCCACTCATAGAGGATGGTGCGATGAAAATAACATTACTTGTGACCCTACTTTTTGGCCTGGTATTTATGACAGCGGTGAGTGCCGCGGAAAAAGAGTTGACCCCTCAGCAGCAAAAGATGAGCGTCTGCAATAAAGAAGCATCAGCGAAGTCGCTAAAAGGGGATGAGCGTAAAACGTTTATGAGCAGCTGCCTGAAGAAAGAGGGCGCGGCCCAGGACGGTAAGGGGTTAACGCCTCAGCAGCTAAAAATGCGCGAGTGCAACGGTCAGGCGACCCAGCAGTCGCTGAAAGGTGACGATCGCAGCAAATTTATGAGCGCGTGCCTGAAAAAACAGGTGTAGAAAATGAGCGGGTGAGGGATACCCCACCCGCTGTCCGATGTGGATATCAGGAACGGCTCAGCTGCTCTGATTTTTCCATGCATTTCGCCATGGCTTCGATAACGGCGGAACGGAAACCCTTCTCTTCCAGCACGCGCACGGCCTCGATCGTCGTGCCGCCCGGCGAGCACACCATATCCTTCAGCGCGCCCGGATGTTCCCCGCTTTCGAGCACCATTTTGGCCGAGCCCATCACCGCCTGGGCTGCGAATTTATATGCCTGAGCGCGCGGCATTCCGCCGAGTACGGCGGCATCAGCCATTGCTTCGATAAACATAAAGACGTAAGCCGGCGCGGAGCCGCTGACGCCTACCACCGGGTGGATCATCGGCTCAGCAATAATTTCCGCCTGGCCAAAGCAACGGAAGATGGTCAGGATATCCGCGGTCTCTTCGGCGCTAACCAGCGCGTTTGGCGTAACCGACGTCATGCCCGCATTAACCAGCGAAGGCGTATTGGGCATCGCGCGGACTATTTTACGATCGTGGCCCAGAGCGCGCGCCAGCTGGTCGAGGGTGACGCCAGCGGCAATGGAAACCACCAGAGAGTCTTTATTCAGGCTGGAGGCAACGTCGCTGAGAACTTTCACCATCACGCCCGGCTTAACGGCGCCAAAGATAATATCCGCTACCTGAGCCACTTCCTGCGCGCTTTGCGCCGCATTTATGCCGTACTGGTCGTGCAGGGCCGCCACTTTATCCGGCGACGGGGTGTAGACCCAGATTTGTCCCGGCTGAACCTGTCCGCTGGCGATCAGGCCGCCGAGAATGGCCTTGCCCATGTTGCCGCAGCCGATAAAGCCGATTTTCTTCTCCATCACCAATCCCCTTGTTTGTTTTATCGTTAGCGACATAGCTTATCATCTTGTTGCTTTCGCGGAAGGCCAAAGCAGGCGACAATACGTTATCTCTTTTTCATCGACAGGAGCCGCAATGGCTATTTGGGTTGATGCGGACGCGTGTCCGAACGTCATTAAAGATATTTTGTTCCGCGCCGCCGAGCGTACGCAAATCTCGCTGACGCTGGTCGCTAACCAGCCGCTGCGCGTCCCGCCGTCGCGCTTTATTCGCACGCTGCGCGTGGCGCAGGGTTTTGACGTGGCGGATAACGAAATCGTACGTTTATGTGAACCGGGGGATCTGGTGATTACCGCCGATATCCCGCTGGCGGCGGAAGTGCTGGCGAAGGGTGGGGCGGCGCTGAACCCGCGCGGCGAACGCTACAGTGAGGCGACGATACGCGAACGCCTCACGATGCGCGATTTTATGGAAACGATGCGGGCCAGCGGCGTGCAGACCGGTGGCCCGGATAGCTTATCCCAGCGCGATCGACAGCAGTTTGCCGCCGCGCTGGAGAAATGGCTGCTGGACGTCAAGCGCCAGCAGGGTTAAACCCAGCTGTCGTCGTCGCTGCCGAAATCATCGTTGCCAAAACCGGCGTCGAAGTCGGCATCATAGTCGTTGTTGTCGGCAAGGAACTGACTGTCATCCTGGCGGAAGGTATCGTCAGCGACGCTATTGTCCTGCGCCTGGCTGAGATCCGGCTGCGGTTTCTCTTCGATGATATTAACGATCTCCTGCGGATGCGAGCCGCTAAACATATTGGTGAGCATGTTTCCCAGCACCACCCCGCCCGCAACGCCCGCCGCCGTTTGCAGCGCACCGGCCATAAAACCGCCGCCGCTGCGGGCGCCCTGAGGCGCATAGCTCTGCTGTTGCGTCTGCGGAGCATACTGAGGCTGGACGCTGGCCTGAGGGCGACCATACTGCTCGGCCCCAGGAATGGGATCGGAACCGCGAGACTGACCGCCACCAAACAGACCAGAGAGAAAGCCACCGCTGCTCGGCTTCGCGGCCTGCAGCTGGCTGACCTGACTTTCCAGCGCCTGAATCCGCTCGTTGAGCTGCTTGATTGCCGCTTCCTGAATCAGAATCGTTTGCGCCATATAGTAAGGGGCGAACGGTTGTTCTTTAATGTGCCCGGCAATCCGCTCCTCGGCGCTGGAATCGCGCGATGCGCTGCGGCTCTCGGCCTCTTTTAACCGGGAAAACAGTCCATCGATAAGGCGTTGCTCTTCAGATTGCATACTACATACCTCTGTCATACTGATTGATTAGCCTCAGATTCGCTCCGAAGCACGGATGTTGTAAATATGTGGCTGCGTAAAGCTGTGCAGAAATGTGTTACTGTTTACGCCAGACTGCGAACAAAAAATAACTTTTGTACAAAAGTAAAGCTGGCATAACACCACATGCAATGATAAGTTTACATTTAAAGTCCTTTCTAATACTAAGGTGAAAGGGTTTGCAGATGGTGTGTAACGTTTATTTTACGGTTATCGTCGGGTAAGTTTGCGGTACCATTGTTTCTCTTTTCGCTTTCATTTATCCGCAAAACGCGGAACCAAGGGGTCTTCGGTAATGACACAGCTAATTTTTCTTGTCGGGCCTCGCGGCTGCGGTAAAACGACGATCGGTCATGCGCTGGCGGAAGCTCGCGGTTTCCAGTTCGCCGATACGGATCATGAGCTTCAGGAGCATGAACAACGCAGCGTGGCGACTATCGTTCAGCAGGAAGGCTGGGAACGCTTTCGCGCTCTGGAAACGCAGGCGCTGGAACGCGTCGCTCAACCCGCAACGATCATCGCTACCGGCGGCGGCATTATTCTCAGCGAATACAATCGTCAGTTTATGCGGGAAAATGGCGTCGTGATCTATCTTGAGGCCACGGTTTCTGCCCTGATTGGTCGTCTTGAAGCCTATCCGAAGGCGGAACAGCGCCCTACGCTGACCGGAAAGCCGATCCGCGATGAAGTGGGGGAGGTGCTGGCACAGAGGGAAGCGCTGTATCGGGCCGCCGCGCATCATATTATCAACGCGACCGTCCCGCCGGATGAAGTCGTTGAACAGATTATGACGACCGTCTGCGGTGAGACCTATACCAGTTAAGACTTTACCTGGGGTAAACGGATCGGCAGCGCCTATACTTTAAATCTCTTAAGGTAAAAAAAGGAAATGCTATGCCGACCAGACCTCCATATCCAAGGGAAGCGCGCGTTGTCGCCGTTGAGAAAGGCCCCGAGGGGCAAACGGTGACCTGGTATGAACTGCGCGCTGACCATCCGACGCCTAACTCGCTTATCAGTGAGCACCCTACAGAACAGGAAGCGCTGGACGCTAAACGGCGTTACGAAGATCCTGACAAGTTATAATTCCCCAATAAATGTCCGGGATTCGCTCTGAAAAAGTCGTAACCGGGCATATATCACATTTTTAATTAATTAACAGTACTAATGATTAACTAAGATACGGATTTTCAGGAGCGTTTTAAGCGCTTCTGGAATCTTTACATTCCATATTAGCCGTAACCTGCTACGCTTCACGACGGTTGATTTTGGTCACCAGGGGGCAGAAGTCGTAAATAGAAGCCTGTTTTGAAACAGCGGTTGTGACAAAGGTAAATGATATGAGTAGTGCATCGATGGCAATTTTGACCATTGGGGTGGTACCGGTGGCGGAGATGTTGCCGCTTTTAACTGAACATATCAGGGAAGATCAGATCAATCATATTAGCCTGTTAGGCAAAATGGCGCGCGAAGAGGTTATGCGCGATTACTGCGTGGGACCCGGCGATGAAGCGCTGTTAACCTTGCTCAATGATAATCAAATCGCGCAAGTCTCGCGGCAGAAAGTTGAACGTGATTTACATAGCGTCATTGCGATGCTCGATAAACAAAATTACGACCTTATTTTACTGATGAGTACCCATCCTTTTAGCGGATTTAAAGCAAATAATGCAATCCTGCTCGAGCCGCAAAGGATCATACCGCCGCTGGTCGCGTCGATTGTTGACGGCCATCAGGTGGGAGTAATTGTTCCGGTGGAAGAGATGCTGCCGCTGCAGCGGGATAAATGGCAGGTGTTAACGCATACTCCTTTTTATGCTATCTGCAGTCCGGTTAACGGTAGTAAAGAACAGCTGCTGGCCGCGGGCAGGGAGTTGATTGAACAAGGCGCTGACGTATTAATGCTGGATTGTCTTTGTTACCACCAGCAGCATCGCGATATATTACAAAAAGCGCTGGATATTCCGGTTTTATTGTCAAATATACTGATTTCACGGCTGGCGGCAGAACTATTAGTTTAACCTGTTGTAACACGTTAATTTTACGTGACAGGGGCAAGGAGCGCCCCCTATATTGTGCCTTCAACACAAGATCATAAGGGCGAGTTTATGCTTCAAAGCAATGAATACTTTGACGGAAAAGTAAAATCCATTGGCTTCACCAGCAGCAGCACCGGTCGTGCGAGCGTGGGCGTTATGGCGGAAGGGGAATACACCTTCGGGACCGCGCAGCCGGAAGAGATGACCGTAGTCAGCGGCGCGCTGAACGTTCTTCTGCCGGGTGAAACCGAGTGGAAAGTCTATGCTGCCGGGGAAGTATTCAACGTTCCGGGGAATAGCGAGTTTAATTTGCAGGTGGCTGAGCCGACCTCTTATCTGTGCCGCTATCTGTAACGTTCGTTTCCTTCCTGCGCAGGCAGGAAGGTATTTACCCGATTAGCGCTGCGCTTCGCCGCCTAACCCTTCAACCAGATTCTGAATCAGCGCGGCCAGTTCGCCGGTCATCAGAATAAAGTCCGCGTCAAAGCGCTGAGCGAAATCTTCCCGGTCGATATCTTCATTCTGGTCCCGCAGCTCGTCGCAGAACTTCAGACGTTTAATCGAACCATCATCGCACATTAAGAACTGAATGCGCTGTTGCCAGTCGAGCGCCAGCTTGGTCACCACCTTACCAGCCTCAATGTGCACAGCGATCTCATCGCTGACCAGATCCTGTTTTTTCGCGCGGATCACGCCGCCATCTTCCAGCATCGCTTTCAGCTCGGCTTCATCCAGCAGCTGGAAGCCCTGAGCCACGGTACCGGAACGCACCCACTCGGTCAGCGTCAGTTCGATCGGGGTTTCCAGCGCCAGCGGAACAACCGGCAGCGAGCCCAGGGTTTTACGCAGCAGCGCCAGCGTATCTTCCGCTTTTTTGGCGCTGGCGCAGTCCACCATGATCAACCCGTTGACGGTATCGATCCACATCATGGTCTGGCTGAAGCGGCTAAAGGCGCGCGGCAGCAGGGAATGAAGCACTTCATCCTTCAGCGAATCTTTTTCCGTTTTTTTCAGCTTACGGCCCTGTTCGGCTTCCAGCTTGAAGATCTTTGCTTCCAGCGCCTGTTTGATCACCGGAGACGGCAGGATCTTCTCTTCTTTACGCGCGCAGATAACTATCTGGCCATTTGCCGTATGGGTCAGCGCATCACTGTGCGAGCCCATCGGCGGAACCCAACCGGTTTTGGCCATATCCTGGCTGCCGCAAGGGGTAAATGTCAGCTCGGCCAGCTGTTTTTCCATCTCCTCGGCGCGCAGGGAAATGTCGCGGCTGAGACGATAAACCATTAAATTTTTGAACCACAGCATGATAATTTCCACGGCTTTGTCGTTAAATCCAGCGGGCATGATAGCGAATTGTCGCTATGCTTGCATTGTTAATCGGGAGAGGAATTCACAGTGCGCATTGGGATTGATTTAGGCGGGACCAAAACGGAAGTCATCGCGCTGAGCGACCAGGGAGAGCAGCTATTTCGCCACCGCCTGCCTACGCCAGGGGGTGATTATCGCCAGACGATAGAGACGATAGCCTCGCTGGTCGAGATGGCCGAGCAGGCTACCGGGCAGAGCGGCACGGTCGGCGTCGGCATCCCCGGTTCGATTTCGCCTTATACCGGCGTAGTTAAAAATGCCAACTCAACGTGGCTCAACGGCCAGCCGTTTGATAAAGACCTTTGCCAGCGTCTGCAACGTGAAGTGCGTCTGGCCAACGATGCCAACTGCCTCGCGGTGTCGGAAGCGGTCGACGGCGCGGCGGCCGGGGCGCAAACGGTATTTGCAGTCATCATTGGCACCGGCTGCGGTTCAGGTGTGGCGCTTAACGGACGCGCCCATATTGGCGGCAACGGCACGGCGGGCGAGTGGGGACACAATCCGCTGCCGTGGATGGATGAGGATGAACTGCGCTATCGCGCTGAAGTACCGTGCTACTGCGGTAAACAGGGCTGTATCGAAACCTTTATCTCCGGCACCGGCTTTGCGACCGATTACCAGCGCCTGAGCGGTCAGCGGCTACAGGGCAGCGAGATTATGCAGCGCGTCGGCGAGCGGGACCCGGTAGCGGAACTGGCGCTGAGCCGCTATGAGATGCGGCTGGCGAAGTCGTTGGCTCACGTGGTCAACATTCTCGATCCGGACGTCATTGTGCTTGGCGGAGGAATGAGCAACGTTGATCGTCTCTATCAAACGGTGCCGAATCTGCTAAAACCATGGGTATTCGGCGGTGAATGCGAGACGCCGATTCGCCGGGCGGTGCACGGGGACTCCAGCGGCGTGCGCGGCGCAGCCTGGCTGTGGCCGCTGTAATCTTCAACCCGCTGCGCGGCCTGAACGGTGCAGCGGGTACCCTGCGGATTATCGGTCCGGGATCTCCTCCAGGCTGTAATAAATCGACAGCCCCATTTTTTTGCCTTCCTCAATATCCAGATCCGCGCCGCGAGATTCGCCCGGCAGGCGTAAAATAGCGTCACAGCGGCTAATTAAGCGGTGAGCGACGGGGTAGAGATATTCCTCGCTAATCGCATCGCCAATTTCCGTGGAGCCCGCGGCTTTGGCAATGGGGAGAGCCAGCCATTCGCCGACCACGGGGATATGTCCTTTCTGATAAACGCGTAGCGCAACCTGGGCCATATTGTTCAGGTTAGCGTCGATTAGTTCCGCGCGATTGTGAGTGCCGCTGCGTACCGGGCCGGCAATCAAAATTAGTAAATTTTTCATGGTTAAGACCTTCTTAATGGGCCAGAGGGGATGGGACGATGCTGCCGGAGGCCGCAGTTCGCCCGTCAGAAAAGTTATCGATGCACGTTTTTGCACGAAATGATGCGATGACGATAATAAACGCGTTTTCATGCATGAATTAGCCTGATTTTCATCATTAAAGCAATTTAATTGAACTTATCATGCGTGTTCGTGCGATATCAAGATGTATCGTGAATATCTGACCCGGACAACGGAGCGACCTCTCCCGTGGGAGAGGTCTTGAAGGCAGGTGCGGAGGGAGAACATTACTCGACGGCGAAGGTTTTATCCAGGCGGCTATAGCCCAGCCCGTTGATCTTTTTAACTTTAATTTGCACCGGAATGCGCTCTTTCATCGCCTCGACGTGGCTGATGACGCCGATAATCTTGCCGCTGGCGTTGAGCGCGTCCAGCGCATCCAGCGCGGTATCGAGGGTTTCGCTATCCAGCGTGCCGAAGCCCTCATCAAGAAACAACGAGTCTATCCGCGTCTTATGGCTCACCAGGTCGGAGAGCGCCAGCGCCAGCGCGAGGCTTACGAGGAAACTCTCGCCGCCGGAGAGGGTCCGGGTGTCGCGCACCGCGTCCGCTTGCCAGGTGTCGACCACTTCAAGCTCCAGGGCATCGCTGGCTTTACGTTGCAGCAGATAGCGACCGTGCAGGCGATTAAGCTGGTGGTTGGCCAGCCACACCAGATTATCCAGCGTCAGGCCCTGGGCAAATTTACGGAATTTATCGCCCTCCCTGGAGCCGATAAGCGAGTTCAGCCATCCCCAGTCTTCCACTTCCTGCGCAGTGCGCTCCATCTGCTGGCGTAAAGCGTGCTGACGCTGCTGGTTTTCTGCATTCTGTTTCAGCTGCTGGCGAATCTCTCCCTGACGGGCGCTGTTTTCCCGCAGCAGCGTCGTTAGCTGCTGAAGCTGTTCCTGCACCTGCTCAAGAGACTGGCTGAAGTCCATTTCCGCCGGCGGCTGCCGGCTGTGGTTATCGAGCGCTTCGCGAGCCCGCAGCGCCAGCGCCTGATTCTGCTGTAGCCTGCTCTCCAGCGTCTGTTTCAGGTTTTCGAGACGCTGGCGCGTTTCCTCATCAAGCAGCGCGTCGAGAAATGCCTGCCGGTCCGCGAAGGGGCTGGCGGCCAGCGCTGCGCTGAACTGCGCTTCGCTCTCTTTCAGCTGAGCCTGCTGCTGGCTCTCCTGCTGCCCCAGAGTTTGCCACTGGCTCTGGAGCGCGAGGCAGTCATCGTGTACCTGACGCCAGCCGTCGAGCGGTGCGGGTTCTGCTGCTAAGTCCGTTTCTGGTAAGGTCTCCAGAAGCGGGGTCAGCTGCTGGAGCTGTTCCTGCAGGGCGAGCAGTTCATTCTGTTTGGCCTGCCAGTTGCGGGTCTCTTCTTCCCGCTGCGCCAGCCAGCTCGCGGTCTGCTCTGCAGCCGGTAGGCTCAGGCTAAAGGCGCTCAGTTCGGCCGCCAGCGCGGCGCTGCGCTGCTCTTGTTCCTGCTGTAGCTGCTGAAGCTGCTGCTGGCACTCCAGCTGCTGAGCCTGCCAGGCCAGACGCTGCTGATGCTGATAGAGCCGCTGTTCATGCTCCTGCTGCGCATTTATCCAGCCCGGAATATCATCCTTTGGCGTCAGGTCGATATTTAATCCGCCGATCGTCTCCTGCCAGCGTGATGTAAGCGCTTGCTCCTGCTGCAGAAGCGATGCTTTCTCAGCCGCCTCTTTTTGCTGATGCTTAATCAGGGCGTCCAGCTCGCCGCGCACCAGGGCGCCAGCCTCCGCCAGCTGTTTAACTTCGCGCTCCAGCGCATCGCGCCGCGCCTGATTAACGCCGGGAACCAGCGCCTGATATTCGGCGACGGCCGGATGCTGCGCGGAACCGCAGAGCGGACAAGGGGTACCGGGCTGCAGGCGAGCACGCTCGGCCTCAAGACCGGCAATGCGCGCTTCCATTTCGCACAGGGCTTTCACATCGCTCAGCTGCTGATTCTTCTCTTTATAAGCCTGACGGCGCTGAGTCAGCATCGCTTCCAGTTTTTCCTGCTCCTGCTTTGTGGCCTGCCCGGCGGCGTTGAGCTGCATCAGGCGCTGGCCCAGAGGCTGAAGTTGACTATGTAGCGCTGAGAGCTGCTGGCGCAGGGCGCGAGCAGCGGCGTGCTGCGCCAGCCCGGCGCTGACCTGTTCGGCGTCCAGCGTGAGCCCGGCGGGCGGCAGGTCTGCCAGTCTGCGACGGGTTTCCGCCAGACGTTGCTGCAGGGCGGCTTGCTGCTGGGTATCGCGAGTCTGCTGCTGGAAAGCCGCCCGCCAGCCCGCCAGCGCATTGCCCAACCGCTGAAAACGGTCATGCTCTTTTAGCCATGCGGAGAGCGTTTGCTGGTGGCTCTGCAGGCGTTCAGACTGCTGGCGGGCAGCGAGGCGAATCCCCGCTCGCCGCCGCAGCCTTTCATGTAAGCGAGTATTTACTTCTTCTCTCAGGCGACGGGTTTGCGCCAGCGCGGTGGTTTGTTCCTGCTGACGCGTCCACTGTGGACGTAAGTGCTCTGCAGGCTGGGCATTCAGCAGCACGGTCAGCTGCGGCTGCGCCTGCTCCAGCGCAGATTGGGCTTCGCGTAGCGCGCTCTGCGCCTGCAGATCTTCTGCTGTCAGCTCTGCGCGGCGTACCAGCCACTGACGGGCATTTTGCAGACGGCTTTGTTCGCTAACCTTCTGTTTTTCTTCATCAGTAAGCGCTTGCAAACTTTGCTGTAGCGCCTGCTGCTGGTCGTCGCTTAGCAGCAGGACGCCGGAAGCCTGAGCCTGGATTTTCTCCAGCTCGACGCGGGCCTGCTTATGCTTTTCAAAGACCTGCGCGGAAATCTGGCCGTAAATTTCGGTACCGGTCAGCTCTTCCAGCAGCTCGGCGCGCTCTTTCGGTTTAGCATTCAGGAAGGCGGCGAACTGCCCCTGCGATAGCAGCATCGAGCGGGTGAAGCGGCCATAGTCCAGGCCGGTGAGCGAGGCGGTCATTTCCAGCTTGTCTTTGATCTTATCGGCGAGGATTTTGCCATCCTCGCAGCGCGCCAGCTCGACGCGCGGCACCTGCAGGTTGCCGTCCGGCTGGTTTCGCGCCCGGTTCTGACTCCAGAAGGCGCGATAGGCGATGCCTTTGACTTCGAACTCCACTTCCGCCAGACATTCGGCGGTGTCGCGAGTCATCAGATCGTTTTGTGATTGCGACACGCTGCTCAGGCGCGGGGTTTCGTGATAGAGCGCGAGGCAGATAGCATCCAGCAGCGTGGTTTTTCCGGCGCCGGTCGGCCCGGTAATCGCGAACAGACCGTTGCTGGCGAACGGCTCAGCGGTGAAATCAATTTTCCATTCACCTTTCAGTGAATTGAGGTTTTTCAGGCGTAAGCTGAGTATTTTCACAGGCGATCCTCACCGTTCAGGCTATGCAGCGTTTCATTAAAAAGCTGTTCCAGGCGCTGCTGCTGCGCGGCTTCCAGCGTTTCCAGCGCCAGACGGCGGGCAAAGACATCCTCCACCTGCAGTTCGCTGAGGGTCTCTCGCTGAGCGCCGGCCAGAATGCGGTTGCGCTGGGCGCGACTGCGGCGCACCAGCAGGACTTCCACCGGCAGCGTTTCGGTCTGCGCCTGAATTTTACGCTGGATATCATGCATATATTCGTCGCTGGTGATTTCGATATCCAGCCACACTGCGGGCTGCAGGGCGCTATCCTGCCATTGGTTTAGCTGCTCGCTAATGCTGGCGAAATCGCCCTTTAGCACCGCCAGCGGCTGGGTGACGGGAACGATAAGCGGCGTGACATCCGCCAGACGCCCGTGGGTAAAAGTGACCAGATTGACGCTTTTATTTTTCCCTGTTTCATCAAAGCTCAGCGGGATGGGGGAGCCGCTGTAGCGGATATGCTCGCAGCCGCCCACCACCTGCGCACGGTGAATATGGCCGAGCGCAATATAGTCGGCAGGCGGAAAACGGCTCGCCGGAAAGGCGTCCAGCGTACCGATATAGATTTCGCGCACCGCGTCGCTTTTGCTGGCGCCGACGGTGGTTAAATGGCCGCTGGCGATAATCGGTAGCGCCCGGTCGCCGCGCAGTTCGCAGGCCTGCTGGTACTGCTGCTGGTAATAGTCGCTGATGGCGCTCAGGAGCTGCTGCTGCTTTTCGCCGCTGGAGTGCCCGGCCTGGCTGGTTACCAGTTCACGCGGGCGCAGGAACGGCACCGGGCAAAAAATCGCCCCCGGCGAACCGTCGCGCAGCGGCAGAATAAAGGGGGCGTGGCCGGCATTGGCCACGACCGTGGTTTTCAGGAACGCAAGAATGTCTCGCGACTCGTTGAGGGTGGCGACCGAATCATGGTTGCCCGCCAGCACCACCAGCCGACAGCCGGTTTGCTGCAGCTGAACGACAAACCGGTTATACAGCTCGCGCGCGTAGCTCGGCGGGGAGCCGGTATCAAAAATATCGCCCGCGACAATAATGGCATCGACGTCATGTTCCTGCGCGCTGGCCAGCAGCCAGTCGAGAAACGCCTGATGTTCGGCGGCGCGACTTTTGCTGTAAAAATTTTGCCCAAGATGCCAGTCAGAGGTATGAAGGATGCGCATAGTTGTTCCATAGCGTAAAAGCGAAAGCGGCATTATATACCCGTCATCCTTCAAGTTGCTTATGCGTTGGCTACCCGCGCCCACCCAGTCGCATCGTTATCTCTTTTTTGGGACTTACGCCCTTGCTGCCTTTAAGCAAGCCGAATTATTACGGGGATAAGACTGCTCTCAGGCGCGATAAGTCCGTGTCACAATTCGAAATCCGCGTTCATCCGGCGGTCATTTTTTTCATAAATCTGTCATAAATCTGACGCATAATGGCCGCGCACTTCTATACTGATGGCTAAAAAATACAGGGTAAATAATGGCGAGAAGAATTCTGGTCGTTGAAGATGAAGCTCCAATCCGCGAGATGGTTTGCTTTGTTCTGGAGCAAAACGGCTTTCAGCCCGTCGAGGCGGAAGATTTTGACAGCGCGGTTAATCAGCTCAATGAACCCTGGCCGGATTTGATCCTCCTCGACTGGATGCTGCCGGGTGGGTCGGGTCTGCAGTTTATTAAACAGCTCAAGCGTGAAGCGATGACCCGCGATATTCCCGTGGTGATGCTCACCGCCCGCGGCGAAGAGGAAGATCGCGTCCGCGGTCTGGAGACCGGCGCCGATGACTACATCACTAAGCCGTTTTCCCCGAAAGAGCTGGTGGCGCGAATTAAAGCCGTGATGCGGCGCATTTCGCCGATGGCGGTGGAAGAGGTGATTGAAATGCAGGGGCTGAGCCTGGACCCCTCTTCGCATCGGGTCATGACCGGTGAAAATCCGCTGGATATGGGGCCGACGGAGTTTAAATTATTACACTTCTTTATGACCCACCCGGAACGGGTTTATAGCCGCGAACAGCTGCTGAATCACGTCTGGGGAACCAACGTTTATGTCGAAGACAGAACGGTAGACGTGCATATTCGCCGTCTGCGCAAAGCGCTGGAACATAGCGGCCATGACCGGATGGTACAAACGGTTCGCGGTACGGGATATCGTTTCTCCGCCCGATTCTGAATGTTGACAGGAGTGTGAACCGTGCTGGAACGGCTGTCATGGAAAAGGCTGGCGCTTGAGCTTTTCTTGTGTTGTATCCCGGCCCTGATCCTCGGGGCGTTTTTAGGTCATCTGCCGTGGTTTTTATTGGCGGCAGTGACCGGTCTTCTTATCTGGCATTTCTGGAATCTGATGCGCCTGTCATGGTGGCTGTGGGTTGACCGCAGCATGACGCCTCCGCCGGGTAGCGGCAGCTGGGAGCCGCTGCTGTACGGACTGCATCAAATGCAGATGCGTAATAAAAAGCGTCGCCGTGAGCTGGGCAACCTGATTAAGCGCTTTCGCAGCGGGGCGGAGTCTCTGCCGGATGCGGTAGTGCTGACCACCGAAGAAGGCGCGATGTTCTGGTGTAACGGCCTGGCGCAGCAGATCCTGAATCTGCGCTGGCCTGACGATAACGGGCAGAACATCCTTAACCTCTTGCGCTATCCTGAATTTGCCAATTACCTGAAATACAGGGATTTTTCTAAACCGCTCAACCTGGTACTGAATAACGGTCGCCATCTGGAGATTCGCGTGATGCCCTACAGCGATAAACAGCTGCTGATGGTTGCGCGCGATGTTACGCAGATGCACCAGCTGGAAGGGGCGCGGAGAAACTTTTTCGCTAACGTCAGCCATGAGCTGCGTACGCCGCTGACGGTGCTGCAGGGGTATCTGGAGATGATGCAGGAGCAGGTGCTGGAAGGGGGGACGCGCGAAAAAGCGTTGCACACCATGCGCGAGCAAACTCAGCGAATGGAAGGCCTGGTGAAACAATTGCTGACGCTGTCGCGAATCGAAGCCGCGCCGGTTCTGGCGATGAACGATAAAATCGATGTGCCGATGATGCTGCGGGTCGTTGAGCGCGAAGCGCAAACGCTAAGCCAGCAGAAGCATGCGCTGCATTTTTCGGTTGATGAATCGCTGAAAGTGCTGGGTAATGAAGAACAGCTGCGCAGCGCGATTTCCAACCTGGTGTATAACGCGATCAATCATACGCCGCCGGGAACGGATATTACCGTAAGCTGGCAGCGAGCGCCGCACGGGGCAATGTTCAGCGTCGAAGATAACGGGCCGGGCATCGCGCCGGAACATATTCCGCGCCTGACCGAGCGTTTCTATCGGGTGGATAAAGCGCGCTCGAGACAGACCGGCGGCAGCGGTCTGGGGCTGGCGATTGTCAAACATGCGGTCAGCCATCACGATAGCCGCCTCGAAATTGAGAGTACGCTGGGTAAAGGCACCCGCTTTAGCTTCCTGTTACCGGAACGTTTAATTGCCAAAAATTGAACGCCTGCATGTGGGTGTCAGCATAACTTGCCAATGACCAGCTTCGGCTGGTCATTTTCGTTTGCAGTAAAATCGAAGTTGAGTAATTAACGAACGTTAGCTGCTTTTTTGTTCGCATGATAAGCCAGATGTTTTCCATCCATCAGGTAAATAATTCTACGCATTAAAATAGAGTCAGCATAATCATCTGCTTTTGCGATCCCTCCTTGCTTTAAAACGTTATAAGCGTTTAAATTGCCCCCCTACGGTCGCAGACAGACTGTTTTTGCGTGGTAATTCAAAAAACAATTCTTTTCCACGCCGCTTTGGGAGCATATCCCGCTGAGTTTACTGACAATGGCCGCTGTATCATCCCCAGGGGAAAGGCGCGGTATTTATCCGTTTTTACAACACCACATCCACAGGCTGTAATGAATTTATGACCCATCAGTTAAAATCTCGCGACATCATTGCGTTGGGCTTTATGACCTTCGCGCTGTTCGTCGGCGCAGGCAATATTATCTTTCCTCCGATGGTTGGCTTACAGGCCGGCGAACACGTCTGGACCGCGGCTATTGGCTTTCTGATTACCGCCGTGGGTCTGCCGGTGCTAACGGTTGTGGCGCTGGCGAAAGTCGGCGGCGGCGTAGAGAGCCTGAGCACGCCGATTGGTAAAGTTGCCGGTATCCTGCTGGCGGTGGTCTGCTACCTTGCCGTTGGGCCGCTGTTTGCGACTCCGCGTACCGCCACCGTCTCTTTTGAAGTGGGGATTGCTCCGCTGACCGGCGACGGCCCGCTGCCGCTGCTGATTTACAGCGTTATCTATTTTGCCCTGGTGATCCTCGTTTCGCTCTATCCGGGCAAGCTGCTGGACACCGTCGGGAATTTCCTCGCGCCGTTGAAAATCATCGCTCTGATTATTCTCGCCGTTGCGGCGATCGTCTGGCCAGCCGGTCCGCTGAGCCACGCGATGGAAGCCTACCGTACCGCGCCATTCTCCAACGGCTTCGTCAACGGCTATCTGACCATGGACACCCTTGGGGCGATGGTCTTTGGGATCGTGATTGTCAACGCGGCGCGTTCTCGCGGCGTGACTGAAGCCCGCCTGCTGACCCGTTACACTGTCTGGGCTGGCCTGATGGCCGGCGTGGGCCTGACGCTGCTGTATCTGGCGTTGTTCCGTTTAGGTTCCGATAGCGGCACGCTGGTGGAGCAGTCCGCTAACGGCGCGGCGATTCTGCACGCTTATGTCCAGCACACCTTCGGCGGCGCGGGGAGCTTCCTGCTGGCAGCGCTGATCTTCATCGCTTGCCTGGTGACGGCGGTAGGCCTGACCTGCGCCTGTGCGGAGTTTTTTGCCCAGTATCTGCCGTTCTCCTATCGTACGCTGGTCTTTATCCTTGGCCTGTTTTCGATGGCGGTTTCCAACCTTGGCCTGAGCCACCTGATTCAGATTTCGATTCCGGTGCTGACGGCTATCTATCCGCCGTGTATCGCACTCGTGGTATTAAGCTTTACCCGTAGTTGGTGGCATAATTCGTCCCGCGTTATTGCCCCGGCAATGTTTATCAGCCTGATGTTTGGTATCATTGACGGCATTAAAGCGTCGGCGTTTGCAGAGATTTTGCCATCCTGGACCGCGCGTCTGCCGCTGGCGGAGCAAGGGCTGGCGTGGCTGATGCCAACCGCCGTGATGGTGATTCTGGCCGTTATCTGGGATCGCGCAGCAGGGCGTCAGGTGGCCTCCAGCGCGCACTAACCGACGCTTTACACAGGTGTTTAACCACGGGACTTCAGGTCCCGTGGTTTTTTGTTTTTTTGGTCATCCTCCCCGGTGCTTTGCCCCCGCGAAGGCCAGAGGAGAAAAACGGCATGGAACATGATGGAAAGTAGTAACAAGCTTAAGCGCGGGCTAAGTACCCGGCATATTCGTTTTATGGCGCTGGGGTCGGCAATCGGTACCGGCCTTTTCTATGGTTCGGCTGACGCGATTAAAATGGCAGGGCCGAGCGTTCTGTTGGCTTATATTATCGGCGGCGTCGCGGCCTACATTATTATGCGCGCGCTGGGCGAAATGTCGGTACACAACCCGGCCGCCAGTTCGTTCTCGCGCTATGCCCAGGATTACCTTGGCCCGCTGGCGGGCTATATCACCGGCTGGACCTACTGTTTTGAAATCCTGATTGTCGCCATAGCCGACGTCACGGCCTTCGGCATCTATATGGGGGTCTGGTTCCCGGCGGTGCCGCACTGGATCTGGGTACTCAGCGTGGTGCTGATTATCTGCGCCGTCAACCTGATGAGCGTCAAGGTCTTCGGCGAGCTGGAGTTTTGGTTCTCCTTCTTCAAAGTCGCCACTATTATCATCATGATCCTCGCCGGTTTCGGCATCATTATCTGGGGGATCGGCAACGGCGGGCAGCCGACGGGTATCCACAACCTGTGGAGCAACGGCGGCTTCTTCAGCAACGGCTGGCTGGGGATGGTGATGTCGCTGCAGATGGTGATGTTCGCCTACGGTGGGATTGAAATCATCGGCATCACCGCCGGTGAAGCGAAAGATCCGGAGAAATCCATTCCGCGCGCCATTAACTCGGTGCCGATGCGTATCCTCGTGTTTTACGTCGGTACGCTGTTCGTGATTATGTCTATCTATCCGTGGAACCAGGTTGGAACCAACGGCAGTCCTTTCGTTCTGACCTTCCAGCATCTGGGTATTACCTTTGCCGCCAGCATCCTGAACTTTGTGGTGCTGACCGCTTCGCTGTCGGCGATTAACTCCGATGTCTTTGGCGTGGGGCGTATGCTGCACGGTATGGCGGAGCAGGGCAGCGCACCGAAGATGTTTACCAAAACGTCCCGTCGCGGGGTGCCGTGGGTTACCGTGATGGTAATGACTATCGCGCTGCTGTTCGCCGTTTACCTTAACTACATTATGCCGGAGAACGTCTTTCTGGTGATCGCCTCCCTGGCGACATTCGCCACCGTCTGGGTGTGGATTATGATCCTGCTGTCGCAGATCGCCTTCCGTCGCCGTCTGCCGCCGGAAGAGGCGAAGGCGCTGAAGTTTAAGGTGCCAGGTGGAGTAACGACCACGGTGATTGGCCTGCTATTCCTGGTCTTTATTATCGGTCTGATTGGCTACCATCCTGACACCCGCATCTCGCTGTACGTGGGCTTTGCGTGGATTATTCTGTTACTGATTGGCTGGCAGTTTAAAACTCGCCGCGAGCGTAAGCTGGCGAAAGCCTAGTCCTTTTTGTTCTCTACTTGCCGGATACGCACGGGCTATCCGGCAAGCCGTTCCTCCACCCCCGCCATCCTCCCCCAATAATTCTGCCGACGATGAGTCATACGCCAGTACGCTATGGCAAGGTGTGCCCATTCTGCAAAGAGAGGAATAATGATGTTGAAGGCATGGCACCTCCCGGTTGCTCCGTTTATTAAGGAGCAGCCGGAACGACTGATTATCACGCTATGGTTAAGCGGCGAGGATCTGCCGCCGCGGGTCACGCTACGCGCGGAAGAAGATAACGAGGAGCTGTCGCTGCCGATGCGCCGCCTGCGGCAGGAACCGCATCCGGGCGTGGTGGCGTGGCGCGGGGAAATCAGCCTCGTCAACGGGCTACCGCGTCGCCGCTACAGCTTCAAGCTGCTGTGGGCCGACCGCCAGCTGTGGTTCACTCCGCAGGGGTTCAATCGCTTTCCGCCGGCGCGGCTGGAGCAGTTTGCGGTTGATATGCCGGACAGCGGGCCGCAGTGGGTGGCCGATCAGGTGTTTTACCAAATCTTCCCTGACCGCTTCGCCCGCAGCCAGTCACGCGACGCCGGGCAGGATAACGTTTATTACCACCATGCCGCCGGTCACGATATTGTGCGCAAGGCGTGGGATGAGCCGCTAACCGGCGAGGCGGGCGGCTCTACCTTCTACGGCGGCGATCTCGATGGGATCAGCGAAAAACTGCCGTACCTGAAGCAGCTTGGCGTCACGGCGCTTTATCTGAACCCGGTATTTGTCGCTCCCAGCGTGCATAAATACGATACCGAGGATTACCGTCGCGTTGACCCGCAGTTTGGCGGCGATGCGGCGCTGCTGCGCCTGCGTCACAACACGCAAAAAGAGGGGATGCGCCTGATCCTTGACGGCGTGTTCAACCACAGCGGCGATTCGCATGCCTGGTTCGACCGCCATCAGCGCGGTAGCGGCGGCGCCTGCCACAACGCCGATTCGCCGTGGCGCGACTGGTATAATTTTTCTCCCGAGGGCATTGCCCACGATTGGCTGGGATATGCCAGTCTGCCTAAGCTCGACTACCGGTCGGCGACGCTGATAGATGAGATCTATGGTGGAGAAGATAGCGTGGTGCGCCACTGGCTGAAAGCGCCGTGGAGCATGGACGGCTGGCGGCTGGATGTCGTGCATATGCTCGGTGAAGACGGCGGGGCGCGTAATAACCTGCGCCATATCGCCGGCATTACCCAGGCAGCGAAGCAGGAGCGGCCGGAAGCCTTCGTGTTCGGGGAGCATTTCGGCGACGCGCGCCAGTGGCTACAGGCCGACGTGGAAGACTCGGCGATGAACTACCGCGGCTTTACCTTCCCGCTATGGGGCTTTCTCGCCAATACCGATATCTCCTACGACCCGCAGAAAATCGATGCGCAAACCTGCATGGCGTGGATGGACAACTATCGTGCCGGACTGTCGCATCAGCAGCAGCTGCGGATGTTCAACCAGCTTGATAGCCACGACACTGCGCGCTTTAAGTCTCTGTTGGGTAAAGATGTTGCGCGTCTGCCGTTGGCGGTGGTGTGGCTGTTCAGCTGGCCTGGGGTACCGTGCATCTACTACGGCGATGAAGTGGGCGTGGACGGCAATAACGATCCGTTCTGCCGTAAACCCTTCCCGTGGGATCCGGCTTTGCAGGATGGCGAACTGCTCGATCTGTACAAGCGCATGAGCAAACTGCGTAAGGCTAATCAGGCGCTACGCTACGGCGGCTGTCAGGTTATCTATGCCGAAGAGAACGTGGTGGTGTTCGTGCGAGTCTATAAGCAACAGCGTGTGCTGGTGGCGATTAACCGCGGCGCGGCCTGCGAGGTGGTGGTAGAAGATTCGCCGCTGCTGGACGTTCACGGCTGGCAGTTGAAAGAGGGCGCCGGTGAGCTGTACGAGAGCCTGCTAACGCTGCCGGCGATCTCCGCCAGCGTGTGGTTTAGCCGTTAGTCATAGAGCTGGCTCAGGCTCTCGCTCTGCAAAATGGCCTCGCGCCACCAGCGCTGGGCCAGTCCGTCATTACCGCTGCGCCAGGCCATATAGGTAATATCTTTCTCGCGGCACGAGATGACGGCCTTTTCGACCAGCTCGCCGCTTTCCAGCCACCGCCGGGCAATATGGCGCGGTAAAAAGCCGCAGCCCAGCCCGGCGCGTAAGAGTTCAACTTTACTGGCGAAATCATCCACGCGGATTTGCGGCTGTTCGTCGAGCAGGTTGCTGTTGAGCGGATGACAGTAGCGGGCGCTGTCGCTGATCACGACCGCGCGGTGCAGGCTGAGCTGCTTGTTGGTCAGCGGTTGGGTCGTTTGCGCCAGCGGGTGCCCCGGCGCGATGACGAAAATATTGTCCATGGCGCCGAGCATTTTCCACGACCACTCGGCGGAGGTTGGCGGTTCATTGATCGCCCCAAGAATAATATCCGCGCCGTTGTGGGTGAGCTCTTCCCACGAGCCCGCGAGGGTATGGTGGGTAAAGTTAAGCCGGGTTTGCGGGTGCTGGGCGTAGAAAGCATCGATCAGCGGCAGCAGCGCGCTAAACGGGAAAGAGTCATCCAGCGCGATAGCCAGATCCCGCTCCCAACCGGCGCTGAGCTGCACCGCCTGCTTTTCCAGATCCTTAGCGGCATTCAGCAGCAATCGCCCCTTCTCCAGCATCATTCTGCCCGTATCGGTAAATTTAGCCCGGTGGCCGGAGCGATCCAGCAGCGTGATATTCAGATCGTTTTCCAGCTTTTGGATCATGTAGCTCAGCGCCGCTGGGGTCTTAAATAGCGATTCGGCGGCGGTGGCAAAAGAGCCATGTTTGTCCAGCGCGTCGAGAATTAACAGGACATCAAGGTTCAGGCGCATGCGTCAGATTCCGGTAAAAATGAGTGCCCCCGTTTTACCGGAGTGCTCTGTTCAATTCCAGTGAATAATTTAGAACGGTTAACCGTAAAAATTTGATAAACATAATTTTGCTCGTTTTGTAATGGTTAATCTAATCGCCATAACTTTTCGCTTTGGAAATAAATTAGAAAAAAATCTTTAATAACTCGTTAGAAATTACTGACTATACTCACCATGTTTTATCAGTCAGGATCCAGACAGCTCAACGGCAACGGTAGTATCTTTTTAACTCATTGATTAACAGGATATGTTATGTCTATTCGTGAACTGATCGATCCCTCTAACTCGGCGCTTATTTTTATTGACCACCAGCCACAAATGGCTTTTGGCGTGGCAAATATTGACCGCCAGACCCTGAAAAATAATACGGTTGCTTTAGCCAAAGCAGGCAAAATTTTTAATGTCCCGGTAATTTATACTTCCGTCGAAACCAAAAGCTTCAGCGGCTATATCTGGCCGGAATTGCTGGCCGTCCATCCTGATGTGAAACCCATTGAACGTACCTCGATGAACTCCTGGGAAGACGCGGCTTTTGTTGAAGCGGTAAAGGAGACCGGACGCAAGAAACTGATTATTTCTGCTCTGTGGACTGAAGTCTGCCTGACGTTCCCGGCGCTGATGGCGCTGGATGCGGGCTATGAAGTTTACGTGGTGACCGATACCTCCGGCGGCACCTCGGTTGATGCCCACGAACGCTCCATTGACCGTATGGTGCAGGCCGGTGCGGTGCCGGTGACCTGGCAGCAGGTGCTGCTTGAGTACCAGCGCGACTGGTCGCGTAAAGAGACCTATGACGCGGTGATGGATCTGGTGCGCGAGCATAGCGGCGCTTACGGCATGGGCGTGGATTACGCTTATACGATGGTGCATGGCGCGCCAGAGCGTAAAGCTTAAATACACTTCATCCTTCAAGCTGCCTCTTTGTTGGCTTCGTTTGCCCGCCCCGGTCACTGACTCATGTCAGCTCCCGGGGACGAACAACCTTGCCGCCTCGAGGCAGCATGAACGATTTTGTGCATTGTTGTTTATGGCTAATGGCGGGGATATCCCGCCATTCCCCTGAAGCAAGGAACTCTTAATGGCGCAGCAGAAATCGGTGACCCTGGTTATCAGTCATGTGCTCGACCCGGAGCATGGCCAACGGTATGAAGCGTGGCTGGGCAAAATTATGCCGATTGCGGCTGAATTTCCCGGTCATCTTGGCGCAAACGTGATTCGCCCGGCTCCCGGGCAGAATTTATGGAGCATTATCATTCGCTTCGACACCATTGAGCATCTTTACGCCTGGACCCAGTCGGAAACCCGGCGCGAACTGGTGGCGGAAATCGCACCGCTGCTGAGCGAAGGCGATCGTACCGAAGTCCGGACTGAACCGGCCTTCTGGTTTACGCCGCCTGCGGCGAATGTGCGCCAGCCGCGACGCTGCAAGCAATTTTTAATCACCCTGCTGGTGATTTTCCCCAGTACTAACCTGGTGCCGTCGATAACCGGAATGCTGTTGCCCTCGCTGAAGGGAAGCCTGCTGCTGCACCTCATCAATGATGCCTGTGTGGTCGCGCTGGTGGTCTGGTTCTGGATGCCCATCGTGACCCGTCTGTTTGCTGGCTGGTTAAAGAAAAACTGAGCCAGCCTCCTGAAAGAGAACGTTATGTCGCAAACTGCCACACTGATCCTGACTCACGGTCGGGTTCATACTCTCGATCGTCAAAATCCCCTGGCCGATGCGGTGGCGATCGCTGACGGTAAAATCCTCGCCGCCGGTAGTCACGATCGGATCATGAGTTTTGCCGCGGAAGGGACGCAAATTATCGATCTTAAAGGTCATACGGTGATCCCCGGTCTTAACGACTCCCACCTGCACCTGATCCGCGGCGGTCTGAACTACAACCTGGAGCTACGCTGGGAGGGGGTTCCCTCGCTGGCGGATGCGCTGCGGATGCTGAAAGATCAGGCCGATCGCACGCCGTCGCCGCAGTGGGTGCGGGTGGTCGGCGGCTGGAGCGAATTTCAGTTCGCCGAACGGCGGATGCCGACGCTTGAGGAGCTTAACGATGCGGCGCCGGATACCCCGGTATTTGTCCTGCACCTGTACGATCGCGCGTTGCTGAACCGCGCGGCGCTGAAGGCGGTGGGCTATACCAAAGAGACGCCGGATCCGGCGGGCGGCGAGATCGTTCGCGACGGCAACGGTAATCCTACCGGCATGTTGATTGCCAAACCCAACGCGATGATCCTCTACTCAACGCTGGCCAAAGGGCCGAAGCTACCGCTGGAACTGCAGGTCAACTCAACGCGCCAGTTTATGCGCGAGCTGAATCGTCTGGGGCTAACCAGCGCTATCGATGCTGGAGGCGGTTTCCAGAACTACCCGGAAGATTATGAAATTATTGAACAGCTGCACGCCAAAGAGCAGATGACCGTGCGGATCGCCTATAACCTGTTTACCCAGCGACCTAAGCAGGAGCTGGAAGATTTTGAGCGCTGGACCGATATGCTCAAGCCGGGACAGGGCACCGACTTTTACCGCGCCAACGGCGCCGGGGAGATGCTGGTTTTCTCGGCGGCGGATTTTGAAGATTTCCTGCAGCCGCGTCCGGACCTCCCGGAGGGAATGGAAGATGAGCTGGAGCGGGTGGTGCGCCACCTGGTAGAGCACCGCTGGCCGTTCCGCCTGCACGCCACCTACGATCAATCCATCAGCCGGATGCTCGACGTCTTCGAGAAGGTAAATCGCGAAATTCCGTTCAATGGTCTGCACTGGTTCTTCGATCATGCGGAAACCATCACCGAACGCAATATCGAACGCGTCAAAGCGCTGGGCGGTGGCATAGCGGTTCAGCACCGTATGGCTTTCCAGGGCGAATACTTTGTCGACCGCTACGGTAAAGATGCGGTCAAACATACGCCGCCGGTGGCGAAAATGCTCGAGCTGGACGTTCCGGTGGGACTGGGGACGGATGCTACCCGCGTGGCGAGCTACAATCCGTGGACCGCGCTCTACTGGCTGGTTTCCGGACGTACCGTCGGCGGAATGGCGATGTACGACGACAGCAACCGCCTGCCGCGCGACGTGGCGCTGGAGCTGTGGACGGCGGGAAGCGCGTGGTTCTCAAGCGAGCAGGGTAAGAAAGGGCGCATTGAACAAGGCCAGCTTGCCGATCTGGTGGTGCTGTCGAAAGACTATTTCAGCGTCGCGGAAGAGGAAATTAAGGGGATCGAGTCGGTACTGACGGTCGTTGACGGCAAGGTGGTGTACGCCGCCGGACACTTTTCGCCGCTGGCGCCGCCGCCCATTCCGGTGCTGCCAGAGTGGTCACCGGTGGTGAAGGTGCCGGGTCATTACCGTTCCGCGCCGCCGACCGCCGCGAAAATCGGCGCGATAGTTCAGATGCACCAATGCTGCGGCAGCTGCGGCGTACACGGGCATCAGCATGATATTGCGCGCCAGTCGGCGATTCCGGTTGCCGATGAGCAGGCGTTCTGGGGCGTACTCGGCTGCTCCTGCTTTGCGTTTTAGCACCAGCTCAACCCGCCCCGGTATTGTCCGGCGGCGGGTTCCCTTCCTGACGAAAGCGCTTGTCTTTCCGTTTTTTAATAGCGGTTCTGTGAACCAAAAAGCGCGATGCGCCGCGCAATCATTTCGCGTACCGGTTTCAGTCCCTGATTAATCACTTTGCGCGGGTCGTTCACGTCATGACCGGTATCGGCGGCAAACAGAGCTTTCACCTCCTGACACCAGGCGTACATATTTTCAGTATTGACGTTGATTTTGGCCGTACCGCAGGCGATGGCTTTACGCATGTCGTCATCGGCAATACCGGTACCGCCGTGCAGGACCAGCGGAACATTGACTCGCTCAGAAATGGCTTTCATCTCCGTAAAACCCAGTTTGGCTTTGCCTTTATACAGTCCATGGGTCGAACCCAGCGCCGCCGCCAGGCAGTCAACCTGAGTTTCTTTCACCAGGGTGTAGCACTCCTCAGGGTCGGCGTAGATGACCGCCGAATTGACGATGCCATCTTCGCTTCCGGCAATCGTCCCCAGCTCCGCCTCGACGGAGATGCCTTTGCTGTGCGCCAGCGCAACCAGATGGCGAGTGATGGCGAGGTTTTCGCTGAACGGCAGATGCGAGCCGTCAAACATAATGGAGCTGAATCCGGCCTCGATAGCCGCCTCGCAGGCCTCGCGGGTGGTACCGTGGTCCAGATGCAAAGCCACCGGAATATCAATATGTAAATAATCCATGGCATTGACCACGATGTCATGAATACATTTTAATCCCAGCATATGTTTCACCGTACCGCCGGAAACGCCTAAAATAATTGGCGAGCGCAGCTGTTGTCCGGTACTTAATACAGCGCCGACCCACTCAAGATTATTAATATTGAATTGCCCTACGGCATAACCGTCCCGTAGGGCATGCTGAAGCATGTCCTTCATAGAAACTAACATAGTCACCTCGTGTTATTAATTAATAGTAATCATTCATCAAAATATTGCTTTAAGTTTCTTTCATAGCTATTTAAAGAATTGTGAACGACGGCAAGATCCGGCATCGATTCACGTACACCTTTTTTCTCAATAGAAATAGCGGCGGTGAGGCTGGCGAATAAAATAATATTGTCAATGTGCCAGGAGTAGTGAACGCCGTAGGTAAAAGCGCCATGGAATACGTCTCCCGCGCCGGTGGTATCAACAGCATTGCACAGCCAGGAGGGAACTATTTGCAGCATCCCGCTCTTTAAAAATGCGCAGCCTTTTTCACCAAGGGTAATAAAGGCTTCACCGCGGCAAATTTTATTAAGCTCAATGAGCGCCGCCTTAATTTCTGCTTCAGTACTCAGGGCGCGATATCCCATATAGTCCCGGGCAAAATGTTCACTGACCACAAAATAATCGGTCCAGGCCGCCAGCTTAATATTACTGGCGCGTAGTGAGCCGCCATCCATGACTACCCGGGCGTTTGGCAGTTTCTTAATTAAATACTCGCTGATCTCGGCTTCATGGCCATCCACTAATAGCGTTACCGGTTCTTCAGCGGCGATGAGCCGTTCGGCTAAATCATCGAGCTTGAGCTTCTGATCGTAGGTTAGCGACGGCGGCGTCTGCATTTTACGGGTGATGATCGTCCGCGAACCCGTCAGGCGATTGACCAGCACCGAAGCCAGGGGGGTGATCATTTCATCAGAAAAGACCACCTGACTGGTATCAACGCCCGCTTCGGCAAATTCAGCAATAATTCGCTGGCCGTAAAGATCCTGATTCAGATGGCCGATGTAATAGACATCCTCCCCCCATAGCCCCAACAGCCATGCCGCATTCGCTGCCGGCCCGCCGCCGCTTTCAATAAAGTCGTGACAGAAATTTTTGGTATTCTCCTGCGGCCATTCATTTAAAAAGAAAAACTGATCAAAACATGAAAACCCGATGGACAAGATAGCCATAACCACTCCTGATTATTTTGTCAGCTGCGGGAAGATAGGTTCCTTCCCGCAGGGAAAAATGAAACCGCTTATTCATTTTTCTTATCCGCAGTGAGCTCCTCATAGCTGAGCGTGTCACCGACCACGCGAACTGAACGAAAGCAGAATGGCACCAGCAGTGCGACGATCAGCGCCAGACAAATCAAATAGATAGTAATCTGGCCAAACTGGGTGAAAGCGTTGCCGATGATGATGCCCCAAACCGCGAAGTCGAAGTCGGCGAAGGTGCTATTTTCAAAGCCCAGATTACCCAGAGCCGGCAGCAGCATCGCCGGAAGGAAAGCAAGGAAGATACCGCCGATAAATGAGGCGATGATGCAGCCGCGTTTACCGCCCAGCTTATCGGCGAAAACACCGGAGGTGCCGCCGCAGAAGAAGTGCGGCACCATGCCCGGGATAATCAGCGCCATACCCAATCCGCCAAGAAAAAGCATGCCGACCAGTCCGCCAATGAACGAGCTGATAAAGCCGACGACGACCGCGGTCGGGCTAAAGGTGAAGAATACCGCGCAGTCAACGGCGGGGATGGAGTTGGGGATCAGCTTCTGGCTAATTCCCTGGAACGCCGGTACCAGATCGCCGAGGATCAGCCGCACGCCGTTGTAGACGATAGCGACGCCAACCGCAAACTGCAGGCCGGTCAGGACAGAGAAGATCAGCATATTTTGATCCGTAATGGTGCTGAGATACTCGCTACCGGCGACGGCGCTGCATACAAAGTAGATGACGAACATGACGATCCCGGTGGTGACCGTGGTATCGCGCAGAAAGCCCCATTTCTCTGAGATTTCGGTATCGGCGAACGAGTTCGCCGGGTTGCCGGTTTTGGTGGCGATCCACGCTGAAATGTAGTAGCCCAGAGAACCAAAATGTCCCATCGCAATACCGCCATCTTCGGTGACCTGCTTGGTATAGCGCTGGCCAATGGCCGGAGAAATCGCCGACCATGAGCCGAGCAGGAATCCGCCGATGAGCACCAGCATCCAGCCGCGGAATTCCGCCGCCTGTAGCACCGCTGAGAACAGACAGGCGAGGAAGAAAGAGTGATGGCCGGTAAGGAAGATATATTTATACTTAGTGCAGCGGGCAATAAGCAGGTTAAAAATAAAACCTAACAGTAGAATACTCATGGTTTCTACGCCCAGCACCTTCTGGGCGACGGAGACAATGGCCTCGTTGTTAGGAATAACGCCACGGATATTAAACCCGGCTTCGATAATCCCACCCAGCGGATTGAGGTTAGCAACGATAACCCCTGCGCCGGCGCTTAGCATTAAATAGCCCAGGATAGGCTTTAAGGTGCCGGTGAGTAATTTATTTCCGGGGGAGCGCAGCGCCACTAAACCGACAAATGCGATAATCCCCATCAGAAATGCGGGTTGACTAAATATTTCCGATAAGAAACTAAGAATAGCCTGCATGATCGTTCCCTCAATAATGATTAAGAGTGAGTCGCAGCAATTTTGGTGAGTGCTTCGGTAATATCCTCGGCGATTTTCGCTTTATGCACGTAGCTGCGAATAATGGCGACATTACAATGCGCAGGAAATTGGTTTGCCAGCTCTTTAATTGTGACGTAAAGGTCAGCTTTTTCTCCAACAGCGTTGGCAAAATCAACGGAGGCGACGTCGGCTTTAATACCCAATTCATCACAGATCTTTTTGACATTATTCGCAGCCATTAATGAACTGCCAATACCGTTACCACAAACTGTTCTGATAACTAACATAATGACTACTCCATTTGTTGTTGGATGAAATGTAATACTGAATCGATATCATTGGCCTGCTGAAGGAAGGTCACAATGTCGGACTCAATCAGCGAGGCTATTAGCTGAATCATTTTTATGTGGCTATCGGCATCCGCGCCGGCGATGGCGATGATGACGTTAACCGGATCAAACTCCTCATGGCCAAAGACGATTGGCTGCCTGCTGGTGACTAAAGAGAAGCCCGTGCGCAAGGCGCCTTTTTCTGGCCGGGCATGAGGCATCGCCAGGCCGTAGTCGATAACAATGGCGGGACCAAAATCCTGATAGACCTCGACCATTTCATTCACATATTCCGGATGACATATATTTTGTTGAGTCAGCAGCTTTCCGGCGAATTCGATACCCTGTACGGCGTTGGAAATATCCTGCTTAAGCGCAACCAGTTCAGCGTTAAAAATAATATCCATCATCCAATCCTTACTGGGTTCATATTCTTGAACTCGATCATGACCAAATATATCAATAAAAATTATGGGTTAGATCACAGATGGATTTTTAAATATTGAAGTAGATCACACTGACGGCAAAAGTGAATTACTTTATCGGTTCTGAGGTTTTTTATTATCTTGTTTAATATCAATTGGTTGTGTTTTTTCTTTTTGCCGGTAAGAAAATGGGAGCAGGAGCCAATGGTTAAATCGCTGAATTTTAAATGAAGAAATGTAATACTCATCACAAATATTGGGCGGTTTTTTTTACAAAGTTTGAACGAGATAGCAAAAAAGGCCCTGACGGAGGATCTTACTTATTCGTGACATCAATATTTGTATGCTGATGAGTTAAAAAGCTGTGGCGAGTGGGTAACTCCAGGCGGTAAAAACAAAAAAGGCCCGCATCTGCGAGCCTTTTACTGAACGTTTGCCGATTACAGGCTGGAAACGTTCTCGGTCAGGTATTTAGCCACGCCTTCCGGAGAAGCGGCCATCCCTTCTTTTCCTTTTTCCCACTGCGCCGGGCAAACTTCGCCGTGCTCTTCGTGGAACTGCAGTGCGTCAACCATGCGCAGCATTTCGTCGATGTTACGGCCCAGCGGCAGGTCGTTAACGACCTGGTGGCGAACAACGCCGTTGGCATCGATCAGGAAGGAACCGCGCAGGGCAACGCCTTCGTCCGGGTGCTCGATACCGTACGCTTTCTGGATTTCGCGTTTGATGTCCGCAACCATCGCGTATTTCACCGGGCCGATGCCGCCCTGGTCCACTGGAGTATTACGCCATGCGTTATGGACGAACTCGGAGTCAAAAGAAACGCCAACCACTTCGACGCCGCGTTTCTGGAATTCTTCGTAGCGTTTGTCAAAAGCGATCAGTTCGGACGGGCAAACGAAGGTGAAGTCCATCGGCCAGAAGAACAGAACGGTCGCTTTACCGCTGGTATGCTGTTTGAAGTTGAATTTCTCAACGATTTCGCCGTTACCTAAAACTGCCGCCGCGGTGAAGTCCGGAGCCTGACGAGTAACCAGAACCATATGATTCTCCTGTTAATACTAAGGTTAATTGGAACGCAACGCGGGCAAGTATAGGGAGAGGAGCGGGGGAACTCAACGCGACGCTGACAATCGCTGAGATAGTTTTTGCCTATCAATCGTTATTTAAAAGCGCTTTTCAGAATAGCCTTTTCCGCCAAAAGCGCAATCATTTATAGTTCGCGTTTTTCCGCCTGCGTCATCATCTGCGGATAAAAGCGCCAGAACTGCCGCTCAAGGCGATCGTAGTGGGTATCCAGATCCTGCCAGGAGTCGCGCAGGGCATCGAGTCGCGGGCGGCGGCTGGCCATCCCGTTCAGCACGCGCTGAATAAAATCCATATCCCGGTAACGTTCAAGCCAGCGCTCCGACCACAGATAGTCATTGAGATTGATAAAGCGCGGCGGGGAGGCTGGGAGGATCGGCGTGACCTGGGCGTGAGCGTAGCGGATAAACTCCGGCAGCGGCAGTTCCGGCGACAGCTGCGCCCAGTGGCGTGACAAAAAATGGTCCCACATCACATCCAGCGTAATGGGGGCAACCCGGCGCGTTTCGGCGCGGAACCACGCTTTGGCTTCGGTGACTTCCGGCAGGTTATCGGTCAGCACATCGATCCGGCGGTGCATAAAGATGCCCTCCACGACGTCAGCCGGCCACTCATCAGCGGGGTTGCCGCGAACGAAATCGGCCAGCAAATTGCCGGAAAGGGAGCTATCGGCGAGATGAGCAAGATGCAGGTGCGCGAGAAAATTCATATAAACTTCATCCTTCAAACTGCCTCTTTGTTGGCTGCTGAGTTACTCGTCTCATCCATGAGACTGGCCCTTACGGGCCGCCGCTGCGCGGCGTTCAAATCTGTTCCTGGCAGATTTGTCACTCACTCAGTTGCTGTTTCGATGCATCTTGAATGATTTTGTGTATAGATTATGTTATTCATCCCGAGGGGTAAAGGTTGCAGGGATAACCTCCCGGCACTAGACTACCCGCCTCTTTATTAAGTCTGAGTTACCGTCATGCGCGTTGCCGATTTTTCCTTTGAATTACCTGAATCCCTGATTGCCCACTATCCGATGCCTGAGCGCAGCAGCTGCCGCTTGCTGTCATTAGACGGGCCGACAGGCGCGCTGACGCACGGTACTTTCACTGATTTACTCGATAAGCTCAACCCTGGCGATCTGCTGGTATTTAATAATACCCGCGTGATCCCGGCCCGCCTGTTTGGCCGTAAAGCCAGCGGCGGCAAGATTGAAGTGCTGGTTGAGCGGATGCTCGATGATAAGCGTATTCTGGCACATATTCGCGCTTCGAAAGCGCCGAAACCGGGCGCAGAACTGCTGCTCGGCGACGATGAAAGTATTAAAGCGACCATGGTTGCACGTCACGACGCGCTGTTTGAAGTTGAGTTCGATGACGCGCGCAGCGTGCTGGATATTCTCAACGCTATCGGCCATATGCCGCTGCCGCCGTATATCGATCGTCCTGACGAAGACGCCGACCGCGAGCTGTATCAGACCGTCTATAGCGCAAAACCGGGCGCCGTTGCCGCGCCAACCGCCGGCCTGCACTTTGATGAGCCCCTGCTGGCGAAGCTTCGTGAAAAAGGCGTGGAGATGGCCTTCGTCACGCTGCACGTTGGGGCCGGAACCTTCCAGCCGGTGCGCGTAGACAGCATTGAAGATCACATCATGCACTCTGAATATGCCGAAGTGCAGCAGGAGGTGGTCGATGCGGTGCTGGCGGCAAAAGCGCGCGGCAACCGGGTGATTGCCGTCGGGACGACGTCGGTGCGTTCGCTGGAAAGCGCGGCGCAGGCGGCAAAAAACGACCTGATTGAGCCTTTCTTCAACGATACGCAGATTTTCATCTACCCGGGCTATCAGTACAAAGTCATCGATGCGCTGGTGACCAACTTCCATCTGCCTGAATCGACGCTGATTATGCTGGTCTCTGCTTTTGCCGGCTATCAGCATACGATGAACGCCTATAAGGCTGCGGTAGAACAAAAATATCGCTTTTTTAGCTACGGTGACGCGATGTTTATCACGTACAATCCGCAGGCTATTTTTGAGCGTCCCTAAGAAGGCGATCTCACTCGCCATTTTGACGCCAGGCAGTAATCGCCATTCTCACGGACATGGCGTACGCTCCGGTGGCTGTGCGCTGAGCGATTGCAAACTGGCTGCGCCGATGACGCCTTCAGGAATTTATTAGCTATGGAATCATTCCGTAGCGAATCGTTAAACGTCAGACTGTTTTTCTGACGCAGGAGTGATAATGAAATTTGAGTTAGATACTACCGATGGTCGCGCGCGTCGCGGCCGTCTTGTGTTTGAGCGCGGCGTCGTTGAAACGCCAGCCTTTATGCCGGTTGGCACCTACGGCACCGTAAAAGGGATGACGCCGGAGGAAGTCGAAGCGACCGGCGCGCAAATCATCCTCGGTAATACTTTCCATCTGTGGCTGCGTCCTGGTCAGGAGATCATGAAGCTGCACGGCGATCTGCACGACTTTATGCAGTGGAAAGGGCCGATCCTCACCGACTCCGGCGGCTTCCAGGTCTTCAGCCTTGGCGATATTCGCAAAATCACCGAGCAGGGCGTGCACTTCCGTAACCCGATCAACGGCGATCCGATTTTCCTCGATCCGGAAAAATCAATGGAGATTCAGTACGATCTCGGCTCCGACATCGTGATGATCTTCGACGAATGTACGCCATATCCGGCGGACTGGGACTACGCTAAGCGCTCAATGGAAATGTCCCTGCGCTGGGCGAAGCGCAGCCGCGACCGTTTTGACGGCCTCGGCAACAAAAACGCGCTGTTTGGTATCATTCAGGGCAGCGTTTACGAAGATTTACGTGATATCTCTGTTAAAGGTCTGGTAGAGATTGGCTTTGATGGCTACGCTGTCGGCGGTTTGGCTGTCGGTGAGCCGAAGGCAGATATGCATCGTATTCTGGAGCACGTCTGCCCGCAAATCCCGGCCGACAAACCGCGATACCTGATGGGCGTCGGTAAGCCGGAAGATTTGGTCGAAGGGGTGCGCCGCGGGATCGATATGTTCGACTGCGTCATGCCGACGCGCAACGCGCGCAACGGCCACCTGTTCGTCACCGACGGCGTGGTGAAAATCCGCAACGCGAAGCATAAGAGCGATACTTCGCCGCTGGATGCGGAGTGCGATTGCTACACGTGTCGCAACTATTCACGCGCTTACTTGCATCATCTCGACCGTTGCAACGAAATATTGGGCGCGCGTCTCAATACCATTCATAACCTGCGATACTATCAGCGCTTAATGGCTGGTTTACGCAAGGCTATCGAAGAGGGTAAATTAGAGAGCTTCGTGACCGATTTTTACCAACGTCAGGGTCGAACCGTTCCACCTTTGAACGTTGACTAATTTTAATAATGAGGGAATTTCAATGAGCTTTTTTATTTCTGATGCGGTAGCAGCAACCGGTGGCGCGGCGCAGGGCAGTCCGATGTCTCTGATCCTGATGCTGGTGGTGTTTGGTCTGATTTTTTACTTCATGATCCTGCGTCCACAGCAGAAACGCACCAAAGAACATAAAAACCTGATGAACTCCATCGCTAAAGGCGATGAAGTGCTGACGAACGGTGGCCTGGTTGGGCGCGTCACTAAAGTTGCCGAAAGCGGATATATCGCTATCGCACTGAACGACACCACTGAAGTGGTTATCAAACGTGACTTCGTAGCTGCCGTTCTGCCGAAAGGCACCATGAAGGCGCTGTAATTACCCATTTTCCCTAAGGGAACTGCCGTGTTAAACCGTTATCCTTTGTGGAAGTACGTCATGCTGGTCGTCGTTATTGTCGTCGGCTTAGTGTATGCGCTTCCCAACCTGTATGGTGAGGATCCGGCCGTTCAAATCACTGGCGCGCGCGGCGTCGCCGCCAGTGAGCAAACGCTGATCCAGGTCCAGAAAACACTACAAGAAGAAAAAATTACCGCGAAGTCTGTGGCACTGGAAGAGGGCGCAATTCTTGCGCGCTTCGACACCACTGATATCCAGCTGCGCGCGCGCGAAGCGCTGATGGGCGTGCTGGGTGACAAATACGTCGTGGCGCTTAACCTTGCTCCGGCAACCCCGCGCTGGCTGGCGGCCCTGTATGCCGAGCCGATGAAGCTGGGTCTTGACCTGCGCGGCGGCGTGCACTTCCTGATGGAAGTCGACATGGATACCGCGCTGAGCAAGCTGCAGGAACAAAACATCGACAGCCTGCGCAGCGAACTGCGTGATAAAGGCATTCCTTACGCGACCGTGCGTAAAGAAGACAACTACGGCTTGAGCATCGCCTTCCGCGATAGCGCCGCGCGCGACCAGGCTATCTCCTACCTTAGCCCTCGTCATCGCGATCTGGTTATTTCCGCTCAGGGCAGCACTGGCCTGAAAGCCGTGATGACCGACGACCGTCTGAAAGAAGCCCGCGAATACGCCGTACAGCAGAACATCAATATCCTGCGTAACCGTGTAAACCAGCTGGGCGTTGCCGAACCTCTGGTTCAGCGTCAGGGCGCCGACCGTATTGTGGTTGAACTGCCGGGTATCCAGGACACGGCGCGAGCCAAAGAGATTCTTGGCGCGACCGCGACGCTGGAGTTCCGTCTGGTTAACACTAACGTTGATAGCGCCGCAGCGGCTTCCGGTCGCGTTCCGGGCGATTCTGAAGTGAAATATACCCGCGAAGGCCAGCCGGTTGTGCTGTACAAGCGCGTGATCCTCACCGGTGACCACATCACCGACTCGACATCGAGCATGGATGAGTACAACCAGGCGCAGGTTAACATCTCCCTCGATAGCGCTGGCGGCAACATCATGTCTAACTTCACCAAGGACAACATCGGTAAACCGATGGCGACCCTGTTCGTGGAGTACAAAGACAGCGGTAAGAAAGATGCCAACGGTCGTGCGATTCTGGCGAAAGAGGAAGAGGTGATTAACATCGCCAATATCCAGTCTCGTCTGGGTAACAGCTTCCGTATTACCGGCATCAGCAATGCGACCGAAGCGCGTCAGCTCTCTCTGCTGCTGCGTGCAGGTGCGCTGATTGCGCCGATTCAGATTGTTGAAGAACGGACTATCGGCCCAACCCTGGGGATGCAGAACATCAAACAGGGCCTGGAAGCCTGTCTGGCCGGTCTGGTGGTCTCTATCCTGTTCATGATCTTCTTCTACAAGAAGTTCGGCCTGATTGCGACCTCGGCGCTGATTGCCAACCTGGTGCTGATTGTCGGCATTATGTCCCTGATTCCGGGGGCAACGCTGACTATGCCGGGGATTGCGGGGATCGTGTTAACCCTTGCGGTAGCGGTCGATGCGAACGTTCTGATTAACGAACGTATTAAAGAAGAGCTGAGCAACGGGCGTTCCGTGCAGCAGGCGATTGACGAAGGTTATCGCGGCGCGTTTAGCTCCATCTTTGATGCCAACATTACGACGCTTATCAAAGTCATTATCCTGTACGCGGTCGGTACCGGTGCCATTAAAGGGTTTGCGATTACCACCGGTATCGGTATTGCGACCTCAATGTTTACCGCTATCGTCGGCACCCGTGCCATCGTGAACCTGCTGTACGGCGGCAAGCGCGTTAAAAAGCTGTCTATCTGAGGAGTGCGTTGTGGCACAGGAATATACTGTTGAACAATTGAACCATGGCCGTAAAGTCTGGGACTTTATGCGCTGGGACTACTGGGCCTTCGGCATTTCAGGTTTTTTGCTGATTCTGTCCATTATTATCATTGGCGTGCGCGGGTTTAACTGGGGTCTGGATTTCACCGGCGGTACGGTGATTGAGATCACCCTCGAAAAGCCTGTCGATATGGATCAGGTGCGCCAGTCGCTGCAGAAGGCGGGCTTCGAAGAGCCGCAGCTGCAAAACTTTGGCAGCAGCCGCGACATCATGGTGCGTATGCCGCCGGTACATGACGCCAACGGCAGCCAGGAGCTGGGCAGCAAGGTCGTTAACGTGATTAACGAATCGACCAGCCAGAATGCGACGGTCAAGCGTATTGAGTTTGTGGGGCCGAGCGTCGGCGCAGACCTGGCGCAGACCGGTGCGCTGGCGCTGATAGCCGCGCTGGTGTGTATCCTGATCTACGTAGGGTTCCGCTTTGAGTGGCGCCTGGCGGCAGGGGTTGTTATTGCGCTGGCGCACGACGTGGTGATCACCATGGGCGTGCTGTCGCTACTGCATATCGAGATCGACCTGACCATTGTGGCCTCGTTGATGTCGGTTATCGGCTACTCGCTGAACGACAGTATCGTGGTATCTGACCGTATTCGTGAAAACTTCCGCAAGATTCGCCGCGGTACGCCGTACGAAATCTTTAACGTGTCGTTGACGCAGACCCTGCACCGTACTTTGATCACCTCCGGGACGACCTTGATGGTTATCCTGATGCTGTATCTCTTCGGTGGCCCGATTCTGGAAGGCTTCTCGCTGACCATGCTGATCGGTGTCTCCATCGGTACGGCTTCTTCTATCTACGTTGCGTCCGCGCTGGCGCTCAAGCTGGGCATGAAGCGCGAGCACATGCTGCAGCAGAAAGTCGAGAAAGAAGGGGCGGATCAGCCGTCAATTCTGCCGTAAGGCAATCGTGCATTGATAAACGAATCCCGATCGCAAGGCCGGGATTTTTTTTTATTACAACCGGCCGGATTTTGGTTACTCTCCCGTATCAGCGCTAAATGACATGGAGAAATGCCGATGGCTGTCGTAACTCTTTCCACCGTTCCTCAACCCCCGCTCTGGTACGATGTGCCTTCCGTCACGCTTAACGACGACACGCTGCGCCAGCGCAAAGCGAAGGTGCTGGCGAATATGCGGCAGCAAGGGCTGGATACGCTTATCATCTATGCCGATAAAGAGCACGGCGGCAACTTTGAGTATCTCACCGGTTTTATTCCCCGTTTCGAAGAGGCGCTACTGGTAGTGCATCGGGACGGTGAGGCGGTGCTGGTACTGGGTAACGAGAACCTGAAGCTGGCAAGCTACGCGCGGCTGGAAAATCGTGTGATTCACGCCCCGTGGTTTTCGCTGCCCAATCAACCGATGGAATCCCGCAAAACGCTGGCTCAGCTGTTTCAGGAGGCGGGCGTTGCGGGGGGAAAAAGAATTGGCCTCGCGGGCTGGAAGCTCTTTACCAGCGCGGTTGATGACCGCGCGCGGATGTTCGATCTGCCCGCCTTTATCGTTGACGCTATTCGCGAGGCAGCCGGGCCGCAGGCAAGTATAACCAACGCCACCGGCATTTTTATCGACCCGGCAAGCGGAGCGCGAATCACCAATAATGCCAACGAGCTGGCGCACTATGAGTACGGTGCTAATCTCGCCTCAACCGCGATTCTGACCGCGCTTAACGCCATTGCGCCGGGAAAAACGGAAAAGCAAATCGGCGCGCTGCTGGCGGCGGAAGGGCAAGCGAATAGCGTGGTGATGATTGCCGCCACCGGCGATCGCTTTGCCGGAGCGAATCTCTACCCCAGCGATAAAGCTATCCAGCGCGGAGATAAATTCTCGCTCACCACCAGTTTTAAAGGCGGCCTGAGCAGCCGCGCCGCCTACGTGGTGGCCGATGAGAGTGAACTGGCGCCTGAGGTGGCTGATTATCTGGACGTAGTGGCGAAGCCCTATTTCAACGCGGTGGTGAACTGGCTGGAAAATCTGCGCATCGGCATGCGCGGCGGCGATATGTATGCCCTGATCGAGCGAGTATTGCCGAAGGCGGAATATCACTGGCACCTGAATCCGGGGCATCTGGTCGCGGATGAAGAGTGGCTCTGCTCGCCCATTGGCCCCCATTCAGCCGCCTGTCTGCAAAGCGGAATGATATTGCAGATCGACATTATTCCTTCCCGAGCGGGCTACGGCGGCGCAAGCATTGAAGATACCGTGGCGCTTGCCGACAGCGCGCTGCGTCGGGAGCTGGCGCAAAGTTACCCCGAGCTCTGGCAGCGCATTGTCGCCAGACGATCGTATATCGGCAATCGGCTTGGCATTGCGCTTCCTGAAGAGGTGCTGCCTTTCTCCAGTACCGTCGGCTACCTGCGTCCGTGGCTGCTTAGCCCGGAGCGCGCGCTGGTCTGCGCACCATGCTGACACAATGCTGTCAGTAGGCCTGTCATACACTCCTCCTGAACCCAAACAATGGACAGGAGGAAGTATGAACAACGTCATTAACTGGTTTGAGATCCCGGTTGCCGATATGGATCGTGCCGTGGCGTTTTACGAGCCGGTGATGCAGGTCACGCTGAAACGGGAAAATATGGAGTGTGCCGAAATGGCCGTATTTCCTTATCAGGACCCGGCTCCCGGCGGCGCGCTGGCAAAGTTTGATAGCGTTAAGCCCTCCGATCAGGGATGCATTATCTATCTGCATACCGATAATCTGACGGCCACGCTAGAACGCGTCAACTCTGCGGGCGGAAGCTGCGTTTTTGGCCCCTTTGAGCTGGCGGACGATATCGGCACGATTGCCCTGTTTATCGATAGTGAGGGGAATCGGATTGGTTTGCATCAACCCGCATAAATGAGATAACAAAAATGAGCCGACGCGCCGACCGTCTTTTTCAAATCGTGCAGATCCTGCGGGGGAGGAGATTAACCACCGCCGGATTGTTGGCCGAGCGGCTTGGCGTGTCAGAGCGCACTATTTACCGCGACATTCGCGATCTCTCGCTTTCCGGGGTTCCGGTTGAGGGAGAGGCCGGAAGCGGCTATCGGCTGCTGGCGGGCTATGATCTACCGCCGTTAATGCTGACAACCCAGGAATCGGAAGCGCTGATAGCCGCTATTCGGCTACTGCAAACCTGGGGCGGCGCGTCGCTGTCCCGGGCGCTGGAATCGGCGCAGGAAAAGGTGCTGGCGATATTGCCCGCGGAGAGCCGACGTAAGGCCGAGCAGTCGCGGCTGTTCGCACCGGACTTTGGTTCCCAGGGCTATAGCAAAGATCAGTTTGATTTGGTGCATCGGGCGGTCTCCGCTCAGCAGGCGCTCGCGCTGCGCTATCGTGATGAAGCGGGAAATCAGTCGCAGCGAGAAGTGCTGCCGCTGGGGCTTTTTTTCTGGGGCGAGCGCTGGCTGCTGGTGACCTGGTGCGAGCTACGTGAGGATTATCGCTGTTTCCGTCTCGACCGCTGTCTGGAGATTTCCGCCACCGGGCGTCATTTCAGCGAACGAGCCGATCGCTCATTGAGTGATTTCTTGCGTAAGGTAAGGTGCGAAGAGCGTTAGCTTTAATTATCCCCGGCGCATTTGCCGGGGATAATCGGGCCGATTAGAAGTTGTAACCGACCACGAAATAACCACCCCAGCCGGTAGAGCGGACGTTAAAGTCGCCGTCGCCGAAGTTCAGTTTCGCGTCATCCGCCCACTGGCCGCCGTTGTGGAAGTAACGCGCCACGATGGAGTAGTGCCAGTGATCGTAGTTCAGCGCCAGGATATGGCTGGAAGCGATGGAGTTGCTGGTGCGTGAATGCTTACCGTTCAAATCATAAGAGTTGTCATCGCCCAGATCGGAGCCCCAGTCAAAGTTGGTGAAGCCGATATAGCTCAGTGAACCGCCCCACAGATCGGTCAGCGGCACAAAGTATTTCACTTTGAAACGGTAACCGTCCCATTCGTTCTCGTTAGATGCGCCATAGTTTTGCCACTGATATTTCGCATAGACGTTCAGGGAGAGGCTCATCGGCAGGCCGGTATCGATATCGGTACCCAGACCCATATACCAGGTGCTCTGACGACCGGATTTGTTGCGGCCCATGTCGTAGATATAGTTGTTGGCGAAATACCACTCTTTGAACGGGCCGAAGCTGAGGTCGGTACCGGTCAGTTTATCGATAGAGAAGCGCGGCTCAATTTCCATAAACAGCGGAGAACCGTGGTTCCAGATACCTTTCGCGTCGGTGTTGCCGCCGAAGAATACCGGCGCATCCATATAGCCATAGAAATCAAACCAGTCTTTCTTAGCGAACGCTTCATATTCCAGATAAGTATCGTTACGAATCTGCGGCCCAAAACGAGTGTGGTAGCTGCCCACCACGTTCACACTCTGGTGCCACCAATCAGACAGATATTGCGGTTTGTCGTTTTCTGCCGCGCTGGCAGAGAAAGATGCGGAGAGCGCCAGAGCTGCGCCAGCTGCCAGTAATGTTTTTTTCATAATGATGCCACTGTTTAAATTAAGCCTGAAGGCGTTAAAAGAATCGCCGTAGCGTTTCTAAATATTTCGTATTTCTGTGGCGTCTATTATAGGAATCATTGCTCACAAAAATATGTGTTGTTTCACATAACGAAGACATAGGTAATCGATTGCGTTCACGATTTTATGCATTTCTTGACGAAATGCCACCGAAATTCATAATTCCTGTCAATTTTTAGTGAACCGATCGGGAAATCTGTAAGTGGATTTGCACAGCGGAAAAAATGCCGGATGTTGAACGCATCCGGCAGACGGCATTACTGCATACTGGCGGGCTGAATATCGTGGATGCGAACGAAGCCAACCTGCTCTGGCGTCACGCCATTCAGGCGCAGCGGAATGTCGACATCGCTCGGCGCCAGGACGCTTGCCGGAGCGCTAATGAGCTGATTTTGTACATTAACCTCCTGGTAGCTATCGGTTGTGCCGCTGATCTGCCCGGAGGCGACCGTCGCGCTAAAGGCCGGCAGCGGATCGTTTGATTCCCCCTGAATGCGCAGGGTGAGGCGGGTACCGTCGCCATCCGGGGCGATATTGAGCAGCGACATGCGCAGGGTACCAATCTGGCTTTTCAGGCGAGCTGGCGTTTTCGCCTCCGGCAGCAGGTATACGCCGCTGTTAGATTTCGCGTTCAGAACGTTTTGCTGAGTAATTTTTACCGTTTGCTGATTGAGCTGGGTCATCTCTTTGCTCAGAGTGCTCACGCTCTGGTTCATCTGGCGAATTTCGCTTTGCTGCGCGCAGGCGCTAAGGGTGAAAATGCTACCCACAATGGCCAGCTTTAAATAACGTCTTGTCATAGTCGAGATTCCGTTAACAGAGGATGCTTAATGGTAGATCGTTCGGCTAAACGCACTATAGATCCTTTGTCTCAAAAGCTCTTTCTTTGTTGTCGGGTCACTTCGCGGTAAACTACCTGTTAGTTTAACTACTTGTCAGGACGCGCTATGCATTGCCCTTTCTGTTTCGCCGTAGATACCAAGGTTATCGACTCACGTCTGGTGGGCGAAGGCTCTTCCGTGCGTCGTCGCCGCCAGTGTCTGGTCTGCAACGAACGCTTTACGACGTTTGAAGTGGCGGAGCTGGTGATGCCGCGAGTCGTAAAAAGCAACGACGTGCGCGAGCCTTTTAATGAGGACAAACTGCGCAGCGGCATGCTTAAAGCACTGGAAAAGCGTCCGGTCAGCTCAGATGACGTCGAAATGGCGCTTAACCACATTAAAACCCACCTGCGCGGAACCGGCGAACGTGAAGTGCCGAGCAAAATGATCGGCAATCTGGTGATGGAACAGCTGAAAAAGCTCGATAAAGTGGCCTATATCCGCTTCGCTTCCGTCTATCGCAGTTTCGAAGATATCAAAGAGTTTGGCGAAGAGATCGCCCGCTTACAGGACTGATCCATGCAGGACGAAATATACATGGCGCGAGCGCTGAAGCTGGCTGCGCGCGGACGCTTCACGACTCACCCAAATCCGAATGTCGGCTGCGTGATTGTCAAAGATGGCGAGATCGTCGGCGAAGGTTTTCACTATCGCGCCGGTGAACCGCACGCGGAGGTGCATGCGCTGCGCATGGCGGGCGAAAAAGCCCAGGGCGCGACGGCGTACGTGACGCTGGAACCCTGTAGCCATCACGGGCGTACGCCGCCGTGCTGCGAAGCGCTAATTGCCGCAGGGGTAACCCGCGTCGTTGCCGCAATGCAGGACCCCAATCCCCAGGTCGCGGGGCGCGGTCTGTACCGCTTGCAGCAGGATGGCGTTGACGTCAGCCACGGGCTGATGATGAATGAAGCCGAAGCGCTGAATAAAGGTTTTCTCAAGCGCATGCGCACCGGCTTTCCGTGGATCCAGCTAAAAATGGGCGCATCGCTGGACGGCCGCACGGCGATGGCCAGCGGAGAGAGCCAGTGGATTACCTCACCGCAGGCGCGGCGTGATGTCCAGCGCCTGCGCGCGCAAAGCCACGCTATTCTGACCAGCAGCGCGACGGTGCTGGCGGACGATCCGGCGCTGACCGTACGCTGGGACGAGCTCAACGCTGAAACCCAGGCGCTGTACCCGCAGGAAAATCTGCGCCAGCCTTTACGCATCGTTATTGATAGCCACAATCGCGTCACGCCGCAGCACCGTATCGTGCAGCAGGCGGGCGAAACGCTGTTTGCCCGCACCCGTGAAGATGAACGGCAGTGGCCGGAGAGCGTACGTACTCTGCTGGTGCCGGAGCATAACGGTCGGCTGGATCTGGTTTTATTGATGATGCAGCTGGGCAAACAGCAAATTAACTCGATCTGGGTAGAGGCCGGGCCAACGCTTGCCGGCGCGCTGTTGCAAGCCGGGCTGGTGGATGAGCTTATCGTCTATATTGCGCCTAAACTGTTAGGCAGCGATGCACGCGGATTATGCGCGCTGCCGGGGCTTGAGAAACTAGCGCAAGCACCCCATTTCAAATTCAACGAGATACGTCATGTAGGCCCGGATATTTGCCTGCATTTAGTGAACGCTTGATTTCCCTGGTCAAAAGGGAAAGCAGTGCGCCGATTATTATGATAGAATCCGCCCCCCTTGCGGGGCCAAATGAACTGAACCCGAAGGAAGAGTATGAACATTATTGAAGCTAACGTTGCTACCCCGGACGCTCGCGTCGCCATCACCATTGCGCGTTTCAACAACTTTATCAATGACAGCCTGCTGGAAGGTGCGATCGACGCCCTGAAACGTATTGGTCAGGTTAAAGATGAAAACATTACCGTCGTTTGGGTTCCGGGCGCGTATGAGCTGCCGCTGGCAGCCTCAGTACTTGCAAAATCCGGTAAATACGACGCGGTGATTGCGTTAGGTACGGTGATTCGTGGTGGTACCGCGCACTTCGAATATGTGGCTGGCGGTGCAAGCAATGGCCTGGCGCATGTCGCTCAGGACAGTGGCATTCCGGTAGCCTTCGGTGTTCTGACCACCGAAAGTATTGAACAAGCCATCGAACGTGCTGGCACTAAAGCTGGCAACAAAGGCGCAGAAGCTGCACTGACTGCACTTGAAATGATTAATGTATTGAAAGCCATCAAGGCCTGATTTTTGTAAGGGGAAATCCGTGAAACCTGCTGCTCGTCGCCGCGCCCGTGAGTGTGCCGTCCAGGCGCTCTACTCCTGGCAGTTGTCCCAGAACGACATCGCTGATGTTGAATACCAGTTCCTGGCGGAACAGGACGTGAAAGATGTCGACGTTCTGTATTTCCGTGAACTGCTGTCCGGGGTGGCGACTAACAGCGCGTACCTGGATGGATTAATGAAGCCTTATCTGTCTCGTCTGTTGGAAGAGCTGGGTCAGGTAGAAAAAGCCGTGCTGCGTATTGCGCTGTTTGAACTGTCTAAACGTAGTGATGTGCCGTACAAAGTGGCCATCAACGAAGCGATTGAACTGGCGAAAACCTTCGGCGCTGAAGACAGCCATAAATTCGTGAACGGCGTACTGGATAAAGCAGCACCTGTGATTCGCCCCAACAAAAAGTAATCCCGAGGCCGGCTGGATGGTGGAACTTGTTTCCGCTGCCCCCGGCTTTTTCTTTTTTTTCTGCTGAGGCATAACGTATGGCATGCGGCGAATTTTCCCTGATTGCCCGTTATTTTGATCGCGTAAAAAGCGCACGTCTTGATGTTGAAACCGGCATTGGCGACGACTGCGCGCTCCTGAATATCCCCGAGAAAAAAACGCTGGCAATCAGCACCGACACCCTGGTGGCGGGAAACCATTTTTTACCCGACATCGACCCTGCCGACCTCGCCTATAAAGCGCTGGCGGTAAATTTAAGCGATCTGGCGGCGATGGGCGCCGAACCGGCGTGGTTAACGCTGGCTCTGACCCTGCCGGAAGCGGACGAAGCCTGGCTTGAAGCCTTTAGCGACAGCTTGTTCGTACAGCTTAACTATTACGATATGCAGCTCATTGGCGGCGATACTACTCGCGGACCGCTGGCGATGACGCTGGGTATTCACGGCTATGTGCCAACGGGACGCGCGCTGAAGCGTTCCGGGGCAAAGCATGGCGACTGGATTTACGTCACCGGCACGCCGGGAGACAGCGCTGCTGGCCTGGCGATTTTGCAGGATCGGCTGCAGGTGGAAGATGCCACCGACGCGGATTACCTCCTGGCGCGTCATCTGCGCCCGCTGCCGCGGGTTCTGCAGGGTCAGGCGCTGCGCGATCTGGCGAATTCGGCCATCGATCTTTCCGACGGCCTGATTTCCGACCTGGGGCATATTCTCAACGCCAGCGGCTGCGGCGCGCGCATCGACCTTGATGCAATGCCGTTCTCGGATGCGATGCTGCGCCAGGTGGATAAGGAGCAGGCGCTGCGCTGGGCGCTCGCCGGCGGTGAAGATTATGAACTGTGCTTTACCGTACCTGAACTCAACCGCGGGGCGCTGGACGTGGCGCTTGCCAATCTCGGCGCGCGTTTTACCTGTATTGGACAGATCGTTCCTGAATCAGAAGGCCTGCAATTCACCCGTGAGGGCAAGCCGGTAACGCTGGACGTTAAGGGGTATGACCATTTTGGCGCGTAGTAGAGATGTGGCGAAAAGCCGGCTGAAGATGAGCAACCCCTGGCATCTGCTGGCAACGGGATTTGGCAGCGGTCTTAGCCCCGTGGTCCCCGGCACGATGGGGTCGCTGGCGTCGATTCCCTTCTGGTACTTGCTGACCTTTATTCCCTGGCAGCTCTATTCGTTGGTGGTGATGATGAGTATCTGCATCGGCGTCTATATTTGTCACCGTACGGCGAAAGATATGGGGACCCACGATCACGGCAGTATCGTCTGGGACGAGTTTGTCGGGATGTGGATTACGCTGATGGCTTTGCCGACGATGGACTGGCAGTGGGTTGCCGCCGGGTTCGTGATTTTTCGCATCTTTGATATGTGGAAGCCGTGGCCTATCCGCTGGTTCGACCGCAATATCCACGGCGGGATGGGGATCATGGTGGACGATATTGTCGCTGGGGTGATTTCCGCCGGGGTGCTGTACGTCATAGGCCACCACTGGCCAATTGGGCTTTTCTAAAAGCCGTGCGGCGGTGCTGCGCACCTGTCCGGGCTACTGTCCCACAGACGGTGGAGAACTCATAGCCCGGGCAAGGCGCTCTGCGCCGCCCCCGGGAGCAAAGCGCAGAGTGGCATAATTTCCCGGAGGCGGTGCTGCGCACCTGTCCGGGCTACTGTCCCGCAGACGGTGGAAAACTCGTAGCCCGGTAAGGCGCTTTGCGCCGCCCCCGGGAGCAAAGCGCAGAGTGGCATAATTTCCCGGAGGCGGTGCTGCGCACCTGTCCGGGCTACTGTCCCGCAGACGGTGGAAAACTCGTAGCCCGGTAAGGCGCTTTGCGCCGCCCCCGGGAGCAAAGCGCAGAGTGGCATAATTTCCCGGAGGCGGTGCTGCGCACCTGTCCGGGCTACTGTCCCGCAGACGGTGGAAAACTCGTAGCCCGGTAAGGCGCTTTGCGCCGCCCCCGGGAGCAAAGCGCAGAGTGGCATAATTTCCCGGAGGCGGTGGTCAACCCGTTGTCCGCAGATATTGGTGAATCTGTAGCCCGGCTAAGCGCAGCGCGAGCCGGGAATCTGGTAGGGACGGCGGGTTACTTGAACCCCACGATCGGGTGCGGTTTATACGGTGCTTCCAGCTTCTCAATCTGCTCTGGCGTCAGCGTTAAATCGACCGCATGCAGCAGTTCATCCAGCTGTTCCTGCCTTGACGCGCCGATAATCGGCGCGGCCACGCCGGGCTTGCTCAATAGCCAGGCCAGCGCGACCTGAGCGCGCTCGGCATCAAGCTCTTCCGCGACCTCAGCAAGGTTTGCGGCAATCTGCTCGTCATTCTCATCCATGGCATTATAGAGCGACTTACCGAATTCATCCGATACCAGGCGGGCGGTGGTTTCTCCCCAGGGACGCGTCAGACGACCGCGCGCAAGCGGGCTCCAGGGCATTACCGCGACCCCTGCGCGGCTGCACAGCGGTAGCATCTCATTCTCTTCTTCACGGTAAATCAAATTGTAATGATCCTGCATGGTGACGAAGCGAGCCCAGTTATTTTGCTCCTGCAATGCCAGCGCCTGCGCGAACTGGCGCGCATGCATCGACGATGCGCCGATATAGCGGGCTTTACCCGCCTTGACGACGTCGTTGAGCGCCTCGAGGGTTTCTTCAATGGGCGTGGTGTAATCCCAGCGATGGATCTGCAGCAGGTCGACATACTCCATGCCGAGACGGCGCAGGCTGTCGTCAATAGATCGCAGGATCTGCGCCCGCGACAGTCCCTGCGGCAGATCGCCCACCTGATGATAAACCTTGGTCGCGACGATTACGGAATCGCGTCGGGCATATTCGCGTAGCGCGCGGCCGAGGATCTCTTCGCTGCTGCCGTCAGAGTAATTATTGGAGGTGTCGAAAAAGTTAATCCCGCCTTCGAGGGCGTATTTAATGAGTGGGCGGCTGCTCTCTTCCGGTAAGGTCCATGCATGGTTGCCGCGGTCCGGTTCGCCGAAGGTCATACAGCCAAGGCAGAGCCGGGAAACGCGGAGATCGGTATCGCCAAGAGGGATATAGTGCATAGTGCGCTCCTGCTACGGATAAAAGTATCCCTTAAGCATAGCAGGAGCGGTGACGGCAATTATGCTAGCCAGGCGTGGATTTTGGCTTCAATTCCTGCGGCGTCGAGGCCGAGATCGGCATACGCTTCTTCCTGGGTTCCCTGCGGGATGAAGAAATCAGGCAGGCCGAGATTCAGCACCGGCACCGCGCGACGGCGAGACATCAGCAGCTCATTCACGCCGCTGCCCGCGCCGCCCATAATGGCATTCTCTTCCAGCGTAACCAGCACCTCGTGTTCTGCGGCCAGCTGTAGCACCAGCGCTTCATCCAGCGGTTTGGCAAAGCGCATATCCACCAGAGTGGCGTTAAGCTTCTCCGCGACTTTGGCGGCCTGCGGCAGCAGCGTGCCGAAGTTAAGGATGGCGATCTTCTCGCCTTCGCGTTTCACCACGCCTTTACCGATAGGCAGCGATGCCAGCGGTTCAAAGGCAGCACCGGTACCGGAGCCACGCGGATAGCGCACTGCGCTCGGGCCGTCGTTGTAGTGATAGCCGGTATAGAGCATCTGGCGACATTCATTCTCGTCGCTTGGCGTCATGATAACCATATCCGGGATGCAGCGCAGGAAGGAGATATCAAATGCGCCCTGATGGGTCTGACCGTCAGCGCCAACGATTCCTGCGCGGTCGATAGCGAACAACACCGGCAGCTTCTGGATAGCGACATCGTGGATCACCTGGTCGTAGGCGCGCTGCAGGAAGGTTGAATAAATCGCCACCACCGGCTTATAGCCGCCAATCGCCAGGCCAGCGGCAAAGGTGACCGCATGCTGTTCGGCGATAGCCACGTCGAAATACTGGCCGGGATACTTTTTCGAAAACTCGACCATTCCTGAACCCTCGCGCATCGCGGGGGTAACGGCCATCAGCTTGTCATCCTTTGCGGCGGTTTCGCACAGCCAGTCGCCGAAGATTTTCGAGTAAGTTGGCAGGCCGCCGCTGCTTTTAGGTAGCACGCCGCTGGTGTGATCGAACTTCGGCACCGCGTGGAAGGTAATCGGGTCTTTTTCGGCGGGCTCATAGCCGCGGCCTTTTTTGGTCATGATATGCAGGAACTGCGGACCTTTCAGGTCGCGCATGTTCTTCAACGTGTTAACCAGACCGATAACATCGTGGCCGTCCACCGGCCCAATGTAGTTAAAGCCCAGCTCTTCAAACAGCGTCCCCGGAACCACCATCCCTTTGATATGTTCCTCGGTGCGTTTGAGCAGCTCTTTAATCGGCGGTACGCCAGAGAAGACCTTTTTGCCGCCTTCGCGCAGCGTGGAGTAGAGTTTTCCGGAAAGCAGCTGCGCCAGATGATTGTTTAGCGCGCCGACGTTCTCAGAGATCGACATTTCGTTATCGTTGAGCACTACCAGCAGGTCGGGTTTGATATCACCAGCGTGGTTCATCGCTTCAAACGCCATCCCGGCGGTGATCGCCCCGTCGCCGATCACGCAGACCGCGCGACGCTGCTTATCTTCTTTGGCTGCGGCGATGGCTATGCCGATGCCGGCGGAGATAGAAGTGGACGAGTGGCCGACGCTAAGAACGTCATACTCGCTCTCCCCGCGCCAGGGAAAGGGGTGCAGTCCGCCTTTCTGACGGATAGTCCCGATTTGATCGCGGCGTCCGGTCAGAATTTTATGCGGGTAAGCCTGGTGGCCGACGTCCCAGATAAGGCGATCGAAAGGCGTGTTATAGACGTAGTGCAGCGCCACGGTTAGCTCTACCGTGCCGAGGCCGGAGGCAAAGTGCCCGCTGGAGCGGCTGACGCTGTCCAGCAGGTAGCGCCGCAGTTCGTCGCACAGTTTCGGCAGGCTATCTTTCGGCAACAAACGCAACTCCTGGGTGGAGTCCACCAGCGCCAGGGTCGGGTATTTGGCAATATCAAAACTCATCAGAGACTCATTTATTGTTTATTTATCACGCTGAATTATGTAATTCGCGAGCGCTTCCAGTGCCGTGGTATCCAGAGATTGCGCGGCCAGCTCGTTTAACGACCGGCGGGCGTCGGTAATCAGGTCATGGGCCTTTTTCCGGGCTTGCTCAAGTCCCAGAAGGGCGGGGTAGGTACTTTTGCCCAACTGCTGGTCGGCTCCCTGACGTTTGCCAAGGGTGGCAGTATCCCCTACCACGTCGAGAATGTCATCCTGGACCTGGAAGGCGAGACCGATATTTTCTGCGTATCGATCGAGAGCGGGCAACGCTCTGCGTCCGGCTTCACCTGCGCTCAGTGCGCCCATTCGTACCGCTGCGCGAATCAATGCACCGGTCTTATGGCGATGAATACGCTCCAGCGACGGCAGGTCAACCTGATGACCTTCCGCTTCCAGATCCAGCGCCTGACCGCCGCACATCCCGGCGATGCCGCTGGCCTGCGCCAGTTCAGAAATCATCGCCAGACGATCGCGATCCGGTACTTCCGGCATCGGCGCATCACTCAGTATAGAAAACGCCAGCGTTTGTAGAGCGTCTCCAGCAAGAATTGCGTTCGCCTCGCCGAATTTTATATGGCAGGTTGGCTGACCACGGCGCAAATCATCATCGTCCATTGCCGGAAGATCGTCGTGCATTAGCGAATAGGCATGGATGCATTCGACGGCGGCGGCGGGAGCGTCCAGCGTAGCGCGGCTAACGCCAAACATGTCGCCGGTCGCGTAAACCAGAAACGGGCGCAGGCGCTTGCCGCCCAATAGTGCGCCGTACTGCATGGCTTCGACCAGCGGAGTGTTCTGAAAGGGCTGCGGAGCGATAAAACGACGCAGCGCTTCGTTAGCCTGCTCAACGCACGACTGTAGCTGTTGCGGAAAATCCATTTATTCAGCGTCCGGCGTAAAAGGCGTCAGCGGCGCATCTTCGCTATCCGCCAGCAAAATTTGCACGCGCTGCTCGGCCTGCTGCAGCTTTGCCTGCCCCTGGCGCGCAAGCTGTATGCCGCGCTCGAATTCGCCGAGCGCTTCTTCTAGCGGCAGCGAGCCGCTTTCCAGACGATTAACAATCTGCTCCAGCTCGCCCAGGGCGGTCTCGAAGCTGGCCGGGGCCTCATTTTTCTTTGGCATAGTGAATATAGACTCTTGTTATGTCTCGATGGCTATCAATATGGTAACGAAGTCGCGCGGTTAATCAAATAACGCGCAATGCCAGGTGAAAAGCGTCCAATAGTGGTATACTCCGCGCCCTGGATGCAGACGCCGATCGCGCCTGTACAACTTTTTATGCTTAAAGCCCCGTCGGGCTTGCCAACGAATATTGTCGCCATGAAGTTTATCATTAAATTGTTCCCGGAAATCACCATCAAAAGCCAATCTGTGCGATTGCGCTTCATTAAAATTTTAACCGGGAACATTCGTAACGTTCTCAAAAACTATGATGAGACGCTTGCCGTCGTTCGTCATTGGGATCATATCGAGGTTCGGGCAAAGGATGAAAACCAGCGCCTGGCTATTCGCGATGCCCTGACCCGTATCCCCGGTATTCACCATATTCTTGAAGTCGAGGACGTTCCTTATACTTCCCTGCACGATATTTTCGAGCAGACGCTGCCGCTGTGGCGTGAAGCGCTGGAAGGTAAAACCTTCTGCGTGCGCGTTAAGCGCCGCGGTAAGCATGAGTTTACCTCAATCGAAGTCGAGCGCTACGTTGGCGGCGGTTTGAACCAACATATTGAAACGGCGCGCGTGAAGTTAACCGACCCCGATGTGACGGTGAACCTCGAGATTGAAAACGATCGCCTGCTGCTGGTTAAAGGGCGCTATGAAGGTATTGGCGGTTTCCCGATAGGCACCCAGGAAGACGTGTTGTCGCTTATTTCCGGCGGTTTCGACTCCGGCGTCTCCAGCTATATGCTGATGCGTCGCGGCTGTCGCGTGCACTACTGCTTCTTTAATCTCGGCGGCGCTGCGCATGAAATCGGCGTACGTCAGGTGGCGCACTACCTGTGGAACCGTTTCGGCAGTTCCCACCGGGTACGTTTCGTGGCGATTAACTTCGAACCCGTGGTTGGCGAGATTCTGGAAAAAGTCGATGATGGCCAGATGGGCGTGGTGCTCAAGCGTATGATGGTTCGCGCGGCGTCAAAAGTCGCCGAGCGCTACGGCGTGCAGGCGCTGGTTACCGGCGAAGCGCTGGGACAGGTCTCCAGCCAGACGCTGACCAACCTGCGTCTGATCGACAACGTCTCGGATACCCTGATTCTTCGTCCGCTGATTTCACACGATAAAGAGCACATTATTAATCTGGCGCGTGAAATCGGTACCGAAGATTTTGCCCGTACCATGCCGGAATACTGCGGGGTTATCTCGAAGAGCCCGACCATTAAAGCGGTAAAGGCGAAGATCGAGGCGGAAGAAGAGCACTTCGATTTCGACATCCTGGAAAGAGTGGTAGCGGAAGCGACGAATATCGATATCCGCGATATTGCTCAGCAGACAGAACAGGACGTGGTGGAAGTGGAAACCGTCAGCGGCTTTGGCCCGAACGACGTAATCCTCGACATTCGTTCTGTCGACGAACAGGATGACAGGCCGTTAAAGGTGGAAGGCGTGGATGTGGTCTCTCTGCCGTTCTATAAGCTCAGCACCAAATTTGGCGATCTCGACCAGAATAAAACCTGGCTGCTGTGGTGTGAACGCGGCGTGATGAGCCGCCTGCAGGCGCTGTATCTGCGCGAGCAGGGCTTCCAGAACGTGAAGGTGTATCGCCCATAACAAATTGATAACAAGGATGTTATATGATTCCTGAACAACCCGCACGCCAGGATGGCGTGCCGTTGACGTTTTATATTCCGGGACAGTGTTTGTCGTTTTCCCAATACCAGTGGGGAGCGAGGCTGGCCCGGCTCGTATTGCCAGAACGTCGCCGCCGTTTAGCTCCTGTACCCGCATTTCTTATTAGCACACTTATTATGTGGCTGATTTTTGCCTTTTTTGCGTCATTGAGCGATGGTCATTATCAGTTCAGATTAAGCGCCTGGTCCATTAGCGATGGGGCGGGCGAGTATCTTTTCAGGTTACGCAATTCAAAGGTGATAGCCGTTTTTCTGGGATGCTACATTGTCGGCGTGTTGACCATCCGGCTTCTTTATCGCCGATTTCAGAGATGTTGGTCCCGTCGCTTTTATGACGCCAATGAAGCTATTCGCAGCGGATATTGCCTTCAGCTGTGGGAGGAGGGCGTAAGCTGGATGGATCACTCTAATCAAAATTACCGGGCTTTTCTGGCGTGGAGACACGTTAAGGGGATCGTAACTCACGGAAAAATGGATTATTTAGATTTAGGGACCTTAGGATTTTTGTGGATCCCCGTTGATTTAGATGCGTATCCGCGAGCGCAGGTATTCAGGTTTATTGAACGTCATATGTGAAGGTAACGGCGGAAATTTCCGCCGTTGGCTCACGCTTCGTAGTAGTTATAAATTCCGGCCGCCATGACCAGCTGTGATGCGACTTCATGGGCTTTTTCACGCCCAACCAGCAGATCAATTATCTTTAAAGCGAAATCAATGGACGTCCCGGGCGCCTGGCTGGTAAGTAGCTTAACGCGAGCATCCCAGACGACGCGCCTGTCCTGCCACTGCCCGGCAGGAATGCGATCTTTCAACCCGGGAAATCCGGTCATATTGCCGATGGGGAACAGATTATGCGGCACCAGTACGGTGGCCGCCGCGGCGCAGATCGCTGCGACGATACGCCCGGAAAGGTGAAACTGACGCACGGTCTCAACCAGCAGAGGGCTGTCGCGGAAGCACTCGGCGCCCTTAATGCCGCCAGGAAGAATGATGATATCGAAGTCGCTATCGGCCACTTCCACCAGTGGCGCATCGGCCAGCAGCTTGACGCCGCGCGAGCAGACAATCGTCAGATCGCCATCGCTGGCGACGCTGGCGGTTGTGACCTTTATGCCGCCGCGAACGAGTAAATCTATGGTGGTGACCGCTTCGGTCTCTTCGCTACCAGGGGCGAGGCAAATCAGTGCCGACGCGCTCATATTCATTCTCCTTACGCTTAACCAGTTCAAACAGACGGGTATTTTCAGGTACGGCTATACCGTGGGCTCGAGCACGCTTTAGCAGAAAACCGGTAATATAGTCGATTTCCGTATGGCGCTGGGCGAGAATATCCTGCAGCATTGAAGAAGTATTTTCTGCCGTACTTTCAATAACCTGATGAACATAGAATAACAGGTTTTCCGGCGAGGTATGCATCCCCTCGCGCTCCATAACCGCCGCAACTTCATAGCAGATGTCAGCGACCTCCTGAGGATATTCGCGTAAGGCGCCGTTCTGGCAGTTCTTCAACGCCGTCAGCGGGTTGATCACGCAGTTAACCGCCAGCTTACTCCAGATTGCGGGGTAGATATTATTATGCCAGGCAACGTCAGGTAGCACGCCCTGGAGCACATCGGCAAGATAACTGTAGTCCTGCGGATAATTTTTCGCCGGACCAATGTGGCTGGTGCCATTGGCAACGTGGACAATGACGTTGCCGTCGCGGCGAGCAGCCTGGGTTGTCGAAGCCATCAGCAGCGGCTGTCTGATGCTTTTAAGCTCATCCACGGTTCCCATACCGTTATGCATGAGCAAAACAGGCGATGATGAGGGCAAAATTGCGCTCAGGTTTTTCACCGCGTTGGAGACCTGCCAGGCTTTCAGCGTGACCAGCAACAGGTCGCTACTGGCGAGAAAATCAGGATCGTTAGCGATAAATGATTCATTAAACACGCTACCGTCGGTATCAATGACATTGACGCTACAGAATGGCTGGGGGACGCGTAACCAGCCCTGGACTTCATGCCCGTGTTTGTACAGCGCAGTTAGCCATAACTGTCCCAGTGCACCGCATCCGAGTACGGTTACTTTCATTATTCCTCCTCACCTGTGAGTGCTGCATCAGGTGCTCATGGCTAAAGTATAGCGTTATCAGTTATCCTTTCGGGATAACAAGTTGAGTTATGTCGCGTTGCAGGTATTATGCAACGCAAAAGAAACTGAAGGAGAGGAAAAGATGCCATCTTTCGATATTGTCTCTGAAGTTGATCTTCAGGAAGTTCGAAACGCCGTAGAGAACGCGACCCGTGAAGTTGAATCGCGTTTTGATTTTCGTAACGTCGAAGCGAGCTTTGAACTGAACGAAAAGAACGAGTCCATCAAGGTCCTCAGTGAGTCTGATTTCCAGATTAATCAACTGCTGGATATTCTGCGCGCCAAGCTGCTTAAACGCGGAATTGAAGGCAGTTCTATTGAAGTTCCGGATGAGTTCGTGCACAGCGGTAAGACCTGGTTTGTCGATGCAAAGCTGAAGCAGGGAATTGAGAGCGCGACGCAGAAGAAAATCGTTAAGCTTATCAAGGACAGTAAGCTGAAGGTGCAGGCGCAGATCCAGGGTGAAGAAATTCGCGTTACTGGAAAATCTCGTGACGATCTGCAGGCGGTTATGGCTCTGGTACGCGGCGGTGATTTAGGTCAGCCGTTCCAGTTCAAAAATTTCCGCGATTAGCCAGTATGCTCAGATAGTACACGCTTATCCGGCCCATTAGAACGGTCGGATAAGCCGTCGCCCATTTTCACTCACGTTCTGAATCATGACATTTTAAATGTGAAATTAATGAGTTCAACTACACAATAATATTCCCTTTAGTTAATCAATCTCCTTTCAGCCTTGCAACAGCGGCTTGTTCTCAGACATCAAGCCCGCATATCGATTATGACTGGTAAGCGGTACAGCACGCCAGTTGCATAATAGTGGCGATAGCCGGCAAGGTTATGTCCTTGAGCTTGCATTCAAATATATTTCATGTTTTGCCATGCTAACTCCTTAATAGACTATTCATTGACTTATTAGCATTTTTATCCATCAAAGAGTTGGTTGAATTATTCGACCTTCACTATGTTGCCGCCATATAAAATTTGTACGGTCGGGGAATATGGAGATGTTTTTATTCATCGTGCTTATTATTTACCTGCCTGGTATTTTTATAATTTAATGTTCAATGACACATCGCATAAGGTAGCAGAAAGAGATGAAAATAAAATTAAAGCGATTTCAGATAGGTAACATTAACATCCGGATGTTTACCAGAACCCTCACTTTATTAATATTGTGAAATGAGTTTTCGAACGAATAGCGCCTGGCCGAATGGTGTTTTTATCTGAGGTTGCTTCTAAAATCCAATAAAATCATATTGTTGAAGCCCGGCTTTGAGGGGGGTATTCTTTTTGATTACGCATGAAAAAACAGTAGCCACAACGTTCAGGATGTCAGATACCCTCCAGATTCTTTTTAAGAAAATATTCATTTTTGATCTTAATCATGAAAGTCTGGAAGTTAATATAATGGGTAATAATTCACTTTTGTTTATTAAACTATTCGAGGAAAGTATAGCGAAGTCAGTAAAGCGTTGTATGAAATCGCTGTGATGGGCAAGGATAATAGCAGCGGCCTTAACCATAAGGTGCAGAACAGGGATAAGCTTAAACGGATAACAACCTTTGTAGAGGGTAATTTTCATAAAATAAAAATATAATCGACTAAACATTTTGCTTAAAAATATTAAAGTTTATGCTTCATATATTTCATAAATCATATTGGTTGCTGTATACAAGATGTTGATGAATTGAATGTGATTTATACACAAGGATCGGTGCACTAATTAGTGTGCTAAAAATGGCCTGATGTGAATGATGATGCTTGCTCATTGTGTAATTCCATCAGGCTGTGCTCTATCAATACTATCTGAAAAGGTTTATATGAAACATTACGCGAATAAAAAAAGAATGCTAAAATTAAATCCTGTTGCTGCTTCAATATTACTGCTTTTACCGGTAATAGCCCAGGCTGATATCTCAATCATTAATGGGAACGTCACGTCAGCAAACGGTGTTCCTGTTGTGAATATTAAAGAAGCAAATAGCAAAGGACTTTCACATAACGTTTACGAAACACTGAACGTGGGCAAAGAAGGGGTGATTTTCAATAACTCCGCCAGCGCCGTGCAAACGACTCTGGCCGGGCAGATTGAAGGTAATGCTAATCTCGCGGGGGGAACCGCGAAAGTTATTTTGAACGAAGTAACTTCAAAAAATGCAAGTACCATCAACGGGATGATGGAAGTGGCCGGCGACTCTGCTCATCTGATCATTGCTAACCCAAATGGGATTACCACCCAAGGGGGCGGTTTCATCAATGCGGAAAAAGGGACGCTGACGACCGGTACGCCAAATGTAAAAGATGGTGCATTAACAGGTTATACCGTGAAGGGCGGCAGTATTACTGTTGGTAACTTCCAAAGCGAATCACCTACAGAAATTTTAGCCCGCAGCGTCAAAGTGAACGGAAGTCTGAGAGTTGATGAGCTATCAGTCATCGCAGGCAACAACGTTATCGATGTCGATGGTTCTATCACCGGCACAGTGGAGGCCATCGATAAAGCTGCTTCCTATGGCGTGGATGTCTCTAAACTCGGCGGTATGTATGCCAACCGCATTAATTTGATTAGCACTGAAGGCGGCGTTGGGGTACGTAACGAAGGGACTATTGCCGGCGGTGCCAGTGGCCTTAATATCACTAGCAACGGTAAGCTAATAAATAACAGCGCTATGATCCAATCTAGTGGCGACATAGCTGTAAATACCAATGGTGCTCTGGATAATATAAACGGTAAAATTAACAGTGGGAGAAGTATTACAATTGATACTGCCAAAAGCAGCATCAATAATACCACTGGGGGAAATATTTCTGCTGCATCAGATATTAACATTCTAAGCGGTGCACTGGATAATGCCAATGGTAAGATTGCATCTGGAGGAATGTTAACGGTTAATACCAACAATAATAAGCTGAACAACTCCGGAAGAAGCAAAAACGCTGGTATCGAAGCGGCAATAGTACTTATCGAGAGCGGTGAACTCAGCAATAGTAATGGTCAAATACATGGCAATTATATTAATCTAAAGAATAGCTCTATGGCTAATAACTCTGGCGTTATTGATGCTGATGGAAACGTAGAGATTAATAGTACTGGTAATATAGAAAATATAACTGGCTTGATTCGCTCCAGTGCAGCTAATGTGAAAATAACAACTACTAAAGCTGTTAAAAATAACAATAATAAATCACTCGATCCGGCCGGTGCGGAAGCCAAAGGTATAATTTCTGGGAGCGGCACAGACATCTCTGCAGATTATGTCTTTAATAATGCTGGAACAATCGCCTCAGCCGGTGATATTAAATTAAAGACCACTAGAGATATCGATAACTACCAGGGGAAAATTGAAAGTAGCCAAAATATTTCAATCGAAGGTCGTGAGCTGCGGACCAGCCAGGCCGGAATCAATGGTATAAAAGGTGTTAATATCGAGCTTAGCGACAAATTTGATAGCCGTCTTGCTATGGTAACGTCTACCGAGGGTGACGTATCGATTAAAGCTAACAAAATCATTAATGACAGCTCATTGATTCTCGCCAAAAATATCAATGTTGAATCAGGCTCATACCTGGATAGCAAGTATTCAATGATGGTCTCCGATGAAAATCTGACGTTAAAGGCGGAAGGCGATATTAATGTTAGTTCTAGTAACATGTTTGGTTATTATGCAGGGCAATATTTCGGCTATATCAATCAGGAAGGTGGCATAATCGCCGGTAAAGATCTGAATATAACTGCAAAAAATGTCAACAATACATCTGGGCGTATTGTTTCTCAGTCGGGAGATACTAATATTAATCTTTCCGGGAACCTGACAAACAACAAAGGGCAGGTTGTTGCTAATTCCGGCAACATGAATATTGATGCCAAACATGTTGCCGCGGATTATTCAACTATTTACAGTGCAGGTAACATGAATATCAATGTTGACTCGCTGTCTTTAGAAGGAAACGGTTCTATCGCTAAAAATACCGCAACTGGCATTATTTCCTCAGATAGAGATATTTTCATAAATGTTAATGGTGATTATTTCAATAATGGCTGGATTAGTGGCAAGGGGGATGTGACTGTAAAAAGTACCGGCTATTTAAGAAATTCTCATACCATTAATGCTGACGGGAATCTTAACGTTAGTGGATACACAATAGCTAACAATAAAGATATCGTTTCTGGCAAGGCATTGACAATTACTACCAATACTGACTTGACCAACAATGCTAATGGTAATATCACTGGTTATACGACCAGAGTCGATGCTAATAATGTCTCTAATATGGGTAACCTGGTTGCTTCATCCCAACTCAATTTGAATGCGGCAAATAATATCTATAATTATTTTAATATCTATACCGAAGGAAAAGCAGTAATCAATGCCAAAAAAGTTATCAATACTGGCTTTTGGGCTGTCTTTGGTGGGGCTCAAGGACTTCAGACAGCTGCAAATATAACAAATATATTTGGTACTGTTGTTGGTAAATAGATAGAACGCTAAATAAAAGGTAAAGGCAGCAAGGGATTGCTGCTTTTACCTGTCAGGAAACGAAATGGATATTCGATATATTTTCAGCGCGGCCTTGATATTAATGAGTTTCAGCTCGAAGACATTTGCAGACATGCCGCTCGGGCGTATGATAAAAGAACAGCAGAGTAATGATAATACATCAATCAAAGAACGCAAGATTGAAAAAAAAGATGTTTTTTCGCAAGCCGTACAGAAAATAGCAGTAGATAGCGATTTTCCGCAAGAAACGCCTTGCTATAATATCGATGAGCTTATTCTCGAAAATGACTTCCTGAACGATCGCTGGATCCGAAAAATTAAAAAAAGAATCGCCGGTAAGTGTTTGGGGGTCAAAGGATTACAAAAAGCAGCTGTCGTTTTGCAGGATCACTTTATTAATTCCGGGTACATAACAACCCGAGTCGAGATACCGTCTCAGGATCTTTTGACTAAAAAACTAAAGTTGCGAGTTGTTCCTGGGCGAATATCACAAGTTATTATATCTGATAATGATATAAGTACATGGGGGTTGCCCTTTAAGGAAGGAGATATCCTGAATGTCAGAGATATTGAACAGGGACTGGAAAATATACAGAGGACGCCTTGGGTTGATGTTAAGATAAATATCATACCTGGCGTTAACAACGGTACCAGTGAAGTTGAGATTAAACCTCAGCGTACTAAAAGATGGAATTTAAGAACAACATATAACAATTTTGGTGATAAAAGTACTGGCAACCAACTCTTAGGGACAACCGGTTATCTTTATAATTTAACGAAATCTAGCGATATTTTTTATTTGGCCGGTACCAGTAGTCAGACTGGTGGGTATAAAAATGTTAGCACCTACTATAGTATCCCTTTTGGATACTCTGAATTAAGCCTTTTTTATAGTAGTAGTAAATCAAACCAGAGTATTGATGTTGGTCCCTATGATTTTGACTATGTGGGTAAGACGCAGTACTTCAGCCTTAAGGGATCACGAATGCTGCATCGTGATGCGAGTTCAAAGCTTTCCGCCAGTGCAGAACTCATCAGACGCAAGTATGATTATACATTAGGGGGGGAAGAATTAGTTTTACAAAAACGCGATATGAGTAATTTGAAGCTCGGGGTAAATTATAAGAAAAATTTCACCGGGGCCGTATTAGATTCCAGTTTAAGCTGGCAGCGTTTTATCAAGGCCTTAGGAAGTACAGAAACGCCAGATATGCGTAATGGAGATGTAAGTCGCCAGAGTCAGATCATGAATCTGAATGTGAATTATATGAAATGGCTAACTTCATTACCTGTTGATGCTTATTATGAACTTAATATCGGTGTACAGTATACGCCGGATAATCTTACTCTACAGGATCAGCTTACTATAGGCGACCGATGGAGTGTTCGTGGCTTTGATGATAGTGGAGGAATTTATGGTAATAAAGGGTTCTATCTACAGAATACGCTCAATCTTATTACAGGTTATAGAAACATAACTCCCTATTTTGGTGTGGATTATGGCCAAATCATCGGTAAGGTCCCGGTACAGGAGATTGAGAGTAAAAAAATAATGGGCGGCATAACTGGCTTAAAAGGAGTTGTTTATGGTTTGGAGTACGATTTATCCTTATCGAGCCCTTTTGTCTACCCCGATAATTTAAATGTAGATAAGTATAAAGTTAAATTTAATTTTAATTACCAATTATAACTGTCGTAGCGATAAATCATGCGTGTTGGTACGGATATTGTTGAAGTGGAAAGAATTGTTCAGGCCTTGACGAACAGCAATTCTTGCTTTTTACAGAGAGTGTTTACTCATGCTGAGATTAATAAAATTAATCCGCACGACCCAAATTATGAGCGCGCTTCTGGGTTCTGGGCGGCAAAAGAATCAATTGTAAAAGCAGTAGGTTATGGGTTTAACAATAAAATTCGTTTTCATGATATTGAGGTCACGCATGATGAATATGGAAAGCCAGCGTTTTTGATAACTGGAAGACTGAAGGAAATCCTCGATGAGCAAGGAGTTGCTAATATCTCCTTAAGTATCTCTCATTGCCGTACTCATGCAATCGCAGTGACTATTCTTTGTTAATTAAGGTGATCAATAGATATGTATAATTATAATGACCTCGTTGATAAAACCGTATTAGTCACTGGCGCCAGCGGTGATATCGGTCACGCTATTTGCGGCAAATTTCTTGAGCAAGGATGCGTCGTTTATGCACTTTACTGCACGAATAAAGCGCAGTTGATGGAGCTTCAATCAAATCATCCTGCTGGAAAAAAACTTCATCTCCTGCAGGGGGATCTATCGAATCAGGAAGATGTTGCGGCCATATGTGCACAATTATCCAGTGATAAAGGAAAACTGGATGTTTTAGTGAACAATGCAGGAATAGTGAAAGATAACCTCTTTGCTGCTATGACTTTTGATGATTTTAGCTCTGTTATTAATACTAATCTTCTGGGGCTTTTTCGTATGACTAAAGAGGTCTTACTTTTGTTACGGTCGGCCCAGAATCCTACAATCATTAATGTTGCATCTATTGCTGCTATTGTTCCGAGTATTGGTCAGGTTAATTATAGCGCTTCCAAAGGTGCCATTTTAAGTTTCACACGAACGCTGGCCGCTGAGCTTGCGCCGCGGGGCGTACGAGTAAATGCCGTTGCGCCGGGAATGATCGAATCAAAAATGGTTAAAAAAGTGTCTCGTACGGTAGTGCGTGAAGTCACTAATTCAATTCCGCTTAAGCGCCTTGGGAAATGTGAAGAAGTTGCAAATACTATTGTTTATTTGAGCTCTTCTGCTTCAAGTTATATTGTCGGGCAAACCATCGTCATTGATGGTGGTATGGTTATGCGGTGATATATGTCAAAATTTAAGATCCCGACAAAAGTTTTTCTGGCTATGGGTGGGTGGCGCCAGCCATTGTTAATGGTAGATAGAATCGATGATTTTAAGTATGGCGAGAATGGGTATGTTAAAGTGATAAAGCATATCACTTATAATGAACCGTATCTTCTTGGCCATTTTCCTGAAGATCCTATCATGCCAGGGGCTATTATTTCAGAGATATTTGGCCAGGCTAGTGAATATTTCTCTTTTTTGTGTGATATTTGCGATATTTATCAACTACGCACAGGGCGAGAATTTCTGTCTCTGCGTGATATCCATACATATATAGATCAACCTGATATGCTTGAAGTTATACATAAGCGTCGGGCACAGGTACGTGGAGTACTGGCTGCACAAAATTTGAAGTTTAAAGCCTCAGCTTATCCGGGGGATACTATTGAAGTGGTAAGTAAACTCACGTTTTCTGACAATCATGGCTTTAAGCATTACTCGGTAATTGCCAATGTAGGAAAGAAAATTATTAGCCAGGGCACCATTATCAATTTTCGGGAAGTTTTATAACTTATCGTAAGGGAAGGTTATGACTGATATTAATGAGAAGATCGATCAAAGAAAATCAATACTTGTGACTATAAAAGCGGAGCTTATTCATCGGCTTAATATTCAACGTGAAGAGCATCAAATTGATGACGATACTCCTTTGTTTGGCAATGGACTGAAGCTGGACTCTGTTGATGCGACGGAGATTATCGTCATGCTTGATAAGGCTTTTAACATTCAAGTGCATGAAGGGGATGATCCATCATATATGAGAAGTATTAATAGCCTTGCTTCATTTATTATTCAGAAAAAACATTCCTGATGTCAATCATGTTAATTTATAAAGGTGTTTTATGAGCTCGCTTTTCGATTTACATTTAAAAGATAATGCTGTGATGGGCAATTATAACAACCGGAGCATACCTTCATCCTATCATGATATTTTAGATGAATATAAAGCGGTGAGAGAGAATGCTTTGCTGGTCGACTACTCTCATATGGCCATTGTTAGCGTAACAGGCGAAGATGCATGGATTCTTGTAAATCACATTGCCTCTGCTGACATTTCAATTGTACGAGATGAACAAGGAATTTATTCACTCGTCTTGAATGACGACGGGACTATCCTTGGTGATATGTATGTGCTGTGTGCCATGGATGGTTATTATATATTGTCTGAAAATATTTCTGTTGCCAGGATTATAGAAGTCCTTAATTTCGCAGCGGAAAAATATGATGATTTAGGTATTCAGGAGATCCCGGAAATAAAATCCATGGAAGACGATAACTGGGGGGCTATCATGCTTGAAGGGCCATATTCCTGGGAGTTGATGTCCGAGATCTATGGATATGATATCATCGGTCTTCCTTATTGCGAATACATGAATACTGAAGATGACTTAATTGTCTTCCGCTGCGGTAAGCATGGGGAGTTTGCCTATCAAGTAATTGGCCCTCAAAGTTTACTCGTTGAACTATGGGTTAAATTACAAAAGATAGGAGTTAAGTACTTACTTAAAACTGGCGGTTTGGATTACCAGCGTATAGTTCGCGTAGAGAATCCTGGCTGGGATCAAAGCATTTACGCAGAATATTCAACAAACCCTGTCGAATTACAATTGCAGTGGGCTATCCAGTATGACAAGGAAGATTTCATCGGCAAAGCTGCTGTTGAGCTGATGTCTGCCCAGAGTGCTGCTCGCAAAGTTGTTGGCATTGTTCCGTGCGTTAATTGCGCGTCGCTTAGCAAGGATGATAAAATCCTTGTTAATGGGCAGACCGTTGGGTTTATTATTAATGCTGTATATTCTCCGGCTGCGCAAAGTTGGATAGCGTTGGCGTTTATTAATACCCCTTATGCACTATCAGACATCGACGGTTACATAATAAAAACAGCGCACGGTGATATTGCGGCAAAAACTAAAACTTTACCATTTATATATAATTTCAGTTTGCTGGTTAACCCGACAACGCATAGCTATATTGATCCATCGAAAGCGAAAAGTGTTTTATAAAGCATAGAGTATTAAAGTTAACTTGCTAAACACGGTCATTATTTTTTATTTGCTGTTTAAATCAAGGGTTTTCCGGATATTATGAAAACAAACAGGAAAAGGGTAGTTATCACAGGGATGGGCATCCTGTCATCTCTTGCGGATAATATTGAGGGTTTCAGGCTAGCCCTGCTACAGAAGGAAAATGGTATTACTGATAGCGCGCGTTTCTCGGAATGGTTTGAAAACGCACGGGCGGCCGAGGTACTACATGAAATCGATTGTCCTGAATTATCTGAGGAGATTATTGCCTCGCTCGATAACGCTGCGCTGTGGGCATATAAGGTTGGCAGGGACGCGTTGATACAGGCCGACCTGGTTAACTGCCCTCGTTGCCTTGATGAGATGGGCTTAGTAGTTGGCGTTTCCTCTGCGGGTACAGAAGCCTTCCTGCCGCTTTTCGAGCAGCGAATTCAGGACTTTTCCTTGCGTAAGGCGCTGTATTCCGGTGGTTTCTCTTCCTGTTGTTCCAGCGTTTCGACATTGTTAGGGCTGAAAGGTGGGGTCGAACTGGTTGCCACGGCCTGTACAGCGAGCCCTAATGCCGTAGGTATGGCATTCGATTATATTCAGAATGGCAAGAGTAGCGCTATGCTGGCAGTTGGGACGGAACCGATCTATTTACCGACCTTTGCTGGCTTTTATGCTCTCAATGTCATGCATCCCGTATCCTGTTCACCTTTCTCCGGCCAATCCGGTATGTCAATTGGCGAGGGGGCGGGGGCTATTGTACTGGAAGAGTATGAACACGCCATTGCACGCGGCGCTACCATCTATGGCGAGATTCTTTCTTATGCCACATCCTGCGACGCTTACCACGAAACAGGGCCCGATCCGCGAGCCAGCGGAGCAGTACAGGTTATGTTAAGGGCCATGGCTAATGCGGGGATTACACCCGATCAGGTTGATTATATTAATGCGCACGGCACGGGTACTGAAGCTAACGATCAAATCGAAACGTTGGCGATGAAGAAAGTGTTTCGCAACATTGAAAATATTCCGATCAGTTCTACGAAATCCTACTTTGGCCATAATATTGGCGCTGCCGGAATCGTTGAACTTATAGCTTGCCTGGTCACTTTGCCTGACCAACAGGTACTACCTACCCTTAATTTCACTGAGGCACGGCCTAACTGCGATCTGGATTATGTCCCGAATGAGTTCGTGAAAAAAGATATTAATATCTTTATGAAAAATAACTATGCATTCGGGGGTAACAACTGCTGCATGATCGTAAGCACCAGGCCGGGTTCGGTTCCGGTGACTTCATATGAGGCCAAAAGGGTAGCGATAACTGGCATAGGAGCTGTATCCGCTATTGGGCATCGTATCAATGAAATACTTGCGAACATTAGTCAAATTGAAAGCAGCGCCGTCGAGCTTGAGGAGATCGTTTTCCCTCAAGATGTATTAAATGAAGCTGAAGAGCTGCTGCATGTTTTAATAAAGAGCAGGCAGTTTGAGGAGCTTTTTGGGGAAAATTATGGCATTGCCAGCTGTGAAGCATCGCATGAACCATCCACCTTTAAAACTTTCCAGGTCAAAGGGCTTGAGCCGCGTAAACACCTGCGTCGCTTCGATTCGCGTAAGGCTACTCGCGGCGGTACTTTTGCGCTAATTGCGCTTACGGAAGCGCTAAATATGGCTAAGCGACGTATTAAGCGCGATGGAGAAGAACTCGGTCTGGTTATGGGCATGGCGCGCGGGCCACAAGAGACGACTTATAAATATTTACAGAGTCTGAAGCCAGACCCTGGAAAGGTACGTACGTCGGAGTTTCCTGGTTCACTGATGAATGCGATTGCAACTTTTTGCGGTATTTCTGAAGGGGTAAAAGGGTACACCACTACTCTTGCAACCGGTGAAAATGCGGCTCTTGGTGCATTAACTTATGGTTATGAAATCATTCGCCAGCAGCTTCAACCGCAAGTTATTGTCGGGGGCGCTGATGAGTATTTCCCTTCCATGTCTCTATACATGGATGGGGTGACGCAGAAGATTCACGCGGCATCTGATGTCAGGGACTATCAGGTCTATGCTAAAGAAGCGAAGGGCTACGTACCTGGCGAAGGCGCCTGTATGTTAATGCTCGAAGATCCGCTTGCGGCCGCTGCGCGCGGCGCTGAGGTTTTAGCGGAAGTTGTCGGGTATGGTAAATCATGCAACAACAGCTATTTTGATGTTACTCAAATTGATGAAAAATCCAGCGCAATGGCCTTAGCCATCAAACGCGCGCTTAATGATGCAGGAATTTGTGCCAGAGATATCGATTTGGTGTGTGGCACCAGCAACGGAAGCATTGAGAATTCAACAATTGAGTTGAATGCCATATATGAATCATTTCGTCAGGTTAATCCAATAGTCCCGGTAGTCAACTACAACGCCTTTTTTGGCTTCGTGGCTTCGTGTGCAGGCTTGTTGAATCTGATCATACTTCTTGATTGTATTAAAAAGCAGGCAGTTCCTGCTATACCGTATACCAGTGACTTTGTTGATCAGCGTATAAATTTTGTGCGTCAGCCTCTGAATATCAAAATTAAATATGTATTGCTGGTAGGGGCGACGGAAGGCGGCAACTATTACGCAATTATTATCAAAGGATAATACGATGGACAGGAAGTCTATTATTTCTGGTTATAGCGTTCATTTACCATTTGCCGATGATGGTTCACAGCTCATTGCAAATCTGAAACAGGGAAAGCGTGTCAAAACCGCGCCTTGGTTCAAGTCGAATGATGAAGCTATTAAATGTGGGCTTCGTGGTAATGTCAATGTTGCAAAGATGAAATATAGTAATGATAGCATTCCTGAATTACTCTATCGCCTAATTGATGAGGCCTTAAGGCAGTCAATGCTGGATGAGAATTGTCTTCGAGAAGATAATATCAGAGTCTATATTACTGGTATAGGGCCTCGAGTTGATGCTATAGATTATCGTTCTTTCGCTACTTATAATGATATTGAAGATCTCGCGCTGACTCCTTCAATAACCAATTTATGCGCCAAAAATATGTCTCAGGATATAATTGCAGAGCTTTTGGCTAAAAAATATCGTTTGCGGTATCTACCACCGAATATTAATTGCACCAGTAACTCCGGGCTTACAGCCGTTCATCTGGCAAGCCATGCAATTGAGCGCGGTGGTATAGAGCTTGCGCTCATTATTAATATATCCCAGATAAAATCTCAGGATATTTGGTTTCTCTCAACTCAATCAATGCTGGATACGGATCTTGTTCAACCGTTTGGTGTAAATAGCAAAGGGGTGATCTTTGCTGAAGGTTATAGCGTTCTGGTACTTGAAAGTGACCATCATCGCCTGGCCCGACAACTTGTTGATGGAGTGAGTATCAAGACGGCTTATAAACAGATTAATGCCAGTAGAAGTAACGATGTTTACTGGCAGAGTACCTGTATATTAAAACTAGTCAACCAACTCTTGAATGATACGAGAGTTAAAATTGAGGACGTGTGCGCTTTTATCCCTCATGGTAATGGTACAGCGTTCAGTGACAGCATTGAAGCGAAAGCTATTGCTATTCTGGCAGGGGAGAATATGCTACCAGTCCTCGCTTACAAAGGGCAAATAGGTTATACCGCTACTGGTTCTGGATTGGTAGATTTAATAATTGGTCATCATTCAGTAAGTTGTCATGAGTTAATAAAATCGGTAATTAATGAACCCATTATTAATGGTATAGCTCACCACTTTCTTATCGGGCCGGGAGTAATAAAACATCACAAAAGCCATTTACTTAAAACCGGCTTAGGGGTAGATGGTTCTATTATCGCAGTTTTGCTGTCCAATACCGCCAGGGAAGCTAGCTAAATGGATGATGCAATGCATTTATTATCGTTGTCTCTTATGGAGCCCGAGGCACCTTTATTTTTATATAGTCCCAGTTGGCTAAATGTTTGGGAAGCACATTCCTATGATATGGCTTTGAAAAATACCGATACAAATAGCTGGGCTTTTAAACGATTTGGTACTCGCGCAGATGCCTATGACAAAGAAATAGTGAACAGAACTAATTACATGGCGTATATCTCCGCGTTAGAAAAAGTATCCGATGCCGCAATGCAGGCGCTGCCTCAGAAGGAACGTATGCTATTGATGAAATCACGAACTGCCTTTATCTATGTTGACTCATGGGGAGAAGCGGCTGGCTTTGAATATGATATAAGTACGCTGCATTTATCTACCATTGATACACTACCAAAAAATTTAGTAAAAAAGTTTTCTGTAGATAATGTGACATGCAAAATCCGTGGGGAAAAAAATGCGCTGATTCAGGCAATGCGCCTGGCGCAAGACTATTTAAGCTGGGATATCTTTGATTTTGTCATTGTTTGTGGTGGTTATCGTGCCATACCATTGTTAGCGTTTACCGCAACAAATATTAATCCTCGTAGTAAAATGAAAGAATCTCGAAAAATTCCCGGGATGAATTTATCAATCGAACGAGTAGGATGTTTTATTTTCAGTCAGACAACTGGTGATCTAAAAGTAAACTGCGGGCCCTATTTTAGCGCAGACTCATCACAGTATCAAAAAAATTATGCATCAGATATTGATCTGGTTGCATTTTCCGGCAGAGCCAGTTCGATAACGCCATTTTTTAACCATCCTGTAAAATTACTCGATCTTGAAAAGAAATATGGTTCTAGTGGCTGTATAACGCCTGCTTTGAGCTGGCATTATATTTTTCAGCACGCTTTTAAGGGCGGTCGCATGAGAACAATTTTGCCCGGTTATAATGGCGGATTAACTTATTTTGATACCTGGTATTAACCATGAGGCCACAGTGAGAGCTAATATTAAAGAATTGCCAGCTATTTCTTTGCATGGTATTTATAAAAATTATGGAATGGGCGAGAACGAGGTTGTTGCGCTTAAAAATATCAATGTTGATATCGCTGCTGGCGAGTTTATGGCTTTATGTGGGCCTTCTGGTAGTGGTAAAAGCACATTGTTAAATATATTATCCGGAATTGATAAACCCTCCGCAGGGCATGTTTTCTTTCTCAATAAAAATATGAATGCATTGTCAGAGAGAAATCTCGCAGCAATACGTAGTAAGCATCTGGGATTTATTTTCCAGTTCTTTAATTTAATCCCGGTACTTAACGTGTTTGATAATGTTTTTTATCCATTGATACTTAATGGCCATTTCGATGCCAGAACTGCAAAGGAGCGAACCCTCCATTTTCTGAATAGCGTGGGTTTATCCGGCCTGGAAGACCGGAAACCGGGGCAGCTATCTGGCGGGCAACAACAGCGTGTCGCCATAGCAAGAGCACTCGCACATGAACCTCAGATTGTCGTTGCAGATGAACCAACAGGAAATCTCGACCTGGCGACGGGAGACGCAATTCTGGATCTTTTACTAGATATCAATCATCAAACGGGCACCACTTTTATTATATCGACCCACTCCACCCAGCTAACGGAGCGTGCGCGACGAGTGGTGGAAATCCGTGATGGAGAATTAGCTTATGATTCATATGAATAATTTCTTCAGGTTACTATGCCTGAGCCTGTCTCTGGTTATTGTAGCCGTCACGGCGGCTCCCACTTATACGCCTGTAGTTGAAAGCATACTCCATAATGGGTTTCCAACTCAGCCTGACGTGTTAGCAAAAACTACTCAATCTCTATCCGATGAGTTCAAAAAGACCGGAAATATTGCTTCGCTGGTTTTTTATGCCTACGGGATGTTGAGGCAAGCAAACTATTTTTTGGCCACTAATGATATTATTAAGGCTTCAGAGTATGCTAAAACAGGCTTCTTTTATCTCGATGAAGCTGTGGATTTAAATCAAAACATACCACTCATCAGATATCTGCGTGCCAAGGTCGATGCGTACCTACCCGCCGAGTTGGGACGCTGCGTTATTACCCTCGAGGACACAGACATACTGCTAAAACAAGAATTAAGTAGCAGAATTCGAGATAACGTCAATGATATGCGCTACAGAGCATTTTATAACTGTAAACTTTATCAACAGGCTGGCCAATTATTATCAATATTACAGGTGGATAATCCAAATAAAAAAATTGATATGGCTTATAACGGTTCATCTACCTGGGAACTTGATGAAGTTACGCAAATTATTATACCCCTTATGAGGGCCAAATAAATGTCAATGAATATGATCTTTGTAAATGGTTTTGTGCTTATAATTGTTTTATTTATCATCTATTGTGTCGTTTTCCGCTTCCGTGATGCTAAGTTTTCTTTTTTGAATTTATTAAGGCATCGCAGAAGAACTTTGTCAACAATTTGTGCGATAATTCTTGGTGGTGTTGCCATATTTTTATATGGCGGCTTTATTAATTATTCTTTCTGGATTCTCCAGCAGCAAACAATCCGCACAAACATTGGTCATGTACAAGTTTATAACAAGGAGTACTTTGATACTGCAAACAAGAGTAAACATCTCATCAATAATTATGCTGCTCTAAAAAATGATATTATGCATAATTCTTCGCTAGCTAATGATATATCCACCCTTTCAGGGCAGCTTGAGTTTACAGGAGTTATTTCTCAATATGAAAATGAAACCTCAAGCTATTTTTCTGCTCAGGGGGTCGAGCCTTTACCTGCCTTGAAACTGGGTGCCTTTGATAAAATCATTTTAGGCAGTGATTTATCGCGCGTAAAACGTAATGAAATCACAATAGGCAGCGGGCTGGCAAAAACTCTTGCCGCGGGTTATGGCGACTGGCTTGATGTGATGGTAGTTAATACATCAGGTGGCCAGGGAGCTTTATCGTTAAAATTGCGTGGGATATTTGCATCCGGTATTAAAGATTATGATGATGTAGCATTGAAGGTTCCGCTAGATACAGCACAAAGGATTATGGGCACAGATGGCGTGAGTAAAGTACTTATATTGCTGAATAATAATAATGTTGATGAATTTATAGTTAAGTTGAATAAATATATTGTTGACAATAAGTTGCCGCTGGTTGTGAAGGACTGGAAAGAAACATCTATTTTTTATCAACAGGTCGAGGGAATGCTCTCAGGCATATATTTCTTTATCAAACTTATTGTCGCGCTTATTGTCGTGTTTATGATTGGTAATTCAATAACGATGAATATTGCTGAGAGAACGCGTGAAATAGCCACCCTGAGAGCCATTGGTCTTGAGGCCTCCCATGTGACATTATTATTTTGGCTGGAAGGTGTTTTTATTGGCGTGTTTGGTGCCATGGGGAGTGTTTTGGTGGGATATTGTTTAGCTGCGATGATCAATGTTTATGGGATTGCTATGCCGCCATCCCCGGGTCAATCGATAGGATATACTGCGTTTATTAAGATCGATAATGTCGAGCTTTTCTGGACTACGCTGGTTTTACCGATTTTAACATCAGCTCTTGCGTCTGTTCTTCCTTCGTATCGCGCATCACGGCTCAATATTGCTGCGGCGTTTAAATATTCCTGAGGAATGAGTATGAAACACCTGAAACTGCGCTTACTTATTCTTATTACTTTTTTTTCTTCGTCCTGGGTAATAGCCGAGACTCCGGCACCTCAGGCTATAGATATTATACGTTTGGCTGATGATATACGTTCGCCTAATGTACCTTTCCGCTATACGGTAACTGTTCTTGAATATAAAGAGGGTGGCGAGCAGCCGGAGAGTAAACAAATTCTCGATGTGTCAATGCGTTTTATGAAACCTGAAAATGGCTCGCGGGCAGATGCGCGTTCTTTAGTCCGGTTTATTTATCCTCCACGGGATAAAGGGAAGATTATGCTTTCTGATTGGTACGATCTCTGGTTTTATACACCTGAACTACGAAAACCGATACCTATTTCACCGGCACAAAGGTTGAGTGGCCAAATCTCAAATGCAGACGTTATCGTCACTAATTTTGAGTACGCCTACGATTCTACAATCGAAGGTACTGAACCTTGCGGACAGAAAGTCTGTTATAGACTATCACTGATACGCAAATCGGATAAGGTAACTTATCCAAAGGTGATATACCTTGTAGAACAAGGAGATGATTTCAGGCCTTACCAGGCATCTTATTACTCCCTTGATAACCAATTGCTCAAAAAAGTCTCCTATAAAAATTACCAGAAAATTTTAGGTAAATATCGGCCATCTGAAATTGTCGTACAGAGTGCTCGATATGCAAAAGGCTATTCAGTGATGAAATATAGTAACGTAAGACTGGAAAAATTACCTGAGTATTTTTTTACAAAAGAGGCGATGTTAAGGGGGGGGCAATGAAAATATCTCTCTACGTCCTTATTCCCTTTTTTACTTTAGTCTCTACCTTGGTTCAGGGACACTGTCTGTCCGCGAGTGCGTTGCAAGATAATATGGATGTTACTTTGGCAGCGCAGATTTCATATGTAAATAAAGAACCGTCAATCTGGAAAATTGATGGTCGCAATCCATACGTGGCCGACAATGTTTATAATGATATTGCGTTAGGCATAAAAGGTCAGTGCGATCTAGTGGATAATGATCTCAATATGGATTTTTCATTTTATTCTTTAGGTTATTATCCGATTCGCAGTCCCGGAGTCTTTGAAAAAGATAAAAATCGTGCAAGGATAATGATAGATCGACTGCGTTTTACCTATGCTTTATCTGATACAACACGCCTGGAAGGAGGGAAGCTGAGACCTTCAAAAGGGGCCTTTTTCTTAAGATCCCCCGCTACATTGCTGACAAATTATTATTCCGGTTTTAAAACAACCCGAATATATGGGCCAGCAATGGAATCAGCTTATAGCGAATCATTTTGGGGGGCCACATTATCTAAAGAGTATCAGGATTATAATTTTTTACTTACGCTAGCTCCCAGATTGAGTAGTATTGATAAGTACTATGAATCATCAGGCAACTGGTCTGCAGCACAACGCTCAAATAGCGAAGAGCGTTACCTATTAACTTATAATGATTACCGACTAGCTAGTCATCGCCTGTCCGCTAATTTACTATTAGGCGATAATCCGGCGTTTTCATTATCAGAACTATATAATTATACATCACAGTTTTTAATTAATGCTGAGTTGTCCTGGCATAAAGGCCAGCAGTGGCGTCACTTCTCAAATGATAAAAAAGAGGCCGTACTGGCTGGCGCATTTCCATCCTCACTCTATTCTGTGGAGGATAAACAAGGCGTTGAGTTTGCGCTTGGCGGGCAGTATACAACTGATAGCTTTAGCGTATTCGGCTTAGAATACTATTTTCAGAGTGAGGGATATTCGAAAAAGGCCTGGCAGGAGCAGATTGATTTCATTCGCTTGATGGGATACAGGACTGGCTACGATTTTTTAGACCGGGCGTTTGATAGTTATAAGTATCTTATGGCCTCAGAGATTGGTAACACTTCAAATAAAGGCATGCTGTTATCCAAACATTACTTTAATACCTATTTTAGTCTGCGTAATCATGACCAGTCCACCCTGCAACCCTATGCAATGATAAATATAGCGGATGGCAGCGTATTATTTGGGGCCCATTTTATTAAACCCTTGCAAGGTAAGTGGGAGCCGTTTGAGTTATATGCCGGCGCATACACCTCCCTGGGAGGTCCTGAATCAGAGTTTGCGCTATTTGGTGAAACGCTAAGCATTTATGTCGGTTTTAAATACTATTTATAAGGATATTTTATGGTATCACAGCTATCAACACCTTCTGTCGCTCTTATCTTTGCAGGACAAGGTAACCCTGTTATTGGAATGGGGTCTGATTTGTGGGATCTGAATGCAGTCACAAAAAATATTTGGGACTGCGCGAGCGATATTACCCAAATTGATATTCGCCGTTTATGCGAGCGCGGGCCGATGAGTCGCCTGGTCCAGACAACGGCTCAGCAAGTTGCCGTTACGGCTATTAACGTGACGCTCTATTGCCTCTGTCTTGAAAAAATGCCTGATTTGCCAATCGTGGGTTCTTGCGGGCATAGCGTTGGCGAGTACAGCGCGCTTTTCGCTGCGGGTGCATTTAACCTGGAGGCGCTTTTTAGGATGATACATACCCGTTCAAAGATTATGAATGATTTAAGTAAAATTCATAAAGGAGCTATGCTCGCGGTTAAGGGCGCTGATTTTGAAACCTTAACTAACATGATTTCCGCATCTGGTATACCTGTCGAGGTGAGTTGTGATAACAGCTGTCGTCAGCAGGTTATCGGTGGCACGACTGCTGATCTGGGCCGTATCTCACAGATCCTTTATGGTGCCGGTTTAGAGGTGGTTAAACTGGGGGTTAGCGGCGCATGGCATACGCGTCTGATGGCCGATGGTGTTCAGATGATGCGCGATTTTTTGCAAAAAATCGATATTTGTTCGCCTAAATACAGCGTGCTGATGAATGTTACCGGGCAAGCAGAATTCCTTCCTGAGCAGATCAAAGAAAATCTGGCTCTACATCTGACGCATACGGTGCAATGGACAAAATCTCTTGCGGCTCATTTACAGAATTCTCAGTCGGTAACTTTTCTGGAGTTCAGCAATAAAGCTTATTTAGGACAACTCCTTTATGACTTCCGGCGTTTCGCGTCAGAAAATGTCGTGCATTGTAGAAAGCTGATTGGCTTGTAATGGAGGTGCTATGATCCCTGACTATTTAACATTTACTCGTTACCAGGATAAACGAGTGATTATTTATCTTTATCTTTTAACTATGTTTTTACTTTTCCTTTTCTGGAAAAACAATGGTTATAACTTATTGCCGAGTAATGTATTTAGCCTGAGCGTTATCCTGGCATTAATTGTCTTTTCTTTTATTTACGAGCTGAAAAACTATTGGGGCTATAAATGTGTCATGAAGCATATTGATTTTTCCTGTTTTCAGGGGAAAGCTATATCCTCGTATGAGGCGTTTTTGTGGCATCCGGCAGTCGTTACCTTCTCATACTTTGCGATGTTTTATCTTCTCATTACGAACTGCCTGTCATTTATGTCATCGGGTCATGCACTACTTTGTATTGCTATTATTTCGCCAATGGCTATTTATCTGGCGTTTAAATATGCACGTTATAGCTACGTGAAGCGAATGAAGGATTTTACTGCTCAAAAGGTAGTCTGGCGCAATTTACATCATTACGTCGGTTTTAATCTTTTTATCACCTTTTTAATGAATAGCTTGATAGTCAGCCCGTTAGCAAATGAGGATGATTTTTCTTTGGCGGATGGTTTTTTTTCAGCCAGATTAATGATAGCGATGTTTATTCTTTGCATTATTGTTTTGTTTTTAGATATGATCTTCATCCGCCCATCGAAACGCTACATTTTTCTCGGGCGATTGTTCCTGAGGGAATTTGACTTCCATCTATCAAAGTCAATCCCCTGGCTATGGCTCTATAATAAAGCGATGTGGCTTAGATTATTCCTGGTTTTAATCATTCAGTTTATTTGGATAGTTTTGCTCAATGTTATTTTGGCATTTTCGGGATTGAGTATTTATTTTGAATTTTATTTTTTATCCTGCTCTCTGCCTTCATTTTTTTATTTCTATCTACATGCTTACTGGCATTGGCATAATGATTATATCGTCGCATGTGATATGTATTTTCGTTGCGATCGAATTGAACGTTAAAATGAAATAAAACTTACTAAGGAGATATGCACGACAGCATTGCAGTTTACAATCCTGAATGAGCGGATGTAGATTATATGTGAATGTTAATCTGAAAAGATGTATTGTTGAATGGATAAAGCCAGTCAGTTCCCTGACTGGCTTGGTTTTTTATTTCTGTAAAGAAGAGATCACGTCGCCCCAGTTCGTCGCTGCATCATAGACGAAGTTTGACCAGATACCTGATTTTTCATACATCATTGAATTCAGGTGATCTGCCAGAATGCTACCAATACTGGATGGGGAGCCACTCAGCAAGTTGCTAAGCATATCCAGAGAGGTTTCCAGCGCCGTTTTGGCAATGGTAAGGGAGCCATCAAAGCCGACTTTCATCAGTCCAAGTGCGGATTGAATAGTGAAATCAACCAGGGCACAAGGCAGGTCAAAGAGGCCAGCACCCGAGATATTTTCCATTTCATATTGTGTTAATTCTTTCATTTTTTATTCCTGTGCTATTACTATTTATAATTACTTAGTTGCGGGCAAGCTAAGTACACCCTCGTAAATATTAACCAGGGCTTTGTTTTGATAATAGTGAATATTTAAATGAACCGGTAATTCATTATGAATAGTTAACGTGATGATAAATTCGTGCTTCTAATAAAAATTCCGAATAATTGCGTTTTTTATAATTGATTGATTTTATATTTTATGGCTATGGGTTTACTACCAATCTTTTATCTCTCTTACTGAAAGTAATGGCTATGTGGCATTTTTGAACGTAATTTTTAAATTTTATGCTGCGGGTATTATGAATTCACATAGTGATGTTAGATTGTTTTATGTGAATGGCCATATACTGCTATCCATAAAAATAAGCTATCTATAATTCACCGTCGCTTTCTTCGTTCTAATATAGATAATCCCTCAGGCAGTTCATGTTTGTCCTTTACCAATTTCAAAAAAGTTGTTTTTGATGTTTATCACCAGGTCAGAACAGCTGCACGGTGATAATCCCAGAGACTGAGCGGCGCTGCTATCCTCCCGGTGCGTTTATTGCGAAGCATCTCATGCCGCTTTCTGCTTGTCTGCCTGGGCTCAGCCCTCTTATGGGGAGGTGAAGTGGGGATTTGAAACGTAGCGTTAGCTTAAAGAAGATGAGAGGGATAACGCTAAACCAACGCTTAAAGCGGCGAAGATAATTGGGAGGGGAGACCGTCACGCAAGCTTTCGCCAGTACGCAGCAGGGACATCATACCTGCCACGTACCATGTCCCTGGCTGCTTAACCACTTTACGCGGGAACGGTCTGAACTGCCCCCTGCTTAATCACCTGCTCAATCTCAAAGCGGTTAGTCACCTTACTGTCGATTTTGATATACACCGAACGTTCGTTGTTAACTACCAGTACCTCTTTAACTCCTGCTTGAGCCTGTAGCCGTTGCTGTAGCATTTCATCCGCCACCACGTCGGCAGGGATCTCGACCCGCAGGCTACTAACGTAAGGCGGTTCGCTCATGGTGCTGGCCACCAGTAACCACAGCATTGCCAGCAGGGCGCCAAGCAGGAAAACGGTTTGTGAATCAAAAAAGCCGTCTACCCAGCCGCCTAGCGATCCGCCAATCGCTACTCCAAGAAACTGGCTGGTAGAATAAATCCCCATCGCTGTTCCTTTGTAGCCGGCAGGTGATTCTTTACTGATTAACGAAGGCAGTAACGCTTCGAGAAGGTTAAACGCGAGGAAAAATAGTTGAACGCCGGCAACCAGTTCCCAGAAATAGCCTCCCGCTCCCCAAAGTACGATCTCGGCGATCAGTAAAATGGCAACGCAGAGCAGAAAAACGCGCTTCATTTTGCGCTTTACTTCGGCGTAAATAATAAACGGCACCACGGCAACAAAAGAGACCAGCATGGTGACCAGATAGATTTTCCAGTGCTCAGCTGCGGGAAAACCGGCAGCTTCCAACTGACCCGGCAGGGCAACAAAGGTGGACATCAGCATAATATGCAGGCACATAATGCCGAAATTGAGCTTCAGTAGTTTTGGCTCGGCAAGCACTTTGCTAAAGCAGCCTTTCACCATACCGGATTCACGGTTAAGCACGTGATTATGGCTATTTGGCACAACCCACAGCGTAAGCAGAATCCCGAGCATCGCCAGAGCGGCAATCATCCAGAATAAGGCGTGCAGGCCTAACTGGTGGGTGATAATAGGTCCGAGGACCATGGCGATGGCGAAGGTAATACCAAAGCTGACGCCGATAAACGCCATGGCTTTAGTGCGATTCTGTTCGCGGGTTAAGTCGGAAAGCAGCGCCATTACCGCTGCGGCAATCGCTCCGGAGCCTTGCAGCGCGCGGCCAAGAATAATGCCCCAGATCGATTCGGAAAGCGCGGCGATAATGCTGCCGAGAACGAAGATTAACAAGCCGCCGACGATAAGCGGTTTACGGCCAATGCGATCGGAGAGGAGGCCAAAAGGAACCTGGAATATTGCCTGCGCCAGTCCATAGATGCCTATAGCCAGGCCAATAAGGGCTTCACTTGCGCCCTGGAGCGCCATGCCATAAGTGGTCAGAACCGGCAGGACCATAAACATGCCGAGCATGCGCAGAGAGAAAACGGTCCCCAGACCCCAGGTTGCGCGCAGTTCGCCTGGCGTCATTTTGTTATCGTTCATTACCACCTCAATCTAAAAACTGCGCCTAGTGTAGTGGGGGGAGCCAGAAGCGTAAATAGATGTTTGTTTAACAGATATTACTGCTGTGTTGCACGATGAGGTGAGGGCGGTAGACAAAAAGAAACCAGCGGAGCGGGCTCCGCCGGCTAGCGGAGATTATTGGCAGTTAAAATCAACCCATTGGCCGCCTGCATCGGCGGATTTGACGCATTGCTCAACCCAGTAGACCCCGTGGAGTCCGGCTTCGACGTCCGGATACCAGAAGTTATCCAGAAACGCCTGGTCACCGCGATCCATTGCATCGATAGCGATGGCGTAACGGCGGTAAAGGTTGGCCCATGCCTCAAACAGCCCTTCCGGGTGGCCGCCGCCGATGCGGTCGTCTGCCAGCGCCTGCGGACTTAAATAGGGCATTCCACGTTCAAGAACGCGCGCGGGTTCGCCCTGCACCTCATAGCTGAGCTGATTTGGGCGCTCATCCCACCACTCAAGGCTGGCTTTTTCGCCAATGACGCGGACTTTTTGTGAGTGCATAGCGCCGCTGTTGACTGCGCTGGTCCACAGTGAACCGACGGCGCCATTATTATATTCCATCAGCACGAAGGCGTTATCTTCCAACGGCGCGCGCGATTTGACGAAGCTCTGACGTGCGCACATCAGCCGGGTGATATTCAGATTTGGCACCATGGTTTCCGCAATAAATAGCGGGTGAGTCGCCAGATCCCCCAGCACGTAGCTAGGGCCGGCATATTTGGGCGTTACCCGCCAGCGGGTAGATTCAGCCTGCAGTTCAACGGCTTCATTATGAAAACCGTGGGCAAACTGCATATTGATAATGCGGATCTCCCCGAGCATACCCTCCGCGATCATCTGCCGCGCCTGCTGAATCATCTGGTGCCCGGCGTAGCCGTAGGTAACGCCGATTATTTTGTTCTGCTTTTTGCTCAGCGCCAGCAGCTCGCGGGCCTCGGCGGCGGTAAAGCACAGCGGTTTTTCGCAGATAACGTGCAGCCCCGCTTCCAGCGCTGCTTTGGTGATCGCGAAATGGGTATTGTTCGGCGTAGTGACCGAAACGGCTTCAATGCCGTCAGGGCGTTTGGCTTCCTCTGCAAATAGCGTTTGATAGTCGGCGTAGCAGCGCTCGGGGGCGATTCCGAGCTGCTCGCCAAATTGACGGCCGCGTTCGGCATCAATATCGAGCGCGCCGGCCAGCAGGGTAAAGACATTGTCGCGCAGCGCTGCACAGCGGTGGCTGTAGCCAATCTGGCTGGTGCCGCCGCCGCCGACCATTCCCCAGCGCAGGGAGCGAGATAAGGGTTTCATGCCGTTTAACATGATGATGCACTCCTCTAAATAGAGACTTCGGATTTCAGATGTTCTTCTGGATAGCCCGCACCCGGAGAGCGCGGACCGGGTTTCGGGCTTTACATTTCTCCACGCGCCTCGCGCTCTTTCAGCTCTTGCATAATCTGTGGGTACTGTTTATCCAGCCGATAAAACAGCAAGGTGATGATGACCACAATCCACAGGAAGAATGAGCCGTAGAGATAAACGTTATTAATCATGTCGATAGCGCTTTGCGGTTGAACGCCGGATCCGCTGCTGGAACTGACGTAGCCCGAGATGCTTAACAGGCCGGAGATAACCGCGGCGGCAATGCCTGCGCCGAGCTTCGTACCGACAGACCCCGCAGAGAAGATCATTCCCTCCTGGCGGACGCGCGTTTTCCACTGGCCATATTCGACGGCGTCGCCGCAGAAGCCGAATAGCACGGCATTCAGCGGCGCGAAGCCGATACCGCGAATAATGGCGTTGGCCAGCGCCCAGTGGTAGTCGTCAGAATTAAACATAAACAGCACCTGGCCTATGGTCGCCAGCACAATGCCGCAAAGGGCCACATTGCGTTTACCGTATTTTCGAATGGGGACGGAACTCAGGAAGGTGAAAATAATGATGCAGGCGGTTTCGGCCACGAAAATGGAGCTGTAGAAAGTATCGTCGCCTAGCACGTAGCGGCAGTAGTAAGGTAGCGCGATACCAACCACGGTGTAATAAACGCTCTGGGCTGTCCAGAGGATCGCACTGGCCCAGAAGTACTGGTTACGGAAGAGGGCGTAAAGCTGCGTTTTTACCGCTACGTTTCCCTGCTTTTCCCGCGCTTTGATAACCACTTTTTCTTCACATTTGTAGAAGCAAAACAGCAGTAACAGCAGCGCCAGGAAAGCCCAGATGGCCATGGTTTTAATCCATGCTGCCTGATCGTCGCCGAAATATTTCACCAGCGGCAATGTACAAGCCACGGCGAGAATGCGGCCAAATGGCGACATCGACATGCGGGTGATGCTAAGCATATCCCTTTCCCAGGAGGTCCGGGTCATCATCGCGGAGAGGCTGCCATAGGGGAGGTTGATCGCGGTGTAGCACACGGTAGTACAGAAGTTATAGGCTACCAGCAGGTAGAGAAACTGCAGCGTTCCGGTGGTTTGGGGCACGGTAAAGAGCAGAATCGCCGATACGGCGTAGGGGGCGCTCATCCACAGCAGCCAGGGGCGTGATTTTCCCCAGCGAGAGTTTGTGCGCTCAACCATCAGACCCATAATGACATCGGAAACACCGTCAAACAGACGTGAGATCAGCATTACCAGACCGACCGTGGCGATACTGATGCCGACATAATCCGTATAGAAAAGCGTTAAAACTGTGCCGATCATGCCGAAAACGACGTTACAGGCGGTATCGCCTCCACCATAGGCTATTCGGGTTGTCCAGGTTAACTTATCGCCGCGTGATGCTACGGGAGAAATAAGGATCTGCTGTTCACTCATGGTCTATTCCTTTGTCGGGGGGACAAGTAAGGACCTCAGCGCCAGTTCCACCGGCACTACCTTATCCTGATGTCAGCCAGAACATAAGGAAATGTTTGTTTCGTTTCAATGGTTATATGAAATTTAACTTCTGTATATGAGAGGCGGATCGAAAAATAGAAAAGATTGTGCGTCCGATGTGGCTCGGGGAATCATCAAGTCATTCTGATTAATAAGGTTATTTGCTGCTTTTTTTGACGCTCATTGATTCATCTTGTATATGCTATTTGTGATTTTGAGTGCTGATTTTGTGAAGTGAATCGATAAGGCATCAGGTTTTTATTTTTCATTATTAATGTAAATTGAAATTAATTTTTCTTTTTTTGTGGTCGGGCATGGTGCAGCATGCCCGACTGATTAACGCATTTAACCGGTATTGCCGAACGCGGCGGTGGAGGAGGTGGATTTTGGCGCCGAGTCAGCCGCGAAAATTCCTTTGGCCGCGAGCCCGGCGACGGTGATCGCGGCGGGGATGCCAAGGATCAGAAAAACGCTTTCGAAGCTAATATTCAGCGCCAGCATCTCAGCTCCGGCAAAAGCGCTGAGGATGGCGCCCATGCGGCCCACGCCGTGCATCCAGCTGGAACCTGTAGCCCGCGCTTCGGTAGGATAGTAGCGGGCGGAAAGCGCATTCATACCGGTATTGGCGCCGTTTAAACAGGCTCCGCTGATAAACGCCAGCAGGCAGATGAGCGCAAAGCTTGCCGCAGCATATCCCATTGCCATCGTAAACAGGCCGCCAACGGCGTAAATCATTCCGAGCGCCCGATGCGGATTGATCCGGTCCATCAGCCAGCCCGCAAACAGCGAGCCAATGGTTCCTCCCGCCTGGTACATTGCGGTCATCACCGCCGCCTGGCCAACCGTTAGTCCCACCTCTTTCACCAGCGTCGGTAACCAGCTACCGAGAAGATAGACCAGAAAGAGCCCCATAAAATAGACCAGCCAGAGCATCATTGAACCGAAGCGATACTGGCGGGAGAGGACGATGCGCATTGCATTTGCCTGCACGGGCTGGGCTGGGAGAGTGAACTCAGCATCATCGGCGATTTGGCCCGGATAGAGGCGCTGTAAAATCAGCCGAATACGTCGGGCTGGCGCGCGCTTAACCACCAGAAAACGCACCGACTCCGGTAACAGCCAGATCAGGAGCGGCGCGAACAGCAGCGGGAGGATGCCGCCGAGCAGCATCAGCGAGTGCCAGCCAAACTTCGGGATTAGCCATGAGGCGGAGAATCCTCCCGCCGCGGCGCCAAAGGTGAAGCCGCAAAAAATAATCGTAATCAGAAACGAGCGCTGACGCTCAGGCGCATACTCCGACACCAGAGTGCCGATATTCGGCATGGCGGCGCCTAATCCGAGCCCGGTCAGAAAACGAAAAAGCACCATCTGTTCGATGTTTTGCGAAAGGGCGGTGGCAATGGTCCAGAAGCCGAAGAAGAAGACGCTATTGATAATGATTTTTTTCCGCCCCAGCCAGTCGGCGAGCGGCCCGGAGAATATAGCGCCCAGCGCAAGGCCTATCAGCGCGGCGCTGATGACAAAACCGAGTTCATGGTTGCTTACTCCCCATTCCTGCTTCAGCGTCGGGGCGATAAATCCCATGATGGCGATATCAAAGCCGTCCAGCGCAATCACGCAGAAGCCTAAAAACACCACCAGTTTTTGAAAGCGGCTGAGCGGATTGGCGTTGATTAACTCCCTGACGTCCAGGCGTTGAGTCTGTGTCATGGGATGCTCCTTATGCGCAAGGGCGCAGGTAGGACTGCGCGGCGTTAAACAGCAACTGAGCGCGAGTGAGCGCCGGCAGCGCGCCGCGTTCGCCGCTTAGCGGAACCTCGATAGAAACCGGCAGCGTCGCCGGAAGCGCCGCCATCAGTCCATGCAGATCGAGCCCGCCTTCGCCGGGCACCTTACGCGCGGCGCGGGCCTGGTAAATCAGCTCCTGTTCATCTGCGGGGATTTGCGGCGAGGCATCGCAAAGCTGCATATAGTTGAGGCAGTTTTTCGGCAGCGCGGCGAGCGTAGACAGCGACTCGCCTGAGCGCCAGAAATGAATCGCGTCGATCAAAATACCGATATCCTGGCGGCCGCTGGCGGCGATAAGCGCCTGGGCTTCGGCGATGGTGCGCAGCTGTGTCCAGGGCATGGGCTCCAGGTTCATGGTTAAACCATACTCCTGGCCAGCTTCGGCAAGCCGGGCCAGATTTTCCGCGCTGCGAGCGCGGTTGTCATCATTTCCGGCGACTAAAACCTGTCTGGCGCCCAGACGCGCGGCGGTATGGAGAAAGAGCTGCAAACGAGCGTCCAGCGAAAAATCTGGCGTCAGGCGGACTATCTCAACGTCCGAGACGCGAATACCGGTTTCCATCAGCGCTGCCAGGGTATCGCGGACAGCGGCAGTATCGCCCAGCATGCCATAGTCAGGGTCGGTCGCCGTGGCGGGAAGCAGGCGCAGGCCGACGTGAGTAAATCCGGTTTGGGCCGCGATCCGCACCTGTTGCGGTGGCGGGACGTCGAGTAGGGTAAGCGCGGCGAGTGACAGGGTTCGCATGTTCATAAAGGACTCCAGTACAGTTGCAGGTGATTGTTGTTATGCGTATTGCCGTCCCTGGTAAAATGCTTTACTGCGTTGCTTTATTAATGTTTTCTGCCAGTTTTTTACCGACCATGTAGCCAAAGGTCATGGCCGGACCAAGCGTGATACCGCCGCTGGGATAGAATCCCCGCATCACGCTCGACATATCGTTGCCGATGGCGTAAAGGCCCTGAATCGGTTGCTGCTGCGCGTTGAGAACCCGCGCATTCTCATCGGTAATTAAACCGCTGAAGGAGCCCAGCGAACCGGGCAGAATGCGTACCGCATAAAAAGGCGCGCGGCTGAGTTTCCCAAGCGTAGGGTGAGGGGAACGGCTGGCGTCCCCCTGCGCGCGGTTGTATGCCGACGCGCCGCGCTGATAATCCTTATCCTCCCCCTTGTCTACAAAACCGTTAAAACGGGCGATCGTTTTCGCCAACTGCTGCGAATCGATAGCGCATGCTTTCGCCAGCGCTTCCAGCGTCTCGCCGACGTACAGATAGCCGGTGCGTCGCCAGGACTCCGGGGCAAAAGGAAAAGGGCGGGCATGGCCTAACCCATAGCGCCGAAGCGCACGGCTATCGCCAATCAGCCACGCCTGTGGCGCTTCGCCTGGCGGCGTGGCCTCCAGCAGCGCGGCGATAAAATCGTGGTAGGAATCAGCCTCATTGGTAAAGCGTTTACCGTTGGGCAGTACGGCAATAAAGCCGGGCTTGGCGCGTTCAACCAGATGTGGGAAGACCAGCTGCAGACCGCTGGCCTGCGTCACGCGCGAAACGGGCGCCCAGGCCATCGCATGCCTGAGCGTGGTATCAAACTGGCCGCCGACCGTTTCGCCAAGGCGGATGCCCTCCCCCTGATTACCCGGAGGCGCGGCGGAGAAGTGGCCATAGCCGCTGGCGGCGTGCGGCACGTTTTCGGCCAGGCGCTGTCTGTCGTGAGGAAAGCCGCCGCAGGCGAGGATCACCGCACCGGCCCGAACCTCTATCCGGCCGTCGTCGCTGCGTAATATCGCGCCCTTTACTCCGTTCCCGGATGCGAGCAGCCGTTCAACCGGCGCATTAAGCTGAAAAGTCACTCCTGCATCCAGCGCCGAGCGCAGCAGCCGGGCAACCAAAGCGTTGCCGTTAACCAGATGCTGTCCGCGTCCGGCGCGCAGCCGCTGCCAGCCGTGGCGCAGCAGGCGACGGCTGGCATACAGCGCCGATCGCGGCGAGCGAGTGGCGTTGAAAAAGTGTGCCATATCCGTGCCGCCGGCAATGCCCATCCCCGCGAGGCTGATAGTCTCCAGAGGCGGGCGCAGGCGATGCAGCCAGTCGCCGAGCAGCCGCCCATCGAAAGGCTGCGCCGTGACCGAGCGCCCTCCGGCGGCCGATCCCGGCGAATGATGAAAATCGGGCATTTTGCTGCCGGAAAGAAACTGCACGGCAGTATGGCGGCGGAAAAAGTCAATCATCTCCGGTCCGTGCCGTAAGTAGGCAAGCAGGCGCGCATCGGCCGGTTCACCGTTCATTTCATGCTGCAAATAAACCAGCGGTGCGTTGGGCTCTTCCTTAATCCCCTCTTCACGCGCCAGCGGATTATGCGGGATCCACAGCCAGCCGCCGGACCAGGCGCTGGTGCCGCCAATCACCGACTCTTTCTCCGCAACCAGCACGCTGGCGCCGCCAATGGCGGCAGTGACGGCGGCGGAGAGCCCCGCCGCGCCGGAGCCGACCACCAGAACATCCACGTTCATCTGCCCGCTCATAACCGACTCCTTATTGCAGCGGTGAAAAATCAGTAGGGCGCAGAAGAACCGACTCCAGGCGCTCAACGGCGGCCAGTTCGCGGTTCTTGCGTGAAAACGTCAGCCAGCGTTCGTCCTGCGCCATGCGCGCCCGACGCACCAGGCGATCGTCCAGGCTTTCATAGGCCCAGATATGCACCACCTGATTAACCACCCCAATTTCAGTAAAGAAAAAGCCGATGAGTTTGCCGAGATGTTCGGTTTGTACGGCGTAAGCATTGCTTTTATATAACGCCAGCCAGTCGGCCATTTTCAGCGGATTAATGGTGTAGGTACGTTTTTCATAGATCATAATTTTCTCCTGTTGAGAGTGTGTGTTGTTGCGCCATATGGCTGGCTGAGAGATAGCCGAAGGTGAGCGCCGGGCCGAGAGTAATGCCTGGACCGGGATAGGTGCCTGCCATAATCGAATCCATATCGTTACCGACGGCATAGAGCCCTTTAATGGGGCGCCCCTGCTGGTTAATGACCTGAGCATTGGCGGTAGTGACCAGGCCGCGCGAGGTGCCGAGATCGCCGGTATAGAGGGTAATGGCGTAAAACGGCGGGCTGGTCAGCGGAGCGTTACAGGCGTTTGGCCGATGGCCGGGATCGCCCATCGCGCGGTTATAGCTGTTGCCGCCTTTGGCGAACTCCGGGTCGTGGCCCTGGGCGGCATCGCGGTTATAGCGTGCCACCGTTTCTGCCAACGTCTGCGGGTCCAGCCCGAGCTGTTGCGCCAGTTCCGCCAGCGTTTCGGCCTGGTGCAGATAGTCCGCCTTCACCAGCGCGTCGTTATTCACCGGAGCAGGGCGCGCAAGGCCAAGGCCATAGCGCTTCATGGCCAGAGCGTCACAAATCAGGAAGCAGGGGGCGTTTTCTGCCCGGCTTTGCATGGCGCTGGCGAAATGGTGATAAGAATTTGATTCATTCACGAAGCGAACCGCTCGCTGGTTAACGGCAATGACGCCGGGTTTCGCGCGGTCGGTGACCAGGTGAGGGAAGCGCTCTTGCGTGCCGTCGGGACGCCGTAAAACCGAGACCGGCGCCCAGAAAAAGTTAGACGGCAGATCGGCGCCTTCGCGGGCATTGACCGCGGCGGCAAGGCGCAGCGCGGCGCCGTCGTTGGCGGCGGGCGACATGGTGTAGTGCTCGCGAGTAGCAGGGCGATAGCGTTCAGCCAGTTTGCCTGCGGCAAAACCTCCCGCCGCCAGCACCACGCCGCAGCGGGCTTCGAGGCGCTGTGGCTGCCCATCGTTCTCGATTTCCACGCCGGTTATTTCGCCATTGCGTTCGCTTAGCGAAAGCACATTCACGTTGAGCCTGAGCTGCATTCCTTTGCGAAAGGCGAGCGTCGCCATGCGCGCTATCAGCGCGTTACCCATCGCCAGCCGTGTTCCTCGAGGGTATTTGAGCCGATCGCGGCCGTAGCGCAGCAGCAGCTTGCCGCAGTGGGTGATAGAGCGCAGGGAGCGGCGCAGATCGAGAAAGTGCTGGATATCGACCCGATTAACCATCATTCCGCCAAATAGCAGCATCCCCGGCGGAGGAGAACGGAGATCGCGGAAATATTCGCCCAGCTTGCGCCCGTCAAACTCCACCACCTCCAGCGCCCGGCCGACGTCGACGGCACCGGGTTCATCCGGGTAATAATCCGGAGAAAGCGGACGCAGGCTATATTTCACCGCCCCCTCTTTTTCAAGGAACGCCAGCGCCTCGCGTCCCGAAGAGATAAAAGCTTCGATCAGATCCTGACGATAGTTGGGCTCGCCGATGATGGTCCGCAGATAGGTTTTGATTGCCTGCTGACTATCGTCTGTAGTCATTGTTCGCGCCTGATCGCTATCGTGGATCCATACCGCGCCGCCGGAAATGGCGGACGTGCCGCCAAACTGCGGGGCTTTTTCCAGCATCAGCACCGACAGCCCTTTACAGCTGGCGGTCACCGCCGCGGCAAAGCCTGCTGCGCCGCTGCCGATAACGATGACATCCCAGCTTTTCATGCTGCCGCTCCTTGTTCCTGCGGAATAGCGCCAATGAACTGCCCCATGAGTTTCATCTGCGCCAGCGCCATCTCCGGCCCGGTCTGGATAGTGCAGCCGCGATCGCGGGCGAAGGCCAGAAGCGGGGTGACGATCGGCGCGGTTACCACGTCAGCGACATGCGTTGCTGCGGGAAGGGTTTCCAGCAGCGCCTGCGGCAGCGGTAAAGAAGCGAAACCGGTCATTCCCGCTGGAGAGCCATTCACCACTAAATCCAGACCAGTAAGGGTAGTGGGCAGGTCGCTGAGCTGAACGTGGGGAAAATGGGCTGCCAGTCGGTTATGCAGTTGCTGAAGGGTAGCGGGATTCTGGTCATGCAGGGCCAGCTGAAGGATGCCCGCTTCGCATAATCCCCAGGCAATTGCGCTGCCGACGCCGCCGCAGCCGGAGAGAAGCGCTTTTTTACCCGCGGCATTAAATCCATGCGCCTCTGCGGCAAGCTGGAAGCCGACGCCATCCAGCATATCGCCTTGCAAACGGCCATCGGCCAGCTTACGGATGACATTGACGGCATTCAGGTGTCGGGCTCGCGGCGTTAACTCATCAACTAGGGCAGCGGCACGCTGTTTATGCGGAACGGTAACCAGCACGCCGCTCATGTTGTGCCAGCCGCGTAGCGTATTGAGATAATCAGCAACGGCTTGCGGAGCGATATCCACCGGGATCATGATGCTATCCATCTGTCGTTCGGCAAAGTAGCGGTTGAAGTTCTCCGGCGATTTAACCTGGGTAATCGGGTGGCCGATAACGGCAACGACCTGAGTGAATCCACTGACCATTTCCAACCTCATTTTGTTAAATGAATGTTGTGAAAGTATTTCAGCGGAAGCTGGAAGCGACAACGCAGAATTCGGCCATACTGGTTGTTAATCGCACCACCACTGCGATAATCGCGCTAAACTGATCGTATTGTTGCGAAAGTGTGAACAGCTATGCAAAACCAGATTCATTCCCGCGATCTAATCGTCGGCCTGCAAAAGGGGCTGGCGCTGATCCAGCTATTTTCGAAAGAGTTTCCGCGTCTCACGGTGCCGCAGGCGGCGAAAATGAGCGGTCTGACGCCTAGCGCCGCACGCCGTTTTTTCCTCACGCTGCTGCATGAGCGCTATCTGCAGACCGACGGACGTCACTACTGGCTGACGCCCAAAGCGTTAAGGCTGGGGCAGGCGTATGTGGATTCGGCGCAGTTTCCGCGGATGGTGCGACCGATCGTGGAGTACATCGCCAGCCGAACGGAAGAGCATGCTTCGGTAGGTGTGATTGATGACGATGAGCTGGTTTATATTGCCCGCAGCAAGCATACGCCGTTTAACTCGACTTCAGTGCGTCTGGGAGAAAGGGTGCCGATTTACTGTACCGCCGGAGGGCGGCTCTGGCTGGCTTCGTTAGCGGAAGATGAATGTGAAACCGTTTTGCAGCGGATCCGCCGCGAACAGCGCACGCCCTATACGGTAACGGACGTAGCGGCTTTAATGGAAAAGATCGCTCAGGTGCGTCGGCAGGGCTATGCCGCGATTGAGCAGGAGTTTGAAATTGGCATGCTGGTGCTGGCGGTGCCGCTATCCGACAGGGAAGGGCTCTACTGGGGGGCGCTGAGCTTAACCAGCCATCAGTCGAGAACGTCGCTGGAGGCGCTGTGTCGCGACCATCTGGATTTACTCTATAGCGCCCAGGCGATGCTGGTGGGGTGAGATAATATCCATGGACTGATTCAAGGGAAGGGGAGGCATCATAATACCGCGCAGATAAAAAGGCAGGGCTAACCCTGCCTTAAGATCGTTTGAGACTGACTTAAGCGGTCAGGTTCTTAGAGAAGGCACCCCAGTCTGCTGCCATCTCACCGGCGAAAGAGGACCAGCTGTTGGAAAGGGCGCTGAGGGCATCATTCAAGCCTGCATGGCTTGCGGAGAGATATTCGCTCCAGTCAGATGCGCCGGTCAGGAATTTGCCGAGCTCAACGGTACCGTTAATGATGGCGTTGGCGATGGTGGTACCAGCGGTGGTGATAAAATCGCTAAAGCCGCTACCGGCGTTGACAACCAGGCTGGTAATGCTGGTCGCAAAATCGACCAGATTAAAACCGCCAGAAATAGATTCCATTTCGCCAATAGTTAATTCTTTCATTGGTATATCCTTGTTTAATTGAATAAATTTTTATTAGTGGGTCTTGTACCCACGGCGCAAGACTACCATTGACGAATTACGGCAGGCTAGCTGTCCAGGCGTGTGAATTGTTGAATTTTTATATCAATTTAAATCAGTGGGAATAGAGACGAAGATAAACCAGCTCATTTCAAATTATGAATATTGTAGCGGCTATTCTGAAGCGAGTATGAAGCCAGACAAGAGGGGCGCAGGACTTATATTGAGTCTGCACGTAATTTATCTACCTTCGTGGATTAAACTGATCGGCTGTGTTTCGCCAGCGGATCGCGGGGTTTATTGAACGACTCTATTTACGCCGGGCCTTGTGCTGCATGACGCGGTGCAAACATTCACCTGAATTAGTCAGAACGTAAGAAATAGAGGAGTGATTAAGAAAGAGTAAGGTGAAAAAAATGGCGTATCGAACGATACGCCATTAAGCGATATTAGCTGACATAAGCCAGCAGGCTATGTGAATCCGGCACCATAAAGTCAACGGACATCATCACCGACAGCGCGGTAATGGCGACAATCGAAAAGACGAACAGCTTACGCGCCCAGACTTTATCATCCGCCACTTTATAGCCGCGCAGCGCCATACCGAGCCACCAGACGCTCACGGCCGCAGCGACAACCAGATATTTATATCCGGCGTAGCCGCCCAGAGAGAGCATCAGCGTAGCCACGGTGAAGGCGATGATGTAAACGGTAATATGATTTTTGGCGACTGAAATGCCTTTCACCACCGGCAGAACCGGAATATTCGCTGCCTGATAATCCTTAAAGCGGAAGATCGCGATAGCGTAGGAGTGGGGCATCTGCCACAGGCTGAAAATCGCCAGCAGAATCGCGGCACCGCTGTCAAAATCACCGGTAACCGCGCAGTAGCCAATCACCGGCGGCGCAGCGCCGGAGAGAGAACCAATCAACGTGCCGTAGACGGAGTGGCGCTTCATGTACAGGCTGTAAACGCCGACATAAACCACGAACCCCATCACCCCCAGCCAGCAGGCCAGGGGATTAGCGCCAAACCACAGGAGCATGAAGCCAGCAATACCCAGCACGGTGGCGTATACCAGCGAAGCTTCTGGCGAGATCAGCCCTTTGACCAGCACCCGGTTTTTCGTCCGTTCCATCTTACGATCGATATCACGGTCGATATAGTTGTTGAAAACACAACCCGAGGCGACCACCAGGGATACTCCGAGGAGCGTCCAGAGAAATAGCGGGTAGTCGATGTGGCCTTTGGAGGCCAGCAGGAAACCGCCAATCACGGAGATCAGGTTGCCAAAAATGATGCCTGGTTTCGTTACTTGCAGGTATTGCTTAAACATACTCGCCGCTCTTAGTGCATCATCATGTTGTAGTTCAGGTTCCACATAATCCAGATGGAGCCAACGACTACGATAGCAATGATGATTACGGTGAAGATAAATGCGGTCAGGTTCCAACCTTCGTCCGATTTACTGTTCATATGCAGGAAGTACACGAGGTGTACCACAATCTGCACAACTGCAGTAACCAGGATGGTTCCCAGAATTGCCGCATGCGATGCGGAGCCACTCATCACCATTGCAAACGGGATAACCGTCAGAATGATCGACAGAATAAATCCTGTCATGTAGCTCTTCACGCTGCCGTGAGAAGCGCCGCTATGATCGGTAGAATGACTCATTACATCGCCCCCATCAGATAAACAACAGAGAACACGCAGATCCACACGACGTCCAGGAAGTGCCAGAACAGGCTCAGGCACATAATACGGGTGCGGTTAGTGCTGGTCAGCCCACGGCGGGAAACCTGAACCATCAGCACCGCCATCCAGATTAGACCTGAAGTCACGTGCAGACCGTGGGTGCCGACCAGCGCGAAGAACGCTGACAGGAAGCCGCTGCGATCCGGACCCATACCTTCAACAATCAGATGATGGAATTCATAGAGCTCCATCGCGATGAATCCTGCCCCGAAGAGGAAGGTCAGCGCGAGCCAGGAAACGACCTGGCTCTTGTTGTTTTTGTACATGGCGATAGCCGCCATGCCGTAGGTGATGGAGCTGAACAGCAGCAGCGCGGTTTCAACCAGAACGAACGGCAGTTCAAAAATATCTTTACCGGTCGGACCGCCCGCCGTGCCGTTCACCAGAACGGCATAGGTAGCGAACAGAGTGGCGAAGATAATGCAGTCGCTCATCAGGTAGATCCAGAAACCGAATACCTTCATCGGTCCTGTATCATGGTGCCCGTGTTCGTGCGCGTGGGCGTTATGCGCAAGAGTATCAGTTGCCATTTTTCAGCCCTGCTTTGTTAATCTCATCGAAATGCTGATTTTCCAGTTTTTCGACTACTGCAACCGGCACGTAGTAATCCACGTCCTCGTCAAAGCTCTTAATGATCCAGGTCGCCAGGATGCCGACGAAGCTTGCAATCGCCAGCCACCAGATATGCCAGATCATTGCGAAACCAAACAACGTTGCGAAAGCTGCAATAACAATGCCCGCGCCGCTGTTTTTCGGCATATGAATCTCTTCATAGCCAGCCGGTTTCTTATACGCTTCGCCTTTTTCTTTCATTTCCCAGAACGCGTCACGCTCGTGAACGACAGGAACGATAGCGAAGTTGTAGAACGGCGGAGGAGAAGAGGTTGCCCACTCCAGCGTACGGCCGCCCCATGGGTCACCGGTGAGGTCGCGGTTCTGCTCGCGATCGCGGATAGACACGTAGAACTGAATCAGCTGGCAGAGGATACCGCAGGCGATCAGCGCCGCACCGCAGGCTGCAACAACCAGCATCGGATGGAACTGCGGGTCAATCTGCTGGCTCAGGCGACGGGTCATACCCATGAAGCCCAGCACGTACAGCGGCATAAACGCCACGAAGAAACCGATGATCCAGAACCAGAAAGCGCGTTTGCCCCAGGTTTCGTTCAGCGTGAAGCCAAAGGCTTTCGGCCACCAGTAGGTCAGACCTGCGAAGCAACCGAACACTACGCCACCGATGATGACGTTATGGAAGTGCGCGATCAGGAACAGGCTGTTGTGCAGCACGAAGTCTGCGCCCGGTACCGCCAGCAGAACGCCGGTCATACCGCCTACGGAGAAGGTCACGATAAAGCCAATCGTCCACAGCATTGCTGAGTTGAAGACGATGCGGCCCTGGTACATGGTGAACAGCCAGTTGAAGATCTTAACCCCGGTCGGGATAGCGATGATCATGGTCGTAATACCGAAGAAGGCGTTTACGTTCGCGCCCGCACCCATAGTAAAGAAGTGGTGCAGCCAAACGATGAACGACAGAACGGTAATACATACTGTTGCCCATACCAGCGAGGTGTAGCCAAACAGACGCTTACGCGAGAAGGTTGCGGCGATTTCGGAGAAGACGCCGAATACCGGCAGAACCAGAATGTACACTTCCGGGTGACCCCAGGCCCAAATCAGGTTGATGTACATCATCATGTTGCCACCCATATCGTTGGTAAAGAAATGGGTGCCCAGGTAGCGGTCCAGGGTCAGCAGCGCGACGGTGACGGTCAGAATTGGGAAAGAGGCGATAATCAGGATGTTGGCGCACAGAGATGCCCAGCTAAATACCGGCATCTTGAACATGGTCATGCCAGGGGCACGCATCTTGATAATCGTAACAAAGAAGTTAATACCAGTTAACGTTGTACCAATACCGGATAGCTGGAGAGCCCAGATCCAGTAATCGACCCCGACGCCTGGACTGTACTCGATTCCCGATAGCGGCGGATAGGCCAGCCAACCGGTCTGCGCGAATTCACCGACGCCCAGAGAAAGGTTAACCAGAATCACGCCCACAACGGTGAACCAGAAGCTCAGGTTGTTAAGGAATGGGAAGGCAACGTCGCGCGCACCGAGCTGAAGCGGAACCACCAGGTTCATCAGACCGATAACAAACGGCATCGCTACGAAGAAGATCATGATAACGCCGTGGGCGGTAAAGATCTGATCGTAGTGATGAGGCGGCAGGAAGCCTGCTTCCCCGGCCGAGGCCAGCACCTGCTGGCTACGCATCATAACGGCGTCAGCAAAGCCACGCAGCAACATGACGATTGCTACGATAACGTACATGATACCGAGACGTTTGTGGTCAACCGAAGTCAGCCACTCGTTCCAAAGGTAGGACCACTTACCGAAGTAAGTGATGGCAGCCAGAAGCGCCAGCCCCCCAATGATAATTGCAGCCACCGTAACCACAATAATGGGTTCATGGTAGGGCACTGCATCCAGTGTAAGTTTTCCGAACATCGTTTTCTTCCTCGGCCCCTTAGTGAGCGGTTTCCGCGTGGCTCATGTCCATGCCTTCCATTCCTTCGTGCGCTGCATGCTCGCCCTCAGGTTGGGTCATATCCATGCTCTTACCGTGAGACATAAATTTGTTCACCACATCTTTAAACAAATCAGGTTTCACGTTAGAGAAGTATTCCACTTTGTTGTATTCGCTAGGCGCAGCCAGTTTGTCGAACGTTTCCATGGAGTCCATAGCGTTCGCAGACTGTTTGGCTTTCGCTACCCACTGATCGAAGGTTGCACGATCCGGCGTGGCGATAGCTTTGAACTTCATTCCTGAGAAGCCCGGGCCGCTATAGCTGGCGGAGATACCGTCGTAAGTACCAGGTTCGTTCGCGATGAGGTGCAGCTGAGTCTGCATCCCGGCCATTGCGTAAATCTGGCTACCTAAACGTGGGATAAAGAACGAGTTCATCACGGAGTTGGAGGTCACTTTGAAGTGTACCGGTACGTTCGCCGGGAAGGCGATTTCGTTGACGGTAGCAATGCCTTGTTCCGGATAGATGAAGAACCATTTCCAGTCCATCGAAACGACTTCGATGGTGATAGGTTTTTCATCGTGAGCAAGCGGTTTGCTCGGCTCTAATGCGTGAGTTGTTTTCCAGGTCAGAACGGCCAGGAACAGGATGATCAGAATAGGAACCGTCCAGACCACAGCTTCAACTTTGTTGGAGTGTGACCAGTTCGGGCTATACTTCGCATCTTTATTGCTCGCACGATACTTCCAGGCAAATCCTACTGCCATCAAGACGGCTGGAATAACGACGATCATCATCAGGCCAAAGGCCGTCAGAATCAGAGAGCGTTGCTCCAGTCCAATCTGTCCTTTTGGGTCGAGGAGTGCAGAATCACAACCACTGAGTAATACAGTGCCTGCGATTAATGACATCCATCCCAAACTTTTATTGTATTTCCTAAGTCTCATTGAACGACCTCAATTCCACGGAATCTGGTGGCGCTTAAAGTGTACGGGCATTTTACGGGAAGGTTGCATTACTGTAAACATAGTTGGAGCTGTGTCTGTTCTATGTTAGCGGCTTCTGCTTGCCTTGTCACATATGTTACGGAGTGTGACATTATAGCTTGCAAACCTTGATTTACGCGGGATTGATAACGAAAGGGATAAGAACGAAAGGGTTTATAAGAGAATGAGCATAACCACCTGCAAAACAACACAAATAATTAACAATTAATTATCAAATTAAAGACATCATAAAAGCCGAAAATAAAACCAGCTGAGCTGAATCGGTTAAATTATTTATAGATTCGCATAAAAATTGTCAATAATTTCCAGAAATCTAAAACGCACAAAACAACAAATCAGGTACATTGAATATAAAATCGTTAATAAGACGTTATAATTACGTTTAGTAATTACAACGTCCATTTACGTTCTTGCGCTGATTTAAATCAACTCGGTTTTGCGCAATGCGAGGTAGTCAAGGAACGCGCCGAGCAAAATACCCGCAACGGCGGTAAGAACGGCAACCTCAAGCAGGCCCGCGAGGAAGGAAAAGGTGGTGTAATCCAGCGCGTTGAGGACCAGCAGCAGTAGCCATATCGCCAGCATCAGGCAGCCAATCGCCAGAATAACTAATGCCAGCCCGTAGGCCTGAGGAAAAAGCGTGCGCGGCATAAAGCTCTCCGAACGTTGAGTATGTTCAAGCGTACGGCGACAAATTAACAGCAGCAAAATCCCCGGAACCGCAGCAACAACGGAAAAGAGATAGAAAGCAGGCCATCCGTGGGCTTCGACAAACCAGCCGGCGATAGGCCCCACATATACGCGCCCAACGGCGGAGAGCGCTGAGAGCAAAGCGAACTGGGTGGCTGAAAATGACTTATTGCACAGCGTCATCAGCAGCGCAACGAATGCCGCCGTGCCCATTCCGCCGCACAGGTTTTCGAAAAACACCGCCGTCGCCATGGAGAAAAGGTGTTTATCGGTAATTGAGAGCAGCCAATACCCGGCGTTGGATACCCCCTGCAGCAGGCCGAAAATCAGCAGCGCGCGGAAAAGCGTCAGGCGCTGCATAAGCACGCCGCCATAAAGCGCACCGACAATCGTGGCGAACAGGCCGAGCGTTTTATTGACCATGCCCACTTCGCCCGCATCAAAACCGACGCCGCGAATCAGGAAGGTGGTGGTCAGACTCATGGCAAACGCGTCGCCAAGCTTATAAAGGACGATAAGCAAGAGAATAAGCCAGGCATTATTGCGGCCGAAGAAGTCGCGCAGCGGTGCGGCGACGGCCTGCTCCAGCGTCTTCGGCACCGGAATGACGTCGCTGGGTTCCGGGGCCAGCAGAGTAGCTATAATGCAGGGGATTAGCAGGGCGGCCATCAGCCAGTACATTCCCTGCCATCCCAGCCAGCGATCGGCCAGCCATAGCGCCAACCCGCCGGAAACCAGCATCCCCAGACGATAGCCCAGCACGCTGATTGCCGCCCCGGTGCCTCGCTCTTCAGCGGCCAGCACGTCGGTCTTCCACGCGTCAAACACGATATCCTGCGAGGCGGAGCAAAAGGCGATAACGACCGCCAGCGCCGCCATCCAGCGTAGTTGCGTGGAAGGTTCAAGGAATCCCATCGCCGCAATGGCAATAAGTAGCAGGATCTGAGTCGCCAGCAGCCAGCCGCGTCGACGACCAAGAAACGGCGGCGTATAGCGGTCCATTACCGGCGACCAGAGGAACTTAAAGACGTAGGCCTGCCCGACGAGCGAGAAAAAACCGATGGTTTTGAGATCGATGTTTTCAACGGTCATCCACGCCTGTAGCGTGCCGGAGGTCAGGGCTAGCGGTAATCCAGAGGCGAAACCGAGAATCAGCAGGATAGCTGATTTTGGCTGCGTGAAAATGCGTAAATAATGATTGGACATAGCATATCGTGCAGACCCGACGCGAGGCCGGGTCTGCAACTCAAATTAACGCGCGTTTTGCTTGATGAAATCGTGAATGCTGGTGTCCTGCGCCATGTCGGCGATGGTGTCGGTCATGACGCTATTAACCGCATCGGCAATATTTTTGTTCGAGGCCTGGAAGGCGCCTTCAACAGAGTAGCTGGCACGGTAGTTTTTCGTCATCTTATTGCCGTTGGCGGCGGTCGCGATAATGGCAATATCCGCTTTGGTCGCAATGTTGTAGCGTACGTTGCCTTGAGAAACGTCGGCGTACAGTTTGTTGACGATGATTTGCAGGTCAACCGCGCCGTTTGGACCAATCATGTAGCCACGCGAGGTCATCTGCTTCTCGAGCACTTCCTGCAGCAAGAAACGCAGATCGCGGGAGGCGGTTAGCGTAACCTGCTGATTATCACGGGTGACTTTCGCCAGCGCCTGATCCGGACGCTGATCGGCGCCGTTAATGCTGACGGTCACGCCCATCAGGCTCGGATCCTGCTGCGGCAGCGTGATTTTCGGCGATACCTCAATAGTGGTCGGCGGAGTGGCGCATCCGGCCAGCATAAACAGCGCGACCAAAGGAAAGAGAATTTTCTTAAACATGTTCAGGGTCTCAACGCATGGTGGAGTGGTAATGAGGAAAATTCCCGCCATCATAACATCGCCAACGGCAAGGGGAAGTGGCAACGCATGTAAATTCATCGTCTTGTGTGTTTTCTGGCCTTGCCATATCGGTTATCTCCTTCCGGGCGGGGCTTCAGCGAGACAGAATCAGTAAACCTGATACTTTTGCCGCAAAATATCAGAGGAATGCTAATTTTTTGTTGTTTTCGCCCAATGGAAGCGGTAAAAGCGGCTAACATTTAAAGGGAATGGCGGCAATACAGCGTTGTCGGAGGAGAAAATTCATGATGATACGTGAACAGATCGAAGCAAAACTTAGGGCAGCGTTCGACCCGGTGTATCTTGAAGTCGTGGATGAAAGCTATCGCCACAACGTTCCTGCGGGCTCTGAAAGTCATTTTAAAGTGGTGTTGGTAAGCGATCGCTTCCTTGGCGAGCGTTTTCTTAATCGTCACCGTATGATTTACGGAACGTTGACTGAGGAACTATCAAGCACCGTGCACGCTCTGGCGTTGCATACCTACACAATCAAAGAGTGGGAAGGGCTACAGGATACCGTCTTTGCTTCTCCTCCTTGTCGCGGAGCTGGAAGTATCGCGTAGAAATCACATTTGCAACCGCTGGAGCTTTTCCAGTATGTTGCGTGGAGATTTATGAGAAAACGGCCTGCGGGCCGTTTTGTTTTGCCTGAAAATTGTGCGATGCGCGCGTTTTGGCAGGCAAATTTGCTCGGGAAATGTGAAAAAAGCCGCAGCAGTGGGCGACAACCGTTCTCGACTCACAAAAGTGATGCCGCTATAATGCCGCGTCTTTTATTATGAATGTCTTCGGGATGATTCTGACGACAGGGAATGTGTTTCTGATTTGAAGAGGGCATCCCGGTTCTGCGAAGCAACCAGTTCGCGCTTCCAGAGTTGACCGAGCACTGTGATTTTTTTGAGGTAACAAGATGCAAGTTTCAGTTGAAACCACTCAGGGCCTTGGGCGCCGTGTAACGATTACTATCGCCGCTGACAGCATCGAGAATGCTGTCAAAAGCGAGCTGGTCAACGTAGCGAAAAAAGTTCGCATTGACGGCTTCCGTAAAGGCAAAGTGCCGATGAATGTTGTTGCTCAGCGTTATGGCGCATCTGTTCGCCAGGACGTGCTGGGTGATCTGATGAGCCGCAACTTCGTTGACGCGATCATCAAAGAAAAAATTAATCCGGCCGGCGCGCCGAACTATGTTCCGGGCGAATACAAGCTGGGTGAAGATTTCACCTACGCGGTAGAGTTCGAAGTTTATCCGGAAGTTGAGCTGCAGGGTCTGGAAGCGATCGAAGTTGAAAAACCGGTTGTTGAAGTGACCGACGCCGATGTTGATACCATGCTGGATACTCTGCGCAAGCAGCAGGCTAACTGGAAAGAAAAAGACGGCGCAGTTGATGCTGAAGACCGCGTTACCGTTGACTTCACTGGTTCCGTTGACGGCGAAGAGTTCGAAGGCGGCAAAGCCTCTGACTTCGTCCTGGCGATGGGCCAGGGCCGCATGATCCCGGGTTTTGAAGAGGGTATCAAAGGCCACAAAGCTGGCGAAGAGTTCACCATCGACGTGACCTTCCCGGAAGAGTACCACGCTGAAAACCTGAAAGGTAAAGCGGCGAAGTTCGTTATCAACCTGAAAAAAGTTGAAGAACGCGAACTGCCAGAACTGACTGAAGAGTTCATCAAACGTTTCGGCGTTGAAGATGGTTCCGTAGCCGGTCTGCGCGCTGAAGTGCGTAAAAACATGGAGCGCGAGCTGAAAGGCGCCGTGCGTAACCGCGTTAAGTCTCAGGCTATCGAAGGCCTGGTAAAAGCTAACGATATCGACGTACCGGCTGCACTGATCGACAGCGAAATCGACGTTCTGCGTCGTCAGGCTGCTCAGCGTTTTGGCGGTAACGAGAAACAGGCTCTGGAACTGCCGCGTGAGCTGTTCGAAGAGCAGGCTAAACGCCGCGTTGTTGTTGGTCTGCTGCTGGGCGAAGTGATTCGTACCAACGAGCTGAAAGCTGACGAAGATCGCGTAAAAGGTCTGATCGAAGAGATGGCTTCCGCTTACGAAGATCCGAAAGAAGTGGTCGAGTTCTACAGCAAGAACAAAGAGCTGATGGACAACATGCGCAACGTTGCGCTGGAAGAGCAGGCCGTTGAAGCCGTGCTGGCGAAAGCTAAAGTGTCTGAAAAAGCCACTTCCTTCAGCGAACTGATGAACCAGCAGGCGTAATTTCGCCTCAAGGTTTAAGGTTTGAGTAAAAACCCGTTGCCGAAAGGCTGCGGGTTTTTTTATTGCAATGATAGCCTTAGGATGAGTGCGAAAAGGCGATTTCAGTGATAGCGTTACGGCAAAAGATTGTTATGCTTGAATTATGGCGACGTCATCCCCATAACCGGGAGACGTAACTGCATTGGCATAATCATGCGCCGTAATGAAGCGTGCATCTATGCACTTCTGCCCGACAGCAGAAATTCTGGCTGATAATCCGTCCGTAAGGTTACAATCAGTGCAGCGGTTTTTTTCAAATTAATCCAGGAGACGGAAATGTCATACAGTGGCGAACGAGACAACTTTGCACCCCATATGGCCCTGGTGCCGATGGTCATTGAACAGACCTCACGCGGCGAACGTTCATTTGATATTTACTCCCGTCTGCTCAAGGAGCGCGTCATTTTTCTGACCGGCCAGGTAGAAGATCACATGGCTAACCTGATCGTGGCGCAGATGCTGTTTCTGGAAGCGGAAAACCCGGAAAAAGATATCTATCTGTACATTAACTCTCCGGGCGGCGTGATTACCGCCGGGATGTCTATCTATGACACCATGCAGTTCATTAAGCCAGACGTGAGCACCATTTGTATGGGCCAGGCGGCCTCTATGGGCGCATTCCTGCTCACCGCCGGGGCGAAAGGCAAGCGTTTCTGCCTGCCGAACTCACGCGTGATGATTCACCAGCCGCTGGGCGGCTACCAGGGCCAGGCGACGGATATCGAAATCCACGCCCGCGAAATCCTGAAGGTGAAAGGTCGCATGAATGAACTGATGGCACATCATACGGGTCAATCTCTTGAGCAGATCGAGCGTGACACCGAGCGCGATCGCTTCCTGTCTGCCTCAGAAGCAGTGGAATACGGCCTCGTCGACTCCATTTTGACTCATCGTAATTGATGCCCCTGGCGCAAGGGTGCCGCTATACTTGGTTGTAAGAGGGCGGCACAACGCTTCATAGCGGTTTGCGCCTGAGAATGGCATTTGCGTCGTCGTGTGCGGCACAAAGAACTTAATAAGAGGTTTGGACTCATGACAGATAAACGCAAAGATGGTTCGGGCAAACTGTTGTACTGCTCTTTTTGCGGCAAAAGCCAGCATGAAGTGCGTAAGCTAATCGCCGGGCCATCCGTGTATATCTGCGACGAATGCGTTGATTTATGTAACGACATCATTCGCGAAGAAATTAAAGAAGTCGCGCCGCATCGCGAGCGCAGCGCGCTGCCGACTCCGCACGAAATTCGCCACCATCTGGACGATTACGTTATCGGCCAGGAGCCGGCGAAAAAAGTGCTGGCGGTGGCGGTATACAATCACTACAAACGTCTGCGCAATGGCGACACCAGCAACGGCGTAGAGTTGGGTAAAAGCAACATTCTGCTGATCGGACCGACCGGTTCCGGTAAAACGCTGCTGGCGGAAACGCTGGCGCGCCTGCTGGATGTGCCTTTCACCATGGCGGATGCCACCACTCTGACCGAAGCCGGTTACGTGGGTGAAGACGTTGAAAACATCATCCAGAAGCTGCTGCAGAAGTGCGACTACGACGTACAGAAAGCCCAGCGCGGTATCGTCTACATTGATGAAATCGACAAAATTTCCCGTAAATCGGATAACCCGTCGATCACCCGCGATGTCTCCGGCGAAGGCGTGCAGCAAGCGCTGTTGAAGCTTATTGAAGGCACCGTTGCCGCGGTTCCGCCGCAGGGCGGGCGTAAGCATCCGCAGCAGGAGTTCCTGCAGGTTGATACCTCTAAGATCCTGTTCATCTGCGGCGGCGCCTTTGCAGGACTGGATAAGGTCATTTCTCACCGTGTTGAAACCGGTTCTGGTATCGGTTTCGGCGCGACGGTTAAGGCTAAATCCGACAAGGCCAGCGAAGGCGAGCTGTTGTCTCAGGTTGAACCGGAAGATCTGATTAAGTTTGGTCTGATTCCTGAGTTCATCGGGCGTCTGCCGGTGGTGGCGACCCTGAGCGAGCTGAGCGAAGAAGCGCTGATTCAGATCCTCAAAGAGCCGAAAAACGCCCTGACCAAGCAGTATCAGGCGCTGTTCAGCCTTGAAGGCGCTGAGCTGGAGTTCCGCGACGAAGCGCTGGATGCTATCGCTAAGAAAGCGATGGCGCGTAAAACCGGCGCTCGCGGCCTGCGTTCTATCGTTGAAGCCGCGCTGCTCGATACCATGTACGATCTTCCGTCAATGGAAGATGTGGAAAAAGTGGTCATCGATGCCTCGGTTATCGATGGTCAGAGCAAGCCGCTGCTGATTTACGGCAAACCGGAAGCGCAGCAGGCATCTGGTGAATAATTAACCAATTTGCTCAAGCAGTTAACAAAAAGGGGGGATTTTATCTCCCCTTTTATTTTTCCTGCATTCCCGCCGTTGAATGTATGGAATACATCCCCATATACTGGTTTACATATTAACGGCGACGCGTCGTTGAGTTGCGTCGTCGGCTACCTGGCGGACTTTAAACTAAGAGAGAGCTCTATGAATCCTGAGCGTTCTGAACGCATTGAAATCCCCGTATTGCCGTTGCGCGATGTGGTGGTTTATCCGCACATGGTCATACCCCTGTTTGTAGGGCGGGAAAAATCTATCCGTTGTCTCGAAGCAGCCATGGATCATGATAAAAAAATCATGCTGGTTGCGCAGAAAGAAGCCTCGACGGATGAGCCGGGTGTAAACGATCTTTTCACCGTCGGGACCGTGGCGTCTATTTTGCAAATGCTGAAGCTACCGGACGGTACTGTCAAAGTGCTGGTCGAAGGTTTGCAGCGCGCGCGCATCTCTGCGCTATCTGATAACGGCGAGCATTTTTCGGCGAAAGCTGAATATCTCGAATCGCCGGCGATTGACGAACGCGAGCAGGAAGTGCTGGTTCGTACCGCTATCAGCCAGTTTGAAGGCTACATCAAGCTGAACAAGAAAATCCCACCGGAAGTGCTGACGTCGCTGAATAGCATTGACGATCCGGCGCGCCTTGCGGATACCATCGCAGCCCATATGCCGCTGAAGCTGGCGGACAAGCAGTCCGTGCTGGAGATGTCCGACGTTAACGAACGTCTGGAATATCTGATGGCGATGATGGAGTCAGAAATCGATCTGCTGCAGGTTGAGAAGCGTATTCGCAACCGCGTGAAAAAGCAGATGGAGAAATCTCAGCGCGAGTACTACCTGAATGAGCAAATGAAAGCCATTCAAAAAGAGCTCGGCGAGATGGACGACGCCCCTGACGAGAACGAAGCGCTGAAGCGTAAGATCGACGCGGCGAAAATGCCGAAAGAGGCAAAAGAGAAAACCGAAGCGGAACTGCAAAAACTGAAAATGATGTCCCCGATGTCGGCGGAAGCAACCGTCGTTCGCGGCTACATTGACTGGATGGTGCAGGTACCGTGGAACGCCCGCAGCAAGGTTAAAAAAGACCTGCGTCAGGCTCAGGAGATCCTCGACACCGATCACTACGGTCTGGAGCGCGTGAAGGATCGCATCCTTGAGTACCTCGCGGTGCAGAGCCGTGTTAACAAGCTCAAAGGGCCAATCCTGTGCCTGGTTGGGCCTCCGGGGGTTGGTAAAACCTCGCTGGGTCAATCTATCGCCAAAGCAACCGGGCGTAAGTACGTGCGTATGGCGCTGGGCGGCGTGCGTGACGAAGCGGAAATCCGCGGTCACCGCCGTACCTACATTGGCTCAATGCCGGGCAAACTGATCCAGAAAATGGCCAAAGTGGGCGTTAAAAACCCGCTGTTCTTACTGGATGAGATCGACAAAATGTCTTCGGATATGCGGGGCGATCCGGCATCGGCGCTGCTGGAGGTGTTGGATCCGGAACAGAACGTGGCTTTCAACGACCACTATCTGGAAGTGGATTACGATCTCAGCGACGTGATGTTCGTCGCGACCTCTAACTCCATGAATATTCCGGCGCCGCTGCTGGATCGTATGGAAGTGATTCGCCTCTCCGGCTACACCGAAGATGAGAAGCTGAACATCGCCAAACGCCATCTGCTGTCAAAACAGATAGAGCGTAATGCGCTCAAAAAAGGCGAGCTGACGGTTGATGACAGCGCGATTATCGGCATTATCCGTTACTACACTCGTGAAGCGGGCGTGCGTGGTCTGGAGCGCGAAATCTCGAAACTGTGCCGTAAAGCGGTCAAACAGCTGTTGCTGGATAAGTCGCTGAAGCATATTGAGATTAACGGCGACAACCTGCATGACTTCCTGGGCGTGCAGCGCTACGACTATGGCCGTGCGGATAGTGAAAATCGCGTGGGTCAGGTGACTGGCCTGGCGTGGACGGAAGTGGGCGGCGATCTGCTGACCATTGAAACCGCCTGTGTTCCGGGTAAAGGAAAGCTGACCTATACCGGTTCACTGGGTGAGGTTATGCAGGAATCTATCCAGGCTGCGCTGACCGTGGTGCGTTCGCGTGCGGATAAGCTGGGTATTAACTCAGACTTTTATGAAAAACGCGATATCCACGTGCACGTACCGGAAGGCGCAACGCCGAAAGATGGCCCAAGCGCCGGTATTGCGATGTGTACCGCACTGGTTTCCTGCCTGACGGGTAATCCGGTGCGCGCCGATGTGGCGATGACCGGGGAAATCACCCTCCGCGGTCAGGTTTTGCCAATCGGTGGTCTGAAGGAAAAACTGTTGGCTGCACACCGTGGCGGCATTAAGACTGTTCTGATTCCTGATGAAAATAAACGTGACCTTGAAGAAATTCCAGATAACGTTATCGCCGATTTAGATATCCATCCGGTGAAACGAATCGAGGAAGTTCTGGCACTTGCACTGCAGAACGAGCCGTTTGGTATGGAAGTCGTCACGGCAAAATAGTGATTTCGCGCAAATAGCGCTAAGAAAAATAGGGCTGGTAAGTAAATTCGTACTTGCCAGCCTTTTTTTGTGTAGCTAACTTAGATCGCTGGCAGGGGGGTCAATTACAACTCTGTTGTAAGGGCATGACAGTCCTGATATAACTGCTGCGCGGTCGCGCCACGAAGGATTCTGGTGCGATATAAATTATAAAGAGAGGAAGAGAACAGTGAATAAATCTCAACTGATTGACAAAATTGCTGCCGGTGCGGACATTTCTAAAGCCGCAGCTGGACGTGCGTTAGATGCTTTAATCGCTTCTGTTACTGAATCTCTGCAGGCTGGGGATGACGTTGCGCTGGTAGGGTTTGGTACTTTTGCTGTTAAAGAGCGCGCTGCCCGTACCGGTCGCAATCCGCAAACAGGCAAAGAAATCACCATCGCTGCTGCTAAAGTACCGGGTTTCCGTGCAGGTAAAGCGCTGAAAGACGCGGTAAACTGATCGACTTCCCCACTGGGGTCTGTGACGAAGTACAAGGGCGCATCGCAAGATGTGCCTTTTTTATTTGCCAGAATGAGACTTAATGTGACTTTATACGCACTTGTGGGCTGACAATCACCCCGTTTTCTTGTCAAAATACGTCCTCACGCGCGGCGGCCATCACATGCTATGCTGCGCGAGCAAAAGTCATCTACAGCGGAGCGTTGTTACACCATGATGGACAACCTACGCACGGCCGCCAACAGCGTCGTGCTCAAGATTATTTTCGGTATCATTATCGTCTCGTTCATTTTGACCGGGGTGAGTGGTTACCTGATTGGCGGTGGAAACAACTATGCCGCAAAAGTTAATGACCAGGAGATTGGTCGCGCACAGTTTGAAAATGCCGTTGCCAGCGAGCGTAACCGCATGCAGCAGCAGCTTGGCGATCAGTTTTCTGAACTGGCGGCCAATGAAAATTACATGAAGACCATGCGTCAGCAGGTGTTGAACCGTCTGATTGACGAGGCGCTGCTCGATCAGTACGCCCGTGAACTGGGCCTTAATATCAGCGACGACCAGGTCAAGCAGGCTATCTTCAAGACCCAGGCTTTCCAGGCGGATGGCAAATTTGATAACGAGCGCTTCAGCCGTATCGTTAATCAAATGGGGATGACGACGGACCAGTACGCTCAGGCATTACGTAATCAGCTGACGACTCAGCAACTGATTAACGCCGTTGCCGGTACCGATTTTATGCTGCCGGGCGAATCCGACCAGCTGGCGGCGCTGGTGTCGCAACAGCGCGTCGTCCGTGAAGCGACGATTGACGTAAACGCGCTGGCGGCGAAGCAAACCGCCACCGACGATGAAATCAACGCGTTTTACCAGCAGAACCAGGCGCGTTTTATGGCGCCTGAGCAGTTCCGCGTCAGCTACATCAAGATGGATGCTGCGAGCATGCAGGAAAACGTCTCTGACCAGGAAATTCAGTCATGGTACGACCAGCATCAGGATCAGTTCACTCAGCCGCAGCGTAATCGCTACAGCATCATCCAGACCAAAACCGAAGCGGATGCTCAGGCGGTGCTTGATGAGCTGAAAAAAGGCGCTGATTTCGCCGCGCTGGCCAAAGAAAAATCAACCGATATTATCTCTGCCCGCAACGGTGGTGATATGGGCTGGCTGGAAGATGCGGCTACCGTGCCGGAGCTGAAAGAGGCCGGTCTGAAAGAAAAAGGCCAGCTTTCAGGCGTAATTAAATCTTCCGTCGGTTTCCTGGTGGCGCGTCTGGATGACGTTCAGCCCGCTCAGGTAAAACCGCTGGCTGACGTTCGCGATGATATCGCGGCTAAAGTGAAGCAGGAGAAAGCTCTGGATGCTTACTATGCGCTGCAGCAAAAAGTCAGCGACGCGGCGAGCAACGATAACGAATCCCTGGCTGGCGCGGCTCAGGTTGCCGGTCTGAAAGTGGTTGAAACCGGCTGGTTTGGTCGCGATAACCTGCCGCAGGAGCTGAATTTCAAACCGGTTTCTGACGCTATTTTCAACGGCGGTCTGGTTGGCGAAAACGGTACGCCAGGCAGCAACTCCGATATCATCACCGTCGACGGCGATCGCGCGTTTGTTCTGCGCATCAGCGAGCATAAACCGGAGGCGGTCAAACCGCTGGCGGAGGTGAAAGCGCAGGTGAGCGATATTGTTAAGCACAACAAAGCGGAGCAGCAGGCGAAGCTGGATGCCGATAAGCTGCTGACGGCCCTGAAAGAGGGTAAAGGCGATGAAGCGATGAAAGCGGCGGGCCTGAGCTTCGGAGCGCCGCAGACGCTGTCGCGTACCGGTCAGGAAGCGCTGATCCAGTCTGTCTTTGCGCTACCGCTGCCGCAGGCGGGTAAGCCCAGCTACGGCGTGGGCACGGACATGCAGGGCAATGTAGTACTGCTGGCGCTGGATGAAGTGAAAGCGGGTACGATGCCGGAAGAGCAGAAAAAGGCGATGATTCAGGGCATCACCCAGAATAACGCGCAGATCGCCTTCGAAGCGCTGATGAGTAACCTGCGTAAAGCGGCGAAAATTAAGCTCGGCGACATTATCGATCAGCAACAATAATTACGTGCTGTTTCGCAAAAGCAAGTAACGTGATGTAATTATCAAAGGCCGCTTTCGCGGCCTTTTCCATTTCTGCATTTTGCCTTTTGTACTCTTTTTCCCTCATCGCTATCGTGACCTTGCTGTCTACAAACAAGGAGATAACAGCATGAAACGAGGATTGAAAACGCTTCTTACCGTCGCCGTACTGGTTTGCGCAGCGGGAAGTCAGGGCGCTTTTGCCGCGCCTTCCAGCGGGAAAACGTCGCCGGCAACAAAGGAGAGCGTGCAGACGCCGCAGGCAAAGGCACCTGATGCGTTGAACGCGCCCGATAGCGAAGGTACCAGGGTGAGTATCAATAACGCCAGCGCCGAAGAACTGGCGAAGGGGCTGAACGGCGTTGGCCTGAAGAAGGCGCAGGCTATTGTCAGCTATCGTGAAGAATATGGGCCATTTAAAACCGTTGACGATCTTAAGCAGGTGCCGGGGATGGGCAATTCGCTGGTAGAGAGAAATCTGTCACATTTGAAGCTGTAAATTTTCTTCACAAGTTTGCACAGTCGTTATTATTTGCCAGACTGAAGAGGTCACACCAGTGGTGTGACCTCTGACCTCAAAACAACAATTAAAGATAAGGCATTTGCGCTATGCAGACACAAATCAAAGTTCGCGGCTATCATCTCGACGTCTATCAGCATGTCAATAACGCGCGGTATCTGGAGTTTCTCGAAGAGGCGCGCTGGGATGGCCTGGAAAGCAGCCCGGCCTTTCACTGGATGACAGCTCGCAACATCGCCTTTGTGGTGGTGAATATAAACATCAACTATCGTCGGCCCGCGGTGTTAGGCGACGTTCTCACCGTTACCAGTAAGCTGGAAAAGCTGAACGGAAAAAGCGGGACCTTAAGCCAGGTGGTTACCCTTAACCCTAACGGCGAGGTGGTCGCCGATGCGCTTATCACTTTTGTCTGCATTGATCTAAAAACGCAGAAAGCGCTGTCGCTTGAGAGCGAACTGCGCGAAAAGCTGGAGCAACTGGAGCCTTCCCGGTAGGCAACTGTAGGAGTCTGTCCCGGAGGCGGTGCTGCGCACCTGTCCGGGCTACTTCTCCACAACCGCCTGCGATCCGGTAGCCCGGGCAGGCGCATCGCGCCGCCCCCGGGAGCAAGCGCACAGAAAGTGGCAGAAATTCCCCAGAGCTAAGAGTGCGCGCTTGTTCGGCTTATACGTCTTCTGCCGCCTACGCTTCCATCGCGCTATCGGGAAATAACCGGCTACTGCAGTCCTGTTTTCTGCTTCATGACCGTCATCACCCCAACCTTATCGCCCAGATACTGGCGCAGCCCGTTGGCGCGGAGGTTACAGGAGGCGCACTGCCCGCAGCCGTCGCCTTTAATGCCGTTATAGCAAGTCAGGGTTTCATGGCGTACCAGGTCCAGCTGGCCCCAATAATCGGCCAGGGCCCACGTCTCGGCTTTATTCAGCCACATCAGCGGCGTCTCAAAGCGAATATCTTTCGCCATTCCCAGACTGACGGCCTGGTGCAGCGCTTTGACGAACTCATCGCGGCAGTCCGGGTAGCCCGAAAAGTCGGTCTCGCAAACGCCGGTGATGATAGCTTCCGCTTTAACCTGATACGCGTAAATGGCCGTCAGGGTTAAGAACAGAATGTTGCGACCGGGCACGAAAGTGTTGGGGATGCCGCTGGCGTCCGGTTCATAATCCGGAACCGGAATGCTATCGCGGGTCAGGCTGCTGACCGCCAGTTCGTTAAGCAGCGTGACATCAAGGACTTTGTGGGCAACGGCGCCCAGCTTTAGCGCCAGTTCGCGAGCAACGTCAATCTCCGCGCGATGACGTTGGCCATAATCAAAAGTGACGCAATGCACTTCATCATACTGTTGCAGAGCCTGCACCAGGCAGGTCGTCGAATCTTGTCCTCCACTGAAGACAACTACGGCGCGTTTCATGGTAATTCCTGACAATCGAAGTGAAGCGCATATGGTAGCGCCTGATGAAGATGACCACCAGCCCCGTCACGGCGTCGAAGCCGGTAGCCAGGCGCTGGCGAAATCAAGCCAGCCTCGCGCGTTCAGGCGCAGCCCGTTGACGCCAGGCGGTGCGCTGATGCGATAATTATAATTAAACAGCGGCGTCATGATGGCATCGTCCATCAGTGTGTTAAAGACGTTGCGCAAAGCTTCGCTGCGGCTGCGTTCGTCCGGTAATACCTGAACGGCATCCAGCGTTGCCTGAAGATGCGCATATTGCGCCCCGGTCAACAAATTAGGCCACAGGGCATCGCAGCGTAGCCACTGCTCCAGCGCATAAACCGGCGCTTCGCCAATCAGGCGATCGCCCATCATCAGGTCCGCCTTCGCAAACTGCTGGCAACCATCCCAGTTTTTCGCGTCATGAAAAATTATCGTCAGCTCGCAGCCGAGTTCTGCCAGCCGTTGCCGAAGGCGCTCCGCCATGGCGTGTAGCTCTACGGGAAGGTGATAGAGCAGAGTTAGCCGTTCGGGCAGCGGTGTATCACCATTTTCTGGCCACTGCGGAATAGTCCATCCCGGCAATACTTCGTTGCTCGGCGCGATCAGGTCTTCATCCAGCGGCAGCGTTTCTAACAGACCGGAGCGATGAATCAGCGAAACCAGTCTTTGGGCCTGCGCTTTATTCAGGCGGGGGCTCTGGCGCAGCGTCAGATAGCAAAATCCAAGACTGATGCTATTGCTGACCTGGCGCAGTCTGGTCAGCTCATCAGGGTCGCCAATGGTTATCTGTACCGGATGACGACAGCTGGTGCCCAGATCCTGTTCGAACAGCTGCGGCGTGATCCAGAATTCAACGGCCTGCAGCAGCGGATGGGTGAGATGATAACGCTGATGGTTTTCCAGCCGCACCAGTTCCTGGGTAAATAGTTTCAGGCGAAATGGCCCGCTGCCGATCGCCGGATCGTCCGGATGCGCCAGCACGCTGCAGTAGCTGGCAAGGCGGAACGGTAGCCAGTAATCGGCGCGGTGCAGGGTGATAGTCAGGCACTGAGAGTGGGTGACGCTAATCTCGCTGATACTGGCGAACAGCGTACGCATCGCGGGGAGCTGCAACAGCATCAGAAGGCGCTGCTGCAGCTGTGAGGTTTTTATCGGATCGCCGTTATGCCAGAACAGGGTGGAACGAATATAAAAGTGCCAGCGCAGACCGTCAGGCGACACCTCCCAATGATGGGCTAAATCGCCTATCGGGCAGGTACTTTGCGCATCGAAACGGGTCAGGCCGGAAAATATCTCCCCTGCCAGGTGCTGCTCCGCGCGTCCCGGCATAAAACCCGGGCGCAGCGGCTCCAGCGGACGGTAATAAGGAATGCGCAGGGTAGGCGTATCGTTCTGCCATTGGCCGCCGAGAAAGGGGGAAAGCAGCGCTTTAAGCTCTACAGGCGCCAGCTGGGCCAGTTCGAGGGCGTTCTGCTGCTGTCCTTTACTTAGCGCCTGCTCCATCATTTCATTGCGCAGCGTTTCCGGCGCTTTGTAAAACTGGAGTAGCCCGCGCTTTCCGCGACCGGAGCTGGCCTTCCAGCTTAGCCAGCCGGATTCTTGCGCCTGGCGCAGCAGGGTTCGGATATGTCGTTCGCTGCAAAAGCAGCGCTCGGCCAGCTCGCCGACGGTCACCTGCTGCGGCTCGCCGGAAGAGGGTAGCCAGAGTCGCTGATACTGATGCAGACGGTTTAATAGCCTCATCGCTGTTTAGTCCTGCGGTAGATGATAAACCCGGAACAAAAAAATTTATCTATTCACTATTACTTCCGTATATCTCAGGCAATACTGCAACACAAGCAAAATCCACCACGATAGGGGGAACAGGACATGGCCAGACTGGCTGCATTCGATATGGACGGTACGCTACTGATGCCTGACCATCGTCTGGGAGAAAAAACGCTTTCGACGCTCAAACGTCTGCGCGATCGCGATATCACCCTGACTTTCGCCACCGGTCGTCATGCTCTGGAAATGCGCCACGTTATCGGCGAGTTCTCTCTGGATGCGTTTTTAATCACCGGCAACGGAACGCGCATTCACTCCCTGGAAGGTGAAGAGCTGTATCGCCGCGATCTGGCTCCCGATGTGGCGGAAGAAGTGCTGCATAGCGCCTGGGATACCGCGGCGAGTATGCATTTTTTCAACGACGGCGGCTGGTATACCGGGCAGGAGATTCCAGAAATTCTGCAAGCGCACGTCTTTAGCGGTTTTCGCTATCAGCTATACGACCCAAAGCGAATGCCGGCGCATCAGGTCACCAAAATCTGCTTCTGCGGCGATCATGACGATCTCCGGCGGCTAAGGCTGCAACTAAGTGAAGCGCTCGGCGGCCGAGCGGATCTCTGTTTTTCAGCGATGGATTGCCTGGAAGTTTTGCCCGGGGGCTGTAACAAAGGCGCGGCGCTGGCGATATTAAGCCAGCATCTGGGCCTGACGTTGCAGGATTGCATGGCGTTCGGCGACGCCATGAACGATCGGGAAATGCTAGGCAGCGTCGGGCACGGCGTGATCATGGGCAACGCGATGGAACAGCTGAAATTTGAACTTCCGCATCTACCGGTTATTGGCGACTGCCGTCATCAGGCCGTTTCCCATTTTTTGACTCATTGGCTGGATTATCCTGATCTTCCTTATTCCCCCGAATAAAGAGACCCTGCCAGCAAGCCGGATATCCTGTGATATCTGGCTTTTTTTATTTTGCCTGCAGCATTTGTGCAATTTGCGCCTGCCAGGGAGAGACGTCGCCGATATTGGCCGCCACCCACTGCGGGTTGTAGTAGCTTTCCAGATAACGTTCGCCGCTGTCGCACAGCAGCGTGACGATAGAGCCGGTGCGTCCCTCTTCGCGCATCCGTACGGCCAGCTGCAGTACGCCCCACATATTGGTGCCGGTTGAGGCGCCGACCTTGCGCCCAAGCAGTGTTTCCAGCCATAGCGCGGTGGCGACGCTGGCGGCATCCGGTACCCGCAGCATCTCATCGACCACGTCGGGAATAAACGATGGTTCGACGCGCGGCCGGCCAATGCCCTCAATTTTACTGCCGACCGGGCTGCGCAGGCTGGCGTCGCGGCTTTGCCAGTAGTCCAAAAACACGGAGTTTTGCGGATCAACCACCAGCAGCTGCGTATCGTAACCCTGACTGCGAATGTAGCGTCCGATAGTCGCAGAGGTACCGCCGGTGCCCGCGCTCATCACAATATACGACGGCTGCGGATGCGGCTCATGGCTCATCTGACGGAAGATACTGTCGGCGATATTATTATTCCCTCGCCAGTCGGTAGCCCGTTCGGCAAAGGTAAACTGATCCATATAATGACCGTTCAGCTCGCGCGCCAGCGTTTCGGAGGCGGCATAGATTTCACAGGCGCTGTCGACGAAATGGCAGCGACCGCCGTAAAACTCAATTTGTTCAATTTTACGCTTTGCCGTACAGGAAGGCATCACGGCGATAAACGGCAGGCCTAAGAGACGAGCGAAGTAAGCTTCAGAGACGGCGGTCGAACCGGAAGAGGATTCGATAATCGTCGTTCCTTCTTTAATCCAGCCGTTGCACAAGCCATACAGAAACAGCGAGCGGGCCAGGCGATGCTTCAGGCTACCGGTTGGATGGGTGCTTTCATCCTTCAGATAGAGTTGGATCCCAGGGAACGCTGGCAGCGCCAGACGTATAAGGTGCGTGTCGGCGGAACGCTGATAATCGGCATTAATTTCACTAATCGCGTGTTTTACCCAGGCGCTGTTCATCTCAAATTCCTGTTTGTCATTTTGTGCCCAGCTTAGCGGAAATCGAAGGAAAAATTGTTGCCATTTAGCCTTTCAATTACAATTAAAGGAGTAAATTTTTCTCCTGAGGCGCCCAATGTTAGATAAAATTGATCGTAAGCTGCTTTCTTTACTGCAAACCGACTGCACCCTCTCTTTGCAGGCATTGGCCGATGCCGTTAATCTGACCACCACGCCCTGCTGGAAGCGGCTGAAGCGGCTGGAAGACGAAGGTATTCTTCGCGGGCGCGTCGCGCTGCTGGATGCGGAAAAGGTCGGGCTTGGGCTGACGGCGTTTGTACTGATTAAGACTCAGCACCACAGTAGCGACTGGTATTGCCGCTTTGTCAGCGAGGTCTCGCAGATGGCGGAAGTCCTCGGCTTCTGGCGTATGGCCGGCGAGTATGACTATCTGCTGCGGGTCCAGGTGGCGGATATGAAGAACTATGATGATTTTTATAAACGTCTGGTTAACAGCGTGCCGGGACTCTCGGATGTCACTTCGAGTTTTGCCATGGAACAGATAAAATACACCACAGCCTTGCCTATTGATTAACGGCAGCAGCCGCTACGAATTACACACTCAGGATTTAACTGCTTGCGATTATTTGCCCAACTTAGCTGGTATTTCCGCCGGGAGTGGCGCCGTTACCTCGGCGCTATTGCTCTGCTGATTATTATTGCCATCCTGCAACTGGTGCCGCCGAAAGTGGTGGGCATCGTGGTTGACGGCGTAACAAAACAACATTACACCGCGGAAAAGGTGTGGATGTGGATTGGCCTGCTGGTCGTTATTGCGGTGATGGTCTATCTGCTGCGCTATGTCTGGCGCGTGCTGTTGTTCGGCGCATCGTATCAGCTGGCCGTCGAGCTACGTGAGGATTTCTATCGCCAGCTCAGCCGCCAGCATCCGGCCTTTTACCTGCGCCACCGTACCGGCGATCTCATCGCTCGCGCAACCAACGACGTGGATCGGGTGGTGTTCGCCGCCGGTGAGGGGGTGCTGACGCTGGTGGATTCACTGGTGATGGGTTGCGCGGTGCTGATTGTGATGTCGACGCAAATCAGCTGGCAGCTCACTCTGCTGGCGCTGCTGCCGATGCCGCTGATGGCGCTGGCGATTAAGCGTAACGGCGATGCATTACACGAGCGTTTTCGCGTCGCTCAGGCGGCCTTCTCCAGCCTCAATGACCGCACCCAGGAGAGCCTGACCAGCATTCGCATGATCAAAGCTTTTGGTCTTGAAGACCGACAGTCGGCGCAGTTTGCTGCCGACGCTGCGGATACCGGGGCGAAAAATATGCGCGTGGCGCGCATTGATGCTCGCTTCGATCCGACGATTTATATCGCTATCGGGACCGCTAACTTGCTGGCCATCGGCGGCGGCAGCTGGATGGTGATCCAGGGCAGCCTGACCCTGGGTCAGCTCACCAGCTTTGTGATGTACCTCGGCCTGATGATCTGGCCAATGCTGGCGCTGGCATGGATGTTTAACATCGTGGAGCGCGGCAGCGCGGCCTACGCGCGCATTCGCACCATGCTGGAGGAGGCGCCGGTAGTGAACGACGGCAGCGAGCCGACGCCGGAAGGGCGCGGTACGCTTAGCGTCGCCGTGCGCGAGTTTATCTATCCGCAGGCGAACAAGGCCTCGCTGGAAAAAGTTAACTTTACGCTCCAGCCCGGGCAAATGCTGGGAATTTGCGGCCCAACCGGCTCCGGTAAGAGCACGATTCTGGCACTGATTCAGCGTCATTTTGACGTTACCGATGGCGATATCCGCTTTCATGACGTTCCCCTGACCCGACTGCAGCTGGATAGCTGGCGCGCCAGGCTGGCGGTAGTCAATCAGACGCCGTTCCTGTTCTCCGATACCGTCGCCAGCAATATTGCTCTCGGTAAACCGGACGCCACGCAGGAGCAAATCGAACGCGTTGCCCGGCTCGCCAGCGTGCATGAGGATATCCTGCGCCTGCCGCAGGGGTATAACACCGAAGTCGGCGAGCGCGGCGTTATGCTTTCCGGGGGGCAAAAACAGCGTATTTCCATCGCCCGCGCGCTGCTGCTGGAGGCGGAGATCCTGATCCTTGATGATGCGCTGTCGGCGGTGGATGGTCGAACGGAGCATCAGATATTGCACAACCTGCGCCAGTGGGGTGAGGGGCGGACGGTGATTATCAGCGCTCATCGCCTGTCGGCGTTGACCGAGGCCAGCGAAATTCTGGTGATGCAGCATGGGCATGTTGCCCAGCGCGGTCGTCATGAGGCGCTAGCGACGCAGCCGGGCTGGTATCGCGATATGTACCGTTATCAGCAGCTGGAAGCGGCGCTGGATGATGTTCCGCTGGAAGATGAGGAGGTCGCCGGTGCGTAGTTTTACTGAACTCTGGCCGACATTAAAGCGCCTGCTGGCCTACGGCTCTCCGTGGCGTAAACCGTTAACGATAGCGGTTGCTATCATGTGGGTCGCGGCGGTGGCGGAGGTGAGTGGCCCGCTGCTGATCAGCTACTTTATCGACAATATGGTGGCGAAGAACTCGCTGCCGTTGAAGCTGGTCTGCGGCCTGGCCGCAGCCTACATCGGCCTGCAACTCCTCGCCGCGGGTCTGCATTACTGTCAGGCGCTGCTGTTTAACCGCGCGGCGGTGGGCGTGGTGCAACAGCTGCGCAGCGACGTCATGGACGCCGCCCTGCGTCAGCCGCTCAGCGAGTTTGATACCCAGCCGGTCGGGCAGCTCATCTCGCGGGTGACCAACGATACTGAAGTGATTCGCGATCTCTATGTGACCGTCGTGGCTACCGTCCTGCGTAGCGCGGCTTTGATTGGCGCGATGCTGGTGGCGATGTTCAGCCTTGACTGGCGAATGGCGCTGGTGGCTATCGCTATTTTCCCGGCAGTACTGATCGTGATGATGATTTATCAACGCTACAGTACGCCCATCGTCAGGCGGGTTCGCGCGTGGCTGGCGGATATCAACGACGGTTTTAATGAAGTGATTAACGGAATGGGCGTTATTCAGCAGTTCCGTCAGCAGGCGCGGTTCGGCGAACGGATGCGCGAGGCCAGCTACGCGCACTATCTGGCGCGTATGCAAACTCTGCGCCTTGATGGTTTCCTGCTGCGCCCGCTGCTGAGCCTGTTTTCTTCGTTAATTCTCTGCGGTCTGTTGATGCTGTTTGGTTTCAGCAGCAGCGGAACGATTGAGGTTGGGGTTCTGTACGCTTTTATTAGCTATCTTGGACGACTAAACGAGCCGCTGATCGAACTGACGACCCAGCAATCAATGCTGCAGCAGGCGGTCGTCGCGGGCGAGCGCGTTTTCGAACTGATGGACAAACCGCGTCAGGCGTGGGGCGACGATAGCGAACCGCTGCGCAGCGGCTCGATTACTATCGAGCATCTCTCTTTTGCCTACCGCGACGATAGCCTGGTGTTGCAGGATATCAATCTCGACATACCGTCGCGCAGCTTTGTGGCGCTGGTCGGCCATACCGGGAGCGGTAAAAGCACCCTGGCCAGCCTGATGATGGGCTACTACCCGTTAACTCAGGGAGAGATTCGCATCGATGGTCGTCCGCTGTCGTCCTTAAGCCACAGCGCGCTGCGTCAGGGGATTGCGATGGTGCAGCAGGATCCGGTGGTGCTGGCTGACACCTTCTATGCCAACGTTACCCTCGGTCGCGACATCAGCGAAGAGCAGGTCTGGGAGGCGCTGGAGGCGGTACAGCTGGCGGAGCTGGCCCGTGAAATGGAAAACGGTATTTATACTCAGTTGGGCGAGCAGGGGAACAATCTCTCCGTTGGGCAGAAACAGCTGCTTGCGCTGGCGAGGGTGCTTGTCGATACGCCGCAGGTGCTGATACTTGATGAGGCGACGGCTAATATTGATTCTGGCACCGAGCAGGCGATTCAGCAGGCGCTTGTACGGGTGCGCGAGCATACGACGCTGGTGGTCATTGCGCACCGCTTATCGACTATCGTTGAGGCTGACACGATCCTGGTGCTGCATCGGGGTCAGGCCGTCGAGCGCGGCAATCATCAGCAGCTGCTGGCGGCCAAAGGCCGCTACTGGCAGATGTATCAGCTGCAGCTGGCGGGCGAAGAACTGGCCGCCAGCTCGCAGGAAGAGTCGCTTATCGCCTGATGCACCATAAACAGGCAGCTTCTGCTTTGCGGTTTCCGGTGGTGCAAAAACGTCACAGTATGCGCACTGAAATGGTGCAATTTAAGGCTAAAGCGGCGTTTTGCCGCTTCGTTTCCGCCAGATTCTTCTTTTTCCTCCTCAAAAAGGGCCGCCTGGCGGCCCTTTTTCATTTCTGGCATAGCCCTTGCTTTATTAGATTCGTGTTAGCTGCGGCCATTACCGAATTCTGACTGGAGGGGACTTATGAAGCTGGTTACCGTGGTAATCAAACCATTCAAACTGGAAGACGTGCGTGAAGCATTATCTTCAATGGGGATTCAGGGCCTGACGGTCACTGAGGTTAAAGGGTTCGGCCGTCAGAAAGGCCACGCGGAGCTCTATCGCGGCGCCGAATATAGCGTCAATTTTCTGCCGAAAGTGAAGATTGACGTCGCGATTGCCGACGATCAGCTGGATGAAGTCGTCGATGTCATCAGTAAAGCGGCTTACACCGGAAAGATTGGCGACGGCAAAATTTTTGTCGCCGAGCTGCAGCGCGTCATTCGCATCCGTACCGGCGAATCTGACGAAGCGGCACTGTAACTTTCAGACCACACAGTGATGGGGAACGAAACAATGAAGATAGCAACAATGAAGACAGGTCTGGGAGCGCTGGCTCTTCTTCCGGGGCTGGCGATGGCCGCACCGGCGGTAGCGGATAAAGCCGACAACGCCTTTATGATGATTTGCACCGCGCTGGTGCTGTTTATGACCATTCCAGGCATCGCGCTGTTCTACGGCGGGCTAATCCGCGGTAAAAACGTTCTTTCCATGCTGACGCAGGTTATCGTCACCTTTGCACTGGTCTGCGTGCTGTGGGTGGTTTATGGCTACACGCTGGCTTTCGGTACCGGCGGCAGCTTCTTCGGCAACTTCGACTGGGTGCTGCTGAAGAATATTGAGCTGAAAGCGCTGATGGGCAGCTTCTATCAATACATCCACGTTGCCTTCCAGGGCTCGTTTGCCTGTATCACCGTCGGCCTGATCGTCGGCGCGCTGGCGGAACGTATTCGTTTCTCTGCGGTACTGATTTTTGTTGTGGTGTGGATGACGCTTTCTTATATCCCGATCGCCCATATGGTATGGGGCGGTGGTCTGCTGGCTACCCACGGCGCGCTTGATTTCGCCGGCGGAACGGTTGTACACATTAACGCCGCGGTTGCCGGGCTGGTGGGCGCTTATATGATGGGTAAACGCGTGGGCTTTGGTAAAGAAGCGTTCAAACCGCATAATCTGCCGATGGTATTCACCGGCACCGCTATCCTCTACGTTGGCTGGTTTGGCTTTAACGCGGGTTCAGCCAGCGCGGCGAACGAAATTGCCGGTCTGGCTTTCGTTAACACCGTGGTTGCCACAGCGGCGGCTATCCTGGCGTGGACCTTCGGCGAGTGGGCAACCCGCGGCAAGCCGTCTCTGCTGGGCGCCTGTTCAGGGGCGATTGCCGGTCTGGTCGGCATCACTCCGGCCTGTGGTTACATCGGCGTCGGCGGGTCTCTGATCGTGGGGATTGCCGCGGGTCTGGCGGGTCTGTGGGGTGTCACCGTACTGAAGCGCTGGCTGCGCGTTGATGACCCGTGCGATGTGTTTGGCGTCCACGGTGTCTGCGGTATCGTCGGATGCATCCTGACCGGTATCTTCGCCGCGACTTCTCTGGGCGGCGTCGGTTATGCGGAAGGCGTGACCATGGGCCACCAGGTTCTGGTACAGCTGGAAAGTATCGGTATCACCATCGTCTGGTCCGGCGTGGTCGCCTTTATTGGTTACAAAGTCGCCGATATGACCGTTGGCCTGCGCGTACCGGAAGATCAAGAGCGTGAAGGTCTGGACGTCAACAGCCACGGCGAAAACGCCTACAACGCATGATAAATTGGGTCATATCCTGAAGCGACAAAGCCTCCCTCTCGGGAGGCTTTGTTTTTTTAGGCGTTGCGGTTACGCATGACGCCTTCCTGTACTGTCGATGCCACCAGCGTACCGTCCTGCGTATAGAACTCGCCGCGGACAAAACCGCGCGCGCTGGAGGCGGAGGTGCTTTCTACGCTGTAAAGCAACCAGTCGTTGATGTTGAACGGGCGATGGAACCACATTGAGTGATCGATGGTGGCCACCTGCATTCCCGGTTCCAGAAAACCGACGCCGTGCGGCTGCAGCGCAACGGGAAGGAAATTGAAGTCAGAAGCGTAGCCCAGCAGAGACTGATGGATGCGCAGATCTTCCGGTACAGCGCCGTTGGCGCGGATCCAGACCTGACGCGTCGGTTCTGCAACGTGACCTTTCAGCGGATTGTGGAATTCAACCGGGCGAATCTCCAGCGGCTTATCGCAAAGAAATTTCTCTTTGACCTGCGGCGGCAGCAGATGGGCCAGCTTGCGGGCGATGTCCGTTTCAGAGGGCAGCGCATCCGGCGCGGGGGCTGCTGGCATGGTTTTCTGATGTTCGTAGCCGGGTTCTGGCGCCTGAAATGAGGCGGTCATGTAGAAAATCGGCTTCCCGTTCTGAATCGCCGCCACCCGGCGGGCGCTGAAGCTATTGCCGTCACGCAGGACTTCAACATCATAGATGATGGGTTTCTGGCTGTCGCCGGGACGCAGGAAGTAGCTGTGAAACGAATGGATCAGGCGTTCTGCGGGGACGGTCTCCTTTGCCGCATATAGTGCCTGACCGACCACCTGGCCGCCAAAGACCTGACGTAATCCCAGATCCTCGCTCTGCCCGCGGAACAATCCCTCTTCGATTTTTTCCAGATTTAACAATGCCAGCAGATTGGTTAATGCCTGACTCATAATTACCCTCAATCAATGATGACTGCCTTGCGCAGCGCGTTATTGAGGCAAAGTATAACCTGGAATCGTAAGTGGTCCGATGGGTGCAATAAACTGAATAGGGACGTTTTTTCCGACGTAAATCTCCCAGGCTGCGGGATTGTTAGTTATGGATGGTTGCAACTATTCATCGCCTGTTGGTTTCAGAACCCCGCGCGAGCTTTCGTGGTGGCCAACCCGTAAACGGGGAAGAGGCGCCATCTTCACTCTTGTGAGCCGAGGCTACGCGCCAGACGAGATGATTCATTTGCTTTTAGCTGCTTCCGGCAGGTGGTAATAACCCCTGTTTCCGGCCGACAGAGGATCCCCAGAAAGCGGCATTATGCTCACCGTATCACTTTTGCTGCCGGGACGTTGCAGGCAGTTATAATCTGAATATGGCGCTTTTCCGGGCGAAAATTGAGAACTGTGCCACACTTATTCATGGTGAAAATGTTTCGCCGCATTGCATTGCGGTCGAACATGCTCAAAGGGATGAAAGGAGAAAAGAATGAAATTTGCCTATATGTTAAGTGCTATAGCCGTAGCGGCTACGTTGTCTGCCTGTGCGAATAATCACAACAGCAATGCAGCGAACCAGGCGGCGCCCGATCCTTATGGCATTGCTTCACTAAGCTCCTCGCAGCAGCAGCCTAACGTATCCGGGACTATCAATATTCGCCAGCGCGTGGCGTTACCGCCGGACGCAGTATTGACCGTAACTCTGTCGGATGCGTCGCTGGCCGATGCGCCTGCGCACGTGCTGGCGCAAAAAGCGGTCAGGACCGAAGGGAAGCAGGCGCCGTTTAATTTTGTTCTGCCCTATAACCAGGCGCAAATCCAGCCTAATGCCCGCATTCTTCTCAGCGCGGCGATTACCGTTAACGGTCAGCTGATGTTCATTACCGATACCGTACAGACGGTGATTAACCAGGGCGGCAACCGTGCCGATCTGGTGCTGGTGCCGGTCCAACAAACGGCGGTACCGGTGGCGAACAACAACGTTCCGCCCGTGCAGTAACTCCACATCATGCCCCTTCTCAGGGGCATTTTTTTGTCTTCAATAAATCCAGCGGTAGTGCTGTAGATCAATATGCCCACTGCCTGACACCTGGACTCCCTCCGCTAATAGCGCCTGGCGTTGACGCTGCAGGTCCGGCCCGGTGAGAGAGATATCGCCGTGACGGTTGACCACCCTATGCCAGGGGAGAGTGGAACCTTCCGGCAGACGTTTTAATACCCCACCAACCTGACGCGCCGCGCGCGGTGAACCCGCCAGCTGAGCAACGTCGCCGTAGGTCGCCACGCATCCTTCTGGTATTGAGGCGACAATTTGCCAGACGCGCTGCGGAAAAGTATCGTGAGAATCCATGGAAGGTCCTGTTGCCGGTAAAAGTTCAGAATAAGCGTTACATCATGGGCTGTACAGCGGGTGGATTAAGTCGGGTTTACTACGGTGAATTCCAGCGCCAGACCCAGCATACTATGGGCATTTTCATGCGGCGTATTGGTTAGCAAGGCTTCAAGAAACTTCGGGCGTTCAGACTGGGCGTTAATCATCAGTTTGGCGCGCGTGGCCGGGAGCTTAAGGGGTGATATCGGATACACCACGAGACCGCTGGCTTCGATGGGAAGTTTACGTAATTCAGCGTGCTGAAGGACGCCAGAGGTTGAGTAGAGCAGCGCAACCGGGGGGACGGCCAGCAGCTGATTAGCGCTAATCGTGACAAAATCAAAGAGCAGTCCCGGACGCAAAAAATGTAAACCGTGGAAGGGCACAGACACTTCAGGAATTGGCGGCATTGTCAGGGTGGTGATGAACGCGGTGATTCACTCATTTATATTCCGTTGAGATAGTGCCTTGATGATAAAAGGGGCGGTGAATAATCCACATTATGGCTGCCGGAAAGGATTTTCGCTGAGAGTGTGCTTGCAATCTCTTGAGGGGCGCGGGATCATTTACCGTGAAAAGCCTGTGGAGACGCGACTTTGCACAATAAACCAGCACCCGATCGGCGGTGGCTTGCAATTCAAGGATTCAGCAGGGATAATGCGCCAGCGCGTTAGGTAACTAGCGCTCTCAATGGGGGCTCTGTTGGTTCTCCCGCAACGCTACTCTGTTTACCAGGTCAGGTCCGGAAGGAAGCAGCCAGAGCAGACGACGTGTGTGCCGGGATGTAGCTGGCAGGGCCCCCACCCATTTCAGCGTGTCCCTGGCGCGATTCGCACAAATCAGCTGCTTCATATCCCCTTCATGGTTAATATCCTTAATTAAAGTGTGAATTTATTTCGTTTCTAAAACTCCACTTTTTTATGCTAAAAATTCACTACGTCATAAATTTTAAATTTAAGTGAAATATTATTGTCATCTTAATGTCATATATCAGGTGCAGATTACTGATGGGAAACTGTTGTTAGATATAAGCCAAAAATATATCTCTGGATCAGCATGTTAAGTTCGTGTATTAGTTATATGATGATTATATTTCACGGGAAGCGTGACTATGACTACTGTGGTTCTGAACGTCAAAATTGATAGTGAGTTAAAAGAAAAGCTGCGTCAGTATGCGGAAGAAAATAACGAAAATTTAGGAACAGCTACGGAGAAACTGCTGCTGCTGGCATTCCAGGTAGCGGAATCAGCAGACGAGGCGGGGGTTTCGGAAGAAGATATTGATAGCCAGCACACCGAAGAGGAAGCATCTCCATTAACCCCTAAAGAAATCAAAGCATTACGTAAACTCCTGAAGAAGAAAAAATGAAACAACAACTCTCTACAGCCAGCAACTATAGCGAAGCGTGCGCCATGCTGCGTTCCGGCTATGTGAAGCATGTAAGGCTGAACTGGAATATCGGTAGTGATGAGTTCTTTCGCATTGCCTCCGACTGGTGTGATACGGGCGCAAAAATTAAAAAAGATGAAGACGGTTTTATTATTTCCCTTAAAGGTTTTCCGATTCCGCGACAGCATTAATGAAAATATTTCATTTTTGTCATCGGACTGACACGACACGAAGACAAACTTGACGCGCAATTTTATAAAAACATCTCATATGCATCACGGATGATGGCTTTTGACGGGCTGGCTCCAGCCCGTCGATATTTTATTAAATAATTTTCCGTGGGCGGAAGCTCTCTTTCTGCTCCGTAAGACTATGCCATAACGGCTGCAATATATTAAAAGCGTGACGTAGTTCATCATCCGCAAGCGTAAACGGTAAGCGTAAATAGCGGTCAAAGGCGCCCGCCAGGCCAAATCGCGTTCCTGTTCCGATGTGAATTCCCCGGCTTTCCGCGCGAACGGAAAACAGCGTTGCCAGCATCCCGGGTAACTCAACCCAAAAAGAGAGTCCTCCTTCCGGCGGCGTGAAGCGCCAGTGGGGAAAATACTCCGCCATCAGCGCGCCGCACATATCCCGACGGGTTGCCAGCATGGCGCGCCGCGACGGCAACAGCATTTTCTCATTCTCCAGCAGCCAACAGCAGGCCAGCTGCTCCAGCAGCGGGGAGCCGAGATCGAGGGAGTCCCGCGCCTGAACCAGAGATGCAATGGTGCGCGAGGATGCGCGGATCCAACCTATGCGCAAACCGCCCCAGAAGCTTTTTCCCGCAGAGCCGATGGTTATCACCGGAGCATCAGGGTTATACGATGCTAAAGGTGGTGGCGGCGGGGCGTCGTACCATAGGTCGACCATCGTTTCATCTACTACCAGCGTGGTGCGGGTTTGCGCGGCGATGTCTGCTACCCGCTGGCGCGTGGGGCTATCCATACAGCGACCGGTAGGGTTATGAAAGTCCGGCATCAGCCATGCCAGCCGCGGCGCCGTTTGGGCAATTGTCGCCGCTAAACCGTCGCAGTCCCATCCCTGCTGCGGTAACGCCACGCTGACCGGGCGGCATGATGCTCCCTGAATCGCGCTAATCGCCATAGGATAAGTCGGCGCATCCACCACCACCCGATCGCCGGGCCCGGTAAATAAGCGCAAAACCAATGCCAGGCCGCTAAGTGCCCCGTTAACAATCATTACTTCATCGCTTCGGGTTGGCAGGCCGCGTTCGCTATAGCGGTGGGCGATCGCTTCACGCAGAAGCGGCAGACCCTGCTGATCGTAACCGGTATTGGATAAATGCTGCGGCATGATTTTCAGGGCCTGACTGAAAGCCTGATGAATTTCAGGCCCGGCGCTGAGCGCGGCGACGGCCAGATTGACCGACGGCGAGTCAGGTTTATTGGTCTTGATCTCCACAGCCCGCTCCGGCAAAGCGATCCGCGAACCGCTTCCCTGACGGCTGTAGAGATAGCCTTCTTCCCGTAGCTGTCCAAGCGCGCTGGCAACCGTAGTACGGCTGATATTCAGCGCCGCCGCCAGTTCCCGTTCGCCGGGCAAACGGGTTTCCAGCGCAAGGCGGCCATCGAGAATCAGCAGGCGCAGCGCTTCCGCCAGCTGACGCCAGAGCGGCATGCGGGAACCGGATTCCTGCCAGTGACCGAGCAGGCGCACCAGCGATTGTGAACCAAAGCGACGAGATGACATAGCAATCCACTTTTTTAAAACTGGCCATTAATTATCAATCCATTTTTACTGATGATGAGGGGAATCGCAATTGTCCTGAGGTGGAAAATGGTACGTCGCTTGCTGCAACTTTATATTGGTCTGGTCCTGTACGGCGTGTCGACCGCGCTGTTTGTTCATGCCAATCTGGGGGCCGATCCGTGGGATGTTTTTCATCTGGGGATCGGCAACCAGTTCAATCTTGATTTCGGAACGGTGATGATTCTGACGGGCGCGGCGGTGCTGCTGCTGTGGATCCCGCTACGACAAATGCCGGGGCTGGGCACGGTAAGCAATGTGATTGTGCTGGGCCTGGCGGCAAACGCCACTCTGGCTATCCTGCCGCCGTTAGAATCGCTGGTGGCGCGTAGCCTGCTGTTGGCCGGGGCTATCGTACTGAATGCGCTGGCGACGGGAATGTATATTGGCGCAGGTTTCGGCCCCGGTCCGCGCGATGGGCTGATGACCGGACTGCATGCACGTACCGGATGGTCGCTGCGCGGCATTCGCACGGCGATTGAACTTTCCGTTCTGCTGATTGGCTGGATGATGGGCGGCAAATTTGGCGTGGGAACCGTACTCTATGCGATAACCATTGGGCCGTTGATTCAGCTCTGCCTGCCGTGGTTTCATCAGTCGGCTGCACGTAAGGCGCTGGCGAAACCGGGCGAGGCCATCTCCTGATATTAAGCTGCTATCCGCGCTGGAGACTAAACTTATCACTGCAGATACGGCCGGATTGTCCGGCGGTACTGTTCACTTCGGAGAGCATACTCATGAAGTACGTTGATGGTTTTGTTGTTGCTGTACCGGCGGAAAATAAGGAGGCATACCGCGCGATGGCGGCAAAGGCGCTGCCGCTATTTAAAGAGTTTGGCGCCCTACGCGTGGTCGAGTGCTGGGCGGATGATGTCCCGGATGGCAAGCTGACCGATTTTCGTCTGGCGGTAAAAGCTGAAGATAATGAAGAGGTGGTATTCAGCTGGATTGAATACCCCTCTAAAGAGGCGCGCGATGCCGCCAACGCTAAAATGATGGCTGACCCGCGGATGAAAGAGTTTGGCGAAAATATGCCATTTGATGGAAAACGAATGATATACGGCGGGTTTTCCCCGCTCCTCGATGAGTAATTCATCTTTGCCATCCCCATAGTCGGTGGGGATGGCGATAGAAGCCCTACAGATTAAGCCAGCCGTGCAGCAGCATATAGCAACCCACCACAATAATCAGCGCACCGGAAATCCACGGCGCTTTCCGTGAGAGATCGTTTAGTCCCGGCCAGCGGTTGGCGACGTGCTTCAGGCTCAGGGCGGCAATTGCGCCTGAAGCCACTAAGGTGAGCGCCAGCCCAACGCTAAAACTCAGCACCAGCGTGGCTCCCAGCGAAACCTTTTTCAACTGGAGGCAAATAAGCAATACGGTAATTGACGCCGGGCAGGGGATTAGCCCGCCCGTCAGCCCAAACAAAACGATCTGTCCGGTGGTGACCCGCTGTCCGTTAAAGCGGCGGTTGATCTCCTCCGCATGCGCGCGCTGATGGGCGTCCTGCCACTCTGCGGTGGCCACTAGCGGATGCGCGTGAGGATGGTGTTGATGCGGATGATGGTGTGCATGATGGTGGTCGTGGTCGTGGTCGTGGTCGTGGTCGTGGTCGTGGTCGTGGTTATGGTTATGGTTATGGTTATGGTTATGATCACGATCGCGTTGGTGTGTACGAGATTCGAGCCAGGTACGCCGCAGCATCCAGCAGGCAATCAGCACAATAAGGATCCCTGAGATCAGCTGAAACCAGGGTTCTGACGTTTGCGCATCCCAACCGCGGCCAAACCACAGGCCTGCCATCGCTACCAGCCAGACCACGGCCGTATGCGATACCGTCGCCGCTAGCCCCAGTAGTACAGCCTGCTTCAACGTTCCGCGCACTGCCACAATAAATGCCGCCATCATGGTTTTCGAGTGTCCGGGCTCCAGACCGTGCAGCGCGCCGAGCAGGATCGCGCTGGGAATGAATAGCCAGGCATTCCCCTGTTGCAGCAGTGAAGTGAAATCGTTCATAACGTGGTCCCTTGCCAAAAGTGATCTTATGCTACTCCCCCCTAGTATATAAATACTACCCCCCGGTAGAAAAATACTCCCGGGGAGTAGAGCATGGTATGCTGGCCTTGTTACATACGGGGGTCGTTAATGGAAACGATCGAGTCATCAAAGAGTGGAGCGCGTAATGTCACATACTGTTCGTCACAAGAAGATGTTATTGACCCGACTGAAGAAAATTCAGGGGCAGAGCGCTGCGCTGGAAAAAATGCTCAACCGCGAGCATGAATGCGCAGAGGTTCTCCAGCAGCTGGCCGCCATTCGCGGTGCGGTAAACGGCATGATGATGCAGGTCATCCAGGGGCATTTAACGGATCATGTCGTCAAAGAGCCGGAAGAAGGCCAGCGTGAAGCTGACCTTGAAGTGGTCATGCAGGTGATTAAATCTTATCTGAAATAGGCTCAGTAGGTGTTTTCCGCAGGCGGCGTTGAATACGCTTTCAGGTTGTTTTCAGCCCACAGGATAAATTTCTCCTTTGGCAGCGCTTTGCTATAAAGCCAACCCTGGGCGTACTGCACGCCGTGAACGCGCAGCCAGTCGCGCTGGCTTTCGGTTTCGACGCCTTCGGCGACGGTCGCCAGATTAAGCGCTTTCGCCATTTCAATAATATGCGGCGTCAGCGGTTTGTACTCCAGCGTATCGACAAACGATTTATCGATTTTCAGGGTGTCGACGTCCAGTTTTTGTAAATAGCTCAGGCTGGAGTAGCCGGTGCCGAAGTCATCAATTGATATACGGTGTCCGGCCTGACGATAGCCGGCGATGACGGGCAGAGTGGTTTGCGGGTCAACGAAGCCGCGCTCGGTAATTTCAAGGATGATCTGCTGAGCGCTGATACCCCAGTGCTGGAGCTGCTCCTGCAGGAGTATCGGCAGCGTTGGCGAACGCAAATCATCGACAGATAAATTGATCGAAATATGCACTTCCGGGCGCTGGCGCAGCCAGGTTCCGAGATCGGCGAAAATTTTCCGCACGATATCTTCGGTTAACCGGGTTATCAGCCGGGTCTGTTCGGCAAGCGGGATAAAAATATCCGGCGATAAATAACTACCGTCAGGCTGCCTCCAGCGGGCAAGTGCTTCCGCGCCGGCGATTTTGCCAGTCTGTAGCGAAATAATAGGCTGATAATAGACCTGTATAGCATTGGAGTTCAGCGCGTCCAGCATCCCGTAACGCGGAGAGCGCAGCCTTCGCAGCAGGCGAAGAAGCAGGAATGAGGCCAGAAGGCTGGTGCATAAACCAATCGGCAACCACAGCATTAGCTGTTGATGTAATTTTTGCTGGAGCGGTAATGTTGATGACCAGGCCGCGATCGCCAGCCCTAGTTCAGGGATGCGGCGGAGGCGATAAACGGTGCTATCAAGCGTCAATGTTTCGACATCCAGACGCTTGATGTGCTCCCAGGCGGCGGCGTCGAGCGGTTTACTGCTGATGATAATTTGATCGCGCTTCGTGCCAAACAAGAGTGTGTGAATCTCTTCCTGGCCTGACGGAATCACATCAATAAATGAAACCGGATCGATCATCACCACATGATGTTCGCTGCCCATTGCCGTCATTTTATGCTGTAGCCCGAGATCGCTAACCGAGGTGAGCCAGGTACGATAGCCGTCGGCAGTAATATGGTCGGGAGCAGGAAACGTTACTGATACCCGATGATCTTCAAGAGAAGAGCATTGCGGAATACCTCCATGTAACCACAACACTTCCTGCACGTAGCGGTGGGTGTAGGCAATCCGCCGCATATTAAGCAGATGCTGCGGACTGCAGGTCGCGGCGGTATCGGCATCCGCTTCGTTCAGCGCCTCTCTTGCCTGATCGGCTACCTGCTGAACGCGAGCCAGTACCCGAACGGAAAAGTTGTCCAGTCCGGTATAAAACTGCGCTTTGGCCTGCTGCATTGCCAACCAAATACTCAGCGCCACTGGCAAAATAATGGCCAGTATCAGTACCCCTGTAACCAGGCTCACCTGATGCCGGGTCGTCATGAGCATTTCCTAAATTTATTAAGGGGTGCGATGAGTATACGCGAAAGATAAAAAGGACGATTAGGTAAACGGGATAAAAAGGCCCGAACCGCGAGAGAGCAGCGAATTCGGGCTAACAGTGGATGATCCGCGACGCCCGAAGCTGTAAACGGCGCGGAGAAAAACGAGGGCTGGTATGCTGGCAGCCAATAAGCATCGCCAGCACAGGTTCATATTCTAAAGCGCAATCATGACAGCCAGATGTTGCGTTTAGTGGGCATCCGGCGCGGCGATGTCGGCGCTAATCCGCAGGTCGTTTTCGTCGAACACCATGCAGTAGCGATCGTCGAAGGCAACGCTGATTTTCTGCCAGGGGCGAAAGTGAACGTCGCCTGGCAGCAGAATTTTGACGTTATCGTGGCCGTAGCACTGGCCAAATAGATAGGTGTTATTACCCAGTCTCTCGACCACTTCACATTGAAACTCAACCACGGTACCGATATTCACATCGGTAGAGAGATGTTCAGGACGAATACCGAGGGTGACGGCAGCGCCGGGCTGCAGCGGTGAGGTGGTGATATTGAGCGTCAGATTATGATCTTGCGCCATCTTCACGCTAAGCTGGCCCGGCTGCCATGCGGTAACCGTCGCGGGAAGGAAGTTCATTTTCGGCGAACCGATAAATCCCGCGACGAATTTATTCACCGGGTTGTAATACAGCGACATCGGCGATCCCATCTGCTCAACTTTGCCGTAGTTCATCACCACGATTTTATCGGCGAGAGTCATCGCTTCAACCTGGTCATGAGTAACATAAACCATGGTCGTTTTGAGCTCGTGATGGAGTTTGGCGATATGCAGGCGCATCTCAACGCGCAGTTCGGCATCGAGGTTAGAAAGGGGTTCATCAAACATAAACACCCGTGGATTACGTACAATAGCGCGGCCGATGGCAACGCGCTGACGTTGACCGCCGGAAAGTTGCTTAGGCTTACGATCCAGCAGATGAGAGAGCTGCAGCGTTTTCGCCACCATTTCAACCTGACGGCGAATTTCATCTTTTGGTACTTTGTTCACTTTCAGGCCATAGCCCATATTTTCCGCCACCGTCATATGCGGATAGAGCGCATAGGACTGGAATACCATAGCGACGCCGCGATGGGCAGGAACGACATCATTCATCACCTCATCGCCAATTAGCACTTCACCTTCGCTGACCTCTTCAAGACCGGCAATCATCCTCAGTAGCGTCGATTTACCGCAGCCGGACGGGCCGACGAACACCGCAAATTCACCATCTTCAATATCAAGATTTACCTGATGCAGCGTCACCGTACTGCCGAACCGTTTGGTGACATTCCTCAGTCGTATATTGGACATCAACACTCCCCGGATTGTTAGCCATTTTTGCCGTTGGGATTTGGGCTGAGATGCGGAATTTGTATAACGTGTAACAATTCAGCCGAACGATGCTCAACGACACTAAAATCATGCAGCGACTATAACTTCCACGGTTTTAGCGCCATACAACGATGTTTCATTTCTGCAATGATGATCACACAACGAGTAGCTTCCAGTAGTTTTATCAGCCTTCAAAGCGTAGCGTATAACAAATCAAACATGACGGACGTTTTGTTTATGAACTGCCGTTAATCAACTTGCTAAGAGATTTGCTGAAGTCACATTACTTAATAAAAACCATTAAATTGTTATACCTTCACATGAGGTTGATAATGAAAAAGAACACTCTTGCTGCACTGATCCTTACCACTCTGGCTGCCGGGCAGCTAACGAGCCTGCAGGCGCACGCGGCCGGGCAGCTCAACGTTTGGGAAGACATCAAAAAATCCGCCGGCATCAAAGCCGCAGTCGGTGATTTTGAAAAGCAGTTCAACGTTAAGGTGAACGTGCAGGAGATGCCGTACGCCCAACAGCTGGAAAAGCTGCGTCTTGATGGTCCGGCGGGCATCGGCCCGGATGTCCTGGTGATCCCTAATGACCAGCTAGGCGGAGCGGTTGTCCAGGGATTGCTATCTCCACTGACTCTGGATCAGGAGAAGCAGGAGGCGTTTACGCCTGCGTCAATCAGCGCTTTCCATATGGATAACGTGCTTTACGGCGTACCTAAAGCGGTGGAAACCCTGGTACTGATTTACAACAAAGATCTGATCGACCAGCCGCTGGATAGCCTGCAGGCGTGGTTCGACTATTCGAAGAAGCAGCGCGAAGAGGGGAAATACGGTCTGCTGGCGAAGTTCGACCAGATTTATTACAGCTGGGGCGCTATCGGTCCAATGGGCGGCTATATCTTTGGCAAAAACGATAAAGGGGGCTTCAACCCGCAGGATGTCGGTCTCAACAAACCCGGCGCAGTGGAAGCAGTCACTTTCCTGAAAAAATTCTATACCGATAAGGTTTTCCCGGCAGGGATCCTCGGTGACAACGGGTTGAACGCCATCGATTCCCTGTTCACCGAGAAGAAAGCGGCGGCGGTGATTAACGGCCCGTGGGCTTTCCAGCCATACGAAGCGGCAGGCATTAATTATGGCGTTGCGCCTCTGCCGACGCTGCCGGACGGCAAACCGATGAGCTCCTTCCTCGGCGTGAAAGGCTACGTGGTTTCGACGTGGAGTAAAGATAAAGCGCTGGCGCAGCAGTTTATTGAGTTTATTAACCAGCCTCAGTATGTGAAAGCACGCTATGTGGCGACCGGCGAAATCCCGCCGCTGAAGGCAATGATTGACGATCCGCTGATTAAGAATGACGAGAAGGCCAGCGCGGTGGCGGTGCAGTCAGCACGGGCGACGGCAATGCCAGGAATACCGGAAATGGGGGAGGTATGGGGCCCGGCGAACGCAGCCCTGGAGCTGAGCCTGACCGGTAAACAGGAGCCGAAGGCAGCGCTGGATAACGCCGAGAAGCAGATCAAGATGCAGATCGAAGCCATGCAGGCCAGCAATCAGTAATCAGGTGAAGTAACAGAACGGGAGGAGGCCCTCCCGTTTTCAGAAGGAGTCGTGTGTGATTATCAATCCCAGCGAAAATATTGCCGAAGCGCGTGGCGCAGGACGCCACGCGTGGTGCGGCCTGCTGCTGGCTATCGTGCCGGGTTTTGGTCAGTTTTATCACCGCCAGTGGTTGAAGGGGATTGTCTTCCTGGTGCTGCTGAGCAGTTTTATGAGCATTTTCTATGACTTTCTCAGCGAAGGCCTGTGGGGGTTATACACCTTAGGCGAAGAAGTCCCGCGGGATAACTCTATCTTCCTGCTGGCGGAAGGAATAATCAGCGTGCTGATTATCGCTTTTGGTTTGTTAGTCTATTTCCTCTCGCTGCGCGATGCCTGGATTAACGGTAAAAAGCGCGATGAGGGTATGGCGCTGAACAGCGTACGCAAGCAATATCAGATGCTGCTCAGCGACGGTTTTCCCTATTTGATGATTACGCCGGGCTTTATTCTGCTGGTGTTTGTGGTCATCTTCCCGATTCTGTTTGGCTTTGCGATCGCCTTTACTAACTACAACCTTTACCACACGCCGCCCGCGAAGCTGGTCGATTGGGTGGGGTTCAAAAACTTCATCAACATCTTCACATTATCCATCTGGCGCTCGACCTTTTTTGATGTCCTGCAGTGGACGGTGGTGTGGACGCTGCTGGCGACAACCCTGCAATGCACCGTTGGTGTGCTGCTGGCGATTCTGGTTAACCAGAAGGATTTGCGTTTCAAGCCAATGATCCGCACGATTTTTATTCTGCCGTGGGCGGTGCCGGGGTTTGTGACGATTCTGGTTTTTGCCGGGATGTTCAATGATTCATTCGGGGTCATTAACAACGCCATTTTGTCTTTCTTCGGCATCAGTCCGAAGGCCTGGCTGACCGACCCGTTCTGGACTAAGACGGCGCTGATCATGATGCAAACCTGGCTGGGCTTCCCGTTTGTTTTCGCCATGACCACCGGCGTACTGCAGGCGATTCCGGACGATCTCTATGAAGCGGCCACGATGGATGGTGCCAGCGCGTTTACCCGGCTGCGGACCATTACTCTGCCGCTGGTGCTGTACTCGATTGCGCCAATTATTATTACTCAGTACACCTTCAATTTTAATAACTTCAATATCATCTATCTGTTCAACAACGGCGGGCCTGCAGTGGCGGGGTCGAATGCCGGCGGTACGGATATTCTGGTGTCGTGGATCTACAAACTCACCATGTCGTCTTCGCAATACGCTATCGCGGCCACTATTACGATCCTGCTGTCGATTTTCGTCGTCGGCCTGGCGTTGTGGCAGTTCCGCGCCACAAAATCCTTTAAAAATGACGATATGGCGTAAGGGAAGCAACATGGCTAAATCACCGAGTATTAAACGCGAAAAGTGGATTCGCCTGTCACTCACCTGGCTGGTGGTCATCTTTGTCTCGACGATCATTATTTACCCGCTGGTCTGGACGGTAGGGGCGTCGCTGAACGCCGGGAACAGTCTGCTGAGTACGTCGATTATTCCTGAAAACCTGTCGTTCCAGCATTACGCGGATTTGTTCAACGGCAATGTGAATTATCTCACCTGGTACTGGAACTCGATGAAAATCAGCTTCATGACCATGCTTCTGACCCTAATCAGCGTGAGCTTCACCGCCTATGCGTTCTCCCGCTTTCGTTTCAAAGGGCGGCAGAACGGACTGATGCTGTTCCTGCTGTTGCAGATGATTCCGCAGTTCTCGGCGCTGATTGCGATCTTTGTCCTTTCTCAGCTGCTGGGGCTAATCAACAGTCATCTGGCGCTGGTACTGATCTACGTGGGCGGCATGATCCCGATGAATACCTGGCTCATGAAGGGGTATCTGGACGCGATCCCCAAAGATCTGGATGAATCCGCGCGGATGGATGGTGCCAGCAGCTTCCGTATCTTTTTCGAGATCATTATGCCGTTGTCGAAGCCTATTCTGGCGGTGGTGGCGCTGTTTTCATTTACCGGTCCGCTGGGGGATTTCATTCTCTCCAGCACCATATTGCGTACCCCGGATAAGTACACGCTGCCGATTGGCCTGTATAACCTGGTCGCACAGAAGATGGGCGCCAGCTACACCACCTACGCGGCGGGAGCGGTATTGATTGCCGTCCCGGTGGCGATTCTCTATCTGGCGCTACAAAAGTACTTTGTTTCCGGCCTCACCTCAGGCAGTACAAAAGGATAACCCCATGAAAAGATTAACACCCGCGTGGCTTGCTGTTTCTCTGGCATGCTGTTTTTCCGCCGGTACGCTGGCGGCAGATGCGCTGCAAACGCAGGCGTTTAGCAATATGCCCGCTGATTTTATTAAAGGCGCGGATATCTCTACGCTGCTGGATGCGGAAAAACACGGCGCGAAGTTCTTTAATCACAACAATCAGCAGCAGGATCCGATCGCGATCCTCAAGGCCGATGGCGTGAACTACGTTCGTCTGCGCCTGTGGGTGGATCCCAAAGATGCTAAAGGCCAGCGCTACGGCGGCGGCGATAACGATCTGGCGACGACGCTGGCGCTGGCGAAGCGGGCAAAAGCGCAGGGGATGAAGCTGCTGCTTGATTTCCACTACAGCGATTTCTGGACCGATCCGGGTAAGCAGTTCAAGCCGAAAGCCTGGGAGAAGCTGGACTATCCGCAGCTGAAAACCACGATCCACGATTATACCCGCGACACGATTGCCCGCTTTAAGCAGGAGGGCGTGCTGCCGGATATGGTGCAGATCGGCAACGAAATCAACGGCGGTATGCTGTGGCCGGAAGGTAAAAGCTGGGGGCAGGGCGGCGGCGAGTTCGATCGTCTTGCTGGGCTGCTGAATGCCGCCATCGATGGACTGAAGGAAAATCTCACCGGCGGTGAGCAGGTTAAAATTATGCTTCATCTGGCCGAAGGCACGAAAAACGACACCTTCCGCTGGTGGTTTGATGAAATCAGCAAGCGTAACGTCCCTTACGACATCATTGGTTTGTCGATGTACACCTACTGGAATGGCCCGATTAGCGCGCTGAAAGCCAATATGGACGATATCAGCCAACGCTATAACAAAGACGTGATAGTGGTGGAGGCCGCTTACGCTTATACCCTGGATAACTGCGACAATGCGGAAAATAGCTTCCAGGCGAAAGAAGAAAAAGATGGTGGTTACCCCGCCACCGTCCAAGGACAATATAATTATATTCACGACTTAATGCAGGCCGTTGCCGATGTTCCGCAGCATCGCGGTAAAGGTATTTTTTATTGGGAGCCGACGTGGATTGCCGTGCCGGGAAATACCTGGGCGACGCCTGCCGGAATGAAATATATCCACGATGAGTGGAAAGAGGGAAATGCCCGGGAAAATCAGGCGTTGTTTGATTGCCAGGGAAAAGCATTGCCGTCGATGAAGGTATTTAATTAATTATTCAGTTTTACACTTCAGGATGTTTATTATGAAAAAATTTGCGCCTTTGAGTCCGAAGGTTAATACGCTATTGCATGGCGCCGACTATAACCCGGAGCAATGGGAGAATTATCCGGATATTATCGACAAAGATATTGCCATGATGCAGCAGGCAAAATGCAATGTGATGTCGGTAGGGATATTCAGCTGGGCGAAGCTTGAACCTCAGGAGGGCGTATTTGAGTTTGGCTGGTTGGACAGTATTCTGGAAAAACTGTATACCGCCGGAATTCATGTCTTTCTTGCTACGCCAAGCGGCGCGCGCCCGGCGTGGATGTCGCAGAAATATCCTCAGGTGCTGCGCGTTGGTCGCGATCGGGTGCCTGCCCTGCACGGCGGACGGCATAACCACTGTATGTCGTCGCCGGTCTATCGTGAGAAAACCCTGAAGATTAATACCCTGCTGGCGGAACGTTACGCGCAGCATCCGGCGGTGCTGGGCTGGCATATCTCCAACGAATACGGCGGGGAGTGTCACTGTAGCCTGTGTCAGGAGCGTTTCCGCGACTGGCTGAAAGCGCGCTATGAAACGCTGGATAATCTCAATCACGCCTGGTGGAGTACCTTCTGGAGCCACACCTATAGCGACTGGTCGCAGATCGAATCTCCGGCGCCGCAGGGAGAAGTCTCAATTCATGGTCTCAACCTTGATTGGCATCGCTTTAATACCGCCCAGGTGACCGACTTCTGCCGCCATGAGATTGCTCCGCTGAAAGCGGCGAATGCCGAACTGCCGGTGACCACCAACTTCATGGAGTATTTCTACGATTACGACTACTGGCAGTTGGCGCAGACGCTGGACTTTATCTCGTGGGACAGCTACCCCATGTGGCATCGCGATAAAGATGAAACCACGCTGGCCTGCTACACCGCGATGTATCACGACATGATGCGCAGCCTGAAGGGCGGTAAGCCGTTTGTATTAATGGAATCCACTCCCAGTGCGACTAACTGGCAGCCAACCAGTAAGCTTAAGAAGCCGGGAATGCATATTCTCTCCTCTTTGCAGGCGGTGGCGCACGGTGCGGATTCGGTGCAGTATTTTCAGTGGCGTAAAAGCCGCGGTTCGGTGGAGAAGTTCCATGGCGCGATTATCGATCATGTCGGTCATCTGGATACGCGCGTGGGCCGTGAAGTGACGAAGCTCGGCGAGATGTTAAGCCAGCTGCCAGGCGTCGTGGGCTGCCGGACGGATGCGAAAGTGGCGATTATCTTCGATCAGCAAAATCGCTGGGCGCTGGATGATGCCCAGGGGCCGCGTAATCTCGGCATGGAGTATGAAAATACCGTCAACGAACATTACCGTCCGTTCTGGGAGCAGGGGATTGCGGTTGATGTTATCGATGCTGACGTTGACCTGAGTCCTTATCAACTGGTCATTGCGCCAATGCTGTATATGGTTCGTGAGGGATTTGCCGAACGCGCCGAAGCGTTTGTGGCTAACGGCGGTCATTTAGTTACTACATACTGGACAGGGATAGTGAACGAGTCCGACCTCTGCCATCTCGGCGGTTTCCCGGGCCCGCTGCGTAAACTGCTGGGCATTTGGGCGGAAGAAATTGACTGCCTGAACGACGGCGAACGCAACCTGGTACAGGGGCTGGCGGGTAATGAAGCTGGCTTGCAGGGGCCGTACCAGGTACGCCATTTGTGTGAACTGATTCATGCTGAAAGCGCGCAGCCGCTGGCTACCTATCGCGATGATTTTTATGCAGGAAGACCGGCGGTCACCGTCAATCACTTTGGTAATGGCAAGGCATGGCACGTTGCGTCGCGCAACGATCTGGCCTTCCAGCGGGACTTCTTCTGCAGCCTGATGAAAGAACTCTCTCTGCCGCGCGCGGTTGAGGCTGATTTCCCGCCGGGCGTAGTAGCGACCGCACGCACGGATGGTGAAACCGCCTACGTTTTCCTGCAAAACTACAGCGCGCAGCAGCATCGCGTGGTTTTGCCGCAAGGCTATCTGGACTGCCTCACCGGTACGGCGCTGAATACGCCGCTGGTCTTAAATGCATGGGATTGCCGTATCCTCAGTCGTCGCGCGTAATTTTTCTCTCCCCGCGCCTGCTCCTGCGAGCAGGCGTTTTTTTATCTGCTAATCAGGAGTCTGGTATGGTGAGTTTAAAATCCTTTCTGAATTACTTCTCGCAGCCTCGTGCGGCGGTACCTTTAAGTCATGCGGAGCAACAACAGATTGATTATTTAATTCAGGCGTTTGGTGGTGAAGGCAATATTATTAACGTTGACGCCTGCATTACCCGCTTACGCGTCACGGTGAATAATCTATCGATAGTTGATTCTCAGGCCTTACAGCAGCAGGGAGCGCTTGGGGTTATTATCCTGGGGCAGCAGGTGCATGCTATTTTCGGTAAGCAGTCGGATGCTTTACGGCAATTACTTGATGAGCACTTTGCCAGCCGGAAATAAAATAAAACGGGATAACGCAATAATGAGTTATCCCGAAAATATAACAGGCATTCAATGGCAATAATCATTACCGGAGGGTAATTAACAACTTTACAGTTGGCGATAAAACAGTTAAACGGCTATTACCACCAGGCTTCGACCTGTACACCAAAGTTCCATGTATTATTGGCGGTCCGATCTTCGAACGGCTTACCATTTTCGGAATCATTCAGGTATGAAGCGAAAATTCGTAGTTCCGGGCGCGACATAAAGTCAGGTCCATCGGCCAGGCCCAGCGCAATGGTGTATTTCTCACCGGCTTGTTTGTAATCGGTATTATTTTTGTAGCTATCTTTTTGGTAGAAGCCGCCCACTTCGCCAATCAGGCGCACATATTCGGTGAACTGATACTGCCCGCGCGCCACCAGCGACAGCATGCGTGTTTTATCCGTGTAATCGGTGATGTTATCCGCGGAGCCCCAGGTCAGGACGTGGTTAATAGAGAACTTTTCAGTAATCGGAATTAAACCGGTATTGATAACGCGGTAGCCGGTGGCGTCATTGACGTAGTTCCACATGTCATACCAGCCGCCCCCCTGGGACACCATGTTCTGCGCCAGTCCTTTGTTTGCGTATTGCAGAACCGTTTTGTTGTAACCGCCCAGCATATCCTGGCTGATTTCACCGGTTAGCATGACGCCGTTTTCAGCATCATAGAGTCCGCCGTAGGTATCCTGCTTTTTAGTGGTATTCGGCATCGCGTAGTCGATACCAAATTCGGTCCAGGATCCGGCCCACGGCTTCCAGCCCGCATAGCGCAAATCAAGATAGTTAATATTGACGTTGCTATCGCCATCGACGCGGTAGTCGACGTCATTGGCATCCCCGCGGATCCAGGCAAATGAAACGGCGCCCGGACCGAGCGTATAGTTTTCGATCCCGGCGCCGGATCCGGAAATATTCCAGTATTTCGTATCGATAATGTGCAGATCGTGGCGCTGATAGTAGCGTTTGCCGCCCCAGATGACTGCATTTGGATCGCCGGGGATCAGACCTTTAATTTGCAGGTTTAGCTGCCGCAGGCCGAACTGCGCATCGTCATCAAGCGTGGTTTCATTATCGTTTGAGCCGTCAGATACCATGCTGACCATACTATCGAGGTAGAAGCTAACGTCATTCTTCTTGTAGACCTCCGATCCCAGCTCCAGCTCGCCGTAGGTATCAGATTCGTTACCCAGACGGCCAATTTTATTTTTTTGCCATTCGGCCTGGCTACCGTCGCCGGAGACCCCAACCCCGGCGCGCATATAGCCATGAAAGTCGATACCCGGGAGGGTGGCGGAAGCAGCAAACACGGATGGTGAAATCAGCGCAGCGGCCAACGCAACGGAAAGTGTGCGCAGCGTAGTGTTCATGTCTATCCTCTTATTGTTTTGTATTACGTTCACATAACAGATGTCATAAAATGCCTAAACCTGAAATCAGGCAATTGAATGATCGCCATAGTGTGATTAACTGCAAATAAAAAGGCGGGTTTTGTTACGCAAAGTGAGTCCATTCACAATTTGTAGTATTGTGAGCGTAATACTTTTTATGGCTATGGTTGGAGGAGGAATACGGCAATGAGCGTTTTTTCACATTGCCCCTGTTACAATTCAGGGATAACAACACAAGGAACCGGACCATGAAGTCTAAAAGCGCGACCTTAGAAGACGTTGCACGCCATGCGGGCGTCTCCTATCAGACCGTGTCCAGGGTACTGAACAAATCTGCTAATGTATCCAAAGCCACGCGCAGCAAGGTGGAGAAATCCATTGAGGAGCTGCGCTATGTCCCGAACCGCCTGGCGCAACAGCTGGTAGGTAAGCAAAGTCGTACCGTGGGCCTGGTCACAATTTCCCTTGCATTGCATGCCCCATCCCAGGTGGCTGCGGCGGTAAAACGCTATGCGAACGTGGAAGGTTATCAGGTGCTCATCTCCATGATTGATGAGAGCGTCAACCAAAGTATCCAGGACTCTATTAATGAACTGAAGTCTCAACTGGTGGATAAGGTCATCATCAACGTGCCGCTGGAGACTGAACAGGCCCAAAAAATAGCCGCTGATAACGATGACATCGTCTGTCTTTTTTTAGATGTCGACCCCTACAGCTCGGTGTTTAACGTTTCGTTTAATCCGGCGGACGGTACACGGGCCAGCGTCAAGTATCTCTATGAGATGGGCCATCGGGAAATCGCGTTGCTGGCCGGCCCTGAAAGTTCGGTATCGGCCAAACTGCGTTTGAAAAGCTGGATAGAAACCCTGGAGGGTTACGGGCTGGAGCCGGTAACGGTGATTCGCGGCAACTGGGACGCGCAAAGCGGCTACGCTGGCGCGCTGCAAATGCTGCGGGAGACGCCAAACTTTACCGCCGTTTTGGTAGGTAACGATCAGATGGCATTGGGCGTACTGAGCGCATTTCACCAGCACCAGGTACCGATTCCGGGAGAAAAGTCGGTTATTGGTTATGATGACACTTATGAGAGTTCGTTCTTCTACCCGGCGCTAACCACGGTTTCGCTGGATCTTGATCTGCAAGGGAAGGAGGCCGTTCGGCGCATTCTCGACAGCGGCGATAACGAAACATCACATACGTCTTCTATCCTTCCGGCTCGTCTGGTTGTACGCCATTCTACCGGGCCAAAAACGGAGCCTGGCAAAAATCTGCAGTCTATTGCTGAGCAGCTCCGGGCTCTGGCGCATCAGCTAAGTCCTTAATCTGCAAAGGGCGCTCTCGCCGCCCTTTCATCCTTCTCATTCTCATGGTTGATCTTTGTCTTTACACGGTGTACGGTATTGTTATGTTATAACATAATGATTGAGGTCGCTATGAAACCCAATATTCATCCGCATTATCGTACGGTGGTTTTTCACGATACCAGCGCCAACGAATACTTTAAGGTCGGTTCTACTATCAGAACCGAGCGTGAGATCGAACTGGAGGGCGAGACGTACCCCTACGTGACGCTTGATGTATCGTCCAAATCGCATCCGTATTACACCGGTAAGCAGAAGGCCTTCAACAACGAAGGTAGTACCGCGCGTTTCCGTCAGCGCTTTGGCGGCTTTATTGATGCGAAGAGGGACAAATAATGCAGGTGCTAAACTCATTGCGTAGCGCGAAACAACGCCACCCGGATTGCCAGATCGTGAAGCGCAAGGGGCGGCTATACGTGATTTGCAAAAGCAATCCCCGCTTTAAAGCCGTACAGGGACGCAAGAAAAGACGTTAACGAAAGCTCCCCAGCGTACGTAACTGCTGGCCGTCGGCGCTGAAGTTGTCGGCGGCCAGCCATTGCTGCATTGCCCTGTCTATCTGTGGCCACTCGGAATCAATAATGGAAAACCAGTCGGTATCGCGGTTGTGGCCCTTTATCACCAGCGCCTGACGAAATTGCCCCTCATACTGAAATCCCAACCGCAGCGCCGCCCGGCGTGACGGTTCGTTGAGACTGTTACATTTCCACTCGTAGCGCCGATAGCCGAGCGTATCAAAGACGTAATCCATCAGCAGCCAGTGGGCCTCGGTGGCCATTGCGGTCCGGCTCAGTAAAGGCGAGAAGTGAACGTGGCCGACTTCAACAACGCCGTTGTTAGCGTCAATTCTCATCAGCGCCAGTGAGCCCACGGGCTGGTCTGTTTGCTTATCGATCACCGCGAAGTGAATGGGGTCGTTCTGCCCGGAAACGCTCTCAATCCATGCGCGGTACTCCTCTACGCTGCTGTCCGGTTCACGCAGCAGCCATGTCCAGCTTCGGGTATCCGGGGCTAAGCGGTGGGCGTCAAACAGCGCGCCGGCATGCGTGGAGCGCAAAGGCTCTAGCCGACAAAAGCGGCCCTGCAGGTTCACCCTTTCAGGATGTGGACAGGGCTGCCAGTCGGGCAGGGCGGTGCCAACGGGCTGATCGTATTGATTAAGATGGCTCATCAGGATTTCCTTCTATGGACGAATGCTGTGAGATTAAGCGCTTATTGGTTCCATAAAAAAGGGCCATCAGATTATATTTTCGTAGTACCACGAGGAGCCAAAATGAATATTCCTGATGATGCTTTTTTTACTCTGTTGGAGCAGGCGCTGTGCGACAGAGGGCGTGAAACCCTGCAGCGCACGCTCTATCTCCGTCTGCGAGCGGCCATTTTGCAAGGTACGCTGGCGGGCGGTAGCCGCCTGCCAGGTTCACGGGCTATAGCGCAGCGTCTGAAGCTATCGCGCAATACCGTCAACGGCGCGCTGGAGCAGCTGGCGATGGAGGGGTATCTGCTGCGTAGCCGCCAGGGGACATACGCCGCGCTTTTGAAGTCGCAGGGTGAAGAGGAGGTTGCGGCGCGCGTGATTGTGCTCCCTGAGTACCTTCAGGGATTACCCGCCGCCACGCGTCGTGATTCGCCCACGCTGCTCTTTACGCCGGGAATGCCTGCGGTTAACTACTTTCCTCTTGCTATCTGGCGTCGACTCCTTGACCGGGTATTGCGCGAGGAGGGAAGTGCATTGCTGGGCTACGGCGATGCGCAGGGGGAACTTGCATTGCGCAAAGCGATTGCCCGTCATCTGGCGCTCTCCCGGGGCATTCGCTGCGAAGCCGGGCAAATTGTGATTACGGAAGGAGCGCTGGAAGCCGTTGATTTATGTACGCATCTGCTGAGCGTTGCCGGGGAGACGGCATGGGTGGAAGAACCCGGCTATTTAGGGGCAAAAAGCATGTTTCTTAAAGCCGGGCTTCACATCAAGGGTATACCCGTCGATCGAGAGGGTATGCGGTTCGATACCGATGATGATAGCGCAGCACCGCGATTAATCTTTACTTCACCGTCCCATCAATACCCCTGCGGTTCGGTGATGAGCGCCGGGCGGCGACTGGCTTTACTGGAATATGCCCGCCGTCATGACGCCTGGCTTATCGAGGATGATTACGATAGTGAATTTCGTTATAGCGGCGAACCGATTCCCGCCATGCTGGGAATGGTCAGGCAGGCGCCGGTAGTTTATCTGGGGACATTCAGCAAAACGCTTTTTCCCGCGCTGCGTATTGGCTTTATGGTGATGCCGGAGGGGCTGGCGGATGCCGCAAGAGGCGCGATTGGTTCACTGTTACGGGGCGGTCATCGTGCTGAACAGCGGGCGCTGGCGCTGTTTATCGAAGAGGGGCACTACGCGCGTCATCTTGCCGCTATGCGCCGCTTGTATCGCAAACGCCAGCAGCAGCTGCGGGAAACGCTGGCGGCAGAGCTTACTCACCCTTATGAAATATCAGGCGGCGAGGGGGGGTTACACCTGACTGTCGTCGTCGAAGACGTTGATGATGAAGCTATTGTGCAGCAGGCCCGGCGGTTTCAGCTCGCGCCCGGCGCATTAAGCCGTTTTTATCTGAATGAAAAAAAGGCGAGAAGCGGCTTTGTTCTGGGCTACGGTAATACGTCCGCATCACGCTTTCCTTCTGCGATACGGACGCTGGATCGCCTTATTGCGCAGCACCGATGCGGGTAAGGGAAAAGACATCGTAAAATGAGAGTTCGCCTTTGGTGGCGATCATTTTTTGCAGCTGAGCTTTCTGCTCGCCATCAACGCGCGGCGACTGAAGGATTCGTTCGATGAGCTGACCGGGAACAAATCGAGTGTTATACCACTCCCCGTTATAACAAACGCGGAAGTCCAGAACATCAATATCTTCATAGCGATAGCGCGGGTAAACGTCAAAGAAAAAGAAGCCGTTCAGCAGAACAAATAGTACGATTAATAGCCAGACCGAATCTACCAGCGTTTCAGAACGCAGCATCACGATGAGTGTTGCCAGGAAAGCCGCATACATCGCGACAAAAAGCCATGGATGGTTGCGAATAAAGCTTATGCTAAAGCGCGGACGGTTATCGCGCTTCTCTTGCACATTAAGCTCATCAATGGTGCTTTTCAGCAGCCGCTGTATTTCTGTCATTTTATTCCCCAAATTCTGCCATGAGCCCCTATGCAGACGCGACGAACAGATGCGCGTTGGGCTCAGCCTGAAGGCTATTTTATGTTGCGTAAATCTGTGGGAAAAGTAACAGATTGGTTGCGGAAAAGCATAACAGTTACCGTTTTTCGCTCTCCACCATTTTTATGATTTGAGCCGGGTTTCCGCCGACGACGGCGTTGGCTGGCACATTTTTCACCACTACGGAACCGGAAGCCACGATGGCATTGTCGCCGATAGTCACGCCAGGATTAATTACGGCCCGGCCGCCAATCCACACATTGTGGCCAATAGTGACGGGTTTTCCGTACTCTTTACCGCTATTTCGTTCAACAGGGTCAAGGGGATGCGTTGCGGTATAAATATGCACACCCGGCGCCAGCATGCAGTTTTCGCCAATATGTATCGGACACACATCCAGCATCACGCAATCAAAGTTGGCGTAGAAATTTTTCCCGAGGAAGATATTGTAGCCGTAATCGCAGCGAAAAGTGGGTTCGATATAAGCGTCGCCTGCGTGGCCTAGCAGTTCCGTCAGTAATGCTTTTCTTAATTCACGCTCTTCAGGCGCTGAATGATTGTAACGATGCAACAGTTGTCTGGCCAGTAGACGGTCGGCCTTTAGCTCAGCGTCACCTGACACATACAGCTCACCGGCAATCATTTTTTGTTTTTCTTCACTCATGGAGGCTTCCCTTATTTCCTCATTGTAGGCCGCCACAGTATAAAAAAGAAACCGGTTTCATATAGGCACGGAAACAGCTTCTGTGACCGGTGTCGCATTTATTAGCAGCATGAGGGAAGGGCGTTTTCGACACAAGAGTTCGGGCTTTCATTTGAAATAATTAGCGGATGAATTTCCAGACCGATGGCGGGATCTTGTCATACAGTTTATTCATCGTCAGTTCAGCAAGACGATGATCGGCTGCTGAGTAAAATACCGCCAGTTCATTATCAGAAAGTTCATATTTATTTTTTTCAATTACGCGCTCCAGCGTATCAATTGTCTGACAACGTCGTAAGCGCATCAAATAGTCTATTTTGGTTAATGTTTTATCAGACATAAATTCACCTTTTGATTGTAATAATATTAACAAGAAAGACTGGCCGGGTTTTCCCGACTGGCGTTCACAAAGCAGCGGAATAACCTGTTGCCTGATTTACGCCATTTCTGCAGATCTGCAGTGTTAATGCCGTAGTTGCTGAACAACACGAAAGTGTCATCCAGATATTCGTCAAGCTGAGTCACCAGCTTATTATCCTCAGCATACTTAATTTTATAATTAAGTGCGAACGCGGCAATGTGCTCGATCAATTCATTAAGCTGAAGATTGACAGCAGAGGTTGGGTCATTAACCCAGCCATGGTTGCTCTCTTCCAGGTTTGCAAGACAGTCATGATACAGGGTTTCGCAGAGAAATTTAAGCTGCGCAATATCATGTCTTTTTGGCGAGTATTCGTCCATAACGCATCCCCCTTTTTAGTGGTTTAACGACGACTATCGACACCGTTGTGGGATGAACACGACTAACAGACCTGACACATACATTGTAATCTTGCTCTTTAACTATAATCCACTCTTAAAAAGATTTCATCGTGCTATTACGAAAAATTACAATTAACGTGGCCAATTTATCTTAAATGCCTCGGTCTTTATTATATCGTGCCTTTAACTACAACGGAAAAATCGAAGACTGACCTTATATATCATCGGGTTAGCCCGTGCGTTTAGCTGATACGTTGATACAACCATACATAATGTCAGTGATTGAGAATATTCTTAGTGTGGAGTTGAGGGAGTAAAGTCAGTGAAAAAAGGTCATAGATAAGCAGCGGTAATCATCATTAAATATTATATCTCAGGTTATAAAATAAACAATCACAATCCGTGCGTTTTAAAGTGAGACAAAGTGAAAGGGCCGCGAATGCGGCCCTTAATGGAGAGATTAATGATGCTCAACCGGATGGCTGTGCTCAATATCCTCATTTTTCCTACTGAAGCGGCGACGCACGACCACGAAGAATACCGGCACGAAGAAAATCGCCAGAACCGTCGCGGTAATCATCCCGCCCATTACGCCAGTACCTACGGCATTCTGCGCGCCGGAGCCTGCGCCGGAGCTGATAACCAGCGGCATTACGCCGAGGATAAACGCCAGGGAGGTCATCAGAATCGGACGCAGACGCATACGAACGGCTTCAAGCGTTGCCTCAATCAGGCCTTTGCCTTCTTTATCCATCAGGTCTTTGGCGAATTCAACGATCAGTATCGCGTTCTTCGCCGACAGGCCGATAGTGGTCAACAGACCAACCTGGAAGTAAACGTCGTTAGTCAATCCTCGGAAGGTGGCAGCCAGCAGCGCCCCCACAACACCGAGCGGAACGACCAGCATGACCGAGAATGGAATTGACCAGCTCTCGTACAGCGCCGCCAGACACAGGAAGACGACGATCAGCGAGATAGCGTACAGCGCTGGCGCCTGGTTACCTGACAAACGTTCCTGATATGACATACCCGTCCAGTCATAGCCGATACCGGCAGGCAGTTTACCCGCCAGCTCTTCCATCAGGTTCATCGCTTCACCGGTACTCTTACCTGGTGTCGCCTGGCCGAGGATTTCCATCGATGGCAGACCGTTGTAGCGCTCCAGACGCGGCGAGCCGTATTCCCAGCGCGAGGTTGAGAAGGCGGAGAACGGTACCATCTGTCCATCGCTACCGCGTACGTACCAGTTGCCAATGTCTTCTGGCAGCATGCGGTATTTCGCTTCGGACATGATATACACTTTCTTCACGCGGCCACGGTCAATGAAGTCGTTGACGTAGCTTCCGCCCCATGCCGCGCCAAGCGTCGTGTTGATATCGCTTATAGACACGCCAAGCGCCTGCGCTTTTTCCTGATCGATATCCACTTTGAACTGCGGAGTATCTTCCAGGCCGTTTGGACGAACGCCGCTCAATACGTCAGGGTGCTGCGCAACCATTCCAAAAAGCTGGTTACGTGCCTGGGTCAGTTTTTCATGGCCCAGGCCAGCCTGGTCGATCAGCTGGAAGTCAAAGCCCGTTGCGGTACCGAGTTCAACAATTGCCGGCAGGTTAAAGGCGAAGACCATTGCATCTTTGATCTGCGAGAAATAGCCCATCGCGCGGCCGGTAATCGCCTCAACTTTGTTCTCTTCGCCTGGACGCTGGCTCCAGTCCTTCAGAGAGACGAACGCGATACCGGTGTTTTGTCCACGACCAGCGAAACCAAAACCGTTTACGGCGAATACCGATTCAACGTTATCTTTCTCTTTGGTGAGATAGTAATTGGTCATCTCATCCAGTACTTTCTGGGTACGCTCCTGAGTTGCGCCTGCAGGCAGCTGCGCCATGCTCAGGAATACGCCCTGGTCTTCGTCTGGCAGGAACGAACTTGGCAGACGAACGAACAGCCAGGCCATTCCCACAACGATGATCAGGTACAGCACCAGATAGCGACCGGTACTACGCAGGATGTTGCCTACGCTGTCGGTATAGTGATGCGTGCTCTTATCGAACATGCGGTTAAACCAACCGAAGAAGCCAGTGGTTGCGCCATGGCTGCCTTTTTGGATTGGCTTCAGCATCGTGGCGCAAAGCGCCGGGGTGAGAATCAGAGCGACCAGCACCGACAACGCCATCGCGGAGACGATGGTGATCGAGAACTGGCGGTAAATCGCACCGGTGGAACCACCAAAGAAGGCCATCGGGATAAACACCGCAGAAAGCACCATCGCGATACCTACCAGCGCGCCCTGAATCTGGCCCATCGATTTACGCGTGGCTTCCTTCGGCGGTAGCCCTTCCTCTGCCATTACACGTTCGACGTTTTCCACCACCACGATGGCGTCATCCACAAGCAAGCCTATGGCGAGCACCATACCAAACATGGTGAGCGTGTTTATCGAGAAACCGAACAGCGCGAGGATGGCGAACGTCCCCAGCAGTACGACCGGCACGGCAATCGTCGGAATCAAGGTGGCGCGGAAGTTCTGCAGGAACAGATACATTACCAGGAACACCAGGATGATGGCTTCAACCAGCGTTTTTACCACTTCGTGAATGGAGATCTGCACGAATGGAGTGGTGTCATACGGATAAACAATCTTCAGGCCAGAAGGGAAGAAAGGCTCCATTTTCTTCAGTTCGGCGCGAATGGCGTTTGCGGTATCCAGCGCGTTCGCGCCGGTCGCCAGTTTAATACCCAGACCAGAAGCTGGCTGACCGTTAAACTTCGCGATAACGTCATAGTTTTCACCACCCAGCTCAATGCGCGCGACATCGCGCAGACGAACCTGGGAGCCATCCTGGTTAACCTTCAGCAGAATGTTGCCAAACTCTTCAGTATTGGTCAGACGAGTTTGCGCCACGATGGAGGCATTCAGCTGCTGGCCTTTCACCGGGGGCGTACCGCCTAACTGTCCTGCTGCAACCTGGGCGTTCTGCGCTTTCAGGGCGCTTATAACGTCAACCGGCGTCAACTGGAAGTTATTAAGTTTGTTTGGGTCCATCCAGATACGCATAGCGTACTGGGAACCAAACAACTGCACGTCACCAACGCCGCTGGTACGGCTAATCGCATCTTTCATGTTGGCGGCAACATAGTCAGAAATGTCATCCTGATTCATGGTGCCGTTAGTATTAATAACGCCGACAACCATCAGGAAGCTGCTGGATGCCTTTTCAACGCTAATACCCTGCTGCTGTACTTCCTGCGGCAGCAGCGGTGTCGCCAGCGCCAGTTTGTTTTGAACCTGTACCTGAGCAATATCCGGATCGGTACCGGATTCAAAGGTCAGAGTGATGGTTGCTGTACCGGTGGAGTCGCCATTTGAAGACATGTACATCAGGTGATCGATACCGTTCATGTTCTGTTCGATAACCTGAGTCACGGTGTTCTGCACGGTTTCTGCGTCGGCACCGGGGTACATGGCCGTGATGGAAATTGCCGGCGGCGCAATCGTCGGATATTGCGCTATTGGCAACTTGAGGATCGAGAGCCCCCCAGCCAGCATAATGATGATGGCGATCACCCAGGCAAATATGGGGCGATCGATAAAGAAATTAGGCATGTCTTAACGGCTCCTGTTTAAGTTAAGACTTGGTTTGTTCTGACTGAGCGTTGCCTGCGGCTTGCTGTTTTTCATCAGAAACGACTTCCTGCGCTTTTACCTGTACGCCTGGTTTGACTTTCTGCAGACCGCTAATAATGACGCGATCGCCAGTTTTCAGCCCTTCGGTGACCAGCCATTTATCGCCAATCGCCTGAGTGGCGGTAATCTGGCGAACTTCGACTTTATCGCCTTCGCCGACAACCATCGCGCTGGCATCGCCGCGCGGGGTACGGGTTACGCCCTGCTGCGGAACCAGAATCGCATCAGGATTTACGCCTTCTTCCAGGCGCGCGCGAACGAACATGCCGGGCAGCAGAGTGTGATCCGGGTTCGGGAAAATCGCGCGCAGCGTGATAGAACCGGTAGTCTGATCAACGGTAACGTCGGAGAACTCCAGCGTACCGTTCTGCGGGTATTTCAAACCGTCGTTAGTGACCAGTTCAACCTTCGCTTTACCGTTTTCCTGCTGCAGTTTGCCGTTAGCCAGCTCTTGTTTCAGACGCAGAAAATCGTTGCTCGATTGAGTTACATCCACGTAGATAGGATCAAGCTGTTGCACGGTCGCCAGGGCAGTAGTCTGGCCGTTCTGCACCAGCGCGCCTTCCGTGACCGCGGATTTACCAATGCGGCCGCTGATCGGGGAGGTCACCTTAGTGTAGGCCAGATTGATGCGCGCGGTTTCAACTGCGGCTTTAGCGGCGACGACGGCAGCGTTGCTCTGCTGAGCCGTGGCTACGGCAGTATCGTAATCCTGTTGGCTAATGTACTTAGTGCCTAACAGTTTCTGGTAACGTTTAACCGTCAGCTGATCCATATTGGCGGCAGCCTGCGCTTTGGCTAAATCGCCCTTCGCGCTTTCATAGGTGGCTTGATAGGTTGCCGGATCGATTTGATAAAGAGACACGCCAGCCTGGATATCGCTGCCTTCGGTGAAGTTACGTTTCAGAATAATGCCACTGACCTGAGGACGAACTTCCGCAACGCGATAGGCGCTGGTACGGCCCGGCAGTTCAGTAGTAATTTGTAGAGGAGCGGATTTGAGCGTCACAATACCGACTTCCGGCATTTGCTGGGCTCCTTGCTGAGCCGGTTTGTCGTCACATCCTGTTAGCGCTAAGCTGCCTGAGAGCATCAGAACGACCGCCAGAGGCGTTAACCCTCTGTTTTTGTTCATATGTAAACCTCGAGTGTCCAATTTCAAATTGTTCAGTGGCTCAATCGACCACAAACCCACTGCTGTGTTTCTATTATGGTCATGCTATGGTACATACATTCACAAATGTATGTAAACGTAACCTCTGTAAACTCATCGACCTATGGCACGAAAAACCAAACAACAGGCGCTTGAGACCCGGCAACATATTCTGGATGTTGCTCTGCGTTTGTTTTCGCAGCAAGGCGTATCATCCACCTCGCTGGCCGCAATTGCAAAAGCTGCCGGTGTGACGAGGGGGGCTATCTATTGGCATTTCAAAAATAAATCGGACTTATTTAATGAAATATGGGTACTGTCAGAAGCCAATATTAACGATCTCGAAGTTGAGTATCGGGCAAAATTCCCCAACGATCCACTGTCAGTTGTGCGAGAGATCTTAGTGTATATCCTTGAAGCCACTGTGACAGAAAAACGCAGACGGCTGATGATGGAAATCATCTTTCATAAATGTGAATTCGTCGGTGAAATGGTCACGCTGCAAGAAGCGCAGCGCATTCTTTGCCTTGAGAGCTACGACCGTATCGAACAAACATTAAAGGAGTGCATTGTCGCGAAGATGCTACCCGCCAATTTATTAACCCGCCGGGCGGCGATCCTAATGCGCAGCTATCTTTCCGGCCTGATGGAGAACTGGCTTTTGGCGCCGAACGCCTTTGATCTGCAAAAAGAAGCGCGGGATTATGTCGAAGTCCTGCTGGAAATGTATCAATTTTGCCCCTCTCTGCGCAGTTCTGAAGGACTGGACGCTTAACCCGGCTAGCGGACACCAGAGGAATGATTCCTGCTGTCCGCCGCTATTTTAGTGATAACAGAAGTGCTATTCTTCGCGCTGCGACGATCCCCGGTATTCTCCGGCTTTTGCAATCACTCATGTTAACACTATGCTGCATACTATCCGTTGGCGAAATGCCCTCTCTGCTGTAGTTCTTACCCTGATGCTTTTTATCGGCTGTATTAGCGTTAATTCGGCGCTGGCGGCTGATTTACCTGAACGCTCCGAGGTCCAGAGCCAGCTCACGACCCTGAACAAGCAAAAAGATTTGACTCCCCAGGACAAGCTGGTTCAGCAGGACCTGACTCAGACGCTGGAAACGCTCGATAAAATTGAGCGCATAAAGTCGGAAACGACGCAGCTGCGCCAGCAGGTCGCTCAGGCGCCTGCGAAAATGAATCAGGCTATCGATAGCCTGAACGCGCTAAGCGATGTCCCCAACGACGAGGCGACGCGTAAAACGCTGAGCACCTTGTCGCTGCGCCAGCTGGAATCGCGCGTCTCTCAGACTCTGGACGATTTGCAAAACGCGCAAAACGATCTGGCGACTTATAATAGTCAGCTTGTTTCGCTACAGACGCAGCCGGAACGCGTGCAGAATGCGATGTATTCCGCCTCTCAGCAGCTGCAGCAGATCCGTAATCGTCTGAATGGCACGACTACGGGCGAAGAGGCGCTACGTCCTACCCAGCAGAATTTGCTGCTGGCGCAGCAGGCCTTGCTGAATGCACAGATAGATCAACAGCGTAAAAGCCTGGAAGGCAACACGGTGCTGCAGGATACCCTGCAAAAGCAGCGTGACTACATCACCGCTTACAGTAATCGACTGGAGCATCAGCTTCAGCTGTTGCAGGAAGCGGTGAATAGCAAGCGCCTGACGCTGACGGAAAAGACGGCTCAGGAAGCGGTTTCTCCGGACGAAACGGCCCGTATTCAGGCAAACCCGCTGGTCAAGCAGGAGCTGGACATTAATCACCAGCTGAGCGAAAGGCTCATTTCGGCAACGGAAACGGGTAATCAGCTGGTTCAGCGCAACATCAAAGTGAAGACCTGGCTCGATCGTGCTTTGCAATCCGAGCGCGATATTAAAGAGCAGATTTCCGTGCTGAAAGGCAGCCTGCTGCTGTCGCGAATCCTTTATCAGCAACAGCAAACGCTGCCCTCTGCGGAGGAGCTGAGCGACATGACCAACCGCATCGCCGACCTGCGCCTTGAGCAGTTCGAGGTCAACCAGCAGCGCGATGCGCTATTCCAGAGCGATGCGTATGTCGCGAAGCTGGAGGAGGGGCATAGCAGCGAGGTGAATCCCGAAGTGCATGATGCGCTTCTTGAGATTGTTGATATGCGCCGGGAACTGCTCGATCAGTTTAATAAACAGCTCGGCAACCAGCTGATGATGGCGATTAACCTGCAAATCAATCAGCAGCAGCTAATGAGCGTGTCAACCAACCTGAAAGCCATCCTGACGCAGCAGATTTTCTGGGTAAATAGCAACCGCCCGATGGACTGGGAGTGGTTTAAAGCCTTCCCGGAGGCGCTGAAAGGACAGTTTAAGGCGATGAAAATCACCGTAAACTGGGAAAAGGCCTGGCCTGCGGTATTTATCGCTTTTCTGGCCGGCCTGCCGCTGCTGCTGATTGCCGGTCTGATTCGCTGGCGGCTGAACTGGCTGAAAGCGTATCAGGCTAAGCTGGCGTCGCAGGTGGGGCAACTGCGCAACGATACGCAGCTCCACACGCCGAAAGCGATTCTTATCGATCTGATTCGGGCGCTGCCTGTGGTGCTGGTCATACTCGCCGTCGGTCTGATTCTGCTGACGATGCAGCTGAATATTAGCGACCTTCTGTGGGCCTATAGCAAGAAGCTGGCGCTATTCTGGCTGGTGTTTGGCCTGTGCTGGAAAGTGCTGGAAAAAGACGGCGTGGCGGTGAGCCACTTTAATATGCCGTCACAGCTGACCAGCCACTGGCGGCGGCAGATTGTTCGCGTGAGCCTTGCGCTGCTGCCGCTCAACTTCTGGTCGGTGATGTCGGAACTGTCGCCGCTGCACCTGATGGATGACGTTCTCGGGCAGTTCGTTATTTTCCTCAACCTATTGCTGATCGCGGTGCTTGTCTTGCCGATGTGCCGCGAAAGCTGGCGTGATAAAGAATCTCATAGCCTGCGCCTTATCACCGTTACCGTGCTATCGATCGTTCCCATCGCCCTGATGGTGCTGACGGCAACCGGCTATTTCTATACGACGCTGCGTCTGGCCGGCCGCTGGATTGAAACCGTTTATCTGGTGATGCTGTGGAACCTGTTGTATCAGACCGTGCTGCGCGGCCTGAGCGTGGCCGCGCGGCGTATTGCCTGGCGCCGCGCGCTGGCGCGTCGTCAGCATCTGGTTAAAGAGGGGGCTGAAGGGGCTGAGCCGCAGGAAGAACCGACAATTGCTCTGGAGCAGGTTAACCAGCAAACGCTGCGTATTACGATGCTGGTGATGATCGCGCTGTTTGCGGTCCTGTTCTGGGCGATTTGGTCGGATCTCATCACCGTCTTCGCCTATCTCGATAGTATTACGCTGTGGCATTACAACGGTACCGAAGCCGGGGTTAGCGCCGTGAAAAGCGTTACCATGGGGAGCCTGCTGTTCGCGATTGTCGCTTCGATGGTTGCCTGGGCGTTAATTCGCAACCTGCCGGGACTGCTGGAAGTGCTGGTGCTGTCCCGACTAAATATGCGCCAGGGGGCGTCTTATGCCATTACGACAATCCTTAATTACGCCATTATCGTTATTGGCGCGATGACGGTATTTGGCGCTCTGGGCGTCTCATGGGATAAACTACAGTGGCTGGCAGCGGCGTTGTCGGTTGGTTTAGGTTTCGGCTTACAGGAAATATTCGGTAACTTTGTTTCCGGTCTGATTATTCTCTTTGAGCGCCCGGTGCGCATTGGCGATACGGTGACCATTGGCACCTTCTCCGGCACCGTCAGCAAAATCCGCATTCGCGCCACGACCATCACCGATTTTGACCGTAAAGAGGTGATTATCCCCAATAAGGCCTTCGTGACTGAGCGTCTGATTAACTGGTCGCTCTCCGATACCGTCACCCGCGTTGTCATCCGCCTTGGCGTAGCGTACGGTTCTGACCTGGATAAGGTTAAAGAAGTGCTGCTTAAGGCCGCGCACGAGCATCCGAAAGTGATGCAAGAGCCCGCGCCATCGGTTTTCTTTACCACTTTCGGCGCCAGTACGCTCGATCATGAACTACGACTATACGTGCGCGAACTTCGCGATCGCAGCTATGCGGTGGATGAGCTTAACCGGGCGATCGATCGTTTATGTCGTGAGAACAATATTGATATCGCCTTTAACCAGCTGGAGGTTCATCTTCGCAATGAGAAGGGCGATGAAGTCACCGAGGTGAAGCGGGATAAAGGCGACGATGCCACTCCGGCGATGAGCTAAGCATGGCGGGGCGGTAAATACCCGCCCCGCAGATTTTAATGGCTGAGCGAGGAGAGTTCTTCCTGGCTCAGACCCGTCAGCTCCATCACCATCTTAGGATCCAGCCCGCTGGCGAGCATTTTCAGCGCAATGCTGTGCGAGATTTCTTTACGGCCTTCCTGTCGACCCTCCAGTCTGCCTTCTCTTCTCCCTTTTTTACGACCTTTCTCTTCCAGCCATTCGGCAATCATCATCAGTAGCTCCTTGTGCCTGGGCGACTGCTTCGTCCAGTTCGCGAATAAGGGGCCCGGGCTTTTCCGTTATACCCGCCTGCAGCATATAGCTGATTAGGGTATCGATTTGGGTTTCCGTGAGATATCCTTGCGCCAGCAGCGCAACCAGTATCGGTTGCAATTCGGCCAGATCGCGCTGGCGGATATGCTTTTGCAACAGTTCCAGCATCGCCATACGCTGGTGGAGGATGAATTGATTATCTGGCATAACGGTCAGGTCCATCAGTGGAAAATCACCGCCGTACAGCGCGCTGGCAAGCTCAGGATGGTTAAAGAGATGATGCCAGTTGAGCGTATGCGGCCAGAGACTCACGGCGCCGTGATAAAACAGAATGGGGACCACAAGGGGCAACGTATCGTGGCCAGCATCAAGGTGACGCTGCATGGCTGCGAGCGTATAGCGCATCAGGCGAAAAGCCATGAGCTTGTCCGGAGAGCTTTGATGTTCAATCAGCGCATAGATATATCCGGCGCCGTGCCGCGTTTGCAGAGAGTAAAGTATATCCGAGTAGCTGGAGCGCAGGTCTTCTTCGATAAAACTGCCTGAAGCCAGCTGCAGCGTACTAAGATCGCAGATACTTAAAAACTGCGCCGGGAGGTAAAGCTGTAAGAAATCGCGGGCGACCTCTTTCTGAGTCAACATTTGACGAAAAATGGCATCGTGCGGCGTACGTGAGAATCTTTCCATGAGCATTTATCCGTTTTGGTAAGGGCAGGCGATGACTCTGCCACTCCCAACGATCCGGCAACAGGCTACTCCGGCGCGTTTTGCGAGGCCTCTTCCGCACTTTTTACTTTGTTTTCATAATCGCGACGGATAATCTCCAGCGCAGCTAGCACGGTTTGCGCAGGGACATTATTTTCCTCAAGCAGCATGATTAAATCGACGGCCAGCTTGACCTCGTCAGGCGCATTTTCCAGCGACATCTTTCTTCCTCCACTTAACGTGTTAATCGGGCCAGCCTGTTTTCAATTTTTTCCAGCGCGTCGCGACAGCGGGCAAGGCGTGCGGCGTAGGCGTCAACTTCTTTTGCCAGCCGCTGCTGTTCATCAAGAGATGTGGCTTGCGCCAGCTGTCTCTGGCGATCGTTGCGCATGGCCAGCAGACGCCGCTCATATTCCTGATGCTGGATACGCCGGCGCTGCCAGCGGCTAAGCGTCGGCGAAGCGCTATCCCAGGCGCGTAACGACCAAGTGGCCGTTTCCCGGCTAATGGCGGCGATTTGGGCCACAAGATGTTCCGCCAGCCAGGCAACCTGGGGGAGCTGCTGGCGTTCGACCGCCAGCTTTAACTCCGTTAAACGATCGCTGGCCTCATTGAGATAAGCCTGCATCTGCGTGCTGCGGGTCCGAAACAGCTGGCGATCGAAACGCGGGCTGAGGGTCGCGTGATTCGCCATTGGCGCTACCCGGACGGCCAGCTCCGCAAGCTGATTTTCCAACGAATGTAAAAGCCGGGTGGTTTTCAAATAACTCCTCCATCCCCTGATAAGCAACTGTGCTACATTAGCATTATCTTCTTGATAACGATTCGCATTATGCCACGTATTATTTTGATCATCATTGGCTGGCTGGCGGTAGCGCTGGGAACGCTGGGCGTATTTTTACCGCTACTGCCGACGACGCCTTTTATCCTGCTTGCCGCCTGGTGCTTTGCGCGCTCGTCGCCGCGTTTTCACCACTGGCTTTTGTACCGCTCATGGTTTGGCGGTTACCTGCGTCACTGGCAGAAATACCGCGCCATGCCGCCGGGAGCGAAGCCGCGCGCGATAGCGATGATTTTGCTGACCTTTGCTATTTCCCTGTGGCTGGTTAATCTTACCTGGGTGCGCATCTTGCTGCTGATCATTCTGGCCTGTCTGCTGATATTTATGTGGCGCATTCCGGTGGTTGATGCAAAGCAACAAAAGCACTGATGCGCAATAATGATGGTTGCAATTGTCGCTGACAGCCAGTAAATTCTGGCGTTTTCGAGCGCGGGTAAGCCTGGTCAAAGGTTAAACAAATGTTTCTTTGGCCCATTTGGCATGCCCGTGAGTAATACCGTTTTAATCAGGCATACACTTATGACCGCAACAGCACAGCAGCTTGAATATCTGAAGAACAGCATCCAAAGCATCCAGGACTATCCGAAACCTGGCATCCTTTTCCGTGATGTCACCAGCTTGCTGGAAGACCCGAAGGCCTATGCGCTCAGCATTGAACTGCTGGCCGAGCGTTATAAAGACGCGGGTATTACCAAAGTGGTGGGCACCGAAGCGCGTGGCTTCTTGTTTGGCGCACCGGTTGCGCTGGCGCTGGGCGTAGGCTTTGTTCCGGTACGCAAGCCGCGTAAGCTGCCGCGTGAGACCATCGCAGAAAGCTACGAGCTTGAGTACGGCACCGATCAGCTGGAAATCCATGTCGATGCGATCAAAGAAGGCGATAAAGTCCTGGTGGTTGACGATCTGCTGGCAACCGGCGGCACCATCGATGCCACCGTGAAGCTTATCCGTCGCCTGGGCGGTGAAGTGCACGATGCGGCTTTTATTATCAATCTGTTCGATCTGGGCGGCGAGCAGCGTCTGGAAAAACTGGGAATTAACTGCTATAGCCTGGTCCCTTTCCCGGGTCACTAAGCAAATCCCTCCACATAGCCTCGCTGATTGAGCGGGGCTGTGATAGCATGACCCCCTCGTGATTTCACCTTCCAGCGTTTCAGAGCCAGCCCATGAGTTATCAGGTCTTAGCCCGTAAATGGCGCCCACAAACCTTTGCTGACGTCGTCGGCCAGGAACATGTGCTGACCGCACTGGCGAACGGCTTGTCGTTAGGGCGCATTCATCATGCCTATCTCTTTTCCGGCACCCGCGGCGTGGGTAAAACCTCTATCGCACGCCTGCTGGCAAAAGGATTAAACTGTGAAACCGGTATTACCGCCACGCCATGCGGCGTCTGCGATAACTGCCGTGAAATAGAACAGGGGCGCTTTGTCGATCTGATAGAGATCGATGCCGCTTCGCGTACCAAAGTCGAAGATACCCGCGATCTGCTGGATAACGTTCAGTACGCGCCGGCCCGTGGTCGCTTCAAGGTCTATCTGATCGATGAAGTCCATATGCTTTCGCGCCACAGCTTCAACGCGTTGTTAAAAACGCTGGAGGAGCCGCCGGCGCACGTAAAATTTCTGCTGGCGACCACCGATCCGCAGAAGCTGCCGGTGACCATTCTTTCCCGCTGCCTGCAGTTCCATCTTAAGGCGCTGGATGTCGAACAGATTCGCCATCAGCTTGAGCATATCCTCGGCGTCGAGCAGATCGCTTTCGAACCGCGCGCGCTGCAGCTGCTGTCGCGCGCGGCGGATGGTAGCCTGCGCGATGCATTAAGTCTGACCGATCAGGCTATCGCCAGCGGCGACGGCCGTCTGACGGCTGAATCCGTTAGCACCATGCTCGGTACGCTTGACGACGATCAGGCGCTCTCGCTGATTGAAGCGCTGGTGGCCGCCGATGGCGAACGCGTCATGGCCGGCGTCAATGAAGCTGCCGCTCGCGGCGTGGAGTGGGAGGCTTTGCTGGTGGAAATGCAGAGCCTGTTGCACCGCATTGCAATGGTTCAGCTGTCGCCGTCGGCGCTGGGGGCGGATATGGCCGCGATAGAGCTACGCATGCGCGAGCTGGCGCGGACGGTGCCGCCTACCGATGTTCAGCTGTACTATCAAACGTTATTAATTGGCCGTAAAGAGCTTCCATACGCGCCGGATCGCCGGATGGGCGTTGAGATGACGCTTCTGCGTGCGCTGGCGTTCCATCCGCGTATGCCGCTGCCGGAACCGGAGGCGCCGCCGGCGCAGGCTATTCAGGCCGCCCCTGCACAGCAGTCCGCCCCGGCATCCGCTCCACCGCCGCCGCCGCCGCAGAATTTGCCGCAGACCACCAGCCAGGTGCTGGCGGCACGCAGCCAACTGCAGCGCAGCCAGGGAGCGCCCACCCCAAAAAAGAGTGAACCGGCAGCCGCTTCCCGCGCGCGGCCGGTGAATAACGCTGCGCTGGAACGACTGAGTTCGATTACTGAACGCGTACAGGCGCGTCCGGCTGCTGCTGCGCTGGAAAAAGCGCCGGCGAAAAAAGAAGCTTATCGCTGGAAATCGACGACGGTTGTTGAAACCGTGAAAGAAGAAGTGGCGACGCCGAAGGCGCTGAAAAAAGCGCTGGAGCATGAAAAAACGCCGGAACTGGCGGCAAAACTGGCTATTGAAGCGGTCGAGCGCGATAGCTGGGCGGCGGAAGTCAGCCGTCTTGCGGTGCCAAAGCTGGTGGAGCAGGTCGCCCTCAATGCCTGGAAAGAGCAGGAGGGCAACCGCGTCTGCCTGCATCTTCGCCCGAGCCAGCGGCACCTGAATTCGGCGGGCGCGCAGCAAAAGCTGGCGGAAGCGCTCGGTATTTTGTACGGTACGCCGGTTGAATTGACCATCGTGGAAGATGATAATCCCGCGATGCGCACGCCGCTTGAGTGGCGGCAGGCAATTTATGAAGAAAAGCTCGCGCAGGCGCGTGAAGCGATTATTGCGGATAATAACATTCAGACGCTGCGTCGATTTTTCGATGCGGACCTGGATGAAGAGAGTATTCGCCCCATTTGATTGCAAGTCTGACTTGCGGTCAGCATCCTTAACGATGACCTACTGAGAGAGAAGCCTATGTTTGGTGGAAAAGGCGGTCTGGGTAACCTGATGAAGCAGGCCCAGCAGATGCAAGAAAAAATGCAGCAGATGCAGGAAGAAGTCGCTCGACTGGAAGTGACCGGTGAATCCGGCGCAGGCCTGGTCAAAGTCACCATCAACGGCGCGCACAACTGCCGCCGCGTTGAGATCGACCCGAGCCTACTGGAAGACGACAAAGAGATGCTGGAAGATCTGGTGGCCGCCGCGTTTAACGATGCCGCCCGCCGCATCGAAGAGACGCAGAAAGAAAAAATGGCGTCTGTGTCCGCCGGTATGCAGCTGCCGCCAGGCTTTAAGATGCCGTTCTGATGCAAACCAGTCCGCTGTTAACGCAGCTTATGGAAGCACTGCGCTGCCTGCCGGGCGTCGGCCCGAAGTCGGCGCAGCGCATGGCGTTTACCCTGCTGCAGCGCGATCGCAGCGGCGGGATGCGCCTGGCGCAGGCGCTGACGCGCGCGATGTCGGAAATCGGCCACTGTGCCGATTGCCGCACATTCACCGAGCAGGAGGTATGCAATATTTGCAGCAACCCTCGGCGGAAGGAAAACGGCCAGATCTGCGTGGTAGAGAGCCCAGCGGATATCTACGCTATCGAGCAGACCGGGCAGTTTTCCGGTCGTTATTTTGTGCTGATGGGCCATCTGTCGCCGCTTGACGGCATCGGGCCGGATGACATTGGGCTCGATCGCCTGGAGCAGCGTCTGCGTGACGAATCGATGCAGGAAGTGATCCTCGCAACCAACCCAACGGTTGAAGGGGAGGCGACCGCGAACTATATCGCCGAGCTTTGCGCGCAGTATGGCGTAGAGGCGAGCCGTATCGCTCATGGCGTACCGGTCGGCGGCGAGCTGGAAATGGTTGACGGCACAACGCTGTCACACTCTCTTGCCGGACGGCATAAGATTCGTTTTTAATCAAACGGAGGTGCTTTTCGGGGCCTCCGCTTGAAAACGTCTTCCTCTGTCCCCATCTCACCCTCAACGGTTTTTTTACCATTAACAATGGCATTGTTGAGGTTGATTTAGATGAAAGGACAAGAAACTCGTGGTTTTCAGTCAGAGGTTAAGCAGCTTCTGCACCTGATGATCCATTCTCTTTATTCCAACAAAGAAATTTTCCTGCGTGAGCTGATTTCCAACGCCTCCGATGCGGCCGACAAGCTGCGCTTCCGCGCCCTGTCCCAGCCGGATCTGTATGAAGGCGACGGCGAACTGCGCGTGCGTGTTTCATTTGATAAAGACAACCGCACCCTGACCATTGCCGATAACGGCATTGGTATGAACCGCGATGAAGTGATTGACCATCTCGGCACCATCGCCAAGTCCGGCACCAAAGCATTCCTTGAGTCCATGGGCTCTGACCAGGCGAAAGACAGCCAGCTGATTGGCCAGTTCGGCGTGGGCTTCTATTCAGCGTTTATTGTCGCCGATAAAGTCACCGTACGTACCCGCGCGGCGGGAGACAGCGCAGAAAATGGCGTATTCTGGGAGTCCGCTGGCGAAGGCGAATATACCGTTGCCGATATTAACAAAGCCGATCGCGGTACCGAGATCACGCTGCACCTGCGCGAAGGCGAGGATGATTTCCTCAACGACTGGCGCGTGCGTTCGATCATCAGCAAATACTCCGATCACATCGCGCTGCCGGTGGAAATTGAAAAACGCGAAGAAGTGGACGGTGAAACCGTCATTACCTGGGAGAAAATTAACAAAGCCCAGGCGCTGTGGACGCGCAATAAGTCGGAAATCAAAGACGACGAGTACAACGAGTTTTATAAGCATATTGCCCATGACTACAGCGATCCGCTGACCTGGAGCCACAACCGCGTTGAAGGCAAGCAGGAGTACACCAGCCTGCTGTATATCCCGTCGCAGGCGCCATGGGATATGTGGAATCGCGACCATAAACACGGCCTGAAGCTGTACGTACAGCGCGTTTTCATCATGGATGACGCTGAGCAGTTTATGCCGAACTACCTGCGCTTCGTCCGCGGCCTGGTCGACTCCAACGATCTGCCGCTGAACGTGTCGCGTGAAATCCTTCAGGACAGCAGCGTGACCCGCAATCTGCGCACTGCGCTGAGCAAGCGCGCCCTGCAGATGCTGGAAAAACTGGCGAAAGACGACGCGGAAAAATATCAGACCTTCTGGCAGCAGTTTGGCCTGGTGCTGAAAGAAGGCCCGGCGGAAGACCACGCTAACCAGCAGACCATTGCTAAACTGCTGCGTTTCGCCAGTACCCATACCGATTCCGCCGCGCAGACCGTGTCGCTGGAAGAGTACGTCTCCCGCATGAAAGAAGGGCAGGAGAAGATTTACTACATTACCGCCGACAGCTACGCCGCCGCGAAGAGCAGCCCGCATCTGGAACTGCTGCGTAAGAAAGGCATTGAAGTGCTGCTGCTTTCCGATCGCATCGACGAGTGGATGATGAGCTATCTGACCGAGTTCGACGGTAAGCCGTTCCAGTCGGTGGCGAAAGCCGATGAGTCGCTGGATAAGCTGACGGACGAAGTGGATGAAACCACAAAAGAAGCTGAGAAGGCGCTGGAGCCGTTCGTTGAGCGAGCCAAAACGCTGCTCGGCGACCGGGTGAAAGAGGTTCGCCTGACCCATCGTCTGACCGATACGCCGGCCATCGTTACCACCGACGCGGATGAAATGAGCACCCAAATGGCGAAACTGTTTGCCGCTGCGGGCCAGGCCGCGCCGGAAGTGAAGTACATCTTCGAACTGAACCCGCTGCATCCGCTGGTAAAACGCGCGGCGGACACTCAGGATGATGCGCAATTCGGCGAGTGGGTTGAGCTGCTTCTCGATCAGGCGCTGCTGGCCGAGCGCGGTACGCTGGAAGATCCGAACCAGTTTATTCGCCGCATGAACCAGCTGCTGGCGTCGTAATCTTTCCCCTCAGCCTCACCCTCTCCCTGTCAGGGAGAGGGGACTTGCCCGGCATTGACATGCTGGCGCGGAGGCTGCCATCGTTTAGCCTGCTTCTCCCTGTTCCCCTGCTGGCTCCGGCGCGTGTTTTCTTCCTTGCCCTGCGGGAGAGGAGCGGAATGAGGGCAACAAAACGCACTCTACGTAAAATATCTCACCATTAACCGTTTCAGCCGCCCCGCCTTCCTTGAGCCATCCGCGTTCTGGTGGTATGGTTTAGCGTTTTTTGAAATATTGAATCAACTTTTGAGGGGATTTTCGTAATGCGTATTATTCTGCTTGGCGCTCCGGGCGCGGGTAAAGGAACTCAGGCTCAGTTCATCATGGAGAAATACGGTATTCCGCAAATCTCCACCGGCGACATGCTGCGTGCCGCGGTGAAGTCAGGCTCCGAGCTGGGCAAAAAGGCGAAGGATATTATGGACGCCGGCAAGCTGGTCACCGACGAACTGGTTATCGCCCTGGTGAAAGAGCGTATCACTCAGGAAGATTGCCGCAACGGATTCCTGCTGGACGGCTTCCCGCGCACCATTCCTCAGGCTGACGCCATGAAAGAAGCGGGCATTGCCGTAGATTACGTACTGGAATTCGATGTTCCTGATGAACTGATCGTTGACCGCATCATCGGCCGTCGCGTTCACGCTGCTTCCGGCCGCGTTTATCACATCAAATTTAATCCGCCGAAAGTCGAAGGCAAAGACGATGTGACCGGCGAAGAGCTGACCACCCGTAAAGACGACCAGGAAGAGACCGTGCGTAAGCGTCTGGTTGAGTATCATCAGATGACGGCTCCGCTGATCGGCTATTATCAGAAAGAAGCCGAAGCGGGCAATACCCAATACGCGAAAGTTGATGGCACCAAAGCTGTGGCGGACGTTCGCGCCGAACTGGAAAAAATCCTCGGTTAATTCCGTTAGTTCTCATCCCGCAGCGGCGGGGTGAGAACTCCTCTCATTTTACCTTTTTCTATGATTGGTTCCGTTTAGCGCCATTTCAGCTACAATTGTCAGCGATTCAAATGGTTAAGAGGCGGTAATGCATCAGACGAAAACAGGTATCTTATTAGCCAATTTAGGCACTCCCGATGCGCCCACGCCCGACGCGGTTAAGCGCTATCTACGACAGTTTCTTAGCGATCGGCGCGTGGTGGATACCTCCCGTCTACTGTGGTGGCCGTTGCTGCGCGGCGTGATACTGCCCCTGCGCGCCCCCAGGGTCGCTAAGCTCTATCAGTCCATCTGGATGGAAGACGGCTCGCCGCTGATGGTCTATAGCCAGCAGCAGCGGCAGGCGCTGGCCGCGCGGCTTCCGGATACGCCGGTGGCGCTGGGGATGAGCTACGGCTCGCCGTCGCTGGAGAGCGCGGTGGATGAACTGCTGGCGCAGGGGGTGGACCACATCGTGGTGCTACCGCTCTATCCACAATACTCCTGCTCTACCGTGGCGGCGGTCTGGGATGAGCTGGGGCGTATCCTCGCCAGAAAGCGCGCGATTCCCGGCATCTCTTTTATTCGCGACTATGCCGATGATGTGGACTACATTCACGCGCTGGCCGCCAGCGTACGCGCTTCGTTTGCGGTGCACGGCGAGCCGGATTTACTGCTGCTCTCCTATCATGGGATTCCACAGCGTTACGCTCAGCAAGGGGATACCTATCCTCAGCGCTGTCGCGATACCACTCGTGAGCTGGTTTCAGCCCTTGGTCTGTCGCCTGACCGGGTCATGATGACTTTTCAGTCGCGCTTTGGTCGTGAGCCGTGGCTGACGCCCTATACTGACGAAACGCTGAAAATGCTCGGTGAGAAAGGGGTGAAGCATATTCAGGTTATCTGTCCCGGCTTTGCTGCCGATTGCCTGGAGACGCTGGAAGAGATCGCGGTGCAAAACCGGGAAATCTTCCTTGAAGCCGGCGGCCAGCAATATGAGTACATACCGGCGCTTAATGCGGACACCGCGCATATTGAAATGATGGTCAACCTGACGGCGAAATATCGCTGATCGCGCGTGCGGCGGGGAGTATGCTACTATTCCCCGCTTGTTCACTGTCAATAAATCGCCACTATGAAATTTCCCGGTAAACGCAAATCCAAACACTATTTTCCCGTCAACGCTCGCGATCCGCTGCTGCAACAAATTCAGCCGGACAATGAGTCTAACGTCGCCTGGGTCGTCGGCATCGATCAAACCCTGGTCGATATCGAAGCGAAAGTGGATGAGGCGTTTATCGTACGCTACGGCCTGAGCGCCGGGCATTCGCTGGTGATTGAGGATGATGTCGCCGAAGCGTTGTACCAGGAACTGGTCCGCAACGATCTGATTACCCACCAGTTTGCCGGTGGTACCATCGGAAACACCATGCACAACTACTCGGTGCTGGCGGATGACCGCTCGGTTCTGCTTGGCGTCATGTGCAGCAATATTGAAATCGGCGGCTACGCCTATCGCTACCTGTGCAACACCTCCAGCCGTACCGATCTGAACTACCTGCAAGGCGTGGATGGCGCGATTGGTCGCTGCTTTACCCTTATTAGCGACTCCGGCGAGCGCACCTTTGCGATCAGCCCCGGCCATATGAATAAGCTCCGCCCGGAAAGCATTCCGGAAAGCGTGATCGCCGGCGCTTCCGCGCTGGTGCTGACCTCCTACCTCGTCCGCTGCAAGCCGGGTGAGCCGATGCCGGACGCGACGATGCAGGCCATCAAATATGCGAAAAAGCACGATGTACCGGTGGTCCTGACCCTGGGGACTAAATACGTTATCGCTGATAATCCGGCGTGGTGGCAGGCGTTCCTCAAAGAACACGTTTCTATTCTGGCGATGAACGAAGAAGAGGCGGAAGCGCTGACCGGACTATCCGATCCGCTGCTGGCTTCCGACAAGGCGCTGGAGTGGGTTGACCTGGTACTGTGCACCGCCGGGCCCGCCGGGCTGTATATGGCCAGTTTTACCGAGGATGAGGCTAAGCGCAAAACGCAGCATCCGCTGCTGCCGGGCGCGATTGCCGAGTTTAACCAGTATGAATTCAGCCGCGCGATGCGCCACCAGGACTGCGAGAATCCGCTGCGTATTTATTCGCATATCGCACCCTATATGGGCGGGCCGGAGAAGATCATGAACACCAACGGCGCCGGCGACGGCGCGCTGGCGGCACTGCTGCACGACATCACCGCTAATAATTATCATCGCAATAACGTGCCGAACTCCAGCAAGCACAAATGCAAATGGCTGACCTATTCCTCGCTGGCGCAGGTGTGTAAATACGCTAACCGCGTGAGCTATCAGGTGCTGAACCAGCATTCACCGCGTCTGACCCGCGGCCTGCCGGAGCGTGAAGATAGTCTGGAAGAGGCCTACTGGGATCGTTAAGCCGGTAAATAAAGTCGGCCCCGGGGAGTCGGGGCCGGAAGCATTAACCGGTAATAAGCTCGCCGGCTGGCGGCGTTTCAAGCAGCTTAAGCATGGCGCGGGCGATTTCTCGTTCGCCCATCACTACCTGGTTGGCGCCGCGTTCAACAATATATTCCACCTCATCGTCGTAATGCGCCCGCGCGATGATCTCGATATTCGGGCACTTCTCGCGCGCTGAGGCCACGATCTCTCCGGCCTCGTAACCGTTAGGGATGGTGAGCAGTAGCCAGCGCGCGCAGTCCAGATGCGCCAGATTCATAATCTCTTCATTGGCGGCGTTACCTAATACCGCGCGAATACCCCGCGCGCGCAGTTCGTCAACGCGGGTGCGCGACGTTTCGATAACTACCAACGGTATCCCCTGAGCCATCAGTTTTTCACCAAGCAGGCTCCCGACGCGACCGAAACCGACCAGCAGCGCATGGTTACAGATATCAACGGGGATCTGTTTCTCATCTTCCAGCACTTCTTCCAGCGTCTGTTCGTCCAGCGTCTCCGTTTTATCGAGGTATTTTTCCAGCAGGGTAAACAGGACCGGGTTGAGCATGATGGAGATAATGGCGCCGGCAAGCACCAGGTTCTGCCCGGCCTGCGGCAGCAGATCCAGCGCCATTCCCAGACCAGCAAGAATAAAGGCGAATTCACCGATTTGCGCCAGACTGGCGGCAATGGTCAGGGCAGTGCGCGGCGAGTGGCCGAACATCCGCACCAGGAAGAAGGCGGCAGCCGATTTACCGAAAATGATGATAGCCAGCGTCGCCAGTACTGCCAGCGGCTGCTCAAGCAGAATCATCGGGTCGAACAGCATTCCGACGGAGACAAAGAACAGCACGGCGAAGGCGTCGCGCAGCGGCAGCGTATCGTGGGCCGCGCGATGGCTGAGCTCGGATTCATTGAGCACCATACCGGCGAAAAAGGCGCCGAGGGCGAAGGAGACGTCAAATAGCTCAACGGCGCCGAAAGCGATGCCGAGCGCTAACGCCAGTACCGACAGCGTAAACAGCTCGCGTGAACCGGTTGCCGCGCTGCGCGACATAATCCACGGCACCAGGCGGCGGCCGACGAGCATCATAATGGCGATGAAGGCGACGACTTTGCCGATGGTAATACTCATATCGAGGGCCAGAGAAGCCAGGCCAACGTCGCCTTTCTCGGTCATGCCGGCAACCGCCGGCAGCAGCACCAGCGTCAGAACCATCACCAGATCTTCAACAATCAGCCAGCCGATGGCGATTTGCCCCCGCTGGCTATCAATAAGCTGCCGTTCTTCCAGCGCGCGCAGCAGCACCACGGTACTGGCGGTAGAAAGACACAGACCAAAAACGATACCGGTCATTAACGACCAGCCCAGCATGGCAGAGAGCGCCATACCCAACAGGGTCGCTACGGCTATCTGGGCGATAGCGCCCGGGATGGCGATGGCCTTAACCGCCATCAGATCTTTTAAGGAGAAATGCAGACCCACGCCGAACATCAGCAGGATCACGCCGAGCTCGGCCAGTTCCGGCGCCAGCTTGGTATCAGCAACAAAACCTGGGGTAAAAGGTCCGGCCAGCACGCCCGCTAATAGATATCCCACCAGAGGAGAAATACGTAGCTTATTGGCAATCATGCCGAGAATAAAGGCGAGCACAAGGCCGCCGACAATGGTGGTGATTAGCGGTGTTGCGTGGTGCATTCCGTCTCCTTGCAGTGGTGAGCTGATCCATTTTCGGTACATACCCGTCATGCTTCAATTTGCATGGGCGTAGGCTTTGTTACTTGGCTCATCCATGAGCCTCGCCCTTAGGGGCCAGCGCCAGCGCTGTTCAAGGCACAAGTGGCTTGTCCTGCAACTTGAATGAATTAGGGTATAAAACCAAAAAACCGAATAATAGTTTATGACACTTTCAACGGTTTTGTTTATGAATAATCATTGAATTTTGCAGAAAAATGCAATTGACGTGCAAAAAAGCACGGAGCGCAAAATGGCAGCAGCTTATGCGGGGTAATGCTGGTGGGGTAAGGGATTGTGGTAGCCAAAGTTACATTTTGGCTACCGAAGAATCATGACTTTTGATGGTTGTTAGGTAGAAATATCGTCAGGATGCCGATTAGAGGCAGGAAAGCGCAGATTTTATAGACCAGTTCGATGCTGGTATGGTCAGCTAAGAGCCCCAGTACCGCGGCGCCAAGGCCACCCATGCCAAAAGCAAAACCGAAGAACAAACCAGAAACCATGCCGATCCGCCCCGGTAACAGCTCCTGGGCATAGACCAGAATAGCGGAAAAGGCTGAGGCAAGGATAAAACCAATAATCACCGTTAAAATCCCGGTCCATTCCAGGGATGCATAGGGTAAAACAAGGGTGAACGGCGCTACGCCAAGGATAGAGCCCCAAATGACATATTTACGTCCGATTTTATCGCCGACAGGCCCGCCAATCACCGTTCCTGCCGCGACGGCAAAAAGAAAGGCAAACAGATGAAACTGGGCATTTTGCACCGACAATCCGAATTTTTGCATCAGATAAAAGGTGTAATAGCTGCTGATGCTCGCCATATAGAAGTATTTCGAGAAAATCAGCAGTAACAGGATACTGACCGCCAGAATAACTTTGTTTTTTGGCAACGGATTTACAATCAGCGCCTTCGGTTTACCTTTATTCATCCGATGCTGAGCGGCATACCAGCGGCTGATTTGCGCCAGCACGACGATCGCCAACAGCGCTGCCAGGACAAACCAGCCAACGTTACCTTTACCGTAAGGAGCGATAATCAGGGCCGCAAGCAGCGGGCCTAACGAGCTGCCAAAGTTGCCGCCGACCTGAAATATCGACTGCGCCAGGCCATGGCGACCGCCGGAAGCCATACGCGCCACGCGTGAAGACTCCGGATGAAAGACCGAAGACCCGGTGCCGACCAGCGCGGCTGCCAGCAGAACCATACCAAAGCTCCCCGAGATCGCCAGCAGCACCAGACCGCACAGGGTAAAGCACATGCCTATCGGCAGCGACCACGGCATCGGATGTTTGTCGGTCAGATAGCCGACGACCGGCTGCAATAGCGATGAGGCCAGCTGGAAGGTGAGGGTAATCATACCTATCTGCACAAAGGTCAGCGAAAACTCGGCCTGCAGCAGCGGGTAGATAGCCAGAATAAGCGATTGGATCATATCGTTTAGCAAATGGGAGAGGCTGATGGCGCCGAGAATGCGAAACGAGGTGCGTGCTTTTTGCGGCGCAGCAGCAGGGCCGGATAAGGGTTGTGCGGTCTGATTCATTGCCATAGGTTCACTTAAGTGTTTTTTATAGAGGATGCAGGTGGAATTATTATCTGCCTAACATACCTGCCCCTAAGGTTTGAAGGAAGTCGCAATTCTGAAAACATATTTGTCTAATCGGCCAACTCGCTATACTTTCGGCAGTTGTTACTTCGTCAGGGAGAGAAATATGCACTTTATGAAGCAAGGCGTTGCGCTGGCGCTATTTACGGCGCTATCGCTGGGGAGCCTGTCAGCGCAGGCTTATGAGCAGGATAAAACTTACAAAATAACCATCCTGCATACTAACGATCATCATGGACACTTCTGGCGTAGCGACTACGGCGAATATGGGCTATCCGCACAAAAAACGCTGGTTGACGGTATTCGCAAAGAGGTGGCGGCAGAAGGCGGCAGTGTGCTGCTGTTATCCGGCGGCGATATCAACACCGGCGTGCCGGAATCCGATTTACAGGACGCGGAACCTGATTTTCGCGGGATGAACCTGATTGGCTACGATGCAATGGCGGTGGGTAATCATGAATTTGATAATCCGCTTAGCGTACTGCGTCAGCAGGAAAAATGGGCGAAGTTCCCTTTCCTTTCGGCGAATATTTATCAGAAAAGCACCGGCGAGCGTCTGTTTAAGCCGTGGGCGCTGTTCAAACGCGGCGGGCTGAATATTGCGGTTATCGGTCTGACGACCGACGATACGGCTAAAATTGGTAATCCCGAGTTCTTTACCGATATCGAGTTCCGTAAACCGGCGGAAGAGGCCAAACTCGTTATCCAGGAGCTGCAGCAGAATGAAAAGCCGGACGTGATTCTGGCTACTACCCACATGGGCCATTATGACAATGGCGCTCACGGTTCGAACGCGCCGGGCGATGTTGAGATGGCACGCAGCCTGCCTGCGGGAGCGCTGGCGATGATCGTCGGCGGTCACTCGCAGGACCCGGTATGCATGGCGTCGGAGAACAAGAAGCAGGTGGATTACGTTCCGGGTAGCCCGTGCGCGCCGGACAAGCAGAACGGTATCTGGATTGTGCAGGCCCATGAGTGGGGTAAATATGTTGGCCGCGCCGATTTTGAATTCCGCAACGGCGACATGAAGCTGGTGCGCTATCAGCTGATCCCGGTCAACCTGAAGAAAAAGGTCACCTGGGACAACGGCGAGAGCGAGCGCGTGCTCTATACGCCGCAAATCCCCGAAAATCCGCAGATGCTCTCCCTGCTGACGCCGTTCCAGAATAAAGGCAAAGCGCAGCTACAGGTGAAAATCGGTAGCGTAAACGCGCATCTGGAGGGCGATCGCAGCAAAGTTCGTTTCGTGCAAACCAATATGGGACGTTTGCTGCTGGCGGCGCAGATGGCGCGCAGCAATGCTGATTTCGCGGTGATGAGCGGCGGCGGAGTGCGTGATTCGATTGAAGCGGGTGATATCACCTATAAAGATGTGATGAAGGTCCAACCCTTCGGCAACGTGCTGGTCTATGTCGATATGAGCGGTAAGGAAGTGACCGAGTATCTGACCGCCGTGGCGCAGATGAAGCCCGATTCCGGCGCCTATCCGCAGTTTGCCAACGTCGGTTTTGTGGCTAAAGACGGCAAGCTCAATAATTTGACCATCAAAGGCGAACCGGTCGATCCGGCAAAGACCTATCGTATGGCGACCCTGAGCTTTAACGCCACTGGCGGCGACGGCTATCCGCATATCGATACGAAGCCCGGCTATGTTAATACCGGCTTTATCGATGCCGAAGTGCTGAAAGAGTATATCCAGAAAAACTCACCGTTGGATGCGGCAGCTTATGAACCGAAAGGCGAGGTCAGCTGGCAGTAACGTTTGAGCCAAACCCCGGTTGCGTAGCTACCGGGGCTACAGGTCTCAGCGGTTTTGGATTTCGTAGCCCGGACAAGGCGCGTCAGCGCCGCCTCCGGGATTATCCTCTGACGCAAAACCGTCAATTAATCGCGCCGTGCGATATCGGCGAATTTTGCCTCAAGGATCTTCGCCAGATCGCTGGCCGCCAGCTCAATATCCAGCCCGCGTTTGCCGCCGGAAATATAGATGGTGGCAAACGCCTGGGCCGGTGCGTCAATCACCGTCGGCAGACGTTTTTTTTGCCCGAGCGGGCTGATACCCCCCACCAGATAGCCGGTAACCCGCTGCGCGACCATCGGGTCTGCCATATCCACTTTTTTTGCGCCTAAGGCCTTCGCCACTTTTTTCAGATCCAACTGACCCGCAACCGGGGTCACTGCAACGGCCAGATGCTTCATGTCGCCGTTAACGGCAACCAGCAGCGTTTTGTAGACCTGGTCGGCGTTCAGTCCCAGCTTACGCACCACTTCGTCACCAAAATTGGTTTCGTTCGGATCGTGATCGTAGCTGTGGATTTGAAAACTAATTTTGTTTTTTTCGAGTAATTTTACGGCGGGAGTCATCGTTATCCTTCTTACCAACCGATTAAATGTGACATAAGCATACGCCCGACGGCTGTCTAAAAAATAGTATCATCTTGCGCAATAGTATTGGCAGTGATGGTCACTTTGAGCGACAATCAGACGATCCGGGGCGCGAACCCCGGAATAATAATAATGATGAAATTCCTCTTTGACGGGCCAATAGCAATATTGGCCATTTTTTTACGTCAGCATGTCCGGCAGATTCCCTTCGCCGTATAAATGCAGCGCCCCGACGGCAACCACGTAGCGTCCCGGCGGCAGCGCCAGCAGCGTTTCCCGCCAGGCGAGGTTGCGCTGGTGCATCAGAACGTCATACAGCGACTGGCTAAAGGTTGTCGGCAGCGAAGTAGCCCCTCTTGACGGCGGCTGATCGAGCCACCAACCGATCATCACCTGCAGCAGACGCGCATTTGTGCGCCAGTGGGTGAGGGTATCCTCCAGCAGCGCCAGACCGCCGTCGGGCAGATCCCGCAGCAGCGCAATCTGGCTGTCGGCTCCCTCCAGCTCCATCACGCGGATATGGCTCTCGCGCGCCGCCATCAGCAGTTGATAATCAATGCCGTAATCCGCCCTGAGCCCCAGTTTTTGCGCCTGAGTTGCCTGCAGTACCATCGCTACCTGCCACAGCGGTTGACTGTCGAACAGCGCGACAGACAGACCCATTTCTGCCGCCCGCTCTTGCAGTGCAGCAAGCTGGGATGCCTTCAGGCGTTCCGCCAGCGGCGGACAGGAGGGGAGGTTGCTGAATGGCGTTTCGCTGCCGCTAATATCCGCTTCCACAATCAGCGCATCGGCCTGACGGATCTTTTTTAACAGCCGGGCGGGCGGCGGCGACATATCGCGGGTGCCCATATGAATACTGCCGACCAGGTGCAGATAGCGTTCCCCGGGAAGGGTGATATCCAGCGCGGGCCAGGAATAAGACGAGCCGAGGGCGGCTTGCCACAGCATTTTTATTCGGTTTAACAGGCCCATACGTGCTCCGTAGTGTGAAGCTTTCATGCTAGCGCCTGGGAAAGAACGGCGCAAGGAAAGTCCTGGGAAAGCGTCTGCGCGCAGGCACTGGTTTATCGGCTGGAGCACTCACCGGAACGAGCAGAATGACTGAACGTCGGCGTCTGGTTATTTTCTCGCACGGGTACACGGTCATCTGCGGTTGTGCTCCCGGCTAAGGCGTTGACGCCGCCAGCCGGGAATCCAACCGCACGGCGGCTGAAACGACAGGAGCTTAGGCTTCCGGCTTAGGATTTTGGCTTAAAGCGCAGCAGGCGGTTGGCGTTGCTCACGACGGTAATCGAAGAGAGCGCCATGGCTGCGCCCGCCACCACCGGATTGAGCAGCGTTCCGGTTAGCGGCCACAGGATCCCGGCGGCAATCGGAATGCCCAGCGAGTTATAAACAAATGCCCCCAGCAGGTTCTGCTTCATGTTGCGCAGCGTGGCTTTGGCGATCTCCAGCGCATCGGCGACGCCGTTCAGGCTATGGCGCATCAGGGTAATCGCCGCTGTCTCAATGGCGACATCGCTGCCGCCGCCCATGGCGATCCCCACATCGGCCTGCGCCAGCGCGGGCGCATCGTTGATACCGTCGCCGATCATCGCCACCTGATGTCCCTGGCCTTGCAGGTGCTTAATCGCATCGGCTTTACCGTCCGGCAGAACCCCGGCAATCACCTCATCAATGCCCGCCTCTTTAGCGATAGCGTTGGCGGTGGTTGGGTTATCGCCGGTCAGCATGACCAGACGATAACCCTGGCGGTGCAGCCTGGCTAATGCCGCCACGCTATCTTCACGCAGCGGATCGCGGATGGCGAACAGCGCCGCCGCCTGACCATCTACCGCCAGTAGCACCGGCGTCGCGCCCTGTGACGCCTGGGCGTTCATTTCGCCTTCTATTTCAGCCGTTGCTATATTTTGCTCATTAAGCAGCGCCTGGTTGCCGAGCAGCAGACGATGGCCTTCGGCTTCACCGCTGACCCCCAGTCCGCGTAGGGTGCGGAAATTATCTACCGCAGGCAGGCGTTGATCTGCGGCTTTGTCGAGGATGGCGCGCGCCAGCGGGTGGCTGGAGCCTTGCTCCAGTGACGCCGCCAGACGCAGTGCGGTGGTTTCATCGATGGCGGCAAAGGTTTTTATCGCCACCACCTGCGGTTTACCCTCGGTGAGGGTACCCGTTTTATCAAAGACCAGCGTATCCAGGGTGCTGGCGCGCTGCAGCGCATCGGCATCGCGCACCAGAACTCCGTACTCCGCCGCGCGGCCCACGCCGGAGATAATCGACATCGGCGTTGCCAGCCCCAGGGCGCACGGACAGGCGATAATCAGCACTGTGGTGGCGATCACCAGGGTATAGACAATTTGCGGCGCCGGACCGAAAAAGTACCAGATCGCGGCGCTGAACAGGGCTATCGCCACGACCGCCGGGACGAACACGGCGGAGATTTTGTCCGCCAGCTGGCCGATTTCAGGTTTACTGCTCTGCGCCTGACGCACCATGCGGATAATACGCGCCAGGGTGGTCTGGCTGCCGACGGCGCTGGCGGTAAACAGTACGCTGCCGTCCTGCACTACGGTCCCGGCATGCACGGCGTCACCGTCGCCTTTTTGCTGCGGCACCGGCTCACCGGTGAGCATCGCTTCATCGAACCAGGCCTCGCCCTGGCTAATGATGCCATCGACCGGAACGCGATCGCCTGTGGTCAAACGCAGGGTCATTCCCGCCTGAACTTCCGCCAGCGGCAGATCTTTTTCGCCTTCGTCGGTGACCACCCGAGCTGACGGTGGGGTTAAATCGAGTAGTTTTTCCAGCGCTTTCGAAGAGCGCTGACGTGCACGGGCTTCCAGCATATGGCCGAGGTTAATCAGACCGATAATCATCGCGCTGGCTTCATAATAAAGGTGGCGGGCTTCCATCGGAAACCACTGCGGCCACAGATTGACGCTCATCGAATAGAGCCAGGCGACGCCGGTACCCAGCGCCACCAGCGTATCCATCGTCGCGGTGCCGTTTTTCAGGCTTTTCCACGCGCTGCGGTAAAAATGGCCGCCGGCAAATACCATCACCGCCAGCGTGACAAGGCCGATAACCAGCCACAGGGTACGGTTATCATCGCTGACCATCATGTTGTCGCCGATCATCCCCCAACCCATCACCGGGATCCCGACCAGCAGGGCGACGATAGCCTGCCAGCGGAAGCGCTTCATCGTGGCGATGGCGGTTTCCTGCTGACGCTCGCGGCGCTCGAGGTCGTCTTCGATAGCCTCCGCGCCGTAGCCCGCTTTCTCTACGGCCTGGACTAATTCTGCGGCGGACGCGCTGCCCAATACCAGCGCAGTGCGTTCCGCCAGGTTGACCCGCGCCTGCGAGACGCCCGGCACCGCGGCGAGCGCGTTTTGTACCCGGGATACGCAGCTGGCGCAGCTCATGCCGTTGATTAACAGCTGCTGGCTGTCATCTTCGTCACGGGCTGCCGGAAGCTCAGTGGTGGCCGCTGTCAGTGCTTCCGGCGGGATTGATGACTCTGCCAGCGGTTTAGCCTTTGGGTGGCTGAGCTCCGCGCCGTATCCGGCTTGTTTAATGGTCTCAATCAGCGCTTCCGCGCTGGCGCTGCCCGTGACGTGGGCTTCGGTAACGGTAACTTCCGCCTGCTCAACGTCAGGACGCTGCTCCAGGCTCTCTTTCACCCGTTTAACGCAGTGGCCGCAGGAGAGGCCATCAAGCGCGAGGTCGATAGTGTTAGACATAAATAACTCCTGAATAAATTTCCGGTTAATGATTGACCGAACACACTCTTTCATCGAGTATTAGCAAGGTTAAACCTTCCAGCAAGGGGAAGGTCAAGGGGGAAACATGAATATTAGCGATGTGGCGAAAAAAACCGGCTTAACCAGTAAAGCGATCCGTTTTTACGAAGAGAAGGGACTGGTAACGCCGCCGCTGCGTAGCGAAAACGGCTACCGCAGCTACAGCCAACAGCATCTGGATGAACTGACCCTGCTGCGCCAGGCGCGTCAGGTGGGGTTCAATCTGGAAGAGTGTCGCGAGCTGATATTCCTGTTCAACGATCCGTCGCGGCACAGCGCCGACGTGAAGCGCCGGACGCTGGAGAAAGTCGCGGAAATTGAGCGCCACATCAGCGAACTGCAGGGGATGCGTACGCAGCTGCTGGCGCTGGCAGACTCCTGTCCCGGCGATGACAGCGCGGACTGCCCGATCATCGATAATCTCTCGGGCTGCTGTCACCGCAAAGTCCAGGCCTAGCGGCCGTTAGGGAGCTCCTTGACCCGCAGCGTAATCCCCTCGACGGCGACGACTTCAACCTTACTGCCCGCCAGGAGGTCGTCATCGGCTATTACCGGCCATGAACTGTCGCCCACGCGGACGTGTCCTCGGCCGTTAACCAGCGACGTTTCCAGCGTAAAGCGGCGGCCAAGCAGCTGCTGTCCCCGCTGATTAAGCTGAGCGTCCGCCGGCTTCTGGCGTTTTACGCGGTTACGCAGCCAGCGCGACCACAGCCAGGCCGCCAGCAGGGTCAGCACGGCGAACAGCGTGCCCTGCCACTCCCAGCTAAACGGCAGCATCCAGACCAGCAGCCCGGTTACGACGCCGGCAATGCCGCTCCACAGCAGATAGCCGTTGCCGCCGAGCATTTCCGCCGCCAGCAGCAGCCCGCCAAGGCTGAGCCAGAAAATATGCGGGTGGGTGAGAATCAGCGCGATCATGATTTTTTCTGGGTGCCAGCCCCTTCCTTAATCAGTTCGCTGATCCCGGCGATGGAGCCCATCAGGCTGCTGGCATCCAGCGGCATCAGCACCACTTTACTGTTGTTCGCCGCGCCAATTTGCTGCAGCGCATCGGTATATTTCTGCGCGACAAAGTAGTTGATGGCCTGAATGTCGCCGGAGGCGATAGCGGACGACACCATCTGGGTAGCGCGCGCTTCCGCTTCCGCAGAACGTTCGCGCGCCTCTGCCTGTAAAAATGCCGACTGGCGTTCGCCCTCGGCTTTGAGGATCTGCGACTGTTTCTCGCCTTCGGCTTTGAGAATTTCCGCCTGACGTATCCCTTCGGCTTCCAGAATATAGGCGCGCTTGGTTCGTTCGGCTTTCATCTGGGCGTTCATTGAGGCGATCAGCTCCGCCGGCGGGCGTACGTCGCGGATCTCGACGCGGGTAATTTTGATGCCCCACGGGTTGGTCGCTTCATCGACAATATGCAGCAGACGGGTGTTGATGCTGTCGCGCTGGGAGAGCATTTCATCCAGTTCCATGGAGCCCAACACGGTACGAATGTTGGTCATGGTCAGGTTGATGATCGCCAGCTCGAGGTTGCTGACTTCATAGGCGGCTTTCGGCGCATCGATAACCTGAATAAAGCACACCGCATCAATGGTGACGTTGGCGTTATCGCGCGAAATCACCTCCTGTGAAGGGATATCGAGCACCTGCTCCATCATATTAATTTTGCGCCCGATCCGATCCATAAAGGGAACCACAAGGCTCATACCCGGCTGCAGCGTTTGCGTATAGCGGCCAAAGCGCTCTACCGTCCACTGGTAGCCCTGAGGAACAATTTTTACCGACGCTCCGACGATAACCAGCGCGACGAAAATAAGAATGGGGATAAAAATCAGCATCAAAAACCTCCTGTCTTGTTGCCTGTTGATGCGCCGGGAGAGTGGCGCGCGTTTAACCAGAGTATATCTTTCCGCGCATCCGGGTGAAAGGAAAGTGGAGTAAACTAGAGGCGTTGTTGAAAAACTGGGAATAATAATGACCGAAAGTAACGCTATTTTGCGCCTGGAGAACGTGGGGTTTCAGGCCGATGATGTCACCATCCTTAATGAGATAAGTTTTCAGCTCAGGGCAGGGGAATTTAAGCTAATTACCGGTCCTTCCGGGTGCGGGAAAAGCACCTTATTAAAAATAATCGCTTCGCTGCTGAGCCCGACGTCGGGAAAAATTCTCTTCGCGGGTAAAGATATCAACACGTTGACGCCGGAAACCTATCGCCAGCAGGTTTCCTACTGCGCGCAAACCCCGGCGCTGTTCGGCGATTCGGTGTATGACAATCTGATCTTCCCGTGGCAGATCCGTAATAAACAGCCTGAACCCAAAGCGCTGGTCGCCGATCTGCTGCGCTTTGGGCTGGCGGAAAATACGCTGGAAAAGTCAATCAATGAACTTTCGGGCGGGGAAAAGCAGCGCGTTTCGTTGATACGCAATCTGCAGTTTTTGCCGCAGGTGCTGCTGCTGGATGAAATTACCAGCGCGCTGGATGAAAGCAATAAAACCAATGTGAATGAGATTATTCATCGCTACACCAGCGAAAAAAACATCGCCGTTCTGTGGGTCACTCACGATAGCAATGAAATTGCCCATGCGGATGAAGTGATTACGCTAAAGCCTGCTGGCGGAAGAGCGCAGGAGGAGAAAAAAAATGAACGGGCATAATATTACCAATGAGTCGCTGGCGTTATCTATGGTTCTGGTACTGGTAGCGATCGTGGTTAGCTACCGGGAAAAGCTGGCGCTGGAAAAAGAGATTATCTGGAGCATTTGTCGGGCAATAGTGCAGCTGATTATTGTCGGCTATGTGCTGAAATATATCTTTAACGTTAATCACGCCGTGCTGACGCTGCTGATGGTGCTGTTTATCTGCTTTAACGCCGCGTGGAATGCGAAAAAGCGTAGCAAATATATCGACAAAGCCTTTGTCTCCTCGTTTATCGCGATAACGACCGGCGCTGGGTTAACCCTGGCGGTGCTGGTTGTTTCCGGCTCGATTGCTTTTGTGCCGATGCAGGTGATTCCGATTGCCGGGATGGTAGCCGGCAACGCGATGGTGGCGGTTGGACTTTGCTACAACAATATGGGGCAGCGTTTTAGCAGCGAGCAGCAGCAGATTCAGGAAAAGCTGAGCCTGGGCGCAACGCCGAAGATGGCGTCTGCAAGGCTTATTCGCGATAGCATTCGCGCCGCGCTGATCCCAACGGTAGATTCGGCGAAAACGGTGGGGCTGGTGAGCCTGCCGGGGATGATGTCGGGGCTGATTTTCGCCGGGATTGATCCGGTAAAAGCGATTAAGTATCAGATTATGGTGACGTTTATGCTGCTGTCGACCGCCAGTCTGTCAACGATTATCGCCGGGTATCTGACCTACCTGAAGTTCTTCAATGCGCGCCATCAGCTGGTGGTGACGCAGCTGAAAAAACGCGCGTAAGATTTTTTCCCGGATACGGCGCTGAACGCGCCTGTCCGGGCCACGAGAAGATCCATCCTGTAGCCCGGCTACGCGCAGCGCGAGCCGGGTGATTATCATTAATAAAGCAGAGAATAGAGCTGGCGGCGGTACTTCGCGGCCAGCGCGTCGCCGGTGCCGAGTGCGGAAAGGATCTCTTGCAGCAGTTTGCGAACCTCGCCGTTTCCGGCGCCTAAATCTTTTTGCAGATGGCTGAACAGCAGCGCCAGGGCTTCTTCGTTACGCCCCACCTGATGCAGCTGTAATGCCAGCTGGGAGGCCAGCGCCGCATCTTCCGGGTTCTGCTCAACCTGCTGCTGCAGCTGCTGAATTTCCGGCGTGTCGGCGGCTTTTTTCAGCAGCTCGATCTGCGCCACCAGCCCCTGATAGCGGGTATCCTGATCCTGCAGCGGCACGGTTTTCAGTACCGTTTCCGCTTCATCGGAACGATGGAGGGCAATCAGCGTTTCCGCCAGCAGCAGGCCGATCTGGCTCTCCTGATTCGACATCTGCCAGGCGTCTTTCAGCAGCGGCAGCGCTTCGGCGTAGTTCTCTTCCTCCATCAGCGCCAGCGCCTGCTGTGCTTTGAGCTCCTCTTCACGCGGCAGGAACTTATCCAGCAGCGCGCGAACCGCTTCTTCCGGCTGCGGGCCTTCGAAGCCGTCGACCGGCTGACCGTTCTGGAACAGGTAAACCGTAGGGATAGCGCGCAGGCCAAACTGCGAAGCCAGCATTTGTTCGGCATCGCAGTCAACTTTAGCGAGGGTAAACAGGCCGTTGTACTGGGTGGCGAGGCTCTCCAGTACCGGCGTCAGCTGCTCGCAATGCTGGCTGCGCGCGGACCAGAAATAAAACAGCACCGGCGTTGTCGCGGATTGCTGCAGCGTCTGGTGTAGATTAGCTTCGGTAATATTGACGATATTCTGTGCGGACATGAGCAAGTCTCTTTAATCGATATTTGTATAGATATATGGGGACGGCGGCAGGTGCTTCAACTCAGCCCTGGATAATTTTGTCCATCGCGCGGGTCGGCAGCAGCCGCTTAAGCAAGGCGACCGCGTGCGTCACCAGGGTTACCGGATAGCGTAGTTTCGGTTTATCGCTGACAAAAGCGTGACGCACTTTTTCCACCACCGCTTCCGGTCCGAGCGTGAAGCGGGCGGCGATACCGGGATTTTCCACCGGCTTATCGGCCTGAGTCTGGTTGACATTGTTGGTGAAGCGGGTGCGGATGGGGCCCGGCTCAATCAGGCTGACCTTAATGCCGCTGTGGCGCAGCTCCATACGCAGCGCATCGGACCAGGCTTCCAGCGCATATTTGCTGGCGGCATAGGCGCCGCGGCCCGGGCTGGAGATAATCCCCATAACCGATGAGGTCATCACGATACGCCCTTCGCCGTGCGGCTCCATGGCCGGAAGCAGTAGCATCGTTAGCTGATGAGCGCCAAAAAAGTTGGCGGAAAACTGCTGCTCCATCTGCCGGCGGCTGACGGTCGGCAGCGGGCCGTAGACGCCGTAGCCCGCGTTGTTAAACAGGCCGTACAGGCGGTTGTCGGTCAGGGCAATCACCTCGGCGGCGGCACGTTCAACGCTCTGCGGATCGTCAAGATCCAGCAACACACCGGTCAGCCCCAGCGCCTGCATCCGTGCGACATCTTCCGCTTTGCGGCAGGCGGCCAGCACGTTAAAGCCCTGGCGCTTTAAATCCAGGGCGCTTTCAAGACCAATTCCGCTGGAACATCCTGTAACTAAAACCGATTTTTGCATAACTTTACCTGCAAATGACTCGCTGTTATCAGGAGTCATGATTAACTAAGGGAGCCAGGCGCGTCGCCATCCAGTCGGCAATAAACGGCTGAGCGTCGCGATTCGGGTGAATTCCATCATCCTGCATCCACTGCGGTTTCAGATAAACCTCTTCCATAAAAAAGGGCAGCAGAGGAATATCAAACTCTTTGGCCAGTGCCGGATAAATAGCGCTAAAGGCTTCATTATAACGGCGGCCATAGTTGGCGGGCAGGCGAATTTGCATCAGTAGCGGCTGGGCGTTCGCCGCTTTGATATGCTCAATAATGGTACGCAGCGTCTGTTCCGTCTGCTGAGGCGGGAAACCGCGTAGCCCGTCATTACCGCCGAGCTCAACCAGCACCCAGCGCGGCTGATGCTGCTTAAGCAGGGCCGGCAGCCTTGCCAGCCCCTGCTGCGAGGTATCGCCGCTGATGCTGGCGTTAACTACCGGCGTTTTTGTCTGCCACTTATCGTTTAGCAGCGCAGGCCAGGCGGTATTGCCCGCCATACGATAACCGGCGCTCAGACTGTCGCCGAGAACCAACAGCGTGTCGGCCGCCATGGCGCGGCAGGTAAACAGGACCAGAAACAGGAAAGGCAAATGCCAGCGGAAAACATACTTGAAGTTCATCATCTTAAGAAATCCGTCGGTCAGGGTGAGCATCAGCTTTCCATCCTTACCGGAGTTGAGCTGGTTGTCAAACAGGGGCAGACCATCGCCCTGATTGGCGAGTCGGGGTCCGGTAAATCGACGCTGCTGGCGATCCTCGCCGGGCTGGACGATGGCAGCAGCGGGGAGGTTTCGCTGCTCGGACAACCGCTGCATCAGATGGACGAAGAGGCGCGGGCTAAGCTGCGCGCTAAGCACGTCGGCTTTGTTTTTCAATCTTTTATGCTGATACCCACCCTCAATGCGCTGGAAAATGTCGAGCTTCCGGCGCTGCTGCGCGGCGAAAGCGATAGCCAGAGCCGCGGCAGCGCCCGGGCACTGCTGGAGCAACTGGGGCTGGGTAAGCGCCTGCACCATCTGCCGGTACAGCTTTCCGGCGGCGAGCAGCAGCGGGTCGCGCTGGCGCGCGCGTTCAACGGCCGCCCGGAGCTGCTGTTTGCCGATGAACCCACCGGCAATCTCGACCGTCACACCGGGGATAAAATCGCCGACCTGCTGTTTTCGCTGAACCGTGAGCACGGCACCACGCTGATCCTCGTCACCCACGATCCGCTGCTGGCGGCGCGCTGCGACCGACGGCTGCGGCTGGTTGATGGCCAGCTGCGGGAGGAAGCATGATTGCCCGCTGGTTCTGGCGCGAATGGCGCTCGCCGTCGCTGCTGATCGTCTGGCTGGCGCTGAGCCTGGCGGTGGCCTGCGTGCTGGCGCTGGGCTCAATAAGCGACCGCATGGAGAAAGGACTTAGCCAGCAAAGCCGGGAATTTATGGCCGGTGACCGCACGCTGCGCAGTTCGCGCGACGTCCCTGGCGCATGGATTGATGAAGCGCGCCGCCTTGGTTTAACCGTCGGCGAGCAGCTAAGCTTTGCCACCATGACGTTTTCCGGCGATACGCCGCAGCTGGCGGATGTCAAAGCGGTGGACGACACCTATCCGCTATATGGCCAGCTGCAAACTCAGCCGCCCGGACTGAAGCCGCACGCCGGCACCGTGCTGCTGGCGCCGCGATTAATGGCGCTGCTGAATCTGAAAACCGGCGACACCATCGACGTGGGCGACGCCACGCTGCGCATTGCCGGCGAGGTGATACAGGAGCCGGATGCCGGATTTAACCCTTTCCAGATGGCGCCGCGGCTGATGATGAACACCGCCGATGTGGCGAAAACCGGCGCGGTGCAGCCCGGGAGCCGCGTCTCCTGGCGCTATAAGTATGCCGGAACCCCGCAGCAGCTGGCGGACTACGAAAAGTGGCTGCTGCCGAAGCTGGGGCCTGAGCACCGCTGGATTGGCATGGAGCAGGACGACAGCGCGCTGGGTAAATCGCTGCAACGTTCGCAGCAGTTTTTGCTGCTGTCGGCGCTGTTAACGCTGCTGTTAGCGGTCGCCGCGGTGGCGGTGGCGATGAGCCATTACTGCCGCAGTCGTTACGATCTGGTGGCGATCCTCAAAACCCTCGGCGCCGGACGGGCGCAGCTGCGCAAACTGATTGTCGGCCAGTGGTTGATGCTGCTGGCGCTGGCGGTGATTGCCGGCGGGGCGATGGGCGTAGGGCTGGAACATATTCTGCTGGCGATGCTTAAGCCGGTGCTCCCTGCGGCGCTGCCGGCGGCGAGCGGCTGGCCGTGGCTGTGGGCGATCGGCGCGATGGTGGTGATTTCCCTGCTGGTCGGGCTGCGTCCTTATAGACTGCTGCTGGCGACGCTGCCGCTGCGGGTGCTGCGCCAGGACGTCGTCGCCAACGTCTGGCCGCTGAAGCTCTATATCCCGATCGTGTGCGCGGTGGTGGTGACGCTGCTGGCGCTGCTGATGGGCGGCAGCCCCCTGCTGTGGGCGGTTCTGGCGGGTGCCGTAGTGCTGGCGCTGCTGTGTGGCCTGGCGGGATGGGGCGTCCTGTGGTTACTGAAGCGTTTGACGTTAAAAGCGCTGCCGCTGCGCCTGGCGGTGAACCGTCTGCTGCGCCAGCCGTGGTCGACCCTGAGCCAGCTGGCAGCCTTTTCGCTGTCGTTTATGCTGCTGGCTCTGCTGCTGGTGCTGCGCGGCGATCTGCTTGACCGCTGGCAGCAGCAGCTGCCTCCGGAAAGTCCTAACTATTTTCTGATTAACATCGCACCGGAGCAGGTGGTGCCGGTAAAAACCTTCCTCGCCGAGCATCAGACCCGCGCCACCGAGTTCTACCCCATCGTGCGCGCCCGTCTGACGCAAATTAACGGCCAGGCAACGGAGGGCAATAAAGATGAAGCCCTGAACCGGGAGCTTAACCTCACCTGGAGCCGCGAGCGTCCGGATCATAATCCGCTGGTTGCCGGTAGCTGGCCGCCAAAAGCGGGTGAGGTGTCGATTGAAGAGGGGCTGGCGCAGCGTCTGGGCGTCAAGCTCGGCGATAGCGTGACCTTTACCGGGGATACTCAGGACTTTAGCGCGAAGGTGTCCAGCGTGCGTAAAGTCGACTGGGAGAGTCTGCGGCCGAACTTCTTCTTTATCTTCCCTCAGGGGGCGCTTGACGGACAGCCGCAAAGCTGGCTGACCAGCTTCCGCTGGGATAACGGCAACGGGATGCTCACGCAGCTCAACCGCGAATTCCCCACCGTCAGCCTGCTGGATATCGGCGCGATTTTGCAACAGATTGGCCAGGTGCTGACCCAGGTAAGCCGCGCGCTTGAGGTGATGGTGATTCTGGTCACCGCCTGCGGCGTTTTACTGCTGCTGGCGCAGGTACAGGTCGGGATGCGTCAGCGCTACCAGGAGCTGGTGGTCTGGCGCACGCTGGGTGCCGGTAAGTCTCTGCTGCGCACCACGCTGTGGGCGGAGTTCGCGCTGCTGGGCGTGGTATCCGGCGTCGTGGCGGCGATTGGCGCAGAGGTTGCGCTGGCGCTGCTGCAAAGCAAAATCTTTGACTTCCCGTGGTCTCCGGACTGGCGGCTGTGGGTGATGCTGCCGCTGTGCGGGGCGATACTGCTGTCGCTGTGCGGCGGCTGGCTGGGGCTGCGTCTGCTGAAAGGTAAAGCGCTGTTCCGCCAGTTTAGCCAGGGATAGAGTGAGTTATGTAGCCCGGGTAAGGCGTCAGCCGCAACCCGGGAGGGCTTCGGGCCACGGATGCGAGTTGCTATTACAAATGGCCGTGATTCAGCGCGGTGAGCGGCTCGTTCACGTCGAAAACTTTACAGATAACCTCGTTTACGCCAAGCGATTTGAGGCGCGCGGTGTGCTTGTTGAGGTAAGCGAGCGCGGTTTCTTCATTCTCAAAAAGGTAGATCCCGCCCGCTTCCTGATTTTTTTCGTTTTCTGTCCAGACCTTCCAGATAAACCCTGGTTCCTGATTGATGGACTCGGCCAGCTCCACGAGCTGACGGGACATCTCGCTGCCGAAGGGACCGTTAAAAGCAAAGTGCAGCTGCAGTAGTTTTTTCGACATACTTCCTCCATGGATGATGTTTGCGCGGTAATAGACCATTTTAATGACATGGCGATGAAAAGATAACCACAGATTATTTAAGGGCACAAAATGATAAGTTGCTGATTTTTAACCGCACAAAACATTAAAAACTCAGCAACACGCCATACTCAATCGCAGTTAATATTCAACTGGAAAATATAAGGTTGCTTATTAATCAAGGAAAAAGTATGGCACATAAAATAAAAGCGCTGGCGATAACGATCGGTGCAGCCCTGGCGTTAACCTCTTTTGCATCCCAGGCGGAAATTACGCTTTTAAAACAAGATCCGCAGGCGGGCGATCCGTTAAGCCGGCTTAATTTTACCGTCGGCGGGAGTATCCGTCCCCAGTTCAACATGATGTCCGGCGATGGCGACAAAGGCTCATATAAACGTAACGGTTTCGATGGCGGAACCCGTTTCCGCTTCGCGGCCGACTACTATCTGTTTGATGATATCAGCTGGATCAGCTATTACGAGCTGGGCGTCAATATTCCGGCACTTTTCGACTGGGATAACCACTATGCCGAAGGCGCGAATAACACCAGCCGCCGTATGCTCTATACCGGCCTGAAAAGCGATACCTGGGGGACGTTAACCTACGGTCAGCAGAACAGCGTTTATTACGACGTGGTCGGGGTAAAAACCGATATCTGGGATTACGACATGATTGGCCAGGCGCCGGGTAACGGCATTAACGGCGACTACGATGGCTCCTATCGCTCACGTAATATGCTGAAATATAAGAAAACCGTTGGCGATGTCGATCTCTATGCCTCTTATCTGTTTGAGGACAGCGAATATCTGCCGGGCAACGGTCTGCGCTATAAACGTAAAGGCGGCGGATCCATCGGCGCGGATTATCACATTATGAAAGATCTGACCTGGGGCGCCGCGTGGAACTATACCCGCGCCGATATGCGTAACCCGTCCAGTTCTGACAGCAAATCATACGATCAGAATATCGTTGGTACCGCGCTTAGCTGGACGCCGGATAACTGGACCTTCTCCTTGGGCGGCGGTTGGTATCAGAACTTCCTGACCACCAAAAAAACCGATGTCCATAACTACTTCGCGGGCGATGCCTGGGGGATTGAGTACTTTGCCGGTTATAAATTCCCGATTGGCCAGTATGCGGTGAAATCTATTCAGCCATACTTTATGGGCGACCGCCTGCAGTACGTGAACGGCCGCAACTATCAGCGTATCGATAATGGCGTCGGCGTGAGTTTCCAGCTGGATTATGGTTTCCGCGTTGACTATGAACACGTCTTCACGTCGAGCACCGACAACCTGGGCGATATGAACCTGGTGCGTCTGCGCTACGACTTCTAAGCGGTAACCATTCCCCGGTGACGCTGCGCTTGCCGGGGCTACAGGTTCACCGCCGTCTGCGGACCCGTAGCCCGGCTAAGGCGTTTACGCCGCAAGCCGGGACAAGAGAGGATGTGATTACGCCGCCAGCCAGGCGGCAACTTCCTGCCAGCTGCCGCGGAAAATAATTTTCTCCGCTTTTTTGCCGAGCTGGTAGCGGTACATCGGATCGTAATACTCATTCAGCAGGGGAACCAGCCAGCTGAAGTGCGCTTCGGTGTCGGCGGTTCGCTGCTGTTCAAGCAGTGCTTCATCAAGCCTGGCGGTGAGCTGGGCAAAACGCTGTAGCCCGAGGCGACGGCGGATTGCGAACAGGCCATGATGCAGATATTCGCTATACGCCTGCCAGCCTTGCTCTTCGCCGTAGGCCGCCAGGAAATCGCGATGCATGCGCGCAAAATACTCTTCCCGCAGTCGTTCAAGACGGATAGCAAACGGATCTTCCACTACCGCCAGCGGCGACTGCGCCATGCGAAGACGCATACACTCCGGCAGGTGATTGGCGCCGATCATATGCCCCTCATCCTCCAGCACCCAGCGCGTCTGCTGCCCGGACTTTTTAAGCATCGCCACGGCCAGATGGTTTTCAAAGGTAGCCTGCTGATACTGCTCCTGGAGGGTGCGACCGAATGAAGAGCCGCGGTGATGGGCAAGCCCTTCGAGATCGATACCGTCAGGTTGAGCGCAGACCAGCTGAGTTTTGCCATTGCCGGTACAGCCGCCGATCAGCACGATAGGGCGCTGTACCAGCTCTTCGGTAAGCTGTATGGCGGCCTGGCGCAGCGCTTTATAGCCCCCGACGATCAGAGGGTAATCCACGCCAGCTTCTTTCAGCCACTGCTGGACGATATGCGAACGCTGGCCGCCGCGAGCGCAGCACAGGTAGCCTTCTGGATAACGCGCGCAGGCCTCTTTCCAGGCGGCGAGGCGGCTGGCGCGAATCTTACCATTCACCAGCTGATGGCCCAGTGCGAGAGCGGCTTCCGGCCCTTGACGCTTATAGCAGGTACCGACGGCAGCGCGCTCGTCATCGTTCATCAGCGGCAGGTTGATCGCTGCGGGCATGGCGCTTTGCCTGAATTCAACCGGGGCACGGACGTCAATCAGCGGCGTATCGCTGGCAAGAATCTGCCGAATATTTTGTGGGACTAATTCCATCATTTAAACCGTTAAGCCATTCAGACGCGTCGCTCGACGCGATAATCCTCCTATTGTACGCGGTGAGCGGCAGGCTGGATTGATTTTTCACGGTGTATCGCTGAATAGCGTCAGGAATCCCTGGATTTCCGGGGCGGAGTGACCGAATAGCGAGGTGATATCCTGCACCGCTTTACCATGATGATCTTTACGCCAGGCGAGGCTCAGAGGAGAGGGAGGACGCATGGTCGGTATCTGCCGGGAAACCAGCTCGCCGCGCGCGATAAGCGGCTGACACAGCGGCTCGGGTAAAAAGCCGATGCCGACGCCGGCGATATGGGCGGCGACTTTGGTTTCGATATCGGGAACCACGATCTCTTTTTGACCCGGCAGGCGCCAGGCAACACGTTTGGTTAATCTCCGCGCGCTGTCTTCAATGTTGACCGCAGGATAGCGGCGTAGCTGGGCCTCCGACAGGGGGTCGGTTTGCTGGCTTAGCGGATGATTCGGCGACATCACGAACAGCCAGGTGACTTCACCCAGCGGGGCGACGGCAATATTCTCCGCTAACGGTTCGGTGCCGGTGACGCCGATGGCCAGCGAAAAGTCATCGTGCAGGAGCGTATCCCAGACGCCCATGTAAATTTGTCGTGAAAAATGAAATTGCGTAAAAGGGTAACGCTGGGTGAGCCAGGCCAGCAGCCGCGCAATGGCCTGAGGGTCATACATCAAGTTATTCACCACAATATTCACCTGGCGCTCCACGCCGTCGTTAATCTGCTGCAGCTCGCCGGGCATACTGTCAATCCAGCCCAGCCACTCTCTGGCCTGCGCCAGGAGATGCATTCCGGCAGGAGTCAGCAGGACGCTGCGCGTAGTGCGCGAAAAGAGCGCGACTCCGGTGTTGTCTTCCAGCAGTTTGATGCGATAGCTAATCGTGGCGGTCGTTTTATAGAGTTTTTCCGCTGCTCTGGAGAAGCTGCCGGTCTCCGCGACGCTGACAAAGGTACGTAGTGTTTCGGGGTCTAGCATCGCCTTATTCCTCGTAATTTAATAATTCACCCATGATTTTTAAGTATTTTTTCATAATAACCTTCTCAATTATGTGGCTTAAATCAGGTTTTGGAAAATTATTCCAACTTATAGTTGATACCACTTTGAGATGGCCATGAATTGACCGGTACATCGATCACCCTCAAGGTATGAGGAGGGCGACGGTTTTTAATGACTAAGGAATATTGCAATGAAGCTAGAGGTATTGCCGCTGACGCGCGAAGCATTCCGCCCCTATGGGGACGTTATCGAAACGGAAGGGCAGGATTTTTTTCATATTAATGATGGCAAAGTGCAGCGTTTTCACGATCTGGCCATGGTGGAGACCCTGCAGCAGGATCGCACGCTAATCAGCATTAATCGGGCCCAGCCGGCGGTATTGCCGATTGTCGTCACCGAGCTGGAACGTCATCCGCTGGGCACTCAGGCGTTTGTGCCGATGAACGGCGAAGCCTTTGTGGTGGTGGTTGCGGCAGGAGGCGATGAGCCGGACATGACCACGCTGCGCGCGTTTATCTCCAATGGCCGCCAGGGGGTAAATTATCATCGCAATGTCTGGCATCACCCGCTGTTTGCCTGGCAGAGCGAAACCGATTTTTTAACCGTCGATCGCGGTGGAAAAGATAACTGCGATGTCGTGGAGATCCCGACCGTGGAGCTGAGCTTTGCGTGAGGTTGCACGTGACGCTGTCGATTATCTTGCATAACATGTGGGCGCTTACACACTATTTATGCTCAGGTTTTGAGCCGGAGATAATCGAGGTATGACAGAAGTGAGAAGGCGGGGAAGGCCGGGCCAGCAGGAGCCTTCCGCGCAAAAAGGCGCACAGGCGCTGGAGAGAGGGATCGCGATACTGCAATACCTTGAAAAGAGCGGCGGCAGCTCGTCGGTCAGCGATATTTCCCTGAATCTGGACTTACCGTTATCGACCACTTTTCGCCTGCTTAAAGTGCTGGAGGGCGCGGATTTTGTCTATCAGGACGCGCAGCTAGGCTGGTGGCACATCGGGCTTGGCGCATTCAATGTCGGCTCGGCGTACATCCATAACCGGGATGTTTTATCCGTCGGCGGACCTTTCATGCGGCGGCTGATGCTGATGTCAGGGGAAACGGTAAACGTGGCGATTCGTAACGGCAACGAAGCGGTGTTGATTGGCCAGCAGGAGTGCAAATCAATGGTAAGGATGTGCGCGCCGCTCGGCAGCCGGCTGCCGCTGCATGCTTCTGGGGCCGGAAAGGCGCTGCTGTACCCGCTGTCCCCGGATGAGTTGGTGGATGTGATTGTGAAGACCGGGCTGCAGCGCTTTACGCCGTCGACGATCGTCGATTTACCGGTCCTGCAGCGAAACCTGGATGAGGCGCGCGACCGCGGCTACAGCATTGACCAGGAGGAGCACGTGACAGGATTAAACTGTATTGCTTCAGCGGTTTACGATGATGTCGGATCCGTAGTGGCGGCAATTTCGATTTCCGGGCCAGCGTCCCGCTTAACCCCGGACCGTTTTGTCAGCCAGGGAGAGCTGGTGAGGGAGACGGCAAGGAATATCAGCACCGCGCTGGGACTGAAGCCCCAGGCAGAGTGATCGCCGAACCGACCCGCTCTGAGGAGCGGGAATTTTTAGGCTTTGTTCAAGTTTGGAAAAATTTTCCAATATAGTGAGGTAGTAAAAAATGGCAAAAATGAGAGCCGTCGACGCGGCAATGTATGTACTCGAAAAAGAAGGGATTACCACCGCATTCGGCGTGCCTGGCGCGGCGATTAACCCCTTTTATTCCGCCATGCGTAAGCACGGCGGGATCCGCCATATTCTGGCTCGCCACGTGGAAGGCGCGTCCCATATGGCCGAAGGCTATACGCGTGCCGCAGCCGGTAATATCGGCGTATGCCTGGGGACATCGGGCCCGGCGGGAACGGATATGATCACCGCGCTCTATTCTGCCTCCGCGGACTCGATACCTATTTTGTGCGTCACCGGCCAGGCGCCGCGCGCGCGTCTGCATAAAGAAGATTTCCAGGCGGTCGATATTGAATCCATTGCTAAGCCCGTGACCAAGATGGCGGTTACCGTGCGCGAAGCGGCGCTGGTACCGGGCGTGCTGCAGCAGGCTTTCCATCTGATGCGTTCCGGCAGACCGGGACCGGTATTGATCGACCTGCCTTATGATGTTCAGGTGGCGGAAATCGAATTTGACCCCGAGCTGTACGCGCCGCTCCCGGCTTATAAACCTGTGGCGACTCGTCCGCAGATCGAACGCGCGCTGGCGATGCTGCTGATGGCGGAGCGTCCGGTGATTGTCGCCGGCGGCGGGGTGATTAATGCCGATGCCGCAGCGCTGCTGCAGCAATTTGCTGAGATTACGCAAGTTCCGGTCATCCCAACGCTGATGGGGTGGGGCTGCATCCCGGATGACCACGAATTGATGGCCGGGATGGTCGGCCTACAAACCGCGCATCGCTACGGTAACGCCACGCTGCTGGCCTCCGACCTGGTATTCGGCATCGGTAACCGCTTTGCTAACCGTCATACCGGTTCCGTTGAGAAGTACACCGCAGGTCGCAAAATCATCCACATCGATATCGAACCGACGCAGATTGGCCGCGTGCTGTGCCCGGATTTAGGCATTGTGTCCGATGCGAAAGCGGCGCTGGCTCAACTGGTAGATATCGCGCAGCAGTTGCAAAAAGAGGGCCGCCTGCCGCGTCGCGAGCGCTGGGTTGCCGAGTGTCAGGAGCGCAAGCGTACGCTGCTGCGTAAAACCCACTTCGATAACGTGCCGGTCAAACCGCAGCGCGTTTATGAAGAGATGAATAAAGCCTTTGGTCGCGACGTGTGCTACGTCACCACCATCGGGCTGTCGCAAATCGCCGCCGCACAGATGCTGCACGTATTTAAAGATCGCCACTGGATCAACTGCGGCCAGGCCGGGCCGCTGGGCTGGACGCTTCCTGCCGCGCTGGGCGTTTGCACCGCCGATCCGGAGCGTAACGTGGTGGCCATCTCCGGCGACTTTGACTTCCAGTTCCTGATTGAAGAGCTGGCGGTGGGTGCGCAGTTCAATATTCCTTACATCCACGTGCTGGTAAACAACGCCTATCTGGGCCTGATTCGTCAGTCGCAGCGCGCGTTCGATATGGATTACTGCGTCCAGCTGGCGTTCGAAAACATCAACTCCAGCGAAGTGAACGGCTACGGCGTCGATCACGTCAAGGTTGCCGAGGGTCTCGGCTGCAAAGCGATTCGCGTCTTCAAGCCGGAGGATATCGCGCCCGCCCTGGCGCAGGCGAAAGTCTGGATGAAAGAGTATCGCGTACCGGTTGTTGTGGAAGTGATCCTTGAGCGGGTCACCAATATCTCCATGGGTAGCGAGCTGGATAACGTGATGGAGTTTGAAGATGTTGCCGATAGCGCCATCGATGCGCCAACCGAAACCTGCTTTATGAAATATGAATAAATGAGGTGAACCTATGTTGCGCTTTTCAGCCAACCTTTCGATGTTATTTCTGGAATATGATTTTCTGGATCGTTTTGAGAAAGCGGCGGCCTGCGGTTTTCGCGCCGTTGAGTTTATGTTCCCGTATGATTATGCGCCCGAGGTATTAAAGCAAAAGCTGAGCGACAACCGGCTGGAGCATACCTTACATAACTTACCCGCCGGCGACTGGGCGGCGGGAGAGCGCGGCATAGCCTGTATTCCCGGTCGCGAAGCGGAGTTCCGCGAAGGCGTGGATGCTGCAATCCGCTATGCCAAAGCGCTGTGCAATCGCAAAATCAACTGCCTGGTGGGTAAAACCCCGCCTGGCTACCGCGAGGATCATATTCGTTCCACGCTGGTGGCGAATTTACGTTTTGCCGCTGCCGCACTGGCGCAGGAAGGTATTCTGCTGCTGATCGAACCGATTAATTACTTCGATATGCCGGGCTTTTATCTGAATACCACTCATCAGGCGCTGGCGCTTATTGATGAGGTCGGCAGCGATAATCTGAAAATTCAGTACGATATTTACCATATGCAGCGGATGGAGGGGGAGTTAACCCATACGATGCAAACTTATGCTAACCGTATTGGTCATTTACAGATTGCTGATAATCCGAATCGCGGTGAGCCGGGGACCGGTGAAATTAATTACGATTATCTTTTTAAATTTATTGATAGATCAAGCTATGACGGCTGGGTGGGCTGCGAATATAAACCGCTAACCACCACCGAAGCGGGTTTGACATGGTTTAATCACTACCGCTAATTTTTAATTTATCTTTGGGCAGTATTTATTATTCCAGACGCAGGGGTTTTATTTCCTGACAACAGGAAGGGATAACTATTGCCCGGGTAAATTGAAACAGAAATTCTGAGAGGAAACTTATGAAACTGGGATTTATTGGTCTGGGTATTATGGGCACCCCGATGGCGCTCCGACTTGCCAGGGCAGGCCACGCTCTGCACGTTACTACCATCGGCCCGGTTGCTGACGACCTGCTTAAGCAAGGCGCGCAGCATCTGGCTACCGCCGAGCAGGTTGCGGCGCAGTCGGAGATTATTTTCATCATGGTTCCGGATACCCCACAGGTTGCCGACGTTCTGTTTGGCGAGCGCGGCTGCGCCAAAGCGGCGCTGAAGGGGAAAACCATCGTGGATATGAGCTCTATCTCGCCGATTGAAACCAAGCGGTTTGCGCAGCAGGTGCGCGACCTGGGCGCGGATTATCTGGATGCTCCGGTATCCGGCGGCGAAATCGGCGCGCGTGAAGGCACGCTCTCAATTATGGTCGGCGGCGATGAAAACGTCTTTGCCCGCGTGAAACCGCTGTTTGATATTCTGGGTAAAAACATCACCCTCGTAGGCGGTAATGGCGACGGTCAGACCTGTAAAGTCGCCAATCAGATTATCGTCGCGCTGAATATTGAAGCAGTGTCCGAGGCGCTGGTTTTCGCGTCTAAAGCCGGAGCCGATCCCGCTCGCGTGCGTCAGGCGCTGATGGGCGGCTTTGCCTCCTCGCGTATTCTGGAAGTGCATGGCGAAAGAATGTTGAACCGGACGTTTAATCCCGGCTTTAAAATTTCCCTGCACCAGAAGGATCTTAATCTGGCATTGCAGAGCGCGAAAGCACTGGCGCTTAATTTACCGAATACGGCAACCTGTCAGGAGTTATTTAACACTTGCGCCGCCAACGGTGGTAGTGAATTAGACCACTCGTCTTTAGTTCAGGCGCTGGAATTAATGGCAAATCATAAAATATCGTAATAAGAAAATGCTGCCGGTTCCGGCAGCGTTTTTTAAACCTCACGGGTGAATTTATGGATACTATCAATAAAACGGGTATCGACTATTGGAAGAAAATAGTCGTGGTCATGAGTCTGGGCTGGGTGGCAATATGGATTTATCGTACCGTATTAACACCTATTTATCCGGAAATTCAGGCGTCCTTAGGTAACGTCAGTAATGCTGAAATCGGCGCGATTGCCAGCTTCTATTTTCTGGCCTATTGCGGAATGCAGATCCCCTGCGGCATTCTGGTCGATAAGCTGGGACAAAAAATTATGCTGATGTGCGGTTTCTCGCTGTTTATTATTGGTACGTTGAGTATTGCTAATGCGGGAAACCTGACGCTGATTTATATCGGCTCGCTGCTGGCCGGCGCTGGCTGCGCGTCGTTTTTTAGCTCCGCCTATTCGCTCTCCTCGGCCAATGTGCCGCAGGAACGCCGGGCGCTGGCGAACGCCATCATCAACAGCGGCTCCGCCATCGGCATGGGGATTGGCCTGATTGGCTCAAGCATTCTGGTCAAAAGCATGCATATGGCGTGGCAAAATGTCTTGTTTATCGTCGCCGCGATCCTGGTGGTGATGCTCTGCGTGTTTACCCTGGTGATTCGCCGCAAGCTAAAAGAGCCCGCCGTAGCGGAGAATAAGCCTGGCGCAGCGACTGCCGCTCCGGTCGCTGAAGAGAAATCGGCGCCGCTGTTTTCGCCGCTGCTGTGCAGCGTCTACTTTCTCTATTTCTGCACCTGCTACGGCTACTACCTGATCGTCACCTGGCTGCCTTCTTATCTTCAGACCGAACGCGGCTTTGACGGCGGCGCCATTGGTTTTGCTTCCGCGCTGGTGGCGGTGGTCGGGGTGCCGGGCGCGCTGTTCTTCAGCCATCTCTCGGATAAGTTCCGCGACAGTAAAGTCAAAGTGATTCTCGGGCTGGAGATTGTCGCTGCGGCCATGCTGATGTTTACCGTTCTCTCGCCGAATACCACCATGCTGATGATTAGCCTGGTGCTGTACGGACTACTGGGCAAAATGGCCGTTGACCCGATTCTTATCTCGTTCGTTTCCGAGCAGGCGTCAGCGAAAACATTAGGCCGCGCCTTTAGCTTGTTTAATTTCTTTGGCATGAGTTCGGCGGTGGTCGCACCGACGCTCACCGGTTTTATTTCCGACCTGACCGGTTCAAAAGAAATTAGTTTTGTGATGTCTGCCGGGTTGGTTATTACCGGAACGATACTGTTTGCGCTAATTACCTTGCGTAAGAACAAAATACAGTCAAAGACAATCCCAGTATAATAAAAAATAAATAATTAAAATTTGTTGTTCCACATAGCTAAACCTACAAACGTAATCCGATGCGTATTAAGAGGGAATTATGGAACAAACTCAAGACCTGTACAAAGCCAGGGGTTACAGCGACGATCTACTGCCCAAAGTAGCCTCGCAGCGTAACTGGAAAACATTTAACTATTTTACCTTATGGATGGGCTCCGTACACAACGTGCCTAATTATGTAATGGTTGGTGGTTTTTTTATTCTCGGGCTATCAACGTTTAGTATAATGATGGCGATAATATTGAGTGCTTTTATTATTGCCCTGGTTATGGTGTTTAATGGTGCTGCCGGAAGTAAATACGGTGTCTCCTTCGCAATGATATTAAGAGCTTCTTATGGTGTGCGTGGTGCATTATTACCCGGCCTGCTCAGAGGCGGCATTGCGGCAATTATGTGGTTTGGTTTGCAATGCTATGCCGGCTCGCTGGCATTCCTGATTTTATTAGGCAAACTGTGGCCCGAGTTTCTGACGCTCGGCGGTGATTTTAAGCTGCTGGGACTGTCGTTGCCGGGGATGATCGCCTTTCTGGTTTTCTGGCTGATTAATGTGGCGATTGGTTTCGGCGGCGGAAAAGTTCTCAATAAATTTACCGCAATCCTCAATCCCTGCATCTATATTGTCTTCGGCGGCATGGCTATCTGGGCTATCTCGTTGGTCGGGATCGGTCCGATCCTAGACTATCTGCCGACCGGGGTGGCGAAAGCGGAGCATACCGGCTTCCTGTTCCTGGTCGTTATCAATGCGGTCGTTGCCGTCTGGGCCGCGCCGGCGGTGAGCGCCTCGGACTTTACCCAGAACGCGCGTTCGTTTCGCGAGCAGGCCGTTGGGCAAACCCTTGGCTTAGTGGTGGCCTATATTCTGTTCGCGGTGGCCGGAGTGTGCATTATCGCCGGCGCCAGTATCCATTACGGTATGGATACCTGGAACGTACTGGATATTGTGCAGAAATGGGACAGCCTGTTTGCCTCGTTCTTTGCGGTGCTGGTGATATTAATGACCACGATCTCCACCAACGCCACCGGTAATATTATTCCTGCGGGCTATCAAATTGCGGCGATTGCTCCCACGAAACTGACCTATAAAAACGGCGTGCTGATTGCCAGTATTATTAGCCTGCTGATCTGCCCCTGGAAATTAATGGAAAATCAGGACAGTATTTATCTTTTTCTCGATATTATCGGCGGCATGCTGGGTCCGGTTATTGGCGTAATGATGGCGCACTATTTTATCGTCATGCGTGGGCAAATTAATCTTGATGAACTTTACACCGCGCCTGGAGATTATAAATATTTCGATAATGGATTTAACGTTACCGCATTCCTGGTAACGATTGTGGCGGTTATTTTATCGCTCGGCGGAAAATTTATCCCGCTGCTCGAACCGTTCTCCCGCGTGTCGTGGTTTGTTGGTGTTATTGTCGCTTTTGCCGCCTACGCCTTGCTGAAAAAACGGGCCCAGCCGAATAACCTGGCGCGCCCCAATGCTGTGAATTGATTTTATTACAACCAGGAAAGTTTATTTCATGGATGAAGCTTCAAGAGCCAAAGCCATTGGTATTGCGGTGTACGTGGCTGCAAACAGAAGTATGGCGGCTTAATCGTCTGTACACATACAAGGAGTTTTATATGTCTTTTGATTTAATCATTAAAAACGGCACCGTCATTCTGGAAAACGAATCCCGGGTGGTCGATATCGCGGTTGCTGACGGCAAAATTGCCGCTATCGGTGAAAACCTGGGGGACGCGAAGCAGATCATGGATGCCACGGGGCTGATCGTTTCGCCGGGGATGGTCGATGCGCATACGCACATCTCTGAGCCGGGTCGTACCCACTGGGAAGGATACGAAACGGGTACCCGCGCGGCGGCAAAAGGGGGCATCACTACGATGATCGAAATGCCGCTGAACCAGCTGCCGGCCACCGTCGATCGAGAGACCATTGAGCTGAAATTCGACGCCGCGAAAGGCAAGTTGACCATCGATGCCGCGCAGCTTGGCGGCCTGGTCTCCTATAACCTTGACCGGCTGCACGAGCTGGATGAAGTGGGCGTGGTGGGGTTCAAATGCTTCGTCGCGACCTGCGGCGATCGCGGGATTGACAATGACTTCCGCGACGTTAACGACTGGCAGTTCTTCAAAGGCGTACAAAAGCTGGCCGAGATGAAGCAGACGGTACTGGTGCACTGCGAAAACGCGCTGATCTGCGATGAGCTGGGCGAAGAGGCGAAAAGAGAAGGGCGCGTGACCGCCCATGATTACGTCGCCTCCCGTCCGGTATTCACCGAAGTTGAGGCGATCCGCCGCGTTCTGTATCTGGCGAAGGTCGCCGGTTGCCGCCTGCACGTGTGCCACGTCAGCAGCCCGGAAGGGGTCGCCGAAGTGACGCGCGCCCGTCAGGAAGGTCAGGATGTCACCTGCGAATCCTGCCCGCATTACTTTGTACTGGATACCGAACAGTTTGAAAAGATTGGCACCCTGGCGAAATGCTCTCCGCCGATCCGCGACGCGGAAAATCAGAAAGGGCTGTGGGAAAAGCTATTCAACGGTGAGATCGACTGCCTGGTGTCCGACCACTCTCCGTGCCCGCCGGAAATGAAGGCGGGCAATATCATGCAGGCCTGGGGCGGGATTGCCGGTTTGCAAAACTGTATGGACGTCATGTTCGATGAAGCGGTCCAGAAGCGCGGTATGCCTTTGCCGCAGTTTGCTCGCCTGATGGCGACCAACGCCGCGGATATTTTCGGCCTGAAGCATAAGGGCCGCATCGCGCCGGGCAAAGACGCCGACCTGGTGTTTATTCAGCCGAACAGCAGCTACGTTCTGCAGGCGGAAGACCTTGAATATCGCCATAAAGTCAGCCCTTACGTCGGCCGTACGATTGGCGCGCGGATCGCCAGAACCCTCCTGCGCGGCGATGTGATCTATGACATCGAGCAGGGCTTCCCGCACGCGCCGAAGGGGAAATTTATCCTTAAGCATCAGCAGTAACGGGGATCCGGTGAATTCCCGGCTTGCGGCGTAAACGCCTTCTCCGGGCTACGAGCCGATTTGTCGCCCGGATAAGGCGCAAGCAGCGACCCGGGGAATCACTTGCCCCATTCCATGCTCAGCGCCTGTTTAACGGCAGGCGCTTTTTCAGGATTCAATCATGGTGGTATTTCCGCTCAATAAACGAAACACCCTGGCGGGATTTCAATGGTTCTTCTTTATTTTCTGCAACACCGTCGTGGTACCGCCGACGTTACAGTCTGCTTTTCAGCTGCCCGCCAGCGCGCTGATTACGCTGACTCAGTACGGTTTTATCACCACCGGGCTGGCCTGCCTGGCGCAGGCGCTGCTGGGCCATCGTCGGGCGATTATGGAAGGGCCTACGGGACTATGGTGGAGCACTATCCTGACCGTCACCGTCGGTGAAGCCGCGCGCGGCACTCCATTTGCCAGCATTGCGTCAAGCCTGGCGGTTGGCATCTCTCTGTCGGCGATATTCACCATCATCATCGGCGTGAGCGGCATCGGTCACCGTCTGGCGAAGCTCTTCAGCCCGACGGTCATGGTCTTTTTTATGCTGCTGCTCGGCGCGCAGCTCACCACGATCTTTTTTAAAGGCATGCTCGGGCTGCCTTTCAGTTCGACCCAGGCTAACGTGGGCGTTCAGCTGGCGCCGTTTAGCCTGGCGCTGGCGGTGATGCTGTTGGTGCTGGGGATGATCATTTTTCTTCCGGACGGCATTGCTCGCTATGCCCTGCTGTTTGGCACCCTCGTAGGCTGGGCTGGCTGGTACCTGCTGTTTCGCACTCCGCCCGCCACGATGGCATCCGGGCCGATTCACTGGCAGTGGTTTCCACTTGGCTACGGCGGGGAGTTACGCCCCGGCATTATTTTGACGGCGCTGCTGGCGGGGCTGGTGAATATTACGAATACCTACGGCGCAATTCGCGGTAGCGACGTTTTTTATCCCCAGCAGGGCGCCAGCAATACCCGCTACCGACGAAGCTTTATTATCTCCGGCCTGATGACCTTAATAACGGTTCCGCTCAGCGTGGTGCCGTTTTCGCCTTTTGTTTCATCGATAGGTTTATTAACCCAAACTGGAGAGACTTCGCGCCAGCCGTTTATTATCGGCTGCCTGTGCTGTCTGCTGGTGGGACTATTTACGCCGCTGACCCACTTTTTTACCACGCTGCCTTTGCCGATTAGCAGCGCGGTCATGCTGGTCTCCTATCTTCCGTTGTTATATTCCAGCTTATCTTTCAGTAAACAAATCACCTTCACCGCACGAAATATCTACCGGCTGGCGCTGCCGTTATTTATCGGCATCTTTTTAATGGGCCTGCCGCCGGTCTATCTCCAGACGCTGCCCCTGACAATTCGACCGCTATTAGGCAACGGCTTATTAATCGGCGTGCTGCTGGCGGTGGTGATGGAAAATCTCATTCCCTGGGATCGTATTAAGTAATGACATTAAAAAGGATGAACCATGAAAATAATTATTGCACCGGACTCTTTCAAAGAAAGCGTAAGCGCCAGCCGCTGCGCCCAGGCGATTAAGGCGGGCTTTACCTCTATTTTCCCGCAGGCGGAGTGCATCTGTCTGCCGATCGCCGACGGCGGCGAGGGGACGGTGGAGGCAATGGTTGAGGCCACCGAGGGTAAAATGGTGATGCTGCCGGTCATGGGGCCGATGGGCGATTTTGTCGGCGCTTTCTATGGCCTGAGCGGCGACGGACACACCGCGTTTATTGAGATGGCGGCGGCCAGCGGACTCATGCTGGTTCCCCCCGACGAACGCAACCCCCTGCAGGCCACCAGCTACGGCACCGGTGAGCTGATTCGCCATGCGCTGGACGCCGGCGTCCGTCACATAATTCTCGGTATTGGCGGCAGCGCCACGGTGGACGGCGGAATGGGGATGGCTCAGGCGCTGGGAGCACGCTTTGTTGATGAACGCGGCGAGAGCGTCGGCCTCGGCGGCGGAGCGTTAGAGCGGCTGGTCAACGTTGATTTACGCGATCTCGACCCGCGACTTCGCGAGTGCCGGATTGACGTAGCCTGCGATGTGGATAATCCGCTACTCGGCGAACGCGGCGCGGCGGCGGTCTTTGGCCCGCAAAAAGGGGCCTGCGCAGGCATGGTCGCCGTTCTGGAGCGCGGTTTAGAAAATTACGCTCAGGTGCTGCTGGCGGCAACCGGTCAGGATGTGACGGCGATGGTCGGCGGCGGCGCGGCCGGCGGGATGGGCGCGGCGGCTCGCGTATTCCTTAACGCCACGCTGAAATCGGGCATCGATATTGTGCTGGAGGCGGTTCATCTGGAGGAGGCGCTGCGCGATGCGGACCTGGTGATCACCGGCGAAGGGCGTATGGATTCGCAAACCGTCGGCGGCAAAGCGCCGGTTGGCGTGGCGCGGATCGCCAAAAAGCACGGCATTCCGGTTATCGGCATCGCCGGCGTGCTGGGTGACGGCGTCGAAGCGGTGCATCAGCATGGTATTGATGCGGTCTTTAGCATTCTTCCCGCGCTGGCGCCGCTGGCCGAGGTGCTGGATCGCGGCGAGCAGAATCTTTACGCCTGCGCGCGCAATATCGCCTGCGCCATCAAGCTTGGCCAGACGCTGCCTGCCTGAATAAAAAATGCCACGGTTCACACCGTGGCAAAATCCAACATAGCTAAACAAAAAAGTGAATTCTGGGCGTTTGATAACCAACCTGTTTTGAACACTGCGCCCGCGTTTTAGCGGCTGGCGCCTTACCCGGCCTACGAAATTGACGATAGCAAAAAGTTGTACTGAATCCGTAGGCCCGCGCCAGCGGGCAATAGTAAGGTTTGCAGCTTGTCAGCCATCAGATCTCAACGTCGCGGTTGCAGTCTTTTGAATAGATGTAGCTGAACGTTTCCCGTCCGACGCCGTATCCCGCCTGCAGGGAGTAAGCGCCCATAAAGATATAATCGCCTTGCTTGACCGGAACCCAGCTGTTGTCGAGGTTATACACTCCCTGGCCGGAGAGAATATAGGCGCCATGCTCCTGGACGTGGGTTTCAATGTAGCCGTGGCTGGCCCCCGGTGCGAAAGAGAGAATATGCATATTCATATCGAAGCCCAGCTCTTTTGGCAGGAAATCGATCAGAATAACGTCTTCCATTCCTTCATAATGAATACGCTCCAGCTGGCTGACGTTGCCGGTGACCAGATAAGGCGCATGGCCCTCTGTCGGAATATAGCGGCGCTTATAGAGGAAGAGCTGGCTATCGGCTGAATGGTTATTACTGAAAGTCATCCGCTCACCCGGCGGGCAGTAAAGATAACCGCCTTCGGTCAGCGCGAAGGATTTACCCTGAGCCCCGGCGATGATTTCTCCCTTAATCACATACAGGAAGGTCTCGATGCCTTCGCCGCCAAAACCGCTTTGATGACCGCCGTTTTCATGCAGCGTGACCAGATAATCAACAAAGGTGGCGCCTAATTTCGGCGTTGACAAAATAGTCACATCGCAATGTTCAAAACCCGGAATAACGTTCTTGACCAGACCGTCCGGCGTCAGCAGCGCGTAATTGCCGTGGCGCACGATGGAACGGCTGGCCAGTAAATCATCGCGATAGCCAAGCACATTATTTAAATAACCCATGATCGTTTCCTTATTCAGTCCAGGCCAGTTGATGCAACATTAAGGCGAGCGTTTTTACGCCTTCCGCCAGATCCTCGATATGCGTGCTTTCCGCCGGGTTATGGCTGATGCCTTTGATGCTCGGCATAAAGATCATGCAGGTCGGGAAGCAGGGAGCGAATATCTGCGCGTCGTGTCCCGCGCCGCTGTGCATCACGCGGAAATTCACCTTCTCTTTTTCACAAAGCGCGGTGAGCTGGGCCACCAGCTTCTTATCCATGGGAACCGGAGCCTCATCCATCCACAGGTCGATCTCAATGCCGATATCCATCTCCTGACAGATCCGCCGCATATCGGCCTCAATGACCTCAGTAAATGCCGTTAACTCCAGAGCATCGGTATGGCGGCAGTCCATAGTGAAGACGGTTTTGCCCGGCACCACGTTGACGGTATTCGGCTGCGGGTCGACTTTACCGAAGGTGAGCACCAGCGGGTCACCGTGGGCTTTTGCTTTGGCGATAGATTCGCAGCAGATACGGCTAAAGGCGTGGACGGTGTCGCGACGGTAGCCCATTGGCGTCGTGCCGGCATGGTTAGACTCGCCGGTGAGGGTGATGGTGTAGCGACGCTGTCCGACTATGGCGTTGACCACGCCGATCGACTGCTTGTTGGTTTCCAGCACGCGACCCTGCTCAATATGCAGCTCTACGAAGGCTTTAATATCCCGGCGCGGCGCCAGCGGAGCGCCGGGTAGGCTGAAACCGCACTGCTTCATGGCATCGATAAACGCCACGCCTTTAGCGTCTTTAATTTCGCGTACGTCCGCTGGATTAGCGATGCCGACGATATTTTTGCTGCCCCAGAAGACGTAAGGGAAGCGGCTACCTTCTTCTTCCGCTAACGCCAGCACTTCCACGGTGCGCAGCGGCGCCCCGTAGGTCTCTTTTAGCCAGCGAACCGCCAGCCAGGCCGCCAGTGCGCCGAACTGGCCGTCAAGATTGCCGCCGTTAACGACGCTATCAATATGCGAACCGCTGAGGATAACCTCATCGGGAAAGCGCGTGCCGGGCAGGCGACCATAGAGATTGCCCACTTCATCAAAGCGCGTTTCCAGTCCGCTTTCGCTCATTCTTTGTTTGAATGCCTGCTGCGCCTGCAGCCATTCTGGCGAATAGAGCAGGCGGGTTATGCCCCCGGTCGGGTCGGCGCCGAAAGAGGAAAGCCAGGGCAATGTCTCTTCTATTGCCTGTCGAAAATAATGAGCCATACGCAACTCCTGTATTTTAATTTATTGAGCAAACGGGGAATTGGTTTCATAAGAGCGGTTATATAAAGCGTCCGAAACCAGATAGTCATAAATCTCATCAACGATCTCGATACCGTTGACGGCGCTGTTTTTCTCATTGATATCCAGGTTCTGCCCGGGGTAATACACCTGGTTAAATCCGGGCGCTGGCGTAATGGCGTTTAATTCACGCATGGTGTCGCTGATATGCTGGCGGAATAGCGCGCTGGAGGAGAAAAATGCCGGGTTGATGACGATATGCAGCTGGCCCAGCTCGCGTCCCTGGCTCAGATTGTCGTACATAGAGCTGACCTGGCGGCCGAAGGGGAGGTTGAGCAAAATGCCGGAGAGGATGTCGATCATCATCATCAGGCCGTAGCCTTTCGGGCCGGCTGCCGGAAGCAGGGCGTGAACGGCAAAAGGATCGCGGGTCGGCGCGCCGTTTTTATCCACCGCCCAGCTATCGGGAATGGTTTCATGGCGCGAGCGGGCGTCGAGAATTTTCCCCCATGCCTGCACCGTGGTGGCCATGTCGAAGGTGATGATATCATCGCCCTCGCCGGGCGCGGCAAAGGCCAGCGGGTTGGTTCCGTAATAGATTTCCGCCCCGCCAAAAGGCACGACCATCGGGTCTGACTGGCACAGCGAAATCCCGATTAGCCCGGCGCGGGCGGCCTGCCGGGTGAAGTAAGAGATCGCTCCGCTGTGGCCCATACGCCGGATGCCGACCACGGCCACGCCGTTTTCCCTGGCCAATTCTATCGCGTGCTCCATGCCCATTTTGGCGGCCACCTGACCGGCGGCATTATCGGCATGCAAAATACCGCTGCAGGGGCCGTTCTTTTCAAAGGTGAAGGTGGGATGACGATTGGTTCCGCCTTTTGAAATACGTTCCGCATAATATTCAACGCGAACCGCGCCGTGCGAATGAATACCCCTGGCATCGGCATAAACCAGTACATCGGCAATGATATCCGCGTGATTGCGAGTAAGCCCTGCTGTATTCAGCTTATTGGCAATAAGCTGATGAAGTGTTTCCCGACTGACTTTCATCTGTCTTCCTTTTAACGACGGTGTAGAGCCTGACTGCCAAATAAAATACGGGGAAAATAAACTTAAATTGTGATCTGTATTGGTAAAAATAGTTAGTTAGATTTTATTTAATAATCACCGTAGGTTTGTCAGAAGGGACCCGGTTAATCTATTCATTAAAAAACTCGGGCTAATGCCTTCGGCTTTATTTGAAAGCGTCTTGTAATAATTCTCATGTGATTCCGGTCACGCCGTCGATAATTTTATCCCGTTAGCCTGATGGCAGATTAACCATGCTCATTCAATTGCAATGGGTGCAATTATTGGGGAGTTATTATGATCCATGCCTTTATTAAAAAGGGCTGTTTCCAGGATTCGGTCAGCTTAATGATTATTTCACGCAAGCTGAGCGAGTCGGAAAATGTCGATGATGTTTCAGTCATGATGGGCACACCGGCAAATAAATCGCTGTTGGAAACGACCGGGTTCTGGCACGACGATTTTGCCAGCGCGACGCCAAATGACATTTGCGTGGCGATCCGCACCGATTGCGCGGATGCGTCGGTTACGCAAATGATCGCTGACCGTCTTGATGAGGCCCTTACCGCCCTGGCGCAGGGGAGCGGGCAAAGTCAGAGCCTGAGCGTGGTTCGCCGCTGGCAAAGCGCAACGCAGAAGCTACCGCAGGCCAATATGACCTTAATTTCCGTTGCCGGGGAGTACGCCGCGGAGCTTGCCCATCAGGCGCTCAGCAGCGAGAAAAACGTCATGCTCTTCTCCGACAACGTCATGCTGGAAGATGAAATCGCGCTCAAAACCCGCGCCCGCGACAAAGGGCTGCTGGTCATGGGGCCGGACTGCGGCACCGCCATGATTGCCGGCACGCCGCTGGCTTTCGCCAACGTTACGCCGGAAGGCAACATCGGCGTTATTGGCGCGTCCGGCACCGGTATTCAGGAGCTGGTCTCGCAGATTGTCCTCGGCGGCGAAGGGATCAGCCATGCGATCGGTCTCGGCGGCCGCGATCTGAGCGCCGAAGTGGGCGGCATCAGCGCGCAAACGGCGCTGGAAATGCTGACCCAGGATGCGCAGAGCCAGGTGCTGGCCTTTGTTTCTAAACCTCCCGCCGAAGCGGTGCGTCTGAAGATCATCGCCGCCATGAAGCGCAGCGCGAAACCGGTGGTGGCGCTATTTCTCGGCTATACGCCGCCGATCGCCCGCGATGAAAACGTCTGGTTCGCCCGCACGCTTGACGAGGCCGGGCGTCTGGCCTGCCTGCTGGCGCGAGTGGGGCGGCGTCAGGCAAGCCTTCCCGCGGTGGCGGGCAAGCAGATTCGCGGCTTATACACCGGCGGTACGCTGGCTGCTGAATCCGCAGGATTGCTGGCAGAACGGCTGAACATTACCCCTGATGCGCATCACCCGCAGGGCATGATGCTCAACGCGCAGGGGCACCGGGTCGTCGATCTTGGTGACGATTTTTACACTGTCGGCCGTCCGCATCCGATGATCGACCCCTCCCTGCGCAACCAGCTGATTGCCGAACTTGGCGCGGAAACTCAGGTTGGCGTACTGCTGCTGGACGTGGTGATTGGCTACGGCGCCACCGCCGATCCGGCCGGCTCGCTGGTCGAAGCATGCCAGCGGGCGTGGGCGACCAGAGCCGACGATAGTCCGCTGCACGTTATCGCGACGGTGACCGGAACCGAAAGCGATCCGCAGTGCCGCTCCCGTCAGATTTCAGTCCTTGAAGATGCGGGGATCGCCGTGGTCGATAGCCTGCCTGAAGCCACCTTGCTTGCCGCCGCGCTGATTAGCCCGCCGCGGAAAGCCGCTCCTGCCCCGCGTGCCGGCCTGCTGGACGGCGTGTCGGTGATTAATGCTGGCCTGCGCAGCTTTGCGCTCGATTTACAGACCGCCGGAACGCCGGTTGTTCACTATCAGTGGGCGCCGATTGCCGGTGGGAATAAGAAACTGGCTCGTTTATTAGAACGTTTGCAATAAGAGGTCTCTATGTTTACATCAGTGGCGCAGGCCAATGACGCAGTAATAGAACGAATTCGTAATGCACGTCCGCACTGGCTGGATGTGAAGCCGGCGGGTTCTTTAATCGGGGCGCTGAATCAAAACAAAACGCTGCTCCACGCCGGGCCGCCGATGCGCTGGCAGGAGATGACCGGTCCGATGAAAGGGGCCTGCATTGGCGCCTGCCTGTTCGAAGGCTGGGCGCAGGATGAGAAAACGGCCCACGCGATGCTGGAAAACGGCGAGATTACCTTTATTCCCTGCCACCACGTTAATGCCGTAGGGCCGATGGGCGGTATTACTTCGCCGAATATGCCGATGCTGGTCGTGGAGAACATCGCCGAAGGTAACCGCGCGTATTGCAACCTGAACGAAGGCATTGGCAAGGTGATGCGTTTCGGCGCCTACGGCGAAGATGTGCAGCAGCGCCTGCGCTGGATGCGCGATGTGCTGATGCCCGTTCTCAGTGCGGCGCTGAAACAGATGACGCGCGGCATTGATCTCACCGCGATGATGGCGCAGGGCATCACCATGGGCGATGAGTTCCACCAGCGCAATATCGCCACCTCCGCGCTGCTGATGCGCACGCTGGCACCGCATCTGGCGCGACTCGACCACGACAAACAACAGATCGCCGAAGTGATGGATTTTCTCGCCATCACCGATCAGTTCTTCCTCAACCTGGCGATGGCCTACTGCAAATCAGCGATGGATGCCGGGGCGCAGATCCGCGCCGGCAGTATTGTCACCGCGATGACCCGCAACGGCGATATGTTCGGTATTCGCGTTAGCGGACTGGGCGACCGCTGGTTTACCGCACCGGTGAATACGCCGCAGGGGCTGTTCTTTACCGGTTTCTCTCAGGAACAGGCCAACCCGGATATGGGCGACAGCGCCATTACCGAAACCTTCGGCATCGGCGGCGCGGCGATGATTGCGGCGCCGGGGGTGACCCGCTTTGTCGGCGCTGGCGGAATGGAGGCGGCAAAATCCGTTTCGGAGGAGATGGCGGAAATCTTCCTTGAGCGCAATATGCAGTTGCAGATTCCTGGCTGGGATTTCCAGGGCGCCTGTCTTGGACTGGATATTCGCCGGGTGGTTGAAACCGGCATTACGCCGCTCATTAACACCGGGATCGCCCATAAAGAAGCGGGGATCGGCCAGATTGGCGCCGGAACCGTCAGAGCGCCGCTGGCCTGTTTCGAGCAGGCGCTGGAAGCGCTGGCGGACGAACTGGGCGTGAGCTGAGGTAGCGCGATGGAGAGGATTCGTCCGCTGATAGGCAGCGTCGATGCGCCGGATCATCGCCAACCGTGGCGAACCGGCGGCCTCTGGCGGCGCAACATTAACCTCTATGTTGCAGGCGGCGCGCTGCTGACGCTACATCATCGGGGGCAGGGCGTGAGCCCCGGCGGATGGGTTGTTCGTCATCGCGATTTTATCCGGCTGCACGCGGCGCTGCGGACGGGGGCGTCGCCGATAGCGCGGAATGACGGTATTCAGGTCGGCGATCTTTTGCTGATGCCGCCGCGCAGGCGCTGCTCCCTGCGGCTCCGCTGTCAATCCGTAAACGCTTATCTCCCGCCAGCGCTGATGAGTCGACCGGAGGAGACCGGGCTGTTCGGGCCGCTGTCGCAGGCTATCGAGCTGCGGCAGCATCCCGAGCTGCGCCAGCTTCGCCACTGTTTTGCCTCCGCGCTGGCCGGCAACGCCGTCGACTGGCGCCTGTGGCTGGGCAAGGGGCCGGGCCTGACGCCCAGCCTGGACGACATGCTGATCGGCATGATGCTGGCGGCGTGGCGCTCGGGGCGCATGTCACCCTGCGGCGGAAGGGCATTTTTTCGCGCCTCCGGCGATCTGCGCGCGGCCACCACTCAGGTGAGCGTCAACTATTTACGCTACGCCAGCGAGGGGCGCTTCGCTTCGCCGCTGATGCATTTTGCCTGCGCCCTGCAACGTGGACGACGTCTCGACCCCGCCGTCGAAGCGCTGCTGGCGATGGGGCATACCTCCGGCGCCGACACGCTTCTGGGATTCTGGCTGGCGCAACATCTTATCTAAGGACTTTTTATGAAAACGCTGGTTGTTGCCCTTGGCGGCAACGCTTTATTACAGCGCGGGGAAGCGCTGACCGTAGAAAATCAGTACCGCAATATCGATAGCGCGGTTCCCGCGCTGGCGCGTCTGGCGCAGACGTATCGGCTGGCCATTGTGCACGGCAACGGGCCGCAGGTGGGTCTGCTGGCGCTGCAAAATCTGGCCTACGGCGACGTTGAGCCCTATCCGCTGGACGTGCTGGTCGCGGAGAGCCAGGGCATGATTGGCTATATGCTGGCCCAGCGCCTGGCGCAGGAATCACTCATGCCGCCGGTATCGACGGTGATGACCCGCATTACAGTCTCGTCAAACGATCCGGCCTTTTCGGCGCCGGAGAAGTTTATTGGTCCGGTTTACGATCCGGAGCTGCAAAAACGGCTGGAAGATGAGTACGGCTGGAGGATGAAGCGCGACGGTAAATATGTGCGTCGGGTGGTTCCTTCGCCGACGCCGGTGAGGATTGAGGAGAGCGAGTCGATTGAGCGTCTGCTGGGTGAGGGGCACGTGGTGATATGCTGCGGCGGCGGCGGAATTCCGGTGCTTGAGAGCGGGCAGGGCGCAGAGGCGGTGATTGATAAAGACCTCGCTGCCGCGCTGCTGGCGGAGCAGATTGATGCCGATGGCCTGGCGATCCTGACCGACGCGGATGCGGTATATGAACATTGGGGCACCCCCATGCAGCGACCGATCCGCGAAGCGACGCCGGAAGAGCTGGCGCCTTTTGCCCGCGACGACGGCGCGATGGGGCCGAAAATCGCGGCGGTAAGCGGCTACGTGCGCCGTCGGGGCAAGCGGGCATGGATTGGGGCGCTGTCACGTATCGATGACACCCTTGCCGGGCTGGCGGGAACCTGCATTAAGCCCTGATGCACAGGTAAAATCAAGCAGCGAAGCAGACGCTGAAATATCCTGCGCTCTTTCCCCGGGGGCGGCGCCCGACGCGCCTTGCCCGGGCTACATGTTCGTTCGGTTTGCGGATTTGGTTGAATGGCTACGGGGCAAATGATGGTTGGTCTGGTAGCCCGGCTAAGGCGCAGCGCGCCGCAAGCCGGGATTCTGGCGAAGGATTATGCCAGAGAGGTAGCCCGGACAGGTGCGCAGCACCGCCTCCGGGACTGTGGAGAGCTGGATTACGCCAGCTGCGCCTGCGCCCAGAATTATCCTGCGCTCTTTCCCCGGGGGCGGCGCCCGACGCGCCTTGCCCGGGCTACATGTTCGTTCGGTTTGCGGATTTGGTTGAATGGCTACGGGGCAAATGATGGTTGGTCTGGTAGCCCGGCTAAGGCGCAGCGCGCCGCAAGCCGGGATTCTGGCGAAGGATTATGCCAGAGAGGTAGCCCGGACAGGTGCGCAGCACCGCCTCCGGGACTGTGGAGAGCTGGATTACGCCAGCTGCGCCTGCGCCCAGAATACACCGCTGGCGTATTCCGGCGGCAGCAGCGGCTTCAGCGCTTCCAGCGTCGCGCTCAGGCGATCGGTATCGCTGTCGGTCAGGTTCAGGTGGCCGACTTTACGTCCCGGACGCACCTCTTTGTCGTACCAGTGCAGATGCACCAGCGGTAGCTTCAGCCAGTCATAGTTGAGATCGGTACCGATCAGGTTGATCATCACCGACGGGCTGTTGACCACCGGCGGCGGCAGCGGTAGATCGGTAATCGCCCGCAGATGAAGCTCAAACTGGCTGATGGACGCGCCGTTCTGCGTCCAGTGGCCGCTATTGTGCACGCGCGGCGCCAGTTCGTTAATCAGCAGACCATCAGCGGTGACAAAACACTCCATCGCCATCACGCCAACGTAGCCCAGCTCATTCATGATCGCCGACAGCATCTGCTCGGCCTGCGCCTGCTGGCGGGCGTTGGCCTGCGGAAAGGCGACGCTGGCGCGTAAAATACCGTCCTGATGCAGGTTGCGGGTCAGCGGATAGAAGACCGTGCTGCCGTCCCGGGCGCGTGCGCCGACCAGCGACACTTCGGCGGAGAAGTTAATCCCCTGCTCAACGATACACTCGCCGTAGTTATCATCCGGCAGCTGCGCGGTTTCATTTTCCCGCAAACGCCACTGACCGCGGCCATCATAGCCGCCGACGCGGCGCTTAACGATAGCCAGCTCGCCGAGACGGGCGAATACCGTCGGCCATTCGCTTTTCTCCGCCAGAAGCTGCCACGGCGCGGTAGCGAGCTCTAGCTTATCGAACAGCTGCTTTTGCGTCAGACGGTCGGCGATAACCGGAAAAACGTCGCGGTTGACGAAGGCGGAATGACGTGCCAGCTCGCGGGTCAGCGCCGTTTCCGGCCAGCGTTCAATCTCTGCGGTAATCACGCTTTGCTGTACCGGCACTGCTTCCGGGTCGGCTTCGAGACCGACCGGCCAGACCGCAATACCCAGCGGTTCGCCAGCCTGGCGCAGCATTCGGCCTAGCTGGCCGTTACCGAGAACGCAAACTTGTTTCATGCCGCACCCCGCGGATCCGGGTTATCCAGTACTTCATCGGTTTGCGCCTGGCGCCAGGCGCTGAGGCGCTGGTGCAGTTCCGCATCGTGCTGGGCGAGGATCTGCGCCGCCAGCAGGGCGGCGTTGGCGGCGCCGGCTTTACCGATAGCCAGCGTACCAACCGGGATACCGCGCGGCATCTGAACGATGGAGTAGAGGCTGTCTACGCCGCTCAGCGCTGCGCTCTGCACCGGCACGCCCAACACCGGCACCAGCGTTTTCGCCGCAATCATGCCCGGCAGATGCGCCGCGCCGCCCGCACCGGCAATAATCACCTGAAAACCATTGTCTTGCGCGCCTTCGGCGAAGCTGAACAGTTTATCGGGGGTGCGGTGGGCGGAAACCACTTCGACATGGTACGGAACGTTCAGGGCATCAAGGATTTCTGCGGTAAACTGCATGGTAGCCCAGTCGCTTTTGGACCCCATCACGATGGCGATACGCGCCGAATTATTGCGGGAAGACATGCGTCTTAAAACTCCTGTGGGTGTGTTGCACACTGCTTTAGAGGCCACAGAGAATAGCATGAACTCCCGGCAAGGAAAACGGTTGCGTGCGCATGGCTAGCCCTCTTTTGTCTCGTCGTGACTGGGGGCAACGCGCCGGTTATGGGCGGTGGTCGCGCTGGCAAAAAAGGTAAAAACCAGCACCACTCCCCAGGGCAGCATAAGAATGCTCATGACCAGCATGTAGATTTGCACAAAGCGCTCATCGTGCGGCCGCGTACAAAGCAGATAAATCGCGTAAAAATAGAGGATCCAAAGTAGCGCTGCGATTCCCAGCACGGTCAGCGAACCGAAGTAGATAAACACCAGGCCAAAATAGCTGGCGGTAATCGGGCCGATGACGGCGATAACCATGCCCCAGATTAGGGGCTGACTCCATTTTTGCATGCTCGTTCCTTGAGTGTGGTTTGCTGGAAAATTAACCTGGGGTTAAACGTCAGGACAGCCATTCTGCTGCCTGAAGTGCTTTTTCGGAATAGTGCTTGCTGGAACTCAGAAGGGGAACTGAATCAGTTCGACCTTTTCGGCCGTCACTTTGACCATGGAGCCTTCGTGATGCCATGCGCCCAGAACCACGCGATATGCGGATTGACCGTTGGCTTCTAGCGGATGGACGGCAGGACGGTGCGTATGCCCGTGAATCAGCCATTGAACGTGATGTTTTTCCATAACGTCAACGACCGCCTGTGGATTCACATCCATAATTTCCATCGACTTGCTGCTGTTGGCCGCTTTGCTGTCGGCGCGCATTCTGGCAGCGATACGGCGGCGGATAAACAGCGGTAGGGCCAGAAACAGGCGTTGGATCCAGGGATTGTGCACTTTCGCGCGAAACGCCAGATAGCCTGCATCGTCGGTGCAGAGGGTGTCGCCGTGCATAATCAGCACCTTGCGCCCGTAGAGGTCGAGAAGCTTCTCTTCCGGCAGCAGGGTCATGGCGCTTTCGCGGGCAAAGCGCTGACCGACGAGAAAATCGCGGTTGCCGTGAAGGAAGTAGCAGGGGACGCCGGAATCGGCCAGCGCTTTCAGCGCTGAAGCAATTTGCCGATGCAGCGGGTTGGGATCGTCATCGCCGATCCAGGCTTCAAACAGGTCGCCGAGGATATACAGGGCGTCCGCCTTGCGGGCTTCCCCCTGTAAAAAGCGCAGAAAACCGGCGGTAATCGCCGGTTCTTCCGTTTGCAGATGTAAATCCGCAATAAAAAGTGTCGCCACGAATTATTCGCTGACGGTGACGCTTTTGATCACAACATCTTCTTTCGGCACATCCTGATGCATGCCGCTGCGGCCGGTGGCGACCGCTTTGATTTTGTCGACCACGTCCATACCCTCAACGACTTCTGCGAATACGCAGTAGCCCCAACCCTGCAGGCTTTCGCCGGAGAAGTTCAGGAAGTCGTTATCGGCGACGTTGATGAAGAACTGCGCGGTGGCGGAGTGAGGCGCCTGAGTACGGGCCATCGCCAGGGTGCCGCGGGTGTTTTTCAGACCGTTGTTAGCTTCGTTCTGAATAGGAGATTTGGTGGTTTTCTGATTCATGCCCGGCTCAAAACCGCCGCCCTGAATCATAAAACCGTTGATGACACGGTGGAAAATGGTGTTGTCGTAGAAACCTTCACGACAGTAGTTCAGGAAGTTTTTAACTGTTTCCGGCGCTTTGTCGTCAAACGTCTTGATTACGATATCGCCATGATTGGTGTGGAAAGTAACCATTTTTGCATCCTGTTCCGATGATTGTGGTGCCTGCACCCGGTGTCGGGTGAGATATAGGGGGCTGTTATAGCATAACCGCGAGGTTGGATCACCTTGCAATGTGTGCTGCTTCGGGGTTGAATTAAGGTTAGAATACGCGACTTATATCCACACACGTCTACACGGAATCTTCGATGTTAAAAATTTTTAATACACTGACGCGCCAAAAAGAAGAATTTAAACCTATCCATGCCGGGGAAGTTGGCATGTACGTGTGTGGTATTACCGTTTACGACCTCTGTCACATCGGCCATGGCCGTACCTTCGTCTCCTTCGACGTGGTTGCGCGCTATCTGCGTTTTTTAGGCTACAAGCTAAAGTATGTGCGCAACATCACCGACATTGACGACAAAATCATCAAGCGTGCCAATGAAAACGGCGAGAGCTTTGTTGCGCTGGTGGACCGCATGATTGCCGAGATGCACAAAGACTTTGACGCGCTGAATATCCTGCGCCCGGATATGGAGCCGCGAGCGACTCATCACATTGCGGAAATTATTGAGATTACCGATCAGCTGATCGCTAAAGGCCACGCGTATGTTGCCGACAACGGCGACGTCATGTTCGATGTGCCGACCGATCCGAACTATGGCCAGCTGTCGCGTCAGGATCTCGACCAGCTGCAGGCCGGCGCGCGCGTTGATGTCGTTGACGTCAAGCATAATCCAATGGACTTTGTGCTGTGGAAGATGTCGAAAGAGGGAGAGCCAAGCTGGCCGTCGCCGTGGGGCGCGGGCCGTCCAGGCTGGCACATTGAGTGTTCAGCGATGAACTGCAAACAGCTGGGCAACCATTTTGATATTCACGGCGGTGGTTCGGATCTGATGTTTCCGCACCATGAAAACGAAATCGCCCAGTCCACCTGCGCCCACGACGGCGAGTACGTGAACTACTGGATGCACTCCGGGATGGTGATGGTTGACCGCGAGAAGATGTCAAAATCGCTGGGCAACTTCTTTACCGTGCGCGACGTCCTGAAGTTCTATGACGCGGAAACCATTCGCTACTTCCTGATGTCCGGCCACTATCGCAGTCAGCTGAACTACAGCGAAGAGAACTTAAAACAGGCGCGTTCCGCGCTGGAGCGTCTGTATACCGCGCTGCGCGGAACCGATAAAACCGCAGAGCCGGCCGGCGGCGAAGCGTTTGAAGCGCGCTTCATTGAAGCGATGGACGACGATTTTAATACTCCGGAGGCTTATTCCGTGCTGTTTGATATGGCGCGTGAGATTAACCGCCTGAAAACCGAAGATGCCGCCGCGGCCAACGCGATGGCGGCGCATATGCGTAAGCTCTCTGCGGTGCTCGGTCTGCTCGAACAGGAGCCGGATGCCTTCCTGCAGAGCGGCGCGCAGGCGGACGACGGGGAAGTGGCGGAAATCGAGTCTTTGATTCAGCAACGTCTGGACGCGCGTAAAGCGAAAGATTGGGCGGCGGCGGATGCCGCGCGTGACCGTCTCAATGAGATGGGCATCGTGCTGGAAGATGGCCCGCAGGGTACCACCTGGCGCCGTAAGTAGTCTCATTCTCTCTTTTTAGCCGGGGCCATCCCCGGCATTTTTTTGCCCTGACTCAGGCTAAGAAACGAAGCGCGGTTCTGATTTCGCCTTCGCACGCTCCTAACCAGCGGCTGAAGCGTTCGTCGCAGGCGGAAGTGCAGGTTGCCGGAGGCAGCCAGGGGACCGGCTGTGCTACAAAGGACGTGGTATCGGAAGATGGCGGCGCTGACTGAAGTGCAGGAAAACGAGAGACCATCTGTCGGGGTGGGGGGGACAGGCGCCGGTTGCGGCGCCTGAACGTGTTACTCGGTAACGGTAACGCTCTGACCTTCAAAGCTGACCGTCTGACCGGCGACGATTTTACAGCGTTTACGGGTTTCCACCGCACCGTCGACTTTGACCAGACCGTCGGCGATAGCGATTTTAGCCTGCGCGCCGCTTTCGCTCCAGCCTTCCAGCTTCAGCAGATCGCACAGTTCAACGTGCGGGTGTTTGCCTAAAGAAAAATTCGCCATCTCAGGCCTCCTGAATATCGTGATACTCTTCACACGCCTGCAGCGTGTTCTGAATGAGCGTGGCTACGGTCATCGGGCCGACGCCGCCGGGAACCGGCGTAATGTACGACGCGCGCGCGGCGGCATCTTCATAAACGACATCGCCAACCACTTTGCCGCTTTCCAGGCGGTTAATCCCGACATCGATCACGATCGCGCCTTCTTTAATCCACTCGCCCGGAATAAAGCCCGGTTTACCTACAGCCACAATCAGCAGATCGGCGTTTTCAACGTGATGACGCAGGTTTTTGGTAAAACGGTGGGTTACGGTGGTAGTACAGCCTGCCAGCAGCAGCTCCATGCTCATCGGGCGTCCGACGATGTTGGAGGCGCCAATGACCACCGCGTTCAGGCCGTAGGTATCAATGTTGTAACGCTCGAGCAGCGTGACGATCCCGCGCGGCGTGCATGGACGCAGGCGCGGGGCGCGCTGGCACAGGCGGCCAACGTTATACGGGTGGAAACCGTCAACGTCTTTGTCCGGCGAAATGCGCTCCAGCACTTTGACATTATCAATGCCGGCGGGCAGCGGCAGCTGAACCAGGATGCCGTCGATAGCGCTATCCGCATTCAGGGTGTCGATAAGTTCCAGCAGCTCTGCTTCGCTGGTGGTTTCCGGGAGATCGTACGAGCGGGAGACGAAGCCTACCTCTTCACACGCTTTGCGCTTGCTGCCGACATAAATCTGCGATGCTGGGTTGCTGCCGACCAGCACGACGGCCAGGCCTGGTGCTCGAAATCCGGCCGCCACGCGAGCCTTCACTTTTTCCGCAACCTCAGAGCGTACCTGCTGCGCAATCGTTTTACCGTCAATAATTTTTGCTGCCATCAGAGAGAGGATTCCATCTGTATCTTTACGAAAGGGGGATGGCGATATTTTGTCAGAAGCCAGCCTCGCTGTCAGTCTTCGTTTAAGATTTTATCTTGCTTTGGTAAGGCGACCGCTGCAATCCCTGCATAATCCTGCCGCGAGCGGAGCCAAAAAGCGCATGGAGTCGAAAGCAAAGTTACCGTGCATAAACATAAGGTTGAATAAACTTTATACTCCTTTCGCAGCTAAACCAGGCAGGTTGCGCAGACAACCGCAGTTTCGCGGCAAAATACATTGACTCATCAGGCGTGGACCGTATAATTCCGGCGATTGCACATCACGAAGCTCCCGCTTCTCAATGCGCCCTTAGCTCAGCTGGATAGAGCAACGGCCTTCTAAGCCGTAGGTCACAGGTTCGAACCCTGTAGGGCGTACCATTTTCACTTCTCTTAACGTCTCCTGAAGTCTACTAAATCCAGCATGTACGCGGCATTCGCCAATATTTCATTATCTCAACGTCTACTATGGTCTATTGAAATCTACATCCATGTGGGGGTACATTTGGGGGTAGATTTCTGTTCAATGAAATGAGATACCCCCAAAATGAAGCTCACAGCCCGCCAGGTCGACACATCCAGGCCCAAGGACAAACCCTATAAGCTGTCTGATGGCGGCGGTCTTTACCTGTTAGTGAACCCCAATGGCTCGCGATACTGGCGCCTGAAGTACCGCATCGCTGGTAAAGAGAAGTTACTGGCGTTGGGGGTATATCCTGATATCACTCTGGCGGAAGCCAGACAGAAACGAGCTGATGCAAAGAAGGTTCTTGCCGCTGGTGGTGATCCGGGGCAGGAGAAGCAGGAAGAGAAACAAGCGAAAGAGCAGGCTGTGGCAAACAGCTTTGAGCGCCTGGCGATGGAATGGCATGCCCATAAAAGCACATCGTGGTCTGAAGGCTATGCTGAGCATCTCCTGATGTACCTGAAGAAGGATATATTCCCTTTCATCGGGCAAAAGGCGATTACTGATATCAGCCAGGTCGAAATGCTTAACGTCCTGCGAAAGATGGAACAACGCGGCGTTCTGGATAAACTCAAAAAAACCCGTCAGGCCTGCCGGCAGATATTTACCTATGCCATTATTACCGGTAGAGCCGAGCACAACCCTGTATCAGACCTGGCAGGCGCGCTTAAGCCGCCCAAGCAACAGCACTACCCACACCTTTTAGCCGACCAGATCCCGGATTTTCTCGGTGCGCTAAGTGAATACAGCGGCAGCACCATCACCCGCAACGCCACTCGACTGTTAATGCTTACCGGGCTCAGGACAATTGAGCTCCGTGCCTCTGAATGGGTTGATATCGACTTTGACAAAGGCGTTTGGAATATCCCCGCAGAGCGAATGAAGATGCGGCGCCCACATCTCGTTCCTCTCTCGAGCCAGGTTCGCGAGTTGCTGGAAGAGATCCACCAGCTTACCGGGCGAGGGAAGTATGTTTTCCCTGGAAGGAATGATGCCGGTAAGCCAATGAGCGAGGCCAGCATTAATCAGGTGATTAAGCGTATTGGCTATGATGGCAAAGCGACTGGGCATGGCTTCAGGCACACCATGAGTACCATACTCCACGAACAGGGCTATAACACCGTCTGGATTGAAACGCAGTTGGCCCACGTCGATAAGAACTCCATCCGCGGGACATATAACCATGCTCAGTATCTGGATGGCCGCCGGGAAATGCTCCAGTGGTATGCCGACTATATGGCGGCTCTTGAGAATGGTGAAAATGTGGTGCATGGCTCGTTCGGGAAACGCGCGTAACTGGATGTATAGACAGTATGTGTAGACGATAGTAGACTTCAGTAAACGAACAAAGAATAGGCTATGTCTAGGTTGATCCCCGAAAACCCGTACACCTCTGCGGGCTGGCATAGCCGCCAAAAATCAGAGGGCGTGAGGTGGCGTTATGTTAGATATCGCTGAAGTACTTAAAGCGAGAGAAAGTGAGTTTGTTAGCTTGAGAGAGCTAGTTACGCGTATTCGCTTACATCAACCGCATGTCAGTGAATCCCAAATTGCAGATTTTCTTTACATAGAAGAGGCCAATGGCGATCTTCCTGAATGGGTTAAGCAAGGCATCGCGGGTACTATTGAGCCAACATATACTGACAATAATTATGATGGTGACCCCTCTTTAATATCTCTCCTCAAAGCTATACGTGAAGAAGGATATATGCCTGAAGTGACACCTACGCTCCAGGCTGCTCAGCCTGTTGTGAGCGAACCCCCTATGGATTTTGACGATGATATTCCATTCTGATGAAGAATTAAGGAGAGAATGATGGCCGGTTGGGGAAGCAGAGATCATTGGTCAGCGCCTCATTTTGATGTGTATGGTTTTAGGCGCTCAGATTTAAAGACATTAGCAGAAAAGCTAAGCATGGATTTGTCTATTCCATTAGATAAGATAACGCCAAGTATTCCAGATACTACGGATAGTAAACCCTTGAGCGAGGCTGATGTTGAAATGTTACGCATGGAAATTGATTCGCTTAAAAGGCAAGTTCGTAAACTTGAAAGTGAGCGTCCAATTCTCATAAAAAAATATAGAGAGGACGATCCGCTTTTTCTGGCCATACAAATAAGAAACAAAGAGTGGTTAAAATATGATCATGAGAATGATAGAGCTACACGTGCGAATCAGGCTTCTATCAAGCAAGAGTTGGAAGGGATGGGGTTCACCAGTCGTCAGGCCGAATCCATCGAGCTAGTCGCTTGCCCTATCAAACGAGGGTGAGATCCTTACCCTCAGGGCTATTTGAGCTTAATTGCTCTACCCCTGAGGGTACTTTTGTTAGAACCCTCAGGGTAGCTGAGCTTTAAACTGAAAAAATACTCCAAACCCTTAGGGTAATTTATTAGTTAATACCCCTCATGCTTGATGGTATGAAAAAAAACAATTTTTTCATGCCATCATTTACCTCGTAAACCGCAATAGACTTTACGAGGTAAACATGTCTCATAATCTAATTCGACTCCCTGAAGTACAGCGACGCACTGGTTATAGCAAAGCGTGGATCTATAAATTGCTTAAAGAGAAGCGATTTCCTGCGGCAGTTAAAATTGGTTCTCGTGCAATCGCATTTGTAGAAAGTGAAATTAATGATTGGGTGAACCAGCGTATCGCTGAATCTCGCGGTGAGGTGGCGTAATGGAAAAGAAAAACCGCCCTATACAGCAGGCGGCTAACTCAGATACTCGCGGATTTGATGTTACGCCACCAGCCCACGTGATTCAAGCGCCACGCCGTACCCCAAAGAAACACCGTGCCCGCACCTTCATGCTTCTCTGCGGTACCGGAGGGTGGACTGAAAACGATATTCTGCGCGTCTGCCATCTCTCATCTGGCCGCAATTATGCGAGCGAACTTGAGCGCGAGCTTGATATCTGCCTGGAACGCCTTGAAGAGAAAAACCCTGATGGTATCGGGGCGCACATGCGCTACCGGTTTGCGTGCCGTGGTGACGTGCTGAAGGTGATTCAGTTCGTTAACCACATGGCAGTGATCAACCAACACCACGGGATTTCTAAAGAGGATATCACCGCCATCCTGAACCTCTACCCGGACAGCTTCACCGCCGCATAACGGAGCCGACAAAATGAAAATCGAAAAAAGCAGATTTAATTCTGAGGCCGCCCCTCAACCCAATGTTAACCAGGGCGTAATTAACGGTAACGACTTTGCCGCTATTGTCCCTGTTATTTCCGGTCAAATTGGCGGGCGCGAAACCAATATTGCTAATGCAAGAGCTTTGCATAAAGCGCTGGGTGTGGGACGCGACTTTACCAACTGGATTAAAGGCCGCATCGACCAGTACGGATTTGTAGCCGGGACTGACTACATCCGTGTTGAAAATTTGAGCTCACCAAAACGGGCGAGCGCAAAATTTCGCCAGCAAATCGAGCATGATTACCTTCTCTCGCTGGATATGGCTAAAGAAGTGGCAATGGTTGAGCGCAACGAACAGGGCCGCGCTGTCCGCCGCTATTTCATCCAGTGTGAGGAAGCGTTACAGCTGAGTGCGCCGGAAATCGCCGCGAAGTGCCGCCGCCAGCTTAAGGCTCGTATTGGTGCCGCCAACTTCTTCAAACCGATGTGCGCCGCTCTTGATGTTGCCCGGGCAGAACAGGGGAAAGAGACGCAAGCCCGGCACTACAGCAATGAAAGCAACATGATCGCCCGCATTGTGCTGGGTGGCATGACCGCTAAGCAATGGGCGCAAGTGAACGGTATCGACGGCGAACCGCGCGATAGCATGAGCGCCGGCCAACTGGAGCACCTCAGCTACCTGGAGAGCACCAACATCACGCTGATCGATATGGGGATGGAGTACGGCCAGCGTAAAGCGGAATTAACCCGCCTCTCTCAGCGTTGGCTGGCTAAACGTCTGGGGGCTAACGATGACTAAGCCCACCAGCACACCGCTGCCAAATCACTCCTACCGCGACGCGCAGGGCCAGACGGTGCACGTCGTATCTGTGGCGCACAACCGCGAGACGTTCTATCGCGATGGCTACCAGTTCCCGTGCGTACAACCTATTGAGCGCTTCATGAAGGAGTACATGGAGGTGAAGCAATGATTATCTCTGCACAGGGGAAAAGCCTCGCTCTGGCTGGCCTGATGCTTCCAGACTCAGGCTTTAAATCCTTAGCAAAACTTGGCTTTCCATTTGCTGATAAGGGGAACTATTTTCCCCGTATCGCTGGTGGGGTGAAATGTATTACTAACTCTGACAGCCGCGCCGCATGGACCTTCGCGACAAGTACGCGAGAATTTAAGTACACATTAGCGAATTGCCGAACCGACACAAACGAATTTTCGGGAACGTTAGAGGCGAGTTTCGCGACCAGTACGCGCGATCGTTATCACACCTGCAGTAATGAGTTTTTACAGTCCATAAAAAAGGGCTTGATGTTCGACTACATCCCGGTCTATGGTTATAGCGCACCAGCAAAATCTGGTGCCTGGATTGGCGTCCTGGTAAAGTTGTCGGCGATACATGACGCGCCAAGCGTCTTTTTTTGTGTCGTTAGCTCAGTACACCCTTTTTTCAGCGGTTCGGTGTCATTCCGTACTTGCATCAGAATTATGGTGGGCTGGGCGGGGGCTTCTTCGGAAGCGCCGGTTTCCGATAACACCGGTTACGCCAACCCTGTCCAGTCCATCACCAGTGAAATTGGCGTTTCCGGTGATGGGTTTAATCCCCTGTTATCGGAGGCTGCCACATGCTGGCTACTACCCCTACCCAAAATCCGCAATTTATCTGGATTATCGCCGCTGTTCGCCGCGATATGCCGACAATTAAAACCCAAATCCATCACATCACCGCACATTCTGAGCGCGAAGCCCGCCGCTCTCTGGTTCGGGAGCACGTCTGCTTTTTCGCTGGTCGCATCCGTCTGGAGGTGGCTCATGCGTAACTATTTCCGCATTACGGGCTATGCCGTCAATAAGCGCGGTTTAACGGTTGGTATCGGCTATCAGCTCATATCCAGTGACACCAAAACAGCAACGGCCCACGCAGTGATTCAGGCGCAGCGTGAGGGGTTTTGCCATGTACGCATCACACGCGTTCAGGAGGTGGCGGCATGAGCCTGTATAACGATTTGGTGCGCCACGAATTCGGCAAAGGCGCCACCGTTGATGAGCTGGAAGGCATTCAGAACCGCATGGATGAGGCTGTGAGTGATTTGTTGCTCGGCATTAGTGCCATTGGAAGCCTGATGTTCTGGGCCACAGACAATGACAACTACTCCGAGGAGATCGCAAAGGGTGACATGCGCAAAATAGGCGCAATGCTGGGTACGGTTGGTGAGGTGGTACTGGCGCTGAATGATACCGCAGCGAACGCGGGCATGTGTCGTTTTGACTGTGGCAAGGGATCAAAAATGAGGGTGGGCAAATGAATATAAACGCTATATGCCGCCATCCTGCCGAACTTGAGGCCGAGGCGACGCTATCCCGTGTGCAGCCTTATCCGGAAGATTTTACGCTGGCAGAGCGTACCGCGGAACGCATGACCCGCGCCCGTAATGGTCTGGCTCACGTTATGACAGATTTATCCCCACACCTTGACGTTGAGCAAGCAGTCATCGTGCATTGCTGGCTGGATAAAGTCCTGGCGATTGTCGATATAGCCCGAATTGATGCGGAGACCAGCGTATGAGCCATTTGCAGCTTATTGATGCGACCTGCCATGTTGAGCAGGCGCAGGCCGTTTTATCCCTGTGGCTGGAAAGAACCTCGAAAGATTCAGACCCAGACCTCCCGCGGCTCTTAGGTTCAATCATCACGTTGTTGAATGGTGTTCCGGAAGCAATGAGCGAGGCAGACAGCGCGTTACATGATTATGCGATGCGTGAATTTAAGGAGGGCAAGTCGTGAGCAATGTTTATCCATTCCAGAAAATGTCGGGGAATACCGAACTATTCCGTGCTGAGCCTACGCCTGAAGGGGTGAAGATCACCAACTCTGGTGACGATGGTCGTGAAACAGTTCAGCTTATTGGCTATGAGGATGCTGTGAACCGTCTTGACGCTGGCGATTATGACGGCTCCAGCAGCGCTGGTTATGACATTCACCTTGCCGTAGCTGAGGGCGGAAACTGTGGGTATTTCGACTTTACCGCGCAGCATAACGTCACCATGTGGCGCTGGCTGATTGCTGCGACGTTCGTTTCTGAGATGAAGCGCGAGAACGGCACCACCACGGTTACTGAACCTGACGGCACATCATCGCAGGTGGCGATTTATTCCAATGGTAAAGCGGGAATTGTGGTTTATCCATTTGCTGAACGGTTGTCGCTGGCGAACAACATTGAGGGGGCGCTTATCGAGCGTTACGGCCCTGAACAGGGTACGGAAAAAGCCATTGTGTTTTATCAGTCCGTGCTGGATGTAGACGCCGGGGAACTCACGCCCGCCGGGCGCGAGATATTGGCAGAGCTACATGATGGTTTTATTGATGATATAGAACAAAACGGCCTTCCCGAAGCGCCGGTGGCGCACTAAGGGGGGCAGATGATTACTAAGAACTTCCGTCTGAATGCGCTGGCGAACCAGTACGCAGCGGCGCTTTATGAGCATATCGCCGCCACCAGCCACGGCGACTACTTCATGATTTATGCTGGCGGTGAGCCTGTGCGCGTAGAGATTGCTCGTGGCGTGAAAGGTATCCGTGACCTTATCGACGGCTACGCGCTGGAGGCGCTGAAAGAACATTACCCGAAGTGGGAGAGTGTAGGGATCGAGCTGCTTAGTCGCTGCGTCACCGCTACCGGTCTGACCGGACGCGGTCATGAGATATGGCAAAGCATGGTTAACGATATGTGTGCAACCGTGGCAGGCAATCACGGGGGTGAGAATGCGTAATATCGATCTCATTCGCGAAGTGACTCATGTCGCTGCTGACCGCTGGCCTTCGGTGCTGGCGGGCCTGCATATCAATGTGCCAGATTCACCGCGCAGGCATGGCCCGTGCCCGGCCTGCGGCGGTTCTGATCGCTTCCGTTTCGATGATGGCGGCCGAGGCAGCTTTATCTGCAACCAGTGCGGCGCCGGTGACGGCCTTGACCTAATTCGAAAGGTGAACAAATGCGATACCTCAGAGGCCGCGCGACTGGCGGCTGATGTGCTGGGTATTAATTACCGGGCAGCAGTACGGGACGAATCCACCGCAAGCCAGAGGAGGGAGTATCTGGAATCTGAGCGTACACAACTGGAGCAGGAGCGCCTGCAACGGGCGGCAGGGGAGGCACAACAGCGCCGGGCTACGTTTTCCCGTCTGTACGATGAGAAGCGTCAGAACGCCACTCAGGGCGAATCTGAATATCTGACTGGTAAGGGGCTGTACGGCTTCACCTTCCCCATGCTGTCCGATGGATCAATCCTCCTGCCGCTGGTTGATGAGTCTGGCGCAGTCACGGCAGCGCAGACCATTACCACACAGGGTGAGAAGCGACTCCTGACGGGATCGGCAAAACGCGGAGCATATCACGCCGTGAACTCCCAGGAGCAGCCGCAGAGTGTTTTAATTGCTGAAGGGTTGGCAACAGCCTTATCTGTCCATCTGACACGCCCGGAAGCACTGACGGTATGTGCCATAGACGCTGGCAACCTGCAGCCCGTCGCCCTGGCCATGCATCAGCGTTACCCGAATGCGCAGTTCATCATTGCTGCCGACAACGATATTAAGCCCGGAGGGCCAAATACAGGCAAAGACGCTGCGGAGAAAGCTGCAAAGGCTGTCTCTGGCTGGGTGGCTTTACCACCAACGGTGAAAAAGGCCGACTGGAACGACTACCACCAGCAGCATGGACTAGAAGCCGCTACAACGGCGTTTAAGAATTCGATGTATCAACCGCAGGAGCCAGAAGTGTCCGCGAAACTGCAAGTGATCAACGGAGTGAAGAAAGGCGCATCAAAACCTGAATCTCTGCGACCTCATGTCGAAAGCCGTGCTGACGGTATTTATTGGGTTGAACCCAAAACAGACAACACTACCGGTGAAATTATTAACCGTGAAAGCTGGCTATGTTCAGCTCTGAATGTTGTTGGTATTGGCATTGATGACAATAAAACCCGGTATCTGATCCTGCGCTGGCGGCCATTCGGTTCGAAGGGGGATACTGTTCAGGCAATACCATTTGCTGATATCGGTGAACGCGAAGGTTGGCGAACGCTCAAGGCTGGTGGAGTGAACGTCACAACCAAAAGTGGTTTACGTGCAACGTTGGCCGACTGGCTGCAGAGCTGTGCCAATGGTGAGGTATGGCGCATTGCGCATGCTACGGGCTGGCAGTGTGGCGCCTACATCATGCCGGATGGCGAAATCATTGGTACTCCCGTTCAACGGGTGCTGTTTAACGGGCGGAGTTCTGCCGCGTCCGGTTACACCACCAGTGGTACCGCGCTGAGCTGGCGGGAGAGTGTGGGGCGTCTGGCCTTTGGCAACTATTCCATGATGACTGGCGTGGCCGCAGCTCTGGCAGCTCCATTGATTGGCCTTGCTGGTGCTGATGGATTCGGTATCCACCTCTACGAACAGTCGAGCGCCGGTAAGACCACCACTGCCAATGTGGCATCCAGTCTCTACGGCAATCCGGATGTACTGCGCCTTACCTGGTACGGCACCGCGCTTGGGCTGGCGAATGAGGCCGCCGCACATAATGACGCGTTGATGCCGCTTGACGAAATCGGCCAGGGGGCTGACCCGGTGGAGGTCTATAAATCGGCCTACGCGCTGTTTAACGGCACGGGAAAACTGCAGGGAGCGAAGGACGGGGGAAACCGTGACCTGAAGCGCTGGCGTACTGTGGCCATCAGTACCGGTGAGATGGATCTGGAGACCTTCATTGCCAGTGCCGGCCGTAAGGCTAAAGCGGGCCAACTGGTTCGCCTGCTGAACATTCCGATGCGTCGGGCAGTGCGTTTCCATGAGCATACCAATGGTAAGCACCATGCCGATGCTATCAAAGATGCTTACCAGCACAACCACGGAGTGTCCGGGCGTGAGTGGGTGAAATGGTTGGCTGACCACCAGCAAGAGGCGGTAAGTGTTGTCAGGGCAGCGGAAGAGCGCTGGCGTAGCCTGATCCCGTCGGATTACGGGGAGCAGGTCCATCGTGTTGGCGCCCGGTTTGCCATTCTGGAGGCCGCACTATTGTTAGGTAATGTGATCACCGGCTGGGATGAGCAGACGTGTCGGGATGCTATCCAGTACAGCTATAACGCCTGGCTGCGTGAATTTGGTACCGGCAACAAAGAGCATCAGCAGATTATCGAGCAGACCGAGGCATTCCTGAACGCCTATGGCATGAGCCGTTTTGCGCCGTTCCCGTATGACCCAACCAGTCTGCCAATCTCCAACATGGCGGGATACCGGCAGAAAGGCGGTCACGAGACTGACCCGATAGTGTTCTACACCTTCCCCGCAGCCTTCGAAGGGGAGATTGCCCGCGGCTTTAACTCCCGTCAGTTTGCGGAGGTATTGAAGAAAGCCGGCATGCTGACACCGCCGACTTCAGGCCGGGGGTTCCAGAGAAAGTCGCCACGCATTGATGGGCGACAGATTCGGGTTTATGTCCTGCAGTATCTGCCGGACGATGACCAGCCAGAGTAAAAGCATTCTTTCATGTGTGTAGTTTAGGTGTTGGTTCAGTTGGTTCAGTTGGCTCAATAGTTATATGTATCTGTTTAATAAGGTTTCATGTTTGAAAAATGAACCAACATTGAGGCAACAAACTACCATTTTGAACCAACACTGAATCAAGCACTGGACATCAGAAGAGAGGATCACTGCGATGACAGCTCAAATTTCAGCGTACGGCCGGCTGGTGGCCGACCCGCAGACCAGAACAACCGGAAAGGTACGAACATGGCTATGGCCCGCCTGGCGGTCGCGCTGCCCTGTAATGCGGCAGATAACGGAGAGGCTACTTTCTGGCTGGGTGTCATTGCCTTTGGTAAGCTGGCTGACGCGCTGGCCAAACATCGTAAAGGCGACCTTGTGAGCGTGGCGGGCAATATGCAGCTCAATCAGTGGACGGGTCAGGATGGCGGTACACAGCAAGGCTATCAGGTCATTGCGGACAGTGTACTCAGTGCCAGAACGGTACGCCCAGGAGGTAAAGCAGGGCAACAAGGACAGGCTACTAATGCCCTAAGCAGGGCTCATGAGCAGCAACCGCCCACTACCGGGTATGAAGGATTCGATCAGACGCCGCCGTATGACGATGATTTTTAGATAGTAAGCTGAATGATAGGTACTTGAATGTTCCCTGACTTCCGCAACCTGTTTATGTACTCCCCTAACGGGAAAAAAGACGGCATCTAGATCATCCCATTCTCAGAGGTGGCAGCAAAGGATGAATTTCTGAATATCAAAACGTCAGCCGGGATGGCGTGATGGCAGCGCATCGAGTCCCACCTCAGATGATGGGGATTATGCTTGGTAATGTTGGGGGATTTGGTGATGTGGAAAAATCTGCGAAGGTTTTCTTTCATAATGAGATCAAGTACCTACTTTACAGGTTATTTGAAATCAACAAATGGGTTGATAAAAATGGAATTAACTTTGATACAACCCCTCTCAGAGGAGAGGGGGTGGCACTAAGGTAAAGAAATATTTTCCTCAAATTTTGGCCCAACATTAGCTAATGTAATCACTCTATTTGAATCAACCCAAAACATTAAACGTAACGCTTGATGTTTTGACGTGATATGAGTACGCCAAGCTTTTAAATCCCCAATGGTTCGCTGTATAGTGGAGTTAGACGAAACCCTAAAAGGTTTTACCTCATTTTTGGGGTGACGACATAAAACTTGGATAATTGTCTCATATACAACGGATGAGTACTCTTGAGCATTAGCACATTGATTTCTTATCAGTGAATCATAAAAATCTTGTCCGATTTTGAAATCATCCCACTCAATATTTTCTTGATTGTAATGCTTCTTTAAAAAATTAACACATCCACAATAAAGCGCGCATTTCAATGATGATAAATTAGTTGCATTAGAAAATAGCGAATAACCATCTAGGTTACTTATAAAGTCATAAAGACTTCCATATGCCTTAATTTTGTCACTAATAATTAAAGGTAGTCCAATATTTTCGTTAGGAAAAATATCGGTAACCGTACCATTAATAGAATAATTTTGAGATTGACTAAGTTTATTACTTCTTTGAGTATAGAACATTGAGAAATCTTCTTGTAATAATGCCTTTCTCGATAGAATGGTTTTTAAAAATGATAAAACATGTTCATTTCTCGCTAAAGAAACTGTGTGTATAATTGGCTCAGTTGAGAACTCACCCCATTCAATGTCATGGGATTTTAACTCAACAGGACACTCATCAATCTCGTCTATTAGATTATTAATTAGTTTTGCAACATCCTGAGCACTATGGACACACTCATCTCCACTAGGAAATGCATTACTTAAAACTCTTGTGCAGGGAAAATACCCAGCATCAATCATATTATTTATTATTGATTCCTCACATTTAACATCAATATCAGCATTTGAAACCATTTCTTTTAACAGCCTCATACCATTGACATGATCATCGATATGTCCCTCTGTACATATCAATGGTGCTATTAAATATTCAAATTTAATAACTGCTGTCATTGTTAAACCTCTTCACTTTATCTTTGTTCTTTTTAATGCTTGCTTCCATCAAAATTCTTTCTATTTCTTTATCAGTTTGATCAAAAAACTCAGCAGGCCAATCAGGAATTGCACCATATTTATTAATACCAATGCGTTGAAAATCAGAAATGCCGTTATTTTTATTTATAAAATACAAAACGGATTTAGCTAAACAATTACCATCGAAATCTTGAGCTACGCGAAGCCTCAATCTGTTAATCATATATTCACTATGAGTTTCAACTATACATTGGCGTCCTGAGTTAGCCATAATCAGGAAGAGATCACATAATTTTGACTGGACCTTAGGGTGTAAATGTAATTCGGGTTGTTCGAAGATCAAAACATCAGAAGGTGATGAATTAAGGAACATAAGAACAATCGGTAGAACTTGACTAACTCCAACACCAACATGAGTTAAATCCTGCCACCTCTCTCCATCAGAAGTTTTAACATAAAGCTCATAGCCTAATTTTCCTTTATCACTTGTTCTAACCTCTTCAACAACACCTAAGAAAGAAAGCCAGTCTTTACAGGCATTGTTTAAAGTATCATATTTTTCTTCCATGTTCACCTTTCCGTCAATTACTGAAGGTGATTTATAATGGACATACTTTGCGCGATAACGATGAAGAAGTGAAGCTGTAAACTCCCCTTTTAATCCGACAGTATTTGCATCATATGGGCTCGATGAATAAACTGCCTGCGGTTCATGTCTAAGTGGTCCAAGATATTTTATGCTTCGTGAGAAGCTATAAGCCATTGCATTTTCTATATCTTGCAATAGATTTGAATTATACATATCAGTAGTTACTTTAACTTCAACATTATTATACCAAATAGCTTGTAAATTATCTCTGTACTTTTCTAATAGTGCTATAAGGTTTTTCTTTTTCTTTTCCTCTAAAGAATTCAACCAACCTTTCCACTCATCAAATTTCACCGAGCGATGTAAAAAAACCTTGGGAATATCACTTGACTGTAAGGAGTAGTTTATGTCAATAAAATTCCCTTTTATTTCATTTAATAGTTTCTTGGCGCTTTGTGAAAGCTCACTCTTATCATAACTATAAGAAACATAATGTTCATGAGTTAATTTGTTATTCTTGATGATATTTAAAATATCATTAGGTAAATCGACTTCATTTAATAGCTTGTTACGTTCTTCCTCGATAAAATCAAAAACCATTCCAGAAAATTGTTTAGGGATAACTATATCATTGCTATGTTCATCTTCAGCAATAAAATACCCCCCTCTCGTATTAAGTCCATTTCGCCTAATTAACATGGCAATTAGATTATAACTTATTTTCTTTGTTTTATCATATTGAATATTAATTAATGACGGAACTAAATCACCAGTTTTAGCAATGCTTAGTAATTTGAAATTTGGGAACTCTTTTACTATTTCAATTTTTTCCGACGTTTCAAACTTAATGATGTCGTATGTTAGTTCCTTAGATAAATAATAATCATCAGGATATTTATAATGAATTAAATCAGTTACAGTCTCAGGGTTTTTCTTCCGCAAATCAAATTTAGTGATGTAGTATTTTGCCGAAATAATTATGGGGTGAAACTCCTCGTCTATTTTAGCAACTGTTTTATCCCTTCTGCCAATAATTAACTCACAGTTAATTGATTTTATAGTGTGATCTCTTAAGTAGAAAGACTCATCAACGTCAAAGGTAAATCCAATTGTGATTGGTTCATTCGGAGGTGAGTTATGCTTTTTTATATCATTAAAAGAACCAAGCCTTACCAAAGCTCCATTTAAAGTGATACTATCATCTTGATATCTGCTAGAAAATGTCTGAGCTAACATTAACAATGTTTGAATTAATGAGCTTTTACCGCTACTGTTAGCCCCACAAAGGAATGAACATTCCTTAAGATTGATATAAGACTGCATACTCAGTGTCTTATAATTTTTAATATATAGGTCTCTTATCATACTATTATATTTCCATTTTAATGGCTAGGTAGAGAACTCTTTCTTTTTACTGTATATATATACATATTAAAACTCTTAAAAAGTCTACCTTTTGTACTCGATATTACACTACATAAACAAGATTAGAATAACAATTAATAATATTGTAGCGCGCGATCGTATCCCCGCCACGCCTGCCCGCTTTGTGTAGTGGTTTTCATGCCCTGTACGGGTTATGCAAAAATCTCCCAGAAATGGATGCAAAAGCAGATGATGGGGAGTGTTCAGCTCAGTAGAGAGGCTTTTCGGCTACCTGAATGCGAGCCAAGGGGATGATAAAAGACTATCTGATTGTGGCCTACCTTGCAGCTATTGCCGTCAGGCCAGCCACGCTGACGTTAATTGGTCTTTCTGCAGGAGTGGCATTCTTTACGAGGTGCAGGGGGCTGGGCATAGTCTTCGTCGTTCTGTTCATGCTGGTGGCCATCGCTGCGTGGCAGTTTGAATGTGACATGTAAAATCATTCCGCCCATGAAAATGCCCATATCTTATTTATAGGCAGAAACGGTATGTTCTGGCTATAGATAGTCAGGTTTGACATATTCTGGCTATGTATAGGCATAAGTGACGTGTTTTACCCATGAGTGTTGATATATCTTAATGTTAACTTGCCGCGCTGGGAGGGATCGGGTATCTCAGGTCGATTTGTGGCGCATCGCTTAGAAGCCGGCCAGATTTTGCTATCAGGTATACGGCGATTTCTTCAGGCGTCAAATCTATCTGGAGCATGTCTTCGTCCTGGAACCATTCATTAGGCCAGTAGATGAGGTCGGACGGATTGGCATCAAAGTTTTTCTCCAGCAATCCCAGCGCGTAGCTTTGTTCCGATTCCTTGCCTTCAGCATTGCACACGAAACTAATTATCTGAACTAGCTCATCCCAGGTTAAATCCTCAATGTATTTCTCCTGATTAAATGCCATCCGGGTAAAGTCCTTTGCACTGGTCCATGAGGAAAAGTCCCGGAAATCAGAGAACTCATAAGGATTAACGACCTGTCTATTCCAGTCATCCATCATCATTTTCAGTCCGGTATCTTCTGCCTTAGCCCCGTTATCAATTTGCGATAGTATCTCTTCGGCTGCGTCCGTTAGTTCTTTAAGTTTCTGGCGATTTATCTTGGCTGGCTTAAAACGTTCGGGTGAGGGCATCAGGTCTTCCTTGTTAAGTTGAGACTCAGCAGCGACAAGTTATTACGCAATCTTCGTTAAGTACTCGTCAAAAGTCTATAAAACAATCAATTTCCTTTCTGATAACGATCGAATTTATTCTTTCACTAATTGCAATATAAACAATGATCATTTCATTTAATGAAATTAAACTGACTGTATAGATATCAGGAGGTGGTCATGTCAAAACAGTCCGTCAAACCTGTCTTGCTCAGCGAGGCACAGATTCAGGCAATCCGAAAAATTCAGGAACAGCAGCGTCAGCAATCAGGTATCGGTGTTGCGCCAACTATCCATGAAATTGCGCGTGGGCTGGTGGATAAAGCGTTAACATCCCTTTCCGTTGGGGTGCATGCCTGATGATGAGTGTCCTTCATCCTTTTTATTACTAAATTGAGGTTTCTTCAATGGTAGCTAAGTCAATCGTCGACATTGACGTAAATGACGACAAATTCGTCGCGTTTATGGAGAGGTTCCGTGAGTACCAGAGCGCGCTGGAGGATTTGCCTGAGGCCTGGCGGGTGGCCGCTGTTGGTATCGGTGAAAGCAGCAAAGAGACCGAAAAGGCCAAGGGGGAAGCGAAGGGGTTAGGCGCTGAGTTTAATGCCGTAGCCGAAGCCATCCTGACCATTAATAGTGGTCTCGACCGGCTGAATAACAATCTCGACGATTCGACGAAAAAACAGGACGAGTTTAATAAAAACACCCGATCCGCAAATGGCCTCCTCAGTGATGCGACGAAAGACGCAAAGTCGCTGGCCAGCCATATCAAGGAAGCTACTGCCAGTCTTCTTTCATGGGGTGGAATTGTCGGCCTGTTTACCGGCGTTCTCGGTGTCGGCGGGTTGTTCGGAATTAACCGACTGGCGGCAGGTGCTGCACAGCAACGATTTACTTCGCTAGGTCTTGGAACGACAGCTGGTGGACTCAGTGCTTCTGAAGTGGACTATAGGCGCGCTATTGGCAATCCAGTTGGTACTCTTGGAGCGATTCGGGATGCACAGATGGACTTGTCCAGGCGTTGGACATTCAGCGCGATGGGTATAAATAACCCAGACCAGGACCCGGCGAAACTCCTTCCGCAGATGATCCGCAATGCGCGCGATATCTTCGTGCAGAACGGCAGCACGCTGCAGGGCGCACAGGCGCACGGCCTGACTAACTTCTTTACCCTGGACGATCTGAATCGCTTTAAAAACATGAGCGACGCTGAGATCGAATCAATGCAAAAAAGAGCGGAAAGAGATGCGGAACGGCTAAACATAACCGATGAACAGAACAGGAAGTGGACTGATTTCACCAACCAGCTTGATCTCAGCGAGAGGAGTATCAATAGGGCCTTTGTTATCGGGCTTGGTCCTCTTACTCCGCAACTGAGTAAGCTGTCTGATGCGTTGTCAGGTGCGATTGACACTGCCCTGAAATCTCCTGAACTGGGTAAATGGATTGATGGTCTGGCTGGTGGCATTGAGAAGTTCGGTAACTATCTTGCATCCCCTGACTTCACTAACGATGTTAACCAGTTCATGACAAATATCAGGGAAATGTGCGTAACTGTCGATAACGTAATTAAGTTTCTTAAGGGCGAAACATTTAATGACTGGATGAAAAAATCTGAGGATAGCGCAAACTCCGCTGCTGAATGGGTAAAAGATAAGACCAGATTTGATCCGAGAAGCGTTGGCCCCGCAATGAAAGAGTTTTTAGCCCCGTCGTGGGGAAAGATTAAATCGGCGTTTATTTATGGTGACTTAAATCCCGTTTTTTCAGAGCCTGCAGACATCTCCGATAAGTCTCGCACTATCGCTGATCGTTTCAATAATCCCGGTAATTTGCGCTCAGCTTATGGGTACGATACCCATAACACCAAAAGCGGTAAGTTTGCCGTGTTCCCTACGCTGGATGAGGGCGTGTTAGCGGCGACTAAGCAGCTTCAGATTTATGGTGCCCGCGGCATCAATACGATTGATGAAATCTCTAGGCGCTGGGCTCCGTCAAAGGAGAACAACACGCAGGAATATATTCGTCATGTCGTAAGAACTTCCGGGTTTAATGAACATCAGCAGCTTAACCTTAACGACCCGAAAGTGCTGGCAAAACTTATTTCGGCGATGGCATCTAAGGAAGGTGCCGGCAACAGGGTGACAGAGAGCGCAGTTATCCAGATTTACAACAATACAGGTGGTAATGCGATCGTGGCAGCAGCTCAGCTGGGTGCCCAGTAATGGTGACATTTTGCCCGGCGATGAGGACCCCATTTTAACGTTTCAATTAAAGGCCACCAGCGGCCTTATGGAGATATCTATGTTAATGAGTAAAGCCGAGTATGCACGTCATCGCGGGGTAAGCCGTCAGACGGTATATGACTGGGTGGAGAAAGGCGAGGTTGTGTTGTCGGGTACTAAAATCGATGTAGATGCGACGGAACGCCAGCAGCAACAGCACTCATCCCCCAAAAATGAGGCTCAAACTACAGCACCTTCTCTTTGGCCACATCGAACACGGGAGCTAACTTGGTCAGAATGCTGGAAAGAAATAAAATCGGGGGATGGTAAATACCCTGCCCCAGATAACGATGATGGCCTATTAGAAGCTGTTTCTGCCGCGGCTGATGAGTTGGGATATGATGTAGAGTTTCTCGAAGAAGGCGGTATTTTCCTTGATACACAGGATGCGGAATTTTATTTCCAACGTTATGATCTTAAGGAGAATGCCGAACAACTACTGCTGACGTTAAGGCGCGAACTTTTCTATACCGCTACCGAATGCCCTGATGAGATAGCCGATTGGAGTCCCGAAGGGATAAAGGCACTGTCTCTTTGGAGGAAGTGATAACTGTAAAGTGTCAACCGAAGCCAAAGAAACGAAACCCGACAGATTGACACTTTTATCGAAAAACCGTCAGACACGAAACCGATAGCTTTACACTTTCCTCGGTGAGTATAGTTGCAAGCACCGCCGTTACTGGGTTTATGCGATTTAAACCTCATCGTGAAAGTGTCAACCCGATGCATAGAAATGCCAGGTATTTGAGGAAAAGTGTCAACCTTACCTTCTAAGATTTCCTAATGATTTCGGAAATTCATTACCCGGTTTTCTGACAAGTAGGCTCTGTTTCTTAAGGTTCTGGTCGGGCTATATCCCTTTTCTTTAGGCTGTTTTCCCCATGGTAAGCTGTACGGTCCAATGCCGGTGAATGCTGCAAACCGCGCAGATGCCTTACCCCTTGAGATGATAAGGATTGATAAGGTTCCAGCAAGGGAAGTGGATAATTGCGCTGATGGACTTACCCCATGAGGTATACAGATTTATTCATTTTTACGGGGGGGTTATGGATAAAGAGCTGAGGCAGATGCTGCTGACGCTGCGTAAAGAGCGTGATGATTTTTGCCAGTTGAGGCGCGCGCTTCGTGAGCAGGGTAATGACTGGCTGCCGTACCCTGAACACTTACGGGCTGTTCCTTGTGGCGCGACAACCCGCGCGGGCACTCCGTGCAAAATGACCACGATATACCACAATGGTCGCTGTAAATTACACGGTGGAAAAAGCACCGGGGCAAAGACCATGGCCGGCCGTAAACGTCAGCGCGACGGCTATAGGGCATGGCTGAAGAAACAGCGAGACAGCAAAGCGGGCAGGAAGCGAACGCGCGAATATACCAGCAATGTGGCCAGAGTTGGTGCTTCAACCTTATCGGAGCTCGGAGCCAGCGAAACGGACAGAGCGTTACAATCAGTCGATGGTATTAGCTTACGCTTTTCAGGTGGTACGCTGATGGTAATGCTGCCGCACGGTCATAGCATCGCGGTAACGCTTACCACCACCAGCCCACGATATGGTGGCGCTCGATGGTGGTATGTTTGTCCGGATTGCGGGGGGCGGAAAGCTTCCCTGTATCTTCACAATGAATCACTGTACTGTCGACTGTGTGCCGGTCTTCATTACGCCAGCCAGAGCAAATAGCCTTATCGGGAGAAAGTTTATGAAACCTGAATACCTTGCAGAAATTGTCGCAGCCAGCAACAGAGTAGACGGCGGTACTGTTGCTGTCAGTAGCCCTCTTGAAAAATATTAAGGTTCATTGATACTTGGATAAGGTAATTATTACTAACGCGTTAGTTATTTTGAATAAACAGGAGCCTGATTTCACATGTCAGATATTGAACTTGAAAGATTTAAGGCAATGCTTCGTGAGGAGTCTATTGATGACCTGCTAACCGCGCTTGCGTACAAAATACCGTTGCACAGATTAGACCCATTAATCATCAGGGGGCGAACAGAACACATCACAAATTCGGAGTTAATCGAGTCGTTTGACCGATTATATAAGGCCGGGATTTTGATGACTGGTGAGGATGGAGGGGTGGTCAAAGGGCCTAAATGGGTTGAGCCAGAGTTCGTAAAAACGGAGAAATACTTTCCCCATCCGCGGTGATAGCAATACCCGGATTTCCCGAAAATCGGTTCATGGCCACGAAGTAACCGACTAGGCCTAGCACCTTTGCAGCTACGTACATTTATCTTCTCGTTTCTGATATCAACCCTAGACAACACTCAGGGGGTTATTCAGTGGTAACACATCAGCAAGGACGTGCGTACTGACGACTCGGCATTCATTGAGGTGGCGCTGGGTGGAGCGGTAACCGGTTCCAACAGCAGTTAATCATCCAGTTTACCTGTTGCAAGACAACGTTCAGCCTCGCCTCTGCTTTTTGCATTATTCTGGCAAAATTTAGTCACTTCAGGTGAAGCCTCTGGAGCTTCTCGCAAATACCCATAGATCGTGACCAGTCCACTATCCTCGCAAGCCTCTGCATATGCATAGGTGGCCTTTTCCTCAAAGGTGGTTCTTTTCCCGGAATGAGCATTCCCATCTGCGTTAAACACCTTTAGTTTTTCTATTGCGTAATTGCAATCAGCTGGAGTGAGTTGTACGGCAAAGGCCTGAGAGGCAGAAAGACACAGGAACAAAGAAATAGCGAAGCGAACATTCATAATTGAACTCTCAAAAATGTGAGATATGCTCGTAACCAGCAGGCAGAAATAATTTTTCCGTTACTCACGAGTGGTTCCTTAACGAAACATTAGACATGTCAGTCGCTCATCCATGAGGATACTGCTTTAGATTTTTCGGCCTTCCAAATGACACTGATAACTTGTGCCGCCATGTTCACCAATAAACCAATCTACAGCCTCTCCTGAAAGGCGGTTAATGGAAACATCGGAGACTAACCCCCAATGTTTGTCGTCCCTTGATCCTTCTATTTTGTACTCAATTTTTTTGTCTGAGATGGTTGGGTTTACAACCCTGAGCCATGTATCGTCACGACCTTGTGGCTTACCATCAATGTCAACGATTATGGCCCCGCTTAGCCATTTGGTAGCCCGAGCATTACCAACACATGCCTTGCCTTCGTCAACACGAATGTCAAAACAAAGTCTGTCTCCTTCAAGGTACGGACGAGGCCAGATTCCAGTAGCATTCTGGTCACTTTTGTCTTTGGGTTCGCACACTATGAGGGATGGCCCCGATGCTATGGCTGAAGTACTGATTAGCGCTAGGATTATTAGGTATTTATAATTCATTGTTTGACAGTCCATATCAGTGAACAGTACTTATACACTATACCATTGCATACAGCGCCACAATTGATGGTTTAACACGGACGATTGTTCTTACTGTTACTCACTCACGTTATGGCGACCAGTTACGAGAATTTGAAAAGGAGTATATAAATGCTCTCTGAAACTTTGCTTGAAGAGTTATGCTATAAAGGTGAGGGTTCTGATTTGGATTATAAATCAGAACGTTACAATTTTTCTAGGAAAGTCAGTGACGAAGAAAAATCAGAAATGCTGAAGGATATCCTGGCATTGGCAAACACGCACAGGGAAGGTACTGCCTATATCTTGATGGGCTTCAAGGAAAATCCCCCGTACCCTGCAGAGGTAGTGGGGTTATCCCAAGAAGGGGTTATTGACGACTCGCGTCTTCAAGAGTTTGTTAATGGAAAATTAGAGACTAAATTGACATTTCGCTACGAAGAGGGATTATTTGATGGTAAGCATATCGCCGTGATTTCCATTCCGAAACAGCAGCGACCGCTTTACCTCAAGAAAGATTTCGGTAAGTTGCTTAAAGACACTGTTTATGTACGCAGGGGGAGCTCTACAGGCATAGCTTCTCCAAGAGAAATCGCATTGATGGGGGCTGCCAATTTGGCAAGAGGTGATGCTCAGGTCGAGCTCCTGTTTCAAACAGCGGAAAACCAGCTATTACCATCCTTTTTCGAAAAGACTTTTCTAATTTTTCCCAGTAATTTGCCTGATTTAGAGAAACAGAAAGGGTTGTATACTCTTGGAGGTATTGCGAACAAAGATTATTGGCGTGATTGTGCAGCGTACCATTCTTATAGAGAACGGCTAATACAGGTGAGATTGTCTTTTTCCAACCAGTCAGAGTTTTCTCTTAGTGACGTGCAATTAGAAATCACATGCCGCAGCCCAGAAGATAGGGATATTTCGCTAATGCGAGCTGACGATCTACCTCCTGAACCAGAAATGACACTTATCCTAAGTGGTTTAGCTTCTCATTTTGAACATGCAAAACGAAATATGAGCGTTGATGAACATGGCAGCCAACCTACTGTGCACGCCACATTGGGAATTGTGAGGCCAGGGCAAACGATTCGTACTGAGGAAGATCTGGTAATACTGCCATCAGGCCCGGGAAATTACGTACTTTATGTGCGTGTCTTTGCTAGCGAAATTCCTAAACCCATATTGTTTGAACACTCATTTGGTGTTTCTGGCAAAGTTATAGAGAAGGATTTTTCAGACCTAAATCAACTGATCTACTCGGCATCAAGTGAAAACGGAGACTAACCACGAACAAGTTGGGAGCTACAGAACACTTGTGGAAGAGAGATATGTGGTGGAGTAACACAACGAACGCGTACACATTGAGACGACGGAAGAGGTTTACTCTGTTCGTCGTTATCACTCATCTCGATTAGATATATGGCCATTTATCCATGCTTCAATTTCACTAGATGACCAGCGAACATTACGCCCAATCTTAACTGGGCGGGGGAAAGTGACTTTGCGCATCCATCCGTAGATAGCTGTCTTCCGAAATCCGATTGCTTCACATACCTGTTTCAGATCCATAAGATAAATTTTCATCGGTTTCACCTCATAAACTGGGTGTAATGTTGGTTCACTCAGCTAAATGTTGGTTCAAAATCAGATGGTGTTGGTTCAGTTTTTTGAAAAATACTCAAATAAAACAATGGTATTTACGTTTTGAGGCAACTGAACCAACCGAACCAACACATTTTGCATGTATATAGAGAAATTTTTCCGCACATAAATTTGGGCGTGGTTTTGTACCGGCGGATATTACCGACATGTGAGAAGGTACCCTGAGCCCTAAATTGCACGATAAATAGTCAATTCTCATCCGCAGAAAAATATATGGGGGTACATTTGGGGGTATGTGTGGTTTTCTTAACCTACATAGTTAAATAAAATCAGTTAGTTATGTGTTTATATCGAATCCTGTAGGGTACCATTTTTTTCGTTAAGCATCCTCTGCCCAATCCTCTTCCCTTACCTTTTTACTCCCTGGAATGAGTCCTTTTCTATCACTGGCTTTATCGAAACCGACGCAGGTGTAAACGAATCAGGGCGGTGCAGAGGACTTTTACAGGCTTATTTCATGCAGGCGAATAGGGGCTCATAGCCCTCAATCCACCAAAGAAAGGATCGGCAGAGCCAAATGAGAGATAATACCAACTCATTAATGGTGGCGAATTGCATCGATTGGCTACAGCAGTAGGTCTTTCGTTGATTGAGGGATGCGCAGTAATATAAGCAGGTACAGTCTAAAATATTTGAGTTAGTATATTCGCCATTGAATCACATAACATGCCGGGTCGGATGAAATATATGAAACTATGAGGATGCTATAGCATTCAATCATGGAACATGCCGCTAAGGACAGAATATGAAGATAACTGAAGATAATCTCAATGAAATAATTGATTTGCTGAATGATTTAATTTGCGATGAAAATTTGTTAACACGCGCGGAACGCCTTGATTTGGTCCGGGCTGTTGCCGCCATCGGGGCAATGAAAGCACGTGTTGCTATAGTGTCTTCACAAAAATCTTCGTCGGTAAAAAAGAGTGGAGAAAAGAAAGAAAAGGTTATCGATCCACGGTTTCCAAACGCTGGCATACCCTGGAATGACAATGATGAGTCCATGCTACGGGAAGTATTAGAGCCTATTCCGGAGGAGGAGATAGGAGAGCATCTCTTCTGGCTGGCTGAAAAGCTTGGGCGCCCTCCTTATAGTGTAGCTTGTAAGATAGCTCAGATAAAAAAATTACCTGCAGAATGGAAAGATAGCTTCCGTAAAATTTCCGATCGGATTCGCGATTCGAAAATGACGATTGGCGAATATATTCAAGCTAAAGGCCATGAATAGGCGCGGAATAAGATTCGAGCTGAGGCACTTTTTAGTACAGGATCTGCGTGCAAGCTGCAGGCAGATCGACTGCATAACGATTTCTTGTGACGTTACCAAAAATACTTTTAGAGATATTCGGCACTATTGAGAAAGATCAATATGCTGTTTCTTGCTGCCGCGTAATTTGAGATGTCCTCTCTCACAAGAGCAATCATTATGGCCGTTAAACGACCCGTTACCGCCGTGTTAGCGTTGCTGTGCACTTTTATCGTCGGCGCTGCTGCTGCTAAAACACCGCAATTAACTGATGATCAAGTTAAGCAGCAAATTATTGAGGCTTCTATCGCTTCTTACCCCGGTGTTTGCGCTTGTCCGTTTAATCGGGCGAGAAACGGCAGCGCCTGCGGCAGGCGCAGTGCCTGAAGTAAAGCAGGAGGCTATGCGCCAGTATGTTATAAGAAAGAAGTCACTCAAGAGATGATTAAACGCTGGCGTCAATCTCAACAAATATAGAGATTTATCTCCGCTGGAAACGCAACGGTAGTTTGCGCTGGAATCTGGTTTCAGAGAGTCCAGCAACACGCAGACTCTCTGGAAAAAGGGCAGAGGTACGCTCGCTTTCCTGGCCTCAGGCGCCGGTTTCATTTTTTATTCGCCTGTTAATGTATTCCACGGCCTGAGAGACATCCATAATCCCATTTATCGCGTTCGTCACGCCCTGGCCGATAATAATTTCTGCCTGGCGCAGGTTGAAAGGTTTACCCTGCGTATCCTGTGACTCTCTTATCCCGACCATGCCCTTTTCATTCAATAAATTAAACCATGGATAGAGGTTAAGGACGTTCTGATCGTGACAAACCCCTGACCAGGCGCAGTTTCCTCCGAGCAGAACCAGATGACGCGCAATTTCATCGGAATAAAGCCAGTGGAAGAACTGCTCAACCTGTTTTTTCTTTTTGCTGTAGCGGGACATCCCAATGGATCCCCCTCCCAACTGTGGAAGCTGTCCCGGGACTGAAGCATAGCCGATAGTGGGGGCGATAGGGCTATGCGCGACGTCATTGAACAAATTGAGATACATGATCAACATGGCGAGGTTGCCGCGCTCAAACTGCTTAACGGCGTCACTCCACCATTCTCCTGAGAGATTCACGGCGACGGAGAGCTGTTGCAGGTACTGTTCAAGCGCCGTAGCGGCAAGCGAAGTCTCCAGTTGAACCGGTTCGCCTTCGCGAACCAGACGTCCGCCGAGCGCGTAGTAACGCAGCAGATATTCCGTGGCGATAAGCCCTGAGCTGCCTAAGGTCACCGCCGTGCCCATCGGGCGCAGTCTGTTATCCGGCTGATGCTGGCGACTGAAGAAAGCCGCTAACTCATCAAATTGCGCAAAGTTTTCGGGTAGCGTTAACTCTTTTCCCGTCGTTTCGTAGAACATCCGTTTTATCGTCGCATCTTCAAAGAGATCGCGTCGGTAAAACAGGAGCTGCATACTGGCATCAAAGGGGATGGCCCACGCGGTGCCATTCACCATGCTGAAGTGCTGTCGAATCTGGTCAGAAAAATGAGTCAGCAGCTGCGGCAGCGCAGGGGCAATCGACTCCAGCGGCAATAACGCTTTTTCTGCAAACCAGGGAAAACAGGCCATATCGATGCGCAGGAGATCGTAATAGGGATGCAGATGAAGATGGGAAAGAATTTCAAACACTTCATCATAAGGATAAACCGCAAGATTTACCTTGATACCGGTCTGACGATAAAAGTGAGGTAACAGTTTTTTCAGCGCATCGGTTGAGGGGCTGGGCAAAATTAACATATTCAGCGTCGCCTCGGTCTCAGGCGGCTGGACGGATTGGCCATCTAATGAAAATCCGCTATTTGTCAGAATTCGATGCGTTACCTGTTTTTTAGGCTGGCGAATATGGGAAGCGATGGCGGTACCCAGGCGACCATAGTCCATCTGGTAGTTTGTGACGCCGTCGAAGGCTGCCGGAAGATTATCACTTAACTGCAGTATCGGCGGACAGGACTGCGCGCTACCAAACCAGGCTGCCTGCGTCACGGCTCGCGTTTTATCACTATCCTGAGTGATGAAAATATCGGGGGCAACGCCGCGGAAAAAATCAAACGCTACGGTGTTAGACTCGCCCGCCTGCGAGGATAAAACGGTGAGCTTAGTCTGCGGACTGACTGTCCGGCAGGTCTCCTGTATCGCCTGAATAAAACATGCGCTATGAGCATATTCAAGCGGTTCGCAAAAGATACCGATATGGCCCGGCCGCTGTGCGAGCGCTCTTCTCGCAAGGTGTTCACCCGCAGTGACGTAATCGAGGCTGAAATAGTTGTCAGCTCCGGCAGGTTGTCGGTACGCAAAAAGGATCTGTTCCGCGGGCAGCTTGAGCATTTCATAATAAGGTTGGCTATTGCTCAGGCAGCTGACGGTAACAATGGTCTGGTAAGATTTTGCCGCCAGCGTTTGCAGAATATCCAGTTCCAGGTTGGGCAGATCGTTGGTCAGGTAAAGATCCAGCGGTTCGCTTAATGATGGCTGACATACCTGATGTAAGCCCCGGTAAAGCTGGTAATACTGCTCCGCATTTATGTCTGGCAGCAACAGCGCCACCCCCTGGCTTTTACTGGCTCTTAACGATTGCGCCTGCGCATTTAACTGATAGCCCACTTCCTTAGCCGCTCGTTGAACCGCTTCAATCTTCTCAACGCTGACATTTCCTCTGCCATTAAGTACGTTCGAGACAGTGCCGTGTGACACACCGGCTAGCTTTGCTATGTCTTTGATTGTTGGCATATTTTAATCCTTACCCTCATGCGTTGATGCTAGCACGGCATACCGCTGAAAACTATCGTTGCCGGTGTTATTTGAACGTTACAAAATAATTATGTGTGATTTATAGACATTAAAAATATTAATCTTTTCCGGCTTGAGACGAGTAACCATGTAGTAAAAATTACAATTTGTTGAAATTTAAGATAAATACAATAAGTTTTTGAAGGGGATCACTTCTGGGAAAAAAGATCGTTGTTCCTGTTAAACGGCAGAACCATAATTGACACGTTCCAATTACGTTTGATTACATTTCTGATGATAAAAACAGCAACCTGTTAGTGATAAGAGGAAATCATGAAGATCCATTTTCTGGGAACGGCAGCGTCTGAAGGGATACCTAACCCGTTTTGCCGCTGCGAGCATTGTCAGCAAGCCCGTATACGTAAGGGAAAAGACATTCGTACACACTCTTCCGCGATTATTGATGATCAACTGTTGATTGACGTCGCGCCGGAATTTAGCCAGCAGCTGCTGCGCGACGGCATGGACGCAACTGAAATCAGGTCGCTTCTGTTTACCCATACTCATCCCGATCATTTCAACGTCGGCGATCTTTTCAGCCGAATGGAGGGTTACGGATTTGAGATTACCCATCCGCTGAATATCTTTGGTAACGATCGTGCGATTAACGGTGCGGCAGAGGTTTTGCCGGGCTTTAGCGCAGAGCGCTTTGCCTTTCATTGCCTGGTGCCCTTCGTCACCGTAGAAACCCGTGGTTATCGGATAACTCCGCTGCTGGCTAACCATGCTAAATGGGAGCTTTGTTATACCTGGTTTATCGAAAAAGAGGGCCAGTCAATATTTTACGGTCATGACTCTGGCTGGTTTCCTGAGCTCACCTGGCAGTGGCTGGAAGGGAAAAAAATCGATCTGGCCGTTCTGGAGTGTACTTACGGCTTTAATGGAGAAAATCGTACCAATAACCATATGAGTCTGGAAACGGTGTTCGCTGCCAGAGACAGACTGGCGGAACTGGGCTGCCTGAAGAAAACAAGTCAACTTATCGTCTCGCATATTTCACACAGCGGCGGTCTCCTGCACGATGAGCTAGTAGCAGCATGCGATAAAGAGAACATTCTTGTCGCCTGGGACGGGCTTAACCTGAGCATTAACCAATAAAGGATATGCAATATGGACCTTAATAAAACACCACGCCTGTTAATTATGATGTTCATACAGTACTTTATGCAGGGCGCCTGGAATATGACCATGGGGCTGGTATTAAGTACCTATGGAATGGCGACCATAATCGGCTCATCCTATGCCTTGCTCGGATTAGCGACAATTATTTCACCGTTATTTATTGGTATGGTGGCCGATCGCTTCTTTGCATCACAAAAGGTCATGGCGATCCTGCACTTAGTCAATGCTGGCGTGCTGCTGTTTGTTCCGCAATTTATTGAAGCGCAAAATACCGGCATGACGCTGACCATGATTTTCCTGGTCGGTCTGCTGTTTTATCCGACAACGGCGCTGGCTAACAGTATCAGTTTCAGCCATATCAATGGGGTTAAATATTTCCCATTCATCCGCGTTTTTGGCACCTTCGGCTTTATGGCAATCGGCTTTATCATTGGTGAAATGGGCTATTCCGGCAACACCGTTACCTGGTATATTGCGGCAGCTTCCGGCGTCGTCCTGGGCTTATATTGCTTCACATTGCCGAATACGCCGCCAAAAGCAAAAGGAAACGCTTTTGCGCTGCGCGATCTGTTATGTCTCGATGCTCTGGCACTCTTCAAAGATCGTAGCTTCAGCGTGCTGATGCTGAGTATCTTTGTCTTAATGATCCCCAAAACCGCATATTCCGCCTATATTCCTGTCTTTTTGAAAGCGCTGGGGTTCGATAATGCCGCATCAATGATGCAGATCGGGATTGCCTGCGAAGTGATTTTCATGTTCCTGCTGTCGTTCTTCTTACTAAAAGCCGGCTTTAAAATCACGCTGATGCTGGGGGCCGTTTGCTGGATCATCCGCACGCTGTTGTTTGCTCATGCCTCGCTGGATGCCAACATGATGTTTGTGCTGATTGGCCTGATGTTACAGGGATTCTGCTGGGACTTTTTCTTTACCGTCGGCGATATTTATGTTGACCGCAAAGCCGCGCCAGAGATCAAAGCGCAGGCGCAAAGCTTGAGGTTTATCGTCTCCAACGGCGTCGGGCTGCTGTTTGCTTCTACCGTTTGCGGGCAGATTTTTAACAGTACCGTGACAGAGCAAGGGCCGGAAGCGTTACCGCAATGGGAAACATTCTGGTTAGTTTCAGCCGGTGTCGCCGCGGTAGTGAGCGTCTTCTTCCTGATTTTCTTCCGCGACGATCTGTCAAAACGCAAAACGGATCTCGCATTGAAGAAAGCGAACTCCTGATTGATAACGGATCTTTCATTAAGGTAATGATATGAATAATCTGGCCGCCACGATCGTCGATCACGGATGGTTTCCGTTATTGACCATCGTCAAAATCAGCATTGCGTTTATTCTGGGAGGCATCATTGGCCTGGAAAGAGAATCGAAAGGGAAACCTGTCGGATTCAAAACCTGCGTCATTTTGTCTGTCGCCAGCTGTGTATTAACCATCGTTTCAATACAGTCGGCGGAATACTATGCTGAAATTTCGATGAACATTCGTAGCGATCCGATGCGCCTGGCGGCCCAGATTATCAGCGGCGTCGGTTTTCTGGGGGCGGGAGTGATTCTGCATCGACACGACGATGCTATTTCAGGCCTGACGACGGCGGCCATTGTCTGGGCATCAGCCGGGGTTGGAATTACCTGCGGCGCCGGTTTTTATTTTCATGCTTTTTTCGCCACGGGTTTGTTCTTATTGGCGATAAAATTAAGCCCGTTCATTATATTCCTGCAAACTAAAAATCAGTTCCCCGGAAAAGTGAAAGTACGGGTGGTTCTTGATGAACGAGGGGCCCTTGAAAAGCTGATAAGCCGTATCCATCAGCAAAAAAATATTATCGAAAATATTACGATTAGAGACCTTAAAAAGGGAAAGATTGAGGTTAATTTGAAAATGGTTATTCGCCAGAAAATGACCTTACCTGACTTATACCACGATCTGTCTCATGTTGAGCATGTCTGCGCGCTTGCCCTTGAACACTAAGCTGGCGAGCACATTTGGGATGTAATGAAATTATATCGTCCGGGGAACGCTGAATACGCCGGTTATGACCTGCGTCTTTACTTTGGATCACTGAGCGACAGATCTCTGTCGAGGCAGAAGCGCTGATAAAACCCGGCGACTGACGCCGCCGGCAACGCCATTACTTTATTGCCCCCTCAAGGATAAGTTTGTCCTTTTCTCCCCGGGTGATGCTCTGCTGATGCAGGCTGTCAGCGAGCGTCACGTCATTGACGGCGAAAAACGCCCAGGCCTGCGGCGTATTGGCGAACGTTACCTCATCAAACTGGCTGTCGCGCAGGAAGGAGATACTGGTCGCTTTGGTGTTACGGAAACTGACGTTGGAAAAACGCAGATTCTGGTGATAGGCATCGCGAGAATAGGTCAGCCCAAATGATTCTGCCATTTCGGCTACCGTCATGCCGTCAATCAGGATGCTGTGCTTAGCCGAAGTACCATCGACGGTGACGTCCTGCACCTGAACGTCGCGGAACTGAGCGGGCTCGTCGGCAGGGGTCGTATCATTCACGTCGGCGCTGTATTTGATAGTAAAAACGAACGGCTCTTTGGCGATATCTTTCATCGCATTATGGCGGAACAGCACATCCCTTACGCCACCGCCGTAGTAAGGGCGGCTTTTCATGCGCAGGCCGACATCGGTCATATACATGACGTTATCCTCGGCGCGAACTTTTTCGATCCATGCTCCGGTATGGCTACCGGTCACCACGGCGCCGTGGCCTTTACGGAAATAGTTATTAAAGATCCACGCCCCGCTTTGCGGCTGTTGATGAAAAGTTTCCGCGCCTTTACCAAACCCGGCGGCGAAATTGACGCAATCATCCCCGGTATCAAAGAAGTTGTTGAAAACCAGCGCATTCTGGCTATTGCCGAACTCCACGCCGTCGGCGTTATTGCCGTCAAAGGTCTGGTGAACCAGGCCATTGAGCGTGATATTTTTTGACTCCAGCGCCATTACCCCGTGGAACGCGGGGTTGCGGATTGTCAGCCCGGCAAGATAGAGGTTGTGCACGCCGCGCAGAGTCATCAGGCTGGAGCGGCGATTTTTATAGGCGCTATTGCTTTCGATGCCTTCCGCAATAGCCGCTTCGGTCTGATGCTTTGCCAGAATACCGTCTGCGCCAACTTTATTGGCATTACTGGCCCGGTACTGCGGCAGTTCATTGCCCATTTCATCGATAATTGTGGCCTCGCCGCCGCTTTTGACGCCCCGGGTCCAGCCGTTGCCGTCAATCGTACCTTGACCGACGATGCGAATATTGCGAAACGTCCCGGCCGGAGACTCGCCCTTATCGTCCGCTTCCAGCACGTTAATTAATGATGGCGGGCGACGGGGCTGCGGATGATCGCTGTAGGGATAGAGGTAATAGCCTTTTTCCAGCGGATACTGGGCCGGATCGTCTGAACCCAGCAGGGTGGCGTCAGCCGCAATCTCCAGGGTCATATCGCTGTGCAGGAACAGCGCGCCGCTCTTGAATATGCCGCCGGAAATCAGCACCTTGCAGCCCTGAGGATAGTGCGAGACCGTACAGTTATCGATCGCCTGCTGCAGCGCCTGGGTATTCAGCGTAGTGCCATCACCCTTTGCACCAAAGGTTCTGGCTTCGATGACGTGCGGCGTTTTGCGGGTTTGCGCTTTAACCACCGCGCTGTCCGGAGATTCCTGGCCATCGGCGTAGACCGCGCGCACCGTAAAGGCATATTCCGTATCCGGCTGCAGGTGAGTGACCGTAAAGGTACGCAAATCGATTGGCTGCTGCCAGCCATCGCTGGCAATCCGCTGATAGAAGTTATCAATATAGGGTTTGGCCGGTGAAAAATGGTTTTGATTTTCGCGCGCCAGACCCAGCCGCTCGCCCTGGCGGTAAATCGCGTAGTCCACCACCTGCTGCGTCTCTGATTCCGGCTTTTCCCAAACCAGCACCAGGCTATTTTCATCAGCAGACAGGACGGGAACCATGACGTTCTGCGGCGCGGAGGCGGGCGCTTCCGCCGGGTTATCGCGGCTTACGCCGCTGTCATTACAGCCGCCTGCGAGTCCGGCCAGGGCGATAGTCAGCGCCAGCATAGGGCGTGAAGGTCGGAAGGTATTGCGCATATATTTTCCTTAATGTCATATCTCATGGGAAAACAAAACAATAATTCATTTATAGTGAAATTCTATTTTATATTTGCTTTGGAAAATAAACGCGAGTCAGCTCAATCTTTCAGCAGATGCTAAATAAATGTGGGTTGGATAAGAGAAACGCGGCCAGAAGTAAACCTCGCTGGCCAGATTTCCTGTTACTGCGCGGCATAATCGAGACGATAGCCGCAGGAGGTCGGTAGCACATGTGCAAATCCCGAGCCGCCAAGATGCATACCGGCGACGAGCAGGTTTTCGCTTGCGGCCCGGGCGAGGAGCGATTCCCGCGTCGCTCTGGCCTGCGCGGGGTCGCTATCAAAAGCGATGGCAGCGGCGGGCCGGGCGGTCTGAACATGCGGAAAATGGACAATATCCCCCCAAATCAGCAGGCTTTGCGGAGCTGAGTCGATGCGAAACCCACAATGGCCCGGCGTGTGTCCGGGTAGCCAAAGCGGGCGGATACCCGGGACGACCTCTCTCTCATCGAGAAAGCTGAGGCGGCGGGCCCACGCGCCCAGGGTTCGGCGGGCGAGGGCGAAGTTGCGCTGTCCCCGCTCATTTGCCCGATTCAACATACCGTCATCCTGCCAGTACTCCGCTTCCAGAGGATGCAGATGAAGACGGGCGTTGGGAAAGCATGGCGCGCCGTGAGCATCCAACAGGCCGCCAATGTGATCCGGGTGGCCGTGGGTCAGTAGTACGGTATCGATCTCTTCTGCTCCAACCCCCGCCGCTTGCAAACTCGCGGCAAGCTTGCCGCCTCCTGTACCTGCATCGACCAGAATCGTCCTTCCCCGACCGCGAATAAGATAGCCACTAATGTCGATATTGCCGGGGTCAATGACGCCCGCGCTGCGCTGAATGTCTGCGGCATCGTCGATATTAATACCGGACAGCAGCGCCAGGCCAGCGGCCATGCTGCCGTCGCTGAGGGGCGCCACCTGAAAATCGCCAATCTGGCGGGAGAGAAAAGCGGGATTGCGCATTATGGCCTCTTAGCGTGCATCAGGTTGATTATCAAGGGAGCTGAGCAGCTGAGCGCCCATGGTCTCGTAGAGGCGGTTTTTTGCCTGTCCCGCAAGCAGTCTGGCCTCCCGACGCGGCAGAATGTAGGCCACGCGCTGCGGCGGATTGTTATCCAGCCCGGCAGCGTGCAGTATTGTCGGCGGATACCCCAGTTCTGCGTCAATGAAGTCCAGCGGCGCCGGGCTGAGTAACAGAACCTCATCCTGTGAGACCTGCGGAAATACATTGTCGTACCGATACAGGTTGCGGCGCCAGTCGCAAATATGCGCCTGCCAACGCGAAAAGTTGCCGCCGCCTTTAAGCCGATACTCTTCGCTGGCGATAACGGCTGCATCGGTAATGGTATGAATCGCCAGATAGAGCGGGCTGCGGGAGGAAAGGGCGCGAAAGCGCTGCGAGGCGCGGAAACCGCCGACGGAAACCAGCGCCGGCAGCTTGTGCTGGCTGTAAAACGTATTCCAGCTGGCTTCGCTTTCCGGATCGGCGTAACTGCACTCAACGATATATAGCATGGGCAAGCCTCTGCATGATTGAAGGGTGATATTGACGTTTAATCATCCTACGTGCTGCACTGAGCCGCCTGAAACGATATTATTTCATCCTTCAATGATCTTTTGTCATCAATGTACCGCGTAAACCGGATACCCGTATGCGAAAAAAACTCCCCAGCAGCGCCTCTCTGCAGGCCTTTGAGGCCGCCGCCAGGCACGGTAATTTTGCCCGCGCGGCGGAAGAGCTGTCGCTTACCGAAGGGGCGATAAGTCGGCAAATCGCCCGCCTGGAATCGCTGCTGAACTGCAAACTGTTTGAACGGACGGGAAGCCGGGTGCGGCTGAATCCTAACGGCGCGCGCTATGCGCACCATGTGCGCGAGACGCTGGAGCGGCTGGAACGCGACGCTCAGTATCTGATGGGCGTGGCGGACGGCAGCCGAAGCCTGGAAATCGCCGCCCCCCCGACCTTTGCCAGCCGTTGGCTGATTCCCCGTCTGGGGGATTTTCATCGCCGCTACCCGGACATCATGCTGAACATCGCGGTCAGAACCGAGCCGTTTATTCTTACCGGCAGTGGTTTTGATGCGGCGGTGCACTTTGAGCATCCCGCATGGGCCGGAATGCGCCGGCAATTTCTGTTTGAGGAGCGGCTGGTGCCGGTATGCCATTCTGCGTTGTTCACGGGAGGCGAAGCCTTGAGCCAGTTGAACCTGTTACCGCGCATTCACCGACGGCAAAACCCCGACGCCTGGCCGCGCTATGCTGAAGAGTGTGGGATCGCGCTGGATCATCCGGCGCGGGGCGTGCGCTACGATCTGCATGAGATGGCAATAGCCGCCGCGCTGGCCGGGCAGGGCGTTGCGCTGGTACCGCACGTGTACGTTGAAAAAGAGCTTGAAAACGGGACGCTGGTTGCGCCCTGGCCTTTGGCTCGCAGCCTGAGCAAGCGCTTTTGTCTGGTTAAACCGCTGGAGCCCGGGATCAATGAATCGGCGCTACAGGCGTTTGAACAGTGGCTACTGGCGCAATAAGGCCCGAACGCGGGCCCTGGTCTCGGTCAGGCGTGGGATAAAAGCGGGAACATCAGCTTATGCGCTTTGAAGATATTTTCTTTTTGTCCGTAGATAAACAGAAGATCTTCGCCTTCAATTTTTTCATACTCACCAACCCGGTTCTCTTTGGGAGTAAAGCCCAGCACGGCCTGATAGGTATTTTCATCGGCGAGCTCATTAATAATGGCCGACAAAGAACGGTCGCTGTCGCAAAAAATATCAAAACAGATCAGCGCCGGTCCGTTTTGCATCGCGATGGCGATAGCCTGATTTTTCTCGGAATAAAAGACGAAGTGCTTCATAAACGCGGAACAGTAAAACATCAATAAACCGAAGTTATTCTGTACGCGCAGCTGCGAAAAGGGATTCGATTTTTCATAATACCGCTGTAATAGCGCGACATCCTCCGGCCGATCCATATCGAGCTTGCGGAAGTCGCCCGCCGCCGGCATTACCGGCAGGATAGCCTGATGCTCCTCGGTGCGCTCGAAGCCGAATTTTGGATAAAAATCAACGGTGTTTGGGTTAGCGAACAGAAAGAAAGCATCGGCTTTATCCTGCCAGTCCGCCAGAATGGCATTCACGAGCTGACCGGCGAGGCCCTTATTACGATGATCGACATCGGTCATCACGGTACCGATTTGAATATAGCGGCGGGGTTCATCCTGCCAGACCAGATCGATAATATTGGCGGAGGCGTTAGCAATCACTTTATTGTTGCTGACGAGGGCGTAGGGAATATAGGCGTCGGTCCAGTATCCTTTGCGGTACCACTCTTTAAAGGAGAGATCGAAGGTTTTAATCGCAAGATCAATGAAGCTATTTCTTAAAACGTCATTGTGCACAATTTGCTTGTTTATTTTCCAGGTCATCGCCTTGTTCCTTTTTTATCTATTCTAATATCCGCCAGGGTTTATGGTAAGACAGCTTTTTAAGCACTGATTTTGCGTTGAGTATGGTGTTTATATCCTGTTTGTACAGTAGCAGTCTCAATGCATTATTCAGGACGTTGACTCTGTCACAGTTAGCCGATTCGTAGCTAAAGCAGTTAGGGTATCAGTCCACGGCTTCTCTTAAAGCAGTTCTGATAAGCCAACGTATCTGCTTAAAGGTTTTTTTACGGATTAATTTATTTTTGTAAAGTTAAGCTGCGTTTAACGTCTTTCTTTAACCCTTCCTGGGCCGCTTCTACCCGCCAATAATTTCTTTCTAACCGATCTGTATGGCTTTCGTGAGGGATATCGCAAAACGAAATGACGCATCGCAAATGCGCTTGCTTATTTAGTCATCTTGCGTATGTTTAAAACAACTTCACAAAAAATCGTGAATAAATAAAGTACATCACAACCGCGTTTGAAGGATTGAAAAATGTCAGAACTAAAGTTTGCCACCCGACTCAACTCTTTTGCATCAGGAGCTTACCTGTATTGGTCGGATTTAAAAGGAAAGCCAACCGTACTGCAGATGATTGAGCGGGCAGGGAAAGTGAAAGGACTTACCCATCTCGATCTGAATTATCCCCAGCATATGAGTGACAATGTCAGTACGATGCGCCGGGCTATTGAAGACGCCGGCCTTGCGGTTAACGGTATGCAGATGCGTTGGGATGCCCCACAGTTTCGTATTGGCGCGTTTACTCACCCGGACCCAAAAATTCGCCGCGAGGCTATCGATTTAACCAAGCGGGGTATCGATACCGGGCGCGAGTTTGGCTCCAGACTGATGACGCTGTGGATGGGGCAGGACGGGTTTGATTACTGTTTTCAGGCTGATTACAAAAAAATCTGGGAGGATGCGGTCAGCGCGGTGCGTGAGATCGCGGAATATGCGCCAGACGTTGATATCAGTATCGAATATAAACCGAATGAACCACGCGCGTTCAGTATTTTCCCTAACGTAACCACCTGCTTGCTGGCGGTGGAAGAGGCCGGCGCGCCAAACCTCGGGATTACCCTCGATTTTGCGCACGTCCTTTACGCCAATGAAATTCCGGCCTATGCGGCGGCGATGGTCGCGCGTCGTTCCCGCCTGTTAGGACTGGATCTGAATGACGGTTGGGGAAAACGAGATGATGGGCTGATGGCGGGCTCGGTTAATCCGCGCGCGACGCTGGAGTTTTTGTGGCAAATGCGTCGCGATGGCTATCAGGGCGCCTATTATTTTGACACCTTCCCGGATGCCAGCGGTCTCGATCCCGTTCGTGAGGCGCAGACCAATATTGCGACCGTCACGCGACTGCTGAAGCTGTGCGAAAAGCTGGAAAACAACCAACCTCTGCTGGATGCGATTAGCCGCCAGGACGCCGTTGCCTCTCAACAAATTGTTAATGACATCATGCTGGCCAGGTAGCGCCTGTGGCGCTGACAAAAAACATACTGAGAATAAAGGCTGAAAAATGAAAAAAATATTACTCTCTGTACTCGCTTCATCTCTGTTGTGTTCTAGCGTTTATGCGGCAGATTTACCGCCGCTGCAATCTGATACTGAACCCGATCGGACCGACTGGTCTCAATTGGAAAGCAAGTACGGCCCGCTACCGGCGGCTGATAAGTCGCTGAAAATTGGCGGTGTATCCAAAACATTAACCAATGAATACTGGCGTTCTTTAGGTGAGGGCTATAAAAATGTCGCCGGTCGTTATGGTTTCACCGTCGCCTACCAGGCAGCGGCGAATGAAGAAGATCAGCTAGGCCAGCTTTCCATTGCTGAAACGCTAATTTCTCAGGGATTCAACGGCCTACTGGTATCGCCTCAGACGGACATTAACCTGTCGCCTGCGCTGGAAAGCGCGAAGAAAAAGAATATCCCGGTCATTAACGTGAACGACGCTGTGATGCCTAATGCTCAGTATTATGTCGGAAACGTGCAAAAGGATAATGGCGTTCGCGTGGCTAAATGGTTTATCGAACACCATCCGCAGGGTGGAAAAGTAGCGGTAATCGAAGGCCAGCCGGGCGTTTATGCGGCCGGACAACGTACGCGCGGATTTAAAGAGACGTTGGCCGAAAAGGGTAAATTTAACATTGTCGCCAGCGTTCCGGCGAACTGGAGTCGCGAACAGGCATTCAATGCGGCGACCACTATCCTGCAACAACATCCCGATCTGATAGGTTTCTATTCCAATAACGACACCATGGCCCTCGGCGTTGTGGAGGCCGTTCGCTCTCTTAAAAAATCCGGGCAGGTAGCCGTATTTGGAACCGATGGGATTTCCGACGCCTATGCCTCAATCAAACGCGGTGAACTAACCGGTACAGTGGATAGCTTCCCTGTCCTTACTGGTGAAGTGGCGATGGATGTCATGATTCGCCTGATTAACGGTCAGAAACTGTCGCGCGTGATCTCCACCCCTCAAGCCTTAATCACCAAAGAAAACGTTGATGCATTTTCAACTAAAGATAACAACGCGTTACGCCAGCTACTGACTCAACAATAAGGTGAGCGGAGAGTTTATGGAACAGTATCGTTTAGAGATGCGCGGCATCAATAAAACTTATGGAAATACCGCAGCGTTACAGGATGTGGATTTTTGCGTCAAACCAGGGGAAGTACACGCGCTTATTGGCGAAAATGGCGCTGGAAAATCAACGTTGTTAAACATCCTTTCCGGCGTGCGCAGTGCAGATAAAGGCGATATCAGCGTTGGTGGTCATCAGGTGCAGATAAAAAATCCGCTTAGCGCGCGTCATGCCGGTATCGCTATGATTCATCAAGAGTTGCAGCACGTTCCTGAACTCTCCGTAGCGCAAAATATGTTTCTTGGACGCCCGCTTACTAAAGCGAAGGGAATGTGGCTAAACAAGAAGGAGCAAGAAGAGAGGGCAAGGCGGGTATTAAAGCAGCTTGATCCCTCTATCGATCCCGGCGAGCCGATCAAAAACCTGAAGGTCTCGCAGCAGCAAATCGTGGAGATTGCCCGGGCGCTGCTTGATGATGCAAAGATTATCGCCATGGATGAGCCGACATCAAGCCTGACGCCCAGAGAGTTCGAGCGCCTGGCTGAGCTGATTGCTGACCTGAAAGCGATGGGTGTTTCTCTCATCTACGTCTCTCACAAAATGAATGAGATATTCAAAGTGTGCGATCGAGCTACCATCATGCGCGACGGCAGGCAGGTTGGGGTGGTGAACATCTGCGATGAAAATGAAGAAAGCATTGTCGCCAAAATGGTGGGCAGGAAAATTGAGCATGTCGCGCATAACTCCTGGGCTACTGAACGCCACGTTCTGATGGTTGAAGGCCTGGCGAGTGCCGCGGTCAGCCCGGCGACATTTTCCGTTTGCGCCGGCGAGGTCCTGGGCGTCGCTGGCCTGGTTGGCGCAGGGAGAACGGAACTGCTGAAACTGATTGCCGGGATAGATAAGCGTACCGGCGGTACCATACGGGTCAACGATCGGCTGGTTGAACGTCAGGATGTCCGAACGGCGATAAAAGCCGGGATAGGATTAGTTCCGGAAGATCGTAAAAAAGAAGGGATTATCAAGGCGCGGGCGGTAAAGATGAATATGGCCTTACCGTCAATGCGTCACTTTACAAGCGCAGGACTGGTCAATACCTCAAAACTTAACCAAGTGGCGAATAGAGTGATGGCGGATCTGAAGCTGCGCCCGCTGGACATTGAAAAAACGATTGGTACGCTGAGCGGAGGGAATCAGCAGAAAGTCATCATTGGGCGCTGGGTGGCCGCTGATGCTCAGGTATTCTTATTTGATGAGCCGACCCGCGGAATTGATATTGGCGCGAAATCAGAAATTTATAATCTGATAGAAAAACTCGCCGCAGCAGGTAAGGCTATTATTGTTGTTTCATCAGAAATGACAGAAATCATCAGAATCTCAGATCGGGTTCTGGTTATGCGAGAAGGAAAAATCACTCAGGAGCTGACGGGGAATTCGATTACTGAAGAGAATATTGCCCGTTTTGCCATTAATGATGCGGGCCATATTGCCTGACCTATCACCAGTAATTTTGAAAGGCTATAATCATGATGACACATGCAGGTAAAAATAGAGTTTTACCGTCCTCGCTGGTTAAATTCAACGTGCGCGATGCCGGAACCCTAATTGGGTTGCTAATCATTATTGTCACGTTTTCTCTTTTATCTCCGGTATTTCTCACACTGCCGAATTTACTTAACATACTTCAGCAATCGTCAATTAATGCGTTAATCGCTTTAGGAATGACTCTGGTCATTATTTCTGGCGGCATTGATTTATCGGTTGGTCCGACGGCGGCAATGTCCGCCGTGTTCGGCGCATCACTAATGGTCGCCGGTATTCCGCTGCCGCTTGCCGTTGTGTTGACCCTCGGCGTCGGCGCCGCGTGCGGACTTTTCAGCGGGACGCTGATTGCGTGGGCCGGTCTCCAGCCGTTTATCGTGACTCTGGGGGGGTTATCGCTATTCCGCGCTATTGCGCTGATCTTTACCGGCGGTAATCCGGTATTCGGTATCCCATCCTCCTTCCGCGATATGATTAATAGCTCGCTGTTTGGTATACCGACTCCGATTGTTATCGTGGCAATTATTGCGCTCATACTGTGGACGGTAATGAACAAAACCCCGCTGGGAGAATATATTCTGGCGATTGGTGGCAATGAAGAGGCCGCCCGCGTGGCGGGGGTTCCGGTTAGACAAACTAAAATTACGGTTTACGTTATCTCCGGTATTCTTGCCTCGTTGGCATCGCTGATTCTGATTGGCCGCCTGGGCGCAGCGGAACCCACTATCGGCACATTATGGGAGCTGGACGCTATTGCCGCCGCAGCGATTGGCGGCGCCTCATTGATGGGCGGCAAAGGCAGCATATTCGGCACCCTGATTGGGGTCATTATTTTGGGGGCGTTACGAAACGGGCTGACGTTGCTTAATATTCAGGCATTTTATCAATTGCTTGCAACAGGTCTTATTATTATCATAGCGATGTTAATTGACAGAGCAACCCGAGGCAAGTAATGAAGCAGGATCCACGAGCCATTGGCGCTCAGATACGTATGCGTTTGCCCCAGCTGACACCGCTTGAACGGCGTGTTATTGAGGCAATAATTTCCCGAACCGATCTGACAGAGCAAACTTCTTTAAAAGAAATCGCTCAAGAAAATAATGTTTCGGAAGCCATGATCGTTAAAATAACTAAAAAGCTTAACTTCACGGGGTTCAGGCATTTCAGAAGCAGCCTGATTTATTATAACGAATCAGAAGTGGCGGGATTGCATGCGGAAATCGAGCCTGGTGATACCTCTGAGCAGCTTCTGGCTAAGGTATTTCGCACCTCAATTCAGGCTATCGAAGAGACCATGTCTATTCTTGATATTTCTGAATTTAATCGTGCGGCGGATCTTATATTTAAAGCGCGCCATATTGATCTGTATGCTGTGGGGGGATCCGCGACCGTGGCTCGCGATCTCGCACACAAATTGCTAAAAATAGGCATAAAGTCATCTGTTTATGATGACGCGCATATTATGTTGATGTCTGCCGCCGTTTTATCTGACGATGACGTGGTGATTGCTATAAGCCATTCCGGAGCAACCCGTGCGGTGAATGCTCCGGTAAAACTTGCCGCCCGTAATGGCGCTAAAGTTATTGTCGTCACTAATTATGCAGAGTCGCCCATTGCGCATAACGCGCATGTAGTACTCAATTCAACATCTCAAGGGTCGCATTTACTTGGCGAAAATGCCGCATCGCGTATTGCTCAACTCAATATACTGGATGCGCTGTTTGTGGCTATCGCTAAAAAGGATCTCAGTCAGGCAGAGAAAAACCTGATGAAAACCCAGCGTGCGGTTCAGGATCTTCGGGAGTTCTAGTCATGAACAAAATTGCAGTTGCAGGCAGTCTCCATTACGACATCATGATTGATGCGCATCATCGGCCTGAGAAAGGTGAAACGGTAATGGGGACCGCCTGTCGCTATAAGTTTGGCGGTAAAGGGGGGAACCAGGCTATCTCGGCGGCCAAACATGGCTCAGAGGTCCGATTCGCTGGCGCCGTTGGCGCAGATGAACAGGGACGTTTTCTGGTTGAAACATTACGTCAGGCGGGCGTTGACGCGAGCGCCGTTGCGGTGGTGGCAGACGCGCCTTCGGGAATGAGCGTGGCCATTTCCGATCGTGAAGGCGATTACGGGGCTGTTGTGGTATCCAATGCTAATCAGAAAATCCCCGCCAGCGTATTCCAGAACGCGCGCTTCTGGGATAGCGTCAGCATGCTGGTGTTGCAGAATGAAGTTCCGGAGGCGATTAATATTGAAGCCGCCAGCGCGGCAAAGCAGCGCCGTATTCCGGTATGTATTAACGCTGCGCCGGCACGCCCGCTTAGCGAACCCTTCGCGGCGCTGATCGATATTCTGATCGTCAATGCCATTGAGGCACGCGATATGTGCGGCATCGAGGTTGAAGATTTGGCTTCGGCACAGCATGCCGCGACGCTGCTGGCGGAGCGCTTTGCTAAGGTGGTTGTTACCGCTGGCGAGCACGGTGTTGCCTGGTGCGAAGCGGGTAAAGCCGCGCAAGCTTTGCCCGCCCGGAAGATTAAGCTGGTCAGCACTCATGGGGCAGGGGACTGCTTTGTTGGGGCGCTGTGCGCATCTTTCACGGCAGGCCATTCGTTAGCGGAAGCGGTGGCAAGCGCCAACGCTGCCGCAGCCCGCCACGTCTCTCAGCCAGCGACGCCTTAATCCTCTACGGGCTGAAGGCCAGCCGTCCTGTCGCTGGCCTTAAGTAGCGCAACGGAGCCTCACCTTCAGGGAGGCGAGGATTGCATCCTAATCGGAATACTAGCTCTAGCTTTCAGACCCACCCTTTGTTGCTATTTTTTGCAATATTTCAAATTGATAATCGATTACTTGTTCTTTATCAATGGCAAATGAAAATTTGTCAGCCATTAAAAACGGAGAAGAATATATTGCGTTCATGGTCATGACCCCTATCATTAATAGGTAGGGGAAATGTGTTATCATCCCGCCTTTCCCTTTTCGTCCTGGGGCTCTTTTTTATGCAACAACCTGTTGTTCGCGTTGGAGAATGGCTGGTTACTCCCTCTGTTAACCAAATTAGCCGCAAGGGGCGTCAGCTAACTCTCGAACCGCGCTTAATCGATCTTCTGGTTTTCTTTGCCCGCCATCCTGATGAAGTACTGAGTCGGGATGAGCTTATCGACAACGTCTGGACCCGCAACGTTGTGACCAGTCACGTCGTCACGCAAAGCGTTTCTGAGCTACGTAAGTCGCTGAAAGATGGCGACGATAGCAGCATGGAATATATCGCTACCGTTCCTAAACGCGGCTATAAGCTAACGGTGCCGGTGATTTGGTGTACGGAAGAGGGGGAGGAACTGACGCCGGTTATTCCTGCAGAAACGCCGACGGTCGCCGTGGACGCGCCATCGGTTTCCCCGCAGCCTGAGGCGGCTGCGCCAGAGATGGCGCCGGTGGCGAAGCCGGAAAAACGTAAGCGGCTGAGTACCTTTATCGTCTGGGGCCTGTTTTTGCTGGCGCTGGCAAGCTGCGTGGCGCTGGTGGCATTATCCACCCTGGAGTCGCGCCCGCCGGTCACAAAAACCCGCATACTGCTCAACCCGCGGGATGTTGATATCCACCTGCTCAGCGGCAATACCTGTAACAACTGGTCATCGCAGCACTCCTATGCCATCGGCCTGGGGAGCCTGATTACCACCTCGCTGAACACGTTCTCCACCTTTATGGTGCATGATAAAACCAACTACAACATCAATGAGCCGAGCAGTTCCGGAAAAACCCTGACCATCGAGTTCGTCAACCAGCGGCACTATCGCGCGCAGCAGTGCTTTATGTCGGTCAAAGTGGTGGATAACGCCGACGGATCGACGATGATGGACAAGCGTTACTTCGTGACCAGCGACAACCAGCTGTCGATTCAAAACGACCTGCTGAGTAGCCTGTCGGACGCGCTTAAGCAGCCATGGCCGGCGCGAATGCAGGAGATGCTTAAGCAGTATCAGCCGTCGCAAAGTATCGCGCTCACGCATTTCTATCAGGCACATCAGTTATTAATGAACGGAGACGTCGATTCGCTGGGCAAAGCCAGTAGCCTGCTTGCGGATGTGAATAAGCAGTCGCCGGACTTTACCTACGCCTGGGCGGAAAAGGCGCTGGTGGACGTATTACGCCATTCCCAACAGCCGTTAGATGATAAACAACTGGCCGATCTTTACAGCGAAATAACCCGGGTGGGTAATATGCCGGGGATTAAAGATATGGCAATATTTTATCAAATTAAAACGGTAGACATGCTGGGTAAAGGCAAAGTCGATGAAGCCTACAGCGCGATTAATTCCGGGATTGATCTGGAAATGTCGTGGATGAACTATGTGCTGCTGGGCAAAGTGTACGAAATGAAAGGACAGAACCGGGAAGCTGCCGATGCCTATCTGACGGCGTTTAATTTACGGCCGGGAGAGAATACGTTTTACTGGATTGAAAACGCGGTATTCCAGACCTCCGTAACCCGAGTGGTACCGTATCTCGATAATTTCCTCGCTTCAGAATAAGTAAACCCTCATCACGGCCATGGTTTTGGCCGTGATGAGGTTAAAATTATGTTTCTCATGAGCCGCCAGATTGTTATATCTTATAACCAGTCCGGTCCCGCATGTAACACCTTTTCAACACGATTTAGAGTTCATAACTTATTGAAAAATAACTTCATTTATCTTTTCCTGATATCAACATGTCATCCTGATATGTTGCACGAAAAAGGTCAAAATATCATTTGTCTGATGTTTGCAGTTATTTCACTTTATCTTTAGGACTTATCTCGTACTAATCCGTAATCTTGTTGGCAGTTGGTCGGGTCAATAAAAGGTTCATCATCATGATCTGTACCTCCCAAATAAACTTAGGAGAAAAGCAAACATGAGTTCTGCCAAGAAGATCGGGCTATTTGCCTGTACCGGCGTCGTCGCCGGTAATATGATGGGGAGCGGTATTGCATTATTACCTGCAAACCTCGCTAGCATCGGTGGTATTGCCATCTGGGGTTGGGTGATTTCTATTATTGGCGCGATGTCTCTGGCTTATGTTTATGCCCGACTGGCGACCAAGAACCCGCAGCAGGGCGGCCCTATTGCCTACGCCGGTGAAATATCTCCGGCGTTCGGTTTCCAGACCGGTGTGCTTTATTATCACGCCAACTGGATCGGTAATCTGGCAATCGGTATTACCGCCGTCTCTTATTTATCAACGTTCTTCCCAATTTTAAATAACCCGGTGCCGGCAGGTATTGCCTGTATTGCCATCGTATGGATATTCACCTTCGTGAATATGCTCGGCGGGACCTGGGTTAGCCGCTTGACAACCATTGGCCTGGTGCTGGTACTTATTCCGGTAGTTATGACCGCCGTGGTCGGATGGCACTGGTTTGATGCCGCAACCTATCAGGCAAACTGGAACACCTCCAGCACTACTGACAGTCATGCGGTAATCAAAAGTATTCTGCTCTGCCTGTGGGCCTTTGTCGGGGTGGAATCCGCCGCCGTCAGTACCGGAATGGTGAAAAACCCGAAACGCACCGTGCCGCTGGCTACCATGCTGGGCACTGCGATGGCCGGTATCGTTTACATCGCTGCGACTCAGGTTATTGCGGGTATGTATCCTGCTTCTCAGATGGCCGCATCCGGTGCGCCGTTTGCAGTGAGCGCCTCCACTATTCTCGGCGGTTGGGCTGCGCCGATGGTTTCCGCCTTCACCGCCTTTGCGTGCCTGACTTCGCTCGGTTCGTGGATGATGCTGGTGGGTCAGGCCGGCGTACGTGCCGCCAATGACGGTAACTTCCCGAAAGTGTATGGCGAAGTCGACAGCAACGGGATCCCGAAAAAAGGCCTGCTGCTGGCCGCGGTGAAAATGACCGCGCTGATGGTACTGATTACCCTGATGAACTCTACCGGCGGCAAAGCTTCTGACCTGTTCGGCGAGTTGACCGGTATCGCGGTACTGCTGACTATGCTGCCTTACTTCTACTCCTGCGTTGACCTGATTCGCTTCGAAGGCATCAATGTACGCAACTTCGTCAGCCTGATTTGCTCCGTACTCGGCTGCGCGTTCTGCTTCATTGCCCTGATGGGGGCAAGCTCCTTCGAACTGGCCGGTACCTTTATCGTCAGCCTGATTATCCTGATGTTCTACGGTCGCAAAATGCACCAGCGCCAGAACAACGACAACTCAGCAGATAGCAACACCGCCAGCGCGCATTAATCAGCAACCCTATTCCTGAGGCTCCTTCCATCACCTGTCACGACGTGGCGGGAGGGGCTTTCTTTATCTGGAGATTTGACTATGAACGTTATCGCAATCATGAATCACATGGGTGTCTACTTCAAAGAAGAACCCATCCGTGAACTGCATCGCGCCCTCGAACGCCTGGACTTCCGTATTGTCTACCCGAACGACCGTGAAGACTTATTAAAACTTATCGAAAACAATGCGCGTCTGTGCGGCGTTATCTTCGACTGGGATAAATACAATCTCGAACTGTGCGAAGACATCAGCAAAATGAACGAATATATGCCGCTGTATGCCTTTGCAAATACTTACTCAACGCTGGACGTCAGTCTCAACGATCTGCGGATGCAGGTTCGCTTCTTCGAATATGCGCTGGGCGCCGCGGAAGATATTGCGAATAAAATCAAACAGAATACTGACGAGTATATCGACACCATTCTGCCGCCGCTGACCAAAGCGCTGTTTAAATACGTACGTGAAGGCAAATATACCTTCTGTACGCCAGGCCATATGGGCGGTACCGCGTTCCAGAAAAGCCCGGTCGGCAGCATCTTCTACGATTTCTTTGGTTCCAATACCATGAAATCCGATATCTCCATTTCGGTATCTGAACTTGGTTCTCTGCTGGACCACAGCGGCCCGCACAAAGAAGCGGAAGAGTACATCGCTCGCGTCTTCAACGCGGAACGCAGCTACATGGTGACGAACGGGACCTCTACCGCTAACAAAATCGTCGGGATGTACTCTGCGCCAGCAGGTAGCACCGTACTGATTGACCGTAACTGCCATAAATCGCTGACCCATCTGATGATGATGAGCGACATTACGCCAATCTACTTCCGCCCGACGCGTAACGCCTACGGTATCCTCGGCGGTATTCCGCAGAGCGAATTCCAGCATGCGACCATCGCGAAGCGCGTAAAAGAAACGCCGAACGCGACCTGGCCGGTGCACGCGGTGATCACCAACTCCACCTATGATGGTCTGCTGTACAACACGGACTACATCAAGAAAACCCTGGATGTGAAATCCATCCACTTTGACTCCGCGTGGGTGCCTTACACCAACTTCTCGCCGATTTATGAAGGCAAATGCGGGATGAGCGGCGGCCGCGTTGAAGGCAAAGTGATTTATGAAACCCAGTCCACGCACAAATTGCTGGCGGCGTTCTCTCAGGCTTCGATGATCCACGTCAAAGGCGACGTTAACGAAGAAACCTTTAACGAAGCCTACATGATGCACACCACAACGTCTCCGCACTACGGCGTGGTGGCCTCTACGGAAACCGCGGCGGCGATGATGAAAGGCAACGCCGGTAAGCGCCTGATCGACGGCTCTATCGAACGTTCTATCAAGTTCCGTAAAGAGATCAAACGTCTGAAAGGCGAGTCCGACGGCTGGTTCTTCGACGTCTGGCAGCCGGAACATATCGATGGTCCTGAATGCTGGCCGCTGCGTTCCGACAGCGCATGGCACGGTTTCAAAAACATCGACAACGAGCACATGTATCTCGACCCGATTAAAGTCACCTTGCTGACCCCGGGGATGAAGAAAGACGGCACCATGGATGAGTTCGGTATTCCGGCCAGCATCGTGGCGAAGTATCTCGACGAGCACGGTATCGTGGTCGAAAAAACCGGCCCGTACAACCTGTTGTTCCTGTTCAGTATCGGTATCGATAAAACCAAAGCGCTGAGCCTGCTGCGCGCGCTGACCGATTTCAAACGCGCGTTCGACCTGAACCTGCGGGTGAAAAACATGCTGCCGTCGCTGTATCGTGAAGATCCTGAATTCTACGAAAACATGCGCGTTCAGGAACTGGCGCAGAACATTCACAAATTGATTGAGCATCACAACCTGCCGGACCTGATGTTCCGCGCGTTCGAAGTGCTGCCGACCATGGTGATCACGCCGTACGCCGCGTTCCAGAAAGAGCTGCACGGTCAGACCGAAGAGGTGTATCTCGAAGAGATGGTGGGTCGCGTTAACGCCAACATGATCCTGCCGTATCCTCCGGGAGTGCCGCTGGTCATGCCGGGTGAAATGATCACCGAAGAGAGCCGTCCGGTGCTGGAGTTCCTGCAGATGCTGTGCGAAATCGGCGCCCACTACCCGGGCTTCGAAACCGATATCCACGGCGCCTATCGTCAGGCGGATGGTCGTTACACCGTTAAAGTGCTGAAAGAAGAAAACAACAAATAATCGATGCACAACAGGGAAGTGGCTTGCCACTTCCCTTTTTTCACGCTGCAAGGAGAACATATGAAAACACCCTCACAGCCGCGCGCGATTTATTACATCGTTGCGATCCAAATCTGGGAATATTTCAGCTTTTACGGCATGCGTGCCTTGCTTATCCTCTATCTCACCCATCAGCTCGGCTTTGATGACAGCCATGCCATCAGCCTGTTCAGCGCTTACGCCTCTCTGGTGTACGTCACTCCTATTCTCGGCGGCTGGCTTGCCGACCGCCTGCTCGGCAACCGCACGGCGGTGATTGCCGGCGCGCTGTTAATGACGCTTGGCCACGTGGTGCTGGGCGTCGAATCCACTTCCACCTGGAGCCTGTATCTCGCGCTGGCGATCATTATCTGCGGCTACGGCTTGTTCAAATCCAACATTAGCTGCCTGCTGGGCGAACTCTATGCCGTTGACGATCGGCGCCGCGATGGCGGTTTCTCGCTGCTGTACGCCGCCGGTAACGTCGGCTCCATCGCCGCGCCCATCGCCTGCGGGCTGGCGGCGCAGTGGTACGGTTGGCATATCGGCTTTGCGCTGGCGGGGATCGGCATGTTTGTCGGCCTGATGATCTTCCTCAGCGGTAGCCGCTACTTCCGTGATACCCGCGGCGTCGATAAACAGGCGCTGCGGACGGTGAAGTTTGTGCTGCCGACCTGGGGCTGGCTGGTGGTGATGCTCTGCGTTGCGCCGGTGTTCTTTACGCTGTTGCTGGAAAATAACTGGTCCGGCTATCTGCTGGCGATAGTTTGCGTGTTCGCCGCCCAGATGGTAGCCCGCATTATGGTCAAATCCCCGGAACATCGCCGCGCGCTGTGGCAGATCGTTCTGCTGATGCTGGCCGGTACCCTGTTCTGGGTTCTGGCGCAGCAGGGCGGGAGCTCGATTAGCCTGTTCATCGACCACTTTGTGAACCGCCGCTTGCTGAATATTGAAGTGCCGACCGCGCTCTTCCAGTCGGTTAACGCCGTGGCGGTGATGGCGGCGGGCGTCGTACTGGCGTGGTTGATGCGTCCGGAAGGTTCCGTTCGCTCGGCGCTGCGCGTATGGCTGAAGTTCGCCTTTGGCCTGGTGCTGATGGGCTGCGGCTTTATGCTGCTGGCGCTTAATGCACGCCACGGCGCGGCGCAAGGGCAGGCATCGATGGGCATGATGGTGGCCGGACTGGCGCTGATGGGCTTTGCCGAACTGTTTATTGACCCGGTGGCGATGGCGCAGATTACCCGCCTCAATATGCCCGGCGTTACCGGCATGCTGACCGGCATTTATATGCTGGCGACCGGCGCGGTCGCTAACTGGCTGGCGGGCGTCGTCGCCCAGCAGACCACCGAGTCGCAAATCAGCGATACGGCAATTGCCGCGTATCAGCACTTCTTTGCGCAGATGGGTGAATGGACGCTGGGCTGCGTGGCGATCATTGTCGTCATCGCCTTCGCCGCCGCGTTCAGCGTTGGCAAACGCCGCGCGGCCGCCGGTGAGCTTCCCGGAGGCGGCGCCTAGCCTTCGGCTGGCGACAGATGCGGCTTTGCGGGAAATCTCCCCCCGGTCGCGCTGCGCTTACCGGGGCGACAAAATTGTGCTGCCTGGTAGCCCGGCTAAGGCGTTTACGCCGCGAGCCGGGGATCGGCAACCTCAACAGCGGAGCGACAAGCCGCTCCTTGCACCCTTTACTGAACAGGAGGAGGATATTCTGGCGAGCGCGGAAGCCGAAGATAAAAAAGTATTACTGAAGCGATGGCTGAGTGAAATCAGCCGGAATTGAAGCCAGGCTCCTGAAGATTGTTCTTTGGTGTCGTCACCGGGACAGGCCGCGCTGGATAGCACCTGGTTCAATTATCGAAGCAAGTTTGCAAGCAGGGTTATGAGGAACCAACATGTCTGAACAACAAGCACAAGGTGCCGATGAGGCAATTGACCTTAATAATGAACTGAAAACCCGTCGTGAAAAACTGGCCGCGCTGCGCGAGCAGGGCGTGGCGTTCCCGAACGATTTTCGCCGTGACCACACTTCTGACCAGCTTCATGCGGAGTTCGATGGTAAGGAAAACGACGAGCTCACCTCTCTGAACGTCGAGGTCTCCGTGGCTGGCCGCATGATGACTCGCCGCATTATGGGTAAAGCCTCTTTCGTCACTTTACAGGACGTCGGCGGCCGCATTCAGCTGTACGTCGCGCGCGACGATCTGGCGGAAGGCGTCTACAACGAACAGTTTAAGAAATGGGATCTCGGCGACATCATCGCCGCCCGCGGCAAGCTGTTTAAAACCCAGACCGGCGAACTCTCCATTCACTGTACCGAGCTGCGCCTGCTGACCAAGGCATTGCGCCCGCTGCCGGACAAGTTTCACGGCCTGCAGGATCAGGAAGCGCGCTATCGTCAGCGCTATCTGGATCTGATTTCCAACGAAGAGTCACGCCACACCTTCAAGGTGCGTTCGCAGATCCTCGCCACCATGCGTCAGTTCATGGTTGCGCGCGGCTTTATGGAAGTGGAAACCCCGATGATGCAGGTGATCCCCGGCGGCGCTTCCGCGCGTCCGTTTATCACCCATCATAATGCGCTCGATCTGGATATGTATCTGCGCATCGCGCCGGAGCTGTATCTGAAACGGCTGGTGGTCGGCGGCTTTGAACGGGTATTCGAGATCAACCGTAACTTCCGTAACGAAGGTATTTCCGTACGTCATAACCCAGAGTTCACCATGATGGAACTCTATATGGCCTATGCGGACTATAAAGATCTGATCGAACTGACCGAGTCTCTGTTCCGCACGCTGGCGCAGACCGTGCTGGGTAAAACCGAAGTGCCGTACGGCGACCAGGTGTTCGACTTCGGCAAACCGTTTGAAAAACTGACCATGCGCGAAGCGATCAAGAAATACCGTCCGGAAACCGAGATGGCGGATCTGGATAACTTCGATGCGGCAAAAGTGCTGGCGGAATCCATCGGTATTCACGTTGAGAAGAGCTGGGGACTGGGGCGTATCGTCACCGAAATTTTCGATGAAGTCGCGGAAGCGCATCTGATCCAGCCGACCTTTATCACCGAGTATCCGGCGGAGGTTTCGCCGCTGGCGCGCCGTAATGACGTGAACCCGGAAATCACCGACCGCTTCGAGTTCTTTATCGGCGGGCGTGAAATCGGCAACGGCTTTAGCGAGCTTAACGATGCGGAAGATCAGGCGCAGCGTTTCCAGGATCAGGTCAACGCCAAAGCGGCGGGGGATGACGAAGCGATGTTCTATGACGAAGACTACGTCACCGCGCTGGAATATGGCCTGCCGCCGACCGCTGGCCTGGGCATTGGTATCGACCGCATGGTGATGCTGTTTACCAACAGCCATACCATCCGCGACGTGATCCTGTTCCCGGCAATGCGCCCGCAGAAGTGATTGCGTGGCGTGAAAGCAAGACCCCGGCCTGCCGGGGTTTTTTAGCACTTGTAAAGCGACTTTCATCCTGCACTCGCATTTCATCAAGAGTTAACCCGCTGCCTTACAGCAGGTTATAAGGGAGCAGGACTCCGATTAGGAAAACTATCGCAGCGATCTCCGGGGCTGTATTACGTACGAAATTTCCCCCCTTTTCTGATGAACAGGCATAGCGATTTTTTAAAATACCGCTCCGGATTTTAAACCTTAAATACGGGACTCTATTTAGAAGTAGCTTACTCCATGCATCTTATATGCTATAACAGCGCGCATAAAAAACATAAGGTGTTAATTAAATGAAAAAAATAAAGCTAATTGTTGGCAGCGTGATCTGTGCAAGTTATTTATTAGCGTCAGTGTTATCAATGGCAAGTGATAAAATAAACAGTAATGCCGTCCATTTTGATAAAGGCAGCAGCGGTACGATAATAAAAAGTACCGTGACCGGGAACGATGTCAATGATTTTACGCTGGTGGCGAAAGCGGGCCAGATGATGCATATCAGCATGACGAGCCCGTGGCCGCATCCTTATTTTAATGTTATCGCGCCTGATAATAATGCCATTTATAACGGTTCAATGAGCGGAGATACCTTTGAGCAGCGTCTGGCCGTCAGCGGTCAATATACGGTGCGGGTCTATCAGATGGGCGGCGCGCGTGATGAAGGTAAAACCAGCGGTTATGCGCTGACGTTTAAAATCACCGACTAATATTGGGCGGCTGTCTGTTCAGGCTGTCCCGGAGGCGGCGCGCTGCGCCTGTCCGGGCTACCGGCCTGCAGACGGCAATGAACCCGTAGCCCGGGCAAGGCGCGTTAAGCGCCGCCCCCGGGAGCAGAGTGCGGAGTGGCTGAATTTCCCGGAGGCGATGCTGCGCATCTGTCCGGGCTACCCAACGGCAGACGGCGGTGAATCGTGGTGGTTACCGGCCCGCAGACGGCGGTGAATCATGGGGCTACCGGCCCGCAGACGGCAATGAACCCGTAGCCCGGGCAAGGCGCGTTAAGCGCCGCCCCCGGG